>Ga0255338_1000031_pt1:50000-594630 | contig 594630 bp, 552 predicted proteins | sample MeOH1_35cm_T4_19_FD_203715 | JGI IMG/M metagenome (GOLD analysis project Ga0255338, IMG submission 203715) | Sandy soil microbial communities from University of British Columbia, Vancouver, Canada - MeOH1_35cm_T4_195 | ecosystem: Engineered > Artificial ecosystem > Sand microcosm...
CGCCGATGCGCGCCGTGAAGTCGCCGATGATGAGGACGACGGTGTGACCGAGGTCCTGGAACTGCCGCAGCTTCCGCAACGGGACCGCATGGCCGAGGTGAAGGTCGGGTGCCGTGGGATCGACACCGAGCTTCACCCGGAGCGACCGCCCAGACTCGAGCTTCTTCACGAGATCGTCGCGGGGGACGATCGCGGACGCGCCGCTCTCGATGATCCGCATCTGCTCTACCGCATCCGCCACCCGGTCCGCCCTCTCCCGCAGCCGCCCGTTCGCGGCGCAATACTAGCATAGAGAACCGGAGCGCCACTCTGACGGAACGGTGTCGTCGCGCAGCGGCGCCTTCCTCGGCGGGGCGTGAGTCCCTACAATGGCAAGGTGCAGTCCACCTACCCGTCGCCTCGAGCGACCTCCCCCCACTCATATGACTGAACGCGACAATCGGCGCGAACCGGATCGGCGCCGCAAGCCTCCCGAAGAGAGCGCCCGGCCGAAGCCGCGTCCGCGACCTTCGCGTCGTGGCGGTTCGACTGAGCGCGTCGAACAGACTCGGGCGGTCGACCCGTACGCCGAGGCGTACCCGTACGCTGAGCGCGCACAGACGCGCCCTGCTGCGGGGCGGCGCACTACGAAGACCGGTGTGCCGTCGCGTGGCACCTCGGGTCCGGGGCGCGACGAGCAGACGCGCCCGCGACTGAAGAAGATTCTGCGGTACGCTGCGCTGTTCTTCGCGCTCGCGGTGGTCGTCGGCCTCGTGGCGACCGGAGTCGTGTACGCATCGATCGCGCGCAACCTGCCCGACCCGACGAAGCAGATGAAGGGTCGCGACCAGACGACGCGCGTGCTCGACCGGCACGGCCGCCTGCTGGCGAAGCTCTACGCCGACCAGAACCGCACCAATGTTCCGCTCTCCAAAGTGCCCGTCGTGCTGCGGCAAGCCGTTATCGCGACCGAGGACGAACGCTACTACGAGCACAAGGGCGTGGATCCCCTCGGCATCGTCCGGGCGATCGTCACTGACGTGCGGACCGGCCGTAAGGCGCAGGGCGGTTCGACCATCACGCAGCAGTACGTCAAGCAGGCGTTCATGACGCCGGAGAAGTCGCTGAAGCGCAAGCTGGCTGAGGCCGCGCTCGCCTACCGGGTCGAGAAGACGTACTCGAAGGACAAGATCCTCGAGATGTACCTCAATACCATTTACTTCGGGCACGGGGCGTATGGGATCGAGACGGCAGCGCAGACGTACTTCGGCAAGCACGTCGGACAGCTGGACGTGGCCGAGTCGGCGATGCTCGCCGGCGTAATCAAGTCGCCTGCCCACTTCTCGCCGTACTTCGATCCGGTTGCCGCGAAGACCCGGCGCGGGACGGTTCTCGCGCAGATGCGCCGACAGGGCTACGTCGACCAGACGGCATACGAGCGAGCGACCGCGGAGCCGTTCAAGCTGGCGGGACTCAAGAGCAAGAGCACGTTCGCGCCGTACTTCATGGACTATATAAAAGGCATCCTCACCGACAAGTACGGCGCGCAGGCGGTCTACAGAGGCGGACTGACCGTGCGGACCACGCTGGATGTGCGCCTGCAGCGAGCGGCCGAGAAGGCCGCCAAGGAGGCGCTGGGCAGGCCTGGGGATCCGAGCGCCTCGCTCGTGGCCCTCGAGCCGTCGACCGGGCAGATCCTCGCGATGGTCGGCGGGACCGACTACAAGCACCAGCAGTACAACGTGGCGACGCAGGGACATCGCCAGCCGGGGTCGGCGTTCAAGCCGTTCGTGCTGGTGACAGCTCTCGAGTCGAGCGTCTCCCCCGAGGCGACATTCGAGAGCGGCCCGCGCGTGCTACATCCCCAGTCAGGCCCGACTTGGCGCGTGACCGGAGCCGGCGGTGGGCGTCGCGGGCCGATGCGCCTGCGCGAAGCGACCGAGCGTTCCGTCAACTCGGTGTACGCGCAGCTCATCCTGAACCTCGGCGCGGACAAGGTAGCGGAGACGGCGAAGAAGCTCGGCATCGCCTCGCCGATCGAGCCGGTGCCGGCGATCGCGCTCGGCGGCCTCGAGCGCGGAGTCACGCCGCTCGAAATGGCCTCGGCATACGCGACCCTCGCGGACGGCGGCGTTCGTCATACGCCGCAGCCGTTCCTCGAGGTCCGCGACGCGCAAGGCAAGGTGCTGCAGTCCTTCGGCAAGCCGAAGGGCAAGCGCGCGATCCCGGAGGCCGTGGCCTACCTGGCCACGGATATCTTGCGGGGCGTGATCCAGCACGGGACCGGCGAGAAAGCGAACATCGGCCGACCGGCAGCCGGCAAGACCGGCACGACCCAGGCGTACCGCGATGCGTGGTTCGTCGGCTATACGCCGCAGATTGCGGCGTCGGTGTGGGTGGGCTATCCGGACGCCGCCCGTGAGATGAACTCGGTACACGGGATCAAGGTGACCGGCGGCTCGTTCCCCGCGCAGATCTGGGCGGCGTTCATGCGCGAGGCCCTCAAGGGACGGCCCGAGCAGAAGTTCGAGCGCCCCCGGGGGCTGTCGTCGGTCGAAGTGTGCGCCGAGACGGGCCTGCGCGCGACGCAGTTCTGCCCGAAGAAGGTACGTGGCCTGTTCCTCGGCGGACACGTGCCGAGACCATGCGACGTGCACACGACCCCGACGCAGGTCGTGATGCCGAACCTGATCGGGATGACGAAGGATGCGGCGCTCGCGCTGCTCCAGAAGCTGAAGCTGCTATTCAAGGTGGTCGAGCGGGACGTGCAGGGCGTTGCCGCAGGCGTCGTGGCGGGCCAGACGCCGAAGGCGGGATCGAAGGCGACGACCGAGACGGTCGTGACCGTGGTGGTGAGCAACGGCGGCGCGGGCAGCAAAGCGCCGGTCGCGAACTTCACGTTCAGCCCCGACTCGCCTTCGTTCGGCCAGCCGGTTGCGTTCAACGCCTCTACGTCGACCGACGACGGCAAGATCGTGAGCTACGTCTGGGAGTTCGGCGATGGCACGAAGGGCGCCGGCAAGACGGTGGCGCACACGTACTCGGCCGCGGGGATCAGCAGTTCGTTCGAGGTCATCCTGTGGGTGACCGACGACCACGGCCTCGTGTCCTCGGTGCGGAAGACGATCAGCGTCAAGTAGCGGCGCCGGAGGTAGACCGGGTGCGGCGGCTAGGTCAAGCCGCGGAAGAAGTGCCCGGAGGTCGCCGGCTGCGCGGCGGGCTCGAGCGGGAGCGGTCGACCCGCAGCGTGGGCGTCCAGGATCGCGCGGAACGAGCGCACGACTGCGTCCGCGCGCGACGCGTCCTCGGCCTGGAGGTCGAGGCGGACCGCGGACACCCCGCTCGCGAGCACTTCCGACATCGCCTTCGTGAGGTCGAGCGGCACCGAGTTGTACACGTGACTGCGGCCGTCGACGTCGGTGTTGACCGGGAAGCGATACCCCTTGTCGTCGACCAGCGACCACGCCTTTCGCCGCCTCGCGCACGACGCACACGTGCGGCCGCACTCTCCGATCGCGGCGAGCGCGCAGTGTTCGGCCACCATCAGTTCGAGCCTGCCGAAGACGACCGCACCCACGGGCACGGCTGAATTCGAGGCGAGTTCGGCCAGCTGGCGCCCTGAGAGCTCGGGCGACGCCCAGATTGCGGCAGCGCCGAGACCGGCGAGAACGCGGGCGGATCGAGCGTTCACGACGTTGGCGCCCGCGTCGGCGTCGACGCAGGCGCCCTTGGCGACGAGCGCGGCGAGCAGGCCGATGTTCGCGGTTGTCAGGCGACTCCCCGCCTCGGCCCAGGCGGTGAGCCTGCTCATCTCGGATTCGTGCGCGATGCGCGGGAGCAGCGGCTCGACCGACGGCGGGAGCCCACAGGGCGCTTCGGCGGCGGGGACGGCGAGGAGCACCCGGCTCGCGCCCGCGTCGAGACAGACGGCGACGGCGTCGGGATCGCTCACCGCGGCCACGAGCTCGATGTCGCGCGCGGGGCGACGGATCGCCGGCGATGGTGCAAGGCGCGGTCGTCGCTGGCGCCGCTCGGCCCACGGGTCGAGCCGCAGACCGTTCAGCCGCTCGACCGCCTCGCGTCGAACCGCGTGCAGCGTCGAGAAGCCGATGCCCGCGCCGGCGTCCAGCTCGATCTCCCACGCGCGAACGACGTACGCCGTTCCGCCCAGGCGGCCGACGTGCTCGACCACGTCCTCGGCGGTCACCGGTCTCGTGCGCGCGGGCTCCACGACGGGGCCCTCGGCGAGGGCGGACAGACCGTGGGCGCGAAGCTCGATGCGGAGCGGCTCGCCGATTCGCAAGCGGACCACGACGTCGGCGGGGGTGGCGCGCAGTTCGTCGGCCAGGCGGCCCTCGAAGGTGCGGCGGGCGGCGCGGAGCAACGATGCGTTCGCCACCCGGAAGACGCGATCGCCTGAGCCCGCCTGCTTCTCGAACGTGACGCGCGCGAGCGAGCCCGCGGGCGCGACGGGCACTGGCTGCCCCTTCACGCGCAGCTCGCCCACCCGCTGCGCGAAGCGGCCGCGCGACGTCCACACCTCGATGGTGTCCTCGGCATCGAGAGCGCGGTCGAGCGAGATGCTCGCATCCCGCCCCTCCGCCTTCGCCACGCGTCCCAGCGGCACACCGCGGTTATTCGGCCGCTGGTAGCTCATCATGGCCTCGCGCCGCTCGCCGGTGAGGTACGCGGTTGTGAACCCGCGGCTGAAGGCCTCCGAAAGGGTGTCCCACTCGCTGTCGAGCACCTCGAACCCCTCGGGGTCCGCCGCAGCGCGGTCGAGCGCGGCGCGGTAGACGGCGGTCACGAGCGCGACGTACTCCGGACTCTTCATGCGCCCTTCGATCTTCAGAGCCGCCACGCCCGTTTCGAGCAGCCGAGGCAGAACCGTGATGCCGGCGAGGTCGCGCGGACTCATGAGGAACCGGCCCGGAACCTCCGCTTCCGCACCGTGCTCGTCGACGAGCCGGTATGGGAGGCGGCACGGCTGTGCGCACAGGCCGCGATTCGCCGAACGTCGACCGATCATCGACGACATCAAGCATTGCCCCGAGTAGCAGTAGCAGAGGCTGCCATGCACGAACGCCTCGAGCTCCACGGGCGAGCGTGCGGAGAGCGACGCGATCTCGTCCAGCGACAGCTCGCGCGCGAGCGTGACTCGCTGCACGCCGAGGTCGACCAGCGCGGCGATCGTGGCAACATTGTGCGCGCTCAGCTGCGTCGACGCGTGGAGGCGGACATCCGGCAGCTCACGGCGAACGACGGACGCGAAGCCCAGATCTTGCACGATCACCGCGTCCACGCCGGCCGCCCACGCGTCGTCCACCATCGAGAGCGCGGTCTGCAACTCGTCCTCGAGGAGCAGCACGTTCGCCGTCAGGTACACACGGGCGCCGCGGAGGTGCGCGAAGCGGGTGGCCTCGGCCAATGAGGGTACGTCGAAGTTCGCGGCTCCTCGGCGAGCATTGAATTCTGCGAGGCCCAGGTATATAGCATCTGCGCCGTTGTTGACTGCCGCGGTGAACGCCTCGGGGCTGCCGGCGGGGGCCAACAGTTCGGGAGGACGGCGGGATGTTGTGGACTCAGACATGACGGGACGCTTTCAGTGGATACGGGAGCGGCTTTACCAATGCTGGCAGCGGGTATGCTGGTAAGGCAGAATAAGAGCCTGGATTCGAAGGGAGCCGGATGTCAAGCAGACGCCGTAGGCTACGGCGACGCCCACGCCTCGGTGCCGGTGCTGTCGCACTGCGAGTGATCGCGGTACTCGTAGTAGCCTCCATCCTCATGGTTGGGCTCGGCACGGCGACGGCGTACGCCCTGGTCTTGAACTGGCTGAAGGACCTCCCCGACCTCGCCAACCCGCAGGCGTTCAAGGTCGCGCAGACGACCCGCATCTACTCGGCGGACGGTAAACTCCTCGCGAATCTATACCTCGAGAACCGTCAGCTCGTCTCGCTACAGAACATCTCCCCCTACCTGCGCCAAGCGGTCGTCGCGGTCGAGGACGAGCGCTTCTACGAGCATAAGGGCATCGACGTCGAGGGCATCGTCCGCGCAGCGGTGAAGGACGTCTTGTCGGGCAGCGTCGAGGAAGGCGCCTCGACGATCACCCAGCAGTACATTCGCGGTACCGTCCTGTCTTCCGAGAAGAACGACATCACGATCGCGCGTAAGGTGCGCGAGATGTACCTCGCGCAAGAACTCGAGAAGCGCGTGCCGAAGGACAAGATCCTCGAGATGTACCTCAACACCGTGTACTACGGTGAGAGCGCTTACGGGGCCGAGATGGCCGCGCGCACGTACTTCAAGAAGTCGGCGCGGAAGCTGACAATCGCAGAATCTGCGCTCATCGCCGGCCTCCCCCAGTCACCGACGCGACTGAACCCGTACGAGAATCCGAAGGCGGCGCTCGGCCGACGAAACTGGGTGCTCCGGAAGATGTACGAGAACCGCTTCATCAGCTATGCGCAGTACCAGAAGGCGAAGAACACGCCGGTCGCGGTGAAGCCCGTGTACCAGCCGATGCAGGGCGTCTACCGCGCCCACTACTTCGTCTCTTACGTGAAGCGGCTGCTGCAGGACCGGTACTCGACCGCCACGGTGTTCAAGGGCGGCCTGAAGGTGTTCACGACCATCGACACCCGTATGCAGGCACAAGCCGAGAAGGCGGCGAAGGGCCATCTCGGCCGACCGGACGATCCGGAATACGCGCTTGTGAGCATAGATCCGAACACGGGGCAGATCAAGGCACTGGTCGGCGGCAAGGACTACCGCGAGAACAAGTTCAACTACGCAACGCAGGCCCGTCGCCAACCCGGTTCGTCCTTCAAGACGTTCGCGCTCGTCACCGCGCTCGAAAAGGGAATTCCACCCTACCGGACGTTCAACTCGAGCTCGCCCGCGACCATCAAGGTCCGGGGATACGAGCCGTGGGTCGTGAACAACAGCGAGGGCGAGGGCGGCGGCATGATGTCGCTCGCCGAGGCAACGAAGCTCTCCGTGAACTGCGTGTTCGCGCGCCTGATGCAGGAGCTTGGCCCCAAGACCATCGTCAAGACGGCGCACCGCATGGGCATCACGTCGAATATCCACGCGTTCCCCTCGGTGGTCCTCGGCAGCCAAATCGTGACGCCGCTCGAGATGGCGTCGGCCTACGGCACGATCGCCGCGAACGGCGTCCACCACGACCCCGAGGCGATCGCCAAGATCGTGAACGCCGACGGCAAGGTCATCTATCGCGCCAAGAAGGCCGGGAAGCGCGTGCTGACCGAGCGCATCGCCGCGGCGGCTACGCGTATTCTCCAGGGCGTCATCCAGGATGGCACGGCGACCAGAGCGAACATCCAACGCCCCGCCGCGGGCAAGACCGGCACCAGTCAGACCTACCGTGACGCGTGGTTCGTCGGCTACACGCCGCAGCTCGTGACGGCAGTGTGGGTCGGCTACAAGGTCGAGCGGCCGATGTTCAGCGTGCACGGTATGCGGGGCTTCGGCGGTCTACTCGCTGCGCCGATCTGGCACGACTACATGTCTGCCGTGTTGGCGGGCCAGCCCGTCATGGCATTCAAGGGTCAGCCGACGCCGGCCTACAAATGGAAGTCGTCGTGGTCGCGCGACGCATCCAGCACCGCCAGCGGCGGCGCGCAGGGCGGTTCGCAGGGCGGCACGAGCACCGGCAAGAAGCGGCAGCGGACGGGCACAGGCGGCTCGACCGGCGGCGGCAGTGGCGACCACTCGGGTGGTGCCGGCGGCGGCTCGGGCGAAGGCACGGGCGGCGGCAACAACACGACGGGTACGCCCTAGCGGCGCGGCTTCCGGCGCCCTTCGGGCGGCTTCTCGACGAGTCGACGCAAAGCGACCGGACTCGGGCCGGTACGCCCCTTCGAGACGAAGGGGTTGCCCTCGATGAAGAAGCGCAGGTCGAGTTCGTAGCCGGCCGACAAGCCGACGCGTCCCGACACACCGATGGTGGCGTCAGGCGGCGAGGCGTCGTAGATCGCGATTCGCCCGCGCCCGATCTCGACGTCGTTGTCGGACAGGTCGAGGCCGAGGGCGGCCGCTAGCTTGCCCGGCCCGTTGGTGATCTCGTGAAGTGGTCGGCGTCGGCGACGCTCCATCTCGGCAATGCCCCACAGCGGCTCGAGCGCGCGGACGAGGACGCCGCCGGCGATGCCGGGCGCGTGGGACACCAGGTTGAGCATGTGATGGTTGCCGTACGTGAAGTACACGTACGCTCGCCCCGGTGGCCCGAACAGCACCTTGTTGCGCTCGGTCATCCCCCGCGTGGCCGCGTGCGACCCCGGGTCGGCCACGCCGAGATATGCCTCGGTCTCGACGATCCGCCCGCCCGTGGGAACGCCGTCCACGTCGCTCAGCAGCAGCTTGCCGAGGAGGTCGCGCGCCACTGCCTCGGTGTCGCGTTCGAAGAACGACCGCGAAAGCGGGACGAGCGGCTGCGCGGGCGCGTCGGAGGCGTGCATCTTGCGCCTACCGCTCGCGTGCGCGGTGCTCGCCCGCCGTGGCGCGCCCCACGACCTTCGCACGCTTCAGCCACTTGCGAACGGTCTCGAGGGGCTGCGCGTTGAGCACGTCACGTCGCTCGAGCCAGCCGCGCCGAGCCGTCGCTACGCCGTAGGGCATGTAGTTCATCTGCTCGGTCGCGTGAGCGTCCGTGCCGATGCTGAACCGCACGCCGTAGCGCTTCGCCATCCGGATGTGTGTGTCGTTGAGGTCCAGCCGATCGGGATACGCGTTGATCTCCATGATCGTCCCGGTCTCCCCCGCCTTGCGCAGGACCGCGTCCATGTCGAGGTCCATGGGGTTCCGCCTGCCGAGGATGCGCCCCGTCGGGTGCCCGATGATGTCCACGTACGGGTTCTCCATCGCCCGGAGCAACCGCTGCGTCACCTTCTCGCCGGGATCGCGGAAGCCGCCATGCAGCGACGCGATGCACAGGTCGAAGCCAGCCAGCAGCTCCTCGTCGTAGTCCACAGAGCCGTCCTCGGCGATGTTGAGTTCGATGCCCTTGAGGATGACCGGGCCCTCGCCCTCGGCGTTCAGGCGGTCGACCGCTGCCCACTGCTCGCGGATGCGCTCGGGCTCGAGGCCCTTCACCATGCGGAGATTGAACGCGTGGTCCGTCACGGCGATGTAGTCGTAGCCGAGCTCGGCGGCCTTCGCGCGGTTGTCCTCCAGGGTAGCCTTGCTGTCGGTGGACGTCGTGTGGCCGTGGAGGTCGCCACGGATGTCCTGCAGGCGCAGCAACTTCGGCAGGCGGCCCTCGTCGGCGGCCTCGATCTCGCCGATGCCGAGGCGAATCTCCGGCGGGAAGGTCGGCAGGCCGAGGAGCCGATACACCTCGTCCTCGGTCTCGCCGCCGAGGCGCTCGCCATCGGACACGCGGAAGACGCCGTACTCGCTGACCTTGAGGCCCGCGCGCTTCGCGCGCTCGCGGAGCGCGACGTTGTGCTCCTTGCTGCCCGTGAAGTACTGCAGCGCCGCGCCGTACTCGGCAGGGTCGACGACGCGGACGTCGACCTGCAATCCAGCGGTGGTCATGATGCTCGTCTTCGTCCCCCCGCTGCCGAGGACGCGCACGACCATCGGCAGCTTGCACACCTCGTCCATCACCGCCTGCGGCTGCTTGGAGGAGGTGATGATGTCGATGTCGCCGATCGTTTCCTGCCAGCGGCGTACCGATCCCGCCGGCTCAGCCCGCTCGACGGAGGGCAGGCGCCGGAGCTCGTCGGCGAGTCGTGTGGCGAGCGGCAGCGCGTCCTGCAGCAGGATGCGCTCCGAGTGCCGGCGAGCGGATTCGATGCCCGATGCAATGTTGTCGATCGTCTTCTCGCCGAACCCCGCCAGGCCGACGAGTCGGCCTTGCTGCAACGCCGTTTCGAGGTCGTCGACCGACTTCACCCCGAGCTGCTCGTAGAGCAGGCGCGCCCGCTTCGGCCCGACGCCGGGGATGTCCATGATCCGCACGAGGGTGGGCTCGAATGACGCTTTCACCGCGTCGTACTCGGGAAACGAGCCGGTCTCGAGGATCTGCCCGATCGACACGGCGAGCTTCTTGCCGACGCCGGGGATCTCGGTGAGCCTGCCCTCCTCGGCCAGGGTCGAGAGGTCCTCCGGCCACGCGCGGACGGCGTGCGCCGCTTTGTGGTACGACAGGTAGCGGAACCTATCCTCACCGGCCACCTCGAGCAGGTCGCCCATCCCGTCGAGCATGGCGGCGATTGCCGCATTGTCGAACTCCGGCATGACGCGATTCCCCTCGGTCAATGGGACGCCGGTTCGGCTCCCCAATGCCGGCGATGTCGTGATTCTCCCCGACTTCGTGGCCGTGACGCCAGGGCGCCGATCAGCGCGACGCGCTCTCCAGCCACGCCTCGTCGGCGGCAAGTGTCTCGCGCGCCTGCGCGAGCTGCGCCTCCACGCGCTCGTGCCCGGTGCCGCCCTGCGATCCTCGGCGACGCACGACGTTGTCGATGTCGACCGACGCCATCGCATCGTCGCCGAACTTCGGACTCGCGGCCTTCAGCTCCTCGAGCGTGAGGTCCTGCAGCGTGCGCCCCTCCTGCTCGCACTTGAGCACCAGCTTGCCGACGACAGCGTGCGCGTCGCGGAACGGGACGCCGCGGGTCACGAGATGGTCGGCGAGGTCGGTCGCGGCCATGAACCCGCCGAGCGCGCCTCGCTGCATCCGCGCAGTGTTCACGCGCATCGACCCGATCATCCCATCGACCGCGCGGAGACAGTCGGCGAGCGTGTCGATCGCGTCGAACGCCGCTTCCTTGTCCTCCTGCATGTCCTTGTTGTAGGCCAGCGGCAAGCCCTTGAGCAGCACGAGCAGCGCGTTCAGGTCGCCGACGACACGGCCCGTCTTGCCGCGAGTGAGCTCGGCGAAGTCCGGGTTCTTCTTCTGCGGCATGATGCTCGAACCGGTCGAGTACGCGTCGTCCATCGTGACGAAGCCGAACTCCTCGGTCGACCAGAGAATGAGCTCCTCGCACAGGCGCGACAGGTGCACCATCGCGACCGTGCACGCGTACGTGAGATCGAGCAGGAAGTCGCGATCCGACACACTGTCCATCGAATTGGCGGTGACGGCCGAGAAGCCGAGCTTGTCGGCGACCCCCTGCCGATCGATCGGGAACGTCGTGCCCGCGAGCGCTGCCGAGCCGAGCGGCATGTGGTCGGCCGCCTCGAACGCGTGGCGCAAGCGCGTCGCGTCGCGAGTGAGCATCCAGAAGTACGCGAGCAAATGATGGCCGAAGAGGACCGGTTGCGCCTTCTGCATATGCGTGTAACCGGGCATGATCGTACCGCGGTGCTCCTCGGCGCGACGAACGAGGGTCGCCCGCACCTTGGAGGCGGCGGCGATCAGCAGGACCGCAGCGTCCTTGGCATACACGCGCGTGTCGAGTGCGACCTGGTCGTTGCGTGACCGCGCGGTGTGCAACTTGCCGCCGACCGGGCCCACCTTGTCGATGAGCGCCCGCTCCACCGCCATATGGATGTCCTCGTCGGCGATGTCGAACTCGAACTTGCCGTCGCGGATCGCCCGGAATATCTCGGAGAGGCCCGCCTCGATCGCCTCGGCGTCCTTTTCACTCAGGATGCCCTGCTTCGCGAGCATGCGGACGTGCGCGAGCGAGCCTTTGATGTCCTGAGCCCACATCCGCTTGTCGACGGGCAGCGACGCGCCGAACTCCTCGACGAACGCGTCGACCGGCTTCTCGAACCGACCGCCCCACATGGCCTTCTTCTGATCGAAACTGCTGGCGTCAGACATCCTCGTCCTTTTCGGAATCATCGGGCTGGCCCGTTGCCGGTGGCTCCTCTTGGCTCGGCGGCTCCGCGTTCTCGCGGCGCGGCTCGAACGGGGCGACGCGAGGTTCGCCGGGGCGGGGTCCACGTCCTCGACTGAGGCCGAGTCTGTAGGCGACAAAGGCGATGAGCGCCGACGGACCGAATCCGAACAGGATGATGAGCAGGATAACGACCAGCTCACCGCCTTGCGGGAGTCCGAAGATCGCCATACCGGGCTACACCTCGCCTTCGCGACCGACCTTGCGGCGCTGGCGCGCCCAGACCTTCGTCGGCAGACCCCATAGGTCGATGAAGCCCTTGGCCGCCTTGTGGTCGAAGCTGTCCGCCTCGTCGTAGGTGGCGAGGTTGTAGTCGTACAGCGAGTACTCGCTCCGACGACCGACTACCACACACGATCCCTTGAAGAACCGCAGCCGGACATCGCCGGAAACGAGCTTCTGTGTGGTCTCGACGAAGCCGTCGATGGCCTCCTTCAGGGGCGAGAACCACAGACCGCCGTACACCAGGTCCGCCCACTTCTGCTCGAGACCGAGCTTGAAGTGCAGCAGCTCCCGCTCGAGGCACAGGTCCTCGAGGGCTTTGTGCGCCATGATGAGCGTCAGCGCGCCGGGCACCTCGTAGATCTCGCGCGACTTCAGGCCGACGAGGCGGTTCTCGATCATGTCGAGGCGGCCGAAACCGTTGCGGCCGGCGACGTCGTTCAGGTGCAGGATGATCTCGTGGAACGACTTCGGCTCGCCGTCGCATGCGACGGGCAGGCCGCCCTTGAACGTGATCTCCACGTACTGCGCGTCGTCACACGTGACGCGCGAGTCGTTCGTCATCGTGTAGATGTCCGCCGGCGGCTCCACCCACGGATCCTCGAGCACGCCGCACTCGATGGCGCGGCCCCACAGGTTGTCGTCGATCGAGTACGGCGACGCCTTGGTGGTCGGCACGGGGATGCCGCGAGCGGTGGCGTACTCCATTTCCTGCTCGCGCGTCTTGAGCTCCCAGTCGCGAACCGGCGCGAGCACCTCGAGGTCGGGGTCCAGCGCGGCGATGCCGACCTCGAACCGTACCTGGTCGTTGCCCTTGCCCGTGCAGCCGTGGGCGATGTACTTGGCGCCGTGCGCGTGCGCCACCTCGACGAGGTGCTTCACGATGATCGGCCGCGACAGCGCGGATACCAGCGGATACTTGTTCTCGTAGAGCGCGTTGGCCTTCAGCGCTTTGGCGAGGAAGTCCTCGACGTACTCCTCGCGCACGTCCTGCACGATCGACTCGACCGCGCCGATCTGCAGCGCCTTCTGCCGGACGAACTCGAGGTCCTGGCGCTCCTGGCCCACGTCGACGGCCAGTGCGACGACGTCGAGGTCGCGGTGCTCTTGCAGCCACCGGATCGCCACCGAAGTGTCGAGCCCGCCGGAGTACGCCAGAATGACCTTGTCCTTGCCCACGCGCGTTCGTCCCTTCTTTGATGCGGCGAAAGCCGCGAACTTCACAAACTTGATGCGTCTCGCCGAACACTCAGGCGGCCCGATCGCGGCCTACTCCTCGCCGCGGTACTTGTTCACCGTGTCGACCAGCTGCGCCGCACCGTGCTCGTTCCCGGTGATGACCAGGATCGTGTCGTCGCCCGCAATCGAGCCGAGGACCTCCTCGAGCTCAGCAGCATCGAGTGCAGCGGCAACTCCGGGCGCGGTGCCCGGCGTTGCCTTCACCAGCACGAGCTGCCCCGCCTGGACCACGTTCACGACCAGGTCAGAGATCATGCGCTGCAGGTGCAGGTCCTCGGCGAGCACGTACACGCCCTCCGGCAGCTTCTTGAGGCCCATCTCCGTGATATCCCGAGAGACGGTCGCCTGCGTGCACTCGTACCCGTGCTCTTGGAGCTTATCCACCAGGTCCCGCTGCGTGCGAATGCGTTCGCGGCGGACGATCTTGCGGATCTCCTCCTGCCGTCTCGTGCGTTTCCTCAAGATGCGATCCCTTTCTCGTGCGTGCTCGTATTGCTACAGCACCAGCGACAGCAGCGCCTGCTGCACGTGCAGCCGGTTCTCGGCTTCGTCGAAGACCGCCGAGTGCGGTCCGTCCATGACTTCATCGGTCACTTCCTCGCCACGGTGTGCGGGCAGGCAGTGCAGGAACACGGCGTCCGGCCGCGCCTGGCCGAGGAGCCGCGAGTCCACGGTGAAGCCGCGAAATGCCGCGACGCGCTCGTCGTGTTCGGCTTCCTGGCCCATCGAGGCCCACGTGTCGGTCACCACGACGTCGGCGTCCGTGGCCGCCCAGTCGGGGTCGTCGCCGACCTCGATCTGCGCGCCGGTGGTCGCCGCGATGTCTTTCGCCCACGCAACGACCGCGACTGACGGCTCGAAGCCGGCGGGGCTCGCTACCGTCACGTGCATGCCCGTCAGTGCGCCGGCGAGCAGGTAGGTGTTCGCCATGTTGTTGCCGTCTCCGACGTACGCGAACCGCACGCCCTCGAGCCGGCCGAGCTTCTCCCGGATGGTGAGGAGGTCGGCGAGGCCCTGGCACGGGTGGAAGTCATCGGTGAGCGCGTTGACCACGGGAATCGACGCGACCTCGGCGACCTCCTCGACTTGCTGTTGCTCGTACGTCCGCAGCACGATCGCGTCGACGTAGCGCTCGAGCACCTTGGTCGTGTCGTACACCGTCTCGTTGCGCGAGAAGGCATCCCCTGCGCCGAGGACGACCGGGTGCGCGCCGAGCCGCACGCACGCGAGTTCGAAGCTCACGCGGGTGCGCATCGACGGCTTCATGAAGATCAGCGCGATCGACTTGCCCTCAAGAGGCTTCACGCCCGTCTGTGCCCAGACCGCCTTCTGCCGGCTGGCCGTGTCCAGGACGAGTCGGACCTCTTCGGGCGTGAGATCCCCGAGCGTCAGCAGGTCACGTCCTTTGAGAGTCGCCATACGCTCACATGCCGATCAGGTCGGGGAGTATGCCGGCAATTGTATCAACTTCGGCCTTGCCGCACACGAGCGGAGGCAGGAAACGGATAATCCGGTCGCCGATGGGGTTCAATACGCATCCTTGGCCGAGAGCGTCCGCTGCAACGCGCTGTGCGATAGGCTCGCCGAGGGAGACTGCGGCCATCAGGCCGCGCGAGCGCACGTCGGAGATCGCGCCGCCGCTCCGAGCCGCGAGCGCATCGAGCTGCCCGCGGAGGTAGGCGCCGACGTGCACGGCGTTCTCGGCCGTGCGCTCCTCGTGGTGTGCGGAGAGCGTGGCGAGCGCCGCGACGCACAGCACGGGTCCCCCGCCGAAGGTCGAGCCGTGGTCGCCCGGCTTGAACGTGTTCGCCACGTCGTCGACCGCGACGATCGCACCCATCGGCAGGCCGTTGGCGAGCGACTTCGCGAGCGTCATGATGTGCGGCCGCACCCGGTAGCCCTGGTGCGCGAACGCGGTTCCCGTGCGGTAGATGCCGGTCTGCACCTCGTCGACCACGAGCAGAACGTCGCGCTCGGCGCACAGCCGCTCGACCGCCGTGAGGTACGCCGGCTCGCACGGCCACACGCCCGACTCGCCGAGGACGGGTTCGAGCATGACCGCGCACGTGTTCTCGTCCACCGCGGCTTCGAGCGCCGCAAGGTCGTTCAGCGGAACGTGCGTGAAGCCGGCGGGCAGCGGCTCGAACGTCTCCTGCTTGCTCGGCTGGCCGGTAGCCGCGAGCGTGCCCAGGGTCCGGCCGTGGAAGCTGCCTTCGGCCGTCACGATCCGGTAGCACTCGGGCCCGCGCCGCTCCTTGCCCCACTTGCGGGCCAGCTTGATCGCGCCCTCGTTCGCCTCGGCGCCGGAGTTCGCGAAGAACACCTTCGCTCCGCCGCCGAACAACGCCACGATCGTCTCGGCGAGTTCGCCGCGGTGCTCAGCGTGGTAGAGGTTGCTCGTCATCACGAGCTTGCCCATCTGCTCGCACACCGCCGCCTGAACCCCAGGGTGTGCGTGGCCGAGGTTGACCGACCCGATTCCCGCGACGAAGTCGAGATACTCGCGTCCGTCGTCGTCGACGAGCGTCATGCCGCGCCCCTCGACGAACATGATCGGCCGCCGCGCGTAGGTCGGCATGTGAAACGCCTGGTCCAATGCGACCGCTTCGTCGTATGCCTCGCCCATCGCTAGCCCTCCTCGCGAGTGATCATCGTGCCGACGCCCTCGTCGGTGTACACCTCGAGCAGCAGGGCGTGCGGGATCGTGCCGTTCAGGATGTGCGCTCGTCCGACGCCGGCCTGCAGCGCCTCAACGCACGCACGCACCTTCGGAATCATGCCTTTCGAAAGCGTCTTTTCGGCGAGCAGACCTTCGGCGCGGAGCAGGGACATCGCGCTGATGAGCGAGCTCTTGTCGTCGAAGTCCTCATAGAGGCCGTCGACGTCGGTGAGGAAGATGACCTTCTCGCTGCCGAGCGCGGCCGCGATGCGGCCTGCCACAAGGTCCGCGTTGATGTTGTAGCTCGCGCCGTCGATACCCGCGCCAACCGATGCGATGACCGGCATGAAGCCGTCCTCGATGAGCTGCACGAGAACACTCGCGTCAACTTCCTCGACATCACCGACGCGTCCGAGATCCGCTCGCGCCTGCCGTGCTCGCACGACATTCGCGTCGTCGCCGGCGATTCCAATGGCGTGGCGTCCGTGCGCGTTGATTGCCGCCACGAGCTCCTTGTTCACCTTGCCGACGAGCACCATCTTCACGACTTCCATCGCCTCATCGCTGGTGACGCGCAGTCCGTCCACGAACTCGACCGGCATACCGAGTCGCTCCATGTACGACGTGATCTCCGGCCCGCCGCCATGCACGATGACCGGGTTGATGCCGACGAGCTTCATGAGCACGAGGTCGCTGGCGACTGCTTCGCGGAGCTGCGGATCGGTCATAGCGGCGCCGCCGTACTTGATGACGACCGTCTTGCCCCAGGTGCGCTTGATGTACGGCAGCGCCTCGGTGAGGATCTCTGCCTTCGCGAGCAGGTCTTTCATCTCGGTTCTCGTCACGTCGCCTCCCGCCACAAGTTCTCCGGTCACGTCCGGTAGTCCCCGTTGATCCGCACGTAGTCGTAGGACAGGTCGCACGTCCACACGACCGTCTCGCACTCGCCGACGTACAACCCCACCTCGATGTCGATCTCGTCTGCCGACAGCGCCTCGGCAGCGGCTTCCTCGTCGAACGGTACCGCCGTGCCCTCGCGGCACGTCGTGATACCGGCGAACACGATCTCGAGTCGCGACGAGTCGATTTCGGCGTCCGCTTTGCCGACCGCCATGGCCACGCGGCCCCAATTCGCGTCCTTGCCGAAGATCGCCGTCTTGACGAGCGGCGAGTTCGCTACCGAGAAGGCGACGGTCTTGGCGTCTTCGGGAGTAGCGGCGCCCCTGACCGTGACCGTGACGAGCTTCGTCGCGCCCTCACCGTCGCGTGCGACCATACGCGCGAGCTCGCGGCACACGTGCTCGACGGCGTCGGCGATGGCCTCGAACGCCTCCGAGTCGACGCCGATCTGCTCGCCCTCGCCGTTCGCCAGTAGCAGGCACATGTCGTTCGTGGACGTGTCGCTGTCCACGGTCACGCGGTTGAAGGTCACGTCGACCGCACTGCGCAGCGCCTCGTCCGCGCCTGCGGCTGAGAGCGGGGCGTCGGTGGTGAGGAACGCGAGCATCGTGGCCATGTTCGGCTGGATCATGCCGCTACCCTTGGCCATGCCGCCCACGATGTAGCGCTTCCCGTCGACCTCGACGGATGCTGCGGTCTGCTTGAGGAAGGTGTCGGTCGTCATGATCGCCTCAGCCGCAGCGTCGCCTGACGCTGAATCGAGCGACTCGGCGGCTTCCTTGATCCCGGCGAGCACGAGGTCCATCGGCAGCGGCACGCCGATCACACCGGTGGACGCCACTGCGACTTCGGACGACTCGATCTCGAGGGCGTCCGCGGCGGCGTACGTCATCGCCACCGCATCGGCGAGACCGGGCTCGCCCGTGCACGCATTCGCGTTGCCTGCGTTGACGACGATAGCGCGGCACGCGCCGCCCTCGAGGTTCGTCCGCGTCACCTGCACGGGCGCCGCCACTATCTTGCTCTGCGTGTACACGCCGGCGGCGACCGCGGCGCGCTCCGAGAAGATGACCGCCACGTCGCGCCGGCCGGAAGACTTCAGCCCCGCGCTCGCGCCCCCCGCGAGGAATCCCCGCGGAGCCGTGACCCCACCCTCGGCGTAAGCGATCTCCGTGCTCTCACTCATTGCCGTCACCTCACACCACCGGGCCCGGAGTCATCAGTCCGAGCGTCTCTTCGAATCCGAGCGCCAGGTTCGCACACTGCACCGCCTGCCCCGAGGTGCCCTTCACCAGGTTGTCGATGGCGCAGGCCACCACGATGACGCCCGCACGTTCGTCGAGCGCCACGCCGAGATGTGCCCGATTCGACCCACGCACCTCGCCCGTCGACGGCATCCTGCCGAGGGGATGCAGCGTGATGAACGGCTCCGAGTCGTAGCGAGCGCGGTAGGCTGCGTGGACGTCCTCGGCGGAGATGCTATCGGCGGCATCGAGGTAGACCGTCGCGAGCAGGCCGCGGTTCATCGGCACGAGGTGCGGCGTGAAGACGAGAGACACGTCGTTGCCGATGACCAGCGCGAGTTCCCGCGCGATCTCAGGCGTGTGCCGGTGCTGCGTTACCTTGTACGGGGCGACCGCCTCGTCGACCGCGACGAAGTGCGTCCCCTCGTTGGGCGTCCGACCCGCTCCCGAGACGCCCGACTTCGCGTCGACGATCACCCGGGCGCCCTTCGTGAGCCCCGCCTCGATTGCCGGAAGCGACGCGAGCAAGCTCGCGGTCGGGTAGCAGCCGGGGCATGCGACGAGCGTGGCGCCGGGCAGCTGGGCGCGATGCAGCTCGGGCAGCCCGTAGACCGCCTGCGCCAGCAGATTCGGCGCGACGTGTTCCACGCCGTACCACGCGCGGTACACTTCGGCGTCCTTGAGCCGGAAATCGGCCGACGCGTCGATGACCGTAAGGCCGGCGTCGAGCAGCGCTGGAGCGATCGCCATCGCCGCCGTGTGCGGCACGGCGAGGAAGGCGACGTCGGCGTTCGCGACGATCTCGTCCACGTCGGGCTCGACGAAGACCAGGTCGACACTCGCGAGCGCCGGATAGAGGTCGCTGACCGCGCGGCCGGCGTCCTTCGCCGACGTGACGAGTGTGACGCGGAATCGCGGATGCGCCGCGAGCAGGCGCACGAGTTCGATGCCCGCATACCCGGCCGCGCCCACAACAGCTGCCCTGAGTGTGTCATTGCGGAGCCGCGTCTCGTCGGCCATCCCGCTCACCCTTCCGTCATCGCGTGTGCCTCATCTCGACAGGGGGTGCCAGACCGCTGCCGTTCTCGGCATTCTATCCATTCTTCGGCATAGCGGTCAAGGAATATGCAGTTAGAGCGAATTCCGCCGGGCTATCCCCGCAATTCTCCGCCGACAGCGGCGGTCGCCTTACTCACGACCTTGTCGTGGAGTGGCTGGATCTCGTCGGCGGAAAGCGTGCGATCCGGCGATCGGTACGCGAGTGCGAACGCCAGCGACTTCTTGCCCTCGGGCATGCCGGGACCGCGGTACACGTCGAACAGGCGCACCGACTCCAGCAGTTGGCCGCCCGCCGACTTCATCGCCTGCTGCACGCGTTCCGCCGTCACCGAGTCGTCCACGACGAGCGCGAGGTCGAGTTCGACCGCTGGATAGCGCGGAATGTCACGGTAGGCGCGTGCGGTCTCGGCGGCGACCGCCGCCTTCTGCAGTGCGGGCACCCCCATCTCGAACACGGTCACGGGTCCGGCCGACTCGAAGGCGTCGAGCACGGAAGGCGCGACGTCGCCGATCCAGCCGATGACGTCCGAGCCGACTAGGATGTCGGCGCTCCGTCCCGCCTGCAGCCACTCATGGTCGGCCGCGCGCAACCGCCACTTGCCCACGTGCAGCACGTCGAAGAGTGTCTCGAGCACGCCCTTGCCGTCGAAGAAGTCCAATGCGGCCTCGGGCTGATTCCACGCGGACGGCTCCCACGACCCTCCGAGTGCGCCCGCGACCATGCCACGCTCCTTCGGCTGCTTGCGGCCCTCGGCAGTTCGAAAGACGGTGCCGATCTCGTAGAGGCGCACGTTCGGCACGCCACGGCGCTGGTTGCGCGCCACGGTACGGAGCAGGCCGCTGAGCAGCGTCCAGCGGAGCACCGACTGGTCCTCGGCCATGGGGTTGATGAGTTCGACGAGCAGCTCGTCGGGACCGAGCGTCCAGCCGAGGCGCTGCATGTCGGCCGGGTCGGCGAGCGTCCATCCGATGTGCTCGTGCAGGCCGGCCCCCCGCAGGGCGTCGCCGATGCGGAGCGTGGCCTGCTGGGGGACGCTGCGGCTGCCGACGCGTTCACGACCGCCGGGCAGTGTGGACGGCACGCGGCCCATCCCCCACACCCGGACGACCTCCTCGACCAGGTCGATCTCGCGGTCGAGGTCCGGGCGGAACGTCGGGACGGTGGCCGAGAGGTCGTGGCCATCGGAGCGGATGTCGAGACCGAGCCGCGACAGGATGTCGACGACATCGTCGCGAGGCACCTCGACGCCGAGGACGGCGTTCACGCGCGCTGGCCGTAGCGGGAGAACCATCGGTTCGCGCTCGCCGGGGTAGACGTCGACGATTCCCGGGGCGACCGTGCCGCCGGACAGTTCCGCGATCATCGCGGCGGCGCGGTCGGACGCGCGTGCAGCGACGTTCGGATCGACGCCGCGCTCCATGCGCAGCGACGCCTCGGAGATGAGTCCGAGTCGGCGCGAGGTGCGGCTGATCGACGAGGTCTGGAAGCAGGCCGCCTCGAGTAGAACCGTCGTCGTGGCCTCGCTCACCTCGGTAGCCTCGCCACCCATCACGCCTGCGAGCGCGACGACGCCGTCCGCGTCCGTGATGCACAGCGTGTCCTCGGCGAGCGTACGCTTCACGCCGTCCAACGTCGTCAGCGTCTCGCCTGGCCGCGCGGCACGCACGCCCACCATCGTTCGCCCGTTGCGCCTCGCGAGTGTGTCCATGTCGAACGCGTGCAGCGGCTGGCCGAGCTCGAACATCACGAAGTTGGTCGCGTCGACCACATTGTTGACCGGTCGCGCTCCGCACGCCTGCAGCCGCTCGACCAGCCAGTCAGGCGATGGCCCGACCTTCACGCCTGAGATCACGCGCGCCGTGTACCGGGGGCACAGCTCGGCATCGTCGATCTCGACGTCCACGAGCTCCCCAGCGGGCGTCCCGGCCTCAGTGGGGTGCGATTCCGTCTGCACCCACGTCTTGCCGAGGACCGCCGCGGCCTCCCGCGCCACGCCGGTGACCGACAGGCAGTCCGGACGGTTCGGCGTGATCTCCAGTTCGAGCACGACGTCGCCGGTCCCGTAGTACTCGGAGAACGGCATGCCGACAGGCGCCTCCTCGGGCAGGATGAGCAGACCCGAATGGTCGGCCCCGATGCCGAGCTCGCGGCCCGAGCACATCATGCCCTCGCTCTCGACGCCGCGCAGCTTGGCCCGCTTGATCGTGAACCCGCCCGGCAGTTCCGAGCCGACGACCGCCACCGGTACCTTGTCGCCCGTTTGGAAGTTCTGCGCTCCGCACACGATGCGCAGCTCCTCGGGTCCGCCCACGTCCACGCGGCAGTACGACAACTTGTCGGCGTTCGGGTGCGGCTCCTTCTCCTTCACCTGGCCGACGACGACGCCCGGCAGCGCCTCGCCGATCACGTGCACCGCCTCGACCTTGGTGCCGGTCATATCGAGCCGCTCGCAGAGTTCCTCGACGGTGAGGTCGAGGTCGACGAATTCCTTCAGCCACTTCAACGATACGCGCATCGCGCGGTTCTCCTTCCGGTACTTCTCTTGGTTCCGGCGACTCGTCTCGAGCCACCCGCCGCCACGCCCTACCTTCTAGAACTGCGAGAGGAATCGCATGTCGCCGTCGAGGAACAGACGCAGGTCGGGAATCCCGTGACGCAGCGCGGCGATCCGCTCGGGTCCCATACCGAACGCGAAGCCGGTGTACCGCTCCGGGTCTATCCCGACGTTGCGGAACACGTTCGGGTCGACCATCCCGCAGCCGAGGATCTCCAGCCAGCCCTCGCCGCCGCAGAACCGGCAGCCCTGGCCGCCGCAGAAGCCGCAGGAGACGTCGACCTCGGCGGAGGGTTCGGTGAACGGGAAGAAGTGGGGGCGCAGCCGCACGCGGCGATCGGGTCCGAACAGGCGATGCACGAAGTGCTCGAGCGTGCCCTTCAGGTCGGCGAACGTGATGCCCTCGTCGACGACGAGCCCCTCGATCTGGAAGAACTGCGGCAGGTGCGAGGGGTCCGCGACGTCACGGCGGTAGACGCGACCGGGGGCGAGCACGTAGATCGGCGGCTTCTGCCTCTCCATCACGCGAACCTGCACCGGGCTGGTCTGGGTGCGCAGGAGCAAGTCGGATTCGCCCTGCACCGCGGCCACGTCGCCCGAGAGGTCCTTCACGTAGAACGTGTCCTGCAGTCCGCGCGCAGGGTGATCCGGCGGGTGGTTTAGCGCCTCGAAGTTGTAGTAGTCGAGCTCGACCTCGGGACCCTCGGCCATCGTGTAGCCCAGGCCGACGAAGATGTCGATGATCTCATCGATCACTTGATTGACGATGTGCCGATGGCCGACCGGCCTCTTGCGGCCGGGCAGCGTCACGTCGACCACCTCGGCGGCCACTTTGGCCTCGCGCTCGCGACGCGACAGCTCCTCGCCCCGCTGCGCCAACGCCGATTCGAGCGCCTCGCGCACCTCGTTGGCCGTCTTGCCGACCACCGGGCGCTCCTCGGCCGAGAGGGCGCCGAGACCGCGCAGGACGCCGGTGAGCGATCCTTTCTTGCCGAGGTATCCGACGCGCACCGACTCCAGCGACGCCACGTCAGGCGCCGCATCGATGTCGGCAAGCGCGCGATCGCGGAGTGCCAGCAAGTCCTCGACGATAGCCATGCGTTCCCTCCATCCAAGCCGCTGTCGCGGCGGTGTCCCTGCCCCGAACGAAAAGGAGCCGGCTCCGTCCTGGATGTCTCCAAGGACGGGAGCCGGCTCCCGCGGTACCACCTCGGTTGGCCCCGTGGTGGGGCCCCCTCTCTTCACGGACGATTCGCCCGCTCGCCGAGCTCGCGCCCGGTCTCCCTGTATCGGCGGGATCACCGGCTCCCCTACCGGATGCGCACCGTCGCGGTCGCATCGTTCAGTTCGCTGCTGCTGGAGTGAACCGCGTTCATCGCCGCCGGGACCCTTGCAGTCTGGGGATCCCTCCCTGTCGACGGCCCGCACGAACGCGCCTCTCCGTCATCGCCTTTCGGTATGCAGTTATGGCTGGTGAGTCTAGCATCAACGCCGTCCGGTCGCCAACGAGACGACACGCCCGAACGGCACCACCGCCACCACTTTCCCCCGCATCGCCGTTTGCCGCACCGGATCCAGGTCCGGAACCGGATTCGCATCGCCCTTCGTCCAGACGGCCCCATGCTCGAGGCACCGCACCACGCGATGCACCACGCCTTCGGGCCACCCCGGCTTGTCATACACCAGCATGTCGCCCACCTCCGGTCGAGCGTTGCGCTCGAACACGACAGCGTCACCGGGGATGAGCGCGGGCCACATCGAGCCGCTGCCGACGACGCCGATTCCGAAATGCCGGCGCGCGGCGAGCGCAAGTGCAACGACCGCGACCGCGATCATCACACGAGCCGCGATGCGAACGCCACGGCGCATCAGTGGGTCTGCTCGCCGTCGACGTACAGCGTCATCTTCGCGTAGTCGCCCGCGAGATCGTTGCCCGCGTCGGCGGGAAGCCCGATGCCGAACTGCAGCTGGGCGCGTGCGCCTGCCGCGAGCGCGAACGGTGCCGTGTGAAGGCTTGCCATCGGTCCGTCGTAGAGCACGTCGCCGTTGTAGATCACGTGCGCGGTCAGTGCGTTATAGAAGTCGGTGATGCCGGCCTTCTTGGCACCGGTGACGACGACGTTCTCGGACAGGTTGCCGTCGTTCACGACCGTCAGGGTCTTCACGGCCGTCGTGCCGGGTGCCAGCCCGTCGACGCTGAGCGGCGATGCGGTGGGCTCGGTGGACACGCTCACCGCACCACCGCGAATCAGGTTGTCGGGCACTTCGGTCTGGGCCGTGAAGTACGCTCCCATCACACCGATCCCGCCAAGCACGATCACGGCGGCGAGCAGCAGTAGGATCACTCTGCGCATATCATTCCTCCGGTTCTTGTCTGCCGCCGAGGGGAAGCAGCGCCTACGGACGCGTGACCGCTGGGCGCCCTTCGTCAGCCACGATGCACAGCATCGCGCGAACCGGTTACCGGCCCCTTACCGCGACCGGAACGACTTCTTGTCGCACGGGCATCGGCCTTCCTCGACGGCATGCGCGAACCCGATCAGCGCCGCCGTCGCGAGCGCCGGGCCTGCCACATCGCGTAGAAGATGTCGAAGAAGAACCACACGCCGACGCCGGCAGCCATGAACAGCGCGATCTGCGCGCCGACCAGGAACCAGCTGTTCAGCTTCGCCTGCCTGAGGATCAGCGAGAAGCCGACGACGAACGCGCCGATGATCATGGCGAACGTTATGCGATGCACCAACTCCCGCGCCTGGTCCATCAGCGGCTGCAACCCGTCCGGCTTGATGTCGACGGTGAACGTGCCCTCGCCGACGCGCTTGAGGACCCGGTCCAGCTCGCTGGGAAAGTCAACGGCCAGACGTTCGAACCGGCGGATCGTGCTCCATGCCGCCAGGAGCAGCGCGGCTGGGCGATATCGGCGGCGAACCAGCTCGATAGTGAACGGTCGCACCGCCTCCACGAAGTTGAACGACGGGTCGAGTTGCTGCGCGACGCCCTCGAGGGTGGCCGTCGTGGTGAGCAACAACGTGAATTCGGCCGGCACCTGTAGGTGGTGACGCCACACGAGTTGCATCAGCCGCTGGACGACTTCGGCGAGATGCACCTCCTCGAGCGTGACGTCGTAGTACTGCGAGAGCATTCGGGCGACACCCCGCTCGAGCGCGCGCTCGTCCACGCCCGGCTCGGCGACGCCGATGTCGAGCAGCACGTCGACGACGTCGGCCTCGTCGCGCTGCATGAGCGCGGTGAGCAGATCGCCGAACTGCTTGCGCACGCGGTCGCTGATGCTCCCGACCCGGCCGAAGTCAGAGAATCCGATGCGCCCGCCCGGCAGGACGAAGAGGTTGCCGGGGTGCGGGTCGGCGTGGAAGAAGCCGTCGACGAACACCTGCTCGAGGTAGATGCGCACGCCGAGTTGCGCGATATCGTGTGGGTCGTAGCCAGCCGCGAGCAGTTCATCCACGCGATCCAGCTTGATGCCCTCGAGCCGCTCCATCGTGAGCACGGTCCGCGACGTGTACTCCCAGTGCACGTGCGGGATGACGGCTTCGGTCCTGTCCGCGTACCGCTCCGCGAACTTGTCGGCGTTGCGGCCCTCAGCGACGTAATCGAGTTCCCGTCTGAGGATCCGCGATATCTCATCGGCGTTGGCGGTCAGATGGTATTGCCTCGCCCACGACGTGTGTCGCTCCGCGAACTGCGCCTGAGTACGCAGGATGTCGAGGTCGACATCGATCTGCCGCGCAATGCCGGGCCGCTGCACCTTCACGACGACGCGTGCGCCGTCGTGCAGCGTGGCGGCGTGGACCTGGCCGATGGACGCCGCGGCGAGCGGTTCAGGTTCGAACGTGGCGAACAGCTCTTCGATCTCCCCGCCGAGACCCTCCCGCACCTGCGCTCGGACTTCCTCGAACGGGAACGGCTCGACCGTATCCTGAAGCTTGCTCAGCTCAGCGACCCAATCGGGCGGTATGAGGTCGGGACGCGTCGAGAGAAGCTGGCCGATCTTCACGAAGGTCGGGCCGAGCTGCTCGAGCGCCACGCGGATGCGCTGAGGGAACGGCGTTCCCGGCTCCGGTCGGCGGTGCGACGCGCGGCGGTGCCGCAGCGAAACGAAGCGGGTCAGGCCGACCTGCTCGAGCAGCACGTCGAAGCCCTGGTCGGCGAGGATTCCGGCGATCTGTCTGTAACGCTGGAAATGCTTCTGACGTGGAATCGCCACGTCGGTGGCGTTACCGCTCGGTGTCGGTGAGCTCCGGCGCCGTGCCCGGCTCGGGCACCTCGCGACCCGGCGCCTCCTCGGCCACCGAACTCATCGGCCCCATGTCGAGGCGCCCGCGCAGCTCGGCGATCTCAGCCTCGAGGCGACGAACGTCCCCCTTCGTCGCAAACGCTGCGGAGCTGAGCATGCGGCCCATCTCGTCCAGCAAGCTGCCCTTGAGCGCCTCGCGCTCCTCCCGGCCCCGCTTCTCCATCTGACGAGCCACGCGGCAGCCCTCTTCCCGGCTCAGCCGACCCCGCGCGATGAGCTCGTCGACGGTCCGATCCACCTTCTCTTTGGTCATCGACGCAGCTCCCAGGCCGAGGAGGAACGCCTGCTCCACGAGATCCATCAGTCCCTCGTGCCGCTCGTCCATGCGAGTGCTCCTTCCTCGGAAATCGACTGCCGGACGGGGGGGGAACCGGTGCCGAAGACAGTGGCATCCATTGCCGACGATGCTGTTTATTTCCTCCTGCCAGCGGAGATAACCCCGGCGTGTGCCGCCTCCGTCTCGTTGGCGAGGTGGGCACCGCGTCGGCGGGGCTGACGGGAGGCGTACGGGATACGGTTCGTGGAATAACAGGTGACGCACCCCTCGAGGGGGGCGCGCCGGAGCGCTCGCAAAGGGGGTGACAGCGATGCTATGGACGATCATAGCTGTGCTGCTTGTCCTGTGGCTGCTTGGCCTGGTGACTGGGTACACCCTCAACGGATTCATCCACATCCTGCTCGTCCTTGCCGTCATCGTGCTGATCATCCGGCTGCTCCAGGGCCGCAGCGTCGTGTAGACGGCGCGTCATGATAGCGCGGGCAGTCGCGTCGACGACAGAAGGCCCCGCTGGTGCTACCAGCGGGGCCTTCTCGTGTGTTCGCTTCGCGCCGGGTCTACGCGGAGAGCTTCTCCTTGGCGACCTCGGCGAGCTTCGAGAAAGCAGCCGGATCCGTGACGGCGAGGTCGGACAGCACCTTGCGGTCGAGCGCGATCTCGGCCTGCTTGAGGCCGTGCATGAACGTGGAGTACGACATGCCGTTCAGGCGAGCGGCGGCGTTGATGCGGGCGATCCAGAGGCGGCGGATCTCGCGCTTCTTGTTGCGGCGGTCACGGTACGCGTACTGGAGCGAGTGCTGCACCTGCTCCTTCGCGGCACGATACGACCGGCTCTTCGCCCCGTAGTACCCCTTCGCCCGTTCGAAAACGGTGCGCCGCTTCTTCTTCGCGGTGACGGCGCGCTTGACTCTAGGCATTGCGGATCAACTCCTTGAATCTGATCGGGGGGTCTACGCGGCTCTAGCCGACGCCGAGATTCTTCTTGATAACGTTCACGTCCGCCTTGTCGACGTACGACGCCTCGCGGAACGCGCGCTTACGCTTAGGGCTCTTCTTCTCGAGGATGTGGCTCTTGAAGGCGTTCGCCCGCTTGATCTTGCCGGTACCGGTGAGCTTGAAGCGCTTCGCGGTTCCCTTGTGCGTCTTCATCTTCGGCATTGCGTGGGTCTCCTTATTCCTCGGCCGCGTCCTCGGCCGGCTCCTCGACGATTACCTCGTCGAACAGCTCTCCGGCCTCGCCTTCTTCGGCCTCGCCCTTTTCACGCTTCTCGGCGACCGCCTTCAGGATCTCCTTGGATGGCGACATGAGCATGAACATGTTCCGACCTTCGAGCTTCGGCTCAGCCTCGACGACCGCGATGTCCTGGATGTCCTCCGCGAGACGCTGGAGGATCGCCAGACCGCGCTCGGCGTGAACCATCTCGCGACCTCGGAACATGATCGTGACCTTGACCTTCGCGCCAGCCATGATGAAGCGGACGACGTGCTTCTTCTTGGTCTCGTAGTCGTGGGTGTCGATCTTGGGGCGGAACTTGATTTCCTTGATCTCGACCCGCGTCTGGTGCTTCCGCGCCTGCTTGGCCTTGATGTCCTGTTCGTACTTGAACTTGCCGTAGTCCATGATTCGCGCGACAGGTGGATCGGCCTGCGCTGCGACCTCGACGAGGTCGAGGTTCTGGTCATCCGCGATGCGGAGGGCATCCGCGGTGGCAAAGATTCCCAGCTGGGAGCCGTCGACACCGATGAGCCGCACTCGCGGGACCCGGATCCGGTCATTGACGCGCGTTTCGGTCGTGCTAATGAGCAGTCACCTCCACGTTCGCGGCGCCTCCCCGAGGGCGTCGCAACTTGCCTTCAAATACGAACGACCCGTCGGTCAGCCGACGGGTCATGAACGGGAACGCAGGTCGGAGTACCGACCCGTCCCGATTCGTCTCGACCAGACAGCTGCGATTACGCGCCGTTCAGGTGGGGACCGAGTGCCTGTTCGGCGGGGGTCCCACTTCGCGATATGCGATTAGCGAAGGGAGTATACCCGGAAGACGGTGACGTGTCCACACGGGCGAGACCGATTAGAGCCGTCTCCGTGCGGGCGCTAGGCGTTCTCCGTGGCCAGTCGACCGACCGACGACATAGCGATGCCGAGGAGCAGCAACGGCGCCAGCGTGAGGGCGAGTTCGCCGGGCTCCGTGATGGGGCGCATCTGCACGACGAACGCCGCCCAGACAGCCAGCGCCAAGACCAGCGGCGGCGTGGGTCGCACCTGCGCGGCGAGCGCCGCGTACACGATCACCCCGACGTAGGCGCCGACCAGCGCGATGGATGCGATGACGACGTGCACCGTCTCCGGACCGCCGCTCAGCAGCGCGCCGGCTGCAGCGCCGCCGACAGTGAGCGCGGCGAGTCCGACCACGTCGAGCGCGGCGACCCACGGCGTCTCGCGCTGGCGCCTCCCGCCGAGCACCCATCCGAAGGCGAACGGCGCGTACGTGAAGGACGGGAGCGCGAGCACCGCGGACAGCCAGGCAGGATCGCGCGTGCTCTGGACGAGCATGGCGAGACCGACGGTGGCCATCGCGCCGGCGATACGAACCATGAACGCCGAGAGCAGGCCGCCCATCCGCGTCGCAGTCAGATGCCCGAGCACGAACGACGACACGGCAAAGAGCAGCACAGCATAGGGCGTAGCGACTGAATACACGGCTCTCCCCCCGAGAAGGCTGTTGCCAGCATAGGGGTAGCCGCTGCGGGAAACCACCGTACTTTCGGCCTACTCGACCGAGTTGCGGGGTTCCTACTCGGCCGAGGGTTGCTGCGACGTCACGAGGTCGGCGAACGCGTCGATGCTCATCGCTCCGATATCGCCCTGCGTCCGCTCGCGGACGCCGACCGAGTGGTTTTCGGCTTCTTTGTCGCCGACGATCAGCATGTACGGCATCTTCTGCGCCTGCGCCCGAGCGATCTTGGCGCGCATCGGCTCGCTCGCAGCATCCACCTCGACCCGCAGGCCGCGCTGCGCGAGCTCGGCCGCGACCTGACGCGCGTAGTCCGCATGCCGGTCGGCGATGGGCACGAGCATCGCCTGCACGGGCGCCAGCCACACGGGGAACGCGCCCGCGAAGTGCTCGATCAGGATGCCGAAGAAGCGCTCCATGGAGCCCATGATCACGCGGTGCAGCATGAACGGACGCGCCTCGCTGTTCTCGGCCGTCCGGTACGTCAGGCCGAAGCGCATCGGGAAGTTGAAGTCGACTTGGATCGTCGCGCACTGCCAGGTCCGGCCGATGGCATCCTTGAGCTTGATGTCGATCTTCGGGCCGTAGAAGGCACCGTCACCCTCGTTGATGTCGTAGGCCATGCCGCGCGCATCGAGGGTGTCTGTCAGCGATCGCGTGGCCAGCTCCCAGTCCTGGTCGCTGCCGATCGACTTGTCGGGTCGAGTGGAGACCTCGGCTGTGTACTCGAAGCCGAAGGTCCGCATCGCCCAGTCGATGAAGTCCAGCACGCCCGAGATCTCGCTCGGGACCTGTTCCGGGGTGCAGAAGATGTGCGCATCGTCCTGCGTGAAACCGCGAGCGCGCATGAGGCCGTGGACGACGCCGGAGAGTTCGTGGCGGTACACGGTGCCGAACTCGAAGAGGCGAAGCGGGAGGTCTCGGTAGCTGCGGATGTCGCTGCCGTAGATGAGCACTGCACCCGGGCAGTTCATCGGCTTCACGCCGTACTCCGACGTGCGGCCCTCGCCCTCGTCTACCTCAAACCAGTAGATGTTCTCGCCGTAGAAGTCGTAGTGTCCGGAGATCTTCCACACTTCCGACTTGAAGATGTGGGGGGTCATGACCTCCTGGTAACCACGCCGGTAGTGCTCGGCGCGCTCCCACTCCTGGAGCAGGCGCAGTACCCGCGTGCCCTTGGGGTGGTAGAACACCAGGCCGGCGCCCGCCTCCTCGTGGAACGAGAACAGGTCGAGCTCGCGACCGAGCTTACGGTGGTCCCGCTTCTCGGCTTCCTCGATGCGCATGAGGTAGGTCTCGAGGTCCTTTTCGCTGAACCACGCGGTACCGTAGATGCGCTGCAGCATCGACCTCGACGAATCGCCGCGCCAGTACGCACCGGCCAACTTCGTGAGCTTGAACGCGCGGATCCAGCCCGTATCCGGCAGGTGGGGCCCGCGGCACAGATCGGTGAAGTTGCCCTGCTTGTAGAGGCAGATCTGCTCCTCGTCGGGGAGGTCTGCGATCAGCTCTTCCTTATAGGGCTGCCCCTCGAGGGTGTCTTGCGCCGTGAGGCGGTCGACCTCGAAGCGCTCGAACGGGAGTTCCTGCGAGATGATGTCGCGCATCCGCTCCTCGATCGCCGCGAGGTCCTCGGGCGTGAACGGGCGGTCAACATCGAAGTCGTAGTAGAAGCCGTCCTCGATGGACGGGCCGATGCCGAACCGGGCACCAGGGAACAGCTGCAGGACCGCCTCGGCCATGACGTGAGCTGCCGAGTGGCGCAGGATGCCGAGGGCCTCCGGCGAGCGCTCCGTGACGATTTCGATGGCGTCGCCGGCGTGCACGACCGTCGACACGTCAACGAGTCGGCCGTCCATCTTGCCGGCGATCGCGGCCTGCGCGAGGCGCGCCCCGATGGCGCGTGCGACGTCGAGCACGGACGACCCTTCGGGGACGGCCTTGCTCGAGCCGTCGGGGAGCGTGACGGTGATATCCGGCATCTTTCGCGCTTCCTTCCGGGGGAGCCGCGCTCAGCGCAGCGGAAAGGGGCTAACGCCTACGTGCTGCCTAGGCCTGCTTCGTCTTGCAGAAGGGACACACGCCCCACGCGAGCTTGAGTGCCTTGTTGCAGTCCTCATTCACGCACTGCTTGCGGAGCTTCTTCATGCAGTACGGGCAGATCAGGAAGTCCTTCTCCACCGGTTTGAGGCATGCAGGGCACACTTCGAGGTCGCGTTCGAGCGCCAGTTCCTTCGCGCGGATCTCTAGGTTGCGCTCGTGCGTGTCGTCGGCATACTCAGGCGGACGGACGATCATGTAGATCATCCAGGCCGGGACGCCCATGAAGATGAAGCTGAAGACCAGCACGGCGAGTCCCCAGAACCACGCCATCGCGCCGCGACGAGCCGCATCGCGCCACACCCAGAAGACGAGCGCCAGGCTGAACACGACGTAGAACACGAAGAACAGCTGGCCGGCGAGCTTGACCTGCGGACTATTCAGAATCGGGTCGAGAAGATCTCCCATACCGTCCCTTTCACGGCTTCCGGCCGAGGCGCGGCGTTTCCCACCTACGGGCTTCACCTTCGGCGAGCTTACAGGATTCTAGCACTTGGTACTGACAGGCACAGATGTGTAAGTGTTCCCCAAAGCCTCCCGTCCAAGGCTACGGATGGGTATCATGGACGGACTCGAAGAGGAGGAACGTTCTCGTGCGCCGTTCTATGCTCAAAAGCAAGATCCACCGAGCGACCATCACGGGCGCTGATCTGGCCTACGAGGGCAGCATCAGCGTCGATGCCATACTGCTCCAAGCAGCAGACATCCTGCCATATGAGGCCGTGGATGTCTGGGACGTCACGAACGGCGCGCGCTTCCGAACCTACGCCATCGCGGGCGAGCCCGGGTCTGGAACGATCTGCGTGAACGGCGCCGCGGCTCACCTCGTCTCCGCAGGCGACCTCGTGATCATCGGCTCGTTCGCCGAGTACGAAGACGCGGAGTGCGCCGCGCACGAGCCGCGGCTGGTCTTTGTCGACGACGCCAACCACATGCTCCCCTCTCGGCCGGAAGTCCCCGGCCCGCACCGCTCCCCTGCGGCCTAGGCCCGCGACCGCTCACCGACCTCGACGATCGCTCCCTCGGCCGCCTCGGCCGTGAGCAGCAGGTAGACCGCCGAGTACCCTTCCGAGGACAGCGACGGCCGCGACGCCCGCAGCCGTGCGAACTGCCCCCCGACGGCCTGCGGCGGCACCCGCCTCCCCTCGCGACGCGCGTTGCGCTCACGACACAGCTGGTACGGGAGGTCGAAGACGATCGCGACCGCCGGCCGTCGGTGGCGCCGGGCGATCGACAGCAGCGCGTCGCGCTTCTCGAACGTCACGTTCGTCGCGTCCGCGACGGTGAGGCGCCCGCGCTTGAGTCGCTTGTCGGCAATGAAGTGCATCAGCGCGAACGCGTCGCCGGACGCTCGCGAATCGTCTTCGGCATCGGAAACGAGCGCACGGCACTCGTCCGACGAGACGATCTGCGTGGGGAGGAAGCGCCGAGCCGCGAATGTCGACTTGCCGCATCCTGCCGCGCCGATCAGCACGATCAGCGCGTCCCCCGGCAAGGCGAGGACGTCGCCCGCGCGCTCGACGAGGCGTTCGATCATGGGCCGATCGCGAGTGCGGACCCGCCGGAAAGCGTGGGCTGGACCCAAACGTACTGGGGGCAATGCTCCATCGGAATCCATCGCACGGCGCCGTTGTCGAAGCGGACGACGAGTTTCCGCTGATAGGTGGTGAACCCCGCCTCCGTGACCCGGTGATACCAGCTCGGAATCGGAATCAGGATGACGGGCCTGGGGAGCGGCCGCCCGAGCGCCGCGGCGTAGTCGCCGCTGTAGCTCAGCATCATCGCGAGCAGCGCGCACATGGCGAGGACGATGCCGAGGCCGAGCAGGAACTCGATGAACGGCTGGTGCCGCGCGAAGAAGGCGCTTGTCTGGGTGACCTCCGCCGTCTGCACGTCGGGCGGCCGCACGTCGGGTGGCTGCACCTCGGGCGGCTGCACGTCGATCCCCCCTCTCGACTGAGGGAGGATGATTGCCGCTGGAGGGGGTGGCTAAACCCGCCAGCGACTACCTTTCACCGAGGTAGAAGCCTCTCGCCTCGCCCGCGGTGTACAGACTGCCGGTGACGACGGCGCCGGCCGAACTGCAGCGACGAGCCGCCTCGGCCGCGGTGCCGACGGTCTCGACGATCGCGCACTCGCGCCCGGCGATACGCTCGATGAGCGCCGCGAGCTCTCGGGCCGGGCGCGCTCGAGGCGACTGCGGCGCGGTCGCGAACAGCGGCCCCGCGACCGGCGCGAGCGCCGCGACGATCCCCTCGGCGTCCTTATCGGCGAGGATGCCGAAGACGAGCGCCGGCTTCTCGGCCGAGTACGCCTCCCGAATGGCTGCGGCGAGGGTAGCCGCGGCCTGCGGGTTGTGCGCCCCGTCGATGACGAGCGGCGGGTCGGTCGCGAGCAGCTCGAAGCGACCCGGGAAGTGCATGGCCGCGAGCGCCGAGGCGAGCGCGGCGTCGTCGAGCGGCAGACCGCGTGCGGCTTCGGCGGCGGCAACGGCGGTGGCGACGTTCGCCGCCTGGTACGACGGCGCCGTGACCGCGAGGTCGGCGTACACCGCGAGCGGCGTGCGTACGGTGAGCCGCAGCTCGCCCCCGGGTGCGTGCGGCGCCGCGAGCACGTCGTAGGTGACGTCGCCTGCAGCGCCGACCGTGATGACGGGCGCGCCGACCTCCTCGGCACGAGCGGTTAACAGGTCGCGCACGGGCGGCGTCCCCGGGCCGAGGACGGCGATCGAGCCGGGCTTGATGATCTGCGCCTTGTCCGACGCGATCGACTCGACGGTCTCGCCGAGGCGGTCGGTGTGGTCGAGTCCGACCCCCGTCACGACCGCGACCGCGGGAGACGCCACGCTCGTCGCGTCCCACCGCCCGCCCAAACCGACCTCGAGGCACGCCCATCGCACGCCCTGCTCGCGCATGAGCCACAGCGCCGCGCCGGTGAGGATCTCGAACTCCGTGAAGTCGCCTCCGACGCGCTTCGCCGCGGCCGCCGAGACGAGAACCGCCTCCCCGAACGCCGGCTTGGGCGCGGGGGCGCCGCCGAGCTCGATGCGCTCGTTGTAGTCCACGAGGTGCGGCGACGTGTACGCCGCGGCCGACTCGCCGTGCGCCTGCAGTATCGCCGCCGTCAGCCGTGTGACCGAGGACTTGCCGTTCGTGCCGGTCACCTGCACTACGCGGAGCGCGTCCTGTGGCCGTCCCAGCTCCTCGGTCAGGCGGCGTATGCCGTCGAGCGACGGGTTGATGCCGAACTTCAGCGCGCCCGACAACGCGTCGACCGCCTGCGCGTAGGCGTCCGGACGATCGGACATCCGCTACTCCGCGAGTTCGGCGAGCTGCCCGGTGAGCGTCTCGACCGTCTCCGCGAGTTCGCCCGCACGCCGGCGGTCCTTGTCGATGACTTCCGAGGCCGCCTTCGCGAGGAAGCCCTCGTTCGACAGCTTGCGCGTGAGCTTCTCGAGGTCGTCGCGTGCCCTGTCGAGCTCGCGCCCGACGCGCGTGCGCTCGGCCTCGACGTCCACCAGGTTCCCGAGCGGCACGTAGACTTCCACGCCCGCGACCGCAGCCACCGCCGAGCGCGGCGGCTTCATGGCCGCGGAGTCGATGTCGAGCGAGCTCACACCGGCGAGCGAGCGCAGGTACTCCGCCTGCTCGCCGAGGACCCGCGCCTCCGCGCCCTGCGCGCGTATGGCGGCTTCCACCTGCGTCTTCGGCGGCACGGTGTACCGCGCGCGGATCGCCCGCAACGCCGTCACGACCTCCTGGACGAGCGCGACCTCCGCCTCGGCGGACGCGTCCGCGAAGCGTGCGAGCGCTTTCGCCGACGGCCACGCCGCGACCATCAGCGACGGCGCGGTCGCGTGGGGCTGCAGGGGCGCGCGATCGGCGGGCGAGAGCGGCAGGTTGCGCCATATCGCCTCGGTCACGTACGGCATGAACGGGTGCAGCAGGCGCAGCGCACGGTCGAGCACGAACACGAGGTTGGAGCGCACGCCGTCCGCGGCTTCCCCGCCCTCGGCGAGGCGGCCCTTCGCCATCTCGATATACCAGTCGCAGAACTCGCTCCAGAAGAACTCGTAGAGCGCGCGCGCCGCCTCGCCGAAGTCGTACGGCTCAACGCCGGCCGCTTTCGCCGCGTCGACGTCCATCGCCCGATCGACGATCGCGGTGACGCGGGCGAGTCGCGACAGGATCCACCGGTCGGCGATCGTGGCCACGACGGGCTCGCCGGCAACGAACCCCTCGGGCAGGTTCATCAGCACGAAACGGCTCGCGTTCCAGATCTTGTTCGCGAAGTTGCGGCTGCTCGCGAGCTTCTCCTCGGAGAATCGGACGTCCTGCGAGCCCGTGACCTGCAACATCAGGCCGAAGCGCATGCCGTCGGCGCCGTAGTGCTCCATCAGGTCGAGCGGGTCGACGCCCGTGCCGAGCGACTTGCTCATGCGCTTACCCTCGGCGTTGAAGACCGTGGGGTGGATGATCACGTCCGAGTACGGGATGTCGCCCGCGAAGCGCAGGCCCTGCATGATCATGCGGGCGACCCACAGGAACAGGATGTCGCGCGCGGTGGAGAGCACCGATGTCGGATAGAAGTACGCGAGTTCCGGCGTGTCGTCGGGCCAGCCGAGCGTGGCAAAGGGCCACAGCGCCGAGGAGAACCACGTGTCGAGCACGTCCGGGTCCTGGCGCACCGGTCCGCCGCACTTCGGACAGGTGGTGAGATCCTCCTCGGAGGCCTGCATGTGGTCGCAGTCCTCGCAGTAGAACACGGGAATCTGGTGGCCCCACCACAACTGGCGCGAGATGCACCAGTCGCGGATGTTCTCCATCCAGTCGAAGTACACCTTCTCCCAGCGCTTCGGGTGGAAGGCCACACGGCCGTCGCGCACGGCCTCGATCGCGGGCGCGGCGAGCGGCTTCATGTCCACGAACCACTGGTCCGACAGCCACGGCTCGATCACGGTGTGACAGCGGTAGCAGTGCCCGACCGCGTGGCAGTGGTCCTCGACCTTCTCGAGCAGGCCCGCGGCCTCGATGTCGGCGATCACGCGGTCCCGTGCCTCGAAGCGGGTCAGGCCCGCGTACGGCCCGCCCTCGGCGGTCACGTGCGCGTTCTCGTCGAGGATGTTGATCTTGGCGCAGCCGTGGCGCTCGCCGATCTCGAAGTCGTTGGGATCGTGGGCGGGCGTGACCTTAACCGCGCCGGTCCCGAAGTTCATGTCGACGTAGTCGTCGGCCACGATCGGGATCTCTCGGCCGAGGAGCGGCAGCACGACCGTAGCGCCGACGAGTTCGCGGTAGCGGTCGTCCTCGGGATTCACGGCCACACACGTATCGCCGAGCATCGTCTCCGGGCGCGTCGTCGCGACCACGATGTACTCGCGTCCGCCCACGGGCTCCTTGAGCGGGTAGCGGAAGTGCCAGATCTTGCCCTCGAGCTCCTCGTGCTCGACCTCGATGTCAGAGAGGGCGGTCGTGCAGCGCGGGCACCAGTTGATGATGCGGTTGCCTCGGTAGATCAGGCCCTGGTCGAACAGCTCGACGAACACCCGCCGGACCGCCTTCTGGTACCCGGCGTCCATCGTGAAGCGCTCGTGCTCGTAGTCGCAGCTGCAACCCATCGCCTTGAGCTGCTGGATGATCGTGTTGCCGTACTCGTTCTTCCACTCCCAGCACGCCTCAACGAACTTCTCCCGGCCGAGGTCGTAGCGGTCCAGCCCCTCCTTGGCGAGCTTCTGCTCGACCTTGTTCTGCGTCGCGATGCCGGCGTGATCGGTGCCGACAATCCACCTCGACGGCGTCCCGTTCATGCGGAAGCGGCGGATCAGCACGTCCTGGATGGTGTTGTTCAGCGCATGCCCCATGTGCAGCGAGCCGGTGACGTTGGGGGGCGGGATGACGATCGAGAACGGCTTCTCGCCTTCTACGACCGGCTGGCGGAAGTACCCGGCTTCGCTCCAGGAGGCGAATATCTCGCCTTCGACGGACTTCGGGTCATACGCCTTGGGCATCTCGCTCATGCGCTACGTGTCTCCTCGGCATCGAGTCACTTGGGTCTGTCGGGCGGTACGGACTCCGACGATTCTACCGGAAACGGGGCTCGAACCATCGCCGTCGCCAACGAAGACGCCCCGGCGCCGCGAGGGCTGCCGGGGCGTCGATCGAGGTTGCTTCGAGGCTAGGCGCTCGCGCTCTTGCGCACGCCCGTCACCATCGTGGGCTGCGACTTGTTGTTCACCGTGTCCTCGGTGACGATCACTTGCTGGACGTCGTCGCGGCTCGGCATCTCGTACATGGTGTCGAGCAACAGCGACTCGAGGATCGAGCGCAGGCCGCGCGCGCCGGTCTTGCGCTTGTTCGCCTGCTGCGCGATCGCCTTGAGCGCCTCGATGGTAAAGGACAGGTCCACGCCCTCGAGCGAGAATAGACGCTGGTACTGCTTCACGAGCGCGTTCTTCGGCTCGGTCAGGATCTTGACGAGATCCTCCTCGGTGAGATCCTCGACCGATGCGATCACCGGCAGGCGCCCGATGAACTCCGGAATGAGGCCGAACTTGTGCAGGTCCTCCGGCAGCGTGTGCCCGAGCAGCACGCCCGTCTCCTGCTCCTCGGCGCCGGAGAGATCGGCGCCGAACCCGACGCCCTTCTTGCCGACGCGATTCGCCACGATCTTCTCGAGCCCCACGAACGCCCCGCCGAGGATGAACAGGATGTTCGTCGTGTCGATCTTGATGAGCTCCTGCTGCGGGTGCTTGCGGCCGCCCTGCGGCGGCACGTTGGCCTCGGTGCCTTCGAGGATCTTCAGCAGCGCCTGCTGCACACCCTCGCCCGACACGTCGCGCGTGATCGACAGGTTCTCGGCCTTGCGCGCGATCTTGTCGATCTCGTCGATGTAGATGATGCCGACCTCGGCCTTGGCCACGTCGAAGTCCGCCGCGGTGATGATCTTCAGCAGGATGTTCTCGACGTCCTCGCCGACGTAGCCGGCCTCGGTCAGCGACGTCGCGTCGGCGATCGCGAACGGCACCTTCAGGATGCGCGCCAGCGTCTGGGCGAGCAGCGTCTTGCCGCACCCCGTGGGACCGAGCAGCAGGATGTTGCTCTTCTGCAGCTCGACTTCGTCGGCGGACGTCTCGGACCGGATGCGCTTGTAGTGGTTGTACACGGCCACCGAGAGCACCTTCTTGGCGCGCTCCTGGCCGACGACGTACTGGTTCAGCACATCGTAGATTTCATGCGGCGTGGGCAGTTCGTCGACGGGGATCTCGGACCGCTCGTCCGACAGCTCCTCCTCGACGATGTCATTGCACAACTCGATGCACTCATCGCAGATGTACACGCCCGGGCCGGCGATCAGCTTGCGTACCTGCCGCTGGCCTTTGCCACAGAAGGAGCACTTGAGATGCTCGGGACCGTCGTAGCTCTTGCTCATGATGCTCCGATCGTCCTCGAAAGGGCCGCTACTCGGATTCTCCGTCGGCGCGATGCGCGAACACCTTGTCGACCAGGCCGTACGCGGCGGCCTCGTCGCCCGTCATGATGTTGTCGCGCTCGGTATCCAGGTGGATCTTCTCGATGGACTGCCCGCTGTGCTTCGCGAGGATCTCATCCAGCGCGTGCCGCAACCGCAGCATCTCCTTGGCCTGGATCTCGATGTCCGTGACCTGGCCCTGCGCGCCGCCCCACGGCTGGTGGATGAGGATGCGGCTGTTCGGCAGCGCGAAGCGCTTGCCTGCGGCGCCCGAGGCGAGGAGCACTGCGGCCATCGAGGCACACTGCCCGATGCAGATGGTGGACACGTCCGGACGGATGTACTGGATCGTGTCGTAGATCGCCAGGCCGGCCGTGACCGAGCCGCCGGGCGAGTTGATGTACAGCGCGATGTCCTTGGAGGGGTCGTCGCTCTCCAGGTGCAGGAGCTGCGCGATGACGAGGTTGGCGATATCGTCGCCGATCTCATGGCCCAGGAAGACGACCCGTTCGTTGAGTAGTCGCGAGAAGATGTCGAAGCTGCGCTCGCCGCGCGAGGTCTGCTCGATAACGATGGGCACCAAGCCCATCGCGTCGTGGCGCTTCGGGTCGTTGGCCATGCGCTACTCCTCCTTCTCGTTCGGCTCGGCGGCCGGGGCGCTCTCCTTCTTGGCGGACTTGCGAGCGCGCTTCTTCGGCTTGGCCTCGGCCTCTGGCTCTGACTCCGCCGCCTTCGGCTCGCGCTCGATCACTTCGACGTGGTCGAGCAGCCACATGACGGCCTGCTTGTGCTTGATCTGGTCGACGAGCAACGGCATGGTCCCGGCCGCCCGCAGATTCTCCCCGAACCTTCGGGCACCCTCACCCGGTCCGGACAACTCTTCGAGCTCCCGCGTGATGTCGTCCTCCGTAACGTTCATCCCCTCTCGGCGGAAAAGTGCCTCGAGTGCGAGCTCTTCTTGCAGCGACTCGACCGCCCGGTCCCGCATGTCCTTCTCGAGCTGCTCGGCGTCCATGCCGACCGCGTACGAGTACTGCTCGAGCGACATCCCGCGCTCCTCCAGCCCATTGATGAAGTCGCGGGTGATCGCGCCGGTACGCTCCTCGATCATCGGCTCGGGGATCTCGCCCTCGAGCCGGCCGGCGAGCGCCTTGCGCGACTCGCGCTCGACCTCCTGGCCGTGATGGATCCGCTTCGCCTGCTCCATCTTCTGGCGCAGGTCGCCGCGGTACTCGTCCATGGTGTCGAAGCCGCTGATCGTCTGCGCCGTCTCGTCGCTCACCTCGGGCAGGACCTTCGCCTTGATCTCGTGGATGTCCACGTCGAAGTGCGCGGTCTTACCGATGTAGTCGGGCACCTGCGACGTCTCGGGGATCTCGAACTCGACCTCGACCTTCTCGGCCGGCTTGTGCCCGAGGAGCGCCTCGTCGAACTCCTTGGGCATGAGACCCTTGCCCATCTCGTACAGGTACTTGTCGACGGTGTTGCCCTCGTACGACTCGCCGCCGATGGTGCCGACGAACGACAACAGCACGAAGTCGCCCGGCTCGACGCCGCGGTCCTCGACCGCTTCGAGCGTCGCAAAGCGCTCGCGAGAGGCGTCGACCTGCTCGTCGATCTCCGCGTCGCTCACGGCGGCCGGGGAGACCTCGATCTTCAAATCGTCGACCGACGAAAGCGTCAGCTCCGGCCGCAGCTCCAGCTCAGCCGAGAAGGTGTAGTCCTGCCCGGGCGTCGGCTCTTCGAGCTCCTCGATCTCCGGCGCGTCCATCGGCCGCAGGTCGTTCTCCTCGATGGCGCGCTTGTACGAGTCGTTGACGAAGGTCTGGAGCGCATCGTTGAGGATGATCGGCCGACCAACGTAGTTGTCGATCACGGGTCTCGGCGCCTTGCCCTTCCGGAAACCGGGGATGCGGTACTTCCCTGCCGCCTCCGCGTACGCCTTGCCGATGGCGGCGTCGACCTCTTTGGCCGAGGCCGTGATGGTCAGCTTCGCCTTGTTACCCTCAAGACGCTCGACGGTGCTGTTCAAGAGTCCTCCTGTATCCGACGATCCGGGACGGCGGGGCGCCGTGTCCGGCGACGCGACCCGCAGGTGTTCTCGTGGTGCGGGCGAGAGGACTCGAACCTCCATGAGTCGCCTCACTGGGACCTAAACCCAGCGCGTCTGCCAATTCCGCCACGCCCGCACGCCTCGGAAGACCGAGAAGCCCAACTATAGCAAAAAGGCCGAGAAGCCTACCTTGGCCTCGGCCTTTGTGTTCGTGAGTGGTGGGTCGTATAGGATTCGAACCTATGACCTTGGGATTAAGAGTCCCCTGCTCTACCAACTAAGCTAACGACCCACGCGAGCGAGTATGTTACCGTCCCGAGGCGGGCGGCGCAAGGCACTTGATACCCTCGCGACGAGACGGGTGAACAACTGAATGGGGTGGGTAACGGGACTCGAACCCGCGACCTTCGGAGCCACAGTCCGACGCTCTAACCAACTGAGCTACACCCACCATATCCAGGTGGTTTGCTGGCACGCCCGGAGGGATTCGAACCCCCGACCTAGAGATTAGAAGTCTCCCGCTCTATCCAACTGAGCTACGGGCGCGCTTCCTCGTCCCCAGAGTGCCGAATCGCTACGGTACCGACGGGACGGGTGGTTGTCAATGCGCCGCCGCACGAGCGGCAGCGGTAGGTTGCGTGGAGCGGCCGACGGGACTCGAACCCGCAACAATCAGCTTGGAAGGCTGATGCTCTACCAATTGAACTACGGCCGCATCTGGTCGGGCCGGCCGGATTCGAACCGACGACCCTCTGCTCCCAAAGCAGATGCGCTACCAAGCTGCGCTACGGCCCGACCGTACCGGCTCCTACCCACACATCTCGGGCGCGGAGCGAACGCTATTGTAGTGCCGGGGAGCGACTGCGGCAAATGCATTCGTTCCCCCATCGCCGCTCGACGACCTAGCCCCTCGCGAGCTCCTCGCGTAGCGCACGCAGCGCGGCCCCGCGGTGGCTGATCGCGTTCTTCTCCTCGAGCGTGAGCTCGGCCATCGTCCGGCCCGGCGTCGCATCCGGCAGGAACAGCGGATCGTAGCCGAAGCCGTGCTCGCCGCTCGGGATCACCGCGATGCGCCCCTCGCAGGTGCCCTGCGCCTCGATGACCGTACCGTCCTCGTCGATCAGCACCATCACGCAGCGGAACCGCGCCGCGCGGCGGTCCTCGGGCGCATGCTCGAGTTCGCGCAGCAGCTTCACGTTGTTCTCCGTGTCCGAGGACGGAGTGCCCGCGTAGCGCGCCGACAGCACGCCGGGCTCGCCGTTGAGCGCGTCGACCTCGAGGCCCGAGTCGTCGGCGAGTGCGGGGAGTGCGAAACGCTCGCGCGCCACCTCGGCTTTGATGAGGGCGTTGTCGCGGAACGTCTCGCCGGTCTCCTCGACTTCGGGGAACGCGCCGAGTTCGTCCATGGACACGAAGTGCCATCCAGGGAAGTCCAGCGCGTGGCGGATCTCGGCCAGCTTCCCGGCGTTCCTGGTGGCGACGACGATCCGCTTCGTGCCGCTATCCACCGAAGACCTCCAGGTCCTCACCCAGCACCTTGCGCTGGATCTCCACGAGGCGAGCAGACCCGCCGAGCGCAAGGTCGAGCATGGTGTCGAGCCGCTCGCGTTCGAACGGCGTGCGCTCGCCCGTTCCCTGCACCTCGATGAACCGGCCGCGGCCGTCGACCACGACGTTCATGTCGATCTCGGCGACCGAGTCCTCGTCGTACGCGAGGTCGAGCATGATCTGACCGTCAACCATGCCGACGGACGTGGCCGCCACGTACTCGGTGATGGGCAGATCGCGGATCTTGCCAGCGGCACGCCAGGTGGTGAGGGCGTCATAGGCGGCTATGAAGGCGCCGGTGATGGCGGCGGTACGTGTCCCGCCGTCGGCTTGGATGACGTCGCAGTCCACGTACAGCGTGTACTCGCCGCCGAGGCCCTTCAGGTCGACCACGCTGCGAAGGCTGCGGCCGATGAGGCGCTGGATCTCGTGGGTGCGCCCGGACGGCGCGCCCATCGCGACCTCGCGTCGGCTGCGCGTGTGGGTGGACGCCGGCAGAAGCGAGTACTCCGCGGTGATCCAGCCTAGACCGGAGTTGCGCCGCCACTGGGCGACGCCCTCGCTCACGGACGCCGCGCAAAGGACGCGCGTGTCGCCGAGTTCGAACAGGCACGAGCCGTGCGCATGCTTCAGATACCGGCGAACGATCTTCACCGGACGTAGTTGATCGTTGGAACGGCCGTCACGACGCGGCACGCGGTGCTCCTCTCATCGCGATGGACCTCCCCGCTGAACTGCGAGCAGGATTCCCCCCGGCAGCCTCGCTGCCTAGGGCATTATGGCCCAACCGGCTCGAGTCGCGTCAGTCCCGCCGCGACACGAACGTGAAGGCAGCGAGCACGAGGCCGATGCCCGTCAGCGCTAGCCCGGCGGCGATCAGCACGGCCACCACCCGCACGTCCATCTGGCGCACCGGCAACCCCGGTCGCTCGCCCCGGTGCCGCCCACCCATCAACGCCCGCAGTGGCATGCGTCCTCCCAACCGCTACAACTCGACGGCCAACATCTCCTCGGCGAGAAGGACCTCGCCGTTGAAGGCAGCTTTCGCTTCGCGCGCCATCTGGGCGCGGTCGTTGGTGGGCCAGATGTGCGTGAGGATGAGCCGAGACGCGCCGGCCGAGGCGGCCAACTCCCCCGCCTCGCGCGCCGTCATGTGCGGTGCCTTGCCCGCGTACGCCTCGGGCAGCGTGGCTTCCGCGAGCAGTGTGTCGGCATCGGCGGCGATCGCCTCGGCCTCCGCACCGCGACAGGTATCGGACGTGTACGCCAGCCGGACGCCGCCGCTCTCGATCACGAGTCCGAAGGAGTCCGGCAGGTGCGCCGAGCGCTTCGGCGTGATCTTCAGGTCGCCGACGGAGAGCGGCTCGTCGACCACGAGGTCGTGGACGCGGAAGGCGGCGCGCATGTCGTCGGCGCCGTGCGTGACGTGCAGTCGCAGTATGCGGTCGAACAGCCCCGAGGGCAGGTACAGCGGGAGCGCCGGCGCGGGTCCCTGCGGGGCGTAGCGCAGGAGCGACTGCAGCGCGTAGACGTCGAGGAAATGGTCCGGGTGCGCGTGGGTCACGAACACGGCGTCGAGGTGCAGCGGGTCGAGCACGCGCACGAGGTTCGCGAGCACGCCGTTGCCGACGTCAATCAGCACCCGCGCCCCCGCGGACTCCACGAGGTGTCCCGAGCAGGCCTCCCCCGCCCCGGCGTAGCTCGCCGCACTGCCCAGGACGGTCAGTCGCACAGCGCTTCCTCGCTGAACGAGTCGAGCGCGAGCCGGACGTCGGCGTCGTCGGTCAGCGCCTCGATCTCGGAGAGCGGAACCTGCTCGACGCGCGTGATGCGCCGCCGTAGCACGCGCGAGCCGAGTCGGCGGAACTCCGCCGCGTCCCCGGTGGTCGCGAACGTGAGCGTCCCGGCCCTGCCGGCGCCGACGAGCTGCTCGCGCGCCGCGAGCGTGTCGGCGACGTCGCGCGCGGTCTCCTCGGCGGAGGAGATGAGGCGGACGCGCGGCCCCATCACCTGCTGTATCGCCGGCTGCACCAGCGGGAAGTGCGTGCAGCCGAGGACGAGCGTGTCGACGCGCGTGCGCTTCAGTGGGTCGAGGTAGTCGCGTGCAATCTCGTAGAAGCCGGGCCGGATGTACACGTCCGCGCACTCGCCGAGCCAGTCTTCGAGCGTGCCCGGCCCCATGCGCAGGCCCTGCTCGACGAAATCGACGAATCGCGGCGTAGCCACCGAGAACACGGTCACGCCGGCGTCCAGCCCACGGACCGCTCGACTGTACGCACCGGAGCGCACCGTGCCTTCGGTGCCGATCACGCCGACACTGCGATTCACCGTGGCCTTGACCGCGGCGCGCGCGCCCGGCTCCACGACGCCGATCACGGGAACGTCAAAGTACTTCTGCGCGAGCGCGAGTCCCGCGGCGGTCGCGGTGTTGCATGCGATGACGAGCATCTTCACTCGGCGGGCGATCAGCCACGACCCGATCTGCAGCACGAACGCGCGGACATCGTCGAGATCGCGGGGCCCATATGGGCATCGCGCGGTGTCGCCGAAGTACACGACCTTCTCGGACGGCAGCGCGCGGGTGAGTTCGCGAACGACGGTGAGTCCGCCGAGCCCAGAGTCGAAGACGCCGATAGGCAATTGGTCCATATCACCAGTATACCCGGCGCTCTGACACCGAGGGCCGGCGGGGGCCGAGAGGAGGTCGCCCGCTGTAACAGCTTCGGCGAACGCCGGGGGGCTGAGGCGAACCCCTATACTCACCCCATGCGACTGATCATCTGCATAGGCAACATCGCCCGGGGCGACGACGCCGTGGGGTGGCGCGTGGCGGCAGCCCTCGAGGGCCGTCTGCCCGCGGACGTGCGCTTGCTTCGCGTGCACCAGCTCGACGTCGTGCTCGCCGAGGACGTTGCCCACGCGGCGTCCGTGGTGTTCGTCGACGCCGAGCGCCGCGACCTTCCCGCCGTTGCCCGGCAGCCCGTCTACGAGGGCACCACGAGCGTCGGTGCGCATGGGCTCGATCCCGCGGGGCTTCTCGGCCTGGCGCGAGGGCTCTTCGGTCAGGCGCCTCCTGCTGAACTCGTCACGGTCGCCGCGCCGGAAATGGCGCACGACGAGGCGCTGTCCCCGATCGCGGTTGCGAGCGTGCAGCAGGCCGCCGAGGAGATCCTCGACGGCCTGCGCGATTCCGGGTAGGTGAAACCTCGTCCTACGCGAGCTGCTTCCACTGGGCGTTCGCGCTCGCCGCACCGGCGGCGCCCCACATGTCGAGCACCCGCTGGTCCTTGCACAGGTGATCGACGAAGCGGATGTAATCGTCACGCGACGGGTCGATGATCGGCATCGACGCCGCATTGGACGCGCCCATGATGATCAGCGTGGCCAACGTCTTTCCGAAGCTGTCTTCGAGACGGTGCCGGACGTGCTGCTCGATGATCTCTTTGTAGCCCATCTACCGCACCCCCTCCGAGGAGCGCAGCCGGCCGTCGTGTCCGACGACCTCTATGACGAGCGGCATCTTGCCGACTTCGTGCGTCGCGCATGACAGGCACGGGTCGTACGCGCGAATCCCGCGTTCGAGCCGCAGCCGCGTGGCCTCGTCCAGGCCATTGCTCACGTCGACCCCGCGCACCGCTTCGGCACACGTGCGGTCGATCGCCGCGTTGTTGTTGGTCGTGGCAACAATGAGCTCGGCAGCGGTGACGCGACCGATCTCGTCGGCTTCGTAGCGGTGGATCAGCGTGCCGCGCGGCGCCTCGACGATACCCACGCCGACACCCGCGCGGCGGTCCAGCCGCTGGCGCACGTCGGTCGACGTGATGTCGGGGTCCGTCAGCAGCTGCTCGAGCCGCTCGGTGACGGCCACGAGCTCGATCATCCGTGCCCAGTGGTACGCGAGCGTCGCGTGCTCCGGACGGCCGAGTTCGGCACGGAAGTCGGCGAGAGCCTTCGAGCTGTGCTCGCCCGGCATCGACTCCGCGAGGTTCACGCGAGCCAGCGGGCCGACACGGTAGGTGCCGTCGTCGGGGCCGAGGGCGGTGAGGTACGGCACCTTCGCGTAGCTGTGCGGCAGAACGCGCTCGGAGATGCGCGAGCGGTACTCCTGCGGCGCGAAGCGGTCGACGATGGCGCCATCCAGGCCCGAGACGGCGAGGTTGCCGTCGTAGAGCTCGAAGGCGTCGCCGCCACCGAGGATGGCGAGGTACGGCGTCGGATCGACTGCGAAGCCCGGGTGCTCGGCGAGCAGGCGTAGCGTGGTCTCGCGCGCAAGGCGCTCCGCCGCGAGTGCGTCCGGCACGATCGCGCGGAGGCCGGCGAGCAGCTCGTCGCGAACATCGGCATCGAGCGGCTTGCTCATGCCGCCGGCGATCGCCGTCACGGGGTGGCCCTGGCCGCCCACGGCGTCGACGATGCGCTGGCCCGCCTTACGGATGCCGATCGCCTTCAGCGCGAACTCGGGCTGCGCTTCGATCACGCCGAGAATGTCTCGGCTCTGCCCGTCACCGGTCAGGAAGTCCGGACCGGCCAGGAAGAAGAAGTGCAGCGCGTGGTCGTGCACGAATCCCGCGAGGTGCAGCAGCTCGCGCAACAGCTTTGCCGGGCGCGGAAGCTCCGCGCCGAGCAGGTCGTCGGCAGCTTTCACTGCGGCGATGTGGTGGCTCACCGGGCAGATGCCGCACACGCGAGTGGTGACGAGCGGCATCTCCCAGACCATGCGTCCTTGCACGAACTTCTCGAAGCCGCGGAACTCCACCACGTCGAAGTGCGCGTCGGTGACCATTCCAGCGTCATCTACGACCAGCGAGACGCGTCCATGTCCTTCGATCCGCTTGATGGGAGGGAGGTGTTCGATCCTGCTCACTGCTCTTCACCCCCTTCGCCCCAAAGTCCAGGCAAGACAGAGACCGCCGTCGAGAACCGATAGCCGGTTCCGATGAGGTCGTCGAGGTACATGATCGCGCCGGCAGGGAGCACGGCGGCCAGCGCGTCCACCATCTTGCCGCCCTGCTCGAACTCAGGCCGACTCGGGCCCATGCAGCCGCGGCACGGAACGTTGGCGGCCGTGCAGCGGGCCGTGCAGCCTTCCCGAGTCATCGGGCCCATGCATACGACGCCCTGCTCCAGAAAGCAGCGGTCGGGGTCGATATTCTCGAGTTCCATGACCGAGTACACCGCGTCGGCGACGAACGCCGACGAGTGATCGAGCATCGTCTCGTGGCGCCGGCCGCACTCGTGGCACAGGTTGCGCCGAGGTGCCTTCCACAGCTGGCCGTTGAGAGCCGCGCCGATGACCTCCACGAGCGTCTCGGTGTTCGGCGCGCAGCCGGGCACTTCGACATCCACCGGAACCAGCGCAGAGATCGGGCGCACGCGGCGGAATAGCCGCGGCAGCGACTCGTCGCCCGGACCGGCTTCGTCGCCGTAGGCGGTCTCGAAGACCTCGCCGACGGTCTGCAGGTTGCGAAGCCCGCCGATTCCGCCGAGGGTCGCGCAGGCGCCCATCGCGACCAGGACCTTCGCCTGCTCGCGAGCGCGCTTCACGATCTCCTCGTCGTGCTCGTTGGCGACAGCACCCTCCACGAGCATGATGTCGCACTCCGGGATCTCGTCGCCTTCTGTCAGCGGCGAGTGCACGAGGTCCGCCGCTTCGAGGATGTCGAGCAGCGCCTCGTGCGTGTCGAGTAGCGCGAGGTGGCACCCGGTGCAGCCGCCGAGAACGAGCGTTGCGAGTCGTGGCTTGCTCATCGGGCACCTCCCTTCAAATCATGTAGTTCGCCGACCTGCGCGAAGATGTCGTTGACCGCGTCGATGAACGTTTCGCCTTCATTCGGCGAGATGTCGACGATGCGCAGCCGCGAGTCGTCCAGCCGGCGCGACCGCAGCACGGTGCGCAGCAGGTTCATCCGTCGATCCATGTCGAGGTTGCCGATGAGGTTGTGACAGTGGCCCTCGCGGCATCGGAACACCATGACGCCGTCGAAGCCCTCCTGCAGTGCCTCGAGAACGTAGAGTGTGTCGAGTCGCCCGCCGCACGGGATGCGGATCGGCAGGAACGACGCGGGATAGCTCCGCCCCGTCTCGATGGCGGCCTCGCCGGCGCGATCGCCGGCCGGGTAGCCGCAGCCGCCGCACAGGAAGCCGAGGACCTTGCTGCCCTTCACATCGGATCGCGCGAAGGACTTGATGGCCTCGACCAGGTAGTGGTGCGGGGAGTTCACGATGTCGCGCGCCCCCACCGGGCACGAAACGACGCACTTGCCGCAACCGCGGCAGCGCCGCGCATCGACGTGCGACAGGCCGGTCTCGGCATCGATGTAGCACGCACCGAAGGCGCAGGTCTTGACGCACGATGCGCAGCCGCCGCACAGCCCCTCGTCCACTGCGGAGATCTCAGCGAAGCGGTGGAGCTCGGGCTGCGACAGCAGCATGGTGAGCGCGAGCACGGCGGAGTCAGCTGCGGATACCTTCTCGCGGAGCTGGCTCGAGGAGGTGCGGAGGGGCACGACCATGATGCCGGGGTCGACGGTCTCGGACGGGTGTGCGGCCGGATGGATCGAACGTGCGCGCCCGTCGTCGTCGACGTCCACACGGAAGTGGCCGCGCAGCTCGGACACCCAGTCCACGTTGTGCGGCTCGGCCAGGAGTATTCCGCCGACTTTGACTGTCGTGTCGCCGCCTGCAGTGGCGAGCCTCACGTCGAAGTCCCCGGCCCAGCCGGACGCGTCCTGAACCGACGCGTCGTGAAGGACCGTCGTGTTCGGATGGCCGCTCACGAATGCGGTGGTGGCGACCAAACGAGCCTCGGACGGGGCCGTGGGCGTGATGCCCCGGTCCGCGATCGTCACTTTGAACCCGAGCTGCAGCAGCCGCTGCGCGGCCACGACGGCCTCACTGTTCTGTCCGAGTACCAGCACGTGGCGTACGGGCTCGACCGCGGTCATCTCGGCAGCCGGCGACATCGTCGCGCGAAGGTATGCGACCTCGAGGATCGCGGACGCCTTGTTCACCGCGCCTTCGGGATCGTCGGCGTGCGGGCGAGCAACCTGCTCGAGCAGGTTGGCAAAGATGACGCGGTTGCGGTTCACGCCCGCGTCGGCGAGCGCCTCCCGCAGCAGCTTGCCGGAGAGGGCGCGCTCGTAGTGATCGGCAGAGTGCCCGCCGAGAACCAGCGCATCGAGTCCGAGCTCCGCGATGTCCGCGGCCAACTGCCGCTGAACATCCGTGTCGAAGAAGTCCTCCACGACGCGCGTCACAGCGGCGCGGTCGTCGAACCGCTTCGCGAGCGCATCCAGGTCGAGCACGTCGGTCGCGCCTCGGCAACGCGACACATACACGCCGAGAGGCATGCGAACCACCCTTTCCCCTTTTGTATGCCGGTGCCTGCCCGGCCTGCTTGTCGTCTGTGCGCCCCGTGTCCCGGCGGGAGAACGCGCGCAGCGAAGAGGCTACGGGTGTCATCGGCCCGGCGAGGCTACTGTTTAGCGAAGTGGCCCTCGCGGGCGACGAACGGTCGTAATCGTCGCCGAGCGGCGGCAGGAGTTCGGCGACGCGCGGCGACGTCTACGCGCTCAACCGCGGAGCGATCAGGCTGACCAGCTCAGCGGCGATATCGTTGACCGCTAAGACGCTGCTCGCCGCACCGAGATCGATGGCGGCCTTCGGCATGCCGAAGACGGTGCTCGTCGCCTCGTCCTGGGCGATGGTCGCCGCGCCCGTGTCATGCAACACCTTCAGCCCCGCGGCGCCATCCGCGCCCATGCCGGTCAGCAGCACGCCGACCGCCCGCGAGCGTACGGTGCGTGCGATTGACTCGAACAGCACGTCCGCCGATGGGACGTAGAGCTGAGCTCGACGGGTGGGCGTGAAGCAGATGCGAGTCCCCTCGACCTCGAGGTTGCAGCCGGTCGGCGCGAAATATGCGACGCCCGGCTGCAGCGTATCGCCGTCCTCGGCGGCACGGACCTGGATCGCGCAACCAGAGTTGAGCCACGTGACGAGGCCGGGGATGAATCCGTCCGCGATGTGCTGCGCCACGACGAGCGGCACAGGGAAGTCGCCCGGCAGTCTGCCGAGGACGTTCAGGAGCGCCGACGGCCCGCCGGTCGACGATCCGATGGCGACGAGCGAACGACCGCCCGCGGAAACCGGTGCCGCGTCGAAGGCGGGCACATCGATCTCCGGTCGCGCGTGGCGTCCTCGGATGTGCGTGATGACCTTGATGCGCGACAGGTACTTCACGCGACGGATGATGTCGCGCCCGATGCGCTCGAGGTCCTCCCAGTCGCGCGGCTCGGGCTTCTTGACCACCTCGAGCGCGCCGCCGGACAGCGCGTCGAACGCGCGACCGACGCCCTCCCCGTGAACGGACGACGACACGACGAGGATGGGCGTGGGGGTGAACGCCATGATCTGCTCGATGGCCGCAAGCCCGTCCATCTTCGGCATGTGGATGTCCATCGTGACCAGATCGGGGCGCAGCTTGGCGACGGAGGTGACCGCTTCTGCGCCGTCCTGCGCCGTGCCCACCACCTTGATGGCGGGATCGGAGGCGAGGATCTGTTGGAGCATCTCACGGGCAACGAGCGAGTCGTCGACGACCAGCACGCGAATCTGTTCGGGCACGGCGAGCAGCCTCCGTTGGCGTCGGGCGCGGGCAACCGTCGGGCGAGCTAGAGGATCAGACGCTCCACAGTGTCGAGCAAGGTGTCTTGATTGAACACCGACTTCGTGATGTACGCGTCGGCGCCGGCCTCGATGCCCTGCGCTTTCTCCTCGTCGCGCTCGAGCGACGTGACGATGACGACCGGGATGTCGGCTAGGCTCGGGTCGGTCTTGATGGCCTTCGTGAGCTCGAAGCCGGTCATGTTCGGCATCTGCACGTCCGTGACGACGGCATCGACATCCAGGCCTTCGCGCAACTTGCCGAGGCCCATCGCGCCATCCATCGCCACCTCGACCGAGTAGCCCGCCGCCTCGAAGATCGAGCGCTCGAGCTCGCGGGTGGTGAACGAGTCCTCGCAGATGAGGATGCGCTTCGGGCCCTTGCGCTCGGCGACGGCCTCGGCCACCGCAGCTGCTCGCGACCGGTATCCGGTGCGCGTGCGGGCGTTGTGCATGAGGTCCGGCACGTTGAGGATCGGCACGATCTCGCCGGCGCCAAGTACGGTGACTCCCGCGACGTTGTCGACCTTGCGCAGGTGCGAACCGAGGTTCTTGATGACGATCTGCTGCTCGCCGACGAACTCGTCGACCATGAAGCCCATCCGGTGCCCGGAGAAACCGACGACGGCGATCGGGATCTTGGTGTTGCCCGAGCCGCTCCCGCCGATACCCAGCACGTCGCTGAGCCGCACGAGCGGCACGTTACGGCGCTGGCGGCGGATGACCTCGCGGCCCTCCACCTTGATGATCTCCGACGAGTCGACGCGCAGCGTCTCCTCGATGGATCCGGTCGGCAGGGCGAACGTCTGTCCCGACACGTTCAGCATGAGCGCGCGGATGATGGCGAGCGTAAGTGGGATGGTGAGCTTGAAGGTCGTGCCCTTCCCCACCCCCGTCTCGACGTCCAGCGTGCCCTTCAACTTGTCGACGATGAACTCGCGAACGACGTCCATGCCGACGCCGCGCCCCGAGATCTCCGTGATTATCGGGCTCGTGGTGAAACCGGGCTCGAAGATAAGGTAGGTCGCCTCGCGGTCCGACATCGAGCGCGCTTCGTTCTCGGTGAGGAATCCCTTGCGGATGGCTGCGGCGCGAACGGCCTCGGGGTCGATGCCGGCGCCGTCGTCCGATATCTCGACGACGATGTGGTCGCCCTCTTGGCGCGCGACCATGCGGATCGTGCCCACGCGCGGCTTGCCCGCGGCCTCACGGATATCGGGCTTCTCGATGCCGTGGTCGATCGCGTTGCGCATGATGTGCACGAGCGGGTCGTTGATCTCCTCGAGCACCTTCTTGTCGAGCTCGGTCTCGCCGCCCTCGACCGCGAAGTCGACCTCCTTGCGGAACTCCTTCGCGAGGTCGCGAACCGCGCGCGGGAACGCGTTGAACACGGTGCTCACCGGCAGCATGCGCAGCCGCATGCTCTGCTCCTGCAGTTCGCCCACGACGGCCGAGGTGCGCGACGCGTCGTCCACGTAGTCCTTGGCGAACGACACCATCTGACGACGGTGCTCGGAAAGCACGCCGTCCATGGTATCCATCTCTTCGCCTACGGCCTCGAGCAGATCGCCGTGCCCGCTGGACGAGACCACCGCCTTCAGGCGTACCCACGCCTGCCAGACGTCGGCGAAGTCACCCGCGAGCCCGCGCAGGTCCAACCCGCGCTGCTCGGCCTTGATCTGCGAGATGACGACCTCGGAGACGAGGTTGAGCAGCAGATCCACCTGTGCGGTCCGCACGCGCACCGTCTGCTGCGCGCGCGACTTCAGCTCGTCCGCACGGCCGACGTGCGTGCCGCCGTGCGTCTCCGCCTGCTGCTCGTCGGCCTGGCGCTCGTCGGACTCCTGCGACTCCCCATCGGCGAGTTCGGCCGCCGCCGCCTTGACGGACTTCATGCGGGCGGATGGGGCGGGCGCAGGCTGGGCTTCGTCCGCATCGTCGGGTTCACACTCGGCGCGAACCGCGCTCAGCGAGCCGAGGAGCGCATCGACATCGACCTCGATGCCTTCCTTGCCGGCGTTCTCCGCAAGGAAGACGATCGTGTCGAGCGCCTCGAAGAACGGGTCCGAGAGCTCGCGCGTGTAGGCGCGCTGTCCGTCGCGCACCTGGACCATGATGTCCTCGAGGCGGTGTGCGATGTCGCTGATCTCGAGCAGCCCGACCATGCGCGAGCTGCCCTTGAGGGTGTGCGCATCGCGCAACATCTGGTCGATGAGCTCCCGGTTGCCCGGATCGCCCTCGAGCGTGATGACACCTTCGTTGAGGCGCTGGAGGAGGTCGGTCGCCTCCTCCTGGAATTTGCCGATGAACGCCGCGCGGTCGAACTCGACCATCTCTCGCTTCTCTCTTCTGTGCGGTCGACTAGTCGATGATCCGGAACGCGGACCCCACGTGGCTCGACTCAGTGGCGATGGCCGAGAGGGCCTCGGCGGAGGTCGCGACCTGCTTGCTGCCCGCCGCCGTCTGCTGCGCTACGGCCGCCACCTCGCGCATAGCCTTCACGACCTGCTCGGTCGCGCTCTTCTGCTGCTGCGTGGCCCCGGAGATCTCCTTGGCTGCCACGGTCGTCTGTTCGATCGTCTCGAGGATCTGGTCGAGTGCGTCGCCGGTCACGTGCGCCAGGTCGACTCCGCTCTGGACCTGCTTCAGCTCCTGCTCGGTGGACATGACGAGGTCGTTTGCCGAGGCCTGGATCTCGTTCATGATGCCGGAGATCTCGGCGGTGGAGTCCACGACCGACTCGGCGAGCTTGCGGATCTCGACGGCCACGACCGAGAAGCCCTTGCCGGCCTCGCCGGCGCGTGCGGCCTCGATCGCCGCGTTCAGCGCGAGGATCTTGGTCTGATCGGCGATACCGTTGATGATCGACAGCACCTGTCCGATCTGCTGGCTACGCTCGCCGAGCGCGAGGATCTTGTTCGCCGAGGACTGCGTCCGGGCCTTGATCTCCTCCATAGCCGACAGCGTGTTCATGACTGCCTGCTGGCCCGACTCGGCCGAGCCGAGCGACGCCTCGGCCATGTGGACGACCTGATTCGCGTTGTCGGCGATCTGCCGGTACGTGGCGGCCAGCTCCTCCATGGTGGCGGTCGTCTGCGAGATGGACGCGGCCTGCTCGGCGGCGCCCGACGCCTGCTGCTCGGTCGCCGAAAGGATCTCGTTCGACGATTCGGCGAGGCGATTCGACGATTCCTGTGTCTGACGGATCAGGTACGTGATGAGGTCGAGCATCTGGTTGTAGCTGCGGGCCAGTACGCCGAACTCGTCGGGCGTGTCGAGGTCGACCTTGATGCCGATCTCGCCCTGGCAGGCCGCCTTGACGCTCTCGAGCACCTCGCCGAGCGGAGCGGTGAGCCGCTTGCCGACGACGACGAACGACAGCATCCAGCCGACGCCGAGCACGAGGAGCGACGCGAAGACCGTCAGCATCTTCGCTATGTGCGAGGGCGCCGCCAGCAGCTCATTGCCGAAGACGAAGAAGATGATGCCGACTTGCACGGCCGTGATCGCCGTCGCGACGAGTACGTTCGCGACGATGTACTTATAGAGGAAGTTGCTGCGTATCGCCTGGATGAACCGCATCGCCTTAGCTCCTTCTCGTCCCTGATCGGGCGGACCCCTAGTTGGACGCCCCGATGGGCTCCAGTACCTTCTCTGCGTTGATCAGCGCCACCAGTCGGCCGTCTATGAAGGCCGAACCGGTGACGAATTCGGCTGCGAGACCTTTATCGGCAGCTGCGATGGGCGGCTCGATGGAATCGACTTCCACATCCACGATGTCGCTGATCGCGTCGACCACCATCGCGGTCGCGCAACCCTCGTTCTGCACGACTATCGCCGAGGAGTGGTCGACGTCCTCGGAGTGGGACACGCCCATCAGCACGGCGAGGTCGGTGACCGAGATGATCTCGCCGCGGATGTTGATGACGCCCTTCACGTGAGGAGGGACGCAGGGGATCGGCGTCAGCTCGAACTCGTTGTAGATCTCGCGCACGTGCTCGATCGGCACCGCGTACCACTCGTCGCCGAGACGGAACGCCAGCAGGGACGCGCGATCGTGCACGACCTCCGCCTGCTCGACCGTCGCGAGCGACGCGGCACGGCGCTCGAGCACTTCCGCGGCGAGGTCGTTGAGCTTGGGCGACATGCGATGGTTCATCCGGATCAGACCTTCTCTCCGAGACGGGCGAGCGCGGCGAGGTCCGTGTCCGGGACGAGTGTCGCGAAGTCGATCAGAAAGACGAGTTCGTTCTCCATCCGGCACACAGCCATGAGCTTGTCCGCGAGCTCGTAGAGGCGCGACGCCTGCTGCATACACTCCTCGGGGAGCTCGATGACGTCATCGACCTCATCCACGATGAGTGCCACGAGCCGCTCGTCGCGACGGCACACGATCATCGGCGTTTCGAGCGTGTAAGGCAGCGCCTCCATGCCCAGAAGCAACCGGAGGTCGATCACCGGCACGACGCGCCCACGAAGGTTCACCATGCCGACGAGCGCCGGCGCAGTGTCCGGAAACTCCGTGAGGGCGACGATCTGCTGGATCTCCTGGACGTCGTCGATCGGCAGGCCGAAGGCTCGCGTGCCGAGCTTGAAGAGCACCATGCGTTCGACATCCGGCGCGATCCATTGCGGAATCGCCGGGACAGCGGGTGACGCCGCAGGCGCCGGCGCCGGTGCCTCGGGCATCCCGTCGAGCGCCATCTGGTCCTCGGCGAGAGGTTCGTCTGTCTTCTTGCGCCTGGGCACTGGTCGCTGTCTCCCTTAGCTGAATCTGAGGACGCGGTCGAGCTCTTCGGGGCTGACGACCCCGGCGACCACCTTTGCGAGTCCCGCCGTGAGTAGCGGCCGCAGGCCGGCCCCGTGGGCCGAAGCGGCGATCTCCTCGGCCGTACCTCCGCGCGCGACTACCGCCCGAACCGGCTCCGTGAACGGCAGGACCTCGTAGATGCCGAGGACGCCGCCGAAGCCCGTGCGGCCGCACTGCTCGCAGCCGGCCCCGGCGCGGACGGTCATCTCGGGTGTCGCGCCGGGCAGCTTGGCAACGAGCGGGCTGCGCTGCTCGACGGAGCACGCTGCGCAGTTCTCACGCACCAGCCGCTGGCCGACGGCGAGCGTCAGCGCAGAGGCGAGACCGTTCGGCTCGACGCCGAGGTCCAGGATGCGGCGGATGCCGGAGACGATGTCGCCGGCGGCGAAGGTCGCGATCACGAGCTTGCCCATACCGGCCGCCTCGACCGCGAGGTGCACGTCCTCGACGGACTGGAGACCGTCGATGGCGACGACGTCCGTATCCTGACGCATTCCGGCGGCGAAGTACGACGCGGGTGCGATCGCAGAACCGGGGTTCACGAGCACCTGCGCGACAGCGGGCATCTCGAACTCGACCGAGCGCTCGACGGAGTAGACGGTGCGTCCCGACTGAGCGGCGTGGTTGAGCAGCGCGTAGTACGTGGCGCTGCGGCCACCCGCGACGGGCGCGCAGACGAGCAGCAGTCCTCGGCCACGTTCGACCATCGCGTGGAGTGCGCGCGTCTCCGCCTCGGGCATGCCGAGTTCGGGGAGACCGCGCGGCTCCGGCGGCAGCGCCGCGAGCGAAACGACGAGTCGCTGGCCGGCGACCGTGGGCACCGAGGACACGGTGAGCACAACGTCGCGGTCGGCGAGCCGGGTGTGGACGCGACCGAGCGCCGGCTGTCCGGCGGGGACGGTGGCGAGGCGTGCGACGTTCTTGAACGCCTCGACGAGCGGGCCGACCATCGACAGCGGCGCACTCGCGACCTTCTCGAGACGTCCCTTGAGGCGGTAGACCAGGAAGAAGTCGTCCTTGTAGGGCAGCACGTGGATGCGGTTCGCACCCTTGCGCGCGGCGTCTTCGAGGATGTCGGCGACGAGCAGTGCCGTCTTGCGCGGGTCGGCGACCGCGAGCACGTCGAGGTCGACGACTTGCGGGCCAACAGCCGGAGTCGCAGCCTCGACGATCTCGGCGACGGTCTCGACGGGTGCGATCTCTGCGGGGACGACGTCCGCCGAGGGTGCCTCGGCGGGCGCGAGCGGCGCCGGGGGCTCCTCGAGCACCGGGGCTGCGGGCACCTCGGCAGCGGGTGGCGCGGCAAGCTCGGGTGCGGGGTTGACGGCCTCGCCCTGCGCGCCGTAGTAGTTCGCGATCGCCTCGGCCACGGATGTCGGATCGGCCAAGACCGCCTCCACCTCGACGCCGAGCGCCGCGGCGAGCGAATCGAGCGTGAAGACATCCATAGCGTCGCCGATGGCGACGGTGAGCATCCCCTCGATCTCGAACAGGGGAAGGATGCGGCGGCTCCGCGCCATTTGCGCGGGAACGAGTGCGAGCGCGTCGTCGTCGGGCGCGTAGCTCGACAGGTCGACGCGCGGAATACCCAGCTCGTCCTCGAGCAGGGTCGCCACGTCGCCGGACGTCACGAGACCTCGCTCGGTCAGCACGCGGCCGACACCATCGCCATTGGCGCTCGCGGTCACGCTCGCGAGCTGCTCGGCGGTGATCCGCCCCGATGCGACGAGCGTGTCGAGGACACGGTCGCTGATGCTCGCCTCAGGCATACTGCTGCTACCCCTGCGCCTTCCCGAGTTCCTCGGCCACGGCTGAGAGCAGTCGTTCGGGCTCCACCGGCTTGGTCAGGTACTGGTTCGCACCGGTACGGATGCCCGTGGCCATCGCCTGCTCCTCCGTCTTGGCGGTGAGCATGATGATCGGGATGTTCTTGTAGTTCTGGTCGAACTTGAGCAGTCGGCACACCCGATAGCCGTCGAGCTTAGGCAGCATGACGTCGAGCAGGATGAGGTCCGGCTTCTCGGCGCGCGCCGTCTCGAGCGCCATAGCGCCGTCGCTGGCGGTAATGACCTCATAGCCGCCGGCGATCAGGATCGCCTTGATCATCTCGAGGATCGTCGGGCTGTCATCGACAGCCAGGACCCGTGCGTTCGCCATTCGCGCAACTCCCTCCAAAACCGACCGTACACTTCGTTATCGCCCCGGGACTCCTGGGGCTTTAGCCGCTACCAGTTGCCTTCCGGCACTCAGCGAGCGATCGCTCGCACGTCTTGGACAGCAGGTCGACCTTGAACCCGCCCAGGAATTCCGTCCACGCGCCCTCCGGGCTGTGGTAGAGCGCCCGCAGCGCGTTCTCGTACTCGCGCGCCGCTTCGTCCCAGCGCCGCTGCGAGCGGTAGATGTTGCCGAGATTGAGGTGCGCGAGCGCGAAGCTCGAGTCCAGATAGATCGTCTTCTTGAACTCCGAGACCGCCCGCACCAGGTCGCCCTGCTGCTGGAAGATGATGCCGAGGATGTAGCGCGCCACCGGCAACAGCGGGTTGATCGCGAGCGCCCGTTCGCACGAGGCGCGCGCCTGCTCATAGCGGCCGGCGTCCGCGTGCACGTACGCGGAAAGCAGGTACGCCTCAGCGCTCGTCGGGTCCTTGTCGAGCACCTCGTCGACGAGCGTCAGCACCTCATCGGAACGACCGTCGCGCAACCGGGCCTGCGCCTCAGTCAGCAGCTCGCGGTCCGGCGGTGCGGGCACGATCTGCGGCTTCGACGCCTCGGGCTTCGCGCGCGGCGTGGCGGAGCGCCTCGGAACGTCGATCCGAGGGCGAGGCACCGGCAAGTCGGCGCGGCGGGCTCGCTCGGACTGCGACGTGAAGCGCGCGAGCCGTGCGGCCTCGTGCGGCTTGCGGTACAGGAAGACGCCGCCGACCTCGACCGCCTCGAAGTCGTCGGACACGCTGGTGAGCGTCTCGGAGTGTCCGACGAACAGGTAGCCGCCCTCGTTCAGGCTGTTGAAGAAGTTGGCGACCACGCGACGGGTCGACTCGAGCTGGAAGTAGATGGTGACGTTGCGGCAGAAGATGACGTCCCAGTTGCCCATGAGCGCGAGTGGGTACGGCTCCTTGCTCAGGTTGTGGTAGCCGAACTCCACCACGCGGCGGACCTTCTCCTTCACGCGGAACTCTTCGCGCCCGGCCTCCTTGTCGAAGTAGCGGCGCAGCACCTCATCGGGCACGTTCTGCATCGTGCGCTTCTGGTAGATGCCGGCTTTCGCGGCGCCGAGCGCCTTGGTCGAGACGTCGCTCGCGTACACCCTCGGAATCCAGCCGAGACTCTCCATGCCGCTGTCGAGCATCGTCATGGCGATCGAGTACGGCTCCTCGCCGGTCGAGCATCCCGCCGACCAGACGCGCAGCTCGCGCGGACCCTTGATCTTGCTGGCCATGAGTTCGGGGATGACGTGATTACGGAACGCCTCGAACTGCCCGGGAAACCGGAAGAAGCTCGTCTCGTTGATCGTGATGAGGTTGAGGAGTTCCTTGAACTCCGCCTCGTCAGTGGTAAGCACGTCGAAGTACTCGGCCAGGCTGTGCTGGCCTCGACGCGTGGAGCGCGCGACGAGCGAGATCCGCAAAGAATCGAGCTTGTTCTCCTCGAGATAGATGCCGGAGTGCTTGTGGATGTAGTCCCGGAACTGCTCGAATTCCGCGGGACTCAGATCCTTGGCGTTGTTGGTGTCCACCATCGTCTACGCGCGCTCGACGAGAGCGTCATCGCTGCCGATGCGCTCGATGAGTCCGGCGGCGTACATCCCATACAGGATCTTGGCGGTCTCGAAGTCGTTGTAGCCGGTGAGGTCGACGAGCTCGCGCACGCTCCGCCCGCCGTGCAGGTAGCACAACAGCATCCACTCTTTGGGCTTGAGGTGGATCTCCATCGACTTGTCGCCCGGTGCAGCCGCCATGACGAACGAGGTGTCCATACTCGGAATCTTCTGGCGTATGCGATTCCACAGTTCGAGCCGACGCGAGACCTCCATCAGGATGTTCTCGACGCCGACCGAGATGCCGATGTCCTCTTCCTCGGCGAGCTGCTCGGGCTCGAACCGCAGCTCGCCCTCGTCCCAGCGGAACAGGTCGAACAGCGTGTCGTTGAGCTGCTCGGCGATGAAGCCGTCGAGCAGCTTCGCGTCGAGGTAGCCCTCGTCGACGAGAATCTGGCCGAGACGGCGGTTCGCCTTCTCCTTCTTCTGGATCTTCTGCAGACCGAGCGCCTGGCGGAGTTGCTTCTCCGAGATGATGCCGGCGCGGACGAGCCTGCGGCCGAGCGACTCGCGATTCCAGTTGGAGGTGGCGAAGAAGACGCGGCCCTTGCTGAAGCAGACCTTGCCCTCGCCGCCGGATCGCTCCAGATGAAGGGTGCCGGTCTTTCGACCGGATGCGAGCAGCCGGAACATGTCGCCCAGCGAGAAATCCTTGAGGTTGCCCTCGAGCGCCACGGATGCGACCTCCACTACGAATGCGGCTCCAACGAGGTATGCAGTTGTCCCGAGCCGAAGCGGAACGAGCCTTGACCGCCTCGCTCCGCGTCTCGGGCCAATACGGATAGTAGCATCGGTATCGGCCTTTCGGGTTCGCTTCATGAGTACCGAACGGCACGAATCGACGGTCGAACGGCTGAGGCAGCAGCTAACACGCCGGAAACAATACGCCGCTTCACTTATGTCATGACCACGAAACGCGACACCGCGCGGGCCGGTAGCGGAGCCGAGGCGGCTCTCTCCCTCCCTGCCGAGGTCGAGGCGCTCGAGCGGCGACGCATCTTTGAAGCCATGGCCGAGGCCGGCTGGGTGCAGTCCCAAGCAGCGCGCCGCCTGGGACTGACGCCGCGGCAGCTGGGCTACAAGCTCAAGAAGTACGCAATCCACCACGGCGCGTAACGCCGCCGGTCAGAGCCGATCCGGCGGCAGGTCGCTTCGGGCTGCGGCGAACGCCGTCTCGAGCAGTCGCATCTCCCGCGCTCGCTCCACTCCCCCGTCGTCGCCGATCAGCAGGCCGCCCGCGCGAGCCAGTAGCGACGCCGACGTTCCTGCGAACACAGCACCAGCAGGCGTAACGAGGTCGCCGGTGGAGATTCCACCGATCACGCCGAACCCGAGCCGACGGGCCGCCCAGAACAACCGCTCGAACGCTTCCCGGCTGAGGCCGCCCCCCGCGTGCACGGCCGTGAAGCCGGCGCGCGCGAGCGCCGGGAGCAGCGCGCGGACGTCGCCGTCGCTGTGGAGCACGGCGGCAATGCCGTCGTCGATCGCCGGCGAGACGACGGCGTGCAGTCGTGGGACGACCTCCGCGAGCGCGAAGTCAGGGGCGACCAGCAGGCCGTCGTTGCCCGCCAAATCCTCGGCGACGACGATTGCGGACACGTCGAGTCGCATACCGACCAGCACCGCCGAACGCGAGCGTTCCACCTGCAGGTCGAGTTGCGGTGTGAGCGCCTCGGGGTCGCGCGCCGTAAGACGCAGGCCGTTCTCGAGGCCGAAGTGCTCGAGCGTCGGCCACAGCGGGCCGCGCACGACCCACGCGGGCGCGACGCCGACTTCGCGCAGCGCGACCACGGTTCCAGGCGCCGAGGGCAGCCACGACGGAACGAACGCGAGATCGACATCGAGCGCGGAGGCGGCCTCGGCGATGCTGGACGCGGATCTCGGAGCAGCCGAGACGGCGGCGAGCGCGTCGGGCGGCGCGAAGGTGAGCGCGGTGAGCACGTGGCCCACGAGCGCGCCGGACAGCGCTGCGTGTACGGGATCGAAAGCAGGGCGCACCATGACCCGATTGTAGCGGGGGCGCCCAAGGAAAAGCGAACGGGGCGCGCCGGAGAGGGGGGGTTGGCGCGCCCCGTTTCATCGCTCGGCGGACGGCCCACCGGGAGGGGGGGAGGAGAGTGGACCGTCCGTCAATTGCCTGGATCGAGTGCAACGTGTGTGCCAACCCGATGCCGTCGACCGGACGATGCCGACGACGCGGCGAACGGAGCGTCCGCGGGTACAAAACAGGAGCGGCGCCGCGCTGCTCTCGCCGGCCGACGCACCCTGTCCGGACTCGCCTGTCGCGCCGCCCGGTCCACGACTTGGAGGATCGCTCGATGACCGACCCCACCGTCGGCCTCTCCTCGGCAGAAGCGGCGCGCGAGCTGCGCGACGCGGGACCGAACCGACTCTACGAGCGCAAGCCGGTGCGCTTCCTCGGCATCGTCGTCGAGGAGGTCACCGAGCCGATGATCCTGCTGCTACTCGTGGTAGGCGTCGTGTACTCGGTGTGGGGCAGGCTCGCCGACGCGATCACGATCTTCGTCGTCATCGCGCTGCTCGTGCTCGCCGAGGTCGTGAACGAGTTCCGCGCGAAGCGAGCGATCGACGCGCTCTCGCGCCTGTCGCAACCCGAGGCCCGCGTCCTTCGCGACGGGACCCTCACGCACGTCCCCGCCGAGGAGGTGGTGCCCGGCGACGCACTGATCGTCGCCGTCGGATCGCGAATCGCCGCCGACGGCAAGCTCGTCGAATCGCACGGGCTGCAGATCGACGAATCGGCGCTCTCCGGCGAGTCGTTCCCGGTCGCGAAGGACGCCGGCGACGAGGTGTTCGCCGGAACCGTCGTGCTCGCGGGCGACGGCCAGGTGACCGTCGAAGCCACCGGTCGCCGCACCCGCCTCGGCCAGATCGCCGCCGGGCTCTCCACGGTCAAGCCGCCGAAGACCCCGCTGCAGCAGTCGATGCAGCGCCTGGCCGGACGGCTCGTGTGGGTCGCCGTGTTCTTCTCCGTGCTCATCCCGGCGATCGGCGTGCTGCGCGGGCAGGACTTCCGCACCATGGTGCTCACCGGGCTCTCGCTGTCGTTCGCCACTATCCCCGAGGAGCTCCCCATCATCATCACGATGGTCCTGGGCCTGGGCGCGTATCGACTGTCGCGCCGCGCGTTCCTCATCAAGCGGCTCATCACTGCCGAGACGCTCGGCACGGTCACGGTCATCGTGACCGACAAGACCGGGACGCTCACGGAGAGCCGGGTGCGACTCGTGAACGTCGTACCGTCCGGCGCCGAGGAGTGGGCGCTGGATGCTGCGATGGGCGCGATCGGCGAGTACGACGAAACGCCGATCGACAACGCGATCCGCGCCCGGGTGGAAGAGCTCGGATTGCACCACGTGCTCGGCGAGGTCCGCCGCGAGCGCGAAATCGGCGAAGGCACCAAGACGAAGGCGGTCATACGCGACTACGAGGGGCTGGCGACCCTGACGGTCAGCGGGGCGCCCGAGGAGGTCTTCGGCAAGTGCATCAGTGTGCCGGACTCGGCGATCGAGGCCCTGGCCGACGAGACCGCGTTCGGGCGCCGGACGATCGCAGTGGCGACCGCGGCACTCGATACCGGCCTCGAGGACATGCCGTGGGAGGAGCTCGAGCACGTGCTGGTGTTCGACGGTCTGCTGAGCTTCGAGGACCCACCGCGTCGCGGCGTGGCGCAGACCGTAGCCGAGGTGGCCGATGCGGGGATCCGGACCATCATGGTCACCGGCGATCACCCGCAGACTGCGGCGACGATAGCCGCGGAGGTCGGTATCGCACCAACGGGGGCTCGCGTGCTCACCGGAACCGACCTCGCGGAGATGGACGACGCGCGACTCGGCAGGGTCGTCGACGCAGCGAGCGTGTTCGCTCGCACGGACCCGCACGACAAGCTGCGGATCGTGCGGGCGCTGCAGTCAGGCGGCGAGGTCGTGGCGGTGACGGGCGACGGCGTGAACGACGCGCTCGCGCTTCAGTCGGCAGACGTCGGCATCGCGATGGGGACGCGCGGGACGGACGTTGCGAAGGAGGCGGCCGACGCCGTCCTCACCGACGACAACTACATCACGATCGCCGAGGGCATCTTCGAAGGGCGCACGTTCTTCGACAACCTGCGCAAGGGCGTCACATATTACCTCGCGGTGAAGGCGGCGCTCATCGGCGTGTTCCTGCTGCCGGTGCTCGTCGGGTTGCCGCTCCCCTTCTCGCCGATCCAGATCATCCTGCTCGAGCTGTTCATGGACCTCGCTGCGTCGGCGGGGTTCGTCGCCGAGCCGCCGGAGTTCGACGTCCACCAACGGCCTCCCGCGCGCCGAAGCCGCGACGTCTTCGGCGGTGCGACACTCGTTCGGCTCGGCGTGCGGGCGGGCTTCCTGTTCACCGCGGTGACCGGCACGTACCTCATCGCGTGGGGCGTCGGCGCGCCGGAGCCCGTGGTGCGCTCGCTGTCGTTCTCGGCGTGGATCGTCGGGCACGTGACGCTGGCATTCGTATCGCGCTCCGATACCGAGTCGCTAGCGACCATCGGCGTGTTCAGCAATCCCGTGATGAACGCCTGGGCGATCGCCGCCGCGGCGTTCCTCGCGGTCGGCCTGTACATCCCGGCGATCGGTCTCCGCTTCGACCTGGTGCCGGTCGCACCGCAGGCACTCGCGCTCACGGCAGTGGGCACGATCGCGTTCACCGGCATGCTGGACCTGTTGAAGCGCGTCCGATTCGGCGCGCCCGTCCAGCGGCCGCGGCCCTCGAAGGCGTAATCGGAGGACAACATGGCACGTGACCACTTCCTCATCGCGCAAGTGTCCGACATCCACTGCGGCGGACCGCGCCACGACGAGGCGATGCTCGACATCGTCATCACGGAAGTCAACGAGGCGGAGCCCGACCTCGTCCTGATACCCGGCGACCTCACCGACAAGGGCTACCCCGAGGAGTTCGAGGAGGCCCGCGCCCACCTCAGCCGGTTCCGCGTTCGGCCGCTCGTCATCCCTGGGAACCACGACGCGCGCAACGTGGGCTACGTCGTGTTCGAGGACGTGATCGGGCCGCGCAACTTCGGGCGGGAGTTCGACATGCCCACCGGGCACGGCGACAAACGGCGGCTGAAGGTGGTGGGGTGCGACTCCACCAGGCCGGACCTCGACGACGGCGAACTCGGCCGGCACCGCCAGGAGTACGTGACCGACGAGTTCCGCGACCGGGACGACTGCTTCAAGATCCTCATGATCCACCACCACGTCGTGCCGATCCCCGGCACGGGGCGCGAGCGGAACATCCTGCTCGATGCGGGGGACGTCCTCGAGGTCGCGTCGCAGGCCGGCGTGGACATCATCGTCGGCGGACACAAGCACGTGCCGCACGTGTGGCCCGTCGCCGGAATGCTCGCGGTCACCAGCGGGACGGCGTCCACGTGGCGTACCCGCGGCTACACCGCGCCGTCGTTCAGTTGGATTCGAATCTACGACGATCGGATCGAGGTCTCGATCCAGAATGCGGCGACCGGCGAGCGGGAGATCTGGGCCGTGCCGCGCGGCATGCCGCATCCCCTGCGCCCAGTGATGACGACGTAGCGTAGGCCGAGCAAGCGCCGCGCTGAGTCAGCACGGCTCACCTGCCGCGGGCACTACGGGCCGTTGGTGCCGCGGCGCCGACTGCGCGTCCCCTCGGCCTTCTCGTGCAGCGCGCGGAACTCCTTGGCCAGACGGTCGAGCTCCGCATCCGAGAGGTCCTCGATGTCGACCATGCTGTTGCGCGCGTTCCGGAGGGCCCGCAACAGCTCGTCGAGCTTGAGCTGCGTGGCCCGGGCCTCGCGGTTCTGTGTGTTCTGCAACAGGAAGACCATGAGGAACGTGACGATCGTCGTGCCCGTGTTGATGACGAGCTGCCACGTGTCCGAGAAGTGGAAGAGCGGACCGGTCACTCCCCAGACAACGATGACGGCAACGGCGAGAACGAACGCCCCCGGATTGCCGGCGGTCCTCGAGATGCCTTCGGCGAACCGTCTGAACGCTTCTCGCACGTCGCACCCTCCGCCCGTGATCGTCGTTTCCAGTGTGCCCCAAATGCCCGGCGAGCGGGCGTTCTTGCCGCGTCTGCTCGCGTATGCTGAGGGCGTGAACGCACCGCGCCCACGTGACACGCCTCGGCCGAGGCCTCGCCCGGCCACCCGACCGCGCGCGCGGAACCGCCCCCGTCGGCCGATCGACCGCGAGGGGGCGCGGCGCCGTCGCCTCTTCCGCCTCGCGCGGACCATCGTGGTCGGCGTGCTGCTCGTGATCGCGCTGGTCTTCAGCGTACGCGCGCTCCTACACCGCCGCACGCTACCCGCGGTGACGGCTGCCCCCGAGGCGACCACACTCGCCGTCGACGGCGGCATCGAAGTCCCCACCTACCTCGGCGGCCCGGCGCGTCGCACCTACGGCCGAGGACCCGCGCCGAAGAGCCTGCACGTGCTGTGGAAGCTGCACGTCGGCCAAGGGTTCACGAACCGCAAGAGCGACAACAAGGCTGTGCTGTGGTCCGGCACGGGGTGGACGGGGCAGCCGACCCTCGTGCGGCAGGGCGGGCGCGAGTGGTTGCTCATCGGCGGGTACGACCACAAGCTGCGACGCGTGGACGCGGCGACCGGCAAGACGAAGTGGACGTACGCGTTCGACGACGTCATCAAGGGCACCAACACGGTGTTCGCCGTGAAGCAGTCGGGAAAGACGCGCGTCATCGTCGTCGCCGGCTCACGCCGCGGTGTCGGTCTGCACCGGGGCGCTCGCGCGATCGCACCCTTCCGCGCGATCGACTTCGCCACCGGACGCGAGCTGTGGCGGCTGCCCGTTCCGAAGACGGCGAACTACAGCCAGGACGTGGACGCCAGCGCGCTGTACGTCGACGGCGTGCTGTACGTCGCCGTGGAGCCGGGCTACGTCTACGCGATCGATCCGCTGCGCACCCAGCGCTTCGGTACGCACCGTCGACCCGTCGTGCTCGCGCGCTCGCCCCGGCTGTTCACCTCGCACGATGCGGCTGCGCACCCCGACATCGGCGGCGCGAACGTGGCGATCGAGGGCTCGCCGACACTCCTCGGCAAGACGCTGTATGTGTCGTCCGGCGCGGGGCACGTGTGGGGGCTTTCGGTGCCGGACCTGAAGGTGGTGTGGGACTACCGGACGGGCTCGGACATCGACTCCACGCCGGCTACGACGCGGGGCGGGAGACTACTGGTTGGCATCGAGAAGGAGTACATCCCCGGGCATGGCGGCGCCGCCATGCTCGACCCGCGTAAGCCGGCGGCCCACGCGCTCGTGTGGTACTTCCCGACGCCGGATCGCGGCATCGGTGAGTGGAGCGGCGGGGTGGTCGGCTCCGTGGCCGTGAACGACGAGTACGACCGGGAGCGCACCCGTCCCGCACTCGCCGCGTTCGCGGGCGTCGACGGCCCGCTCTATGTAGTGTCGCAAGACCAGCTCGCCGAAGAGACCGGCCGCGGACCGCGCAATCAGTCCGGCGTCCCCACCCCGAAGCTCGTGTACCGGTCCCCCCTCGGCGGAAGCATCTCGACGCCCGTCTTCACCGCTGACGACGCGATCATCGCCGCCGGCTACGACCGCACTCTTCACCTCTACCGGCTCACCTACGGCCCTGCCGGCCGAGGCGACGGCGTCGACCTTCGCTGCCGCGACGGCGTGACGCGGCGAGTGCGCGTGCGCCAGACCTCCCGCTTCACCGCCGGCGGCTCCTTCGAGTCGACGCCGCTCGTGTGGAACGGCCGCGTGTACGTCGGATGCCGCGACGGCTGGCTGTACTGCCTCGGCGACCGGTAGCCTCGCCCGCCTCGCCCGCCGCTTCGCACCCCGAGGAGGTGGGAACAACTGACACGTCGGCTCGACGTTCAGCGGCACGCGGAGGGGGACTTTGATGTACCGGGATCGCATCGAGCGCTTCGCCGAGGGATTCGCGCACCCGTCGTGGGGGGTCTCGCACTGCAAGCGGGTCTACGAAGTCGCGTCCACGCTAGCCCGCGAGGAGGGGCTCGTGGTCGACGACGACGTCCTGCACGCGGTGGCGTACCTGCATGACGCCGGCGCGTTCGACGCGTGGAAGGTCGACGGCTGCGACCAGGCAGAGTGCTCGGCGCGCGCGGCCGAGGCGGTCCTCCCCGAGCTCGACTTCCCGGCCGCCAAGACGCCGATCGTCGCCGAGGTCATCCGCGGCCACTCGTTCGAGTTCGCGCCCGGGCCGCGCCCCGAAGCTCGCGTCTTCCACGATGCCGACATCCTCGACTTCATGGGCTCCGTGGGCGTGACGCGACTGCTATCGATCGTCGGCATCGAGGATTGGACACCCGACGTGCAGACGGCCGTCGGCGTGATCGCCCAGTTCGCCGACGAGCTGCCGCCCAAGCTCGTACTCCCCGCCGCCGAACAGCTCGCGGCGACGCGCGGCGCCGAGATGCGCCTCTACCTCTACGGATTGCGCCAAGAGACGGCGGTTCTGGCGGCGCTCTAGGGGGTCAGCGGGGTATCAATTCCTGCATCGCCCGCCACCGCTCGGGAGGTAGCGCTATGACGCTCGAAACGCTCGTCAGGATCCCCGCGCAGAACGTCCGGCTGGAGGGCAACATCTCCGTTCCCTCGCGCGCGCAAGGCATCGTCGTGTTCGCGCACGGCGCGGGTTCGAGCCGGCTGAGCCCGCGAAACCAGTTCGTCGCGAAGCAGCTGCAGACAGCGGGCCTCGGCACGCTCCTATTCGACCTGCTGACCGAGGTCGAGGACCTTGATTACGGCACGCGCTTCGACATCGACCTGCTCACGCAGCGACTGATCGCCGCGACCAATTGGGTGTCCACCGAGTCCGAGACCGAAGGCCTGCCGATCGCGCTATTCGGCGCGAGCACGGGTGCGGCTGCCGCGCTGCGTGTCGCGGCACAGCTCGGCCCGGAGATCGCGGTGGTCATCTCGCGAGGCGGGCGACCCGACCTCGCCGGCGAGGAGGCGCTGTCCCGCGTCATCGCGCCGACGCTGCTGATCGTCGGCGGGAACGACCCCGAGGTCGTGCGGATGAACCGCGAGGCATTCGAGCGCATGCACGGCGACCGCGAGCTGCGGATCGTCGAGGGTGCAACGCACCTGTTCGAGGAACCCGGGACACTCGAGGAGGTCGCGGATTTGGCGACCGAGTTCGTCTTGCAGCACGTGCACGGGCAGAACGTCGCGGACCGGGACCACGAGCCGCTATAGTTGCGACGTGCCTATCCCCCTGCCCGATAGCAACGACGAACTGCTCGCCCAGTGCGACGTGCAGACGTTCCGCGCGTCCGGTCCCGGCGGCCAGTCGGTGAACACCGCGGACAGCGCCGTGCGCCTGAAGCATCGGCCATCGGGTGTGGTCGTGACCTGCCGAAGACAGCGCAGCCAGTACCTCAACAAGCTCGACTGCCTGAAGCGACTGCGACGGCGCATCGAGGAGCTGAATGCTCCCCCACCCCCCGATCGCGTTCCGACGAAGCCCACGCGCCGCGCAAAGGAAGCGCGCCTCGCGGAGAAGTCGGCGCGATCGCGCGTGAAGTCGAGGCGCCGCGAGCGCCCCACGGAGGAGTAGCGGCGCTAGGCGGACTGATCGGGCGCCGGAGCGAATCGGGAGCGTACCGCGTGCCAGACGGCGGGTAGCACCGACAGCGCCACGATCGCGATCACGACTAGGCTGAAGTTGTGCTTCACAACCTCCGTGTTGCCGAACATGAAGCCCGCCATCGTGAACGCGATGACCCACGCGAGTCCGCCGACCACGTTGTACGCGATGAAGCGACCGTAGTGCATGCGCCCGACGCCGGCCATGAACGGCGCGAAGGTTCGCACGATGGGGGCGAAGCGCGCGACTACGATCGTGAGTGGCCCGTAGCGGTCGAAGAACGCCCTCGTGCGGTCGAGGTAGGCGCGCTTGAAGACGCGGGAGTCTTCGCGCTGCAACACTTTCGGCCCGATCGTGTGTCCGATCGCGTAGTTCACCGAGTCGCCGAGGATCGCTGCGGCGCCGAGCACCACGAGCACCACCGACAACCGCAGGGAGCCGAGCGCCGCGAGCGCACCCGCTGCGAAGAGCAGTGAGTCGCCAGGCAACAGCGGAAGCACGACGAGACCCGTCTCGCAGAAGATGATCAGGAACAGGATGAGGTAGGCCCACACACCGTACGAGGCCGTGAACGTGGCCAGATAGCGGTCGATGTGGAGTATGAAATCGATGAGCGGCATGATGCCTTTCCGGTTCAACCGGTACGAGCGCGCCCACGATAACACGAACCCGCCGCGCATCGCCCTGCCGACACGAAACCGTCGCCTGGCGCTACGCGGCTCGCGCGTAGACGAGCTCGAGCTCCGCGAGCCACCACTCGCGCGGGTCGCCCTCGAACCGACCCGACCGCGCGCCCCACGCGAAGTACCCCTCGCCGGGCATCCCCGTGTCCTTGCGGCACACCAGCGACGCCAGCACCGTGCCGTGCGCCTCGTCAAACGCGCTGCACGACTCGGAGATCACCGCCGTCATCGCGAACGAGTACGCGCGAAGCCGAACGGCATCGACCGCCGACGCGAGCTCGCCGTACGTCGTGGTCCGGCGCTCGCAGGCGCAGCGCAGCAGATGCGCTTCCGCCTCGCGGATCGCCTCCGCCCACGCGTGGTCCGGGAAGCCGTACTTCGGCACTGCGCCCTCCGAGAATCGCCTGTGCACGGCCGCGCCATCGTCGGCCGCGGGCATCGTAGCACGCGTCAGGCGCGGGCGTGCTCGGGAAGCGGCGCCGGCTCGCCGAGGAAGTTGCCCTGCCCGTACTCGAACCCGGCGTCGCGCACGAGCTTGAACTCGGCCTCGGTCTCCACGCACTCGGCCACGACCTGCCGACCCTGCGATTCCGCAAGCGTTCGCACCGCGGACATGAGGGCGACCTGGCCGGGGACGTGCTCGAAGGCGCACACCAGCGAGCAGTCGATCTTGACGTGATCGACAGGCAAGCCCTTCAGCACGCCGAGTGAGGTGAACGCGCGCCCGAAGTCCTCGAGGATGAGCCGGCAGCCGATCGTCGAGAGCGCGCCGAGGAGTCGCTCAGCCCCCGGAAGATCCTGCGTGATCACGCCCTCCTGCATCTCGAACAGCAGGCGCGACGGTTGCACCTTGGCTCGTGCGAGTCGGGTCGCGATGTCGTCGGCGAGACGGTCGTCGGCGAGGTCCATCGCCGAGAGGTTCACCGAGACGCACGTCGAGCGGTCCTCGGCGAGGACGTCGATCGCCGCGTCGACCACCCAGCGTGTCAGCTTGGGCACGAGGCCGAAGCGCATCGCCGCAGGCAGGAACTCGCCAGGCCGCAGGAGGTGGTCGCCGTTCTCGTCGTGGACTCGGAGCCGGATGAGCGCTTCGTAGTAGTCGAGCGAGCGGTCGGGTAGTCGCACGATCGGCTGGAAGTGCAGGACGAACAGGTCGTTGCGGAACGCATCGCGGAGCAGGTTGGCTGTCGCCCCGGTCGGCGCGTGCTCGGCCTCGTCGCCGGGCGTGTGTAGCACGATGCGGTTCCGGCCCGACTCCTTTGCGCGGTACATCGCCGAGTCCGCGTAGCCGAGCAGCCGGCGATAGTCGATCCGCCCGTCGATCATGAGCAAGCCGAGCGAGATCGACAGCCCGAAGTCGCGCGCGTGCGGTACGAACTCCCCGCCCGCGGCGTCGCGCATGCGCTCGGCGATCTCGATCGCTTCGTCGGGCGATGCGCCCTCCAGCAGCACCGCGAACTCATCGCCGCCGAGTCGCACAAGCAGGTCGCCGGCGCGGACGTGCGTCTGCAGCAGCAGCGCCAGGTTCACGAGCGCCTGGTCGCCTTCTACATGACCCAACGAGTCGTTGAAGTACTTGAAGTTGTCGAGGTCGAGCATCAGCAGTGCCGATGGGATGCCGCGGCGCGCTCGCGCGACCGCCCGCTTCAGCGGCTCCTCGAGCATCCGGCGATTCGGCAGCCCTGTGAGCGGGTCGTGCGTGGCCATGAAGGCGAGCTGCGCCTCCTGCTGGCGGTGCTCGGTGAGATCCGTCGTCCAGCCCACGTAGCCGACGAACTCGCCGTCCGGATCGTGCACCGGCGAGGCCTGTGTCTCGACCCACCGGGGGACGCCGTCGTAGCGGTACAGGTGGTACTCGAAGCGGAACGCGTGCCTCGCTTGCAGCGCGTCCCGCATGACGGTCGCGAGCGATCCGCGTTCGTCGGCGGCGACGCACTGTAACCATCCCGAGCCGAGTTGCTCGCGGATATCCCGACCGGTGAAACGCAGCCACGCGCGGTTGGCGTAGGTGAGGTCGCCGCGTGCGTCGGTCCGCCACACGGGGATAGGCAGGTCTTCGAACAGCGAGGCGTAGAAGTCGCACTCCTCGGCGGGCACGGGGGCCGCCGGCGCGACCGATGCGGCGGACGCGCTCTCGACGAGCGCGATCTCGGCGGCATCGAAGAAGGCGTCGACGAATGTCTGCGGCGCGAGCGGGAGATCTGGGTCGAACGCGGCCTCGCGGCTGGAATCGTGGAGAAGCCGTCGCGACCGTTTGAGGAGTCGCAGTGCGTCGCTCGGGACTCCTGATGCCTCCCCGCGAACGTCTTCGGCGAACGCACGGACCGCCTGGTCCTCGGCGGTTGGTGGCGTTGACGCCTCGACCTCGCGAGCGAGGATGCGAGCGGCGCGGGCCGCGACGAGCATAGCGTACCGCTCATCGCGTGACACCTCGCGGGTGCCGGCGGATTGCGAGTCGTCGCGCAGCTCGTCGGCGACGCGCGACATCAGCTCCGCGAAGTCCTTCAAACCGCGCCTCCCCGGCCGGTCCCAGCCATCCCTTTCCATTTCATTCCCGACGATGCCGCCGCGCTACACGTCCGGCTGGAGGCGACGAGCGGGCGATGTGACGACCGAGCAGCACCGAGCGCTGCGCCGCGGCAGCGGCGCGTCTGTTGACACGTGCGTGGCGGATACGGGACCGCTGCGGGAGGGGCGCGAAATGGAAAGGGCGCCGCACCGTATAGGCGCGACGCCCTGCTCAATTGTGGTGGAGGCGCGGAGAATCGAACTCCGGTCCACAACAGCCTCCTGGGGAGCATCTCCAGGCTCAGTCACTCGTTAGTGATTCGGCCGGGGCAGCGCCTGGTGACCCGCGCGCCCTTCCCTAGCTGGTTCGATCTTTCACAGCGCCATACCGGCTACGTGCGCTGCGGCAGTCTCCTGAGTGACGTCGTTACCGGTACCGGAGACTCGTACCGGGCGACGTCGCTGCACTATTTAGGCAGCGAGAGCGTAATTATTGTCGACGCTTGAGCGTCTTTTGCCCCTGTTTAGCGAGGTAAGGCGACCTCGGCCTGCTTCTCCCCTCAAGACTATTGTGTCGAATCCAGTCGCCCCCGACTGGGTGGGACTCGACTATGTCAAAGGTCCCCGCCGGATCTTCGGGCGCGGTCACCCGCGCTCCAAATCGGCGTCCACGGTGATTATACCGTGTCCGCGGACGCCCGCCTCGGCTCGCCATAATGAGCAATCCGCGTGCCGTTGCGCCGGCACGCACGTGACTCGTTGCGTGGACGAACGCGCAGGTCAGCCCTCTCGCTGGCGGTCACGCAGCGCGCGCTCGGCGTCGCGCTTGGCGTCGCGCTCCGCGATGGTCGCCCGCTTGTCGTAGAGCTTCTTGCCGCGAGCAAGCCCGAGCTCGACCTTCACGAGGTTGTTCGTGCTCAGGTAGATGCGCAGCGGCACGAGCGTGAACCCCTGCTCCTTCAGCTTGCCGAGGAGATAGCGGATCTCGTTCTTATGCAGTAGCAGTCGCCGAGGCCGATCGGGCTGAACGTTGCTCCGGTTGCCGTGGCTGTACGGCGAGATGTGGACGTTGTGCAGCCACACCTCACCTTTGCGGATGCTCGCGAAGCTCTCGCGCAGGCTCGCTTTGTTCTCACGCAGCGACTTCACCTCTGTGCCGGTCAGTTCGATGCCCGCCTCGAAGTGCTCCTCGATGAAGTAGTCGTGGAACGCCTTCTTGTTGGATGAGATGAGTTTCTCTTCGCGGGCCATCGATACCTACGGTGTGAAGTCCACGGCAGGGTCCAGCCTGCGCACGAAGGCAGCCATCAGCTTGGCGGTGTTCTCGAGGTCCACCATGGACAGCACCTCGCTCGGCGTGTGCATGTAGCGCAGCGGCACGCTCACGAGGCCGGCCGCCTTGCCGCCGCGCGAGAGCTGGATCGCATTCGCGTCGGTGCCCGTGCCCCGCGGCTCGGCGCCGATCTGGTACGGGATGTTGTCTGCCTCGGCCGCAGCAACCAGCTCGTCATACACCTTCGGGTTGATGTTCGGGCCCCGCGCGATGATCGGCCCTTTGCCGCAGTCGGCCTCGCCATGCCGGCGTTTGTTGACGTCGGGATAGTCGGTCGCGTGGCCGACCTCCACCGCGAGGCCCACGAGGGGGTGAACCGAGTACGCGGACGTCGTTCCGCCGCGCAGTCCGATCTCCTCCTGCACAGTTGCGGCAGCAACGACGTCGAACTTCGCGCCGCCCGCTTCCTTCACCAGCCGCAGAACCTCGGCGCACGCCCACGCGCCCATCTTGTCGTCGAATGCACGCGACACGGCCATTCCGTCGCCGAAGAGCTCGAGCTCCTCGTCGATCGTGACGGCATCACCGACTCGCACGCGCTTCTTCACCTCGTCGTTGGGCAGACCGAGATCGATGAACAGCTGGTGGATCTTCGCGATCTTCTTGCTCTCCTCGTCATCGATCAGGTGGATCGGCAGTCGCCCGAGAACGCCGAGTAGCGGTCCCTCGGCAGCGTGAACGTACACCCGACGGCCGGGCAGGTTGTGCGCGTCCCAACCGCCGATCGGCTTGAAGGCGATGAAGCCCTCCGGCGTGATGTAGTTGACCATGAAGCCGATCTCGTCGATGTGCCCAGCTAGCAGAACCGTCGGCGGCTCGTCCCCGCCAGCCGAACCGCGAAGCCGCGCGTGCACGGAGCCCATGACGTTAGTAGTCACGTCGTCAGCGTACGACCCGACGTAGTCGCGGAAGACGCGGGCGGCAGGCTGCTCGTACCCGGACGGTGACGGCGCCTCGACCAGCTCACGCAGGAAATCGAGTGACTCGGAACGCATATCGTCCCCCCTGAACTGGATATGAGTGGAAATGGCGAACAGCCGACAGTGTACCTTTACCCGCTGACACGGAATAGGCCGAGGCAGGAAGGCGACCTCGCTGGCCAGGGCCTAGGCGCGAAGCGGCGGCGCAAGCGGCAGGCCCTCGGCCAGACCGAGGCCGAGGCTACCGGCGCCGAGTCGCATGAGCGTCCGGCGCGACAACCCGTTGCCGATGACGGCGCCCTTCGCGGCCTTCGCGAGGACCTCGGCGGCGAGCGGCGCGGCGGCGAACGCATAGCGACCGTGGACGTCGAGGCCGTCCGCGGCGGCACGTGCGAGTACCCGAGCGCTGCGGAGTGCGTAGGAGATCCCCTCGCCCGAGCTCGGGCTCACGAATCCCGCGGCCTCGCCGCACAACGCGACGCCGGGACGGGCGAGCACGAGTTCGCTAAGCCCGGCGGGGCGCAGCAGCATCGCGGCCTCCCGTCGGAGCTCGCGACCCCGACACGCGCCGTCCGCTCGCAGCCGCTCCACGAGCGCCGCGTAGCGCTCCCGCGAGCCGCGAATGGGGAAGGCGCCGCCGATGAGGGTGACGCCACCCTTCGGGACCGACCAGCAGTAGAAGTCGGTGAGGTCGGGCTCGAAGAAGGCGCCGTACTCGGCCGCGGGGATCGCGGACTCGAACGCGCCCTGGATCGCCGCATAGCGCGTGGGCAGCGGAGCGCGAGGAAAGGCGAGCCTGCGTACTATCGACGCCGCGCCGTCTGCCCCGACGACCAGCCGCGCCCGCACGCTCGCGTGTCCTCGGCAGGAGGTGCGGAAGTGCGCCAGCGTCGCGCCCGGCTCGCACTCGAGTCGATCGAGGCTCCAGCCCCACACACGCTCGACGGACGCGGGGACCAGCGACACGAGCCACCGGTCGAAGGCCTCACGATCCACGTTCAGGTAGAACCGCTGATAGAGCTGCGTGAGCTTCGACGCGCGGTCCGCAACCCGGACAGCGAACAGCTGCGAGCCGGCGGACACGCCGCTGGGGAGCGCGAGGCCCTGGCGCGCGAGTTCGCGCTGCGCGGCCGGTGCGAGCAGGCCCCCGCACGTCTTGCCGGGGCGTCCTTCGACGTGCGGTTCGCCGAGCTGACGCCGGTCCGCGAGCAACACACGGTAGCGCTCGCCTAGCAGTCGCGCGAGCGTCGCTCCCGCCGGCCCAGCCCCCACGATGAGTATGTCGTACACGTCGGCCTCCTCGGCTCGGTGCTGCCTTACCGAGCATCCTCCGAGGAAACCTCCCGCACTCGACCCGTCAACGAGCCGTCGCCGCCGCGCCCGAGCCGTTACCCGATGTCATCCCGCAACGGCATCTCTGGTGGGCGCTACGCGAGCTCGAAGTCGATGCGGCGGTCGGCTACGGACGCGTCCAGCACACGGATGCGCACCCGCTCGCCGAGGCGGTAGGTCTTGCCGGCGTGCTCGCCCCACAGTTCGAAGCGCTGCGCGTCGAAGCGGTAGTAGTCGTCGTTCATCTGCTGCACGTGCACCAGCCCTTCGGCCGTGTTCGGCAGCTGCACGAACATTCCGAAGCTCGTCACGGACGTGATGATGCCGTCGAACTCCTCACCGATGTGGGCGCTCATCAGCTGCACGAGCTTCACCTTCGTGGAGTCGTCCTCGGCGGCCTCGGCCTCACGCTCCGTCGACGACGAGTGGTCGGCGATCCACCGCAGCTCCTGCTGCATCGAGTTCGCCACCTCGGAGTCGAGTTTGCCGGCGAGCTGCGCTTTCAGGAAGCGGTGCACCATCAGGTCGGGGTAGCGACGGATGGGGCTGGTGAAGTGGCAGTACGCCTCTGATGCGAGGCCGAAGTGCGGACCGAGGTAGTCGGTGTACTTGGCTCGCTTGAGGGCGCGCAGCAGCAGCGAGTTGATGAGCAGTTTCTCGGGTCGGTTGTGCGCGAACTGGATGATGCGCTGGAATACTTGCGGGCCGGCGCCCGTGACGTCCTTGATCGGATAGTCGAACTCCTGGAGGATGACCGCCACGACCGCGAGCGCGTCCGGATCCGGATTCTCGTGAATGCGGAAGATCATCGGCGCCTCGCGCGTGACCATATGCTGCGCGACGGTCTCGTTCGCGAGGATCATGGCCTCCTCGATCATGTTGGTTGCCACGGTTCGCTGGCGGATGACGACCTCGATCGGCTCGCCGGCGTCGTCGAGCCGCACCTTCGCCTCGACCGTCTCGAAGTCGAGGCCGCCGCGATCGACGCGCCGCTTGCCGATAGCCTCGGCGACGCCCCGGAAGTCCTCGAGCAGTCGCTTCGTGTCGTCGTCGGGGAACGACGCCTCGCCCGACAGCCACACGTCGACTTCGTCGTAGTTGAGCCGCCGGTCGGAGCGCATCACGCTCGGGAACAGCCGGTAGCTCTCCACACGGCCGGTCTTGTCGAGATCCATCACCACCGACATCGACAGCTTGTCCTCGTCGGGCCGAAGCGAGCAGATGCGATTCGAAAGGTGCTCGGGCAGCATCGGCAGCACGCGATCCACGAGGTAGACGCTCGTCCCACGCAGCGTCGCCTCGCGGTCGATCAGGCCCTCCCACGGCACGTAGTGGCTGACGTCGGCGATGTGCACACCCAGGCGGAAGCCCTTCCCCACGCGCTCGAGGGAGATCGCGTCGTCGTGGTCGCGCGCGTCCACCGGGTCGATGGTCACGGTGAACCAGTCGCGGATGTCCTCGCGCTTCGGCAGCTCGGCGTCGATATCGGGCGACAGCGATGCAGCCTGGTCGAGCACGGCCTGCGGGAACGACGTGCGCAGGGCGTGCTCTCGGATGATCACCTCGACGTCCACGCCCGGCTCGCCCGGCTGGCCGAGAACCTCCTCGATCACGCCCTGCGATGCCTCGTGGTCGCTCGGCCAGCGGGTCACGCGCACGACGACGACGTCGCCGTGCTTGGCCTCGCGCATCTCCTTGCCGCCGACGAACACGTCGCCGCGCAGCCGCCGGTCGGTCGGCACCACGAGCCCGACGGGCCCGTGCTTCTCGAGCGTGCCGACGATCCGCTCGTTCGCGCGCTCCACCACGTACGCGATCACGCCCGCGCGCCCCTCGCGCCCGCGCTTCGGCAGGAGACGCGCCGCGACGATGTCGCGGTGCATCGCCCCGCCGAGATCCCGCGCCCCGACGTAGACGTCGCCCTTGGGCGACTCCACGAACCCGTAGCCTTTGCGGGTCATCAGCAGCTTGCCGATCACGAGATCCGCCGCCGGCCGCGAGGTGTAGCGTCCCGGCGTGACCTCTACGACCCGGCCGGATTTCACCAGCGCGCCGAGCACCTTCTCGAGGCGCCCGTGCGGCAGCACGTGCTCGCCCAGCGCCTGTTCCACGTCAGCGGTCGTCAGCGTCGCGCCTCGGCGGCGATCCAGCGCCTTCACCACCATCTTCTCGATCCTCAACGCGTCCTCCAACCGCCGCCCGACGCTCCGATTCCGCTCACCATCCGTGGGTAAGTACCCCCGACATACGAGTGATAGAATCGACTCGACACCAGCCTACATCAGGTGTTCGGACCAGGGTTCGGCCGCACGGATCAGGAGAGTTGCAATGGAACCGCTCCCCAACCTCACACCTTGCTTCATCGAACACGGAACGGTCGCCCACCCGCGCGACATGGTTCGCGCGCTCGAAACGCTCGAGGGGCTCACCTACGAGTATCTGGTCGACGGCCAGGCGATGGCCTCGGGTCGTGCCACGCTCGTGAAACTCATGGCCGACGACGAGTCCGCCACGATGCTCGTCAACGGCTGCCTGTTCCTAAACGTCGCGAGCTTCCGCTATCTCAACTTCCACGCCGGCACCGACGGCTGCCGCTTCGAGTTGTTCGGGGACGGGACGGTGCTCACCATGGTGGCCACCGACGAACCGGAAGGCCGGTTCGAGCGGCGTCGGGACATGCGGCTGCTCGAGGAAGAGGCCTTCGATCCGGGCAGCTTCGTCGCCCTCGACGAAGAGGACGACGACGAGTTGTAGGCGTCAGCACTTCGCGAAATGAAGAGCGGCCGGCCCTTTCGGGTCGGCCGCTTGTGCGTTCGGCGCTACCGGGAGTCTCAGAACTCCCCGCGAAGTACCTCGACCGCCTTCTGCATCTGAGTGTCGGTCTTGATCTCGCCTTGCAGCTTCAGGTCCATCGGGACCTTTACGTCAGGCGTGAGGCCCTTGTGGTCGATCGAGCGGCGCTTCGGCGTGAGGTAGTGCGCGATCGTGAACTTGATCGCACCGCCGCCCTGAAGTTCCTCGATCGTCTGTACGCTGCCTTTGCCGTACGACTTCGTCCCTACGAGCTGCGCTCGCGCGTAGTCCTGCAGCGCGCCTGAAACGATCTCGCTGGCCGAGGCCGAATTCTCGTTCACCAGTACCACGATCGGCGCCTTCGTGATCGCCCCGCCCGTCACGCGGTAGACTTCCTCGGCCTTGTTGCGCTGGTCGACACGCACGACCACGCCGTCCGACACGAACAGCGACGTGACGTCCACCGCGGCGGACAGCAGGCCGCCAGGATTGTCGCGCAGGTCGAAGATGTAGCCCTTCGCTCCGCGCTTCGTCAGGTTGCCGAATGCGTCGGCGACCTGCCGGGCGGATTCATCGTTGAACGTGTACAGGCGCACGTAGCCCACGTCCTTGCCGATCATCCGGCTCTCGATGTTCGGCAGGTCGATCCGGGCGCGAACGATCTTGAAGGTCAGCGGCTTGGCCGTGCCCTTGCGCTGGATCTCCAGTTTGACGGTCGTGCCTTCCTTGCCGCGAACCATAGTGACGACCTCGTCGATGTCCCACTTCTTCTTGGAGACACCGTCGATCGCCACGATCCTGTCCTCGGCCTTGAGGCCGGCCTTCGCTGCGGGCGTACCCTTCATCGGCGAGACCACGACCGGCTGACCGTCCTTTACCGACACATTGATGCCGATGCCGAAGAACTGGCCGTTGGTCTGATCCTGGAAGTACTTGTAGTTCTTGGGATCGAAGTAGGCAGCGTAGCTGTCGTCGAGCGACCGCAGCACGCCTTCGACCGCACCGCGCGTCATGCTCGTGTCCGAGGACGGCTTGAGCGCCTCTCTATCGAGGATCGCGCGGACGGCGTTCACCTCGTCGCCCGGGTTCGGCCCGCTGTAATTACCGCTCACCGGGACCGTATAGGGATTCAATCGTTCGTACACGACTCCGCCGCTGAAGGCAGCACCGGCCACCGCCGCGGCTACGACCACGGCTGCAAGGTATTTCAGGAATTTCACTAGCTACACCCTTAGGTAGCGCCGTAGCGCCAATCCGGAACCAGCAAGACCGATCGCGACACCAGCCAGCAGCAAGATGGCGGCAACCTGTGCCGAGGCGGCCGGCGTGAGGCCGAACGGCAGGAACTTCAGAACGTCACGAACCCGTGGCAGAAGGGCGATCTGGACGATCACCAGCGTGACGATGGCAAGCAGCGCGCCGACAAGTGCCTGCAGCAGCCCCTCCATGAGGAAGGGTGTGCGGATGAACCAGTTCGACGCGCCGACAAGGCGCATGATGCCGATCTCCTTGCGCCGCGCGTAAATCGCGAGGCGGATGGTGTTGTTGATGAAGATGAGGCTCACGACCGCGAGCATCACGATGAAGACCGCCTCGGCGAGGCGGATGAGACGCGTCACCGCGAACAGCCGCTGCACGATCGACTGACCGTAGCGCAGTGACTGCGTCGGGTTGTCCGGCTTGTCTGCGACCTTCGGGAATGCCGGGCTCGCCTTGATCTTATCGACCATCTGCTGAACCGTGCGGGGGTCCTTGAGGTCGACGTCGAGCGACGCGGGCAGCGGGTTGTACTCGAGCTGATCGACGACCTGCGGCGAATCCTTCATCTGCTGCTTGAAGCGCTGGAGCGCCTGCTCCTTCGTCACGTACGTGACGTTCTTCGTCAGCGGGTCGCTCGACACCATCGTCTGCAGGGCGTCCACGTCCGCCGGCGCCGCGCCGTCCTTCAGGAAGACCTGAATGGTGACCTTCTGCTCGACGGACTTGACGATGCTGTTCACGACGATGCCGGTGACGACCGACGCGCCGACGAGCAGCAGCGACAGGTAGATCGTGATGACCGCGCCGAGGCTCATCACCCAGTTGCGGCGGAAGTTCTGGAGCGACTCCCGCGCGAAGTATCCGACGTTAATCGCCATACCCGTAGACTCCTCGGTGCTGGTCTCTGATGATCTTGCCGCCTTCGAGTGCGATGACACGCTTACGCATCGAGTCGACCATCTCGCGGTCGTGAGTAGCGACGAGCACGGTCGTGCCCGTCTTGTTGATGCGATTGAGCAGACTCATGATGCCGAGCGAAGTCGCCGGGTCGAGGTTTCCGGTGGGCTCGTCGGCCAGCAGGAGCGGCGGGCGGTTCACGAACGCACGAGCGATCGACACGCGCTGCTGCTCGCCGCCGGACAGCTCGTCCGGGTAGTTGTTGGCCTTGTCCTCCAGGCCGACGAGTTTCAGCACCTCCGGCACCTGCGTCCGGATGACGTGCCGCGACCTGCCGATGACCTCCAACGCGAACGCGACGTTCTCGTAGGTGGTCTTGTTCGGCAGGAGCTTGAAGTCCTGGAACACGCAACCGATGTTGCGCCGCAGGAACGGCACCTTCCAGCTCTTCATCTTCACGACGTCCTGCCCGGCCACCGCGATGTTCCCCGTGCTCGGGAGGATCTCGCGGAGCAGCAGCTTGATGAACGTGGACTTGCCGGAGCCGGAATGCCCGACGAGGAAGACGAATTCACCCTGCTCGATCTCGACGTCGACGTCGGCAAGCGCAGGTTTCTCTGGAACGTACGCCTTGCTCACGTTCCGCATGGTGATCATGGGTTGCTCCATCTGTAGTTGCCACGATTCCCAACGGGTAATGGTAGCAGAAGCCGTGCGGGAGCCGGGCTCAGCGCCGCGAACTCCACTGAATCATCACACGCGACAGCGAGAAGTGTGCCGCTGGTGACGAATGACGGAGCTCCTCGGCAAGACAGCAGCACGCCCCCCCGATTCCACTCGGGAGGGCGCGCTCGAAGAGCGTGGTAGCGCGCCTAGACGGCGCGATTCGTGGGACGCAGCATCCACACGCCGATGCAGGCGCCGAGCGCAACGGTAATCGCCACGCTCCAAGGCGAGGAGGCGGGAGTCGAAGTCGTCGGGGAACCGCCCGAGGAGCTCTCGCCGATCGCGAAGGGCGAGAACGACGTCGTCTGGAAACTGAGCGTATGCCCGACCTGGTCCCAGTCGACAGGCGTGACGTCGACCCACGCGGCGCCGGTCCAGTGCTGGACCAGCGGCGGTGTCGTGCCGTTGTACGGGAGCGTGACCGTCGAGGCGCCGCCGCCGGTGTCGGCGGACGTCGCGATGTCGTACAGGCGGATGTTCGCGGCGGCCACGGTGCCGGAGAACGCCGGAGGCACGTCCGACGGCGTGTCGCTCAACGTAGAGACCGTGAGCTGACCCGGCGTCGTGCCTGCGGGGAACGCGACGGAGATGAGGCTGCCGGAGAGGTTGACGCTGGTCTGTCCGGCGCCGGACACGGTGCCCGAGCTCATGCCCGTCGTGCCCAAGAGGATGGCCGTGGCCACGTCGGAAACCGCGTTCCCGGCCGCGTCGACCCCGCCCATCGTGTACAGGAAACCGAACGCCGAGACGTTGACCACGCGGTTGCGCGGGTTGGGGTACGAGCCGACCGTCAGCCACTGCTCTCCGGGTGCGCGGGCGGGATCGAAGGCCAGGACGTCGCCTTGCAGCCCGCCGCAGTCGTACCAGGCGCCGCCCGACATCAGCCCGAACTTGCTGGCGGTGCGCGCGTACGGGAGCGGGTCGCCCGGGGTCAGCGAGTAGTCCGCGGGGTCCATGACCCAGGTCTCGTCCGTCACGGGGCTGTTGTTGAACGGCCCGACTCGGCCGCCCGCGATGTAGAGCTTCCCGTTGCGCGCGAACGTGCCGACCGCCCACCGGCCGCTGGGCAGCGAGGCGACGGTGCCCAGGTTCGTGCCCGACATACCGCCGGCGTCGAGCTGGAACCCCTCGATGCTACTGAGCGCCTGTCCGGTCCGGCTGATACCGCCAGCCACGTAGATCGTGTTGCCGATCATCTCCGCGCGCGCGTTGTACTTCGCCACCTGGAGGTGACCGATGACGACCGCTTGCGGAGACGCGGCGTTAGGGTCGATCGCGACGACCGTGTCGACCGCGTTCGCCGCGCCGTGACCGTTCACTGAGCCGCCTAGCATGTAGATGATGCCGGTCGAGCCCGTGGTGACCGCCGTCTGGCAGCGCGGCACGTCGAGCGAGGCGACGTTGAGGGTCCACGAACCGGGTCCGCCGGGCTGCCCGGCGGTGAGCGGGTTGAACTGGTGCACGGCGGTCGTTACCTGGGCGTTCTGGTCGACACCGCCGAGGACCCAGATCGACGTGCCCTTGCCCTTCGCGGCAGCGAAGCCCCATAGCGGAGTCGGCATCGGTGCCTTGATGCGGAACCAGGGGACGCTCGTCGCGAGCGCGACGGCGGGTGCAACCAGAACCGAGATGAACACCGTTACCGCGAGCAGTAGTGCCATCGACTTCCGGACGCCTGTGTACCTCGTGCGCATGCCCTACCCCTCCCATGCTGCGAAGGGCGGGGGTCGGCTCACGCTACGAGCTCGGACGATCGGTGAAAGTCGCGCCCCCCGCGCTCGCACTCCTCGAACCTATGCAAAAGAAAAACCTCACAAGCCGAGTATGGCGTCCAGTGTCACGAGCGGATTCGATGCTGCATTTCGAATCGTCGGGGGTGCTGCGCCGAGGCGAGTGCATGCTCGCCGGCGCGGCCTGGCGCGCTAGCCCTTCGCGCCGATCGCATCGCGGGCGGCAGCGGCGACGTCACGCTCCGCCAGGCCGAAGTGCGCCATCAGCTCGTCCGGCTCGCCCGACGTGCCGAAGACGTCGCGAACGCCGATGCGGCGCAGCGGCACCGGACACCCCTCGCCGAGCACCTCGGCCACTGCCGAGCCCAGCCCGCCGATGATCGAGTGCTCCTCGCACGCGACGACCGCACCGGTCTTCCCAGCTGAGGCGAGCAGCGTGGCGGCGTCGATCGGCTTGATCGTGCACACGTCGATGACCTCGGCGGAGACGCCCTCGGATGCGAGGATCTCGGCGGCGCGCAGTGCGCGCTCGACCATCACGCCGCATGCGGCCAGCGTCACGTCGGTGCCGTCGCGCAGCACGTAGGCGCGCCCGAGTTCGAACTCGAAGTCGTCGCCATAGACGAGCGGAAGCGTCGCGCGGCCCAGGCGCACGTAGAACGGACCGTCGGTGACCGCAGCAGCGCGAATCGCCGCCTTCGCGGCGGTGAAGTCGGCCGGCACGACCACGCGCATGCCGGGCAGCACGCGCATGAGCGCGATGTCCTCGAGCATCTGGTGCGAGCCGCCGTCGGGGCCGACCGTGATGCCGGAGTGCGTTGGGCACACCTTCACGTTGAGGCCCGAGTAGCACACGGTGTTGCGCACCTGGTCGTAGGCGCGACCGGTGGCGAACACGGCGAACGAGCCGGTGAAGGCGGTCGACCCGCCCACGGCGAGGCCCGCGGCCACGCCGATCATGTTCTGCTCGGCGATGCCGACGTTGAAGAAGCGGTCGGGGTAGCGGTCGCCGAACTTGCTCGTGGTCGTGGACTTCGAGAGGTCGGCTTCGACCGCGACGACGTCGTGCCCTTCGTCGGCCAGCTCGATGAGGGTCTCGCCGTATGCCTCGCGGGTGGCGCGCTTGTCAGCCATCTCGCTCCTCTACTCGCACTTCATCGGGCCGGGGGCCAGGCTTGACGGGCAGGAGAGCTCCGCGAGCGCGTCGCTCGTCTGTTCAGTGCTCGGCGCTTTGCCGTGCCAGTCGGCCTTGTGCTCCATGAACGACACTCCGCGGCCCTTCACGGTCCGCGCGACGAGCACCGTCGGCACGCCCTTCACCGTGGTCGCGCGCGAGAACGCCTCAAGCAGCGCCTTCGGGTCGTGGCCGTCGACGTCGATGACCTCCCAGCCGAAGGCGCGGAACTTCGCGTCGATCTCGCCGAGGCACACCACGTCGCTGCACGCGCCGTCGATCTGCAGGCCGTTGTTGTCGACGATCGCGCACAGATTGTCGAGTCCCTGGTGTGCCGCGAACATCGCGGCCTCCCAGACTTCGCCTTCCTGCAGCTCACCGTCGCCGAGCAGGCAGTACACGCGAGGCTCGTTCTCGCCGCGCATCCGCAGCGACGCCGCGAGCCCGCTCGCGATCGCGAGCCCCTGCCCGAGCGATCCGGTCGAGACCTCGACGCCCGGTGTCTTCTTCATGTCCGGGTGACCCTGCAGGATCGATCCGAGCTTGCGCAGTGTAGAAAGGTGCTCCCTGCCGAAGAAGCCCGCCTCGGCGAGTGCGGCGTAGAGCACCGGCGCGGCGTGACCCTTCGAGAGGATGAAGCGATCGCGCTCCGGCCACTGCGGGCTGGCGGGGTCGTAGCGCAGCACGCCGCCGAAGTACAACGTGGCGACGATGTCCGCCGCCGACAGCGATCCGCCAGGGTGCCCGGATCCCGCCGCCGCGATCATCTCGATGATGTCCAGCCGTATGCGCTTGGCGGCGCCTTCGATCCGCTTGGTGTCGGCCATCTACGCTCCGATCTCCTTGAATCCCTCGCCGATCGCTTCATGAACGTCGGAAATGACGACCAATGCCTTCGGATCCACCGCGTTGACGATCTCCTTCAGCGTCCCGATCTCGTTGCGGGATACGACCGTGAAGATCATCTCTTTCGGCTCACCCGAGTACAGACCTCGCGCCGATATACCCGTGGCTCCGCGCTTGAGGTCGTGCAGGATACCTTCGGCAACTCTATCAGAGCGCTCCGAGATGATGAACGCGGCCTTCTCGACCGAGAAGCCTTCGAGGACGACGTCGATGGTCGCGCCCGACACGAACACGGCGACGAGACCGTACAGCGCGAGCGTCGGGCCGAACTTGATGGCGGCGGCGATCGTGACGACGGCGTCCGCCGCCAACAGAATCTGGCCGACACCGAATGGGACCTTCGGCGCGAGCAGCTGCGCGATGATGTCGGTGCCGCCGGTGTTGCCCCTCGAGCGGAACACGAGCCCCAGGCCGAGGCCGCTGATCGCGCCGCCGTAGAGCACGGCGAGCAGTCGGTCGTTCGGCACGAGATTCGGCATCCACGCGAGCGCGTCCACGGCGAGCGACAGGCCGACCGCGCCGTAGATCGTTCGCGCGCCGAAACGCCAGCCGCGCACGCGGATCGCGACGGCGATCAGCACGACGTTCATGACGAGCATCTGGATGCCGACGGGGACGTTCACGCCGATATCGCGCAGCGAGTAGTAGATGACGGTGGCGAGGCCGGATACCCCGCCGGCGGCGAGGCGGTTCGGGATGAGGAACGCGTCGAGGGCGAACGCGGTGATCAGCACGCCGAGCGTGATCACGGCGTAGTCGCGAACGGGGCGGCGGCGCAGGAGCGCAACGCGCGGCTGCTTTCGGCCGAAACGACGTTCCCGCGGTCCCCCCGCCTTCGCCACGCCTACCACTCCCCGCCGACGTGCAGCCGCGGCCGCTCTCGGCGATTCGTGAGGAACGCGAGCACCGTGTCCGCGTCGCGGTTGACGAGATCGTCCGGCCCGATGCCCAGCTCCTCGGCGATGGCCAGCGCGTGCTCGAACCGGCCGACGTGGAGGTGGAAGTGCGCGTCGGAGCCGATGGCGAGCGGCGCGCCGGCGGCGAAGGCCGCTGCGGCGAATTCGCGCTCGCGCGCCTCCGAGCCGGCGCGGCTCGAGAGCGGGTCGAACGAGTGGGCGTTCAGCTCGAGGATGACGTTGTGCCGCACCGCCGCTTCGACCACGGGCGCAAGGTGAACCGGGTACTTGTCGTTGCCGGGATGCGTGATCGCGTCCACGAGCGGGTTCGCAAGCACGCCGAGGAGTGCGCGCGTGTTCCGATCGACATCGCCGTCGTCGAAACCGCACTCCGGGTGGAAGCCGACCGAGACGAAGTCGAGCATGCGCAGCAGCTCCTCGGGCAGGTCGAGCGACCCGTCCTCGGCCATGATGTTGGCTTCGATGCCCTTGAGGATGCGCACGCCGCCGAGCACCGACGGAAGCACTTTGAGGTTCCAGAAGTGGTACGGGTGTGCGCCGCCGGGGCATCCGGGGCCGTGGTCGGCGATCGCGATGAGGTCGAGGCCGACGATCGCGGCGCTCGCCGCCATCTCGCCGACCGTGGAGAAGCCGTGGCCCGAGGCCACGGTGTGCGTGTGGAGGTCAGCCCGCAGCCCGCGCATCAGCTCGCCCGATCGGAAGCCGCCGTCAACTCGTTGCTCACCCGCCAACGGTGGTAGCCGACCACGAACTGGTCGAGGTCGCCGTCGAGCACCGCGGTCACGTTGCCCGTCTCCACCTCGGTCCGGTGGTCCTTCACCATCTGGTACGGATACAGCACGTAGCTGCGAATCTGGCTGCCGAAGGCGATGTCGCGCTTCTCGCCGCGCAATTCATCAAGCTCAGCTTGACGCTTAGCTTCTTCCAGCTCGTACAGGCGGGCGCGAAGAATCTTCATCGCGGCGTCCTTGTTCTTGAGCTGGCTCTTCTCGTTTTGGCAGGTCACGACGATGCCGCTCGGGATGTGCGTGATACGCACAGCCGAGTCCGTGGTGTTCACCGACTGCCCGCCCGGTCCCGAGGAACGGTAGACATCCACGCGCAGATCCTCGTCACGGATCTCCAGGTCGACGGTCTCGGGGAGTACCGGCAGCACCTCCACTTTCGCAAAGGTCGTCTGTCGGCGCTTCTTCTCGTCTGTCGGCGAGATGCGCACCAACCGGTGCACGCCGACTTCGGACTGCAGCATCCCGTAGGCGTTGCGCCCGTGCACGGTGAAGACGGCGCGGTCGATGCCGAGCTCCTCCCCGCGCGGGGCGTCGTTGAGGTCGACCTTCCAGCGCCGGCGCTCTGCGTACTTGGTCAGCATGCGCAGGAGCATCTCGGCCCAGTCCTGCGCTTCGAGACCGCCCGCGCCCGGGATGATCGTGACGATGGCGTCCTCGTGGTCGAACTCGCCGGTGAACCACGTGGAGAGCTCGAGGTCGTCGATCTGCGACTGCAGCGTCCGCAGCGTGCGGCCGGTCTCGGCGCCGAGCTCTTCGTCGCCCTCGGCCACAGCGAGCTCGTTTCCGACCTCGAGGTTCTCCAGCTCGCCGACGATCGACTCGTACGTCGTGATCTCATCGCGCAGCTCGGCGGCCTTCGCCATCGTCTGCTGCGCGGTGGCCTGGTCGTCCCAGAAGCCGGGCTCGGCAGCCTTCGCCTCGAGCGATTCGACCTCGGTGCGCTTGGCGTCGAGATGCAGGTACTCGCCGATGCGGGAAACGCGTGCTGCTAGCTGCGCGATGTCGTCTCTACGGTCCTCAATCATGAATGGTGCAACTCCCTGCCGGCGCTATTGGGTGGCGCCGTGGCACTTCTTGAACTTCTTGCCGCTCCCGCACGGGCACGGGTCGTTGCGCCCGACGGTCGCGTACGGGTCGGACTTATCCCTCACGACCGTCGCGGTCGCCGAACCCCCGGCCGCCATCGACGCGGCAGCCATGTCCTCCGGCGTCTGCCCGCCGCCACCGACCGCCTGCGCGGCCATGTCCATCGCCCCGGCGAAGATCGTCTGCTCCGACGGCGCCACGTAGTTCATCGCCTTCGGCTGCAGCTCTTGAGGCAGCTCGCGGACGACCTCGATGCGCATGATCGTGCGCAGGAAGTCCTCGTTGATGCTGCCGACGAGCCCGCCGAACATCTCGTAGGCTTCCTGCTTGTACTCGACGAGCGGGTCGCGCTGGCCCATCGCACGCAGGCCGATGCCTTCCTTGAGGTAGTCCATCTCGAGCAGGTGGTCCATCCAGCGTGTGTCGATCACGCGCAGCATGACGGCCCGCTCCAGCTCGTGCAGGTTCTCCTCGCCGAGCTCCTCGGCCTTGGCGTCGTAGAGCTTCAGCGCCTCGCTCGACAGCTCCTCGGCCAACTCGTAGGGGTTGTCGGTGTTGCCCCTGAAGCGCTCGATATGCGGGTCGACGCCGGTGAGCTCGCCCATGAAGTCGGCGAGGCCGTCCCAGTCCCACTCCTCCGAGTAGGTCTTCTCCGGGCAGAACTCCAGCGTGGCCGAGGAGATGGTCTCGCTCAGCATCTCCGTGACGCGGCCGTGGATGTCCTTGCCGTCGAGGATGGCGTTGCGCTCGGCGTAGATGACCTCGCGCTGCTTGTTCATGACGTCGTCGTACTCGAGGACGTGCTTACGTGCGGCGAAGTTCATCGTCTCGACCTGCCGCTGCGCGCTCTCGATCGCCTTGCTCACGAGGCCCGCTTGGATCGGCATGTCGTCGGGGATCTCCGTGCGTTCCATCAGACGCCCGACGCGCTCCATCCGGTCGCCGCCGAACAGGCGCATGAGGTCGTCGGTGAGCGAGAGGTAGAACTGCGATGCGCCCGGGTCGCCTTGACGGCCCGCACGACCACGCAGCTGGTTGTCGATACGCCGCGACTCGTGCCGCTCCGTGCCGAGGATCGCCAGACCGCCGGCCTCGACGACCTTCACGTGCTCCTCGGCGGTGACCGTCTTCGCGCGCTCGAGGGCGTCCGCGCGCTGGGCGTCCGTGGCTTCCTCGGGCTTCACGCCGCGGTCGCGCAGGATGTCGTCGACCAGGTTCTCGGCGCTGCCGCCCAGCACGATGTCGGTGCCTCGGCCGGCCATGTTGGTGGCGATCGTGACGGCGCCGTATCGCCCGGCCTGGGCTATGATGTGCGCCTCGAGCTCGTGGAACTTCGCGTTCAGCACGTTGTGCTGGACGCCGCGCTTCTGCAGCAGCCGCGAGAGCCGCTCGGAGTTCTCGATGGAAATCGTGCCGACGAGGCACGGCTGTCCCTTGGCGTTACGCTCGGCGATCTCCTTGACGACCGCGTCGAACTTGGCCTCGACGGTGCGGTAGATGAGGTCGTTGCGGTCGTCCCGGATCATGTCGCGGTTCGTCGGGATGACGAGCACGGGCAGTTTGTAGATCTCGCGGAACTCGGAGTCCTCTGTCACGGCCGTACCGGTCATGCCCGCGAGCTTGTCGTACATGCGGAAGTAGTTCTGCAGGGTGATCGTGGCGAGCGTCTGGTTCTCCTCGCGGATGTGCACGCGCTCCTTGGCCTCGATGGCCTGGTGCAGGCCTTCCGAGTAGCGCCGGCCGTACATCAGGCGGCCGGTGAACTCGTCGACGATCAGGATCTCGCCGTCCTTCACGACGTAGTCCACGTCCTTCTTGAACATGAACTGCGCCTTGAGCGCCTGCTGCAGGTGGTTCACGAGCTGGCCCGACGGGTCGCCGTAGATGTCCTCGATGCCGAGCCCGCGCTCGACCTTCTCGAGGCCGACCTCGGTGATGGCGATCGTCTTCTTCGCCTCGTCGAACTCGAAGTCGACCTCCGCCTTGAGCGACGGTATGACGCGCGCGAACTTCTTGTACGCGTCGGCCGACTTGGTACCGGCGCCGGAGATGATGAGCGGGGTTCGGGCCTCGTCGATGAGGATGGAGTCGACCTCGTCGACGATCGCGAAGGCATGACCGCGCTGCACCCGGTCGTCCGGATGCACGACCATGTTGTCGCGCAGGTAGTCGAAGCCGAACTCGGCGTTCGTACCGTACGTGATGTCCGCCTGGTACGCCGGGATGCGCTCCGCCGGGTCCATCTGCGACTGGATCAGGCCGACCTGCAAGCCGAGCGCCTTGTACACGCGGCCCATCCACTCGGAGTCGCGCTTGGCGAGGTAGTCGTTCACGGTGACGATGTGGACGCCCTGAGCGGGAATGGCGTTGAGATACGCCGCGAGCGTCGCCACCAGCGTCTTACCTTCGCCGGTCTTCATCTCGGCGATCATGCCTTTGTTCAGGACCATGCCGCCGATGAGCTGGACGTCGAAGTGTCGCATGCCGAGGGAGCGCCACGCGGCCTCGCGGCACGCGGCGAATGCCTCGGGCAGCAGGTCGTCGAGCGACTCGCCATCGGTGTGGCGGCGGCGGAACTCGTCGGTCTTGCCGGCGAGTTCGTCATCGGAGAGTGCCTGCATCGACGGCTCGAGCTCATTGACCTGAGCAACGAGGCCTTCGAACTGTCGGAGTTGCCTGCCCTCACCGAACGTGAGGACCTTGGCGAGGATGTTCACCATCTGGATCCTGCCTTTGAGGTGATTGATTGGACGCGTCCTTGGACGCGGATTGGCCCGGTAAATCTTAGCATAGGGAGACCGACCGACCCGGCCCTCGCCCCTCGCGCGAGTACTTCCCCGGACCGTCGAAGTGCTGCACGAATCCAGCAAAAACGGGGCCGAGGAATACTTCTCCCCGACCCCGTTCACCACCTTGCCGGACCGCCCCAGCGGTTCGGGCCACTCACGCCCGACGCCTCACGACTGGTGCCCCTCAGGAGTCTCCCGTCTCCTCACCATCCACTACGCGTCGGCCTTGCTGCTCCGCTCGGTCTCCTCGCTTGGAGAAACTGCTCGAACTGTCCTCGGTGGCCGGTCCCTCACTCGGGACACGTTCATCATGGCGGGCGCGTCTTACCGGTTCCTTACCGCGCCCGAACCCTGCTCCTACGCCGCGTCGCCCGGCGGATAGGCGGGGTCCTCCATGGCGAGCACCTGGTCATACAGCTTGCGCGTCTCGACCGACGGATCGAGCCCCAGGTCCTCGGCAAGACGAGTTCGGCATGCCATGTACGTCTCGATTGCGGCGCTCCGCTGACCCGTCGTGATCTGAAGTCGGAGTGCTACTTGGTAGAGATCCTCGCGCCACGGGTCAAAGGACAGGGCTGTGCGAGCTAATCCGAGCCCGCGGGATGGGTCGTCCTCCTCCAGCAGCGCAGCGCTTCGCGCCATCGCGTCTCCGAATTCGTGGCGATACTGCTCGCGAATCGGCGCGAACCAGTCGTCGTAGATGTCGCCCGGCAAGAGTTCGCCTCGGTAGATTTCGCGCAGCCGCTCGTAATGGCCAACTGCCGCCGCGATGTCCCCCACCGTCTCCGCCTCCCTAGCGGCGCGCACTGCGTCCGCGAAATCGTCGAGGTCGGAGCGTACGAGTCGCCGTTGAATGCGACACACGCCGCCCGCGTTCTCCACCAACACGGGCGCCGGTCCCTCGCCGCTGGCTGACGGGGCCAACGCCGTCTTCATCGCATTCCACACGACGTACAGGTTGTTCCTCGCGCGCTCCTCGTCCATCTCGGGCCACAGGTACTCGAGGAGCTGCTCGCGCGGAACGTCCTTGCCGCGCCGAACGGCGAGCATCGCGAACAGCAGCCGCGCCTTCCGCTTGCGCCACGCTCGTGGCGGAACCATCCCCGCACTAGTGCGAACCTCAAGCCCGCCGAACATCCGAACGAGACACTCGGGCTCGGGGTCGGGTTCCTGCGAGAGTGCTTGGGCAGCCGCGGAGCCGACGAGTCGCTGGGCGAGCTGCGCCCACTCATCCTTCGCAAGCACTTCACGCGCGAGCGCGAGGGCGGCCTCGACGTTCTCGGGCAGTATCATGCGCAGCATGTGGATTGGCAGGTGCTCGGAGCCAACCGCCTTCGCCAGCACTCCCAAGAGTCCAGGGAACGCTCGTAGGTACATGGCGGAAACCCAGTTCTGACTCTCGCTGCGAACGTATGCGTCAAACGGCAGAAGTGCTTCTGTGGCCGCCTCGAACTCCTGGCGCCGTCTATGGATTTCAGCGACAAGCATGGCCGCACGGAGTTGCAGGTGGTGACAACCCCGGGAGCGCGGATCAGCCTGGATACCCTGCGCCTGCGCGAGCGGGATCGTCTCGTCTCCTAGAGCCAGCAGGGATGCCGCGAGTTCGACGGAAGCGAGCCATTGACCAGGAACAAACCCCACCTCAGAGCTTCGCTCCAGCGCTTTCTCGGCGTGGACCAAAGACTCGTCACGACGGCCGAAGCTCCTGAGCATGGTGCTGTAGTAAATGGAGTTCATGATGACGTCAAAGACACAGCCTAGCGCTTCGGAACCGCGAATCGCTTCCTCCATGGTCTCGCAGCAGGATTCGAAGGACCCGACAGCTGCGCGCACCCCCGCTAGACTGCCGGAGAAGTTGTACTTCAGATGCACGAGATCCAGCTTGGCAGCACGTGAAAGCACATCGATCAGGATTGCCTCCGCCCTGTGCAAGCGACCGAGCTCACACAGACTCGTCCCGAGATTGCCGTACGCTACGAGTTGAAGGTTAACGCCCACTTCGTCGATCTTCATGACTGCCGAGTATGCCGGTACTGCTTCCGCAGTATCTCCGAGAACCAGCCCTTGCAGGAGACCGTCAGCCATCAGTCCAAGGCCTCTAGCCGTACGGCTTGACATCACCTCGGCCAGGCTCTTGATCCTTTCAACTTCTTCTGACGCCCTATCGAACTCGCCGAGGCAAATCGAACATTTGGCGAGTTGAGAGTACAGAAAGGCGAGATCATCCGATTCGCATTCCTCAACCTGACTTAGAAAAGACGAGGCATACGCCCGAGTCTGGGAGAAGCTACCAAGATCGAAGCTGATGTTCGCGAGCAATAGTGCCGCCCTGTGTTCCGTCTGGGCATCCCCCACATCTCTCGCAAGCTGCAGCACGACTTTTGCCTTTCGCTCCGCCTCAGCCAATTGATCAGTCAGCCGCAGCAAATGTACTTGGAGGAGCAGTAGGCGTGGCCTGGTCACAGAGAGGGCCGCAGGAATGGTCTCGAGGCAGCGTGCCAGTAACCTGGTTGAGCACTGTAGGGCGAGTTCCTCACCAACACGCTCCAGCCACAGGCTCACTTGACACTGGTCTCCACGTCCCAGCAGCAACTCAAACAGTCGATCATAGTTGCGACAGGTGTAGAGAACTTCAAGCGCGCGGGCGAGTATGGCGGGAGCGGAGGGCCCGAGGTACTCCTCAAACTCTGGAGAAGTCAAGATGGCTTCCGCTATGTCGTGGACGATGAAGCGTGCCGCACTGGATTCGACAGAATCCACCACATTCACGAGCGGTAGATCCCTGGAGGCGTTCCTGAAGTGATTCGAGGCGTCGGCACCCAGTATTTCGACCAACTCGGCAATTCGACCCGACTTGAGAAGTGCGGATGCGTAGAGGCAATCCTGCTCGGAAGAGCTGCAGTGAGTACGGACGAGCCTGACGAAGCACTCGGAGGCGTCTCGGTCTGGATTCGAGTCACACCGGCCCGAACTCATAGCGTGTCGCGCTAGCACAGACAGCAGGGCGACCTGTCCTTCTGAGACTCGATGGAGATGTTCCACGACGTCAGGAACCAGCGAGCCTCCGGACACCAAGGTCAGATAGGCCCTGGATTCGTCAGGGGTGAAGCGAAGGAGGTCAGTCCCGATCGTCCAGATCGACGAGCGCCCTTGCTCCTCAATCGAGACGGCCTGCCGTGTCGTGACAATCAGGCACGAACCTGGCGAGATTTCGACGAGCCCTCTCGCGAGCGACGACAGGACACGTGTGTCCTGGAGTTGTCCGAGATCGTCGATAATGAGGCACAGCGGCGTGCCGATGCCGGACATCGTGGCGAGCACCTGATGCAGCAGTTCCTGTTCTTTCAGGTTCTTTGCAAGGTTCACTACGTCCGCGCCACTGAGTTGTTCCAGCTCTGTTTGGAGCGCCGACAGCACACGCTGGGGTGAGGGCTGCGAGTCCTCCAACTTGAGCCAAATTCGAGATTCATCGGGGAAGGTAGCAGCAAGCTGAGCTGCGCATGTCGTCTTACCATAGCCGCTGGGCGCAACCAAGAGAACGACTAGTGGACGCAGTCGCGAGAATGTCTTCAGCAATCGCCCGCGCGGCAGTGTTCGGTCAACCTCACCGAGCAGCAGCGACAGCCAGTCTTGATTCCCCCTTGCAAGATCCATCGAGCATCCCCTCAAGTCGATGAAGACGGGAGGCTGCTGAGGGAATCTGACTATCGCACATCGCGAAGTGCACAAACGCAGGAGCAATCGCGCAAATCGAGGAGCGGTAGGTGTGAACGGGGTGAACGGGAAGGGGACATCGAGTTAACAGCTACAGACTCAGCGCAAGGCGCGCCACATCACTTGCGACGATCCTCCACATCGCCTGCGCATCTATTGGCCGACAGAATCGGCAGTCTCGGATGCGCAGGCCCCCGACACAACCGCCGCCATGAAGCCGACGAACATGAGCACATCACCGACGCTGAAGACGCTCCCAATTCTGAGCACCAGTACATCGGTGAGCACGGCGAGGTGGGGGGCGGTAAGGGGCAGGTGAAGCGGATCTCTGTCTCCGGCGATTGCCCATTGCACGACGGGCATGCCGCCATTTGCGAAGATTACGGCCAAGTTAGAGAGCGCGCCAAGACCAAGAAGTGCGACCCCCTTCACTGTTCGTACGTTGAGAGCGCAGATGATTACGACAGCGAGGAAGGCAACGCCCCAAGATACGCGACTGGCAGTGGGCGAAGAGAGCTTGAGTGACATCGGCGTCAGTCTTGCGATGACCGCGAGCCATGCGACTAACAGGCCTCTCACTTGCAGCGCATTCAGCCGTGCCAATGAGCCCCCGCACAACACCGCCGCAACTAGCGACAGGGCAAGAAGCACAAGCAAGGTCAGCATGCTTCCCTCCTGATTCGATCTCGCGCAGCGAGAGCGGCCCTCTCAATCGCTCCTATCCGTGAGTACGGTAATAGTCCTGCAATAGTTGCAGCTACCTCATGGTCCCTGCCATGACCGACAGTGGAACCACTGTCGATAGCGCTGGCGCGGGCTATCAGATAGGCCGTCTCCAAGTGACGCTGGCCATCCGGCACGTTCGCGTCGATGCAGTCGGGACTCTCGAAAAGTCGCAAGACCGGGAGTACTGGCCGCAAGAAGTCTACGTCGCCGAACAATTGGTCGACTCCGGCGATGTCCTTGACATCGCAACCATCTTGAGACGACTCAAGTACGGCCAGGTCATGTAGCAGCGCTGCGTATCCTATCTGCTCGACAGTAGCGGCAGGGAGCCGCAATTGGCGCGCAGCCATCGCTGCAATCCGCGAGACTCGCGCCCCGTGGCCGTCGTCGTTCCCTGCCTGTGCTTCCATGGCTTTTGCAAGTGCCTCCATCGTGAGCCGGTACGACACCTTCACTTCAACGAGCAAGGCGAATGACTGCCGAATGACGAGCATCACAAGCATCGTGAGCAAGAGGCTCCAAAGGCCCATCGGCTTGGCCAGCAGCACGACGAGGATGCCGACGGAGACCTCGGCGGGGAGGAACAGCTTCTGCAGTCCGATTGACCCAGCGAGAGTGATAAGTGGTCGCTGGTCTAGGCGGTTGCTGCATTCAAGGGCCGAAAAGACGGTGCTCGCCAGCACGACGACAGCAACGGTCACGGGGCCACCATAGGGCCTAAAGTGCAAGGGCAGTACTCGGAACGCGTCCGCGGAGAGCACACCGAGCGCCAGCGCCGCAACGGGGCCGATCGTACGGTATAGGACGGCGGTTCCGTGACCATTGGGAGTCCTTGGGGCGTAGGTGGCGAAGAGTATCGCAGTCATGATGAGGAGCACGTAGCCTTCATGGGAGAAGGCGAGACCCGCCGCCGCCATCGGAAGGGCGACATGGACGACCTCGCCCTGGGGCAGTCTGAAATCGACAACGCTTAGTACGAACAGGCAGACCGCGAGGACGCTGAGATCAAGCCACCGTGCCGGGGCGTGCGGCACAGCCCACGCGAGGGAGCTGCCGGCAACGACGAGAAATAGCTGGACCCCGAGCGTCAACGACGAACTGAACCGATCGGGCCAGCTAGGAGACGGCTCGTACATCGAGTTCCTCCTGACTGCCCAACTCCAGGGTCGACAGAAACGCCGAGACTACGGCGGGATCAAACTGTGTGCCCGAGCCCCTCAACAGCTCATCAATCGCTCGTTCTCGCGTGAGTGGAGTCCGATACGGCCTGTCCGAGGTCATCGCGTCGTAGCTGTCGGCCACAGCGAGGACCCTTGCATCGAGGGGGATATCATCGCCTATCTTGCCGAGTCCGTAGCCGCTACCGTCCACTCGCTCGTGGTGATGAAGAATGGCGGGCAGCGCGTGTTGCAAGAACGGGATCGCTGAGATGATCTCGACCCCGATCCGCGGATGTTGCTGAATCTCCGCCCACTCGTCTGCGTCGAGAGCCCCCGGCTTATTCAAGGTGCCGCTGCGGACTCCGATCTTCCCTAAGTCGTGAAGTAGTGCCGCAGTCCGAATCCTCTCGATCTCCGACTCGGACCATCCCATCGCTGCCGCAATCAGCATCGAGTAGTCGGCGACTCGCTCGGAGTGCCCGCGTGTGTACGGGTCCTTCGCCTCCAGCGCAGCTGCCAGCGACTTCAGTGCCTCCAGATAGGTCGCCTTCAAGTCCGAGTACCGCTGATATATCTGTTGCGCCGCAATCAACGGGAATGCAAACAGGACTAGGCCAGCGACATGAACGTATGCAACAACCTCGGCGATCGCGAGACCGAGAACTGAAAGCGGAAGCTGAGTCGGCGCGACCCATGAGAACAGCTGCCTGACGCCTGACACTACGGGCATTCCTCGCAAGACCGAGAGGCCAATCCCGACTAGCACCACATTCAGGAGGAAGCTGACAGCGACGAGGGCTGCCACAGGCAGCAGAGAGGCCGGAAGTTCCCCTACCGTCAGCGGACGGTTGAACAAGATGCGACCGCCAAGCGTGAGGTACAGAGAACCGGCCACCACCGAGGTGAGGACAAGCTGCGCGATGTTGAAGACGACGACGGTAGGTTTCTTCCTATTCCGCACGTCGGCCAGATTGACCGCAGAGAATGCGGCGACGAGCGCGCCTGATGTTGGACCGCCGAGAAGAATGGCCGCCAGGGACAGAGGGTACGAGATGGACGCGCTGCTACCGGTCGGCAGATCCACAGCCAAGTTCTCGGCCAGCACGGAGGCGACGACCAGCAGCCCGACCACCGGCAGCGCCGCCGGCGGCCACGTCTTCCACGAAAGCGCCAGCGCCAAGGACGCGAGGAGAGACACAACTAGGCAATAGAACGTGAAGAAGCGGCGGGAGTTGTTCACAGCTCCCGCCGCTTCTTCAAAGTGAAGGGCCAACGACCGCGCGGTTCGGTTAGAGACGGCTCCATGCGCCACCGGCGAGAACCAGTGCGGCAAGCGAGCTGAGGAGAAACACGATGCGCTTCATAGTGAGAAGACCCCCTGTCAGGTATGGTCTTCTCCCATCCCGCTAGTAATGGAAGACTGTCCGCTCCGCTCCGTGCTTGGCGTTCAGTGTTCGTGACGGGATTCACGGCGTTGGCCCAAAATGAGACCGGTTATTGGGTTGTCAAGAAGCCGAGGCGCCTGTTGATCGCATCCATGGTCGCACGCACGATCGAGTCCTTCTCGTTCTGTCGCACGAGCGCCGATCCCGAGTACGTCTGCTCGCCGAACGGCGTCAGCAGTACCACTGCCGCGACTGCCACCTGCTCCCGTCCCAATTGGGTTACTCCAACATCCTCGAGCGCGAACGCGGCCGACGAGTGGCTGTACTCCCCGATCGCGTTCAGTGCGGCCTGCGCGACCAGTCGCTGCCGACCGGTCTGGCTCGCCGGGCCCGTCGCCTCGCCCACGTAGAGATCGCCTTCGATCTCGAGCGAGACGTTGACCGTGGACTGCAGACCGTTCACATCCACGTTGATCGCGCGGATCTTCGGCCGGACCTGGGGTGCCGCTGTTGGGGCCTCGGTCTTCGGCAGCTCTTCTTGGCCGAGCTGCGCGATCGAGATCTTCTTGTGGTCGACTGCAATGCCGAATGCGGCCATCAGCGTGGATTCGATGTCCCGCACGAGCTGCTTGGGAGATTTCGACGGCATCGCCAGGACATGTATCTCTTGGATGACGCCCTCGGGCGATACGACGACCCGCGCCGCCTTGATCTCGGCGACCTGACAGAGCGTCTGCTCCATGTCAGCAATGCTCACCCGCGAAACGCTCTGATCCACCAGGAGCTCCCTGATTGTGACGGGGTGGCGATGCGAGTTCCGTCCCTGGATTCGCAACACATCGGGGCTCCGTCCTCCCCTGACCAGGTGCAGCATAGCAAATTTCGTGCGAAAACTGGTAGTCAATGGCAGCGGACGCCCTCCGGAGAGAGCGTCCGCGGTAGCATTACCTCGGCGAACGGTGCCTATTCGTCGCCGAACGGTTGTCGGGCGCTACGGCCTCGGTCGAATCAGGCCGAAATTGCCGTCCCGACGGCGGTAGAGGACGTTCACTATGCTGTCCTCGTCGCTGAACATGAAGAAGTCGTGACCGAGCAGCTCCAGCTGCAGGATCGCCTCCTCGCGAGACATCGGCTTGAGGCTCACCTGCTTGGTCTTCACGACGCCGGGCTCAGGTTCGGGCTCGTTCGGCACGGCCGGCGCCATGGCGACGCGAGCCGTATCCGGGATGCGCGTCGACGCGTGCTTGTCGTGGGTCTTCTCCTTGTACTTGCGGACCTGCCGCTCCAGCTTGTCGGCCACGAGGTCGATCGCGGCGTGCATCTCCTCGGCGGCCATCTTCGCCCGGATCACGGGACCCTTGGTGAAGACGGTGACTTCGGCGACCTGACTGGCTTGGATGGACGGGTTCTTCTCGGGATAGAGCTCGACCTCGACGTCCATCAGGAGGTTCGGGTCGACGAGGCGCGCAATCTTGCCGATCTTGTCATTCGCGTAGTCGCGGACGGGGGGTGTGAGATCCATGTGGCGGCCCTTGATACGAAGATTCATAGGTGCCTCCTTGCGTCGCCTTCCGTACTTGATAGATACCCCAGCTTAGCCCCCTGGGGGCGTCGTTGTCAGATTCTGGAACGAAGCTCGATTGCAGTCCTCCCGGGCATCCGGTGGCACCGGTATACCCATCGCGGGGGGAACGAGCGCGGGCAGTACCCGACGCGCCGCTTCTGTGTGAAGGACTTGCTAGTCACCAGCTAGCCCCAACAGCGACGAAGGATGAAGCTGGCACCCACTCGTCGAGATATCGGGCAGTTCGCAACGAAGTGGCGAGCATGGCGGACATGAGCAGCGAATCACCCTGACGCCGGCACGAATTGCAGGGCGTTCACGCGCGTGAAATAGCCGTTTGCAGATGTGACCCCTGAGAGACACACTCGACGCCGGAATGCGGGAGCTCACGCGAACAACAGAAGTACCCGTTAGTTCCCTTCCCTGACATGCCGTTCGATCTCTCCACTCAGTTGCGGCTCTCCACGATCGCGCCCGCCGCGGCGCTCCTGAGCAGACAGTGGATCTGACCGGCCTCCACCATGAGTTGAGGCCGCATGAACCACTCCCACCACCGGGCCTCCCCCGGCTCTTGATCTCAGCGCCCGGATAGCAGAGTCATCGACCGCGAACGGTCGGAATCCTCGCGACAGGGGTCGATAGGGCGATCTCCATCGGCTTCACACCCATACGCTCTCCCGACGGTGGTCCGAACCAATTGCTCGCCTTGACGACTAGATTCCGAGTACCGATCGGTGGACTCACCTTAAGATTCCAGTGCCTTGAGCTCCCCGCCGGTATCGGATTGCCGCCGAAGGCTCCGTGCGATGGCGACAGTGCTGGGTAGAGCACTGCTCCGTCTCCCTCAACTGACAGAATCTCGGAGGCGGTCGTGGCTAGGGGCGCGTTCGACACATTGCGGAAGGTGGCGTCGACCTGCACCTCTCCGACTGATGTCTGCGAGAGGACGACCGTTAGCCTTGCAATTGCGACAGGGACATGGTCCGAGGTCTCTGCGACCGCGACACGCGTGATGGGGCGTCGGCTCTCAACGGGTCGCGAACAGGTCGCGACCGAAGCGGCCACGAGCGATGCAACCAGCAGCAGACTTAGGCTGCAAGCGAACGGCATATAGCGACGTGCAAGTCTCACTGAAAGCCGTCTCTGATTAGGCTAGCTTCGCTACGGTGTCAGACACACGACGTGCACGTAGCCGTGCGCGTAGGACAGCCAAAGTCTGCCTTCGGCGTCAATGTACTCACTGAGAATGTTTGGCCACGGGGTCGTACCTGGCTCGGAGGCACCGACGTCTTCGTAAGGAAGCTGGAATGCCTTCTTCCGGCCCGATGCCGGATTGAAGAACATGATCTGCATCGGGCTGGTGGCCGCATACCAGTATCCGCCATCAGGAGAGCTGGCGATAATTGCGCGAGGGTCATCCGCCATTTCCGGCAAGACAATCGTGTCCGACAGGCCTGCGCTCATCCGCGTTACCGAAACGGGCGCCTCAGGGTCAACCACTGAGATTCCATTGGCGCCTACGTTGGCGATGTAGCCAGACGGCGCGACCACGTGTGCAGCTTCCTTTGAAGGATCGTATAGGTATCGACGAACCGGGTCGGTCTGCTGCGCCCTACGGTAGGAGCTCATGTAGAGACCGTCGCGGGTTTCGTGCAAGTACCCTGGGACGCCCGACATGCCCGGAACCTCAACTTCCGACTGAACCCCGGTGTTCGCGTCAACGCGGAGCAGGGCGGGGACGAAATCTCGAGAAACCCACACCGCCCCTCTCCCGTCGGACGCAATCGACGTCACCGGTGAAGATGTCCACGCCTCTCGATTGTCAGCCCGGACTGAGAGAACCGTTGACGGCGTGCGGCGGCGCGGGGAAGCAAGCGGCACGTCAACAAAGTGGCCGCCGGACAGGTAGCCGAAGTGAGTCCCCAGTGCCACCCATTCGCGACCGCTCTCGTCGACAGCCGACGCTAGTCCGCGGGTTTGGTGTCCAGCCTCGGCGAGTCCGCTGTCGGTCGCTGGACTAAGCGATCCGTCCGTCCTCATGCGGCGAAAGTCGTAACGGCCGGCCTTCCAGTTCCATACCAGCGAGTCGATGTTTGCCCCGTCGTCCGACCCCACGAAGTACACCTCGTCAATATTCGACGGCCCGAGGAAGACCTCATGAACATCGCCCTGCGCCGTTTGTTCACCGTTCGAGTTCGCCATCGAAGCCGCAGCCATGCCGACCAGCGCGACACAAATGCCTCCCGCAATGAATAGGCTGAGTTTCTTGAGCATGAGGGCTCCCGATTGTCGAGGCCGCGCAAAGGCGAGTGAACAGTGCCAAGCCGAATTACTGCCAACCGCTGAAGTAGTAATAGGGCATGCTGGTTGAGTAGATTATCTGGGGAGAGTACTCGTGGGCCCAGGTTGTGCCGTGTGAGAGCGAAGTATCCCAGACCTCCCACGTATCATTCACGTAATTCTGCAACCACAGCGCATGTGCACTGTCATCGTAGCCATATGTGTCGCTACCGAAGATGATCGTGGCTGGGCGCGGATACGTGGCGGCAGGAACGTAACATTCGTCCTGCGCTGTAGCCTTGCCACGGTTGTAGTCTTGCTCGAAGGACTCATGCCAGCCGCCGACCATGATTTCCCACGACGGCAGTCCGCCAGGGCCATCGTGCCCCTCGTACATCACGCGGACGTAGCACGGGCCTGGCGTACTCGGGTAGCTGCCCCAGCTCAGCACTTGGCGGTTCTTGTAGACGTTCTCGTGGTACTGACAAGGAGTTGAGTACGGACGCAGCCACAGGCCCCCTTGGCTCCATGACAGCAAGTCAGCCATCTTGACGCTCAGCGCGCCGAGATTGTGCGCGTAGATGTTGCTCGGAAGGGTGCCGTCCGACTTCCAGTAGAGGTAGCCCTTCATGCCCTCCCAGCCGTACCACTCGTTGCCGCTGTAGTCCCGGGAGTCCTGAACGGCGAAGTAGTAATACCAGGCGTTACCGTCCGGACCAATCGCAGGCTTGATGCCGTTCTCGTCACGGTTGTACGCCCAAGCCTCCGGCGTGATGACGGTGAAGACCACGAGCGCAACAACTAGGAGGTGCATCCCTCTTGCACGCACAACTTTCCCCATCCCCCGTCGTCCTTTGATTCTCAAGCGTGCTCGAACTCACGTCAACAAGATGTTGAAACCGCGACCGTCTGTCTGCGTCCGCCACGTCTCACCCGTCACATAACGGCGAAGCTGCGAAAGGGGACTGCGAGTGGTGGTGGAGGGTACTCCCTTAGCCCATCGTTCGGAGCAGACTGAACGCGGCAAATAGGGCTGGGCACGTGCGGGTAGCTGGCCACATTGCTGATTCACATCATGCCCTTGCTCTCATCGACGAGCTCCCCCGCGTCAGCGGGCGCTCTTGCGTAGCGCTCCGACTCAATGCGCCTTCTGAGGATTTGTGATGGATTCCTCGCGAGGCAAGCGCAATCAAACGGAGTGACCGAAAGGCCCAGAATACGAAAACCGCTGGCAGGAATCCCCTTCGGGTTCCCACCAACGGTTCAACCTGAGCCACCAATCTCCGTGGTCGGAATTCGTCGGCGATGCGCCGACGCGAACTACCTGATGTGGCCGAGGAAATCCCGCGTGCGCTCGTTCTTGGGCTGGTCGATGACCTCGGCGGGCGTCCCCTGCTCGACGATGAGGCCATCCTCCATGAAGACGACGCGCGAACCGACCTCGCGGGCGAACCCGATCTCGTGGGTCACGACCAGCATCGTCATGCCGGCGGTCGCGAGGTCCTTCATGACCTCGAGCACGCCGCGGACGAGCTCGGGGTCGAGCGCCGAGGTGACTTCATCGAACAGCATGACGTGCGGGTCCATGGCGAGCGCGCGGGCGATCGCGACGCGCTGCTGCTGACCGCCCGAGAGCTGCGACGGGAAGTGGTGCATCCGATCGCCCAGGCCCACGCGCGTCAGCTGCTCGGAGGCGATGCGGTCCGCCTCGTCCTTCGAGCGGCCCATCACCTTCCGTTGAGCGAGCATCACGTTGCCCTTGGCGGTGAGGTGCGGGAACAGATTGAAGGACTGGAACACCATCCCGACCTTCTCGCGCACCTGGTTGATGTTCGTCTGCGGGCTGGTGACCTCGATGTCCTCGAACCAGATCTTGCCACCGGTCGGCTCCTCGAGCCGGTTCACGCATCGCAGCAGCGTGGACTTGCCCGATCCTGAGGGCCCGAGGATGACGACGACTTCGCCCTTCTGGACGTCGAGGTCGACAGCCTTCAGCACCTCGGTCGTTCCGAAGGACTTGCGCAGACTCTGGATGCGGATGATCGGCTTGGCCATGTGGAGCTCCTAGTCGCGATCTTCGATGAGTTCGGGGGCGGTCGCCCGATACGGGTCAACGGCAACAGCGGCGGGCCTCCAGAATTGCCACCGCCGCCGCAGCCGGACGTTCGGCATGTGTCCGCCCTCGGAGACCGCGAGCCGTGCTTCCAGGCTACCGACCCAGTTGATGAGCGGGATCGTGAGGATCAGGTAGTAGCCGGCGGCAACCATGTACGAGGTCACATTGCCGGTGTTCGCCGCGAAGTTCTTTGCGAACATCATCAACTCGAAGACGCCGACGGCGGACAACAGTGCCGTGTCCTTGAACAGCAGGATGAACTCGGAGGTCATCGTCGGCAGGATGCGGCGAACGGTCTGCGGGATGATCACGAAGGCCATCGCTTGCGGGTACGTCATGCCGAGCGACGAAGCGGCCTCGAACTGCCCCTTGTTGATCGACTGGATGCCCGCCCGGAAGATCTCCGCCATGTACGCGGCACTGTTGAACGCGAGCACGATGATGGCGAGGAAGAAGTCGGGCACGTGGATGCCGATGAGCGGCAGACCGAAGAACCCGATGTAGATCTGCAGGAACAGCGGGGTGCCCCGGATCACGTTGATGTACGCGCTCGCGAGCCAGCGCAATGGCGGGATCTTCGACATCTTCACGAACGCCGTGCCGAGGCCGAGCGGGATCGCCGACGCGTACGACAGCAGCACGAGCACGATCGAGAGCAGCCAACCGGCGAATACGACCGGAACGGTGGCGACGATCATCTGCGGCTTGAAGAACGCGTTCAAGAACGGGACCGAGTTCCACTTCGCCACCCACGCCTGGTCGTTGAGCCACGCGCTCAGCCGCTCGCTCGGCGATGCGGACTTCAGCGAGAACTCCGCGGCGGGCAGGGTCTTGGTCGCGCCATCCGTCACGTAGCTGCCGCCGATTCGGAAGTCCCCGCCCTCCGGCGCCGTCATGACGTTGTTGAAGACGACCTGAATGAGGCGCTCGGGCGCAACGGCGGGCGCGATCGTGAAGCGGATCGTCGACCCGCTGATCGTCGGCTTGGCTTCGACGGGCGTCCGCTCTAAGCCATGAAGAACGGAGAAGCGGATAGCGGCGGGATCGAACTCAGTGCCCTTCGGGAACTCGAGGTCGAGTTCGGTGACGCTATCGCCCTTGGCGGTGTACGCCTGGTAGGTGAAGACATTCCGAACACCGGCAGGGGTGTCGCTCTGGGTGGTGACACCCACCTGCGTTATGGCAAACGCAGCGGGCGTCAGCGCCAGCGCGATCAGGACGGCGAGCAGCAGTGTTGCTCCTGCCCGCGTACGCTTCATCCTCGGCATGAACCTCTCACCGTTCCCGGTCATCAGGAAGGCCCCCGAGCTCACCGGAGGCCTTCCCGTCGTCTGGCTATGAAACCGGCGACACCACTACTGCGGCGGCGCCTGACCGAACCACTTCTTGTAGATCTCAGCGTACTTGCCGTTGTCCTTCAGCTTGGCGAGCGCGTCGTCGATCGCCTTCGTCAGGTCAGGATTGCTCTTCGACACGGCGATGCCGTACTGCTCGCCGGTCGGGATCTCCTGGATGAGCTTCATGCTGCGCGCCGGGTCCTTCACGATAGCGGCGCTCACGGGAAGGTCGTTCACGATGGCGTCGACCTTACCCGCCTGCAGGGCGGCGAACGCAGCGAGCGTGTCGTCGAAGGCGACGATCGTCGAGCTCTTGAGGTTGGCCTTCGCCCACTCCTGGCCCGTCGTGCCCGACTGAACGCCGATCTTCTTGCCCGCAAGGTCAGCCGCCGACTTGGCCGTCGAGGCGTTCTGCACGGCGATCGACTGGTTGGAGTCGATGTACGGAGACGAGAAGTCGATCTCCTGCTTGCGCTTGTCGTTGATCGTCATCGCCGACATGGCCACGTCGAACTTGCCGCCGGCCTTGAGCGTCGGGATGAGCGTGTCGAACTTGTACGTCACGAACTTGGACTTGAGACCGAGCTCGTCGGCGATGGCGGCCGCGAGATCGACATCGAAGCCCTCGGCCGTGCTGCCGTTCATGGTCTCGAACGGCGGGAATGCGGTGTCAGAACCGACGGTGAGTTCGCCGGCGTTCACGACGGCGAGCGCAGGCGTCTCAGTGGCGCCGCTGGTAGTCGTGTCCGGGCTCTTGCTGCAGCCCGCCAGAGCCACAACGCTCAGCGCGAGTGCGAGTGCGAGAACTAGTGAAAGGAACCCCCTGGCCTTGCGCATCTTCCCGTCCCTTCTGGATTCGACAGACAGTCGAGCCCGACAGTCGCGCATACACTAACTGCGAATAAGTATACACGGCGACCACCGCGCACGCGATGGGAACGGTAGGGAGCGGTCGGTGGACGGTTGCCTATGCAGTTCTCGCCACTAAATATGCAATTACTGGCTTGACGATGATGTGTCGGTCGAGAGATCGGGCAGGTCACCCGTCCACTTGGTGCAAATAGCGGACAGCACGCCTTGTGCAGCCATGCCGTCGAGGGAGTCACGGACGATCGACTCCAGCTGGGTGTCATTCTCGCCGACGCTCACCGCGAGCGGCGTGGCGGGACGCACCTGACCGGCGAAGTGCACGCCGTCGAAGTCACGCGCGATGTACGCGCCGACGATCGCGTCGCCGGCGACGACGTCGATCTTCCCGTCCTGCAACGCCTTGAACGCATCGCGGAGCGACTTGTACGTCTTGACCGTGCCCGGTCCGAGGTCCTCGTCGAGCCGCCACATCGCGAGCGAGCCCTCCTGGGCGCCGACGCGCCGACTACCGAGCGTGTCGACACTCATCGTGCCCGCGACCGAGGAGAAGAACGCGGGACCGTCGACGGCGTAGGAGCCTGCGAAGGCCGCGTCCGAGATGGCGTCGCTGGTTATCGGGAGGCCACCGAGCGCGAGGTCGATACGCTTCGTGCGCAGCGCCTCGCCGATATCCTCCTGCTTCACTTCGACGAGCTTCAGCTTCAAGCCTAGGCGCTCGGCGAGCGCCGCTGCGACATCTACGTCAAGGCCGACTGTCTGGCCCGCGATGCGACCTGCGAACGGCGGATCAGAGGGATCGACGCCGACACGGAGCGTTCCGGCGGTCGCGATGGAAGGCGGTGCGACCTTCGGCTTCAGGGCTTCACCCGAAGCGCGCTTGGCACCGCACCCGGAGAGCGAGAGAACGAGGAGCGCGGCCATAGCCGCGAGCAAGCTGACGGAGAAGAGGCGACGCATGTGGATCCCTTCGCGCAGGTTGATCTAGCTTCCACCCGGCTGACCTGGTCTTTGGCCCCACACTCGCATACCGGGGCTTCCGCTTGATGTCATCTCACTACCGGCCCTCTCGCCCGCAACTCGGCCCTCGACCGAACGGGCGGTACGACTTACCCCTAAGGCGCGCCATGCTCGCCGGCCGCATTCGCGCACCGGTTTACGTGGATCCTTTCGGCCGCGCCTACCATGGACTAAGGCGCCGAAGCACCCGCAACCACAGACCCGGGTGGAAGCACCTCGGAGTGTAGCAAAATCACGTCCACGTGGACCGCCCGGCGGACCGGCCCGCCGATGAGGTGGCTGACCAGCGCGAAGTCGGCGTGAGGATCACATGCCGACGAGGCGCCGGGTGGCGTCGCCGTCTGCTGCTCGGGCCAGCGCGACGACGCGCACTTCGCTCGCGCAGCCCGAACGCAGGAGCGCGGCAGCGGCCGCGTTGAGCGTCGCGCCCGTGGTGAAGACGTCGTCGACGAGCAGGAGGCGGCTCGACTGCCGCGATCCCAGCGCGTCGAACGCCTCGCGCATGTTCGCACGCCTGCCCTCGCGACCCAGCGTTCGCTGATCGCGTCCACTACGCCGTGACAGCAGACGCGCCAGCGGCAACCCGAGTTCGCGGGAGAGCTGGATTCCGACGGCGTCGACGTGATCGAAGCCGCGCCGACGCGCAGCCGCCTGCGATGCGGGAACCGCGACGATTCCGTCCGCCCACTCGCGCCAGTCACCGGCAGCGTGGGCGAGCATCGCCGCCAGCACCGACGCGAGCCGGCGCTCCCCGCCGTCCTTGTACAGCGTGACGACGCGCGAGAGCGGCGGCGCCAGCAGGCCGAAGCAGCGCGCCGCCGAGAACGCGAACGTGACGCCGAAGCACTCGACGCACCGGCCGGTAGTGGGCGCGCCGCAGCGCGGGCAGGCGCTCGACGGCTCGATCGTGGGCAGGGAGGCGATGCACGCCGAACAGAGCAGAGCGCCCGGGCGCTCGCATCCGGCGCAGCGCGTGGGGAAGACCAGTTCCACGACGCCGGCCAGCACTCGCCTCACCGAACGAGGAGCTGCAGCAGCGGCACCGTGATCGCAGACGCCGCCGTGGTCACGACGATCGCGGCGGCGATCAGCTCGTGGTCGAGATCGAATCGCCGACCGACGATCAGTCCGAGCATCATCGAGGGCATGCCTGCCTCCAGCACGACGAGGCGCTCGATCGCCGGAGCGCCGCCGAACAGCAGCCGCCCCAGCAGCAGCGCGACCAGCGGCGCGGCGAGCAGCTTGATCGCGCCGACGACGCCGATCGTGAAGCCGTGCTCGCGAACCGCGGTCGGACGCAGCGAGACGCCGACCGAGATCATGATGAGGGGCACCGTCATGTTCGCGAACGCGTCTATCCCGCTGCTTACCAGATTTGGAATCGGCAGGGGGTGCAGCACCAGCGCGGCGAACACGGCGATCACCGGCGGGAACTTCACGATCTCGCGCAGGACGTTCACGCGTTCCTCGGCGCGTCCGTAATGGCTGGCGACCGCGAAGCCGACGGTGAGCAGCGCGAGCACGGTGCCGAACACGTCGTAGAACACGGCGCGGACGAGTCCGGTATGGCCGAGGAACGCGAGCGTCAGCGGGTAGCCGATGTAGCCGGTGTTGCCGAGCGCGGCGGCCAGCATGAGCGCGCCGGTCGAGCGAGGGCCGAGCCGCAGCGCGCGGGCCGCGAGCCACGCGAGCCCGAACGCGAGGAGCGCGACCACCCACGCGACGGCGGCGACGATCAGCAGCTCGGGTGTGAGCTTCGCGGGGTGCACGGCGCGGAACACGAGCGCCGGCACGCCGACGTACAGCAGGACCGTGTTGATCGGCTGGACCTCGTCGGCGGAGAGCAGGCCCGTCAGGCGGAGGACGACGCCGACGCCGACGAGCAGCAACAGGCCGGCGATGACCTCCGCGAGCGACGCGACCACGCCTCTCCTTTCGGGGTCGGCTCCCGAGGTCCGCGCCCCGGGGCCGGCTAGGGTCTAGTCGCCCATCGGGATCTCGTGGATGCCGCCTGAGCCGAGGCACATCAGCGGCAGCGACTCCTCGAACGGCGCGCGCGCCACGCCGCGCTCGGTGATGATCGCGGTGACGTTCTCGAACGGCGTGATGTCGAATGCGGGGTTGTAGACCGGCACGTTGAGCGGCGCGACGCGGGCCCACCCGTCGATCTGGTAGCCGTCACCCTTGCGCGCGATGTGCAGCTGGTGGCCGCGCCCGATCGGGACGTCGTACGCGCCGTTCTCGGTCAGGGCGCCGAATGCGGACACAACCTCCGCGGGCGGCGACTCGATCACCGAGGAGAACGCGATGCCGGTGATCTCCTCCTCGGCACGCTCCTCGATCGGGATCGCACCGCCGACCGACATGTTGAGGTCGATCGTGGACGTCGGGGCAGCGACGTAGAACGGGATGTTGTGCGCCTTCGCGAGCGCCGACAGGCCGTAGGTGCCGATCTTGTTGGCGACGTCGCCGTTGGCTGCGATGCGATCCGCGCCGACGATGATCGCGTCGACCATGCCCTGCGCCATGACCCACGCGGCCATGTTGTCGGTGATGAGCGCGCACGGAACGCCCGCGACCATGAGCTCCCACGCGGTCAGGCGCGCGCCCTGGAGGACCGGCCGCGTCTCGTCCACCCACACGTGCGCGATCTTGCCCTGCTCGTGCGCGGTGAAGATGACGCCGACAGCGGTCCCGAAGTAGGCCGTCGCGAGCGAGCCCGCGTTGCAGTGCGTGAGGATGCGCGACTCCTCGGCGAGGAGCTCCGCGCCATTCTTGCCGATGAGGCGGTTGCGCTCCTCGTCCTCGGCTTGCATGTTCAGCGCTTCCTGGACGACGAGTTTGCGCAGCTCCTCGAGCGGCAGGTCGGCGTTCTGGAGCGCGAGGGCGAACATGCGCCGCGCACCCCACTCAAGGTTGACGGCGGTGGGCCGGGCCTCGGCGATCTCACTGACGACGCGATCGAGTTCGGCGAGGAATGTCCCGTTGTCCTGGATGTCGCCGCTCTGGTTGGTGACCCACGCGGCGATCGCGAGTGCGGCGGCCACACCGAGCGCCGGCGCGCCGCGGACGACGAGGCGCTGGACGGCCCAGCAGACGCCTTCGTACGTGTCGCACTCGACGATGTCGCCGACCAGCGGCAGCCGCGACTGGTCGATCATGCGGACACGGCCGTCCTCCCACCAAATCGTGCGAGGGATGTTCTCGATGCGCGGCTTGTTCGCTTCGGCCATGCTAGACGGTCCCCTCCTGCCACGAGTTGAGGTACGCCACCTGCTCTTCGGTCAGGGTGTCGATCTCCACGCCCATCGTGGCGAGCTTGAGGCGGGCGATCTCCGCGTCGATGTCGGCCGGCACCGGATAGACGCCGGGCTCGAGCGACTCCGCGTTCTTCACCATGAACTCGGCGGCGAGCGCCTGGTTGGCGAACGACATGTCCATGACCGAGGCGGGATGGCCCTCGGCGCACGCAAGGTTCACGAGGCGACCATCGGCCAGCAGGAAGATGCGGCGGCCGTCGGCGAGCGTGAACTCCTCGACGAGCGGGCGCACCTCGCGGACGCTCTTGGCGTTCTCGCGCAGCCAGCGGATGTTGATCTCCACGTTGAAGTGGCCGGAGTTGCAGATGATCGCGCCGTCCTTCATGACGTCGAACTGCGGGACGTTGATGACGTTGATGTCGCCGGTCACGGTGATCCAGATGTCGGCGACCTTCGCGGCCTCGGCGGCGGGCATGACGCGATGGCCGTCCATGACGGCTTCGAGCGCCATGAGCGGGTTGATCTCGCACACGACGACCGACGCGCCCAGACCGCGCGCACGCATGGCCGCGCCCTTGCCGCACCAGCCGTAGCCGGTGATGACGACGGTGCGTCCGGCGATCAGACGGTTGGTGGCGCGGATGATGCCGTCGATCGTCGACTGCCCCGTGCCGTAGCGGTTGTCGAAGAGGTGCTTGGTGTTCGCGTCGTTCACCGATACGATCGGGAACTTGAGCGCGCCGTCGGCAGCCATCGCGCGGAGGCGGATGACGCCGGTAGTGGTCTCCTCGGTGCCGCCGATGACTCCCTCGAGCGCCTCGGGGCGCTCGCCGTGGATCCGGCCTACGACGTCGGCGCCGTCGTCCATCGTGATCTGCGGCTTGTGGTCGATCGCCGCGTCGATGTGCGCGTAGTAGGTCTCGGTGTCCTCGCCCTTGATCGCGTACGTGCGGATCCCATAGTCCTGCACCAGCGACGCGGCAACGTCGTCCTGGGTCGACAGCGGGTTGCTCGCGCACAGCACGATGTCCGCCCCGCCCGCCTTCAGCGTGCGCATGAGGTTCGCGGTCTCGGTCGTGACATGCAGGCATGCCGACACGCGCATGCCGTCGAGCGGCTTCTCGGCCTCGAAGCGCTCGCGAATCGAGGCGAGGACCGGCATGTCCTTGTCCGCCCACTCGACGCGCGCCTTACCGGCTGCCGCGAGTCCGAGGTCCTTGACGTCGTGGTTCATGGAATCTCCTTCGGTTTCGACTGGGCGCCCGGCAGCGGCCAGGTTCATCACAATCGAGAGAGTATACCAATGACGAGCGCCGATAGGCTCTCGCGAGCCGTTTCCCCGGCGGCGAGCACTTCGGCGTGCGATAGCGCCGGTCCCGCCGCCACGTTGGTCACGAGCGACAGGCCGAGGACGCGCCTCCCCAGTGCCCGCGCGACGATCGTCTCGGGCACGGTCGACATGCCGACGACGTCTGCGCCCAACATCCGCAGCATCCGCGCCTCGGCCGGCGTCTCGTAGCTCGGGCCGGCGACAGCGGCGTACACCGCCTCGCCCAGATCGAGGGACTGCTCCTGGGCGACTCGGCGGGCCAGCGCACGGAGTCCGGGGTCGTAGGCGTCGTGCAGCGGCACGAACGGGCCCGCGGCGCCGAGACCCGGCCAGCCGCAGAGCGGCGTTTCGCCGAGCAGGTTGATGTGGTCGGTGATGAGCGCGATCCGACCGGGAAGGAGCTCCGGCGCCAGTGCGCCGGCGGCGTTGGTTGCCACAATCGAGTGCGCGCCGAGGCCGGCCGCGAGTTGGGACGGCCAGGAAGCCTGCCACGCGGAGAGGCCCTGGTAGACGTGGAAGCGCCCGCAGAACGCGGCGACGCACCGCTCCCCTACCCGCCCGAGCACGAGCCGGGCGGCGTGTCCGGGGACGGACGTCGCGACCGGGGCGCCCGGCAGGTCCGCGTACGGGATCTCGACGGCGTCGGCGATCTCGTCGGCGATGTGGGAGAGCCCCGTGCCGAGGATGACCGCGACGTCCGGTCGCAGCGACGTGCGCGCCGCGATGGCGGCGAGATCGCGCGGATCGGCGGACAGCGAGACCGACTCGCGCATCACGCGATCGCCTCCGGCCGCTCGCGGGCGAGCATGCGAGCGTACGCATCGACCAACCGTCGACTCGCCGCCTCCCAGTTGAGTCCCGCCTCCACGAGCGTCCGCCCCTTCGCACCCATCTGGGCGGCCCGCTCTGCGTCTTCGGCGAGTTGGAGCAGCGTGCGCTCGACAGCCGCTTCGTCGCGACCGTCCACCGCGACGCCGATGCCCTCGCGCATGACGTAATCGCCGATCCACGTGCCCGCGTCCACGAGCACGGGCAGGGCGCAGGCCATGCCCTCCATCACCTTCACGGGGAAGGCCGTCTTGATGTTGCCGACGGCCGCGTCGTATACGCCCCAGACGGCGTCGACGTCCTCGTAGTACGCGGGAATCTCGTCGTAGCGCAGCCGCCCGATCGCCCGCACGCGCTGCGCTTGCTCGGCCATGCGCGCCACCGCGTCCTCGGCCACGCCGCCGCCGGCGAGCAGCGCGGCGAGCGAGCGGTTGCGCTCCACGATGCGCACGAGCATCGCGAGGCTCTCGACGTAGCGCTTCTGCCCCACGTAGCCGAGGGTGAACGGACGCTCGGGGCGCGGTTCGGTGCGTGGATGGAATCGTTGGGCGTCCGGCGCGTTCTCGACCACAACGACCTTGCCCTCGGCCAGGCGTCGATAGTGCGGCTCGTTACCGGGGTTTGCGACCACGACGAGCGAGGCTGCGCGCGCCGAGCGGCGGTCGAGGGTGTCGACGAACCAGCGTGCCGCAGAGCCGACGACGCCGCGCTGCGGCACCATGCGTGTGTGGCGATAGATTTCGTGGTGGTCGAGCACGAGGCGGGTGTCGGGGGCGACGCGCAGCACGTCGAGCCCCACCTGCGCGGTGTCGAGGTCGTGGCAGTGCACGACGTCCGGCGCGACGGCGAGGGCGCGGCGCACCGCGTTCGCCCAAAAGGCGCGGAACAGCGGCAGGCTGCGCACGCCGCCGCCGTACTGCGCGCGCGGTCCGAGGCGCTCGACGCGGAACCCGTCGCGTTCCTCGGTCAGCGCGTGTTCGCCCGAGCGGTCCCAGGCGAGGATGGTGACGTCATGGCCGGCAGCTCCCAGCGCCCGCGCCTCCTTCTCGACCCGCGGGTCGGAGACGCAGTCGTTGGTGAGTGCCATGACGACCTTCGCCATCGCGACTCCTGGTCGGCCGGCTACTTGGCGGGCTTCGCGCGAAGCGACAGCGCCCACGCGAGCGCGACGCCGACGAGCAGGCCGATGATCGCGCCGCGGATGAGGTTGGCGGTGAACAGCGAGCGCTCGGCGACCTTCGACGCGATCGGCTGGCCATCGATGTACACGTAGCGCTGATACTGCGCCAGGCTCAGCTCGGCGGCTCGGAGCGAGTCGACGGGCGCGAACGACGCCGACTCCATCGCGACTTCCATCTGCTCGTAGCCGAGGCGAGTCGCAGGGTCGAGGTTCTTGGACTTCAGCACGGCGAGGAGTTCGCTGCGGCGCTTGTCGAGCGACTCGACGCGCTCCCGCATCTGCACGATCGTGCTCCGCTGGTACTCGATGGCCGGAATCATGTCCTCCAGCACGCGGTCTCGGGCGGCGGCGGCGTACGCGACCGCGCCCTTCTCGGCCAGCTGGGGACTCGATGCCTTCACGATGACGTTGATGACGCGGGTGTCCTTGCTGTTGATGGCAGCGGACGCAGCGGGCACGGGACCGGCACCCAGGGTCGCGACCACCGCTTGGCGGACCTCAGGCAGCGAGACGGCAGCGATGACGCTGTCCTGGCTCGGGAGACCGGCCACGTTCGCGAGACCGTTCATCAGCCGCAGCCGGGCCGCGGCCGTGTAGGTGTCCTTGGGCGCATTCATCGAGGAGTACACCCCGGCGATCAGCATTGCGCCGATGATCGACGCGACGATCACGTACCAGCGCTGGCGGCTCGCCGCCCATAGTTTGCGCATGGTGTCAGACTGCTCCATCGTCGCTCCCTTTCGAATTCGCTCGGTACATCGTAACAGCGGCCATGCCCAGGCCGAATGTCAGCCACAAGAACTTGCTCGCCTCCAGGCTGTAGGTCAGCGCCTGCGCGAGCAGACCGACGCCGGCGGCGAGCGCCGCGAGCGCGATCGTGTGGACGTCGTCTGGCGCGCGGCGCACGGCGGCGAACACCGGGCCGAGGAACCGCACGATCAGCCACGCGAACGCGATCAGTCCGAGGATTCCCACTTCGGCGAGCACGGTGAGGTAGGCGGTGTGCGACTCGACCAGCTTGAGGTTCACCTCCGCTTGGCGGTAGAGCGGCGAGACCTGCGCGTAGTTGCCGATGCCCACGCCCATCGGGTGGTCGCGGGACATCTCCCAGGACGACCGCGCGAGGTAGATGCGCTGCACCGCAGAGTGGTTCGTGGTGATGTTGATTATCTTCGACTGGATGAGCGCCGGGTCGACGAGTTTCACGCCCACCACGAACATCCCGATCAGTCCCGCGAGGAGCGCCGCGACCTTCCAGCTGAACGGGACGCGGGCGAACACGAGCACGACCAGCATGCCGAGGAGGAACGCGACGAGCGCGCCGCGCGAGAACGTGAGGCCGAGGCCGAGCAGCGCCGCGGCCATGGCGGCGCCCGCGATCGTCTTACGGCCGACGCCTTTCAACCGGATCCACAGCGGCGTGGCGAGGCACAGCGCGGTCGCGAGGAACGCACCGAAGATGTTGGGGTCCTTGAAAGTCACGCGCGAGCGGATGCCGTAGCCCCAGATGTTGAGTGGCGGCTGCACCGAGAAGATGTGCTTGCGCTCCAGTAGCGCCATCAGCCCGAGCACGGCCGCCGCGCCGAGCGTGGCCCAGATGATGCGCTCGGCGGCGTCCGGCGTGCGGGCGGCGAGCACGACGAGGTAGAGCAGCAGCGCGCTCGACGCGAGGCTGACGAACGCGACGAGTGCCGTGTTCACCGCAGGCGCCGGCGCGATGCTCGCGGCGGAAAGCAGCAGGAACGCCGCGACCGGCACGTCCATCGGCGTCTCGGGCAGCGGGGAGCGTTCGCGGGCGATGCCCCACACAGCAATGATCGCCACCGCGAAGGCGCCGACCTGGTAGAGCGTGATGTTGGCGCCGCCGACTGAGGCGATTCGTCCGGTGACGTCGAGCGACGCCGCGAGCACGAGCCCGATCACGCCGATCTCCAGCCGCCGCAGCGCCACCGCCAGGCCGACGAGCGCGACCGCGAGCGCGACCGAAGCCAGCGCGTACTTCGGCGCGACCAGCGCGAGGCCGGCCGCAAGCGCGCCGGCGAGCAGCGCGACGAAGGCGCTCGCCCAACGGTCGTCGGCGAGTGCGAGGATCCGCGCCCTCATCGGGCGGCTCCCGCAGCTTGCAGCTTCGCGTACACGGCGAGCAGCTTCTCCTTCTCGGCGTCCCAGTTGTAGCGCTCGAGCGCGGCGGCCCGGGCTCGCTCGCCCACCGCCTTCACGCCCGCGGGGTCTTCAAGCACGGCGCGTACCGCCGTAGCGATCGAGGTCGGATCGGTCGGATCGCCGATGAGCGCGCCCACGCGCTCGCCCGTTACCACGCGGGCCATGTCAGGCAGGTCGGTCGCGACGACCGGCAGCGCCGACATCATGTACTCGAACAGCTTGTTCGGCGCCGCGTAGACGTAGCTCAGGCACGAGCCGATGAGCGGTATCACGCCCAAGTCGCACGCGGCGGTGTAGCGCATGAGCTCGGGATAGGGCACGGCGTCGAAGAACACCACCGCGTCGTCGAGGCCCTCTCGGCGCACCTTCTCCTTCAGCTCCCGTTCCATCGCCCCGTAGCCGACGAGCGCGAGCCGGCACTCCGGCAGCTGTCGCATCGCCTCGATCATCTCGGGAAGTCCGCGGTTCGGAACCAAGATTCCCTGATAGATGAGCAGGTATCGACGGTCGCCGAGGGCGCGGGCGCGAAAGTCGAGGTCGGGCGAGAGCGTCTGGATGACCTCCGGGACGTTGAGGAGCACGGTCGGAGGCTGGATCCGATATCGCTCGGACAGGACCTCGGAGCGGCCGAAATCCGACGTGATCGCGGCGTCCGCGTGCCGGATGTAGAAGCCTTCGTAGCTCTTCATGAGGAAGCGCCAAACGGCGTTGCTCGACACCTTCCAGTTGCGATCGAGATTGAGCTCGTCGGAGTCGTACACCAGGCGTGCGCCGCGGAGTTTCGCTGCCAGGTGCGCGGCGAACAGCGGGTAGGCGTCACGGGCGTCGTAGATGTCGGCATCCTCGCGCCACGCCGCAACAAAGGTGCGCCAGATCCCCTCGGCGAATCGGACGAACTTCAAGCCGAAGCCGCGGGGCAGACGCCGGGATGCGAGCTCGACCCGCTTCACCGTGTAGCCGTTACGCTGCTCGAACGCCGGTGTCTCGTCGTCCTTGATGGCGATGAGCACGACCTCGTAGCCGGCCTGGGCGAGGGTGCGAGCAGCTCTGTCTACGCGGGTGAGGAAGCGGGAGCTGTTGTACTGGATAACGCAGACCTTGCCTTGATTCACCCGTCCTCCGGACGACCGACGCACTCGCGGACACGGGATGCTATCCTAGCAGGAATCCCGCCCCTCGTCCTTCCCGCCCCCCGTCCCCCCGGAGCACCGCGACCGATGCCGCGCCGTCACCTTGTGCTCATCAGTCAGATTCCGCTCTGGTCGATGGGCCGGCGGACGGGCGGACCGGCCTTCATCTCCACGCTCGAGCACCTCGGCCGGCACTTCGACGTCAGCCTCATCACGCCCGAGACCGAGTACGTCGACCCCTCGGCCGTGCCGGCGGGCGTCACGCTCCACACCTTCCACCATCGCCTGCACGGCGCGCTGCGCTCGGTGCCCAAACTCGGGTGGCTCACGGATACCCTCGGCTGGTTCACCTTCCAGTGGTCCGCGTGGCCGCTCGTGAAACGCATCGCCAAGGACCGCCGGCCGGACATCGTGTACGGCTACGAGATCTACGGCGTGCCGGTAGCGCGCAAGGCCGCGGACCGCTTCCTCGTGCCGATGGTGGCGCGATACCAGGGCACCCTCATGACGGAGCGCCGACACCAGCGGTTCGCCGGGCTGCGCTACCTCAAGCACCTGCGCGCGCTGCGGACCCCAGCCGATCTCATCGTCATGACCGACGACGGCACCCAGGGCGACGTCATCCTGCGCGACCTCGGCCACCCCGACGCGCGCGTTCGCTTCTGGATGAACGGCGTCGACCGCGCGATCACGCAGGCGCCACCGTCCGACATCCGCGCGGAACTCGGCATCGCCGAGGACGTCCCACTGCTGCTCACGGTGTCGCGCCTCATGCTGTGGAAGCGCGTCGATCGCGCGATCGCGCTCCTCGGCGAGCTGGCACGGCGCGGCAGCACCGCGCAACTCGTCGTGGTGGGCGTCGGTCCGCTGCGAGAGCGGCTGGAGCAGCAGGCCGCCGAGAAGGGCGTGCGCGAGCGCGTGCACTTCGTCGGCGGCGTGGAACGCGAGCGGCTGGCGGCCTTCTATCGCGCAGCGTCCCTCCTGCTGTCGCTGTACGACTACTCGAACCTCGGCAACCCCGCGTTCGAAGCGATGCTGCTCGGCACGCCGCTGCTCGCACTCGACGTCGGAGGCACCGACCACCTCGTACACGACGGCGAGAACGGCCTCCTCGTACAGCAGGCCGACGACCCGAAGGCGCTCGCGGACGTGGTCGAGCGACTACTGGCGGATCCAGCGGGACTTCGAGCGCTCGGGCGCCGCGCGGCCGAGTGGGCGGCGGCCAACTTGTGGGACTGGGACGCGCGGATGAACGCCGAGTTCGCCGCGATCGACGACCTGTTGCGCGACCGGTAAGCCGCAGGTCGCCGCGCACTCGCGTGGTATCATATTTGCGGCCCTGTGCGTGCTACTCGCGCGCACTCGACGCAGCCCACATCGCACCCAGCCACAGGAGCCACGCATGCAGACTTCGGTCGCGCCCCGTTCGCGGGCGACCCGGTTCATCGCCGTCACCATCGCGGCACTCGTCGTCGCGGTTGTCGCCATGCTCATCTTCGGCGTACCGGCCCTGGCCGACACGACCTTCACCTTCGACGGCGGCGGCTGGGGGCACGGCATCGGCTTGAGCCAGTGGGGCTCTCGCGGCTACGCGCTGCAGGGCAAGACCTACGACTGGATCCTCAAGCACTACTACCAGGGCACGTCGCTGAAGACGATGGCGGCGGTGACGGTCAAGGTGAATCTCGAGGACAACGCGAGTGCCCGATCGCAGTGGCAGATCAAGGCCGGATCGAGCACCGCGCTCACGGTCGCGCAGATCTCCGACAACACCAAGAAGGTCACGCTCGACGCGACCAACCGCTACTGGATCACGACGGCGAACGGCAACGTGAGCGTGCGGAAGGACTCTGTCGACTCGGCAGGCGTGCACAAGCCTGGGGCGCTCGTGAAGGTGTTCTCGGGCGCTGCGTACGCTTCGGCAGGAGGGTTCGTGCAGATCGTCGACCAGAGCGGGCCGTTCAACCACAACGGCATCGTCTGGCGCGGAACCATCCGGTTCTTCCCGTCGAGCACCACCGCCTCGACCTCGAAGGCCGTGAACTGGGTCCATATCGAGGACTACCTCAAGGGCGTCGTGCCGCGGGAGTCCCCGTCGAGTTGGCCGGCCGAGGCGCTCAAGGCGCAGGCGGTGGCCGCACGCTCATACGTCTACCAGGACGCCAAGAACAGCCGGGTCATCTACTGCACGACGATGTCGCAGGTCTACAACGGCTACGCACACTGGACGGACCGCAGCGAGGCCGATTCGACGAATGCGGCCATACTCGCCACCAACGGCAAGGTCGTCTGGTACGGCAGTGAGACGCAGCCCGTGAAGACCTTCTTCTTCTCGAGTTCCGGCGGACACACCGCGAATGTCGAGGACGTGTGGACCAGCTCGGACCCCAAGCCGTACTACACCGGTGTTGTCGACGCCGACCAAGCCGACCCCAACTACCGGTGGACCGTCGGCCCGCTCACGTCCGCGTACGTGACCGATAAGGTCCGCACGAAGGACGCGAACGGTGTTCCCGGCCTGGACTACTCGGAACCCTCGCCCGCGACGATCACGGGCATGACGCTGGAGCGGGCGAGTTCGGGCTACACGCACCACATCACGCTCAAGTGGAGCAATGGCGCGACACATCGTATCGTCGGCGACACGCTCCGCGGCGCACTGAGCATGAAGTCGACGCACTTCTCGCTTCGGCCGATCTGGACGAGTCGCGAGCAGACCGACAGCCACCTCGCGTGGGCCGGCGTGTGGTCGAACGTGTCGCGAACGACCGACTGGGGCGGCTCGTCGCGCCGGTCGAAGGCCGCCGAGTCTCGCCTCTGGGTGACGTACAAGGGCACCGGCTTCGCATGGGTCGGCACGAAGTCGCTCGCGTTCGGCAAGGCCGCCGTGTACATCGACGGCGCCTACAAGACGACCGTCGACCTGTACTCGGCGAAGACGCTCGACAGACAAACCCTGTACTCGATAAGCGGCCAGGCCGACGCGACGCACACGGCGTCGATCAGGGTGCTGGGCACGAAGCGCGCGAGCGCTACCGGTACCTGGGTCGACGTCGATCGCGTGATGGTGAAGTCGGGGAGTCTCGTGCAGGCGACCGTGCCGACGACTCGTGCAGAGGACACGAGCGCCAGTCTTTTGAGGTTCGGCTCGGGGTGGAGCACGTGGACGTGGACCTACAACGGCGAGGCACGCAGCGCGCTCACGACCAAGAGTGCGAAGCACCGGCTGGTCGTCAGTTTCGTCGGCGACCGAATCAGGTGGCTGTCTCGCACGAGCTCGAACCGCGGAATCGCCCGTGTCTACGTCGACGGCGCTGCAGCCGTAACGGTCGACACCTACTCAGCAGCCCCGCAAGAAGCGGCTGTCGTGTGGCAATCCACTGCGCTGCCCTGGGGTTCGCACACGGTAGTGATCGAGGCCACGGGTTCGCATTCTGCGGTGTCCACCGATTCCTGGGTGCTCATGGACCGGTTCGACCTGCCGGGCGGGGCCGTACGACCGGCAAGCCCGAGGACGACGCGTACCGAGGAGTCGGCGACTTCCGGCATGACGTGGAACGGGTACTGGAAGCAGGCGATCGGGTCTGCGTACTCCGGTGGCTCCGCTCGGTACTCGGCGACCTCGGGAGCAGGAGTGACGGTGTCGTTCACCGGCACGGCGGTCACGTGGCGCGGGGTGCGAGGCCCGTCGCTCGGAAAAGCGGCAGTGTATCTGGACGGGAAACTGATCTCGACCGTGGATTGCTACAGTGCTTCGACCAGCCGCCAGGTCGGGTTGTTCTCCCGCACGGCGTTGTCAGCCGGATCCCACACGCTGCGCGTGGTCGCGCTCCATCAGAAGTCGAGCAGCGCCACCGGCTACAACGTGTACGTCGATGCCTTCGACGTCGCAGGTTGGATTCCCTAGCCGCGGTCCGCTAGCCCCGGATCCCCTAGCCGCGCCCGAAGGCCGCGTCCAGGTGCCGCCGAAGTTCGGCGTCGTCGGCGAACACGTTGGCCGCATACCGCCCGAGCGACTCGCGCAGGTAGGCGTTCATCTCGCGGTCTTGGAACTCGAAGATGAACGAGGCGTCCAGCCCGAGGTCGAGCCGTTCCCAGATGAACGACGACTGCAGCGAGACGGCCGCCCTGGGCTCGAACATCTTCTCGCGTGAGTGCTCTCCCGACCGGTCGATCGTGACGCGCTCGCCGTCGGAGAGGTGGGCGTACGGCGGCTCGATGCCGTGCTCCGTCCAGAGTCGACGCTCGTATGGATGCGGGTAGATGCGCAACGACCGGCCCGCCTCGCGCGCGTAGTCCGCGAGTGTCTCGACGAGCCACTGCGCCTTGCGTGCGTAGGGATTGTCGCCGAATTCCCCCGCACGAACCGCCTCCACGTCCCGCGACTGGTAGAGCCCGTCGGCGCGGGCCCACTCGCCGGACGAGAAGAAGCCGATGTCGACGCTCGGCTCGGCTCGCGCTACCTCGGCGCCGAATTCCTGACTCCGGTACACGATCTCTGTCGCCCGGAACCAGCCGCGCGAGCGGAAGTAGTCGACCTCGGGCAGATTGACGGCCGACGTTAGTACGACCGGCAGCTCAAGGTGCAGGAACCGGCAGTTGCGGTACAGCGGGATGTTCTGGAACACCGGGACGACCTCGACGTGTGTCCTACGCGCGAGGAAGGTCGCGACGAGATACGGGCGCCGGTCGAACATCGCGAAGCAGTAGACGCGACGGAGCCCCGGTAGCGCGCGAGCGATCGCCTGGATCTCGAGGAGCATCCCGCCGAGCCAGAAGTAGCGTCGCTCGGACGCGTCGAAGAATGCGAGCAATGCGGCGCCTATGCCGAGCAGATACCAGCGCAGCCACGGTCCGCGGCCGGTCTTCGGCAGGACCTCCGATTGCGCGCCGACGAAGTCGATCTCCTCCGCGAAGTGGCGCCGGGCGAACGCGCGCCGGTAGTCGCCGAGCCCGCGCGTGACGTCGAAGGCCCCTACGTCCCCCGTCATTGGGGCGGCCGGGTGGCGGAATCGCTGCCGCAGCGGGGCGAACACGACGCGCTTGAGCAAGCCGAGGCGATCCCGCCACCACGATTCCGGCCCGCGCGCGGGCGACCCGCGCAACTCGAGCGCCTGGTACATGAGATCGTCGTCGCCGCCGTTGAGTGCGCGCGCGACGACGCGCGTGACGTCGACGGCCACCTAGCGGCTCCGGAGAACGGCTTCGGCGACCAGCAGGTCGAACGCGCTGTCGACGTCCACGGAGCGCTCGACCGGCATCACGTACGCGTACGTGCCGTCGGCGATGAAGGTCCGCTGCTCGCGCAGGAAGTCCACCTCGGCGAGGTACAGCGCGCCGTTGAGGCGGTAGTACGTGGGGAGTCCCTGGCGGTTCGCGGTCGAGACATCGCGGTGCAGGAACGAAGCCATGGCGCCGTCGTCGGGGAGCGTGTTGGCGAGCAGGGGGCTGTGTTCGGCGGGACACACGGAAACGACTGCGTGACCGCCCGTCTCTCGAAGGCGGGTGACGGCGGCGCGGATGTCCTCGGCATTGCGCAGCGGCGAGGTCGGCTGCAGCAGCATCACGTAGCGGAACGAGCGGCCGGACTGCTCGAGACGCGCGAGCGCATCGAGCACCACATCGATCATGAGCGCGGTGTCCGAGGCGAGCTCGGGCGGTCGCACGAACGGCACTTCCGCGCCCGCCGCCCTCGCCGCGTCCGCGATCGCCGCATCGTCGGTGGTCACCACGATCGCGTCGAGAACGCCGCACTCGATCGCGGCGGCCACCGTCCAGGCGATCAGCGGCTTGCCCGCCAAGTCGCGCACGTTCTTGCCCGGCAGCCCCTTCGAGCCACCCCGGGCGGGAATCAGGCCGAGGATGGCGTCGGCGCCGCTCACGATCGGGTCTCCGGCGGGAAGCACGCGGCGGGGAGGTCGAAGAACGCCTTCTTCAGCTCGCCCACGTCGGCCACTGCGCGCCGTAGCACGACCGCGATCCGCTCGGCGGCGTGGCCGTCGCCGTTCGGGTTCTCGCAGCGTGCCGCGACCTCGCGCATCGCCGGGGACAGCGCGGTGGCGATGGCGGCGGCGATCTCCTCGGCCACGGGGTCGCAGTGCACCACGCTCGGCGCCCGCTCCCGCCCGGCCTGGCGGTCGCCGATGTCGACGGTGGGCGTTGCGAGCGACGGCGCCTCGATGAGGCCACTCGACGAGTTGCCGATGCAGACATCCGCGAGCGCGAGCAACGAAAGGTAGCGAACCGAACCGAGCGACGTGAACACGTGGACTCGCTCGGGCCGGCGAGCGCGAAGGGTCTCGATGGCGTCGGCGATCTCGTGGTTGCCGGCGTCGGCGTTCGGCATGGTGATCACGACCGACAGGTCGCCGAATCGCTCGAGCGCCGCAGCGAGCGCCGCGAATTGTCGCTGCCCGCCTCCCGCTTCGAGCGTGACGGGCTGGAAGGTGACGAGGGCTGTCTTCTCGCCGAAGACGGGGCCGAGATCGGCCGCGAGCTGCTCGCGCGACAGCTTCGGGAGCGCGAGTGCGTTGTCCACGCCGAGCGCACCGACCTGGAACACCCGAGCGGGATCCTCGCCGAGCTGGATCACGCGTCGCCGGTAGGGTTCGGCGGCGGTGAAGTGCAGCCACGACATCTTCGTGATCGCGTGCCGGAGCGAGTCGTCGACGGCACCGGCGGTCACTTCGCCGCCGTGAAGGTGCGCGATCGGGATGCGCGTCAGGAGCGCCGCCGCGGCGGCCGCGAACGTCTCGTTGCGATCGCCGAGCACGACGAGCAGGTCCGGGCGCGACTCGGCGAGCGCGTCGGCGAACCCCGCCATCGCGATCGCGGTCGCGCGCGTCACGCCGGCCTCGGTGTCGTCGTCGAGCGGCAGTGGAATGCGCGCCGCGATCGAATAGCCGTCGGCCTCGATCTCCCCGACCGTCATGCCGAACCGCGGCGAGAGGTGCATGCCGGTGACGAACAGTCGCAGATCGAACGTCGGGTCCGCGTCGAGCAGCGCCAAGAGCGGACGCAAGAGGCCGTAGTCCGAACGCGCACCCGTGACGACACCGATCGTGCGACTCACGGCTCCACCTGCTCGTCCTCGGCGAAGGCGCGTCGTGCGGGACGACCGATCAGCTCGTCCCAGCGCATCGGGCTGACTCCGGTGCCTGGCCGCTTCACGGTGAGGTTATCCTCGGAGAACGTCTCGCCCTGCGCGATCGGCCGCGACGCGACGATGCTCTTACGCACCACCGCCGCGTTGCCGAGTTCGGAGGGCATCGGCCGCTTGACCCCGTCCCCGAGCGCCGCCTCGGTATTGCGGATGGCGCGGACCATCGCGCCGAGCTCGTCCGGCTCCAGGCTCGCCTTGTGATCCGGACCGGGCAGTCGTCGGTCGAGCGTGAAGTGCTTCTCGATGATGGTGGCGCCGAGGGCAACCGCGGCCACAGGTACCTCGATGCCGCTGGTGTGGTCGGAGTAGCCGACCGCGACCCCGAACGTGCTGCCGATCGTGCACATCGCCCGCAAGTTCACGTCCTCGAGCGGTGCAGGGTACTCGGTCGTGCAGTGGAGCACGACGATGTCGGCGCGCGCCGTGCCTGCCGCTTCGATCGCATCCAGCGCCTCGCCGATCTCGGTCATGGTCGCCATGCCGGTCGAGAGGATGACGTGCAGACCGAGCGCGCCGATCCGACGCAGGTATGGCAGGTCGGTGATCTCACCACTCGGAATCTTGAACGTGGTGATTCCGAGCCGCACGAGGTAGTCGATGCTGCCGAAGTCGAACGCGGTCGACAGGAACTCGATGCCCCGCTCGCGGCACCGTTCGATGATCGCCTCGTGGGCGGCCTCGGACAGCTCGAGTGCGGCCAGCATCTGGACTGCCGAGGACTCGTCCGTGTTCTCGGTCTGATACGTCGCCTTCGGCGCGTCGGCGGAGACCAGGGCGCCTGTCCGGAACGTCTGGAACTTCACGATGTCGGCGCCTGCCGCAGCGGCCGCGTCGACCATCTCGAGTGCCCGCTCGACGGAGCCGTTGTGGTTGACGCCCGCCTCGGCGATGATCCGGACCGTGTGTGTGCCGCGCTCCACGCCGGCCTACCCGAGTCCGAGTCGATCGAGCGCGGATTGCAGCTCTTCGAGTTGGCCGACGTCGATCCAGTCCTTCTCGGAGATGGGATAGACGCCGACCTTCTTGCCCTCATCGAGATACGTGTTGATGACGTCGGTGAGGTGTACGAAGGTGCCGTCGGGAATGTCGTCGAGTACCTCGGGCTCGAGCACGTAGAATCCGGTGCTCACCAGGTAGTCGAAGTGCGGCTTCTCGTGCATCGCCGTCAGCGCGCCACCGTCTCCCGTGTCGCAGACGCCGTAGGGGATCGTGAAGTGCTTCATCGACGCGACGAGCGTGATGAGGTTGCCCGACTCCCGGTGCAGCTTCACCACATCGCCGTAGTCCGCCTCGACCAGGATGTCGCAGTTGGTGACGATGAACGTCTTGTCCAGCACGTCGCGCAGCAGCGAGAGGCTGCCCGCGGTCCCCAACGGCTGGTCCTCCTCCACGAACAGCACCTCGTGCTGGTGCGAGACGTCGCTGAAGTAGGCTTTGATCAGGTTCGCCTTGTAGTTGATGCTCAGGTAGAACGGGCCGCAGTCGGCCTGGGCGAGCCGGTCGATGATGAGGTCGACGATCGGCGTGTCGCCGAGCGGAACGAGCGGCTTCGGCAGCACCTTGGTGAGCGGTCCGAGCCGCGTACCCTCTCCGCCGGCCATGACGACGACCGGCAGCCCGAGGTTCTTGCCGCGATCGCGCGGCCGCGCCTCGAACAGGTCGACCCAGCGCACCGCGTCGACCACCACCCCGCTCGCGTCCAGCACCGGGAGTGTCTCGACGCGCCGCGACACCATCAGCGGCTCTACCTGCTCCCGCGACCAGTCCTCGCCCACGCTAATAGGGTCGCAATTCATCGCCTCGGTGATGGGCGCGTCCAGCTTGCGGCCGGACAGGATCCAGCGTCGGATGTCCCCGTCCGTCGCCACGCCGAGGAGATGCCGCGCCTCGTCCACGACGAACACGATCCGCTCGCCGGACTCGTCGATCTGCCGGAATGCCTCGCTGATCGTGGCGGTCTCCCGCACCGCGATCTTCTCGATGCGCCGCTCGTTCACCGCTCCAACTCCCCTACCTCGCGGATCGCGTCGCACACACGCCGCACGTCGGCCTCGGTCAGGTCCGGACTGCACGGCAGGTTGAGTAGCCGCTCCCAGTACCACGTCGCGCGCTCGATGCGCCACGAGCGCGCCTGGCGATACGGCTGTTGCAAGTGGTTCGGCAACCACATAGGGCGCGTCTGGATCCCGCGCGTATCGAGCGCCGCCATCACGTGTTCCCGGTCGGCCCCGAACTGCTCAGGCTCGATCAGCAGTGAGTAGAACCACGCATTCGAGCGCACGCCGGCCGGCTCGGACATCACGGTGAGCCCGGGCTGCCCGCCGAGGAGTTCGCGGTACGTCTCGAGATTGCGTCGCTTCACGGCGACCCGTCGCTCCAAACCCTCGACCTGCGCCAGACCGAGCGCGGCTTGAATGTTGGTGAGACGGTAGTTGTAGCCGACCTCGTCGTGAACGAAGCGTACCGCGTCGGTTTTCGCTGTCGTCATCAAGTGGTTCGCGCGTTCCGCGAGCGCCTCGTCCGCGGTCACGAGCATGCCGCCCCCGCCGCACGTAGCGATCTTGTTGCCGTTGAACGAGAACACGCCCAGTGCGCCGGCCGTGCCGGTATGGCGGCCGGCGAACCGGCCCTCGGTCCACGACGAGCCCAGGCTCTCCGCCGCATCTTCCACCATGGGGAGGCCCCACGCTTCGGCGGCCGCCGCGATCGCGTCCATGTCACATGGCACGCCGAAGATGTGCACGGGCATGATGGCCTTGATCGTTCGTCCCGTGGCGCGGTCGATCACGCCGTCGGCGGTACGCTCGCACTCCTCGGCCAGGAACGCCGCGAGCGCGGCGGGATCGAGACCGAGGCGGTCGTCGCAGTCCAGGAAGACCGGCGTCGCCCCGGTGTAGGCCACCGCGTTGCAGGTCGCGATGAAGGTGACCGTGGGGACGATGACCTCGTCACCCGGTCCGACTCCGAGGAGCAGCAAGGCGACGTGCAGCGCGGCCGTGCCGCTCTGGCAGGCGACCGCTTTGGCGTCCGTCAACTCCGCGATCGCCGACTCGAACCGAGACACGTATGATCCGCCCGAAGAGACCCAGCCGGTGTCCAGGCAGTCCTTGACGTACGCCCACTCGCCGCCCTCCATCACGGGCACAGAGAGTGGGATGGTCGACGGGCGATCAGACATTGTAGATGTCCGGCTTGTAGCGGGCGAGGTTGGCCGGGTCGCGGAACCACTCCGCTGTCGAGCGCAGCCCCTCCCGCAACATCACCTTCGGCGACCAGGCGGTCAGCTCGCGGATGAGCGACGAGTCGCCACAGAGCCGCTCGACCTCGCTCTTCTCCGGCCGCAGCCGCTGGTCGTCGGCGACGATGCGGGCGCCGGGGCGGATCATCGCCACGAGCATCGCGGCCAGGTCGCCGACGGAGATCTCCTCGCCCGTCGCGATGTTCACGTCGCGGCCGACGGCGTCATCGGCTTCCGCGAGAGCGATGAAACCGGCTGCGGTGTCGGTGACGTAGTTCAGGTCGCGGGTGGGGTGGAGCGAGCCGAGCCGGATCTCCTCGGCGCCGGAAGCGAGCTGGCTGATGATCGTCGGAATGACTGCGCGTGCGGACTGGCGCGGCCCGTAGGTGTTGAACGGCCGGACGGTCGTGACGGGTAGCTCGAACGAGCGGTAGAAGGACTCGGCCATGGCGTCCGCGGCGATCTTGGTCGCCGAATAGGGCGACTGTGGTTGCCGCGGGTGCCGCTCGTCGATCGGCACGGTGAGCGCGGTGCCGTAGACCTCGGAGGTCGACGTCACGACGACGCGCTGGGTGCCCAAGTCACGTGCAGATTGCAGCACGTTGAGCGTGCCGCGCACGTTCGTGTCCACGTATGAGTCCGGGGAGTGGTAGGAGAACGGGATGCCGATGAGCGCGGCAAGGTGCAGCACGACGTCGACACCCTTCATGGCCTCCCGGACGCCGTTCGGATCACGGACATCCCCGGCAAACACGTCCATAGCGGCGAGTCGCTCCGCCGGCAGGGTGTCGAGCCAGCCCCACGAGTTGAACGAGTTGTAGTAGACGAAGGCCTTCACGGACGCGCCATGATCGAGCAGCGCCTCGACGAGATGGCTGCCGATGAAGCCATCGGCGCCGGTGACAAGGACGTTCTTCCCTCGGAGATCCATCAGCGCCTTTCCGGAACGGTCGTCACGAGAGGTTCGGCGCGGAGCAGTCCGCGCGACGAGTCTGCTTGATTGTACGAGAGGCGACGGACGACTCCAAACGCGCGCCGCCCGTCACGACGCATCGTGCCTACTCGGGGCCGTAGTCCTCGGCCTCGGTGCCCTCGGCTTCCGTGGCGATGGCTTGCAGCGCCGCCTCCTCGGCAGGAGTGGCTGGTCGCTTGCCCCGCACGCGTCGCGTCACTCGTCGAATGACCGAGCGCAGCTCCGCGGTAGTGATGACGCGCAGGACTACGAATGACGCCATCACGCTCGCGAACAGCAGGATCTTCAGCGCGAGCGTGACCCATACGCTGAAGGGCAGGGCATTCACGCCGAAGTTGGCGAGGAACGCGGTGCCGAAGATCGCGACGAGCCTCAAGAGTCGCCCGTCCTCGAAACTGCCCGGGAACAGGCGGCCCGTGATGATGCGCGCGAGCACCGCCATGAACGCGTAGGCGATCAGCGTGTCCCACGCCGCAGCCCACATACCGTAGTACGGGATCAACAGCCAGTTCAGACCGATGTTGAGCGCGGCGGCCGCGACGGAGATCAGCGGCACGATCTTCGTCTTCTTCGCGTAGAAGATGCCGGTCGACAGCACGGCGTACATCGCGAAGCCGTAGTAGCCGGCCACCACGATCGGCACGAGCGGGGCGGCGGCGTGGAACTTCGGCGCCGCGAGCAGGAGCAGTACTTCGCGGGAGAAGAGCATGTAGGCGGCTGCGGCGGCCGTCACGGCCGTTGCGTACACGGTGGTAAGGCGCGGCAGCTTCCCGCGCTCGTCGGGGCGGCTGGCGAGGTCGTAGTACACGGGCGCCCACGCCTGGTTGATGGCGGTCGTCATGAGGTTGAGGATCATCGACAGGTTGTACGCCAGTGCGTACAGGCCCACCTCCTCGAGCGAGCGCAGGCGCTCGAGCATGAAGCGGTCGGCGAACGTGAGAATCCACCCGGCGAAGAAGTGCGGGATCAGCGGCAGCCCGAACAGGAGGGACGCCCACGCCCACTTCTTCGAGAACTTGAACTTCATGTTCCGCGCGAGCACGTAGAGCGCGATCGGCGCGAGCACGATCTCGGCGGCGAGGTTGCCCTTCAGGAAGCCGAACGCGCCCTGCCGCAGCAGCACGACGAAGATGATGGTCACGGTCGTGTTCAGCGCGAAGTAGCTGAGCTGGAACACGGTGTGGAACTTCGCCTGTCCTTTGGCGCGGTTGACCGCTTGCAGCAAGTCGAGCGGCACGCCGATGAACGCCAGCGCGAACGCGGTAGCCATGAACGGGTCGAACGTGAACGTGTCGGAGTGCATGAGCCACGGCGTGAGCGTCGGCCCGGCTGCCATCAGCACGCCGAAGACGACTGCCGCGAACACCAGCGTGAACGCGACTGACGAGAACAGCATGATGCCGGCTTCGTCGTGGCGTCCCTCGGTGTGCAGCGTGCGCATGTGCAGCGTGATCGCGCCGTTCTGGCCGAGCATCATGACCACGCCGAGCATGCTCGCGATCATCATGACCAGCGACGTGATGCCGTAGTCGGCCTTGGTGAGGTAGCGCGTCATGATCGGCACGAGGATGAAGCCGGCGGCCTTCGGCAAGAGGCTGCCGAGACCGTAGATGGCCGTGTCCTTGAATACGCGCTTGACTTCCTTGAACAAGCCTAATCCCACTCCCCACGGCTGCGACGAGTCGTATCCTAGCATCCAGCCCGGCCGCGCCCGCTGCGTGCGCGGCAACAGGGCGGCAACGAGCGTCCGCGACAGCGCCGCAGCGACTGACTCGTCGTGCTCGATGTGGTAGGGTTCCTAGCGTCTTGTGGCATCGTTTCCCGGTCGCCGAGAGCCCCGCGACCGGCCTTCATCGTCGTCGAATCCAGCGCATATGCGCGCTTCTTCGTGAGGAGCCTGGATACCAGCATGAACGTGACCGTCGTCGGAACGGGCTACGTCGGACTCGTGTCGGGTGTGTGCCTCGCCAACTCGGGCCACCAGGTCCGCTGCGTGGACATCGACGCCGCGAAGGTGGCCCGCCTCTCCTCGGGAAAGAGCACGATCTACGAGCCCGGCATCGACGAGATGCTCGCGAAGGGCATCGCGGCCGGCAGCCTGTCGTTCGCCACGCCGGAGGGCGGCTGGACGCCGCTGATCTCCGACATCGTGATCGTCGCGGTCGGCACCCCGCAGTCCGAGAACGGCGCGGCGGACCTGTCCTACGTCCGCGACGTCGTGTCGGCGCTCGCGAAGGCGGCCGATCGTGAGTTCACGCTGGTGATGAAGTCGACGGTCCCGCCGGGGACCGGCCGCGTTCTGGAGTCGCGCTACCTCTCGCAGGCCGGCGTCCAGATCGGCTACGTGAGCAATCCGGAGTTCCTCCGCGAAGGCCACGCGCTGACGGACTGGTACGACACCGACCGCATCGTGGTCGGCAGCGATTCGCCGAAGGCCATCGCGCTCCTCTCCCAGCTGTATGGCGACATCGACGCACCGATCGTGCGAACGGATGTGGCGAGCGCCGAGACCATCAAGTACGCGAGCAACGCATTCCTCTCGACGAAGATCTCCTTCATCAACGAGATCGCGAACCTGTGCGACTGCATCGGCGCGGACGTCGACGCAGTGGCGCACGGCATCGGCCTCGACGAGCGCATCGGGCCGAGCTTCCTGAATGCCGGCATCGGCTACGGCGGATCGTGCTTCCCGAAGGACACCCGGGCGCTCGACTTCATCGCCACCCTCAACGGCTACCAGTTCGATTTGCTGAAGGCCGTCATCGACGTCAACAACCGGCAGCGGCTGCTCCCGGTCATCCATCTCGCGAACGCGCTCCCCGACCTCTACGCGCGCAAGGTCGCCGTCCTCGGCCTGTCGTTCAAGCCGAACACCGACGACGTGCGCGAGTCGCCCGCGCTCGACATCATCCCGCTGCTGCTCGAGGAGGGCGCGTCGGTCGCGACGTACGACCCGATCGCGGGCAGCATCGAGTTGCCGGACGCCGTCGAGCGCTGCGAGGACGTGTGGGCGGCGTTGCGCGGCGCTTCGGCGGTCGTGCTGGTGACGGAGTGGCCCGAGTTCGCCGATCTCGACTGGAAGCGGGCCCGTACCGAGATGGTGGACCCAGGAATCGTGTTCGACGGCCGCGACTGCCTCGTCCCCGCCATGATCGAAGCGGCGGGACTCACGTACATGGCGGTCGGTCGGCCGGGCGCGCACCGCCGGTAGACACATGCGTATCCTCTACGTCCATCAGTTCTTCGCCACGCGCGAGAGCGACCTCGGCCTGATCCGCTCGTACGAGTTCTCTCGACGCATGCTCGCCGAGGGACACCAGGTCGTGATGGTCACCAGCTCCTCGCGCCTCCCCGCCGAGTGGTCGCGCAAGCGCTTCACCCCTGGTGAGATCGACGGCATCGAAGTGCGCGCCGTACGCGTCAGCTACTCGAACTACATGGGGTACCTGCGGCGCATCTGGTCATTCCTCGAGTTCATGTTCGGCGCGACGTACCTCGCCGCGACAGCCGGCCCGGTCGACGTGGTGTTCGCGACCTCCACGCCACTCACTGTGGGCATCCCGGGCTGGGCGGCTGCCACGCTCAAGCGCGTGCCGTTCGTGTTCGAGGTGCGCGACCTGTGGCCGGAGGCGGCCATCCAGATGGGCGCGCTGAAGCGCGAGGGCGTCCTCGGCAGGGTGGCCAAGGGGCTCGAGCGGTTCCTGTACCACCGCAGCGCGCAGGTCGTGGCGCTGTCGCCGGGCATGGTCGACGGCGTCGTGGCCGAGGGCGTGCCTGCCGAGCGCGTACACATGATCCCGAACTGCTGCGATCTCGACCTGTTCGTGCCCGGCGACAAGGACGCGGAGATCGTCGAGCGGCTCGGCCTCGGCGACAAGTTCGTCGTGGGGTACGCGGGCGCGGTCGGGCCGTCGAACGCCGTGCACAAGTCGGTACCGCAGGCGGCGAAGCTGCTGAAGGAGCGCGGCCGGGACGACATCGTGTTCGCGATCGTCGGCGACGGCAAGTGCCTGCCCGAGATGCGTCGGCTGAAAGACGAGTGGCAGCTCGACAACCTGGTGCTCGCCGGCTCCATGCCGAAGGGCGAGATCCCTCGCTTCACGCGCAGCGCGGATCTGCTCATGACGCTCTTCGAGGACAAGCCGATCCTCTACACCAACTCGCCGAACAAGTTCTTCGACGGACTCGCCACGGGTAAGCCGATGCTGGTGAACTCGCCGGGGTGGACGAAGGACCTCGTGGAGCACAACGAGTGCGGCGTGTACGTTCCACCGAACGACGCCGAGGCGATGGCCTCGGCCGTCATTCGCCTCGCCGACGACCCCGCGCTCCTCGAGCGCATGGGGCGCAACGCGCGCGCGCTGGCGGAGGCGCAGTTCGACCGCGACGAGCAGGCGCGGCGGGTGCTGGATGTTCTGCAGACGGCAGTGGGGCAGGCCCGAGGGCGCTAGGTGGCCTGGTGGGTCGGCGAGAACGCTACTGTCCGGCCTGTGGCAGGTTCTTCGCCGCGATGCGCCAGTCCTTGCCGACCATCACGAGCACGTCGCTCGAGAACGCGTACATCCCGCGGCTCTGGACGAGTCGTCCCACGGGCAGCTGGTTGAGCACGAGCTGCGCGCCGTTCACATTGTCCTTGTAGATGACCAGCGTCTGGTCGTAGACGAACTGATTCGCGTTGCCCACGTCGTGGATGTTGAATCCGCCGGCCCGCAGCTTATCGGACGCCTCCTTCGCCACGCCGCCGATGCCTGCGCCGTTGCGAATCGTGATCGACACGTCCGACGGCTTCTGCGCCACCTGCCCGGCCGGAATGCTCGTCTCGAAGCTGCCCTGCCGCTTGATCACATTGACGACGTAGTCGCGCCACGCCTCGTCGGTGTAGATGAACGGCGTCTTCCATTCGCCCTTGAGCGTCGTGGTCTGTATCGAGCGGTCCGAGACACCGCGCATCGCGTCGGCGAACTCCTTCATCTGTCCCAGCGGCATGTTCGAGTGCGTATAGACCGCCGCGTGCCGGATGAGCGTGGGCCACATGAAGATGTTGTTCTTGCTCTCGGCGAGCTGCTTCGCCAGCGCCTTGAAGAACAGCTGCTGGTCCTTCATCCGCGAGAAGTCCTGGTCGACGAACTGATGGCGTGCGCGGACGAACGTGAGCGCGTGCTCGCCGTCGAGCTTCTGGTAGCCCTTGTCGATGTGCTTCGCCCGATGGCCCGGGCTGTGGCCCGCTGCCGCCCAGTCGTCGATCGTGTACGGCACGTCGATCCACACGCCGCCGATGTCGTCCACGATCCGCTGGAAGCCGCGGAAGTTGATCTCCATGTAGTAGTTGATCGGCAGCCCGGTCAGGCCCTTCACCGCCTCGATCATCCCAGAGGGACCCGTGTAGTTCGCGGCGTTGATCTTCATCGTGCCGCGACCGGGAACGGTCACCTTGGTGTCGCGCGGGATGGATACGAGCCAGACCTTCTTCTTACTTGGGTCAACGTGCGCAAGGATGACGGTGTCGGCGCGGTACTTGGTGTCGCCCGGCCGGTAGTCGGCGCCCAGCAGGAGCAGGTTGAACGGCGCGTGCGGCTTGACCTTCTCGACGACCTTCACGACCTTGGGGTCGCGGTCCACCATCTGGTTGCTGGCCTGCTCGATCGTCACGTACGCGTAGGTCGCATAGCCCACGACCGCAATCATCGCCACCAGCAGGGTAGCGATCAACACGTTCTTGATCGCGCGCTTGCGCCGTTCCCGGTGCGCCCGCAGACGCGGCGTCTCCTCGACGAAACCGCGCTTGCGGGACGTCCGCTTCAGGCGTCCCAGCGACTCGCGCGTGTTGTGATCTTCGGGCAAAACACTCTCCGTCTCCGGAAGACTCCGGCCAGTATCATACCGTAGGGTTCAGCGGTCCTTGCACGTCGTCACGCGCCCGTCACCGAGCGCCGAATCGCGTTTCCAGCGCGGCCACGAGCGCTTCCGCTGCGTAGCCGTCTCCGTAGAATGGCGGACGCGGCGCGTCCGGCGCCGGCGCCGTCGCTGCCCGGGCGATAGCAGCGGAATCCGTGCCGACGAGGCGGTTCCACCCCGAGTGAACGGTCTCGACCCACTCAGTCTCCTCGCGGAGCGTCACACACGGCACGCCGAAGAAGTACGCCTCCTTCTGCATGCCTCCGGAGTCCGTCAGCAGCGCGCGGGCGCCGCGGAGCAGCGCCCCGACCTCGAGGTACGGCACGGGCGCCACGAGGCAAACGTTGGCGGGCACCGCGAGGGCGAACGACTCGAGGTTCTTCCGGGTCCGGGGATGCACCGGCCAGATGACCGGCAACGCAACCCGGCCGAAGGCGTCGAGCACCGCGCCGAGCCGTTCGGGGTCATCACTGGTCGCCGCGCGATGAACCGTGGCCAGATAGTATTGCCCGCGCTCAACGCCGCGCGACGCCAGCACCTCGGCGTCGTCGATGCGCTCGGCGACCAGTCTCGCGGTGTCGAGCATGACGTCCCCGACGCGCTCGACTCCGCGGCGGATGCCCTCGGCCGCGAGGTTCTCGACCGCGGCGTCCGTCGGCGCGAACAACACCTCCGAGAGGTGATCGACCAGCACGCGGTTGATCTCCTCGGGCATGGCTCGGTTGAACGAGCGCAGGCCGGCCTCGACGTGCGCGACCGGGACGTGCAGCTTCGCCGCCGCGAGGCCCGCGGCGAGCGTGGTGTTGGTGTCGCCGTAGACGAGCACGCAGTCGGGCGCGAGCTCGACGAACAGCTCCTCGAGCGAGCCGAGCATCTCGCCCGTCATCCGCCCGTGGCCGCCACCGCCCACGCCAAGGTTGTAGTCCGGCTTCGGGATGCCGAGCTCCTCGAAGAAGACGTCCGACATCTCGTAGTCGTAGTGCTGCCCCGAGTGCACGAGGATCTCCTCGTTACGCTGGCGGAGCGCACGGCACACCGGCGCGGCTTTGATGAACTGCGGGCGTGCTCCGACGACGGAAAGGACTCGCACCCTAGCTCAGCGCCCGTCGCAGTACCGCCACGACCTGCTCCTGCTGCGCCCGCTCGATCCCCGGGAAGCACGGCAGCGCGAACGTACGGCCGTCGCACGACTCGCCCACCGGCAGGCTCGGCTGCACGTAGCCCTCGCGGTCGGTGAAGACTGCCTGCTCGTGGAGGCACTTCGGGTAGTACAGCGCCGTCCCGATGCCCTCGTCCTTCAGCGCGCCCATGAGCCGCTCGGCTTCTTCGGCCGAGGACGCCTTCGCGATGTAGAGGTGGTAGACCTGGTCGCCGAAGTCGCGCGTCACCGGCAGCTCGATCGGCAGGTCGGCGAGCAGCTCGTCGTACACCGCGGCCGCCGCACGGCGCTGCGCGTTCCACTCATCGAGGTGCGGCAGCTTCACAAGCAGGATCGCCGCCTGCAGCGCGTCGAGGCGCGAGTTCACGCCGAACGCGTCGTGGAAGTACTTCTTGCTCGTGCCGTGGGTGGCGATCTTGCGCACCTTCGCGGCGAGTTCGGCGTCGTCGGTGGTCACGCAGCCGCCGTCGCCCGCACAGCCGAGGTTCTTGCTCGGGAAGAAGCTGAACGCCGCCGCCTTCGCCAGTGCACCGGCGCGCTTCCCGCGATACGTCGCGCCGATCGCCTGGCAGGCGTCCTCGACCACGACGAGTCCGCGCCGCTCGGCGATCGCGTTGATCGCGTCCATATCCGCGCACTGCCCGAAGATGTGGACCGGCATGATCGCCTTGGTGCGCTCCGTGATCGCGGCCTCGATCTTGGTCGCGTCGATGTTGTACGTGCCGGGCTCGATGTCGACGAACACGGGGATCGCACCGACGTGCGCGATAGCCTCGACCGTGGCGAAGAACGTGAACGGCGTTGTGATGACCTCGTCGCCCTTGCCGATTCCGAGCGCCGCCATGATGAGGAACAGCGCATCAGTGCCGTTGCCACAGGCCACGCAGTGCTCGGTCCCGCAGTATTCGGCGATGGCCGCCTCGAGTGCCTTCACTTTCGGCCCGCCGATGAACGCCGCGTTGCCCATGACCTCGGTCCACACGGCGTCGAGTTCGTCCTTCAGCTGCAGGTACTGCGCTTTGAGATCGAGCAGGGGTATGCCCATGGAGTCCCTTCCGTGTCCGTCCCTTGTGCAAGGCGCCCTCGCGCCGCGCGCTTCACGCTATCGCGTCACCCGCAGGCGAGCGCGAAACCGTCACCTACTGGTTCTCGAGCAGTTCGTCTTCGGACACCTCGCGCACCGGCTTGGCGGGCGCGCCCATCACGATAGTCCGAGGAGGCACGTCACGCGTGACGATCGCGCCGGTGGCGACGAACGCCTCCTCGCCGATCTCGATGCCCGGAAGGATGTGCGCACCGCCGCCGACCCTCGCTCCACGACGCACCGTGCAGCCCTTGAGCGCGGCGAACCGCTTCTCGGTGCGACCCATGTAGTTGTCGTTGGTGGTGACCACCATCGGCGCGATGAAGCAGTCGTCCTCGATCGTCACGTAGGCCGTGACGTACGCGCCCGACTGGATCTTCGTGCGCGCGCCAATGCTCGTGTCGTTCTCGACGGTCACGCCGCGCCCGACGACCGCGTCATCGCCGACCGTGCAGCGCTCGCGCACGCCGGCGTTGTCGCCGACGATGCAGCGAAGGCCGAACGTCGAGCCCGCCATGAGCACCGTATGGCTTCCGATCGCGCAGCCGTCGCCGAGCTTCACGCCGGGCAGCTCGCCCGCCTTCGCCGTCGAGCGCGGCGACAGCTTCGGCCGCTTGCCGACGAACGCGAAGTCCGCGATCACGCATCCGGCGCCGAGTTCGGCGCCCGCGCCGATGGTCACGTGGCTGCCGATCCGGCACCCCTCGCCGAGCACCGCGCCCGCTTCCACGTGCACGAAGGAGCCGAGCTGGACGTCCGCGCCCACGCGCACGTCCTCGTCGACGATGGTGAACGGCGCCGGCTTGAAGCCATCGCCGATCTGCGCGGTGGGATGGACGTAGGCGCTCACGCTACACCTCCACGATGGCGGAGGCCGGCGTACCGCCCGCCCGCATCGACTCGTCGACCGCCTCGAGCACGCGAACGACGCGCAGCCCGTCTCGGCCGTCCGAACGCGGCGTCGCGCCGGTATCGCAGCAGTCGAGGAAGTGCTGCACCTCGAGGGAGAGCGGCTCGGCCATCTTGAGGTACGGCACGCGGATCTCGCCGAACCGCAGCTGCAGGTCCGCGCCGTACGCCAGCGCCTCGACCGGCGCCACGCCCTTGTCGTAGATCCAGATCTTCTCGGTGGCTTCCATGTCGTCGAAGACGAGCATCTTCTTCGACCCCACGATCGTCAGCTTGCGGACCTTGTGCGGATCAAGCCAGCTCACGTGGATGTTCGCCATCTTGCCGCTCGCGAAGTGCAGGTTCGCGAACACCGTGTCCTGCACGCCGTCGTGCAGGTACGCCGCACCGTTCGCGGACACCGACTCCGGCGCCTCGCCGAGCAGGTACAGCACGATCGACACGTCGTGCGGTGCGAGCGACCAGAACGCATTCTCCTCGGTGCGGACCTTGCCGAGGTTCAAGCGCTGCATGTACAGGTACAGCACGTCGCCCAGCTCGCCGGACTCGATGTAGTCCTTTATCCAGTTGATGGCCGAGTGGTACTCCATGAGGTGCCCGACCATCAGCACGAGGCCGCGCTCGTCGGCGAGGCGCACGAGGTCCTCGGCATCGGCCGAGGTGAGCGTCAGCGGCTTCTCCACGTACGTGTGCTTGCCCGCCTCGAGCGCCATGCGGGCGAGCGCGTGGTGCGACGGCGCCGACGACGCGATCATGACCGCGTCGAGGTCGAACTCCGCCAGGAACGTGCTCATGTCGTCGCACGTGCCGACGTTCGGGTAGGCGGCGCGGAGCTTGGCGAGGTTGGCTTCGGAGGCGTCACAGACGCCGACGAGCTCGGCGTCGGGGAGCTTCTCGACGTTGCGGACGAGGTTCGGACCCCAGTAGCCGTAGCCAACGACGCCCACGCGGATGGGCTTCGTCACAGCCGCACCACCCGGTTGTCCTTGAAGTCCTTCAGCGCGTTGCGCGTGTCGAGGATGATCGGCGCGTTGCGGACGACCTCGTGGTAGTCCACGTTGCTGTGGTCGGTGATCACCACGACCGCATCCTGCTCGGCGAGCAGCTCGGGCGTGAGGTCCACGCTCTCCATCGTGGTGGTGCCCACGCGGAACACCGGCACGAACGGGTCGTGGTACGAGAGACACGCCTCTTTGTCGAGCAGCAGCTTGCTGACCTTGATCGCCGGCGACTCGCGGATGTCGTCGATGTCCTTCTTGTACGCCACGCCGAGCACCAGCACGTTGCTGCCGGCGAGCGACTTGCGGTGCGCGTTGAGCGCCTCCATCAGCCGCGTGATGACGTAGTACGGCATCGCCTCGTTCGTCTTGCCCGCGAGCTCGATGAACTCGGTGTGCAGGTCGTACTGGCGCGCCTTCCAGGAGAGATAGAACGGGTCGATCGGAATGCAGTGCCCGCCCAGACCGGGGCCGGGATAGAACGGCATGAAGCCGAACGGCTTGGTCTTGGCGGCGTCGACGACCTCCCAGATGTTGATGCCCATGCGGTCGCAGACCGTCAGGAGCTCGTTCATCAGCGCGATGTTCACGCAGCGGAAGATGTTCTCGAGCAGCTTCGTCATCTCCGCCGCGCGGGTCGACGAGACCGGCACGATCGTGTCGATGAAGCGCTCGTACATCATGACCGCATACTTGGTGCAGTTGGGGGTCACTCCGCCGACGACTTTCGGCGTGTTCTTGGTCTGGTACGTCGGGTTGCCGGGGTCCACGCGCTCGGGGCTGAACGCGAGGTAGATGGTGCTGCCGACCTTGAGGCCGCCTGCCTCGATGATCGGCTGGACGATCTCCTCGGTCGTGCCGGGGTAGGTCGTCGACTCGAGCGTCACGAGCATCTCCTCGTGGAGGTACGGCGCGATCTCGCGCGCCGCCGACTCCATGAACGAGGTGTCGGGCTCCTTCATCTCGTCGAGCGGCGTGGGAACGCAGATCGCGATCGCGTCGCACTCACCCGCTCGCGAGAAATCGGTCGTAGCCTGAATGCGGCCCGCGCCCACCTGCTCGGCGAGTTCCTCGGTCGGCACGTCCGGGATGTAGCTCTCGCCTCGGCCTATGGCGTCCGTCTTCTCGGTGGAGATGTCGAAGCCGATCACGGTGTGGCCCACCTTGGCCATCTCAACGGCGAGCGGCAGCCCGACGTAGCCGAGCCCGACGACGCCGAGAACCGCCGTCCCGCTGGCGAGTCGCTCCTCGAGTCCCATGTGGTGTTCGTCCGCCTTTCGCTGTGCCGAAAATGGCTGTTGACCAGAGCTCATAGTCGTCCGCCCCGTCAGGGACGGCCTATTTTACCGCGAACATCAGCTCACCGGCGCAGGCCAACTCGTCGCCTACCCACGCACGCCCCTCACCGAAACCGAGCGGTCCGCGCACCTTGGTGATGGCCACCTCCATGCGCAGCGTCTCACCCGGCCGCACCTGCCGCTTGAAGCGCACCTTGTCGATCCCGCCGAAGAGCACCAGCTTGCCGCGGTTCTCCTCGAGGGACAACAGCGCGAAGGCGCCCACCTGCGCGATCGCCTCGACGATCAAGACGCCGGGCATGACGGGATAGCCGGGGAAGTGTCCCGGGACCCAGAAGGCGTCCTCGGCAACGTCGAGTTCACCGGTCGCCGAAGAACCGGGGTCCAACGCGGAGATCCGGTCGACGAGCAGGAACGGCTCGCGGTGCGGCAGGACGGACTTGATCGCTTCGGTGTCGAACACGTCGGTTCCCTTCACGTCTATTCGGCCGAGACGGTCGTGCTTCGAGCTAGTCGACGACGAGCTGGACGTCCGCGCCCAGGCTCGCGAGCTTGTCGACGAATCCCTCGTAGCCGCGCTCGATGTGGTGGATGTGCGTCACAACGGTCTCGCCTTCGGCGATGAGTCCGGCGAGCACGAGGGCCGCGCCGCCGCGCAGGTCGGGGCAGCGCACGGGCGCGCCGGAGAGCTGCGTGACGCCTTGCACGACCGCGTGGTGGCCGTCGACGTCGACCTCGGCGCCCATGCGGTGGATCTCGTCGGCGAACATGAAGCGGTTCTCGAAGACGTTCTCCGTGATCACGCAGCGACCCTGGGCGATCGACATGAGCGCCATGAACTGCGCCTGCATGTCCGTCGGGAAGCCCGGGTACGGCAGGGTCGACACGTCGACGGACGAGGGTCGGCCGCTGGAGCGAACGGTCACGAAGTCGTCGCCGATCTCCAGGTCCACGCCCGCTTGCCGCAGCTTGGCCAGCACGATCTCGAGGTGCCGCGGGTCGAAGCCGGCGACCGTCACCGGTCCCCCGCCGAGCGCTCCGGCCACGATGTACGTGCCGGCCTCGATACGGTCGCCGATGACGTGGTGCTCGATCGCGTGGAGCTCCGGTACGCCTACTACGGTGATCGTCGAGCTACCCGCGCCGTCGATATCGGCGCCCATGGCGCTCAGAAAGTGAGCGAGATCCTGGATCTCCGGCTCGCGCGCCGCGTTCTCGATCAGCGTGGTTCCCTCAGCACGAACCGCCGCCATCAGGATGTTCTCGGTGGCGCCCACGCTCGGGAACTCGAGCAGGATGTGGCGGCCCCGCAGGTCGCTCGTCTCGGCATCGATGTAGCCGTGGCCGAGGGAGATGTCCACGCCGAGCTGCCGCAGCCCCTCGATGTGCATGTCGACCTTGCGGGTCCCGATCGCGCATCCGCCCGGCATCGCCACGCGCGCACGGCCGAGCCGGCCGACCAGCGAGCCCAGCACGCACGTGGACGCGCGCATCTGCGCGACGAGATCGTACGGCGCCTCGTGCGACGTCAGGTGGGTGGCGTCGATCGTGAGCGAGTGATCGGAGCGCACGACGCGGGCGCCCAGGCGCTCGAGCACCTGCGCCATCACTTCGACGTCGCTGATGTCGGGGACGTTGCGCAGCGAGGTCACGCCAGGCGCGAGCAGGCTCGCGGCCATGAGCTTCAGCGCCGAGTTCTTCGCGCCGCCGACGCGCACCGTTCCAGAGAGTTGCCGTCCGCTGCGGACGATGATTCGTTCCATACGGTTCAGTGATACCTTCCCAGCGGGTCTAAGGACACTCGCCGAGGAGCGTCGTGGAACCCGTTCAGGGTAGCCGAACGCCCAGGGCGGGGCAACGCGCGCGGGTGCGCCGTTGCCGTCGTGACGACTCGAGCGTTCGCGCTCACGCCGTCCTCCGTTGTCGGCCACGTTCGACGAGCACGGCCACGAACAGCGCCGCAGCGATCGCGTACGCGAACTTCACGCCCACCATCCACGTGTCGGTCCAACTCGCAGCACTGCCGTTCACGAGCACGAACCGATGGAGCAGCGCCAACGCAGCGGGGTGCGCCAGGTACACGATGTACGAATGCCGAGCCACGGTCCCGATCGCCGCCGAGGACGGCGACCCCGCGAACGAGCGCCCTACGCCGAGCAAGCCGGCGACAACCGCCAGGCCCGCCGCGACCGAAACGAGTCGAAGTGCCGGCCACTCCGGCAGGATGGCGGTGACCTGCAGCAGGCGGACGGCCACGCCGATGCCGAGCAGGGCGGGCGCTGCGGCTACGATCCTCGGCAGGGCGACGGCGCGAGCCCGGGCGTACCACATGCCTGCGGCGGCGAACGGGGCGTAGCGGACGACGTCGGTGAGGAGCCGCGCGACGTCCGCGGGAAGCGCGTGCGGCAGCGGCAGCACGCCCCACGCGCCGGCGAGTCCGGCCGAGAGCGCGAGCGGCAGCCACGCGCGACGCGCCGCGAGTACCCGCGCGAGGGGTGCGAGCAGGTAGAGGGCGACCAGCACCGGCACGAAGTACAGGTGGTACCACACGCGGCCGGTGAGGATCTCGCGGCCGAGCACGGCGAACGCCCCGAAGTCCCTCGGCAGCTCGCCGCCACCCCAGCGTTGAACGCGCAACACGGCGTACAGCGCCGACCACGCGACGTACGGCACGAGGATGGCGGCGTAGCGACGCCGGCTTCGGCCACCGCCGGGACGCGCCCATACCACCGCGCCACTCAGGAAGAAGAATGCCGGCACCGCGAGACGGAGCACCTCATTGCCCAGGCGCAGGAATCCCGAGTGGCCGGTGGCCGACTCGGCGGAGTGGATGAGCACGACCGCGAGTGCGGCGGCGGCGCGCACGAAGTCCAGCTCGAAGAGTCGCTCTCGGCTCACCGTCACCCCCTCAGCGTCCCGGCCTCAAGGGTGTGTGCCCACTCCAATGCGAGAGGCGGCGCCGACCGGATGGTGGGCGCCGCCTCTTCGAATCACATCGGTAGTGCTACTGCGCCTTCGCGCCTACCTTCACCTGCGTCTCGCACCACTTCAGGTCGCGCTGGCACGCGTCGATCTCAGCCTTGTCCTCGGCGGAGATCTGCGCGAGGCGCTCCTGCGCATGCTGGACGGCCTGGCGGGCCCGGTCGACGTCGATGTGCGACGCGGCGGCGGCGTGGTCGGCGAGCACGATCACCTTGTCCTCGTGCACCTGCATGTAGCCGCCCGAGATCGCGAACCACTCGGTAGTGTCGCCGTGCTTCACGCGGATCTCGCCCGGGTTGAGGGCGGTCACCAGCGGCACGTGGAGCGGCAAGATGCCGACTTCGCCGTCGATCGCCGGCGCGACCACCATCTCGACCTCGTTGTTGTACACGATGCGCTCGGGCGTGACGATCTCGACTATGAGGGTGCGGGCCATGTCGCCTCTCCCCTACGCGCTCGCCGCGAGCTTCTCGGCAGCCGCGAGGGCTTCCTCGATGGTTCCGACGTAACGGAACGCCTGCTCGGGCACGTCGTCGTGCTTGCCGGCGACGATCTCGTCGAAGCCGCGGATCGTGTCCTCGAGCTTGACGTACTTGCCGGTCATGCCCGTGAACTGCTCGGCCACGAAGAACGGCTGCGACAGGAACTGCTGGATCTTGCGCGCCCGGGACACGATGAGCTTGTCCTCTTCGGAGAGCTCGTCCATGCCGAGGATGGCGATGATGTCCTGCAGGTCCTTGTAGCGCTGCAGCACCTGCTGCACCGCACGCGCCACGCGGTAGTGCTCCTCACCGATGACGCCCGGGTCGAGCGCACGCGAGGTGGAAGCCAGCGGGTCCACGGCCGGGTAGATGCCGAGCTCGGCGATCGAGCGCGACAGAACGGTCGTGGCGTCGAGGTGCGTGAACGCCGTGGCCGGCGCCGGGTCGGTGAGGTCGTCGGCGGGAACGTAGATCGCCTGCACCGACGTGATCGAACCGCGCTTCGTGGACGTGATGCGCTCCTGGAGCTCGCCCATCTCGGTGGCCAGCGTCGGCTGGTACCCAACGGCCGACGGCATACGGCCGAGGAGCGCCGATACCTCCGAGCCCGCCTGGGTGAAGCGGAAGATGTTGTCGACGAAGAGCAGAACGTCCTGCCCCTGATCGCGGAAGTACTCGCAGGCGGTAAGGCCGGCGAGACCGACGCGCAGACGCGCTCCCGGAGGCTCGTTCATCTGACCGTACACGAGCACCGTCTTGTTGATGACGCCCGACTCGGACATCTCGTTGTACAGGTCGGTTCCCTCACGGGTGCGCTCGCCTACGCCCGTGAACACGGACGTACCACCGTGCGCCTGGGCGAGGTTGTTGATGAGCTCCATGATGATGACCGTCTTGCCGACACCCGCGCCGCCGAACAGGCCGGTCTTGCCGCCCTTGATGTACGGCTCGAGCAGGTCGACGACCTTGATGCCGGTCTCGAAGATCTCGGTCTTGGACTCCAGCTGGTCGTACTCAGGCGCCTGCCGGTGGATCGGGTAGAAGTCCTCGACCTCGGGCATGGGCTTGCCGTCGACCGGCTCGCCGAGCACGTTGAAGATGCGGCCCATGGTGGAGGGGCCGACCGGCATCATCATCGGCTTGCCGGTGTCCACGGCGTCCATGCCGCGGGTGATGCCGTCAGTGGAGGACATGGCGACGGCTCGCACCTGGTTGCCCTCGAGGTGCGCCTGCACCTCGGCGACCAGGTGAACCTCGCCGATCGGCGTGGTCGCGTCCACCTTGAGCGCGTTGTAGATTCCGGGAATCGAATCCGGTCCGAACTCGACGTCGATGACCGGTCCGACGACCCGGACGATACGTCCGACGTTCATGGCGTTTCCTTCTCCTATGGTCGTCACGAGGCGTCCTCCTGCGCAGCCGCGCCACCGACGATCTCAGCGATCTCGTTGGTGATGGCCGCCTGGCGGGCGCGGTTGTAGCTTCGCGCGAGCGTTATGATCATCTCGGACGCGTTGTCCGTCGCGGACTTCATCGCCGTACGGCGAGCACCCTGCTCCGCCGCCGCCGACTCCATCATCGCGCGGAAGACGAGCGTCTCCACGTACGTCGGGAGCAGTCGCTCGAGGACCGCCCCCGGACTCGGCTCGAACGAGTACTCCGGCTTGACGCGGAGGTCCTGCTCGGCCTCGTCCATGACGCGGCGCTCGATCGGCAGCAGCTGGTGGCACTCGGGCTTCTGCTCGGCCACGTTCTTGAAGCGGTTGAACACGACGTAGACAGCATCGACGCTGCCCGACTCGTACTCGGGGATGACGTGCGAGGCGATCGACCGCGCGTGCTCGAACGTCGGCTTGTCGGAGATGTCGCGGTAGGCCGCGAGCGGCTCGATGCCGCGGTAGCGGAGGTACGACAACGCCTTCTTGCCGACCGCGATGACGTCCACCTGCGCGCCGCCGGCCCGCTCCTCCGAGATGATGCCCTCGGTGATGCGCAGGATGTTGGCGTTGAAGGCACCGGCGAGGCCGCGGTCCGACGTGATCGAGATGACGATCACACGGTCGCGCTCGGGATGGATCTCGAGCAGGGGATGCGATGCACCCTGGACGTACCGCGCGACGTTGCCGAGCACCTCGACCATCGAGAGCGCGTACGGGCGAGCGGCTTCGATCCGCTCCTGCGCCTTCTTGATCTTGGCGGTCGCGACCATCTCCATGGTGCGCGTGATCTGTCTCGTGTTCTGAACCGAGACGATGCGCGTCTTGATGTCGCGGAGGTTCGGCATCCCTGTCGCCCCTAGCCCTCGGCCGAGAACGACGAGGTGAACTCTTCGAGCGCCTTGCGGAGCGCGGCCTCGGTGTCGTCGGAGATCTTCTTCTCCCCGACGATGGCCTTGCCTATCTCCGGATATGCCGACTCGACGAAGTCGAGGAACTCATCGCGGAAGCGAAGTACGGCCTCCACCGGGATGGTGTCGAGGTAGCCCTTGACGCCCGCGAAGATCGCCATGACCTGACGCTGCACCTCGTAGGGCACGTAGCGGCCCTGCTTCAACAGCTCGACGAGGCGCGCGCCTCGGGCGAGCTGGTTCTGCGTGGCTTTGTCGAGGTCGGAGCCGAACTGTGCGAACGCCTCCAGTGAGCGGTACGACGCGAGGTCGAGTCGTAGGCTACCGGCGACCTGCTTCATGGCCTTGATCTGCGCGTCGCCGCCCACTCGCGACACCGAGATGCCGACGTTGATGGCCGGGCGGACGCCCTGGAAGAACAGGTCCGACTGCAGGAAGATCTGGCCGTCGGTGATGGAGATGACGTTCGTCGGGATGTACGCCGACACGTCGCCGGCCTGCGTCTCGATGACGGGCAGGGCGGTCAACGAACCCGCGCCGAGCTCGTCGTTCATCTTGCACGCGCGCTCCAGCAGACGGCTGTGCAGGTAGAAGACGTCGCCCGGGTACGCCTCGCGACCCGGCGGGCGGCGGAGCGTCAGCGACATCTGGCGGTACGCGACGGCCTGCTTGGAGAGGTCGTCGTAGATGCATAGCACGTGGCGACCGGGGTTGTCCTTCGACGCCGGCTGGCCGTTCTCGCCCGTGTACATGAAGTACTCGCCCATAGCGCATCCGGCCATCGGGGCGATGTACTGCAGCGGGGCAGGCTCGGAGGCCGCCGCGGACACAACGATCGTGTAGCCCATGGCGCCGTGCTCTTCGAGCGTCTGGACGACGCCGGCGACCGTCGAGGCCTTCTGGCCGATCGCGACGTAGATGCAGACGACGTCCTTGCCCTTCTGGTTGATGATCGTGTCGACCGCGACGGCAGTCTTGCCCGTCTGGCGGTCGCCGATGATCAGCTCGCGCTGCCCGCGACCGATCGGGATCATCGCGTCGATGGCCATGATGCCGGTCTGCATCGGCTCATGTACGTGCTGGCGCTCGATGACGCCGGGGGCGCGGAACTCGACCGGACGGTAGCCCTCCGCAGCGATCGGGCCCTTGCCGTCCAGCGGCTCGCCGAGCGGGCTCACGATGCGACCGAGCATGCCCTTGCCGGACGGGACTTCCACGATCTTGCCGGTCGTGCGGCAGGTGTCGTTCTCACTGACGAGGGTGTACTCGCCCATGATGACGGCGCCGACCGTGTCCTCATCCAGGTTCAGGGCCATGCCCATGATCGTGTGGCCGCCCTTGGTCACGAACTCGAGGAGTTCGCCGGCCATGGCGCCTTTGAGGCCGTCGACGCGGGCGATACCGTCACCGATCTGGACGACGGTGCCGACCTCGCGGACGTCCACCTCGGGCGTGAAGGAAGCGAGCTGCGCCTTCAGCACCTCGCCGATGCGGCTCGCGGTGATGTCGGCCATTTATGCCTCACCTCCCGTTGCAGTTGCGAGCGCCTGACGGAGCCCGGACAGCTGCGCGGAAACGCTGCCGTCGAACACCCGCCCGGCGACCTTGATAACGATGCCGCCGAGGATGCCTGCATCGACGCGCTCGCGCAGCGTGACGGGGCGCCCCACAGTGGCGTTCAGCTTGTCGACCAGCGACGCGCGCAGCGCGTCCGTCAGCGCGACGGCGGTGGTGACCTCGGCCACCACGATGCCGCGCTCAGCTTCGGCGATCTCGCCGAAGCGGCGGGCGACCGCGGGCAGCTCCTCGAGCGCGTCGCGCGCCACGAGCAGCGTCACCACGGTCAGCACCTCGGGCGTGACCTCGCCGCCGAAGATGTCGCGCAGCACATCGCGCTTCTTCTCCACCGGCACGGCCGTATCCGTGAGCACCTCACGAAGATCGGCGTGGGCACGAACCGCCCGGTCGACGCCCTTGAGGTCCTCGTCCGCCGCGTCGACCGCATTCGAGGTCGTGGCGAGGTCGAAGAGCACCCGAGCGTAGGTCTCGACGGTGTCGCTAGCCATTCAGTCCGCCCACCTCTGCCACGTACTGCTCGATGAGCTTGGCGTGGTCCTCGGGCGAAAGCGTCTTGCCGATGATCTTGCCGGCCACAGCCACGGACAGGTCCGCGACGGCAGTCTGCAGCTCGGCCAAGGCGGCGGTCTTCTCGGCGACGATCGACTCGCGCGCCTTCGCCACGATGCCGGCAGCTTCCTCGTTGGCCTTGGCGACGATGTCGTCCTTCATCGCCTCGGCGACCTTGCGGCCCTGCTCGATGACCTTACCGGCCTCCGTGCGAGCCTCGGCCATCTGCGCCTTGTAGTCCTCGAGCATGCGCTCGGCCTCCACACGCGTCTCCTCGGCACGCTCGAGCGACTCGCGGATCTTGTCAGCGCGCTCGTCCAGCATCTTAGTGATGGGCGGCAGCGCGAACTTCCACAGCAGCACGAACAGCACGAGGAAGGAGACCCCCGAGATGATGACCTCTGTAGTGAAGGGGATCAGAGTTTCCATCGTTGCGTCCTCCTAGACGGCTGACTACTTGGCGGCCTGCAGGACGAACGCCAGAACGAAACCGAGCAGCGCGATGGCCTCGGCCAGAGCCATACCGATGAACATGGTGGTCTGGATACGACCAGCCATCTCGGGCTGACGCGCCATACCTTCGATGGCCTTGCCGGCGACGAAACCGACGCCGATGCCAGGGCCGATGGCGCCGAGGCCGAACGCAAGACCCGCACCCAGAACGCTCAGAGAACCGACCACTTTTCCTCCTCTTGGAAAACGACTGACCTTACCTCAAGACGGCGCCGGCCGGATGACCGACGAATATCCCCTAGTGCTCCTTCGCGTGCAGTGCGCCGCTGATGTACACGGACGTCAGGATTGCGAAGACGTACGCTTGGATGAAGGCAACGAACACCTCGAAGGCGTACATGATGATCTGCATGATCAGGCTGAGGCTGCCCACCACGATGGTGACGGGGCCGAGGCTCTTCAGCGCCAGCTCGACGAAGATCGCGAACACGCCCAGCACGATGTGGCCGGCGTACATGTTGGCGTAGAGTCGAACGCCCAGCGTGAACGGCCGCAGGAAGTGCGAGATGACCTCCAGCGGGAAGATCAGCCAGATCAGCCAGATCGGCGTCCCGGACGGGATGAAGCTCTTGATATAGGCGCCCAATCCGTTCTTCGAGACACCGATCGAGTTGTACACGATGAACACGATCACGCCCCACGTGAGCGTGACTCCCAGGGTGCCCGTGCCCGGCTTGAAGCCCGGGATGAGGCCGAGGAAGTTGTTGAACAGCACCGCGAAGAAGGTGGTGATCACGAAGGGCGCGTACTTTGCGCCCTCGTGGCCCATGACGTCGAGCACGATGCTGTTGCGCACGAACTCCACGCCCGCCTCGGCGAGGTTGCCCATTCCGCTCGGCACGAGCTTCATGCGGCGCGAGGCGACCAGGAAGAAGACCAGGCACAGCACGAGCGCGATCAGCAGGAAGACCGTGTAGTTCGTCAGCAGGGTGAGGCTCTGCTTGCCTCCATGGCCCACCACCGCGAACGGCTTCAACTCTTCGAGTAGTTCGGTGACCTTAGGTCCGAGCTCTTCCACGAGCCTACCTACCTCCTCCGAATGTGGCCTTCCTCGGGCCTGCGAACCGGAACAGAGCGACCAGAGCCATCAACATGAACCCGCCGGCGAGACACGCACCGAAGTACGCGAGACCCGGGCGGACGTAAACGAAGTAGAGCGTGAGCGCGACGAGCGCGACCACCATCGAGCCGGCGTTGATCACGAGGGTGCGCGTCATGCCGAGCCACGGGTCGTCCGCGGTGAAGAACGAGGCGCCGAACCGGGACAGTTCGAGCAAGCCCACGCCCATGAGGAAGCCGAGGATGGATGCGACGAGGGGAAGGCCCAGTAGGGCGCGTGCGCTATCGAAGACGCTCGATGTCAGTTCGGATTCCCCTTACCGTCCCTGATGCCGGTCGGCGGCGCGCTTTCGGACCCGGATCGAGGACGCAGGGGCGTGCCGGAACAAGCTCGGCAACCTTTGGAGCGCCGGCGAGAACGTGCCGGAGCGAGGCGTCTTCCGACCGGGGGGTCTCGGAAGCGTGCTTAATATACAACAAGGGATTGCCCGTCACAACACGCGGATGGCGGACCTTTGGGCCGCCATCCGCCGCGGGAATCGAGCTGACTCGCTTTGCTCGCAGCTCATTCCCGCGCCCCGGCCCCCGCTAGGACCTACTCACTCCTCGTCGGGTTGATAGTGCGCCGATTCGAAAAGGCCGAGCCAGTAGGCCATGACGCCGGACATCGCGGCCAACACGACGAACGAGATCGCCTTTATCGGCGTGGGCGACCAGCGCATCGCATAGCCACCGACCGCGAGCAGGATCGACCACACGTAGATGATCAGCACGGTCTGCCGCTGGTTGAATCCTCGGCCGAGAAGACGATGGTGGATGTGGCCCCTGTCGGCCTCCTGAATGGGCCGTCGGTGCCGCACCCGGCGGATGATGGCGGACGCGGTGTCGAACACGGGCACGCCGATGATGAGCAGCGGCACCACCAATGTGATGGCCGCGACCGACTTCATCACGCCGAGCAGCGCGATCGCCGAGAGCGAGTAGCCCAGGAACAGCGCGCCCGAGTCGCCCATGATGATCGACGCCGGATTGAAGTTGAATCGCAGAAAGCCGATGCACGCGCCGATCAGCGCGGCGGCGACCACCGCGGCAACGAACTGGTTCTGCTGGTAGGCGATCACGAGGAAGCCCGCTGCGGCGATCGCGGAGATGCCGGCGGCGAGGCCGTCGATGCCGTCGATGAGGTTGATCACGTTCGTGAAGCCGACTACCCAAACGGCCGTGACCGGGATCGAGAACAGCCCGAGCGCCATCAGTCCCCCGCCGAGCGGATTGCCGACGAACGCGACACGCAGCCCCGGCACGATCGCGAGTCCGGCCGCGAGTATCTGACCGACGAGCTTCGCGCCGGGCGACAGGCAGAAGATGTCGTCGAGCACGCCGACCGCGAAGATAACGGCCATGCCGAGCAGCACGCCGCCGACGACGGCGCCGCCTGCGAGCAGTCCGCCGCCCCAGCCGAACCAGCGCTCGCCGATCGCCTGCAGTCCCAGCGCGGCGCAGAACCCGCAGAAGATCGCTACTCCGCCGAAGCGCGAGATCTCACCCTTGTGGACGTTGCGCCCGCCGCCGTGCGCGACGATTCCCCAACGCTCGCTGAGGATGCGAACGGGCGGCGTGAGTGCGAGCGTGACGCCGCCGGCGAGCGCGATCAGCAGGAACACCTGCCACAGCTTCACGCGGCGTCACCCCCCACCAGTCGCCGAGGAACGACGCCCGCCTCGGCGAGGAGTTGCTCGGAGAGTGGGTCGGGGTAGGCCTCGCCGTACACGATGTCGACGACGCCGGCGTTCAGCAGGATCTTGGCGCACAGCACGCAGGGCTGGTGCGTGCAGTAGACGGTGGCGCCGTCGATAGGAATGCCGTGGCGTGCGGCCTGGATGACCGCATTCTGCTCGGCGTGGATGCCGCGGCACAGCTCGTGGTTGGATCCCGACGCGATGCCGCGCTCCGCACGCAGGCAGCCGACGTTCTCGCAGTGGCTGAGTCCGGACGGCACGCCGTTGTAGCCGGTGGCGAGGATGCGCTTGTCCTTCACGAGCACAGCGCCGGTGTGACGGCGCAGGCACGTCGAACGCCCCGCCACTTGCGCGGCGATCGCCATGAAGTACTCGTCCCAGGACGGCCGGGGCATTCCCGTTCTCTCCCGCTACCGCGTGCCGAACAGGCGATCGCCGGCGTCTCCGAGCCCCGGCACGATGTAGCCGTGGTCGTTGAGGTGGCTGTCGACCGCGCAGGTATAGATGTCGAGGCCGTCGCAGCACGCGCTGATCTCGTCGATACCCTCTGGAGCGGCGATCAGCACGAGCAGGTTTATCTGGCGAGCGCCTTTTTCGCGCAGGAACTGGACCGCGGCCGCCGCCGAGCCGCCCGTAGCGAGCATCGGATCGACGATGAGCACGTCGCGCTCCCCGATGTCCTCGGGCAGCTTGGAGTAGTACTCGACCGGCTTGAGCGTCTCGGGGTCGCGGTACAAGCCGATGTGGCCGACCTTTGCGGCCGGGATGAGTTCGAGGATGCCCTCGACCATGCCGAGGCCGGCGCGCAGGATCGGGATGACCGCCACCTTCTTGCCGGCGAGCACGTAGGTGTGCGCCTCGGACACGGGCGTGCGGACGACCGTCTCGGCGAGCTGGAAGCCGCGCGTGGCCTCGTAGGCCATGAGCATCGCGAGCTCCTTCACGAGCTCGCGGAACTCCTTCGCGCCGGTCCGCTCGTCACGGAGTATCGACAGCTTGTGCTGGATCAACGGGTGATCCATGACATGCACGTTGGGCCAGCGCTCGGACACGCCTGCCTCCTTCACGAGCTCGGGGACCGCTTACAGCTCGGGGTAGAGCGGGTGCTGTGCGAGCAGCCCAGCCACCTGGTCCCGCACCTCGGCGAGCACACGCTCGTCGTCGCGGTTGAAGATCGCCTTGCCGATGAGCGAGCCCACCAGCCGCGCGTCATCCTCGCCGAAGCCGCGAGTGGTGCTCGCGGCGGTGCCGACGCGGATGCCGCTCGTGACGAACGGCGACGTCGTGTCGAACGGGATGGCGTTCTTGTTGACCGTGATGCCGACGGACTCGAGCAGATGCTCCGCGTCTTTGCCGGTGATCGACGCCGGCGTGAGGTCCACGAGCACGAGGTGGTTGTCGGTGCCGCCGGAGACCAGACGCAGGCCTGCCGAGGCCATGGCCTCGCCCATCGCCTGGCAGTTGCGCACGACCTGGTGGGCGTACTCGGCGAACGACGGCTGCAGCGCCTCGCCGAACGCGATCGCCTTCGCGCTGATGACGTGCATGAGCGGGCCGCCCTGCATGCCCGGGAAGACGATCTTGTCGAGCGCCTTCGCGTACTGCTCCCTGCACAGCACGAGGCCCGAGCGCGGCCCGCGGAGCGTCTTGTGGGTCGTCGACGTGACGAAGTCGGCGTGCGGCACCGGCGACGGGTGGGCACCGCCGGCGACGAGGCCGGCGATGTGCGCCATGTCGACCATGAACAGCGCGCCGACCTCCTCGGCGATCTCCGCGAACGTGTCGAACTCGATGGTTCGCGGGTACGCCGACGCGCCCGCCACGATCATCGTGGGCTTGCACTCACGGGCGATGCGGCGCACCTCGGCGTAGTCGATACGCTCGGTCTTCTGGTCCACGCCGTACGCGCACACGTTGTACAGCATGCCGGAGAAGTTGACCGGAGAGCCGTGCGTAAGGTGACCGCCGTGCGCGAGGTTCATGCCCAGGATGGTGTCGCCCGGCTTCAGGACCGAGAAGTACGCGGCCATGTTCGCCTGAGAACCGGAGTGCGGCTGCACGTTCGCGTGCTCTGCGCCGAAGAGCTGCTTCGCCCGGTCGATCGCGATCTGCTCGACGACGTCGACTTTCTCGCAGCCACCGTAGTAGCGCTTGCCCGGGTAGCCTTCGGCGTACTTGTTCGTGAGCACGCTCCCCTGTGCTTCCATCACGGCAAGCGAGGTGAAGTTCTCCGAGGCGATCAGTTCGATCGTGTTGCGCTCGCGTTCGAGCTCCGCGTCCATGGCGGCGGCAACCTCGGGATCGGTCTGCGGGATGAAGCGCAACGTCATCCGGTCCTTCCTTCCGTACGACGGGGGACGGGGCTGCCTAGCCCCGCGTCTCCAGTTCGGTGATCTTGTCGATGCGGCGCTGGTGCCGGCCGCCTTCGAATTCGGTCTGCAGGAACGCGTCAAGGATGTCCTTCACGACCGGCACCGGCGAGTAGCGGCCTGCCAGCGTGATCACATTCGCGTCGTTGTGCCGTCGCGCCATGCGCGCCATCTCGGGGTCAGTCACCTGGACCGCGCGCACGCCATGGACCTTGTTCGCCGCGATAGCCATTCCCAGGCCCGAGCCGCACACCAGCACGCCCTTGTCGGCGCGTCCCTGCGCGACGGCGCGCGCCACCTCGTCCGCGTAGTCGGGGTAGTCGACCGACGCCTCGGACGTGGGTCCCACATCCTCCACCTCGTAGCCGGCGGCGAGCAAGTACTCCCGCACGAACTCCTTCATCGGAAAGCCGGCGTGGTCGGAGCCGAGGTGGATACGCATCGAGACGATCGGCCTTCCTTGGGGGGAAACGCGGGCGGGGCACAAACGGGCGGCGTACCCGGCCGGGGCGCGGAGGCCCCAAGGATACGCCGCCCTCGATTGTAGCAGGACTCGGCCGCCTCGGACCGCACCTCTTACTGGGTGACGGCCGCCGCAGACGAGATCGCGTCCGCGCCAATGGCGCCCTCGCGGATGATCTGGGGAGCCGGACCGGTGCAATCGACCACGGTAGATGCGGTCTTGTGCTCGGTCTCCCCGCCGTCGAGCGCGAGGTCGGCAGCCGCGAGGATGCGCTCCTCGATCTCGCCGAACTCGCCCGGCGCGTGCCTGCCGGAGGTGTTCGCCGAAGTGGCCAGGATAGGCCCGCCGGCGGCCATGATCAGTTCCTTCACGACTTCGTGGTCGGGCGCGCGCAGCGCAATCGTGCCGCGATTGTCGGTGAACTCGTTGGGGATTCGGGCGGAGGCCTTCACGACGAGGGAGAGCGCGCCGGGCCAGAACGCCTTGGCGAGCTTGTGTGCGTACTCGGGCACGTCGACGCCGTAGATGTCGAGCGCATCCTCGGTCTCAACCAGCCACGGGAGCGGCTTGCTGCGATCGCGAATCTTGATGTCGACGATCTCGTGCGGACCGATACAGGAACTTGCGAGGGCGCCGATACCGTAAACGGTCTCGGTCGGGAAGACGACAACCCCGCCGTCGCGAAGCACATTGGCGGCGAGGTTTATCGCTTCTGCTGACGGATTCTCCGGATCGATATGGATGACCTTGCTCATCGCAGCTCGCCTCCCGTTTCCGTACGATGACTAACCGCTCGCGTCCGCGAGTTCGCACCGCAACGTCGGCGTAAGAAGCGAACCGATCCGCTCGCCACCGCGCGCCACGCGATCCGCCGAGCTCCACCGCCAGCGTACCACCATCGATGCGCCAACGGTGTGGGGATACTGTCGAGTTTGATACCACTCCGACGACCGGGCATCCCCCCGCCCGGCGACACGCCCCACCGCTCCGGGATGCGCTCGCGGCGGCGCCGCTACTCGGCGGCGAGCCACCGTCCCCAGCGACTGAACTGCCTGCCGAGCAGGGTCGCGCCGACGAAGGCCGCGCAACTGGCGAGCAGTACGACCGCGGGCATCGCAGGATAGAAGTAGCGGATCGTCAATTGGATGTTGTAGTGGATCGCGATCACGTACAGCGGGACGGTCGCGGCCAGCAGGAGTCGACGCGAGCGGACCACGAGGGCCATGCCGATGATCGCGGCGCCCACGAGCACGCGCTGGTAGATCGTCATCAGCGCCACGAGCGTGGCGAGCGCATACGGGTTGTAGGTCGACGGCTGGGCGAAGCCGATGCGCTCGATGCCCGGCTCGTAGACGTCCTCCCACACGTCGGCGAGCTGGGGCACCCACGGGTTCGCCACCGATATCGCGGTCTCCCCCGCGTGCGTGCGAGCCGGCGTCGCCTGCTCGATCGTCCATGGCCGGAGCACGACGGGGTAGTCGGGGATCGGCGGCGTCGACGTCAAGCGCACGGGGCCACCCGGGAAGTCGACGGGTTTGGCGATGTCGACGTTCGTTCGGATGGGGACGAACCGCCCGGCGATCGCGGCACTCCTCACCCACCACGGGGCGAACACGAGCGCGAAGCCGAGCGCGCCGCACGCGAGGAGCAGAACAACACGCCGGAAGGGCTCGAGGCGGCGAACGAGCATGTACGTGATCGGCACGAACGGCCACAACGCCAACGCGGGACGCATCATGTCGGTGGTCGCAACCAGCAGTCCGAAGCAGAACGCCATGGGCAGCGTTCGTCGGCGAGCGGGCTTGCACAGCTCGAGCGCGAGCCACAGCTCGATCGCGAAGAGAACCGTCCCGGCCTGATCGGCGAGCGTCGTCGATGACGCCCACGCGAACGGCAGGTACAGCGTGGCGGCGATCCCTGCGACGAGGCCGAGCCTGTGACCGCCGAGCGAGCGTCCGCACAGGTACAGCATCAGGACGATGCCCACACCCATGAGCAGCTGCAGGAAGACGATCCAGGGTTCGACGTGCGTGATGGCGGCGACCGGATTGGCGGGTGAGACCCGGGAGACGAGGTAGATCGCCGAGAGCAGCAGCGGGTAGCCGGGGGTGACGTCGTCGTTCGGGACAACACGCGAGCCGGGGGGCTGCAGCCCGAACGAGAACACGTGGTCGTGCAGCACCCGGAGCGAAGTCATCGTGTAGCCGTAGGCGTCGCGAACCAGCGGCGGCAGCGGGAAGACGGACAGCGCGAGCGCGTACACGATGAACGAAACGACGAGCAGCAGCGCGACGGGAAGACCCCACGCCTTGACGGCTTTCACCTATGGACCCCTTGACCTGCTTGTTCGTGAGTGTGTCGGTGTCCCGGGCGGGACGCGGCACAGCGTCGTCTACGAAGGCTTCCTGCCGAAGACGATCCGGTCCGCTCCCGTCAGGTCAGCGGCGACGCGAACTGCATGCCAGTTCGCTTCCAGTAGCTCCTCGGCCATGGCGCGGACGCGCGTCTCGTCGAGTTCCATCGCGAGCGCACCGCCGTCTGCCAGCCACCGAGGCGCCTCCGCCGCGATCCGACGGGCGACATCGAGGCCGTCGGGACCGCCGTCGAGCGCGAGCGCGGGCTCGAAGCCGGCGACCTCGGCGGGCAGTGACGGCAGGTCGCCGGTGGGGATGTACGGCGGATTCGACACGACGACGTCGACTCGGCCGAGGAGGTCGCGAGGCAGCGGCGCGAACAGGTCGCCGCGCAGGATGGTGACGCGCTCCCCCACGCCGACGCGCTCGGCGTTCTCGGCGGCAACGTCAGCGGCGAGGGGCGCGATCTCCGTCGCGTACACCAGCGCCTCGGCGCGCTCGTAGCCGACCGACACGGCGACCGCGCCGGAGCCGGCGCACAGATCGACGACGGTGGGCTGCGCGATAGCGCGCACGGCAGACAGCGCCTCGTCGACGAGCAGCTCGGTCTCGGGCCGCGGGATGAAGACGCCGGGGCGGACCTTCAGCACGAGGTGGCGGAACGGCATCTCGCCGGTCACGTACTGCAGCGGCTCCCCGGCAGCGCGGCGCTCGATGCCCTCGCGGAACGCGCCGCGCTCCTCGGCCGAGAGCGGGCGATCGTGGTACGCGTACAGCTCGACGCGCGACAGACCGGTCGCGGCGGACAGCAACCACTCGGCGGAGAGGCGGGGATTCTCGGCGCCCTTGCGGCCGAGATACTCGACCGTCCAGGCGAGCGCCTCGCGGATCGTCCAGACGCGTTTCGCCATTACGCCGCCGGCTTCGCGGGGCGTCGGGCCACCTAGACCACCTGCGACAGCCGCTCGGCCCGGTCGGCGGCGGCGAGGGCTTCGACCAAGGTATCGATGTCGCCCATCAGCACACCGGGCAGGTTGTGCACGGTGAGGCCGATGCGGTGGTCGGTGATACGGTCCTGTGGGAAGTTGTACGTGCGGATCTTCTCTGACCGCTCGCCCGAGCCGATCTGGCTGCGGCGCGTTGCGCCCAGTTCGGCTTGCTGCCGCTCCATCTCCATCTCGTACAGGCGCGCCTTGAGGATGCGCAGCGCCTGCTCGCGGTTCTGGAGCTGCGACTTCTCGTTCTGGCAGCTCACGACGAGTCCGGTGGGGATGTGCGTCATGCGAACGGCGGAGTCCGTGGTGTTGACCGACTGGCCGCCAGGGCCGCTCGAGCGGAAGACGTCGATGCGCAGATCGTTCGCGTTGACCTCGACCTCGACGTCCTCGGCCTCGGGGAGCACGGCCACCGTCGCGGTCGACGTGTGGATGCGGCCCTGCGACTCGGTCTCGGGCACGCGCTGCACGCGGTGGACCCCCGACTCGAACTTCAGCTTCGAGTACGCGCCCTTGCCCTTGACCATGAAGATGACTTCCTTGAAGCCGCCGGTGTCGGACTCCGAGGACGACATCTCCTCGACCTTCCAGCGGTGCGCCTCGGCATAGCGGGCGTACATGCGGAACAGATCGCCCGCGAAGTTCGCCGCCTCGTCGCCGCCAGCGCCGGCGCGGATCTCCACGATGATGTTCTTGTCGTCGTTCGGGTCCTTGGGGAGCATCATGACTTTGAGCTCCTCTTCGAGGACCGGCGCCTGCGCCTCGAGGCTGCGCGCCTCCTCGGCGGCGAATTCCCTCATGTCCGCGTCGGTCTCCGTGCGCACCATCTCGCGCGCTTCCTCGAGCGCGTCGAGCACGCCGAAGTACTCGCGGACCTTGCCCGCGATCTGCGTCATCTCCGCGTGCTCCTTGGCGAGGCGCGCGTACTCCTTCTGATCGCCCAGGACGGCCGGATCGCCGAGTCTGGCGGTCAGCGCTTCGTAGGAGTCGAGGATTAGTTGCAGCTTTTCGCGCAGCATGATTGCGGGGGTACCTCCGAGGAGAGAGTGGCTCGAAACGACTCGGGCAGGACCGCCATGAGAGACAGCCGTGGCCTGCCCAGGCTACGAATTGTACTACGAAGCATTGCGGATGATTGCGACGTGAGCTGCTGCGACAGGTGCGGCATGTTGGGCAGGCCGAGTACCCAAGTGCAAGGCGCGTGCCGTGTGAAACGCCTCTAGCGCTACTCGCCCTCGAGCGCCGCCGCCGTCATCGGCTCCGGCTCGACCGACGCCTCAGCGAGGCGCACCTGCGTCTCCGGCTGCGAGTCGAGTTCGCGTCGGACCACCGCTTCCATCGCGGCCACAGCGACCTCGACCATCCCATCGTCGGGCTCTCGGGTGGTCATTCGCTGCAGCTGCAAGCCAGGCCACAGGATCGCGCGCACGAGCGGCTGCTCGGAGCGAGGACCCGCCCACTTCACGGTGACCTCGTAGGCGATGCCCGCAACGAGCGGCAAGAGCAGGATGCGGATGCCGATGTTGAAGAGCACCACCAGCAGCCGCGACTCCACACCCCACCCGGCGAGAATCGCCTTCACGGGAACGATCGAGAACACGACGATCGCGATGATCATCACCATCAGCAGGAACGACGTGCCACACCGCACGTGGAGCGTCTCGTAGCGCTGGATGTGCTCGGCGTCGAGCGGCCGCCCGTGCTCGTAGGCATGGATCGTCTTGTGCTCGGCGCCGTGGTAGGCGAACACGCGCTGAATGTCCTTCACCCGGGAGATCGCCCAGATGTAGACGAAGAAGATGGCGAGCCGCAGTACGCCGTCGAAGACGTTCCACGCGAACGGGTGCTTGAGCGAGCTGCCGAGGACGGCGTTCGTGGCGAATGCCGGGAGCACGATGAAGATCCCGACTGCGAGCGCCAGGCCGATGATCATGGTGACGCCGACCTCGCTGCTGGAGAGCTGCTCCTCCTCGGTCTCGCCGGCCTGCGCCGCCGAGATACCGAACGCCTTGAGCGCTAGCACCATGGTCTCGTAGAAGCCCCAGATGCCCCGGAGAATGGGCAGCCGCAGCCACTTGTGCTCGGTGGCCGCCGTGATCAGGTCGTGCTCTTCACAGTAGATGGTGCCGTCGGGGCGACGGACGGCGACGGCCCAGTTGAGCTTGCCGCGCATCATGATGCCCTCGAGCACCGCCTGCCCGCCGATATGCGTGTGTGTCGGCGTTTCGTGCGGCGCGTCCGCGTGTTCAGCCATCAGTCCCTCTTCGGCGCTCGGGGGTATGGGGTCCCGCAGGTCATCTTCCCCTCCGGGCACGGCCCCCGGCGGCAGGCGGCACCGGCGTCGCCAAAGACGTACGGCGCTGTCGGTTCGGCGAGGTCGAGCATGCGCAGGGCGAGCGCGCGAATCTCCCACTGCGCTCGGTTGCAGCAGCGGAGTTCGAAGAAGTGCAGCAGTTCGCGGATGTTCATGGTGACGACGATCTTCGTCTCCATGGCATTGGGCAGGAGGTAGCGGGCGTCCTCGGCGGGGACACCGGCCTCGAGCAGCCGCCGATACGCGCCGAAAGCCGCACGGCACGCAGTCTCGAACTCGGCGCGCGCCTCGGCGTTCGCGGCGACGTCGGGCGGGATGACGAACGAGGGTTCCTCGGCATACGTCACGTACCGCTGCGACTGCTGGTTATAGCTCGCGAGCCGGTGCCTGACCAGCTGGTGGGTGAGCGCGCGGGAAACGCCGTCGATCGCGAACGTGTAGCTCGCGTGCTCGAGCGCCGAGTGATGGCCCGACGTCATTATCGTGCGGAGCACCTTGCGGACGGCCTCGTCCGACATGCTCTCGAGCAGCTCGGCCGCGCCGACCGGTGCGTAGCACAAGCGTGCGGCGACCGCGACGGCACGCTCGGGATCGGGCGTGTGATTCAGCAGGCGTACGTCCATGCGGCCTCCGTGCAGTGGGCGACGTTCGCGGCGCGGATCGGAACGCTCGGGCCGAACAAAGAGGGGCGGCCCGCGGGCCGCCCCTCCATTCTAGCGTAGCGTTGGGATCGAATGTCCTCCGCCGAGGCTACTCGGCGCTCTCGCCCTCGGGCTTCTCGCCCGCAGCGTCGGCCTCGCCGCTCTCGACGGCAGCCTTCGTCTCGTGGCGTCCGGCCTTCTCGGCCTTCAGCGACTCGCGGCTGTCGCGCGCCTTGCGGGCGACCTCGGCGGCCTCTTCGGCGGCCTTCTGGCGTGCCTCGCGCTGCGCGGCTTCGCGCTCCATGACCTGCTGCGCCGCGTTGCCGAACTTGTCCGAGAAGCGCTGGACGCGTCCACCGGTGTCGACGAACTTCTGCTTGCCGGTGTAGAACGGGTGGCAGGCCGAGCACAGTTCGACGTGCAGCTCGGGCTGTGTGGAGCGGGTCTTGAACGTGGACCCGCACGAGCACACGACGGATGACTCCATGTACTCGGGATGGATATCTTTCTGCATCTCTAACCTCCTGAAGGTGCGTGCGGTTTCCGACCGAACGCAAGTACATCTTGAAGACAGGCCGCGATAGGATATCACGCGCTCGCAAAGCGCGGCAATTCATACCCGCGGCCGTCCACTATGAGCAAGTCGAATGCCCACGCGAACTCGAGCGGGCCGATCGAAGCGTGCGCGCACAGCACGGCATGCGCCTCCTCGACGCACCCCTCGCCGAGGACAGCCATGAGCGCGCCTCGCGTGCGGAGGCTGTCGGCGAGCGAGCGGGCGTCGGGGTAGGTCTCGCGCACCACGAGTCGGCGGGCGGCCGACGCGCGGCCAGCGAGTTCGTGCGCGAACGCTCGCGCGCCGCGCTCCCAGGACGGGCGCGCGCGGAGGCGCCACGCGAGACGCTGCAGCAGCAGGTTCCCGGCCGGCAACGGCGGTTCGAGCGCGACCGGCACCGACAGCGCGAGCACGCCGTCGCGCGCGAGGTCGAGAAGCCGGCGGCGGTCCTCGGCGGAAAGCCAGTGCGCCGCGACCGAGCACGCCACGAGGTCGGCGGGCCCGACGCATGCGTCGGCGAGCGTGCACGGCTGGAAGCGCGCGTCGGGCACGCGGCGTCGAGCGGCCACAAGCATCGCCGAGGACGGCTCGACGGCATCGAGCCGCGAATCCGGGAAGCGCTCGCGGAGGGCGGCGGTCGCGAAGCCGGTTCCCGCGCCGATCTCGAGGATCGATCGCGGCGTGAGATCCGACGGCAGCAGCGCGAAAAGTTCGTCGGCGACGTGCCGATAGAAGCGCTCGTGGGCCACCGCGTCGTAGGCGAGGGCGACCCGCTCGTAGTGCTCGAACGCGCTCACTGGACCAGCCAGTCGAGCCAGTGGGCGACGGCGTCGACCGCGGACGGCGCCTCGACGATGGTCCCGTGGTCGGTGCCGGGGATGTGCACGATCTCCACGCCCTCGGCGACCCAGTCATCGGCCTGGCGCTGCACCGACGGGATGTCGAATTCCGCGACGAGCAGCAGCGTGGCGGGCGCCGGGACCACGGGGGCGGCCAGCACCTCGAGCAGGCCGCCGTAGCGCGCCGACTCGTTCACGCGGTTCGCCCGCAACGTCCGCACCATTTCACGCGGCGAGCCTTCGAAGGTCGCCTGGCCCGGGAGCGAGAGCGCGGCGACCACGGGCGCTTCGGCAAGTAGTGCGAGCCGCGCGCCCATACTGTGCCCGACGACGAAGCCGGGGCGATCGAGCGCGCCGAGCCAGGCCTCAGTGTCGGCGAGCGCGGACGCGAGGGTGAGCGGTTCGTCCGCGCGATCGCCGTGGCCGGGGAGGTCCGGCACGAGCACCCGGGCCCGCAGGCGGACCGCGAGCTGCTTGGCGAGTTCGAGCAGTTCGAGGCGGTCGCCCCCGTACCCGTGCAGCACCAGGCCGACGAGAGGCGCATCCTTCGCGCCGATGCACTCACAGATGGTGCTAGCCGGCCGCGAACTGCCCACGCCGCTCCTCCTCGGTGATCTCGGAAATCGCCCATGCGGCCACGTCCACGAGTTCGCGAAGGTCCGCCTCGGCGATGGCGAGCGGCGGCATCAGCACGATCACGTCGCCGAGTGGGCGGATGATGACGCCGCGCTCGCGCGCCTTCAAGATGACGCGACGCCCGACGCGCTCCGACGCTGCGTACGGCTCGCGTGTCCGCGCGTCGGCCACGAGCTCGACGCCTACCATCATCCCCGTCTGCCGGATGTCGCCGACGTGCGCCAGCCTCCGCAGCGGCGCGAGCAGCTCGGCGAGCAGGGCGGCACGCTCCCCCACCCGCGCGATCAGCCCGTCGCGCTCGATCAACTCGAGGTTCGCGAGCGCGACCGCGCACGCGAGCGGATTGCCGGTGTACGTGTGGCCGTGGAAGAACTGCTTCGACTCCTCGTACGTTCCGAGGAAGGCCTCGTAGATGCGCTCGGTCGCGAGCGTCGCGGCCAGCGGCAGGTAGCCGCCCGTGATGCCCTTCGCGACCGTCATGAGGTCGGGGCGAACGTCGTCGTGCTCGCAGGCGAACATCCGCCCGGTACGGCCGAAGCCGGTCGCCACCTCGTCGGCGATGAGGAGCACGTCGTGTGCGCCGCACAGGTCGGCGACTCGGCGCACGTACCCCGCCGGCTGGACGAGCATCCCCGCGGCGCCCTGCACGACCGGCTCCATCACGACCGCCGCGATCTCGTGGGCGTGCGCCTCGAGGGCGCGATACAGCGCGTCCAGGCAGCGCAGTCCGCAGAACGCGGGGGCGAGGCCGTGCGGACAGCGGTAGCAGTCGGCGGCGGGCACGAGGCGCGCGTCGAACAGCAGCGGGCCGAAGATGCCGTGGAACAGGTCGATGCCGCCGACGCTCACCGCGCCGATCGTGTCCCCGTGGTAGGCGTTGGTGAAGCTGACGAACGACGCCTTCTCGGGCCGCCCGACCTGCCGCCAATACTGGAACGCGATCTTGAGCGCGATCTCGACAGCCGTCGACCCGCTGTCCGAGTAGAAGACGCGCGTCAGCCCCGACGGCGCGAGCGACGCGAGCCGCTCCGCGAGCAGCGCCGAGGGCTCGTTCGCGAGTCCGAGCAGCGTGGAGTGCGCCACCTTCGCGAGCTGCTCGCGTACGGCGTCGTCGAGCTCGCGCACCCGATGCCCGTGCACGTTCGTCCACAGCGACGACACGCCGTCGATGTAGCGTCTCCCCTCGGCGTCCTCGAGTCGGCAACCCTCGGCGCGCACGATCATCAGCGGGTGAGGCGCTTCGCCCAAGTACTCGCGCATCGCGGTGAACGGGTGCCACACGTGGGCGGCGTCGGCGGTAACTGCTGACGCGTAGTCGCGCGGCGGGAGCAGCAGCGCGGCTAGGTCGATTGCGCCCACATGCTCGTCCAACTCGCCGAACTCACCCGCGTCGACATCGAGCCCCGCCACCTGGGCTACGACGCCGAGGAGCGGCACGCCGGTGAGCCGGGGGAGTTCGACGAGGTTGCTGCGCTCGGCCTCGCTCGGTCGTGGGGGAAGGCCGTTCACCACGACGCCCAGCACGTCCACGCCGCGCTCGCGACAGGCACGCACGGTGAGCAGCGTGTGGTTGAGCGTGCCGAGGCCCGGCCGCGCGACGACGACCGCTGGCAGGCCGAGGGCGACCGCCACGTCCAGCATGTCGTGCTGCTCGTTCAGCGGAACGAGCGCTCCTCCGACGCCTTCCACGAGCATCGTCTCGCACGACCGCTCCAGCTCGCGGTAGCGCGCGACGATGCGCTCGATATCGATCTCGACCGGCTCGGCGGCCGCCGCCACGTGCGGCGATAGCGGCGCGTCGAGGCGGTACAGGCCGACGCGCTCCTCGGCGACGGCAGTGGCAGCCGCAAGGTACTCCGTGTCCGCCCACACGCGCCGTCCTCGGCGAGCGACGGTGCCACAGGCTACCGGCTTGTACGCGCACACCCGCTGCCCGTTCGCGCGAAGCGCCCGAGCGAGGAGCGCGGTCACCACGGTCTTGCCGACGCCCGTGTCCGTGCCGAGCACGAGGATTCCGCGCGCCCTACCCACCGATCCCCCACTCCCTGCCGACGCTCGTCAGCACGGTCAGCGCGTACTCGACCTCGTCGTCGGTGTGCGCGGCAGACAGCGTCAGCCGGAGCCGAGCGGTGCCGGGCGGAACGCTCGGCGGCCGGATCGCCGGCACGAACACGCCCTCGGCGAGGCACGCCTCCGATAGCCGCACTGCGGTCGATGCGTCGCCCACGACGATCGGGACGATGGGCGTGACCCCGTCAGGGATGCGGAATCCGGCGGCGGCCAGGCGCGACCGCACGCGGCCGGCGAGCTCGAGGACGCGCGCTTGGCGCCACGGCTCCTCGGCGAGCAGCTCGACTGCGCGCGTCGACGCGGCGACCGAGGCGGGCGGCAGGCCGGTAGTGAAGATGAACGGGCGCGCCTTGTTCACGAGGTAGCTCGCCACGACCTCGTCGCACGCGACGAAGCCGCCGACCGACCCGAGCGCTTTGCTGAGCGTGCCGATCTCGATGTCGGCGTGTGCGCAGAGCGCGGCGCATGTCCCCCCACCGCCCTCGCCGACCACCCCCGTGCCGTGCGCGTCGTCGACGACGAGGATGCACCCGTGCTCGTCGGCGAGCTCGCGGAGCCGAGGAAGCGGCGCGAGGTCGCCATCCATCGAGAAGACGCCGTCGGTGACGATGAACCGTCGTCGGGCGTCGTCGCCGACCGCCAGCATCTCCGCGAGCCGTGCGAGGTCCGCATGCGGGTAGCGGCGGAGGGTCGCACCGCTCAGCGCGACGCCGTCGTAGATGCTCGCATGGTCGAGCTTGTCGAGGTACACGCCGTCGGCTCGGCCGGCGAGCGTGGCGAGCACGCCGAGGTTGGCGTGGTAGCCGGTCGGGAACACGAGCGCCGCCTCGTGCTGCTTGAGCCGAGCGAGCGCTCTCTCCAGCCGACGGTACGACGGCGAATCGCCGCTCACGAGACGCGAGGCGGTCGCCGAAGCGCCGTAACGCTCGAGCGCGATCGCCGCCGCTCGGACCACTTCGGGATGCCTCGCGAGCCCGAGGTAGTCGTTTCCCGCGAACACGACGACCTCGCGGCCGTCGATCACCGCGCGGGTGGACGTCTCACCCTCGAACGCGCGCAACCGCCGCCGCATCCCCTCCCGATCGAGCGCCGAGAGGTCGGCGGCGAGGCGCTCACGCATCGAGGCCGACATCAAGCCCCAGCGAGCCGAGCATGTCGAGGTCGTCGCGCACGGCCGGCCCCGAAGTCGTGAGCAAGTCGCCGACGAGCAGCCCATCCGCTCCGACGCGGAACGGGAGCGCGGGTTCCTCGGCGAAGACACTGGTGCGACCGCCGGCGAGACGCAGGTTCGCGTGCGGCAAGACCAGCCGGAAGATCGCGAGGTACTTGGCGGCTTCGAGGGCCGAGATGCGGGCGCGGGCCGCGAGCGGGGTGCCCGGGCGCGGGTCGAGGAAGTTGATCGGGACGGAGTCCGGACGGAGCGCGCGCAGTTCGAACGCGAACTCCACGCGCTGCCGGGGCGACTCGCCCATGTTGAGGATGCCGCCGCAGCAGGTCTCGATGCCGTGCGCCTTCAGCGAGCGGACGACCGCCGCCCGCTCCTCCCACGTATGCGTCGTGCAGATCTTGCCGAAGAAGCTCCGGCACGTCTCGAGGTTGTGGTGGTAGCGGTTCAGGCCGGCCTCGGCGAGGCGACGGATGCGCGCCGGCGACAGCGAGCCGAGCGAGGCGCAGCGCCGCAAGGCGGTCTCCTCGGCGATGCGAGCTACGGCGGAAACAGCGACCTCGAAGTCGGCGTCGGAGAGCGCGCCGCCGCTCGTGACGATGCAGAAGCGGTGCACGCCGTTCGCCTCGGCGCGCTTGGCTGCCGCGACGATCTCGTCGGCCGAGCGCATCGACTCCACGGCGCACTCGGCGCTGTGGTGCTTCGACTGGGCGCAGAAGGCGCAGTCCTCGGCGCATGCGCCCGTGCGAGCGCTGATGATCGAGCAGAGATCGACGCGGCGACCCGATTCGCGCCTGCGCATCGCGTTCGCGAGGCGGCCGAGCGCGGGGACGAGGTCGTCGGGGAGATCGGTGAGGCGCACCGCGAGGTCGAACCCGATGGCGCGGCCGAGGATGAGGTCTCGTTCGACCTCATCCAGCAGTCGTGTCCAGTATCCGTTAACCCGCGCTCTCATAATGGTTTACCACCCTAGCATCGGCCGTTCGGCCGGGTCAACGCTCGCTTTGCGTGAATCAGACGGCGCCTGTCCGTTCAACGCGACAACAGAAGAAGGCCTCCCGAGGGAGGCCTTCGATTCGTGCTCGGGTCGTGCGGCTCGCGCCTAGTACCCGTTGTTGATCTTCGCCTTGGAGATCGCGGCGAGGAACTCGCGGTTGCTCTTCGTCTGCTTCAGCTTGTCGATGAGCAGCTCGATGGCCGGGGCGGGCTCGAGGCTGTGCAGGACCCGGCGCAGCTTCCAGATGTACGGCGCCTCGACCGGGTCGAGCAGCAGCTCTTCCTTACGGGTGCCGGAGGCCACCACATCGATGGCCGGGAAGATGCGCTTGTCGGCGAGCTTGCGGTCGAGCCGCAGCTCCATGTTGCCGGTGCCCTTGAACTCCTCGAAGATGACCTCGTCCATCTTGGAGCCGGTGTCCACCAGCGCCGTCGCGAGGATCGTGAGCGAGCCGCCGAACTCGATGTTGCGCGCTGCGCCGAAGAACTTCTTCGGCGGGTAGAGCGCGGTGGAGTCGACGCCGCCGGACAGGATGCGGCCGGATGCCGGCGTCGCGAGGTTGTAGGCGCGGGCGAGACGCGTGATCGAGTCGAGCAGGATGACGACGTCGTAGCCGCTCTCGGTGAGGCGCTTCGCGCGCTCCATGACGAGCTCGGCGACCGCGATGTGGTTCTCGCTCGGCATGTCGAAGGTCGACGAGACGACCTCGCCCTTGATCGAGCGCTCCATGTCCGTGACTTCCTCGGGCCGCTCGTCCACGAGCAGGCACATGAGGTAGGCCTCGGGATTGTTGGCCGCGATCGAGGCGGCGACATCCTTGAGGATGGTGGTCTTACCGGCCTTCGGCGGCGACACGATGAGGCCACGCTGGCCCTTACCGATCGGCGCGGTGAGGTCGATGATCCGCGACGTGATCGCCGTGGGGTCGTTCTCGAGCTTGAACTTCTCGTCCGGGTAGACCGGCGTGAGGTCCTTAAAGTTCTTCCGGCGCTTGACCTCTTCGGGGTCCTTGCCGTTGATCGAGGTGACCTTCAGCAGCGCCGAGTACTTCTCGCCCTCCTTGGGCGGCCGGACCTGTCCGTGGACGAGATCCCCACGACGCAGCTCGAAGCGCCGGATCTGCGACTGCGACGTGTAGACGTCCTTGTCGCCCGGCAGGTAGCCGCTCGTTCGAACGAAGCCGTAGCCCTCGGGCAGGACGTCGAGCACGCCGTAGATGTCGATGAAGCCCTCGGCCTTCACCTTGGCCTCGAAGACCGCCGCGATGAGCTCGTCTTTCTTCTTCAGCGCCTTGACGTCGAGGCTGAGCTCCGCCGCCATTTCGCGCAGCTCTGCCATGGTCTTCTCGGCGAGCTGCTCTTTCGTGATGGACGGCGCCTGCTGTTCCTGGAAACCGCCCGGGCCGCCTCGGCGACCCCGCTTGCGTGGACGTGCACTCATGAGTTCTTGACTTTCTCCCAGTCGGCCAGGAACGATTCCAGGCCGCGATCAGTTAGTGGGTGCTTGACGCACTGCTGCAGCACCTTGAACGGCACGGTCGCGATGTCCGCGCCGAGCAGCGCTGCGCCGAGCACGTGCTGCGGATGCCGCACGGATGCGGCGATGACCTCGACCTTGTGGCCGAAGTCGTAGTTGGCGAGCGCCTGGATCACGTTGCCCAGGTGCTCCATGCCGTCTTCGCAGATGTCGTCGAAGCGGCCGATGAACGGGCTCACGTACGCGGCGCCGGAGCGGGCGGACATGATTGCCTGCGCAACCGTGAAGCACAGCGTCATGTTCACCTTCACGCCCTTGGCGGCCAGCTGCTTGGTTGCGGCGAGGCCCTCGGGCATGACGGGAACCTTCACCACGACGCGCGGGTCGATCTCGGCGAGCCGCAGCCCTTCCTCGACGATCTCATCGCGCTTCAGCGTCACGGTCTCCGCGGAAACGGGGCCGTCGACGATGTCGCAGATGCGCTTCACGTGGGCGGGGAAGCTGTCGATGCTGCACCCCGACTCGCGGGCGTACAGGCTGGGGTTGGTGGTGACGCCCGAGAGAACCCCCCAGCTCGCCGCCTCCTCGATTTCCGCGATGTTCGCGGTGTCCAGGAAGAACTTCACGCTCCTACCTCTCCTCCTTCGTCAGGGACAGCGCCTGCAGGTGGCCGGTGCGAGGCGCTCTGTGCCGCGAGGTCGTCTTCCTCGCCGATTACCGCGTTCACGATGTGCTCGAGCATGTCGGCAACGGTGCGGTCGAGCTGGATGCTGTGCACCACCGGAATCCCGTGCTCACGCGCGAGGTCCTCGATGTACTCACCGAGCAGCCGGATGTTGCCGAAGTTGCCCCGGTACTTCTCGAACGGTCTGGTCCCGTCCGTCTGCACCTCTCGGATGTAAAAGTGGCTCCGGTGCAGCTCCTCGTCCTCCACGTTCACGACGAGTTGCACGACCGACGCGTTCTCGAACTGCGACGGCTTGATGTAGCCCGGAACCAGGTGCACACCTTCGATCACGGTGCTCACGCCTTCGAGCACGGATCGTTCGATGAGGGACTTGATGCCGGTGGCCACGACGGCGGTCTGCTCCCGAAAACCGACGATGACGGGATTGGCGCCGTGGGGCACGGGGACTCGTAGGCCACGCCACGCGTCGAACGAACTCTCGTAGATCGCGGGCATGAGGTCCCTTGAGAAGATACCACGCATCACCTGCCGGATGGAATCGGTCGAAATGATGCGAGTGATACCGAGGCGGTGGGCGACCTCAGCGGCGATCGTCGACTTCCCGACCCCGGTGGTTCCGCCGATCATGACGATCAGTGGGCGGTCGAGCTTGCCGATCTCGTAGAGCTTGCGGTACCGCCTGGCGTACTCGGCGCCGGCGGCCTGCTCCAGTACCCCCGCTGCCATCTCCCGCAAGTCGCGTACCGAAACGCGCAGTTCGCCGCTCTCACGCAGAGAATCCTCGATTTTTTGCGCCGCGACCCAGGCGCGACCCGGCGAAACGCCGGTGGCGGTGAAGGACTGCGCCATCAGCCCCTTCGAGTACGGGAGCCCGTGTCGCTTCTCGCTGATGATGATCGGTGTCTTCTTCATCCTCGCGCCCTCTCGGCGCCCCGTTCGATGGCCAGCCTCGCCGCCGCCTCGATCGTCCCGTCAAGGTCCCCCTCGATCGCGAACGGCACGTTGTCGCACAAGACCGTCGGCACGCCCGCCTCCTCACCGGCTGCGGCCACCACGTCGATCGCCGCCGCCTTGAGCTCCGTCAGCAGCACGTCGTACCGCCCTGCCGCTCGCGACATGTCCTCACGCAACGCCGCGCGATTCGACAGATGCGAACTCGCGGCGACCACCTCGCACCCGAACTCCCGCTCGAGGTGCGCGACGAGCGTCGGCAGGATCGCCGACGGTGCCGTGGTGGCGAAGAAGACGCGCAGACCTTCGATCGGTGCGACGGGGACGGGGCGGAATGTGGTGACGGCGACCGGGATGTCCGGTCTGAGCGCTCGGATCGCCGAGACGAGGTCGTCGACCTGGGCTCGGGATGCGATGGGCTCTTCGGCGGAGGCCACGATCACGCCGTCGGCCACGTGCAACCGGTACGGTCCGAAGAAATCCCTGACGTAGCGTATCCCCTGGCCAGCGCCCACGACAAGCAAGCACGCATCGTAGTGGACAGGTGGGATGGCGGCGCCGGAGCCTTCGAGTACGAGCAGTTCTTTCCCCAGCTCGTCGGCGAGCTGCGCACCTTCGGCCACGTTGCTGAAGAACGTCTCCCCGGCCAGACCGCCGCCGCAGCGTCGACAGCCCACCGTCGTGACGCGCGCCATGACCGCATCCTCGTAGTTGTCCGAGGACGCGTGCCGCCCCTGCCGAGCCAACGCCAGCAGGTCGGGGACGGTGAGCGACACCTGCTCGCCGTAGATGAGCTCGGGCCTCGGGGGGCCGCCGCGGCCCATGGCGAGCACGACGAGGTCGCGACCGCACGCCGTCAGGCGTCGCGCGACGTAGCCGGCCACCGCGGTCTTCCCCACCCGCTTGCCCGTGCCGATGATGGCCAGCGCAGGCGTGCGCGTGACCGCACGCGGAGTCGGCGGCGTGAAGCGGAAATCGGCGCCCTCGTACGCGACACCGCGCTCGAGCGCGATCGACGCGAGGCGGAACCGGTCGGCGGGCGACACGACCGGCTCGTCGGAGAGGTCGACCACGGCGTCGCACGGGAAGGCGCACAGCGCCGCGCGCAACGCGTCGTCTCCCGACGCGCCGCGAACGACCGCCAGCCCGTACGTGTCCTCGTCCGCGTCGCGCTCGCCGACCTTCTCCGTCCCGCCGAGGAACACCGCAGCGACCACGTCATCGGCGCGACGCAGCTCGTCGAGGGCGAAGCGAACGACCGGTGGGTAATGCTCGCCGTCGATGAGAGCTACGACGCGGCGCCGCGTCACGAGTCGCCCCCGCCGTACGAGTCCTCGGCGGTCGCGCCCATCTCGGCCGCGGGCATGTCGCCTTCCGAGGTGAAGCTCTCCGAGGCCTGCGCCGCGTGCCGCATGCGCTCCGCCGCCGGCTCCCACCGGCACGTCCGGCGGTCGGGGCGGAAGCCTTCGGCGACCACTTCAGGCGGCGAGAACGGGTGCTTCAGCAGGACGCGCACGACCTCCTCATGCACCTCGATGATGTTGTAGCAGGGCCGGACGCGGCCGCGGAGGCGGTGCGAGCAGGCCGTGCCGGCGTTCACGATCAGCACGCCTTCCAAGCGCCACACGTTCGGCACGTGCTTGTGGCCGCATAGCACGAGGTCGACGCCGGACATCGTGAGCACGCGCAGCAGGTCGCCGGCGTCGTAGACGATGTTGCGCTCGCGGCCCGTGCCGGGCACCGGCACGAGATGGTGGTGCATGCACACGATCTTGAACTCGTCGGGGTCGTCGAAGCGCTCCTCGAGGTACCGATAGCGCTCGCGGCCGATGCGCCCCGCGTCCAGGTCCGGCTCGGACGAGTCCAAACCCAGCAGCCGCACACCGTTATGGCGGACTTCGCTCGATCGCGCGCCGAACAACTCCTCGAAGTGCGTCTCGCCGACGTTGCGCGAGTCGTGGTTGCCCATCAGCACGAGCTTGCGCGCGCACTCGATCCGGTCGATCAACCGCTTGGCCGAGAGGTACTCGCCGCGGTAGCCCATGTCGGTCAGGTCGCCCGTCACGGCAACGACGTCCGGGCACAGCGCGTTCAACTCGTCGACGACGCGGCTCGCCAGGCTCGGGATGTGGTAGACCGACCCGAAGTGGAGGTCGGAGATGTGTGCGATGACGACCGGCTTGTCCACGGTGTTCTCTCTCGTCGCGGCCCTAGCGCGCCTGCGGCACCGGCGAGTCCCGGAGCTCCTCGGCCGAGAAACCGCGCAGCTTGCTGGATAGCCCCGTGAGCGCGCCGAGCACCTGGCCGAAGCCGGCTTCCTCGTACGTCACCACCTCGGGCTCGCCGGATATGCCGCCGCGCTCGCCCGCGACGCGAAGTCCGTCGGAGTAGTTGCCGAGGGTGTCCACCAGGCCGAGGCGCTTCGCTTCGGTCCCGTTCCACACCCAGCCCGTTGCCAGCGAGCGGACCTTGGCGACCGGGAGTTTGCGCGCGGCCGCGACCTGCTCGATGAAGCGGTCGTAGATCTCGCGCAGGCTCTCCTTGACCATGGCGGTCTCCGTGGCGGTGAGCGACCGGAACGGACTGCCGGCGTCCTTGTACGTGCCCTCGTGCAGCACGGTGAACTTCACGCCCAGCTTCTTCAGCAGCTCGGCCACGTTCGGGAACTCGGCGATCACGCCGATGCTGCCCACCTCGGAAGACGGCGCGGCAACGATCTCGTCGCACTCCGCGGCCACCATGTAGGCGCCCGACGCGCCGAGGTCGCCGATGCTCGCGACGACCGGCTTGCGCATTCTCCGCACTTCCATCGCGATCTCCTCGGAGGCGGCGACCGTGCCGCCGGGCGAGTTGATGCGCAGGAGCACGGACTTCACGCGATCGTCGTTCTCGGCGCGCTTGAGCTGACTGATGATCTGCTCGGGAGTGGCGTCGCCGCTCGATCCTCGGCTACCGGAGATGGCGCCTTCGAGGTGGATGACGGCGACGGCGGGCCCGGTGCCACCCGAGATGGCGAGGCCGATGCCGAGCGCTGCGCAGGAGAAGAACGCCAGCAGTACGACGCTGACCAGAACAAGTGCGATGATCCAACCCGTCCTGCGAGGCGGGGGCGGCGCGGGCTGCGGGGTGGTCGGCTGGGCGAAATACGACTGCGGGGTCACGTCCAAGGCGTCCTCCTGATCCGGGGGCCGTGCGACGAGCGATGCCATGCCGAGTGAGTGGTGCGGGCGGCCTTACACGAGTTGGGCGCCGTCGCGATCGAGCCGAAGAGCGACGGGCGCGAGGCGGGTCGGGAGGGACGACAGCGAGATCGCGGCGGCTTCGGCGACACGCTGCGCCCGCTCGAATGCTGCCTCGTCGTCGACGTCCTGTACTATTCCTACCACTGTCGGGCCCGCTCCCGATAGGGCCGTGCCGGTCGAACCGGCGAGCAGCAGCGCATTGCACACCTCGGCGAAGTCCACGATCGTCCGCGCCCGGTACGGTTCGTGCAGCCGATCGCCGAGCCCGGGGCGCGTCAGCTCCGGCTCGCCGAGGAGCAGCCCGGCCACCAGCAGCCCTGCGCGACCGGCGTTGAAGGACGCGTCGCGATGCGTGACGTGGGACGGCAGCAGCGCCCGCGAGGTCACCGTGGCGAGCGGGTCGACCGCCGGAATCGCGACCACCGCGAGCCCGCCGGCGGGTTGCAGTGCGGCCGCGTTCGGCCCGCCGTCATCGGTCCACGAAATGGTCAGCCCGCCCAGGAGTGCGGCCGCGGCGTTGTCGGGATGCCCCTCGAGCTCGGTGGCGAGGTCGAGCAGGCGATCGGTCGGGACGTCCGCCTCGGCCAGCGACGCCGCGAGCAGCAGGCCGCCCACGATCGCGGCCGAAGACGAACCGAGCCCCTGCCCCGGCGGCACTTCGTTCGCGCACCGAACGTGCGCGCAACGTCCCGCTTCGCCGACATCGACGAACAGTCGTGCCATCGCGACCGCCACGCGGTTGGTGTCGTCGGCGGCGAAGTGATCGGCGCCCTCACCGACGATCTGGACGCGCCACTCGTTCGCGTCCTCGGCCTCGAAGCGGTTGTGGAGCTGCAGGGCGAGCGCGAACGCGTCGAAGCCCGGGCCGAGGTTGGCCGTACTCGCCGGAACGCGGACCGCCGCGGTGGCCACAGGAATCGCCTAGAGTTCCTCGACGCGCAGCACGGTCGCGATTCGCTCGACGACCTCGAGTCGCTCGATCTCGGCGAGGGCCGCGCGCAGCGCGCGTTCGGCCGCCGCATGGGTGACGTACACGATCTCGGCGCCCTCCTCGACCGTGCGCTTCTGGATGACGGACGCCAAGGACACACCCTGGTCGCCGAAGATCTTCGCCACGGCGGCCAGCACGCCCGGCCGGTCGTGCACGTGCAGCCGCACGTAGTACTCGGTAGTGAGATCGCCGATGTCGCGCACGGCGAGCTGCTCGTTACAGGTGCAGCCCACCAGGTTCAGGCAGCCGGCCTGGATGTGCCGGGCTACGTCGATGACGTCGCCGACCACCGCGCTCGCGGCCGGCAGCGAGCCCGCCCCCTCGCCGAAGAACATCGTCTCGCCCACCGAGTCGCCCACCACGTAGATGGCGTTGTATACGCCGTTCACCTTCGCGAGCGGGTGCTCGGACCGGATCATCGTCGGGTGCACGCGGACATCGATCGCGCCGTCCACGCGTCGCGCGATCGCCAGTAGCTTGATCGTGTAGCCCATCTCGCCCGCATACACGATGTCCTGCGCCGAGATGTCGCGGATGCCCTCGGCAGCCACCTGGTCGAAGGTGACGCGCGAGTTGAATGCGATGGAGGCGAGGATCGCGACTTTCGCGGCCGCATCGAGGCCGTCGACGTCGGCGGTCGGGTCTGCCTCGGCGAAGCCCTTGGCCTGCGCCTCGGCGAGCGCCTCGTCGTAGCCGATGCGGTCCTCGGCCATGCGGGTCAGCATGTAGTTGGTCGTGCCGTTCACAATGCCCATCACCGAGATGATCTCGTTGCTGACCAGGCAGTGCTTCAGGGGCGAGATGATCGGGATACCGCCGCCGACCGAGGCCTCGAACGCGATGTCGACGCCCGCGGCCGCGGCCGCCTCCATGACCTCCTGGCCGTGGGTGGCCATGAGCGCCTTGTTCGCGGTCACGACCGACTTGCCCGCCCGCAGTGCGCTGAGCACGACGTCGCGCGCCACGCCCGTGCCGCCGATGAGCTCGATGACGATGTCGACGTCCGGGTGGTTCACTACGCCTGACGCGTCCGTGAAGAAGCGGTCCATCGGCAGGCCGAGCGCCTTCGCGCGCTCCTCGGCGCGGTCGGCGAACGCGACGAGTTCGACGTCCACTCCGGCGCGGCGGCGGAAGTCCTCGGCGTGGCGGTGGAAGATCTCGACCACGCCCGAGCCGACGGTGCCGAGGCCGATGAGGCCGACTTTGACGGTGCGCATGCAGCTACCTCCGAGAGGAATCCGGTCGCGAGCGGTGCGTGTGCGGCGAGGGATGATGAACGATGGGTTCGTCCGGGTGGACGGTCTCCCATTGTAACCGAAGCGGCACGGCGGCCGCCGTCGGCGAACGACGTGCTCACCGGGTATATCCCCGAGGTCGGAGGGGGACGCTGGTGGCCAAGCGGGTGCTCGTGCTCATCGACGAGGCGAACGTTTCGGCGAGCGCGCACGACCTCGACCTCGAGGTCGACTGGCGCGCGCTGCAGACGGCGCTCGTGCGACCCATGGACGGGCGCGAGTGCATCGAGACGGTCGTGTACACCGGCCTGCCGCCGCTGATGGACGGCTACGAGCAGCAGCGACAGGTGAAGGAAGACTTCGTGTTCTGGCTGCGCACCCAGGGATTCCTCGTGGTGACGCAGGAGGGCGCGCCGCGCGAGGGCGGCCGCTACAAGTCGAACCTCGACGTCTACATGGCGGTGGACGCGGTGGATCTCTCGGTCGAGATACACCCGGACGTCGTCGTGCTCTGCACCGGCGACGCCGATTTCTCCCACCTGGCCCTGCGGCTGCGCCGGCGCGGCATCCGGGTGGAGGTCGCCGCCGCGCGAGATGCGCTCAGCAGCAGACTGCGGTCCTCGGCGAACCAGGCGATCGCTCTCGACGAGGTGATCGCGAAGTTCCCCGCCGAGGGCGAGTCGAGCCGCGCGTACACGCTGGCGGGACGCGACGGGCAGACGCGCTAGTAGCTACTGGTGCTGGTAGTACTGCTGCAGCCAGTCCCCCGCGGAGCTGAACGAGATGCGATCCTTCGCGCCGTTGTCGCTCCGGAGGTTCTCGGCGGCCAGCGCCCACAGGTACTCGCGCAGACCGTTCTGCCGAGAGCGACCGATCCGCGCAGCGAGAACGGGGATCGCATCGCGATGCAGCGACGAGAACTGGTGGAATGCCGGACTGCTGCGGGCGTAGTCGTACGGGTTCGACGTGAGGCCGCTCGGCGCCTTCGCGATCTCGCGATCGAGCTGTTTGATGAGGCTGTCGACGCGGACGTTCGTTCGCCTGACGGGACTAGCGAAATAGGCCGCGACGATGAAGAGCAGGACCAGAACGAAAATGGCGAGCGGCTTTTTGTAGGCACGCATCGCAGCTCCTTCCGTAGCGAGCGCATGCGACTCGGATTCTACTCGCCGCGGTCGCTGCTCGCCACCGTCGCTGCTACTGCTGGCGAGACCCGGAGACCCACGCGAGGTAGCGCTGGAGGTCGTTCTCGCGCGCGGACTCGCCGACGCGCAGCTCGCCGGGGTACTCCGCGGCACCGATGAGGTCGCGCGGGTCGGCCCTCCCCGCTTCGACCCACAGCTGCAGCTTCACGAGATCGCCCCCGCTCACGCGGATCGCGTCGAGCATCAGGCGGCACGAGGCGACGTTCGCGTCCTCGCTGCAGTCCGGCGCGGGCGCGAGGTCCGCGAGCAGGACTGCCGCGTCGGCGCGGTCCTGCGGAGCGAAGGTGTCTGCCAAGCGCGCGTTCACCGCCGCCGACGTCCAGTACGGTGCCTTGACGTCGATCTCGTCGGCTAGGCGCTCGCCCCGGTCGTCCTCGGCCACCTACAGGACCTCGTTGCGTAGCAGGTCGTCGTAGGTCTCGCGGCGCACCACCCAGCGCCACTCGCCGTCACGAACGAACACGACGCCCGGGCGGACTTGCTTGTTGTAGTTGCTCGCCATCGAGTAGCAGTAGGCGCCCGTGGCGCACACGCACACGACGTCGTCGACCGCTGGTGTCTGCAGCGGTGCATCGCGCACGACGATGTCGCCGCTCTCGCAGTGCTTGCCGGCGATGCTCGCCACCATCGTGCGCGGCTCGTCAGCCTTGTTCGCGAGGAGCGCCTCGTAGTGCGCGTCGTAGAGCGAGGTGCGGATGTTGTCGGACATGCCGCCGTCGACCGCGACGTACGTGCGGATGCCCGGGATCTCCTTCACGGTGCCCACGGTGTAGAGGGTCACGCCCGCCTTCGCCACGATGCTGCGCCCCGGCTCGACCGCCATCCTCGGCGTAGCGAGGCCGCGCTTCTCGCACTCCTCCTTGATGCCGTCGACGACCACCTTGCCGAAGTCCTTCACGGTGGACGGCTCGTCCGGCACGCCGTACGCCACGCCGAGGCCGCCGCCGACGTCGAGCATGCGCACGGCCACGCCGGTCTTCTCGCCGATCTGCTGCATGAAGTCGACCATGACCTCGATCGCTTTCGCGTAGCTGCGTAGCGCGAAGATCTGGCTGCCGATGTGCATGTGCAGCCCCTCGAAGTCGATGCCCGGCAGCGCGATCGCCTCCTGGACCGCCCGCATCGCGAGCCCCTGGTTCAGGCCGAAGCCGAACTTGCTGTCCTCGGCGCCGGTCATGATGAAGTCGTGCGTGTCGGCCGCCACGCCGGGCGTTACGCGGATGAGGATGCGCTGCGTCGTGCCGAGTTCGGTCGCCATGTCCGAGAGGCGCCGCAGCTCGTCGAAGTTGTCGACGACCACGCGGCCCACGCCGGACTCGAGGCACTCGGCGAGCTCCTGCCGCGTCTTATTGTTGCCGTGCACCTGCACGCGATCCATCGGGAAGTCGGCGCGCCGCGCGTACGCGAGTTCGCCGCCCGACGCGCACAGCAGGCAGCAGTCTTCGTCCTCGACGAGCTTGACCATCGCCAAGGACAGGAACGCCTTTCCGGCGTAGACGACGTCCACGTCCGGCCAGTGGAACCGCGTCCACGTCACGTACTCGCGCAGCTGGTGGCGGATCGTCTCCTCGTCCATGACGTAGAGTGCGGTGCCTGCCTCACGAGCGAGCTCGACCATATCGAGCCCGCCGATCCACAGGCGGCCGTCGCGCACTTCGGCGGTCATCGGCAGGACGGACATGAGGTCGTTCGCTGTCTTGCCGTCGGGTTCGGCGGCGGGTCTCGGCGCGGAAGGCTTGGCCATCGTGCGTCTCCTGTGTCGAGTGGGATTACATGCGTTGCGGCGCGTTCACGCCGATCAGGCCGAGGACGTTCGCGAGCGCGATACGCGTCGCGTCCACGGCGAAGAGTCGGGCGGCAGTGAGCGCCTCGTCCTCGGAAACCACGCGACACAGCGTGTAGAACCGATGGAACGTGGCCGCGAGGTCCTCGGCGTAGGCGGTGAGGCGATGGGGGGCGCGACCCCGCGCCGTGGCCTCGACGACCTCAGGCAGCTCGGCGAGCTTGCGCAGCAGCGTGAGCTCGGCGTCCGAGTCGAGCAGCTCGAGCGGCGCGTCGCCAGGGATGCGCGCGGCGGCGATGGCGGCGATGTCCGCCGTCTCGTCGGCGGTGTCGCGACCGGCCGCCTTGCGCAGGATCGAGCAGATACGCGCGTGGGCGTACTGCACGTAGTACACGGGGTTGTCGGCTGACTGCTCCTTGGCGAGACCGATGTCGAAGTCGAGCGCCTGGTCGGTCGAGCGCCGCAGGAAGAAGTAGCGGGCCGCGTCGTCGCCGACCTCGTCGATGAGGTCTTCGAACGTCACCATCTCGCCGGTGCGCTTGCTCATCCGCACGACCTCGCCGTTGCGGAAGAGGTTGACCAGCTGGCCGATGATGACCTCGAGCGCGCCCGGGCTGCCCAGAGCGCACACCGCAGCCTCCATCCGGCGCACGTAGCCGTGGTGGTCGGCGCCCCAGATGTCGACGATCAGCTCGAATCCGCGCTCCAGCTTGTCCTCGTGGTACGCGATGTCCGCCGCGAAGTACGTGTAGCTGCCGTCGGCCTTCTTGAGCACGCGGTCCTTGTCGTCGCCGAACGTCGTCGTTCGGAACCACACCGCGCCCTCGTGGTCGTAGATGTAGCCCTCGGCGCGCAGCTTCTCGATCACGCGGTCGATGGCGCTCTTGCCGTCCGGACCCGGTTCGTGGAGCGTGCGCTCCGAGAACCAGACGTCGAAGTCCACGCCCATGTCGTGCAACACCTTCTGGAGGTGTGCGAGCACCTGGGCGTACGCCCGCTCCTTGAAGGCAGCCTCGCGCTCGGCGGCCGGCACGCCGACCCACTTCTTGCCGTCAGCCTCGAGGATCTCCCGGGCGATGTCGGTGATGTACGCGCCGCGATACCAGTCCTCGCCGAACTCGATGGTCTCGGCCGGGCCGGCGAGTTCCAGATAGCGACCCGCCACGGACTTGGCGAAGATGTCCATCTGCACGCCGGCGTCGTTGATGTAGAACTCGCGCTCGACCTCGTAGCCGGTCGCCTCGAGCACGCGGGCGAGGCTGTCGCCGAGCGCGGCCCATCGCCCGTGCCCCACGTGCATCGGCCCGACGGGGTTCGCCGAGACGAACTCGACCTGCACCTTGGTGCCCTGGCCGATGTTCACGTGTCCGAACTCGGGTCCCTGCTCGCGCGCCTCGCGCAGTACGCCGCGGAGCGCCTCGCCCGACAGCCGCAGGTTGATGAAGCCGGGACCCGCTATCTCCACGGCGGCGATGTCGGGGTCCTCGGCGATGCGGTCGGCGATGATCTCGGCGATCCGCCGAGGCGCCAGCTTGGCGGGCTTTGCGAGCTGCATGGCCACGTTCGTCGCCCAGTCGCCGTGCGACGGGTCGCGCGGTCGCTCGACGAACGGCGTGGGGATTTCGTCGAGGGCGAGCTCGCCGTCGGCGACGGCGGCCTCGAGCGCGTGGCGCAGCAGGGATTCGATGCGCTGCTTCATGCGGGGAGCGACTCCTGGGTGCGGGGGTTGTAGTCGTAGAAGGATACCGCAGCCGCCCGTGCTCGTCACGGCGCTACCGCCCGGCGTGACGGCCTTTACTCGCGTGCCGTCAATGCCGACATATTGACCGTGACCGCTCGCGCCCGTGCGGCGCTATGAACCGATCGGAGTCACGTGGACCTCACCCGCCCCTACCTCGTCGTCATGGGCGATCTCGTCGGATCGTCCGAGTACGACCCCGCGCAGCGCCATGCGCTCCAGCTGCGCTTTCACGACGCGCTCGCGCGGTTGAAGGCCGCTCGCGGCGATTCGCTTGTAGCGGGTCCGGCGATCAACGCCGGCGACGAGTTCCAAGCCGTGCTGGCGGATCCCGCGCTCGTGCCCGACCTCGCCTGGGACCTGCACGAACTCCTCGACGGGCCTCGGCTGCGAATTGGCGTCGGCCTCGGCGCGATCTACACCGCGCCGGACGACGACGTCCGCCACATGGACGGTCCCGCGTTCCACGCCGCGCGGCGCGCGCTCGAAGCGGCGAAGCGCAACCGCGAGCTCGCGCCGCTGTTCCAGGGCTTCGGCGAGTCGCGCGACCGCGTACTCGATGGGCTCGGCGCGCTGCTCGAGTGCCATCGCGCGCGCTTGACGCCGCGCCAGCACGACGTCTGCCGGCTGCTCCGCCTCGGCCACGCGCAGGAGGCGGCGGCGCGCGAACTCGGCGTCAGCAAACAGATGGTCTCCGAGCACGCCAAGCGCGCGGGTTGGCGGCAGTACCGCGCGGGCGAGCAGGCGCTCCGCGAGGCGCTCGCGCTCTTCTCCCACGCCGAGGACGGCCGGCTCAGCGCCTAGCGGCTACCGGTGATACGGCTCGCCGCGGATGATCCGGAAGGCGCGGTAGACCTGCTCGAGCAGCACGACGCGCGCAAGCTGGTGGGGCAGCGTCATCGCGCCCAGCGACAGTCGTTCGTCGGCGCGCCGCAGGACGCGCTCATCCAGCCCCGCCGACCCGCCGATCACGAACGCGACGTGGCTGTCGCCCGCGCCCATTCGCGCCTCGAGCCACGCGGCGAACGCCTCGGACGTCAGCTGCCGCCCGCCGGCATCGAGCGCCACGACGTACGCGCCCTCGGCCAGCGTTCGCTCGATCGCATCGGCCTCCGCCCGGCGCGCCGCATCCTCGCCCCGTGCGAGGTCGACGTCCGCCACCTCGATCTCGCGCACCGTCGCGTACGGTCGAAGCCGCTTGAGGTACTCGTCGGCGGCGTCGCGCCAGTGGCGCTCCTTCAGCTTGCCTACGCCGAGGACGTCTATCTTCACTGGCCGGACTGCGCGTCCGACCGAAGCGTGGCCTGCAGCGTCAGACGCTTGCCGTTGCGGTAGATCTCGACGGAAACGGTCTCGCCCACCCGGTGCGACCGGATCGCCGTGAGTGCGTCCTCGTACTTGGCGATGGTGCGATCACCTATCTTGAGGATCAGGTCACCACGCTTGATCCCGGCCTTCTCCGCCGGTGATCCGCCGATGAGGCCCTGCACGAGCACGGCGGACTCGACGGGCAGGTCCGAGACGAGCTGCTTGTCGACGCTCGCCATACTCACGCCGAGGAAGGGGTGCTCGGCGTGGCCGCTCTTGATCAGCTGGTCCGCGATGCCGCGAGCCGAGTCGATCGGGATGGCGAAGCCGATGCCGGCCGAGCTGCCGCTGGGGGACTCGATGAGCGTGTTGATGCCGACGACCTGGCCCTGGGAGTTCACGAGCGCCCCGCCTGAGTTGCCCGGGTTGATCGAGGCATCGGTCTGGATGAGGTTCGTGTACGTCGTTAGCGACGTGGAGTTCTCGACGATGTCGCTGCGACCGAGCGCCGAGACGATACCGGACGTGACGGTCTTCTCGAGCCCGAACGGACTGCCGACCGCGATGGCCAGCTCGCCTACCTGGAGCTTGGACGAGTCGCCGATTTCGGCCGCCGGCAGACCCGTGCGCTCGACCTTCACGACCGCGAGGTCGGTCAGCGGGTCGCGGCCGACCACGCGCGCGGGAATGTCCTTGGTGCCGATCTGGACGAGGACGCGGTCGGCGCTCTCGACGACGTGATTGTTCGTGAGGATGTAGCCGTCAGAGCGAAGGATGACGCCGCTGCCGTTGCCTGTGCGCTGGTGCTGCACGTTGCCGGTGAAGGGGTTCTGCACGTTCTGCTCGATCGTGACGTTCACGACCGAGGGCAGGACTTTGTTGGCGGCGGCAACCACGGCATCGGTCGCCTGCGAGGTCTGGATCGTGACGCGCGAAGCGGGAGACGCCGCAGCATTCGGGGATTGCGGCTGCACCGCCTTGCTCGTCACGGGGAGGCCGAAGGCCCAGGCGACGAGCGCGGCCGTCAGCACGGCGCCGACGATGCCGCCGCCGACCGCGGCTGCGATCACCGCGAGGCTCGACCAGCGGTGATGCGAGTCCTCGGCCTTGGGCGTGGGCGAAAAGGAGGGGTGATCGACGACCGGGTAATCGTAGGTCAGGTTTCGGCGCGGCCACTCGCTGACCTGCGGTTCAGCGGGGATGGTAGGGTAGAAACGCTCCTCGGACATGGACATCCTCCCAGGTAACAGAGGGTGAAAGTTGCTACTCCGAGTATAACCGCGCGGATATGGAGAACCTGTGTGGCGAGCGTGCCGAGGCGACGGAGCTTACCGGATCACGAACGACAGGTGCTTCAGGAGCGGCCCGGCGGCGACGCCCATGACCAGCACGATCGTGAGGCACGCGACGATCGCGAGCGTCGCGGAGCCGGAGAGCGGCAGTGGGGCCGCGGCCTTGCGGTCCTCGGCGAAGAACATCGCGCGGACGATGCGGAAGTAGTAGCCCGCGGAGATCACGCTCATGACGACAGCCAGGCCGACGAGCAGGTAGATCCAGCGGCTCGCCACTGCGGACACGGGCGCACCGAGCGCCGTGGAGATCAGGTAGAACTTGCCGAAGAAGCCCACGAGCGGTGGGATGCCGATGAGCGACAGCAGGAAGATCGTCATGGTCCACGCGAGCCACGGACGTCGCACGGAGAGGCCGGCGATGTCGTCCAGGTCGGTGCCCTCTTCGGCGGCCACGAGCATGATCGCGAGCGACGGCGCGCCATACGCGATGGCGTAGAAGACGGCGGCGCCCATTGCCGCGGCCGTGCCGCGAACGGTGAGCGCGAGCAGCAGGTAACCCACGTGCGCGACGCCCGAGTACGCCATGAGGCGCCGGAGGTCGGACTGCGGGTACGCCGCCAGGTTGCCGAGGATCATCGACATCGCGGCGACCAGGCCGACGGCGATCCCGAGCCCCGTGGGGATCTTCGTGGGGAGCGCGGCGACGAGTTCGACGAGTGCGACGGCACCGGCCACCTTCGGCACGGTGGAAACGAACGCGACCGCGGACGGTGAGGCGCCGGCGTATGCGTCCGGCGCCCAGAAGTGGAACGGGGCTGCGGAGAGTTTCGCGAGCATGCCGACGACGGCGAACGCGATGCCGATGGCACCGAGCGTGCCGAGCGACGGTGCCTTGGCGATGTCCGCGTACATCGTCGAGCCGGAGATGCCGTAGAGGAACGAGAATCCGTACAGCATCACGAGGCTCGTGGTCAGCGACAGCAGGAAGTACTTGAGTGTGCCCTCGAGACCGCCCTGGTCGTTGCGCTTGTAGCCGACGAGGATGTACGCCGGCATCGTCGACAGCTCGATCGCGATGAACAGCGTGATGAGGTCGCGGGCGCTGGCGAGCAGCATGCCGCCCGCCGCCGAGAACAGCGCGAGCGCGGCAGCCTCCGACGAGCGCTCGCCGTCCATGCCGCGACCGAACAGCCACAGCAGGTAGATCGCGGTCAGCACGGCGATTCCGGTGCGAGCGAAGGTGGCGATGCCGTCGAACGCGAGCGTGCCACCCAACACCGTGCCGCCGGTCGTCTCCGCCGAATACGCGAGGACCGCTGCTGCGAGCGCGGCAACGAAGCCGATGCCCGCAGCACTGCGCTTGCCCAGCGGGAGCCACTCGGCGAACAGCACGACGATCGCCGCAACGGCGAGGATGATCTCGGGGGCGAGGAGGCTGTAACTCGACATGCTAGCCCGCTCCGAGCAGTGCGGCGACGATCTTCTGCACCGCCGGGTCGACGAACGACAGCAGACTCGACCAGTACACGCCGACGCCCACGGTCAGTACGACCAGCGGCGCGAGCATCACGAGCTCGCGGGGCGTGGCGTCGGTGAGCTCGTTCACGATGTGCGACGGCTGGCCGAGGATGACGCGCTGCACCATCCACAGCATGTACGCGGCGGCGAACAGCACACCGATGGCCGAGGCGATCACGAACGCAACACCGTACTGGCCCATGTAGCCGGAGGTCGCTCCCTCCCACCCGCCCAGCAGGCTCAGGAACTCGCCGACGAACCCGGACAGGCCGGGAAGACCGAGCGATGCGAACGACGCGAACGCGAGCAGACCGGCCGTGACCGGCACCTTGTTCGACAGACCCTTGATGTCCGCGATCTGGCGGGTGTGTCCGCGCTCGTACACCATGCCGACGATGAGGAACAGCATGCCGGTGACGACGCCGTGCGAGAACATGACGGCAACCGCCCCGTTGAGACCGGCCACGGTACCCGAGGCGATGCCCAGCATGACGAAGCCCATGTGAGACACCGACGAGTACGCGACGAGCTTCTTCAGGTCCGTCTGAGCGAACGCGACCGCCGCGCCGTACACGATCGAGATCGCTGCGAGGAGCGCGAGGAACCACGACCACTGCTTGGCCGCGTGCGGCAGGATCGGCAGCGAGATGCGGATGAAGCCGTAGGTTCCCATCTTCAGCAGGATGCCGGCGAGCAGAACCGACGCCGCGGTCGGCGCCTCGACGTGCGCGTCCGGCAGCCAGGTGTGCAGCGGGAACATCGGCACCTTGATCGCGAAGCCGAGGAAGAACGCGGCGAACACCCACCACTGGAACGACGCGCCCAACGTGCCGCTCTTCGAGGCGAGCGTCAGCAGGTCGAACGTGCCGGTCTGCAGGTAGAGTGCCACGATGCCGACGAGCATGAACACCGAGCCGAACAGCGTATAGAGGAAGAACTTGATCGACGCGTACTCGCGGCGCGGGCCGCCCCAGGTGGCGATGAGGAAGTACATCGGGACGAGCACGAGCTCCCAGAACACGTAGAACAGCACGAAGTCGAGCGCGATGAACACGCCGTTCATGCCGACTTCGAGCAGGAGCAGCATGGCGAAGTACGTCTTCGTCTTGTTGTCGATCTTCCAGCTGGCGAGCACCGCCAGCACGGACAGCAGCGCCGAGAGCGCGAGCATGGTGATGGACACGCCGTCGACGCCCATGTGGTAGTTGATCCCGACCTGCGGCACCCACGGCACGTTCTCGACGAACTGCATGCCCTTCGCGCGGTCGAACCCGGCGACGACCATCCCGACGAGCCCGAGGTCGACCAGCGTGACCGCGAGCGCGAGCCACTTGGCAGCCGCTTGGGACGCCTTCGGCAGCAGTGCGCATGCGATCGCGCCTGCCAGCGGGAGGAACACGATGACCGAAAGCAGTGGCATCCCGCCTACGCTCCCTTCACAAGGACCAACAGCAGCACGAGGGCGATGGCCGCCCCGAGCACGAAGCGCTGGTACGCCTGGACCTGACCGGTCTGCAGTCGGCGAGCACGCGCGCCGCCCGACTTGACCGCACTCGCGGCACCGTTCACGGCGCCGTCGATAACCGAACCATCGAACGCCCACGCGTACTCGCTCGTCTGGCGCCACAGCCTCGCAGCGCCGTTCACGACCGCGTCGACGACCGAGCCGTCGAACCTCCACAGCAGGGTGGCGATCTTCACGAAGCCGCGAACGAACACGGCCTCGTAGACGGCATCGAAGTAGAACTTGTTCGCGACCAGCGCGTACGCCCATGCGAACTGCGCCTTGACCTTCGCGGTGTCGAGCTTGCCGAGACCGAACGCCCACCATCCGGCGAGCAGGCCGGCAACAGCGACGGCACTCGAGCTCGCCGCCATCGCGATCGCGGGCCACTCACCCTCGTGGCCGAGGAACGTCGCGAACATCGGCGTCGCGAAGCCGATCACCAGCGTGATCGCGGCCAGCAGCACCATCGGCGCGAGCATCTTCGCGTCCGCCTCGTGCGCGTGGTGGTTGTGCGACTCGCCGCCGAACACGCGGAACCAGAGCCGCGCGCAGTAGAAGGCGGTGATGAGCGCCGCCAGCAGCGCGAGTCCGAACGCGACGTAGTGGTGCTCGTGCGCGAGCACGGTGAGGATCTCGTCCTTGCTCCAGAATCCCGAGAGCGGGAAGATGCCGGCGAGCGCGAGCGTGCCGACGGTGAACACGATCGTGGTGATCGGCATCGACTTGCGCAGGGCACCCATCTCGCGCATGTCCTGCGTGTGGCACGCATGGATGATCGCGCCCGCGCCGAGGAACAGCAGCGACTTGAAGAACGCGTGGGTCACGAGGTGGTACAGGCCGGCGAGCTGGCTGCCCGCGCCGAGCGCGATGAACATGTAGCCGAGCTGCGAGATCGTCGAGTACGCGAGAACCTTCTTGATGTCGTACTGGACGACAGCCTGGATGCCGCCGACGAGCGCCGTGGTGAGACCGACGACGAGCGTGACGGTCAGCGCCACACCGCTCGCCTCGAAGATCGGCAGCGACCGGGCGACGAGATAAACGCCAGCCGCGACCATCGTGGCGGCGTGGATGAGTGCGGAGGCAGGCGTGGGACCGGCCATCGCGTCGGGCAGCCACACGTGGAGCGGCACTTGTGCCGACTTGCCCATCGCGCCGAACAGCAGCCCGAGCGCGACCACCGTGGCTACGCCCGGCGCCCAGTGCGCGGCTGCGGGAAGCACGACGGCGAACGAGAACGAGTGGGTCGCCGTGAACATCGCCGCGAGGCCGAGTGCGAAGCCGATGTCGCCGACGCGCGTGGTCAGGAACGCCTTGATAGATGCCTTCCGCGGCCCCTCTTCCTCATGCCAGAAGCCGATGAGGAGGTAGCTGCACAGTCCCATGACCTCCCACATGCCGTAGAGCTGCAGGAAGTTGTCGGCCACGACGAGTCCGAGCATCGCCGCGGTGAACAACGAGAGCACGGTGTAGTACCAGCCGCGGCGCTCGTCGGAATGCATGTACGACAGCGAGTAGATCTGCACGCATAGGCCGACGACTGTGACGACCACGAGCATCGCGGCCGACACCGGGTCGAGCAACACCCCAGCTCCGAGCGCGGAGCCGCCAACGTGCGCGATCGGGGCGAACACGTGGAAGATCGGTTCCTGGATCGCCTCTTCGCCACCCGGCCACACCTTGAGGAAGGCGACGATTGACAGGATCGCGGACACGGCGATGCCGGTGATCGGCAGCCACAGCATCTTGTTGCGGAACTTGCGCGACAGCGGCAGCAGCAGGACGAACGCCAGCGCGGGCAACACGGGTATGGCGATAACCCAGCTCACGCGGTCACCCCTTCAGCCGATCCATCGCGGAGAGCTCGATCGTTCGGAAGCTGCGGTACAGCGCGAGCACGAGCGCCAGGCCGAGACCGATCTCGGCGGCGGAGACGACCATCGCGAAGACCGCGAAGAACTGGCCGGTCGCCTTGACCGGCGTCACGAACCGCGACAGCGTCACGAGGTTGATGTTGACCGCGTTCGCCATGAGCTCGAGCGACATGAGCACCATGACCGCACTGCGCTTGGAGACCGCACCGTACAGCCCGAGGCCGAACAGCACCGCACCCAGCGCCAGCGGCGCGTGCAGACCGAGCGTCATCGGCGCTCACCTCCCGCCCACCATACGGCGCCTACCAGCGCCACGAGCAGCACGAGCGACGCGATCTCGAACGGCACCATGATCGGCCCCTTGGGGTCGAACAGGAGCTGTCCGAACGCGAGGATCGTCGGACTCTGCGCCGAGGCGGGAGCGAGCGTCGGCGTGAAGCGCGTGATGCCGAGGGACACCGCCGCCACGAACAGCACCGCGAGCGCGGCCGCGACCGGGGACGCGTCGAGCGAGCGGACCGCGTCTTGACGGCGGCGCAGCGTCAGCATGACGACGAACAGCACCAGGACCGAGACGGCGCCTGCGTACACCATGATCTGCACGAGCGCCAGGAATTCGGCGTTTAGCAGCAGGTAGAGTGCGGCGGTGGCGAGCATCGTCTCGAGCATCCACAACGTGGCGTGCACGACGTTGCGAGACAGCAGCATCATGAGTCCACCGCCGATGATAGCCACGGCGATGAGCGCGAACGGCACGAGCGGCAGGCTAGGCGACATCATCGCCCTCCTTTGCGACCATCGGCTCGTTCTCGTTGGCGGCCGGCGCTTCCGTTTCGGGCGCGATCGAAGGCGGTTCGACCACTGGTGCCGCTGACGCCGGCTGCTCGGGCTTCGCCGCGGACTTCGTGCTCTCCTCGGCGCCCTCGCGCTGCGGCTCGTGCGACTTGTGGTCCACCTCGGCGGCTTTGGCGCGCCTGGGTTCCGGCGTGGGCCGGTCCTTGAGCAGCGTGACGGTCAGGCAGTCGGTGGAGTCGGTGGCGAGTTCGTAGTCCTTGCTCATGCACAGCGCGTCGAACGGACACGCCTCCACGCACAGCCCACAGAACATGCAGGCGCCGATCTCGTACGTGAACTCATCGATGTGCTTGCGCTTGTTCTCGTCGGCGTGGGTGCGCATCTCGAGGATGTGGTCGGGGCACGCGCGTACGCAGTTCAGGCACGCGGTGCACTTCGAGTTGCCCTCCTCGTCGAACTTGGGCGCGACCGCCCAGCGCGAACGCTCGGGCAAGACGAGCTTCTGCTCGGGATACTGCACGGTGATCGGGCCACGCATCATGTTCTTGATCGTGACCCACATGCCTTTGAGGATGCCGGTGCCCCACATGCTAGCCGACACCTCCGAACAGCGAGGGGAGCTTGATGATGACGCCGGTCAGCATGACCCACGCCAGCGACATCGGGATCAGGCGCTTCCAACCCAGCGCGAGCAGCTGGTCGACGCGGACACGCGGCAAGGTACCGCGAATCCACATCAGCACGAAGATCCCGATGTAGGTCTTGATCATGAACACGATGGGCCCGAGCTGCAGCGCGAGCGCGTTACGCTCGAGTCCCGGGATCAGCCACCCGCCGAAGAACAGCGTGGTCGCCAGGGCGGCGATGATAAAGCTGTTGCTGAACTCGGCGAGGAACATAAAGCCGAACTTCATGCCGGAGTACTCGTTGGCGAAACCGGAGATGAGCTCGGATTCCGCCTCGGACATGTCGAACGGCGTCTGGTTCAACTCCGCGAGTCCCGCGACCATGAACAGCAGGAACGCGGGGAACTGCGGGAAGATGTACCACCGCGGCAGGAACCCGAGCCACAAGCCCTGCTGCGACCGGACGATGTCGGTCATGTTGAGCGTGCCGGACATGAGTACGATGCCGAGCACCGACAGCAGCAGCGGCACCTCGTAGGCGATCTGCTGGCCTGCGGCGCGCATGCCGCCGATGAGCGACCACTTGCTGTTCGACGCCCAACCGGCGATGACGATGCCGATCGGCACGAGCGACAGCACGGCGAACAGGTAGAGCAGCCCGCCGTCGAGGTTGGAGAAGCGCCACGTCGGCGAGAGGGCCAACGCGAGGTAGGCCATGAACGCCGGCACGAACACCATCAGCGGTGCGAGCCGGAACAGCCACTTGTCGACGGACGACGCCATCACGTCTTCCTTCGTCAGCAGCTTGATGACGTCCATGGTCGTCTGGAGCAGGCCGAACGGCCCGACGCGGTTCGGTCCGAGGCGCACGTGCATGTGGCCGAGGACCTTTCGCAGCATGTAGATGAGCACGACACCGTTCGCGAGCATGAGCCCGAGAGCGGCGAGCGCGCGCAGCACGGCAACGAGGACGGGATTCATCGGTCGATCTCCCCTAGCACGAGGTCGAGGCTGCCCGCGGTCATCACTGCGTCGGCGATGAGATTGCCCGGCAGGATCTCGTCGATGATCGAGAGCGCGTAGTACGCCGGCCCGCGGACGCGCATCCGGTACGGCTTGTCGCTGCCGTCGGAAGCGAGGTGGATGCCCATCTCGCCGCGCGGCGACTCGACGGCGGCGTACGCCTCACCTGCGGGGGGACGAAGCACCTTCGCGACCTTCGCGGAGTGGTCTCCCTCGGGCATGCCGTCGAGCAGCTGGCCCACGAGCTTCGTGGAGACCCGCATCTCCTCCATGCGAACGAGGTAGCGAGCCCAGCAGTCGGCGGTCTCGCCGACGGGGATGTCGAAATCGAGCTCCGGATACGCCGCGTACGGCCGCTCTTTGCGTACGTCCCAGCCGAAGCCGGTCGCGCGCAGGTTCGCGCCCGTGAGGCCGAAGGCCAGCGCGGTCGAGCGATGGATCACGCCGACGCCCTTGATGCGCGCCTGCATGATCTCGTTCTTGCCGATGAGGGTGTCGTACTCCTCGAGCTTCGTCGGGAAGTCCGCCAGGAACGCGCGGATCATCGGCTCGACCTCGGGCGGCAGGTCCATGAGCACGCCGCCGGGGCGCACGTAGTTGAACATCATGCGCGCGCCGGTGATCGTCTCGAGGATGTCGAGCAGCGCTTCGCGTTCGCGGAGCGCATACAGGAAGCCCGGCATCGAGCCGGCGTCCATGCCGAACGTGCCCATCCACACGAGATGGCTGGCGATCCTGTTCAGCTCGGAGACGAGCGACCGGATCCAGTTCGCCTTGCGGGGGACCTCGATTTCGGCGAGCTGTTCGACCGCCATCGAGAACGCGAGTTCACTGTGCAGGCCGGACAGGTAGTCGGACCGGTCCAGCAGCGTGCCCACCTGGTTGTAGCGGCGGTGCTCGGCGAGCTTCTCAATGCCGCGATGCAGGTAGCCGATGTTCGCCTCGCCGGTGATGACCTCTTCGCCGTCGATCTCGAGCAGCAGGTGCAGCACACCGTGGGTGGACGGGTGCTGCGGGCCCATATTCATGATGAGGTGCTCGGTGGCGAGCTCGTCCACGCCGCGCGGCACGCGGTGGAGGCCCTTCGGCAGGACCTCGACCTCGTACGCGCCTTCCGGCAGGATCTCGCCGAGGAGATGCGGATTCGCCGCTGCCGGCTTCGGCTGCATCGACTGCTTGGACTGCGCGGCCTGCTTGGGCTGGGCCGACTTGCCCGCCGGCTGCTTCTTCGCAGCGGGGCGACGATTAGCCATTGTCGTTCGCCTCCTCGGCCGCCTTGAGGTGCTCGCGGCTGATGCCCGGGCGCTCGAGCTCGATGTCAGTGCGGATCGGTACGCTCTTACGCAGGACCGGCACGTTGAATTCGTCGCTGGTGAGCAGCCGCTTGGGATTCGGATGGCCGACGAGGCGCAGGCCGAACATCTCGGCGGCCTCGCGCTCGGGGTAGAGCGCCGCAGGGTAGACGTCCCAGACGCTCGTGAGCATCGCGTCGTACGGGAGATTCGCCTTCAGGTACGCATCCTCGTCCCGCGTGAACGAGCGGACGTGATAGGTGATCTCGATGTCTTCACCGGTGTCGATGCCGAACAGGTCGACCAGCATCTCGTAGTCCGCTGCATGAAGCGCGCGCAGCGCCGAGGGAGTGTCCGCAATCGCGGGGCGCGCGACGAGACCCAGTCGCTCTTCGGCGACCGGGGCGTCGATGCCCGCGTTGCGCAGGGCGGCGCTAAGCGCGCTCGCGTCGGGCTGCAAGGCGCTCCTCCGTCCGCTGCTTGATCTTTTCCTGCAACTGCATGAATGCGTACTGCATCGACTCGGGCCGCGGCGGGCAGCCGGGCACGTACACGTCGACGGGCACGATCTTGTCGACGCCGAGCACGACGTTGGGATACTCGCGGAACGGGCCGCCGGTAGAGGCGCAGGCGCCCATCGCGATGACCCACTTCGGCTCCGGCATCTGGTCGTAGAGCTTTTTGACCACGTGGGCCATCTTCTTGTTCACCGTGCCGGCGACGATCATGACGTCGGTCTGCCTGGGCGAACCGCGGTGGAAGATGCCGAAGCGGTCGTAGTCAAAGCGCGGGCCGCCGGCGTGCATCAAGCCCTCGATCGCGCAGCACGCGATGCCGAAGGCCATGTACCACAGACTGTTGCGACGACCGTAGTCGAAGAGCTGTTCGCTCCGAATGAAGGCGATGGAGTGCTCGCCGGTAAGACGATCTAGCGCCATTTCAGCGCTCCCTCTTTCCAAGCGTACGCGAGGCCAGCCGCAAGGATGACCACGAACACGAGCATCTCAACGAGGATGAAGGCACCCGAGTGGCCGAAGGCGACAGCCCACGGATACAGGAACACCGTCTCGATATCGAAGATCACGAACAGCAGCGCGTACACGTAGTAACCGATACGGAACTGGACCCACGGCGGGCCGACGGGCTCGACGCCGCAGTCGTAGATCGTGAGCTTGTCCGCTTCCAGGACGGCAGGCCGCAGCGCCTTGGACACGGTGAGCGTGAGAACCACGAACACCGAGCCGAGCAGGAAGAATATCGCTATCACGAGGTGATCGAACGACATGTGGCACCCTCGACGATCCAGCGGAAAACCGACGTGCGGAGTTCCGGGTCTCCAGATACACCGCCGCCCACGGGTGGTAGCAAGGAACCTGCCCATGGGCGAATCGGTCGTGCAAACGTAACACGCGTTACAAAAGAGGTTCAACCCCTGGAGACCGGCCTGTGTGTAGAAGCGGTGAATCGCCTCGGTGCGGGGGCGAGCGGCGTGAAATCGGCGACGAACAGCAACCGCCCCCGATTCGCATGGAAGCGATTGCCCTGTGCGTCGACCCAGGTGAAGGACGCGAGCGGCGGATGCGGGCGGTGGGCGGCGCTCGGCGGACCGCCGCTACCGCACTTCCGGCGACGGGCCCGACCGCGCCGGCTACGGCACTTCCGGCGATGGACCCGACAGCGCGGCCGCGACGCGGAACACCGGCTCGAGCTTCGACCACGGTTGGTGCACCGCCTGGCCACATTGCCCGCACATCTTATACGGAGGAACGCGGTGCAGCGATCGCCGGAAGGCGGTGAGTCGCTCGCCCTCCCAGATCTCGCACAGACTCGACTCGGCAACGTTGCCGACGATGAACCGGTCCTTGTCGCCCCAGAACGAGCCGTCAAGATCGCTCGAGAGGTTCTGGAAGTCGGACGCGAAGCAGCACGGGAACACGTTGCCGAACGGGTCGACCGTCATCTGGTGGTATGGCGAGAAGCACAGATGGCGCTTGTAGTAGTCCGGCTCCCCCGCCGGTCCCATCGACACGCCATGCGCCGCGGCCTCGGGCACGTCCTCGGGCCGCAGGAGGTAGTCGTCCAACGCTCCCGGCACCTTGTTGTTGAGCGGGTTGAACACGACGCTCTCCGCGCCCAACTCCTCGGCCATCTGCTCCAAGCCGAAGACCTCCGGAATGTTGCGTCGGCTCACGAGGCTGAAGAGGCCGACCTTCGGGAGGTCGGCGGCTCTCGACCGCTTCTCTGCGGCGAGCTGGCGGAGGCCGGCCGTGCTCGCGTCCCATGCGCCCGCGCGACCGCGGACTTCGTCGTGGAACGGGGGCGCGGTTGAATCGAGCGAGACCATCACGAGGTCGGGCGCGGCGTCGACCATCGCCCGCGCCTTCTCTGGACGCCTGAGCACGGTGCCGTTGGTGAAGACGAGCACCTGCAGGCCCAGCGACTTGAGGTGCGCGATGAGCTCGAACGCGTCGTCGCGCAGGAGCGGCTCGCCGCCGGAGAGTGTGACCGTCTTCGTGCCGAGGGCGGCCGCCTCTTCGGCAACGCGGCACCACGTGGCGAGATCGAGGTCGGCTCCCGCGAGGTCCCGCCGCTTCTGTGGCAGGCGCCAGACGTTGCACATGATGCAGCGGGAATTGCAGCGCGCCGCGATGAGCATCTCGAGGATTTCGGGCGAGTCGCCGCGGGCAGCTGACCAGTTGCCGACGTACTCGGCCAAGCGCGTCGCCTTCACGACCAATGCGGTCATCCCGACCCCCTCGTGCAACGCGAGCGCCCCGGACCCGGAGCGCCCTTGCCCGATGCGCACCCCCTCGGCACGCGCTACGAGACCTATTCCCGAGGAGGAGCACCTGCCTACGCGCTCGGACGACTGCCAGGGAGGCGAAGTGGTGTTCGCGGGGAAGACAATACTCGGAGAATCTCGTTCGAGCGTCGAGATGAAGGGAGCCAGAAGTGAAGCTGTCCGCGAGGAACCAGCTCAAGGGACGGGTCACGAAGGTGGATGAAGGCAGCGTCAACGGCGTCGTGACGGTCGACGTCGGCGGTCAGTCGATGGAGGCCGTCGTGACGAACGAGGCCATCCGCGAACTCGGGCTCAAGGCCGACGACCAGGTCATGGTGATCGTAAAGGCGTCGCACGTCATCCTCGGCAAGGAGTAGCGCCGATCGCCGTCGCCCAGGGCGGCGGCAGTTTCGCGCCAGAAAACGAAACGGACGGGAGGATTTCCCGTCCGTTCTCGTTGCTATGGAGCCGACGAGGGGATTCGAACCCCTGACCCCCGCATTACGAGTGCGGTGCTCTGGCCAGCTGAGCTACGTCGGCGCGCGAAACGGCGGTTGAGCTGCGAGCGAAGCGAGTCTGCTCGAACCGGCGTGTCGATGGCGGCACTGTCCGCCATCGCGGTAGTATACACACCTCTCCGAAGCGCTACCAGGTGGCTTGACCTGCGGCCTTACTGTCCCTCGCCGCTCGGCTTGCCGGGGCGGCGGCGCCGCCGTCGTCGGGTGCCTGCGGGCTTCGCCGCACCATCCGCGGAGGGGGTCGTCGAGGCCTCGCCGGATGCCTTCGCGGCCGGCTTCGGCGCCTGCTTCGGCGGCCGCTGGCCCTGGCCCTGCGCCGGCTTCGGCGCCTGCTTCTGCTTGGGCTGCTGCTCGGTTGCGGCGTCCTTCGGCTGGCCTTGGCCGCCCCCACCGCCGCCACGACGGCGTCGGCGGGACTTCGGGGCCTCGGCGGTCGTTTCGGGCGTGGGGGCCTCGGCGGAAGCGGCCGTCGTGGGCCGAGGCGTCCTCGGCTCGAAGTCCATTCCCGCGAGCGGGTCGTGCTCCTCGGGGAGCGCTTCGGGCTTCACGCGGCACGGGCAGGTGCAGCCCTCGCCTTTCGCGCAGTCCATCCCGGACAGCGGCACGGTCAGACGCTCGCCGTCCTCGAGGCGGAGTGTGATCTGCTCTTTGGGCGTATTGAGTTCGACGACCTTGGCGAGGCCCTTCGGCGTCTCGACGATCGCGTTGCGCTTGGGGGCGCGTCCCTTGAAGTCCTTGTAGGCGTCGTACTCGTAGCGGAGGCAGCACATGAGCCGCCCGCACGAGCCCGAGATCTTCTGCGGGTTGAGCGGCAGGTCCTGTTCTTTGGCCATGCGGATCGACACCGGCTGGAACTCCCCGCCGAAGCGAACGCAGCACAGCGTTTCGCCGCAGTGCCCCAGTCCGCCGACGATGCGAGCCTCGTCGCGGACGCCCACCTGGCGCATGTCGATGCGGGCGTGGAACTCGGCGGCGAGGTCGCGTACGAGGTCGCGGAAGTCGACGCGGTCCTCGGCAACGAAGTAGAAGACGAGCTTGTCGCCGTCGAAGAGGTACTCGACGTCGATAGGCTTCATATCGAGACGGTGCTTCTCGACGAGCTTCCGGTACGTCGGCATGACCTCGCGCTCTTTGGCGCGGAGTTCCTCGGCGCGACGGACGTCCTCTTCGGTGGCCACGCGCTCCACCGACTTAAGGTCGGCGGGCAGCTCCTTCTCGGTAACTTCGCGCGGCCCCTTCACGACCTCGCCGAACTCCGCACCGCGCTCGGTGCATACGACGACGTGGTCGCCCTCGGCGGGCTCGGTACCGTTCGGATCGAAGAACAGCGGCTTGGCCGCGTTACGCAGCTTCACTCCCACTATCGTGGGCATCGGAAGACCTCCTGTATCGAGAACAGCATGGCCTCCACGGCCAGCTGGGGACTCACATTATACGTAAGGCGACGACGGGCCTCTTCGACCGCGCCGATCGCACGCACCGCGGCCTGCGGTGTGAGTACCGCGGCCAGGGACGATAGTTCGTCCGCATCGTCGACGTTGGCCACGATCTCGCCCGCGCCGACCACCATAGTCAAGCAATCGCGGAGCCAGGATTCGGCCGTATCCAGCAGCTCCAGCACGCCTTCGCGCTCCCGGGCGGACAGCTCGCGCTTGTGGCGATCCTCGATCGGCTTGCGCGACCCACCCGTCCTGCCCAGGAACGCCTCGCGCTCCGCGAGTTCCTCGGCGTGTGCGGCCTTCAGCTCGTCGAGGGGGGCGCGAACCGATTCGAGCAGGGTTCGGGCCGCGGACAACACGTCGTAGCCGTCCATGTCGCGCAGCCGATGCAACGTGCGCAGCACTTCCTCGCGCGCCTCGCGCCTCGCCGAGGACCGCAGCACCTCGAGTGCCCGCGGCACCACGCCGCCCGCGGCTGCGAGTGCGCCGCTCGCCTCGCCCGGGGTGGCGCCGGTCCGCTCGACGAGCAGGCCGATCGCGGCGGACGGCGGGATCGGCGCGAAGCGCACGACCTGGCAGCGCGACGCGATCGTGGGGATGACCGCGTCGTAGTCACGCGCGAGCAGCACGATCACCACGTCGTCCGGCGGCTCCTCGAGGGTCTTGAGGAACGCGTTCGCGGCCGCGTCGTTGAGCGTCTCGGCCGCGTCGAGGGTGTAGACCTTGTGGCTGCCCTCGACCGGCTTCAGGCCAACGTCGTGGATCACCTCGTCGACCTGCTCTTTGAGATAGCCGCCCGCACCCTGCGGCGAAAGAACGCGCACGTCCGGATGCGACCCGTGCTTGACCCGCGTGCATGCCCGGCACCCGCCGCACCCGCCGTCCTCGCAGACGAGTGCGCATGCGAGGGCGCGCGCGGCGGTCTTCTTCCCAGCACCGGCCGGGCCGACGAACAGGTACGCGTGCGACACGGCGCCGCCGCGAACAGCGGCTTCGAGGAACGCGGACGCTCTCGTCTGCCCGACGAGTTCGGCCCATACGCAGCGCTCGGTCATCGGCAAGGGTCCCAGGGTTGGGCGGACAGGTTCGGCGGACATCGATGCGTGAGTGTAGCACGCGTCAGGGTAGCGGCACGCCGACGGCGCGCAGGCGGCCGGCGAGCGCGTGGACGACTCGCGCCTCGACTTCGTCGGCCGTACCGCTCGCGTCCAGCACCACCACGCGGTCGGGCTCGGCCATTGCGATGCCGAGGAACGCGGCCGCGACGCGCTCGTGGAACGCGACGTCCTCGGCCTCGAGGCGGTCGGCGCCGTTGGTGGTGGCGCGGCGCAGCCCCTCGTCGAGCGGCAGGTCGAGCAGCACGGTGACGTCGGGATGCAGGCCGGCGGTAGCGGCTTCGTTGAGCGCGGCGATCTGCGCGGTCGGCAGGCCGCGGCCGCCGCCCTGGTACGCGAGGGTGGAGTCGGTGAAGCGGTCGCACAGAACGACGGCGCCGCGATCCAGCGCCGGGCGGATCACCTCGGCCACGAGTTGGGCGCGCGACGCCTCGTACAGCAGCAGCTCGGCGTGCGCGTCCATCCCGACACTGGCGGGATCGAGCAGCAGCTCGCGGATCCGGTCGCCGAGGACGGTGCCGCCAGGCTCGCGGAGGAGCACGACTTCGACGCCGAGCGCCTCGAGCCGCGCCGCGAGGCGATGGAGCTGCGTCGACTTGCCGACGCCCTCGCCCCCCTCGAACGTGACGAAGACGCCGCTCACGCCGACTCCTCCGACTTGCGCCGCCACGCCTCGGGGGCGGTGGCGTACAGGTCGCAGCCGTCGGCGTCGATGGCGACGAACGCGGGGAAGGCGTCGAGCCGCATGCGCACGAGCGCCTCGGCGCCGAGCTCGGGATACGCGACCGGCTCGGCCTCGACGACGTGGGTCGCGAGCAGCGCCGCCGCGCCGCCGACGGCCGCGAAGTACACCGCGCCGTCGCGGGCACACGCGTCGCGCACTTCGGCTGCCCGCGCGCCCTTGCCGATCGTCGCGGCGATGCCTGCGTCCAGCAGCCGCGGCGTCCACGCGTCCATGCGCTTCGCCGTGGTCGGCCCGACCGAACCCACGGGACGGCCGGCAGCGGCGGGCGTGGGCCCGGCGTAGAACAGCACCTGACCCTTGAGGCCGTACGGCAAGCGTCCGTCGCGGTCGAGCTCCCCGACCAGGCGCTGGTGCGTCGCATCGCGCGCGGTGAACACGTCGCCGTAGAGCAGCACGGCGTCGCCGGCGCGCAGGTGCGCCAGCGCGGCCTTCGTCGACGGAAGATCGACGCGGATGGGCTCAGGCATGGGTGCCGTTCCCCTCCCCTCGCCAGTCGAGCGTGCGGTACGCGTAGACCGCCGCGCCGAGGACGATCAGCGACGCGATCTGCAGTGTGATGCGCGAGCCGGTGAGCGTGTACCCAGCGAGCGAAAGGCCTTGCTCGGCCGTGAAGCGGCGGATTCCTTCGGCGATGATGTCGCCCAGCGGCGCGAGCACGATCATCGACACGAGCAGGCCGACGCGGATCACCGACTCCATCGCGGTGAAGACGCGTCCGCGCAGGTCGTCGGAGACCGTGTGGATGACGTAGGTGTTGCCCGCCACCGTGACGCCGGCGATGCACAGGCCGGCGAGGATCGCGAATACGATCGCGAGCCAGTAGATGCTCACGGTGGAGAAGCCGAGCATGGACAGACCGAACGCCGTCACGCCGCCCAGGAACAGCGCAGGCAGCGACAGCCGCTCGGCCAGCTTCGGCACGAGTAGCGCGCCGGCGGTCATGCCCAGAGCGAGGAAGACCAGCATGAACGTGGACGGCGCGGCGTTGATGCGCGCGAGCAGTCGCGCCAGGACCGGCACCTTCTCGATGACCGGCGTGATCGGGACCGCGGTGCGCCGGACGAGGTTCTGGTCCACGTAGTTGAGACCGACCGGAATGATGGCCCCGCCGCCGAGGATCGCCAGCCCGATGGTGGTGAGGAACCCGCGCAGCTCGCGGTGGCCGAGCAGGAACTGGAACGACTCGACGACGTCCTTGCCGATGAGCGACCAGTCGAGACCGCCCTCGCGCTCCGCCTTGGCAGGAACGGCGATGAGCGTGATGACGGCCGCCGAGAACAAGAACGTGAAGCAGTCGACGAACACACCCGCGCGCGGACCGATCAGCTCGGCCTGGTAGTGGAGCACGAACGCAGTGACCAGCGGGATCTTGTGCACGAGCACCCAGCGGACGAACACCTCGAAGGTGGCGAGGATCGCCGATGCCGCGGTGAGACCGACCAGCATGGAACCCTGCTGCGTCGTGTAGGACAGGCCGTTCGCGAGCGCGACGTCCTCCTCGTCGACGAGGTACGGGATGTACGCGCTCTTGGCCGGATAGAAGAACAGGCTCGCGATCTCCATCAGCAGGACGATGCCGTAGATCGCCCAGAGGCTGCGCGTGAACACCAGCCCGATCGTGAGGAAGGCGCGGGCCAGGTCGCAGGCGATCATGAGGCGGCGCCGGTCGAACCGGTCGACGAACACGCCGGTGAACGAGCTGAGTACGAGCGACGGGATGATCTTCGCGATCATAATGCCGGCGACCGCGAACGACGATCCGTGCGAAAGCTCGAGCACGAGCGGCATCAGCAGGCCGATGACGAGCCAGTCGCCGATCCCGCTCACGAACTGGCTGATCCACAGCAGGCGGAACTTCCGGTTCTTCATGAGCTTGCCGTAGGCCGCCCGCGACTGGGGGACGGTCTCGGCAAGGGTCGGCGATGGGCCCGCGTCGGTTACGATGTCGCCCTCGGGATACGGGTTCTTGCCCTCGTCGTCGGTCATCACGCGACCTCGACTCTCGTAGATCGAACCGCGCAGCAGCCAAGGTTCACGGCAACCGGCAGCGCGGCGATGTGGCAGGGCGCGGTCTCCACGTGCACGGCGAGCGCGGTGGTGTCACCGCCGAGTCCGGCCGGCCCGATGCCCGTCGCGTTGATGGCCGAGAGCAGCTCCGCCTCGATCGCGGCGAGCCGCTCGTCGGCGGGAGGGGTTCCGATCGGACGCAGCAGCGCGTGCTTGGCGAGTGCGGCCACCTTGTCGAAGGTGGTGCCGACGCCGACGCCGACGAGCAGCGGCGGGCAGGCGCCGGTCGCTTTCGCTTCGACCGCCGCGAGCACCGCTTCGCGGACGCCCTCGAGTCCGGCCGAGGGCGGGAGCATCACGAGCGACGACGCGTTGTCCGAGCCGCCGCCCTTCAACATCACGTCCACGGTCGCGCCCACGCCATCGCGCAGGACGACCTCGACGAACGCGGGCGTGTTGTCGCCGGTGTTCGCGCGGTCGAGCAGCGCGTCGCGAACGAGACTCATCCGCAATCCGAGGTCGTGGTACGCCTCGGCCACGGCTGCATCGACCGCGGACTGCACGTCGCCGCGCACCCCCTCCTCCGCGCCGAGCTCGAGGCGCACCCACACCGTCCCGGTGTCCTGGCACAGCGGCACCTGGTCCGCGGCAGCGACCGCCGCGTTCTCGACGAGCTGGCGCAGCACCTCGCGGCCGCGCTCCGAGCGCTCGCTCTCGAGCGCCACGTGCAGCGCAGCGAGCACGTCGGGGCGCAGTTCGGACGCCGAGCGGCGGATGCCCTCGTAGACCGCTCGGCCGACAGCCGCCGCGTCGATCACGATCAGCCGCCCAGACCCAGCGATGCTGCCATCTCGCGCACCCCCGCGGCCGAGGACTGTAGCGCCGCGAGCTCCTGGTCGTTCAAGGCGAGTTCCGGGATCGCGACCAGGCCGGCGCGGCCGAGGGTCGCTGGGACCGACACGAACACGTCGTCGAGCCCGTACTGCCCGGTCAGGCGCACGCAGCTCGGCAGCGTCGCGTGCGAGTCGCCGACGATCGCCTCCACCATCGCGGTGATAGACGCGCCGGGCGCGTAGAACGCCGATCCGGTCTTCAGCAGCGACACGACCTCCGCCCCGCCGAAGATCGTGCGACGGACGACCTCCTCGACACGATCCGCCGAGAGCAGCTCGGTGAGCGGGGTGCCCGCGACCGTCGAGAAGCGCGGCAGTGGGACCATCGCGTCGCCGTGCTGGCCTACAACGAGCGCGTCGACCGTGTCGATGGCGGCGCCCGTCTCCTCGGCGATGAAGTACGCGAAGCGCGCCGAGTCGAGGACGCCGCCCATGCCCAGCACGCGCTCCTGGGGCAGACCGGAGACCGACCACGCGAGGTGGGTCATGACGTCGAGCGGGTTGGTGACGCACACGAGGATCGCGTCGGGGGACGCGGCGATCGCCTGCCCCACGACCGAGCGAACGATCCCGCCATTGGTTGCGAGCAGCTCGTCGCGGGTCATGCCCGGCTTGCGCGGAATGCCCGCGGTCACCACGATCACGTCCGAGCCCGCCGTCGCGGCGTAGTCGTTCGCGCCGGAAACGCGCGGCCCGAAGCGCAGGACCGACCGCGCGTGCATCATGTCGAGCGCCTTGCCCTGCGGGATTCCCTCGGCTACGTCGACTAGCACGACATCGGCGACGCCTTTGACCGCCATGAGGAACGCGGCCGTGGCACCGACCTGGCCGGCGCCGACGACGGTCACTTTCGGGAATGCCACAGACTGCTCCTTCGTGATCGGGCGTCCGTCGAGGCGCGGCATTCAGCCCGCCGAGGACCACCCTCGCTTCCATCTTCTGCCGGAGGGGATTCTACCACGCGTCAGCTCGCCGACGAGACCGGCGACGACCGCGAACGGCTACGACATGTCGGCGGGCCAGGGCGGAACGATCTTCCGTCCTTCGTGCGCGGCGAGGCGCTGTGCGAGGATCACCGGCAGTACCGGATGCGGGCCCGGCGGTTCCGGCTCGAGCATCGGGTCGGGGACGTCCGCGACGATCACGTCGTTGCCGTCGCCCGCCTCGGCGAGAACCATCCCCACCTGCACGATCGCGCTGCCGCGCGCCCGCCAGCCCTCGTCGGCGGAGCCGGTGGCTGCTGTGATGACGAGGCCGGGGGTGTGGAGACTCACCGCGATGGCGAACTCGAGGAGACCTTCGGCCTGGATCTCGGACTCAGGGGTGAACTGCCACACGAACGCCCGGGCCCCCGCGGCGTCGCCGTCGGCTCGCAGGCACGCGTCCTCGAGCCGGAGCGCTGCGAGCCCGAACGCGGTCGGCACGAGGGCGGACCCACCGGGACACGGGATGACGAGCTCGACGTCGGGGTGATCGTCACCGACGAGCGAGCGGAAGCGCGCGTACAGCGACGAATCGCGGGCGATCGGCTCGACGCACGGCACGACGACCGAGCAGGCGCCGCGCTCGGCGGCTGCTGCCACGCCGTCGCGCAGCGCGCGAAGGTCGAGCGACTCGTCGTCGGTGGGGTCGTGCTGTACGACACCGATGCGCATGGATCCTCCGAAGAGCGAACCGTCGCAGCTCGAGATGAGCCGCGGTCGGCAGCCTAGCCCTTGGAGGTCTTCTTACCCGTCGCTCGTCGTCCGCGGGCACCGGCCGCGCTGCTCTTGCCCTTGCCGGCCGACCCCTTCGCAGGCGCCTTGCCCTTCGCGGCCTTCGCTTCCTCGGCGGCTTTCTTGCCCTCGCAGTCGGGGTTCACGCAAATGCGCCACGGCCCCTTGCGGGTCAGCACGACGATGACCGGCGCGCCGCACGGCTCGCACGTCTCACCCGTCGGCTCGATGTCGCCGGACTGCGGCAGCGGGTAGCTCGTGCCGCAGTTCTCGTAGTTGGTGCAGCGGCAGAAGCGCTTGAGCGACGAGGGCGAGCGACGCACGATCAGGTCCCCGCCGTCCCCCGTCGGGCACTTGCCGACGACGATCTCGGGCTCGCGCCGCGTCTCGCACTGGGTGTTGAGGCACAGCACGCGCGGCCGCTGCTTGAACTGGTACAGCTTCACCTGGGGATGGCCGCATGTCGGGCACGGCTCCTCGACCGCCTCGTAGCGGCCCTGCGGCAGCGGGTACGTCACGTCGCACTCGGGATAACCGGTGCAGCCGACGAAGTAGCCGCGCGTCTTGGGCGAGTACTTGATGAGGAGGTCGTGGCCGGACTTCAGGCAGGTGCCGACCTTCGCATCCTCATCGGCCGCGGTCTTGAGCAACTCGCCCACCTGCTGCGTGCGCTCGAGCAGTACGCCCATGATCGTGCCGAGGAGCTCGCGCGATCGCTCGACGACCGTGACCCGGTCGCAAGACGCCTCCGCGATGCAGTCCATGTCGTGCTCGAGTTCCCGCGTCATCTCCGGGCTGGTGATGCGCATCGCGTGCGCGGAGAGCGCGTCGATGATCGTGATGCCCTGGCATGTCGGCTCGACCGGATCGTTCACCGCGTACTTGCGGTCGTAGAGCGTCTGGATGATCGAGTGCCGCGTCGCCTTCGTGCCCAAGCCGAGCTTCTCCATCTCCTGGATCAGTCTGCCCTGCGAGTAGCGCGCCGGCGGCTGTGTCTGCTTGGCGTCCATCGTGGCGCCGCGGAAGTCCACGGTCTCGCCCTGGGCCAGCACGGGCAGCTCTTCTTCCTTGCGCGCCCCGTACGGGTACACCGCCCGGAAGCCGGGCGACACGGTCACGTCGCCGCGGGCGACGAAGCGCTGGCCGGCGACGTCGATGTCGGCTCGCGTCGACTCGAGAACGGCAGCGTCCGACAGTGTGGCCATGAAGCGACGCGCCACCATGTTGTAGAGCTTCCACTCCTCGGGTCGCAGCCGCTCGGGCTCAGCCGCACCTGTGGGATGGATCGGCGGATGGTCGGTCGCCTCCTTGCTGCCGCGGGTCGCGGTCAGCTGGCCCTTCGCGAGGAGCCGCTGGGCGTGCTCGTGGAACTGCGACACGTCCGACAGCGTGCGGAGGATCGGCACGAGTTCCAGGCTCGGCGGATAGACCGTGTTGTCGACGCGCGGGTAGCTGATGAGGCCGTCCATGTAGAGGGACTCGGCGATGCGCATAGTGTTGGCGGGCGACAGGCCCTCGGACGCCGCCGCAGCCATGAGCGCGGTCGTGTTGAACGGCGCCGGCGGCTGGACCTGGCGACGAGTCTTCTTGACCGCCGCGATGGTGCCGTCCTTGGCAGCGGCGACTGCGTCCATCACCGTCTGCGCCTCGGCCTCGCTGCCGAACCGCTCCGTTGCGTGTCCAGCCGAGAACTCGTCCGCGCCCTTCGCGAAGCCGGCCTTCACGACCCAGTAGTCCTCGGGGACGAACGCCTGGCGTTCCTTCTCGCGGTCCACGATGAGCTTGAGCGTCGGTGTCTGGACGCGGCCGGCGGACAGCACCGAGCCCCACGCCTTCTTCGCGGCCTTGTTCGACGAGATGGTAAGGTAACGCGTGAGCACGGCGCCCCACACGAGGTCGATGTCCTGCCGCGCCTCGCCCGCCTGCGCGAGGTCGTCGGAAACGACACCGAGCTCTGAGAACGCTCGCTCGATCTCGCCCTTCGTGATCGCCGAGAACCGCGCGCGCTTGATCGGCACGCCCGGGTTCGCGTCGAGCACGACCCCGCGAGCGTCCGCTCCGATGAGCTCGCCCTCGCGGTCGAAGTCGGTGGCGATGATGACCTCGTCGGCCTTCTTGGCGAGGCTCTTCAGCGACTGGATGATGCCTTTTTCGGCCGGCGTCTTCTCGATCGGCGACGACACGAGCACGTCGAGCATCTCGAGCGCCCACACGTCGAGCGGGATGCGGCCGGCCTCGACCGCGCGCTTCAACTTGGTCGTGCCCGTCTCGAGAGCGCGGGCGATCGCCGCCTCGACCACGGCCGGTGCCACCGGTGCGGGCTCCTCGCGACCATCGCGATAGGCGATCAGCCATCCCTTCCCGTCGCGCAGCAGCGCCTCGGGGAAGTCGACGGCCATGATGTGGCCCTTCAGGCCGATGGACACCCACTCGTCGCCGTCCCGCTTGAATCGGTAGACGGGCGTGGTGTAGACCTTGTCGGCCTTCGGCGTGCCGACGGCGAGGATCTCGGCGATGCGGCGGGCCGCGATGTTCTTCTCGGAAACGATGAGTCGCATGTGGTACCTCTCGAGCGGCTCGGGCGCTTGCGCACTCCAAAGCCGCGTTGTCCGCGAACGGTCGTCGGCACTATATAACCCGGATGGCGCCGGAAGCTAGAACCCCACGTCAGCCGCCCGCGCTTGCATGGCGGCCAATGATAGACCGAGGAACTCTTCCCGCGTCATACCGAAATCTTCACTCGTCGCCATCTGCTCGCGGCTCGCCCCCCGCGCGAAGGACTTCTCCTTCCACCGCTTGAGCAGCGACTTCAACTCCACGCTCGCCAGCGACTTGTCGGGCCGAACGAGCGCGGCAGCCACGATGAAACCGGTCGTCGGGTCGGCGGCATAGAGTACCTGGTCCATCAGCGTCTCGCGTGGCGCCTTTTCGGCGTGCGCCAGGATCGCGTGCTTCACTTCGTCGTCCACGTCATCGCCGAGGATCTCCATCGTGACCAGCCCGTGCCGCGCCGGGTCCTCGCCGGTCTCGGCGTAGTCGAGGTCGTGCAGCAACCCGGCGAGCCCGAAGCGCGCGACGTCTGCGTCGGGCAGGCCCTTCTCGCGGGCGACGGCCTCCATGATCACCTCGGCCGCGACGCAGTGGTACACGAGATTGTCCTGCGGTATGCGTTCCTTGACGAGCGCGAGCGCCGTGCTGCGATCCATACCGAACGCCCTCTCCTCGGCGTACATGTCGGCCATCGTAGCGTTCGAGCGAGCGCATGCGCCCGCCGTCGCCCGGCCGCTATTGCGTGAACTCCACCGATGTCACCTGCGCGCCCTTGAACGCCCCCAGCCGCGCCGCCGCGATCTCGACCTTGCTCTTCGCCGAGACCGGCAGTGTGCGGAACTGGAACACTTCGAGCTCGAGCTTGCGGCCGCTCTTCCGCGGTCGCCACGAGCCCGCGATCTCGCCGTCCACGAGCACGGCGCCGGGGTTGCCCGCCGCCTTCCACAGCGCCTTGTGGCGGTTCGCCTCGGGCACGATGACACGGCGGTCCGGCGACGCAAGGTACGCGTCGTGCGGCGGCAGCAGTCGTACGCCGAGCGGCGCGGCGACCTCGTCGAGCACGGCGGCGTCCCCGGCGAGCACGCGGCCGTCCGCGCCCTCCACGCGCACCGCCACGAGTTCGTCTGCGAGCGCCTCGAACGCGCGTCGCGCGTGGCCCTCGCCGATACCCGCCCAGTCGGCGTACGCGCGCGGCGACGTCGGGCCGTACGCGTGCACGTAGCGCCGCGTCATCTCGTGACGCGCTGCCTCAGGCTCGTCCTGCGGCAGCGACCCGAGCCATCGGTCGGTTCGCACGAACGTCAGGTCGCTCCCCTCCCGAGGCGCGATCACGAACCGGCCGAAGAGGCTCGCGGCGCGTGTGAGCACCGCGGTGAACGACGAGAAGGTGTCGGCGTCGAACCACTTGCGCAATGCCGGCGGCATCAGCGGCGCGAGCGCCTCGCCAAGCTCGCGCTTGGTGAGCTCGCGGTCGGCGAGCACCTCGAATACCGCTTCGTCCACGAGCGACACGAGTTCGCTCGCGGTCATCTCCACGGTCTCGAGGTGACCCACGAAACCCTGAACCGCTGCCCGCCACGACTCCTCGTCGTCGGGCAGCAGGCCTCGCGTGAACACGCCGAGGTCCGCAGACGGCACGAGATACGGCGATCCTCGGCGGGACCAGACGATCACCAGCGAGCGGTCGTCGACCAGCGCGCGGGCGACGTCGTCGGGCATGACGCCGGACGCGCGGGCGGCAAGTCCGAGCGCCGCCGAGCCCGGCGGCGTGTCCTGGAGACCGCACACAGCGGCGGCGTCGACGAGCGTCTCGGCGACCGAGGCGTCGGTTAGGTGTTGGGCCGCGAGCCGGAGCGCGCGGACGCGCTCGGGCCGCAACTGGATGGCTGCCATGTTCCCCCTGCTCAGGCGCGCCGAAGACGCGCTCGACACGCGCTAGGCGTTCTTCACTGCCTCGATGCGCTCGGCGAGCCACGCCGCCCACGCGTCGACGCCTTCGCCCTTGGTCGCCGCGATCGGGAAGATCGGCGCGGTCGGGTTGAGCTTGTGCACGACCTCGCGGAACTCCTCCTCGTTGAAGTCGAACACGCTCATCGTGTCGTACTTGTTGAGGATGACCGCCTCGGACAAAGCGAAGATGTTCGGATACTTGTACGGCTTGTCGTGGCCCTCGGGCACCGACAGGATCATGACCTTCGCATGCTCGCCGAGGTCGAACTCGGTGGGGCACACCAGGTTGCCGACGTTCTCGATGATGATGAGGTCGAGGTCGTCGAGCGGCAGCGCGTCGAGTGCGCGACGAATCATGTCGCTCTCGAGGTGGCAGGCGCCGCCGGTGTTGATCTGGACCGCGGGGTTGCCGTGGGCCTTGACCTTCTCGGCGTCGACCTTGCTCGCGATGTCACCTTCGATGACCGCGATGCGGTAGCGATCGCGCAGCGCGTCGATGGTCGCCAGGATCGTGGAGGTCTTGCCGGCGCCCGGCGAGGCCAGTAGGTCGAGGACGAAGATGCCGTGCTCGGCGAACAGACGACGATTCTCCGCCGCGAGCTCCTCGTTTTTTTCGAGGATCGCCCTCGAGACATCGATCTCCATCGTCTTCGCCTCCCACTAGCTCGCGTCAGTAGCGCAACAGTATAGACCGTGCACGTCGCACCGCGGCAATCCACGAGCATACGCTGCGCGCCAGAGCCTCCGTCGCGAGTCCGCGCGCTAGATACGCGTCAGCTAGACGCGGCTTGCTCGGGAGTCTCCGCCTCGATGCTGTCGATACGGAGCTCGCGCCCCTGAAGCTGCTCGCACATGAAGCTGCTGCACTTCGGGCAGACCATGTCGAAGCGGCCGTGCTCGAATTCCTCGCCGCAGGTGCTGCAGCGCGACTTCGCACCGATCTTGTTGATCGTGAGCGTCGACCCCTCGGCGATGGTGCCCGGGGTGAGCGCCTCCCACGCGAACTGGAGCGCGAAGTCGACGATTTCGGTCAGCTCACCGACGCTGATGCGGACCTCGCTGATCTTGGTCGCGCCTTGCTCTTCGGCGGCCTCGACGACCGTGGAGATGATGCTCTGCGTGATGCCCATCTCGTGCATGGCGCTACGCTGCTTCCTCGGCTGACTCGGCGAGCTTCTGCGCCGCGATCTTTCGCGAGAGCACGATGCGCACCGTAGCCATACTCAGCTCGTACAGCACGACCATAGCGATGGCGAGGGCGCCCATCGAGATCGGGGACCAGTCGGGTGTGATCATTGCGGCGATGATCGCGATCGCGACGTAGACGACTCGCCAGTTGCTACGCAGCTTGTCGTACTGGATCACGCCGAAGTAGACGAGGTAGAAGACCACGATCGGCGTCTCGAACGCGATGCCGAAGCCGACGAGGAAGAACGTCACGACGGTCAGCACATCCTGCGCTCGCGGCAGCAACGTGAAGATCTGGCCGTTCTGCGCCGCGAGCCAACTGACGCTCGTATGGAGGACGACCTGGTAGCAGAACGTGACGCCGCCCATGAACAGGATGACCGCGGCGACGAACGTCGGCACGAACCAGCGGCGCTCCTTCGGCTTCAGAGCCGGAAGGAAGAACGCGAAGGTCTGCCAGATGACGAGCGGGCTGCAGACGAGGACACTCGCCCAAATGGCGATCTTGAACTTCAGGGTCATCGCCTCGAGCGGGCTGAGCGTGGTTCCCTTGCCCCCGGGGAGCAGGAACACGACCGGTCCTGTCAGCACCTTCCAGATCGGGTCGGTGAAGAAGTACAGGCCGACCGCGACGAGCAGGAGAACGCCGACCAGGATCGCCAGCCTCTGCCGGAGTTCGGCGAGGTGGCTGAGGAACGGCATGCGCTTAGGTCCGATGGGCATGGTGTGTTGCCGAGGGAGGCCGGACGAACGGCTACTCTCCCTCGTCCTCCTCGTCCTCTTCGTCGGAGACCCAACCGCTCCCACCCGCGGCTGCGGCAGCAGGAGTCGCCTTCGCAGCTTCAGCCTTTGCGTCCGGGTTCAGCTTGGTCAGAGAGGGGTCGATGTTGTAGACCTCGGCGCGAATCGTCGATTCAACCGAGTCCTTGTACTCGTTGAATTGCCGCATGAACTTGCCGAATGTCTTCGCGTACTCCGGCAGCTTATCGGGTCCGAACAGCAGGAGTGCGAACACCGCGATAAGGATTAGTTCAGTGCTTCCGATACCGAACAAATCGGGCGCTCCCTGACATAGGAGCACCCCCGCAGCAGTCACGGGGGTGCGTGATCAGCTCTCGCTGAGAGTCTAGAGCGCGTAACGTGCCAAGCGCAAGAACGGCATGTTCTGCCAGCGGAAATGCACTTCCACCGGCTAGAACTGCTTGGCCTCTTCGAGGGTTCCGAAGATCGGAAAGACCTTGTCGAGACCGGTTATTCGGAAGATCTTCAGGATGTTCTCCTTGGTACACACAAGTCGGATCGACCCGTTGTTCTCCTTCACGCGGCGCAGCCCGCTCACGAGCACGCCGAGACCGGAGCTGTCGATGAACCCGACTCCCTCGAGGTCCACCAGGATCCGTGTGCACCCACCGTCGACGGCTTGGATCAACCGTTCCTTCAGCGACGGCGCTGTGTAGACGTCGACCTCACCGGTGAGCGAAACGACGCACACGTCGTCCTGGCGCGATTCCTTGATATCGAGTTCCATGCGAAGTCTCACTTTCCGTTCGTCCGACTGACAACAGCCGCACCCGGCACCTGCGTGTGGTGATGCTAATATTATCCTATCCAGAGATTCCCAATCGGGGGCGCGCGGGGTCGCGGGACTCGGAATACATGTCCCCAATTGAGGGTAGAGATACTACTGCACCCATCCACTTCCGATGCAGGGGACCCACATGGCCTTGACGATCGATCTCATCCAAGATGACCGGTACTGGACGCTGTCGCTGAAGGGCGACCTCGACTACAGCGAGTGCGCTTCGTTCCGGATGAACATCGACCGCATCCTGAAATCCTCGCCCGCATCCACCATTGTCGACCTGTCGGGACTCGACTACCTCGACAGCTCTGGTCTCGGGCTGCTGCTCTCCCTCTCGAAGGAGTACGGCGCCCAGGGCGGCAAGCTGGTGCTTGTGACCAACGACACCGTCGACAACATCCTTGCCCTCACGCGGCTGTCCGGAATCTTCACGACCGCCCGCTCTCTCGACGACGCGCGGCGGCTCGTAAGCCAGCCCGTCTAGCCTATCGCGCAAAGCAAAGGGGCCGAGCGGATGCTCGGCCCCTTTCTCGTTCGTTTGTTCGCGACGCTACGGGGTCGTGGTGCCCGTGGTTGTCGCGGTACCCGTCGTGGCCGTCGACTTGACCGACGCGAGCTGCTGCTGGATCTTCGCGGCGTCCGGGCTCTTCGGGTTGTTCTTGAGGAACTCCTGGAGCACCTGCTTCGCAAGAGCCGGCCGGCCGTCGGCCTCGTAGTAGATCGCGGCGTTCGCCCACGCGTTGGTGAACGTCTTGTCCTTCTTCATGATCGGCTCCACCATCGCGATCGCGCCCTTGACGTCGCCCGAGTAGAACGTCGCCGTGGCACCATCGGTGGTCACGCTCGGGTCGCCAGGCTTGATGGCGAGGGCGCGGCGGTACGCGTCAGAGGCGGCCTGCCAGATCGGCTGGTCCGCGCCCGACTGGCCGCTCGGGCTCTTGCTGACCTGCAGTGCCCACTCGAAGTACGCGTTGCCGAGGCTCACCAGCGTCTGGTAGTCCTTCGGATTGGTCTTCAGCTGGGACAGCAGGGAGTTCACCTGGGGGCCGTACTGCGCCGCTGCGGCGTCCGAACCGCTCTGCGTCTGCGTCGGCGAGGGAACCTTGTTCGAGCCCAGCGCACCGAACACACTTGGGATGAGCGCCACTACGAATGTGAGCGCCAGCAATACGATACCGACCTTCATGAGCACAGAGGTCTTGTCTTTACGGATAGCCATCGGCTGCGTTTCTCCTTCAGGCCTCGGGCATGGTGCAGGCCGAGATCTCCCGACCCGTCATCACCACGTCAGCTACTTGGTCTGCGTCGTACTGGTCGAACCGCCGGTCGCCCCACTGATGTCGGGGTGACCATCCGGCAGCTTGCTCGTGTCGGTTCCGCTGGGGAGCGGACCGGCCTGACCGTCGGTCGGCGTCGTGATCGCGGTCGCGGCCGCGCCCTGGGTCGCGCCCTTCGGGATGAGGTAGCCGACGATCACGCCCACGAGCAGCGCAACGATCGTCATCAGCGCAGCCACGGCCATCGTCACCTGCTGGGAGAAGACGCCGCCGTCCTCATACGCTTCGTCGGACGGCGCCGGGCTCGACTTGGGCGCCGGTGCCTTGCGGGTCTTCGTGGTCTTCTCGGTCTCTTCGTCGAAGAAGAAGTCCTGCTCGTCGCTCACGATCGGTCCCTCCAATACTTGGTTCGCACACCAGCGGCCTACCCGATCGGCGGCAGACCGGCTGGGATTATACACCAATGACCTTGGCGGTCAGCGCCGAGATGAGCGAATGGCGCGCCAACGAACGTCGCGCCCTCGCGGCTACGCCCGCAGGCGCGTCCGCATGCGCTCGACCTCGTCGATGACGCGATCGACGTCCACCGTGCGGAAGTCGCCGAGGTTGTAGAGGATCTGGCCCGCGACCATGGTGAACAGCACGTTCTCCTGGTTCGCTCGATGGACCAGCGCGCTGTGCGGGTTGCGGGTCGGTACCTGATGCGTCGTGGAAAGGTCGACCACGATGAGGTCGGCCTGCTTGCCCGGCTCGATCGATCCGACCTGGTCGTCGAGGCGCAGCGCCCTCGCGCCCTCGATCGTCGCCATGCGCACGAACTGCTCGGCGGGATACCACGATCCCTCGCCGAGGACCGCGCGCTGCAGGAGCAGGCCGATCCGCATCTCGTCGAAGAAGTCGATCGTGCTGTTCGACGCCGGCGAGTCCGTCCCGATTCCGACGACGATCCCCGCTTCGATGAGTTCCTTGAGGGGCGCGACGCCCATACCGAGCTTCGCGTTGCAGCGCGCGCAGTAGGCCACCGCTACGCCGTGGCTCGCCAGCACGTCGATGTCGCTCGAGTCCACCTGCACGCAATGGACCGCGAGCAACTCCGGCACGTCGAAGAGGCCCCACTGCAGGACGTAGCGGACCGGCGAGACGCCCGTGGGCAGCCAACCGGCGTCGCTCCAGCTGTGATGGTTCTCCTCGAACTCGGTCGCGAAGGGCGAGCTACCGTACTTGATGAACTCGTACTCCTCGTGCGACCCGGCCAGGTGGATGGCCGCCGGCACGCCGCCCCCGCAGGCAAAGCGCGACACGGCTCGGAACAACTCGGGGTGACACGTGTACGGCGCGTGCGGCGCGATGCCGATACGCAGCAGGTCGCTCAGCTCGTCCCACGCCGCGATGTCCGCTGCCGCCTTCTCCATGAGCGCGGGGACAGCCGGCTTCGCCATCGTCGCGACCTCGCGATACACCGTTCCGCGCAGTCCGGCGGCGGCAGCCGCCCGCGCCGACGAGCCGGACGAGGTGATGTCGGCAAGCGTCGTGATGCCCGACTGGATGGCTTCGAGCGCGCCGAGGCGGGCCGATCCCTCCCAGTCCTCAGGCCGGAAGGCGGCCTCCTTCTGCATCAGCTCGAGCTTCCACTGGCTGTAGGGCAGGTCGTCGACAACGCCGCGGAAGGCAGTGTACTCGAGGTGGGTGTGGAGGTCGACGAACCCCGGCATCAGTACCGCGGGCCCGAAGTCGAGGTGCTCCTCGTCCGGGTAGCGCTCGAGCAGGTCGGCGATGGGGCCGACGTCGATGATCTCTTCCCCGCGCACGACCACGCCGCCATCTTCGATGTGCGGCGAGGTGACGGGCAGAACGTAGTGGGCGCTCAGCAACATGGCCAGAAGACCTCCGAGTGGGGTGCGACTCTATCGTACAACGGTCCCGCCGTGCGCACTCGGCCTACTTCGTCGCCACGTGCACGGCCACGACCCCGAACGTCAGGTTCCGCCACCGCACGTCGGAGAAACCCGCCGAGCGCATCTCCTCGGCGAGTACTTCCTGCCGAGGGAAGGCCAGGATCGACTCGTTGAGGTAGTCGAACGAGGGCTTGTCGCCGGTGAGCAGGCCACCGAGGGCCGGGATCACGGTTCGCAGGTAGAAGTGGTAGAGCACGCGGAAGATCGCCGAGGGCGGGCGCGAGAACTCGAGGACGAGGTATCGGCCGCCCGGTCGCAATACGCGATGCACTTCGCGGAAGTTGGCAGCTCGGTCAGGGAAGTTGCGCACGCCGAAGGCGACGGTCGCGACGTTGAAGGCGTCCTCGGCGAACGGGAGCGCCTGCGCGTCGGCGACGGCGATCGAGAGCTTGGTCGGGCCGTCGTAGCGCTCGAACTTGCGCTCGGCCACCTCGAGCATCTCGGGGACGAAGTCGCTCGCGACGATGGTCTTCGGCTGCTGCAGGTGTGCGACCGTGAGCGCAAGGTCGCCGGTACCAGCGGCGATGTCGAGCACGTCGTCGTTCGCGCCAGCGCCCGACATCCGCGCGACGCGGCGGCGCCACAGGCGGTCCAGGCCGAAGCTCGACAGCATGTTGAACAGGTCGTAGCGGGAGGCGATCCGCGCGAAGATGCCGCGAACGCGGTCCGGCGTTGGTTGTCCTGCCGCCGGAGCCTGATTCGTCGGGTCGTTGCCGTGGCCGTCCGCCACCTACACCTGCCTTTGCGAGTAGCCCGGAGCCGTGCGTCGGATCCGCAGCATGGCGAGCACATTCTCGCGTAACCATAGCATCATGACGTTGAAGACCTGAACCGGGCCCACGTGGGCCGGCCAGTTGAGCTCGGTCTTCTCGCACACGGTCGACTCGTTCAGCGCGTCGATCTCGGTCTTCAGCGCCGCCAAGCGCGGCTTCCGCTGCCGTTCGGGTCCGGCCATGATCGTGTCGATCCGCTTCATCGCCTCGCGTGCCTCGGTGCTGCGCGCGTCGGTCTTGGCGGCGATCACGGGATCGAGTACGCCCGCCTCGGCCTTGACGCGGTTGAGGCCCATCGCTGCCTCGTAGGTCGCATCGACCAGCTGGTCCTTGGGGCAGGCGAGCGACTCGTAGTTCATGATGTACTTCCAGCTCGGCTCCAGCAGCAGCTGGCGGTGCTCCTCGAGCGTCGTGGCCAGCAGCTTGTAGCCGAAGCCCTCAGGGTGGTCGTACGCCATCGAGCCGGGATCCAGGAACGGCGCCATCGGCGATGAGAACAGCAGCAGTCGCTTGTCGTTGCCGACCTTTTCGTAGAGCGAGCGCGCGTACTCCGGCGTCGCGAGGATCGACTCGGCGGTCTGCGTCGGCAGGCCGGTCATGAAGTACAGGTCGAATCGCGAGCAGCCGTTGCGCAGCGCGTTCTGGATGGAGTCCTCCACCTCGGCCATCGTGTAGTGATGCTTGCCGAAGGCACGCCGCACCTCGTCATCGTGGCTCTCGACGGAGATCTCGACCGAGTAGTCGTTGAGGTGCTCGTTCAGAAACTCGTAGAAGTCCGCTTGCGGCGGCTTGAAGAACTCGAACGCGATCGGGTTCTTCAGGCCGAGCTTCCCGATGCCGCGAATGAACTCGGCCACGTAGTCGCGGCCGCCCTGCAGGAAGTCGTTGAGCACGAAGATCGGCCCCGGGATGTAGCGCTGGATGTTCTTGATGTCGCGCACGAGCAGCTCGGGGTCGCGGAATGCGACCTTTCGGCGACCGTAGTGCTCGCGGAACGCGTACGCGGAGCCGCCGCACGTGACGCAGTTGCGCGTGCAGCCGCGGCAGGTGAGCGAGGCGCACACCGGGTACTGGAGCCAGTCCTTGAACGGGACGAAGCCCATCATGTCCCGATGCCGGATGACAGCGCGCATGTTGTAGCTGTAGTCGAGGCTGACCGCGTTCATGTCCTCGGGCACCCACGACAGATCGTTCACCACGACGGAGCCGTCCGCCGTCTTGTACGTGAGGTTGGGGATGTCGTCGACGCGCCCCTTGCCCTTCAGGGCGAACATCAGCCGCGTCATCGGCTCCTCGGTGGAGTCGCCCCGCATGACGAAGTCGACGCACGGGTAGCTCACTAGCTCCTCATGGAAGAAGCTCGACGACAGTCCTCCGAAGATCACCGGCGTACTCGGGTGATACTTCTTACACAGCTTGGCGATCTCGATGGAGCCGTGGGCGTGCGGCAGCCAGTGCAGGTCGATGCCGAACGCACCGGGCTCGATCTCACGGATGAAGCGCTCGACGTCGAAGTCCGGCCGATTCAGCATCAGGACCGCGAGGTTGACGATGCGGACCTTGAAGCCGTGGCGCTCCAAGTACTCGGCCATCGTGGTGAAGCCGAGCGGATACATCTCGAACACAGGTGTGGATGGCACCATATCCGAGACGGGCCCGAACATGATGGAGTGCTCCCGGAAGTCGTAGACGCTTGGCGCGTGCAGGAGCACGAGATCCATCTTCGCCATTGTGAAGGCCTTTCGTTCCCCCGCCGCCCGAACCCCGGTACCGGCATACCGAGTCGCCCGAGGACGGCCCGCGCAGTATAGCATGGGAGGGTGCGCCAACTGGTCATCGCAAGGGTGGCGGAACATCCCCCCTCTTGAGCGTTTCGGCGTCCACGACCCGCCACCTGCCGCCGCTTCGCCGCATCCCGAAACGCGTGGCGTACGGCCACTCCGCGAAGGCGCTCGTGCCGCGCCAAACGACCACTACGGAGGCCGTGGACGTGGTCGCGGCACTGACGTACGGCCGATTCCACTTCGGGAGGGGCGGACCGCTCGCCTCGGTCGAGCCTTCCGCGAGCTGCGTCGCCACCGAGGAGTCCTCGAGGTAGCGCGCGTATGCCGCGGCGTCAGTGGAGCGCGCTCGACGAAGGCGCAGGAGTCCGTCGACGGCGACGGCGGCGGGATGGCGCTCGGCGGCGGTCCGCGTCGCACAGGCAACGAGTGCAAGGCACGCGATCGAGCCGAGGGCGAGCGAGAGCACGAGTGCTCGACGTCGAGCTCGCCACCAACGCGCTCGCCCCATCCCCCACGCCCCCCATCCGTACGCAGAGTGGCCTATTCCCCGAGGAGGGCGTTGACGTGCGCCGACAACGGCAGCGCCGAAGCCAGGCGATACGCTCGACGTGATGCTAGGGCTGCGCGGTGAGCGAGTGGACGGTGCCGCCCGACGATCCGTGACAGGTGCTGTCCGTGCACGAATCGGGCGACGACGCGTTGTGGCCAGTCACGGCGGGCAGTCGCAGCTTCGCCGAGGCGTTCACGCGGTCGATGCCCTCGACGGTCGCGCCCGAGCTCACCGCCGACAGGCCGGAGCCATCGAATCCTTCGGCAGTGTCGGCGGTCGTGTGGCACGTCAGGCAGAAGTCGCGGATGCCGCCGTTGCTCGACAGGTCGATCTCGCCCGCGGCATCGCCGACGACCGTCGTCTCGGTCGAGCTCAACGCCACACTGACCTGGAGGCCCTTGGCGGAGCCCGAGCCGTGCGGATTGTGGCAGTCGTAGCACGGCAGCGCGCTGCCCGCCGGGAGGTTGCCCGTGGTGACCGTGGCATGGCCGGCACTGTCGGCGCTCGAGGAGCCGCCCGACGCCGTCGGGTAGTACTGCTTGATGTTCGCGCCGGCCGGGTTGCTGCCGTCGTGGCACTCGAAGCACTCGACGAAGCTCGTCGGCGAGAACTGGGCGACGAGTTCGTCGTACTCGTTGGCCGTGCCGTGGACGTCGTGGCAGTTCTTGCAGTCGCCGCCGGCGAAGGCGGTGCCCGGTCGCCACACGGTGGCCTTGTTGTGGATGCCGTCCGCGCCGTTGTAGACCGCGCTGCCGGGCCACGTGCCCGCCGTGGGATACCCGCTCGTGTCGCGGCTCTCGGCACCCGTGCTCGCGCCGTGGCACGTGTAGCAGACGGTCTTGTCGTTCGCCGTGACCGTGATGCCGTTGATCTTGTTCGTGCCACTCAAGGCATCGAACACGCCGAGGAGGTCCGGTGCGTTGCTGCCGTGCGCGTCGTGGCAGTCGCCACAGCTGCTCGTTCCGGTGATCGCGTCGTGACCGCGACCCGCGTACGTGCCCTTGTTCATGATCCCGGCGTCAAGCGGCGAGATCGCCACCGACCACGGGATGTACACCGAGTCATCGGCACGGAAGCTCGGCAGATCGACGCCGTCATGGCACTTGAGGCAGAACTGCGTCTTCTGGAACGGCGTGTCGTACGGTTCCGCGTTGTACGTGTTGTCCGGGTCGCTGACCGGACTCGACGCGCTCACCGTGTGGTTGTTGTGGCAGTTGGAGCACTGCACCGCGCCACCAACCGAGCCGTACACCGGGTGCTTGCTCGTCAGCGAGAACGCGTCGAAGACGGACTCGGTACCGGTCGTCGGCATCGCCTGCACGCCGTACCAGTCCTTGCCCGCGGTCGGCTTGGTCTGGCCGCCGATGTCGTCGCCCACCTTGGAGTGGCAGCGGAAGCAGCGCGTCTCGTGGAGCGGGTCGGACTGCGTCGCACCGAGGGCGGCGAGCAGTCGCCGATTCTCGGACCAGTGGACGCCGACACCCGCCGGGTCGCCGCTGGGGAGTCCGGTGCTGTGGCACTTCGAGCAGTCCGACCGGAACAGCGAGCCGTCCTGCATCGTGCTCGTGACCTCATAGCTGTGCGCCGAGGCGCCGAACCCACCGGCGGACGAGCCGGACCGCACGACGGGCGTGGAGGTCGAGCCGTCGCTGCGCTGGTTGTCGGTGTCCTTCGGCTGGCTGGTGGCGTGGCAGCTGATGCAGATGCCACCACTGACGGGCTCGTAATCGCTGCCGATCGCCGACGTCCCGGTGGACTCGACGCTCGTGCGCATCATCGTCGCAGCCGAGGTCTCAGAGCTGTGGCCGACGTGGCACGACGTGCAGTAGACGGACGTCTTGGAGCTCGGATAGCCGGCCGAGACCGGGCGGTCGCCGTCGTCGCCCGCACCGCCGAGGACGTGGTGGTAGACGTCCGTGCGCGACGTACCGACCTTCGCGCCGCTGCCGTCCTCCATGTTCGCCTGGTAGGTCCCGTGGCAGTCGTAGCAGTCCTTGCTGCTCGCCGACGCGGTGTTCGCCGTGCCGCTCGGGTCGTGCACGTTCGAGCCGCCCGACGTGTAGTCGTCGCCATGGCAGGTGTAGCAGGACTCGGTGTCGTCGGAGTCGTGCGCTTCCGAGGCCGAGCCCAGGCGCAGCCAGTTCGTCGTGCTTCCGTTCGGCGCCGTCTGCCCCGCTCGGAGCGTCCCGTCCCGCCGCAAACCCTCGACCGTTTCGGTCGTCGAGACGGCGGTGTACGCCGAGGTCGCCGAGTCCCACACCTTGCCGTCGCGGCTGCTGTGGCACGTCAGGCAGAAGCGACGCACGTTCTGGGCGTTGTCAGTGCGCAAGTTCGCGCCGAGTTCGTCGGTGATCTCCGATTTGTTGCCGCCCGTCGAACCGTGCGGGTTGTGGCAGTCGTAGCAGGGCAGCGGGGCGTTGTTCGGAAGGATGCCGCCCGTGGTCTTCACGCGATGACCCGCGAAGGCCGAGGTGTCGGCGGCCTGCGTCGTCACGAAGGACTTGATGTCGACAGCGCCCTTCGCGCGCCAGCCCGCGTCACCGTCGTGGCAGGCGAAGCAGCTCGCCGCGTAGGTGCCGTTCGCGCGGTCGTCGACCACGGTCGAGGTCGTCGAGGGGCGGAACGCGAGCTTGAGCTCGTCATAGGCGTTGGGGCCGCGATGCGACGCGTGGCACTGACGGCAGTCGCCGAGCGACTCGTCGGGCGAGCTCGTCGGTATCTGTGAGTGCGCGTTGCGAGTCGGGTCGACGTACGTGTCCCGACCGGGGAAGGTGCCCTGGACTGGGTAGCCGGTGGCATCGCGCGTCGGCGCGAAGACCTCCGGGTAGCCGGTGGCCGTCCAGCTGCGGTTGTCCGAGTGGCAGGCGAGGCACCAGCCGGCGCCCGCGCTCGCGACAGTCACACCGTTGACGGTTGCCGCCGGCATCTTCGGCCGCTTGGTGGGATCGTCGTGAGCGGCGTGGCAGCTCGAGCAGCGGTCGGTGAGGTCGGCGGTGCCATCGTGGCGCTGCTCGAGGACGTGGCCGCTCGACTGGCCGAACGAGTCGGAGCCGTCGAGGATGTTGCTCGAAGCACCGGTTCCGTCGTGACACGAGTAGCACACGTCCGTCTGCGTGCTCTCCGGGCCGATGGACTTCATGAGAATGCCCTCGGCGGGGGATGCTTGGTGCGCCGAGTGACACATCGCGCAGCTATTGGCGTCGACCGTGAAAGATGCGTGGGGAGAGACGGCAAGCGCGGGAAGCGCCCAGGCAGCGACGAACAGAACGGCGAGCAGCGCGCACCTCAGAAGGCGCGACGATCCGTGCCGACGGGAACGCGTCGGCGTTCGCACGGTTGTCAGCTGAAGTCTCACCATAGGTTCTGCAGACCGAACCTCGTCATGCCCTGGAAGAGCGGGGCGGTCGTCACGAATAGTATCGGCGGCCGTTCTGGACAACGTTACCAGCGAGAGTGAGTGGCCGTCACGAGAAAGAGGAGCAAATCCATCGCCAAAGATCTCTCCGGTTCCCCCGCGGCGCTCGACGGCCACATCCCTACCGCTCAGGAGTCGGACAGCCGATCGGCGGCCTCGACGAGCCCGAGCGGTTCCCCCCTGCCGTTCGACTACGGCAGCTTTCCGCCTGCGACGTGGCATTTCGCGCAGAACACGGGATCGTGGCACTGATAGCAGGGCGCAATTCCCTGTTCTTTCGCGACGATGAAGTGTTGCTTGATCCACGGCTTCGTCTTATCCGGGACCTTGTGGTGGCAGTCGCTACAGAACGCCGTCCCGGCGCCCTTTGCGGCCGAAGGACCCTTAGCATGACAATTCGCGCACACCTGCAGGTTCTTCCTGCCTTCTCGGCCGTGATTCTTCTTCCAGTTGGCCGGATGCGGCATGACCGTGCCGTGGCAGCTCACGCAGAACGTCGCCTTGTCGTGGCATGTGCCGCAGTAGCTGACCTGATCCATCGGCTCGGGGTGGATCGTGGTGCGACCGTCGGCGTTCGCCACTTCCTTCTCGGCAGGCGCCGCCTCACGCGCGGCCCGATTCTGCTCGATGCGCGCCAAGTCCGCGACGGCGAGCTTGGCGTGGCCGCCCGACTCGCCGCCCTTCATATAGAAGCCGGACTCGAGGTGGCTGGCTGGCTTGAGTGAGAAGTCCTTCGGGTGGCAGGTGCGGCACGAGCCGGGGGCGCGAGCACCCTTGCCCTGACCGTGGCAGCGGAAGCAGCCGGTCATCGTCATGTAGTCCTCGTGCTTGCGGTTCGGCTTACCGGTGCGCGGATCGGTCAGCATCAGCTGAAGGTTCTTCTTCTCCGGGTGCGCGACACGGTTGTGGCATGTGGTGCAGGTGATCCCGCGCTTCATGTGCGCGCTGTGGTCGATGATGATGCCCTTGTCCGGCGTGACCTTGCGCTCCGGCGAATGGCACTGCGTGCACTGCTCGGTCGGCATCTCGGCCGCGACTTCGTCCGTGGCATTGAGGGGCAGGCTGTAGCTCTTCGTGACCGCCATGTACAGCTCGCCAAGTGCCTCCGCTTTGTGCAGGACGAACTTGACAGGACTGCCGTCGGCGGGGCCGTGGCACGCCATGCACGAGATGTTCGAGTGCGACGACGCGCGGTAGGCGGTGATGGTGTCGTCCTGCACCTTGTGACAGGCGTTCTCGCAGAACCAGCGAGTCGACGTCACGCCAAGGGAGAGGATCGTGAAGAGTACCAGGGTTATCGTCAGCAGGCCGGCCCAGATGATCAGGCGGGGGCGGCGATGAGGGTCTTTGAAGGCCTCGATCAATCTCAGCATGCAACGTCCCTGTTCAGAAACGGTCCTTCGAGAGGATGCCACGCAGCGCTCGCGGCGTCCAGCAAGCCACCGTGCCCGCAGGCGCCCCTCGGCGAGGAGAACGTAGAGCTTTCAGCAACTCTCCTGCCGAGCCGTGGCTCGCCTTCTACCTGCCGACCAACTGCACCTCGATTGCTCGGTTGTTCTCCTTGTCAGCGACGATCAGCTTGTCGCCGGATGCATCGATCCCGTTCGGGAAGTTCATCTGCGCCGGCTCGGTCCCGCGCTCGCCGTACTGGGTGAGCAGCGTGCCGTCGCGACGCACGCGAACCAGCCGGAAGCTGAACGCGTCGACCACGATCAACTGATCCTTGCCGAAGGTCGTGACGCCGCGAGGCAAGCCGAACGGCGAGGGACCGGCGCCCGGCGCGGGGCTCGTCGTCTCGGTCGACGCCGCCCTGCCGAGCTGCCACAGCGGTCGCCCAGCCGGAGAGAAGGCCAGGACCCGGTTGTGGTTCGAGTCCGACACATAGATCGTGCCGTCCGAAGCCACGTCTATGCCGTTGGGATGATCGAGGCCAGACGGGCCGACTCCGGGTTCGCCGAACTGCCGAAGGAGGCGACCGTTCTCGGCGAAGACGAACACCTGGTAGGTGTCCGTTGCGTAGACCAGACCGTTGGAGGCGGCCACTGCGGTGACAGCGATGCCCGTCCCACCCGCGCCCGATCCGCCCGTGCCCGTGACCCGCCGGGGATTCGGGAAGGCACGTACGAAACGGCCCTCGGATGTGAACATCTGAATCTGATCGTTGTGGAAATCCGCGACGATCACGTTGCCGCGCTCGTCGGTCGCCACGTCGGTCGGGAAGTCGAACTGCCCGGGCTTCCACGTGCTCTTGCTGCCGTCGGCGGGCTTCGTCGTCCCGTACTCGCCGAACTGGAACAGGTACTTGCCCTTGGCGTCGAACGCGCAGATGCGGTTGTTGCCCGTGTCAGCGACGTACATCCGCCCGTCCTTGCCGAAGGCGGCGCCCATCGGGCGCAGGAACTCCGGCAGCTTGCCGACGCCGGGTCCGGTGATCTCGCGCAGTGGGCGGATGCCGGCACGCACGTGAGCCGGCGGCTGCCCGCCGAACCGTGACGGCTGCAGCAGGAGCGCGAGGTACAGCACCAGCGCCAGCAGGATGAGCGAGAGCACGCCGACGAGCACGCTCAGGCCTTCGCGGGGGGTGAAGCGCGAGAGGACGCGCCGGCGCAGGCGAGCGTCATCGGCTGAGAGATCGAGCGGGGTGTTGGGTCGAATATCGCGGTTCACAGGGAAGATCCTCGCTCGCCGACGCTCCCGAGCATTCGGAGCGTCCGTCACGAATCGGTCGTCCTGGTCTTGTTGAGGTGGAACGACAGCACCTGCAGGTCGACCGAGAGGTCGGCGTGGCGCACAGCCACGTCGCTGGGGACGTCGAGCCGCACCGGCGCGAAGTTCAGGATCGCCTTCACGCCTGCGGACACCGCCTGATCCGCCACTGCCTGCGCCACTTCGGCGGGCACGGTGAGCAGGATGATCTCGACGTTCTTCTCGGCGACGATGCGCTCGAGGTCCCCGATGGGATCCACCACGATGTCGCCCACGCGTTGTCCGACCTTCTCCGGATCGGCGTCCAGGATCGCGACCATCACGAAGCCGCGGTCCTCGAAGCCGGGGTAGCTCTGCAGCGAGCTGCCGAGTCGTCCGTAGCCCACGATGGCGGAGCGCCGGACCTCGGTGAGACCCAGCCACTTGAGGATGTGGGCGATGAGCGAGTCGACATCGTAGCCAATCCCACGCGTCCCCAGCTCGCCGAGGTAGCTCAGGTCCTTGCGCACCTGCGCGGCGTTCGTGCCAGCCATCTCGGCTATGCCCAGGGAGTTGATGACGGGCATGCGCATCGCCTGCGCCTGCATGAGGCAGCGCAGATAGATGGGCAGCCGCTGAATGGTTGTGGGAGGTACGTCTACGTTAGTCATCTCGTGACGGCTCCGAGCAAGCCTCGTGCCCGTCCAGGCGTGATGGCGCGCATCACTTCTTCGCTCCCGCCGTGATACTCGCCACGACGGCGTCCAGCTCCTGCTTCACCTGCTGCGCCCGCGACGGATCGAGCGGCCGCTGTAGTGCCTGCGTATACGACTCCTTGGCCGCCTGAAGGCGCCCCTGGGCAGTCAGGATCTCGGCTTGGACGATGTATGGGTCGGCGTAGTTGGGGTCGAGCTCGATCGCCCGACGCAGCTGCGCGAGCGCCTTGTCGTACTGGCCGAGGCCTTGGTACGCCTGCGCTTGGATATCGCGGATCGCGGGACCGAACGGCTCGACGCGCACGCCCGACTGCGCGACTTCGAGCGCTCGCGGATAGTAGCTCTTGTCGATGTACTGCCCGCCCGCCAGGTACAGGCCGGCGAGGAACACGTAGTTGTCGTACTCCTCCGGCACGAATCGGATCGTGTCCATCATCGCCTGCTCGGCGTTGGAGAACTCCTGGCGCGCTGCCTGGAAGCTCTGCTGCGCCTGCGCGTTCTGTCCGGCCTGCAGGTACTGCTGCGCCTGGTTCAGGTAGGCGAACGAGAGCGCCTGGTACGCCGGCCCCAGCTCGGCTCGGTACATGTCGTTGTATGGGTTGAGCGAGATGGCGAGCTGAATGTCGTCGATGCGTTCCTGGCCGCTGTCCACGATCCGCCCGCGCAGGTAGTAGTGATCCGCCACGACGTAGATCACATTGCCGACGAGGGCCAACGCCACCAATGCGACGAGCAGGATCGCGGGAACTGTGCCCCACGAGGGCGCACGGAACTCCTGCGGCCGCGCGAGCGGCGCGAGGAGCACACCGAGCGACAACCACAGAAATACGCTCGCACCGGTCACGGACAGGCCGAAGAGCAGGTGCACCAGATACGACACCGTTGCGATCCAGAAGCCGGTGTAGGCGAACCGCTCGGAACCCTCGCCTCGCACGAACGCGCCGCGGGCGGACACCACGAGTGTCCAGATGAACAGCACGTACGCGAGCAGTGCTCCAGGTATGCCGATGCCCGACGCCAGTTGGAGCGGGTAGTCGTGCACGTTGTCCGCCACGGAGAGGTAGCCCGCCGCGGCCACATAGGCCGCAGGCTTGTACTTGGGGAAGACGAGACGGAACGTATCGGCGCCGAAACCGAAGATCGGCCGGTCCTTGATCGCTGCGATGGCCGCTTGCCAGATCTGCGTGCGCGTTTCGCCGCTGCCGCTCTGGAACTGGAAAATCGTCGCGATACGCTTCGGGAGGTTGGTGACCTCGTTCGAGGACTGCGCGCTGATGACGCCCAGCACGAGGACGAGGACGAGGGCAGCGACGAGGAACCACTTATCCGACTTGGACAGCTTCGGCCGGCTGAGCCACACGGCGAGTCCCAAGAGCAGCAGGCCGACCACGCCGCCGATCCACGCGCCGCGGACGTATTCAACGATCCAACACCAGATGATGACGAAGAAGATCGCCAGGTAGGCGTAGCGCCAGCGCGCGCTCTTCTCGGAGAGCGCGAGCGCGAGCGACAGCGGCAGCGGGAACATCAGGAACCCGCCGAGAAGGTCGGGGTTGCCGTAGCTCGCGAACGCCCGCCGCGCCTCGAACGGCAGGTTGCCCCACTTGATGAAATCGAGACCGGCGAACTGTAGGACGCCGTAGAACGCGACGACGCCGCCGGCGATGACCAGCGTGCGCGCCAGCGAGCGCACGCGCGAGGGCCGGTCGGCGTATTGGATTGCGAGGAACAGCACGAGCGCGTAGTTCACGAACGAGATCAGGCCCTCGAACCGGCGATACTTGCCGAAGAGCGCTGTGGGCGGGTGGATGGACAGCATGGTCGAGATGGACACCCACGCGATGAACGCCACAACCAGCCACAGCCGCTTGTCGAGCCGCATCTTGCCGCCGCGCGTGAGCATCCCCCAGCCCCACGCGCCGATGGCGATGAGCGTGAACATGCGCATCACGAAGACTTTGGCGATGTCGAACTGGTCGTAGGTGAGCGGCAGCCCGCCGAACAGCCCGCCGTTCGGGAAGATCGCCGAGAACGTGAGGTTGGTCATGGCGATCGGCACCAGCAGGATCAGTGCGTGCAGGCACACCCACGCAATCTTGTCCGTGAGGGGCATGCCCGGGGTGTTGAACACGGGTGCGGTCTGCGGTGACCCCGCGTTCGCCGCTGCTGCGTTCGGCGCGCTCGGCGAGGAGCTGACCTGCCGATTCTTCGCTTTCGCCACGTCTTCGGTCTCTCTCCGTCGGGTTGCTTCGCGCTTCTTAGGCACGGAAGCGGTTTCGGTGCCGACCTATCGTGCGCCTCGGCCTGTAAGGACGACGCGCAGCGTTTCCACGAGTATCTGCAGGTCCAGCTGCAGGCTTTGATGATACATGTAGATCAAATCGTACTTCAGCTTGCGCTCGGGCGTCGTTGCGTAGCCGCCGCTCACTTGCGCGAGGCCCGTGACCCCGGGCTTCACGCGGAACCGCTCTCGGTAGCCGGGGATCTCGCGGATGAAGCGCTCGACGAAGAACTCCCGCTCCGGCCTCGGACCGACGAAGCTCATGTCCCCCTTGATGATGTTCGCGAGCTGCGGAAGCTCGTCGATGCGATAGCGGCGCAGGTAGCGGCCGAGGGGCGTGACCCGGGGGTCGTCCTCCTCGGCGAGGACGGGGCCGGAGGTCTCCTCGGCGTTCTTGATCATCGTCCGGAGCTTGTAGACCGGGAAGGGCTCCAGGTCCTTGCCGACGCGCTCCTGCTTGAACAGGATCGGGCGGCCCATCGAAACGAGTATGGAGAACGCGGCGAGGATCAGCAGCGGGCTGGCCAGAACAAGCAACCCGGCGCTGAAGGCGACGTCGGCGAGGCGCTTGAGCGACACGAACCAGCCGGGCGTCGTGCGGCGCGTGATCTCCATCAGCGGGATGTCGGCCACTACGGTGTCGATCGTGCCGATGAAGATCTCGTAGAGCTCGGGGATGACATCGACGCGCACCTCGCTCTCGTCGGCGAGGGCCATGTCCTCCACGAGCTCGCGAACCTCCGCGGGGGACGCCACGATGACGCGCGTCACGCCGGAGTCGGCGACGATCCGACTGACGTCGTCGAGCGTACCCAGCACCGGGAAGCGCAGCGGTCTGCCGCTCGCGGCCGCCGCCTGCGCGTCCACGAGCTGCGCCGGCGTGGGCGCGACGAGGCCGGCGACTCTGTAGCCCCACCCCGACCGGCGCGACAGCTCCTCGCCGAGCTCGACCGCTAGGTCGTTCACGCCGACGATGAGCACCCGCTGCTCGGGCCAGCGGATCGGCGCGAACTTGACGATGACCACGCGCCAGCCGACGAGCACGCCGAGCTGCAGCGGGAACGCGATCGCGAGCAGGAGTCGCGGGAACGAGTTGTATGCGGGGCCGGCCACATAGAACGCGGCGAGCGTCAGCAGCGAGCCGACGACGACCGCCTGCGACACGCCGCGAACGATCGCCCAGATGCCCTCGGTCCGCTCCGGCTCGTAGAGGCCGTAGATGTAGGCCGAGACGAGGTACAGGATCGTGATCAGCGGCGCGAGCCGCAGGTAGGGCTCGAAGTTGAATGGCGGCAGCGCCCCGCCGAACCGGACGAGGTAGGCGAGCACGATGCCGACGTTGACGAGGATGGCGTCAAGCAGCAGCGACAGGACGACGAATCGCCCTCGCGACATCTACGCCCTCCTCCGCATGGCTTCTTCGTACACGCGCACCGTGTCCTCGACCATCCTTCCGATCGTGAAGTCGCGTCGCACGCGCTCCAGCGCCTGCTCGCCCAGGGTACGCCGCAGGTCGTCGTCGGTCACGAGGGTCTGCAACGCCTGTGCGAGAGCCGTTACGTCGCCGGGCGGGACCGTGAGGCCGGTAACGCCGTTCTGGTTCACGAACGGAACGCTCGTGGTAAGCGTGGTCGACACGGTCGGGACGCCGGATGCGTGCGCCTCCAGCTGCACCAGGCCGAACGCCTCGGAGCGCGCCACGCTCGGCAGGCAGAAGACGTCGGCGGCGCGGTACCAGGCGCGCAGCTCGTCGTCGGGCAGCGGCGGCAGGAACGTGACGCGATCGAGCGTCCCGGCAGCCGAGGCGATCTGCCGCAGCTCGCCTTCGAGCGGCCCGCGACCGACGATCACGAGGTCGGCGTCGACGTCCGCCATCGCGCGGACGAGCACGTCAGCGCCCTTGTAGTAGATGAGTCGGCCGACGAACAGCACGATCGGCCGCTCGTGGCCGGCGCGCAGCTCGGCGGCGCGCGCGTCGGTCGCCTCGTTCGGCGCGTAGCGGTCGACGTCGATGCCGTACGGCACGACGCGGCACTTGTCGGCGATGGGTGCGAGGAACGGCGAGTACTCGACCATGTTGGGCGAACTCGCGATCACGAGGTCGACTTTGTCGAGGAAGCTGCGCAGGAACGGCCGGTACGCGGCGAGCATGACGCGCTGCCGCACGATGTCCGAGTGGTACGTGACGACCGTCGGGACGCCCGCTTTGGCGCGAAGCCACGACGTCTCGCCCCAGGGGTACGGGAAGTGCAGGTGGAGGACGTCGGCGGGGTCGGGGCGCTGCGCCTCGGCGCGAATGGCCATCGGCATCGCGAGCGCGACCGGCGTCGAAGCGTACGCGAACGCCCGCGAGAGGCGATGGACGTCGACCCCGTTGACGTCCTCGCGGACGTCGTCGGGGCCCTCGTTCGCGACGATGGCGCGGACCTGGACGCCGCGCGCGACGAGCGCCTCCGACAGATCGCGCAGGTGGTACTCGATCCCGCCCAGGTGGGGCGGGTAGTACTTGTTGACCATCGTGACGCGCATGGGGGGAGTCTGCGCCAATTCGCTACCGCTCGCCGAGGACGATCGCCTTGCCGGCATCGAGGAGATCGTCGACCACGCCCTGACTGGGCGCCTCGGCGTACACGCGGACGAGCGGCTCGGTGCCCGAGGGGCGGAGCAGCAGCCACGCGTCATCGGGCAGGAAGAACTTCACCCCGTCCCGGCGGTCGACGCCGCGCACCCCGAGGCCCGCGATCTCCTTCGGGTCGAGCGTGTCCTTGCGCGCAACGAACGCGTCCTTCACGGCGGGATCCAGCTTGAGATCGACGCGTTGGTACTCCATAGGCCCGGTGATTGCGAACAGGTCCTCGATGAGCTCGCCGAGGCCCTTGCCGCGCTGCGCCATCATCTCGGCGAGCAGCAGCGCCATCAGCAGGCCGTCGCGCTCGCGGACGTGCTCGGGGATACCGATGCCGCCGCTCTCCTCGCCGCCGATGAGCACGCCGCCCTCGACCATCTGCTCGTAGATCCACTTGAAGCCGACCGGCGTGGTGACGACCTCGAGGCCGAGCCGGCTTGCGAGACGGTCGACGAGCACGGAAGTGGAGAGCGTCTTCACGATCTTGCCGCGCATCCCCTTGTCCTCGACCAGGTGTTGGGCCACGAGGCAGATGATGCGATGCGGGTTCACGAAGTTGCCGTTGCGGTCCGCCGCGCCGATGCGGTCCGCGTCGCCGTCGGTGATGAACGCGGCGTCGAGGTGCTTCTCGCGGACGAGCTCGCGCGCCTGGTCGATCCAGGGCGGGATGGGCTCAGGGTGCAGGCCGCCGAACGCGGGGTTCTCGGCGCCGTGGATCTCGGTGACGTCGAGGCCGAAGCCGCGCATCGTGTCGGCGAGGTAGTGACGGCCGGCGCCGAAGAGCGGGTCGATCGCGACGTGCAGGCCGGCTGCGGCGAGGGCCGCGCCGTCCACGCGACCCCGCAACGCTTCGAGGTACGGGCCGACCAGGTCGACGCGCTCGAACTCGCCGCGCTCAGTCGGCACCTCGTCGCGCAGCTCGGCCTCGACGCGGTCGGTGAACGCGACCGGCGAGGCGCCGCCGTCGGCCATGCGAAGCTTCAGGCCGAGGTACCGGCCGGGGTTGTGACTGGCCGTGAGCATCACGCCGCCGGTCGCCGCTTCGTCGTGCGCAACCGACCAGCACAGCGCGGGCGTGGGGAGATAGCGGTCCGACAGCCGGACATGGAGGCCATGCGAGGCGATCACCTCGGCAGCGGCGGCGGCGAACTCGCCCGCCTCGAAGCGCGTGTCGTAGCCGATGAGGATGGTGCCGCCCGGCGAGTCCTGCGCGAAGATGCGGCCGGCGGCGTCGGCGAGGCGACGCACGTTGTCGAAGGTGAAGTCCTCGGCGATGATCGCACGCCAGCCGTCGGTGCCGAACTTGATGGCGGCCATGCCCCTCCTCCTTGGTTCGGGTTCCGCATGCACGCTGCGGCTTCCCGTATCGTTTCCAGCACCTGACATTCTTACACAGGCCGGGGCGGACGTTCGCGACGGCGGGGCGAGACCGACACGCCGACCCCTCGGCTCACTCCGCGATCAGCGTCCGGTAGAGCTCGAGGTGCTCCCGAACGGTGCGGCCGGCGGAGTACTCGTCGAGCACGCGGTGCCGCGCCCGCTCCCCCATCGCCTGTGCCCACTCCGTATCCCTGAGTAGTGCGCGAATCTGCTGCGCGAGGCCGAACACGTCGCTCGGCTTCACGTAGCACGCCTCGCGGTTGTGTGTGAGCAGGTCCGCCGCGCCGAGGACTGCGCTCGCGACCATCGGCTTGCCCAGGGCACCGGCGATGAGGATGCCGGCGGGCAACCCGGGGCATGTCGAGATAACGCAGCACGCGTCGGCGACCGAGGCGAGCACGGGCATGTCGACCGTGTCGACCTCACGCACCGCGCCGACATCTTGGGCGCGCCGGCGGAGGTTCGTCTGCGGCGCGTCGCGCTTGCACGCGACCACCACGTCCAACCCCTCCACGCGCAGGATGTCTATGGCCGAGAGCAGCTCGTCCATCGCCGCGTCGTCCTCGCGGTCTCCGAGGTACGCCACGATGCCGGTGGCTTGCGACGCCGGTCGCGGCACACTCGCGTTCTGCGCGACGCGCTGTACCCTGCGGACGTCTACGCCAGGCACGATCACCTCGACGCGTCGCGGCTCCAGTCCCGCCTCCCGGAGCAGGGGCTCCGCCGGCGCGCAGTCGGCAACGAACGCGTCGACGCGGGGGAACGTGCGCCGATCGAGCCGACGCCACATGCGCCCCCGTATGCCGCGTGGAGAGTACGGCGGCCACGGCGCGCACCCGATCGAGTTCACGACTGGGATATCGAGTGGGCCGGCGGCGAGCCGCAGCAGGACATTCGCGACGTTGCCGACGGAGTGCGCGAGCACCGGCTGGTAGCGCCTGAGGTACTTCCGAAGGCGCGACCTCGTCCGCAGCACGTTCACTTTGTCGAGGCGATACGGCGCCACGGTCACGCCAAGCGCGCGCGCCGGTTCGAGCACCGGCGACGACGGCCGGCACACGAGGTGCACGTGCGCGCCCTCGGCGATGAGCCCGGCCATGACATCGAGCAGGCGGCGATCGAGCATGTGGAAGCGGATCCGGCTCGACACGAAGACGAACGTCGATCCCTCGATGCGATTCATCGCGCCATCGCCTCGCGGTAGACGCCGACCGTCTGCTCCGCGGCGCGGCGCCAGCTGAAACCCTCGGCGCGGTTGCGCCCGAGCGCGATGAGCCGCTCGCGCTCGGCGGGCTCGTCGAGGAGTCGATCGATCGCCACGGCGAGGTCCGCTGCCTCGTACGGCGGGACGATGTAGGCGGCATCGCCGACGACCTCGGGCAGGGAGGCGCCGGTGGTGGTCACGACGGGCGCGCCGAGCGCCATCGCCTCGAGCGGCGGCAGGCCGAACCCCTCGAACACGGAGGGGAACGCGAACACGGCCGCGTGCGCGTAGAGAGCGCGCAACGTCGGGTCATCGACCTTCCCGGTGAACCGTATCCGCAGCATGGCCGCTTCGCTCTCCACGACATCCAGCACCACGTCACGCAACGGCTCGCCGACGAGCACGAGCGCGACGTCCGGGTGCTCCTCGGCGATTGCCCCGAACGCGCGCAGCAGCACCGTCAGGCCCTTGTGCGGCCGAGTGCTCGCGAAGCCGAGGACGTAGCGGCCGTCGAACTCACCGGCGACGGTCGGGAGACTTCCCACTGGGCCGGTCGCGAAATCGTCGGCGGCCTCCGGGATGACGCGGATCCGCGTGGTGAGCCCGGGAATCGCCGGTGCGAGGATGCGGAGGATGTCGTCGTCGGTGTAGCGGGACGGCACGATGATGCGGTCGGCCACGTGAGCCGCGCGGTGGTTCCACCGGCGGTACACCGCGCGCGACAACGGGGAGCCCATGAGGCCGGGCACGACGAGCGGCGCCAGGTCGTGCAGCGTCACGACGAGCGGGTGGCGGGCGGGGATCGGCGTCGGGAAGTGCAGGCAATGTACGACGTCCGGTTTGACGCGACGCACCGCCGAGGAGAACCGCATCGCGCCGAACGGCGAGAACGGGTGCCCGGGGACGAGGACGATCGAGGCTTCGGGAGACGGCGCTTGCTCGGTGCGGGTCACGAGCTGGACCACGTCGAGGTCACCGCGCGCGACGAGCGCGCGCACGAGTCCGGTGCTGTACCGGCCGACGCCCGTCCAATCGGCCATACGGCAATCGACGGCGAGTCGCGTCAAGGCATGCCTTTCGAACGGGACATCGCGAACGGGGCATCGGTTCGCGGTGCGGGCAATCGTCAAACCAGTGTAGGCGGACGCGGCTCGCGGGTCACGCCCTCGCGACGGCCTCGACGGTCGCCTCTTCCGACAGACGCGAGGCGAGGGCATCCCAGCTCGCGTGCGCCTTCACGTCCTCGGCGGCGACGGTGCCGAGCGCGGCGAGCCGATCGGGAGCCAGGTCCTCGGCGGAGAGGTGTTCGACGTCGAGCACGTTGCGTCCGTGGCGCATCCAGGGCGGCGAGAAGCGGTCGAGGTTCGTGAGCACCGCGCGTCCCGCGGCCATCGCGCCCATCACGCTCGTGTTGTTGGCGCGCACGCCGTGCGGGAAGAACGCGACGACCGCATCGGTGCGAGCGAGGAAGTCGTTGACCGCCGCGTCCGACAGGAAGCCGAGGAGCCGCACGCGATCGGCGAACAGCTCGCGGAAGCCCTCGGCGACCTGCTCGATCTCGCCGAAGCTCGCCTTCTCGTGGAAGGCGGTCGACACGAGCAGCGTGTAGTCGACGGCCGACGACTCGAGCACTTCGCGCAAGCGGGCGTAGCGCGCGATCTGGACCTTGTGCGCCATGCCGAAGGAGAACAGCCGCAGGCCGGACGCGGGCAGCAGTGCGTCGGCGTCGAGGAGCGCAGGGCACCACAGGGCCTCGGTGGGCCGAACGTGCCGGCACGCCGCGGCGATCTCGGCGTTACCTGCGTAGGCCTGCCGCGCATGACGCAGCATCCGCTGCTCGAGCCGCGTGCCACTGTAGCCGTGCCAGAACACGTCGTAGGTCGCGTTGCGCGAGACCAGCGTGGAGAGCGCCTGCTCGGCCTCGGCGAGATCGCCCTCGCCGGCGTCGGTGAGCTTGACGGAGAGCAGCAGCGGGCCGACGACCGCGGGCGCTTCGGCGAGCGAGACGGCGCGCACGCCGAGCCGGGCGGCGAGCAGGCGGTTGAACTTCGCGACGCCCGACAGGTACGGGTCGCGGTGTGAAGTCACCACGGCGCCGTACGCGCGTTCCCGCGACTGAACTGAGACGCCCTCGAGGAAGCGTTTCACGAGCGAGGTCGACGAGTCGAGCACGCTGGGCAGGAAGACGATCTTGGTGCCCTGCTCCTTGCACAGCGACACCTGCTCTTGCGGCAGGCTATCGCGCCAGTCGTCGCCCTTGACGTAGGCCGCGGGGCGCAGTCGCCGCAGCACGTCCGCGGTCGAGCTGCGGCACAGCACGACGTAGTCGATGTCGCGCAGCGCGTCGATGAGGCGCACGCGATCGTCCTCGGGCAGGAGGTTCGCGCGGCCCTTGGTGGCCTGGATGTACGCGTCCGACTGGACGTTGGCGAGTACGGGGCGGCCGAGCGCGGCGGCCTCGCGGAAGTACTCGACGTGGCCGGCGTGCAGCGGGTCGAAGCAGCCGTCGACCATCGACACGCGGCCGGCGAGTGCGGGCAGGTCTTCGTAGCCGAGAATCATCGCATCCACCTCGCGAGTACTGGCTTACGAACGCGGCGCCTTGCGCCCGTGCTACGTCCGCCATGGTTCCAACCCTGACGAACCTAGGGAGGATTCCCCGAAGCGAGCCGAAGGAGGCGGGCGGCACACTTCTTCCACGGCGGCAGGAACCCATTCCTCGCACCCTGTACAACGTAGGATTCGCGAGTCCTATGTGCCGGGGTGGCGGTAAGGACGCGGGCAGACCGCGGTAATCGCGGAATGCGGAACCGTCGGTGGGAAGGGGCTGCGCGGAAGACTTCGGGAAGATCGCGGTCATTTTCGGCTAAGCGCGCATGAGAACACTGAGTCCTATGTCGCACAGGCACCGGACAACCCTCGACCACCTGCTCGGATCCTGTGTCCGCGCTCGGCTACTGGTCGTGCTGTTGAAAAACCCCGGCAGCCATCCGTGTATGAAGGACCTGGTGATCGCGGCCGGGCCGGGCGTGTCGTTCGTGCGCCGCGAGATGGCGCAGCTCGAGCGTATGGGGCTCGTCCGACACACGAGGTGGGGAGGCGCGCTTCGCTTCGATGTGATCACCTGCCACCCGCTGTACGCGCCGCTCCGGGAGTTGGTGCGCGCGGCGGAGCGGCTGGACGGCGGGGACGCGCCCGCGACGCGGACGACGTTGACACCGTACGAGTCGCGAGGGGACGAGTATTTGGGGTCGCGTCGGAGGTGAAGAGGGCAGCGGCAAGAGCGGCGGCGGGGATGCGGGGCGAGGAGTGGGGCGGTGAAGAGGACGGTGGTTCGAGGGGTGGCGAGGACGCGGGGCGACTGCTACGCCCGGCCACCGGCCGCTTTGCGCGCGGCCGCGCCGAGCGACCCAAGCAGCAGCAGGCCCCGGAGGCGGTACTTGCGGCAGTAGCGCATGAAGCTCGCGCGGTAGGCCTCGCGCACGATGGCGGAGTCGCCGCCCGTTTGGCCCAGGTGATGGATGCAGCGCGCCGCCGGCTCCACGACGACCTCCCAGCCGGCGTCCCGCATCCGGTGGCACCAGTCGACGTCCTCGTAGTACAGGAAGAAGCCATCGTCGAGTGGCCCGACCTGCTCGATCGCCACGCGGCGCACGAGCATGCACGCGCCGGTCACCCAGTCGACGCGCTTCGGCGCGTCGAAATCCCGAGGGCTGTGGCGTCGGTTGCCTGCCAGCCGCTCGACCGCCCGCGTGAAGCGCAGCGACAGCACCTGCGCCAATGACGGGAAGCGGCCGAAGGCGTTGGCCTGCAGCGAGCCGTCCGGATTGAGGATCTTCGCGCCGACCACCGCGATCGTCGCGTCCGCCTCGGCGCGAGAAACGAGCGCGCCCACCGCGCCGGGCAGGAGTTCCGCGTCGGGATTCAGCAGCAGCACGAACGGCGCGTGCGCCGCGGCGATTCCGAGGTTGTTGCCGAAGGAGAACCCGCGGTTCTCGGCCGCGATCACGCGGAGCCCCGGGAAGCGCGCCTCGGCTTCGGCTACGGAGCCGTCCGTGGAGGCGGCGTCGACGACGATGACGTGCGCGATTCCGACTTCATCGAGCGCCGAGCCGACGGCCGCCAGCAGCAGTGCTCCGGCCTGGTGCGCGAGGATGACGACGTCGACGTCGTCCCGCGTCACACGCGCTCTCCGGCGCCGAGCTCCTGCGCCCGCATCTGGATGAACCGCGCGAGCGACTTCTGCCACGTCGGCATCGTGACGCCGAGGTCTTCGGCCTTGCTGCAGTCGAGCACGGAGTTCAGCGGGCGCTTCGCCTTCATCGGGAACACGTCGTGCGTGACGCCCTCGACCTTCGCGTCGATGCCCGCGAGCCGCAGCGTCTCGACCGCGAGTTCGTAGCGCGAGCACGACCCCCAGCCCGCGAGGTGGTAGACGCCCGCCGCGCCTGCCCCGACCAGCCCGAGGATGCCGAACGCGAGGTCTACGGTGTAGGTCGGCGAGCCGATCTCGTCGGTCACGACCTTCAGCTCAGGGCGCTTCTGCGCGGATTCGAGGATCTTCACGGGGAAGTTCGCGCCGTTCGGGCCGAAGACCCACGCGGTGCGGACGATCAGCGACATCGGATACTCGTCGTAGACCGCCAGTTCGCCGGCGAGCTTCGAGGCGCCGTAGACGGACACGGGGTTGGCCACGTCCTCCTCGACGTACGGCCCGTCCTTCGTGCCGTCGAAGACGAAGTCGGTCGACACCTGCACGTACGGCATCTGGTTCTCGCGAGCCGCACGAGCCAGGATCCGCGCGCCATCCTCGTTGACCTCGTAGGCGCGCTCGGGGTCGTCCTCGGCAGCTTCGACGTTCGTGTACGCGGCTGCGTTGATGAGCGGCCCGCCGCCCTCGAGCGCGAAGCGGCCGACCACGAGGCGCACCTGCCGCTCGTCGGTGATGTCGAACTCGGCTTCCGAGGGGGCGACGACGCCGATGTCGAGCCGCTGGCCGACGCGCTTCAGCGCGGTGCCGAGCATGCCGCCGCTACCGGCGACGAGAATGCGCCGTACGTTGCCCATCGGCCGTACGCCAGCCATCAGCTACGCTCCTCGTACCACCGTTTCTTCCAGTCCGCGAACTCACCCTCGTCGTGCTTGATCTTGCGCCACCACCACTCGTTGTCGCGGTACCAGCGGATCGTCTCGCGCAGGCCGAGTTCGAAATCCACTTTGGGGCTCCAGCCCATCGCGCGCAACTTGTTCGTGTCGAGCGAGTAGCGGCGGTCGTGACCAGGCCGGTCGGGCACCCACTTGATGACGTCCTCGGTCAGACCGAGCTCGTCGATGATGATCGATGTGATCTCGCGATTCGTGCGCTCGTTGCCGCCACCGACGTTGTAGACCTGTCCCGGCTCGCCGTTCTCGAGGACGAACTCGATGCCGTCGCTGTGGTCGTCGACGTGCAGCCAGTCGCGCACGTTCATGCCGTCGCCGTACAGCGGGAGCTGGCCGCCCTCAAGCGCGTTCGTGACGAACAGCGGGACGAGCTTCTCCGGATACTGATACGGCCCGTAGGTGTTCGAGCCGCGCGTGATCATGACGGGCGTGCCGAAGGTCGTGTGGTATGCGAGCGCCTGCAGGTCGCCGCCCGCCTTCGATGCCGAGTACGGCGACGACGGGTGGATGGGCGATTCCTCGGTGAACGATCCCGACTCGATCGAGCCGTACACCTCGTCGGTCGAGACCTGTACCATGCGTTCGATGCCCCGCGCCCGCACGACTTCGAGCAGCGTGTGCGTGCCGAGAACGTCCGTCCGCAGGAACGCTTCGGGCCGGTCTATGGAGCGGTCGACGTGTGTCTCGGCCGCGAAGTTCACGACCGCGTCGACCCCCACACCGATCGCCCGCGACACATCTTCGACCGCGGCGATGTCTCCCTGCACGAACGTGTAGCGGGGGTCCTCGGCCACGTCGAGCAGGTTGTCGGGGTTGCCGGCGTACGTGAGCTTGTCGAGGTTCACGATCTCCCAGTCGGCGTGCTTTGCGAGCATCCGCCGAACGAAATCGCTGCCGATGAAGCCCGCGCCGCCGCAGACGAGCACTCTCATTCGTTCACTACTCCATCGCTTCGGTGTGGTCATGTGACTCTGCGCGCCAGTGTATGGGAAGAAGACCCGACACCCGAGTGCGTCGCGCCTTATGGCAGGGGTTTCCACCACCGTGGAAAGCCCTGGCCGAATGTGACATCGATTGTCTCAACAATTGAGGGCTGCGCGGCGTTCAAGGCGAGACTGGCCAAAGCGGGCACAGGCAATGGCGCACGGGGGCTGACGGGTGGTCTAGTAACAGCGACAGCGCACAGGATCGCGGTGAGCCCGCATAGGACTATTGCGCGGGACTTCGACAGATTAGCCAGCATCCTGCTCCTCAATTCGGCGTCGATGGGATTCGTCGATTGCGCGGATCTCAGCGTCTTCCAAGCGAACTTCCTTGTCACGCAAGGAGTGCCTGCGTCTGACCTCCCTGTAGATTCGTAAGAAGGCGAAGACGCTATTTGTCGGGAAGACCGCGAGGGCAAGAGCGGCAAGTGGGTGTCCTGCCAGTACAGCGCCCGCCGCCACGCCAACGCCCACGAGCGACCAGATGATCCATGCAGCTGAGACAAATCCATCAATTAGGGACCCGAGAATTGCGTCAGCCTTCCGCGACCCGAACCAATCTCCGGGAAGCTCGAACACCGCGAGCCATTCGATCTTGTAGAGGCCGAAGAGCAGATCGCGAACGCGTTGAAGGCGACGACCCAGTACGCGCGTCCCGTTCGCATTCCCCAACATGATGCCACGCGTAACCACCGCTGAGCGCGCCAGTATCCAGGACATGAATCCGGCAGCGAACAGAGAGAACAGGACACCGAACGGCGGCCGCATGCGTAGCAGACGCCCGAGACCGCCCGACGCGGCGAGATTGACGGCGAAAGCTGCCACGACGAGCTGCAGCGTCGCGAAGTAGTAGAGCACCCGCACCATCGAATCGCCGGCATGGCGGATTCCTTGATGAGCCTCCTGAAGCTCCAGGAGAAGGCCGTCGCGGGCGGACGGGGTTGGGGCATCGTTCAACTCCGGCACATGCAAGTGACGAACTTCGACGCGCGGAATGTCGTCAATCTCGCTTCTTCTGCCGAAGATCGAACTCATCGCCCGTCACCCGTCATCCGTCAACAGACGCGGCAATCGTGTCCACCACGTCTGAGCTGCCGATGAAGCCCGCGCCGCCGCAGACGAGCACGCGCCTGCTAGCCATTCTCGACCGACCAGTCGTAGCCGATGCCCGGGTCGTCGTATGGCAGGCGGAACTCATCCGGCTCGTCGTAGTCGTACATCTCGGACGGCGTGTTGCAGATGAGCGCCGGCTCGGTGCCCACCGCCGTGAATCCGTGGTAGACGCCGTTCGGGATCGTGAGGCGCCGCTGCCGCTGCCAGCCGATGACGAACGTGTTGGTCTCGCCCTTCGTCGGCGAGCCGTCGCGGTCGTCGTAGAGCGCGACCTTGGCCATCCCTGACACGCACACGAAGTTGTCGACCTGCTTCTTGTGGAAGTGCCACGCCTTCACGACGCCCGGGTACACCTGGGTCACGTACACCTGGCCGAACTTCTGGAAACCGGGCGAGTCCGCACGCATCATCTCCATGAGCATGCCGCGGTCGTCCGGGATGACGCGCAGATCGGTGACGATGACGCCGTCGATCATATCCACGTTCTCCCTCGCTAGACGATGTCGACTTCGGAGTTATCCCCAAGCATGAAGCGGCTGGCCGAGGGCAGCGTGCCGCTCCGCCGAACCACCGAGTTGCATCCCATGAGTGAGTCGGCCACGCGCTGCCCGACGTTCTCGATGCGCGCCCCCTGCAGCAGGATCGAGTGCTCGATCTCGCTGCCGACGACCGCGCACCCGTCGCCCACCGACGTGTACGGCCCGATGTACGCGTCGACGACCGTGCAATTCTCGCCAATGACCACCGGCCCGCGCACCACTGAGTTCCGCAGCGTCGTGCCCCGCCCGACCCGCACGCGGCCGTGCACGTTCGTGGCGTCGTCGACGTCACCCTGCACGTCCGACTCGATCAGGTCGAGCATGATGCGGTTGGCCTCGAGCATGTCGTCGCGCTTGCCCGTGTCCTTCCACCAGCCGCCGATTACGTGCGGGTGCACCGCGTAGCCGTTGTCGACCAGCCACTGGATCGCATCGGTGATCTCGAGTTCGCCGCGTGCGGACGGCGTGATCGCGTTGACGGCCTTGAAGATGACCGGCGTGAACAGGTACACGCCGACGAGCGCGAGGTCGCTCGGCGGATTCTCGGGCTTCTCGATGAGGCGCACGATCTTGCCGTCGGAAAGCTCGGCGACGCCGAACTGCTTCGCGTTCGGCACGTGCGCGAGCAGGATGTGGGCGTCGTAGCCGGTGGCGCGGAACTCGTCGACGAATGACGTGACGCCGTTGGCGATGAGGTTGTCGCCCAGGTACATCACGAACGGCTCGCCGGCCATGAAGTCCTCGGCGATCTTGACCGCGTGCGCCAAGCCGAGCGGCGCCTCCTGCGGGATGTAGGTGATCGCGGCGTTCCATCGATCGCCATTGCCGAGCGCCGACATGACTTCCTCGGCTGTGTCGCCGACGATGACACCGATGTCGGTGATGCCAGCGGCGACGAGCGCCTCGATGGCGTAGAAGAGGATCGGCTTGTTGGCGACGGGAACGAGCTGCTTCGCGCGCGTGTACGTGATCGGGCGGAGTCGCGTGCCCGTACCGCCCGCAAGGATGAGTGCTTTCATCATGGCTCCGATCCGCTGTCGTCCCTGCCGAGGATACATCAGCACGGTGGGTTGCGGACGACTAGTCCCAGGTCGTGGGCCAAGAATCAGTCGACGACCTGCTCGGCCTGGGGTGCCTCTGCGTGTCCTCGGAATGTGAAGTACTTGTGCCCGAGATAGCTCAGTACGGTCGTCACGGCGATGGCGAGAAGCTGCCCGATCGCGGGCGGCAGGTGCAGCAGACGCACGGTCGACCACAGGATGGCCGAGCTTACCCAGAGTCCCGGCAGGTACACGAAGTACGCACGGAACACCTGGCCGGCCCAGTGGCCGCCGCGTCGGAACGCCCAGTACTTCATCGTGAGTGTGCTGATGGGGACCTGTAGGATCCAGCATCCCCACTGGATGATGAGGAAGTAGTTCAGGCTGATGAAGGGCAGCGCCGAGGCACGCAGCAGCGGGCCGAAGACGGCCAGCGAGACGAGGAACACGAGGTAGCTGAACGCCGTGTTGCCCGCGCCGACGACGAGGAAGCGGAACTCCTCGCGGTCGAACGCGACGGCACACGCGCGCTGCAGGGATGATGGAGTCTGGTTCATCGGACTACTTCCAGCAGAAACCTCGCCAGCGACCGAGCCACAGCGACCGACCAACGGCGGCCGCTCCAGGCTAACGCAACGCACGTCCCCCGTCAGCCGAAGTACGACTCGAGCACCTGCTCGAGGTGCGCGAGGGAACGGTCGAGCGCGAATCGTTCCTCGGCGCGCCTGCGCGCTCGGGCGCCCATCGCTACGAGCAGGTCCGGGTCGCCGAGGAGCTCCAGCAGGGCGGCCGCGAGGTCGGCGTCGGATGCCGGCGCGAACAGGCGGCCGCTCGCGCCGTCCTCGACGATATCCAACAAGCCGCCGCACTCCGACGCCACCACGGGCACTCCCCACGACATCGCCTCGATCGCCACGAGCCCGAGCCCCTCGGAAAGGGACGGCACGGCTACGACGCTCGCCTCACGATACGTCGGCACGAAGTCGGTGGTCTCGGCGAAGTCGAACCGCTCGGCCAGCCCGTGCTCGTCGACGAACGCGTGGAGTTGCCGCTTCTCGCGCTGCTGCTCGTCGCTCGACGCCGCGACGCCGAGCAGGCGGAAGCGCACGTCGGGCAGATCGGCGGCGACGGCGGAGGCCGCCCGCACGAAGGTCATCGCCCCCTTCTTGGGATCGTAGCCCGCGTAGCAGGCGACGAGGCGCTGGTGAGGCGGCCATGCCGGCGCCGCAGGCAGAACCGGTATCGGAACGCCGTCCGGCACCAGCTCGATCTTCGCGTCCGTCGCGTCCGCCAGCGCCTCGCGGAGCTCGCTCGACACGGCGAGCAGCACGTCTGCGTGGCGACCGAGGTAGCGCCACAGGGACCGCCGAATCCACGCCGGTGAGATGAACTCGCGGACATAGCAGGCACAGCGCACGTCAGCCCTCGCCGCCGCGCCCACCGCCGCGCTGGCGGTCCCGGAGAACACCACCACCGCGTCCGGCCGCTGCCGCTCGATCGCCGCGCGCAGCGCTCGCGACCCCGTCCGCCAGCGAACCGCCCACCCGACGTATCCCCTGAATCGGAACGTCGCGGGAACGGAGCCCTCGTACGGGACGCGCGGGGCGAGCCGGGCCCACTCCTCGGCGAAACGGCCGTCGGGATAGGCGGCGACCACGCTGTGACCCCGCTCCACGAGGTACGCCAGCGCGCGGCCGAAGCAGACTTCCGTGCCGCCGAGGTTGCTGCTGTGGCTGACGAGCAGCAGCTTCACGTCAGTCGCCCAAGTCCATGCGAGAGCGGCGCGCGGCGACCTGACGGCGCACGACATCGGCGGTCGAGACGGGCTGCGCGGCGAAGGCGAGGTCGCCGTGGATTGCGCGCACGAGCCGTAGGCCGAAGAACCGCGACTTCACGCCGAGGATGCGCTTCACGAGCTGGTTGTCGTCCTCGGTGCCGATCCCGTATTCCTTCGCGAGTCGCTCGACGTCGCGCTTGCGGATGTCGGCGATGCTGAGCGTCTTGCGCTCGGCCTGTCCGCGCTCCACGGCGAGCACCTTGTCGATACGCGCGAACCGCTTGCCGTCGCGCAGCAGTCGCAGCCACAGGTCGTAGTCCATCGCGAAGTGCAGGCTCTCGTCGACGAGCGTGTCGCCAAGAGCGCTGCGACGCACGAACGCGGCGGGCTGCGGGATGATGTCCTCCATGCGCAGCCACCAGCGGAAGAACGGCGGCGCCCAGATCATGAGCAGGATGAGTCCGTTCGCGTTCACGTACGCCGTGTGTCCGTACACGACGTCGACCTCGGGATGCGCGACGAAGTAGTCGACGACCGTCCGCACCGCGTCCCTGCTGAAGTACGCGTCGTCGGAGTTCAGCCAGCCGATGATCTCGCCGCTGCTCGCCCGGAACGCCTTGTTGAGCGCGTCGGACTGACCGCGATCCTTCTCGCTCGCCCAGCGCACATTCTCGCCGGCGCGCTCGAGCAACTCGGCGCTGCCGTCGGTCGAGCCGCCGTCCATCACGACGTGCTCGATGCGCGGGTACGTCTGACTCGCGATAGACCGCAGGTTGTCCTCCAGCCACCGCGCCTGGTTGAACGACGGCGTGAGGATGGAAACGAGGGGATCGCGCTCTTCGGGCACGGGTGGCATCTCTCCTAGAAGGCGGGCGGCGCTGCGATCAGCGCCTCATCCTCGGCGGTCAAGGTGCGACCGGCAAGTCGACGGTAGTGCGCGCGGAACGTCCGCGCCGTGCGTTCCCAGGTGAACCGCGAGACGCGCTCGCGGCCTCGCTCGGCGAGCTGCGTCCGCAGGGCGTCGTCGGTCCACAAACGCTCGATCGCCGAGGAGATTGCCGAGACGTCGAGCGGATCGAACACGAGCGCGGCATCGTCGACCTCCTCGGGCAGCGACGTGACGTTCGAGACCGCCACCGGCGTGCCTGACAGGAACGCCTCGGACACCGGACCAAAACCGCCCGCGGCTTCGAAGAGCGTGGGCACGACCACGACGGTGGCCAAGCGGTAGAGCGCCTGCACGTCCGCCGCGCTGACGAATCCCAGGAACCGCGTGGCGTCCTGCAGGCGCAGCGCTGCGACCCGCTCGCGGATTGCTTCGTAGTGCTCGTTCAGGTGTCCCGAGGACACGAACGGCACCTCGATACCGGTGCGGTCACGTAGCTCGGCCAACGCCTCCAGCAGACGCACGTGGTTTTTGTGCGGCCACGTCTGCGCGGGGTAGTACGCGAAGCGCTCGGGCAGCCGCAGCCGCCGCCGCGTCTCCGCAAGGTCCTCGGCCGTCGGCTCGGCGTACGCGCCGAGGGCGGGCGCGAGCTGGATGACGACGACCTTGTCCTCGGGAAGGGCGTAGTGCTCGACGAGGTCGCGCTTGTTCCACTGCGAGGTCACGGTGACCATCTCGGCCTTGTCGCACAGCGTGCGGTAGAGCGCTTCGCGCGCCGCAATCTGCTCGGGGGTGAAGAACTCCGGCAGGTGCAGGTGCTGCAGGTCGTGCGGGTGGTAGATCGACGGGATGTCGGTGAGGAAGCCGGACTGCAGCGGGAGGTGCACGACCCCCGCGCCGAGGCGCTCCGCAGCGCCGTCCGACGGCGGCGGGCCGAGGGGCGCGGGCGCGGATCCGTACCGCGCGCGTCGCCACAGCGGGGCCAGGAATGGGACGACGCGCCTCGCGAAGCGCTTCCAGGCGGGCGGAGCGGGGTTGGCCGCTGTCGCGAATATCCGGCACGGCCCGGCCACGTGCGGCTCGAGCCACGACTGGTCGCCGTCGTAGGTGAGGAAGAAGTACTCCTCGTCGCCGTCGCGCAGCTGCGACAGGCCGTGCGCGAGCCCCATCACGACCTGCTGCGTACCGCCGAACTCGCCGGGCACGACGTGTGCGTCGATCGCGACGCGCAGCGGCGTAGCGGCGCCCACGCGCGTTTCCACCGCACCGCGCGCCGCACCGGTGCTCGTACCCTGGCTCGGCTCGACGACCGATTCCACGCGTGCCCCTTCTTCGGCGATCCGTTGCGAATGATACAGGAGCCGCCGCGCCTCCACGCCGAGCCGGACTGCTACACTTCGTGACGGTCGAGGTCGCCCCCACACTCAGGAACCGCGCATGTCAGCCGCACCGCTCGCCGGAGTCGTGATCGTCAACTGGAAGGGGCTCGACGACACCCTGTCGTGCGTCGACTCCTGCCTGCAGCTCGACTATCCGGACTACTTCCTCGCTGTGGTCGACAACGGATCCGGCGACGGCTCACTCGAGGCGCTCCAGACCCGTTTCGCCGAGGACCCCCGCGTGGTCGTCCTCGGCACGGAACGGAACCTCGGCTTCGCGGGGGGCAACAACGTCGGCATTCGCGCGGCGCTCGAGCGCGGTGCGCAGTACGTGTGGCTGCTCAACAACGACACGCGCGTGGACCCGCGCGCGTTCAGCGTGCTGGTGAGCGCCGCGCAGTCGGATTCGTCCGTCGGCATCTGGGGCTCGAAGATCTACTTCTTCGAGCCGCCGAACATGCTCTGGTACGCGGGCGGCGAGGTCGACCCCGTTGACGGCCACGCCCACCACGTGGGGTGGCGCGAGACCGACGTCGGGCAGTACGACGAGGTACGACGCACCGGCTACATCACGGGTTGCAGCATGCTGCTGAGCGCCGAGGTGCTCGAGCACATCGGCCTGATGAGCGAGGACTACTTCCTGTACTGGGAGGAAGTCGACTGGTGCTTCCGCGCTGCCGAGCGGGGGTACCCGTGCGCGGTGCAGCCCGCATCGCTGGTCTGGCACAAGGTCTCTGCGTCCACCAGCGGCAATCCTCGCCTGCAGACCCGCTACGAGACCCGCAACCGCCTGATCTTCCACCGCCGCCACCGCTCGGGCGCGCTCCCGCGCATCCTGCTGGATCGCCTGCGCTGGGGCATCCACTACTACCGCACGGGTGACCGGGAGATGGCCTCCGGGGTCTTCTCGGGCGTGCGGGACTTCCTCCTCGGGCGGACGGGGCCGATTGCGGGCTAGGCGCCGGCGAGCTCCCGCACTGTCGCCTCGTACTCCGCGCCCACGACGCCCCAATCGAGCCGGTCGGCGTGCGCGGCGGCGCCGTCCGCGAGCGAGCGCGCGAGCTGCACGTCGCCGACGACCCGCTCCACCGCTCCCGCGATCGAGCCGACGTCCACGCGCTCGAGCGTGAGCGCCGAGTCGCGGTAGTCGTCGAAGAGGTGCTCGGACGACACGATGAGCGGACGCCCGGCGGCGATGCAGAACTTCGCGGCGGCGCTCGTCCCCTCGGGAGTGTCGACGTGCGGCAGCACGAGGACGTCGGCGGCCTGGAGCAGCGTCATGACCACGTCCTCGGCGAGGTAGCGCGTGATGAGCTCCACGTTCGGATGCAGGCCCAGGCGGGCGATCTCGTTGCGGCACGCGAGGACGTACGCGGGGTCGAACCCGCGCGGGTGCAGCGAATTGCAGGCGACGAGCAGGACGTCGGGATGCCGCTCGCGCAACAGGCCGACCGCCTGGATGATCTGCAGCACGCTCTTCCGCGGCTGCAGGAACCCGAACGTGCCGATGACGGGCGACCGGTCGGCGATGCCGAGGCACTCGCGCAGCTCGTTGCGGTCGCGTCGCGGCCACCGCCACTCGCCGAGGCGCCACTTCCACACGTTGTCGGCCACGCCCCACTGCCGCAGTCGCTCGACGTCCGCCTCCCCGTGCACGATCACGCGGGAAGCGGTGCCGAGCTGGGCCGCGATGGCGCGGAGTGAGCCCTCGCGCGGGTTGTCGAACGTGGCGTGGAGCTGCACGACGAGTGGAATGCCGTCGGCACGCGCGAACTCCAGTAGCCTGCCGAGGGCGTTCACCGTGATGTAGCCCCAGTTGAACTGCACGTGGATGAGGTCAGGGCGCAGCGCGCGGAGGTCTGCGATGAGCTGGTCGACGTGCGGGGCGTCGGCGTCCCAATCGCGCACGACGCTCGTGTCGGCGTCCTCGGCGATGCCGGGCTCGTGAGCCGCGTAGATGCGGACGTCGAGGCGGTCGGAGACGGCGTCGACGAGCTCGCGGACGTAGTTGTCCATGCCGCAGCGGACGCCCCAGCGCGTCACCATCGCGACGACCGGTGTCACTCCGCGGCCTCCGGGGCCGCCTCCGGGGCGGCCTCCGGCGCGGCCTCGCGCTCGAGTTCCGCCACACGCGCTCGCAGTCGCACGACCTCGTCGGCGAGGAGTGCGTTCAACACCGCGAGGTTGCCGTTGAGTTCGTGCTGCCGCTCCACGAACGGGAGCAGGAGACGCAGCAGCCAGCGCCGTGGCCCGGCGAGCCGCATCCCGGCAGTCATCGCCCAGGGATGGAGCACGTCCTGCGCCTGCAGAAGGACCTGGTCGAACGTCTCGGCCACGTCGGCCCCCGCCTCGCACCCCGCTCGTCGCTCGGCGCAACGCTCGGCCTGCTCGACTAAGTCACTCCGGCGATCGGACACGTGTCGTCAGTCTCCTCAGTAGCGACTGCAGTGCTCTCCCCACAGTCTACGGCATCCGCCGAGGAGAGGGCCCGAGCGCTATAGTTGGAGGTGCTCGCCTCCACCGGCCCTGCTCTTGCCTCGCTGAGGAGTACCGTGATCGATCCATCAGCGCTCTTCCGCAAGAAGCCCCACCTCGCGTTCACGTGCAGCGTTTGCGGCGCGCCATCCTCGGCGCCGCTGGACCAGCGAGACGAGGTCGTGCCGTTGCGGCTCGACGATTCGATTCCGCTCAATCGCCCTACTGGTCGCGCTGGAGCTCACCGGCGAAGCCAAGCCACTTCCCCAGTTGCCGCACATGGACGCCGTCGGGCTGGACATGACCGGGTGGGATGGATACGTCTCTCGCCTCTCCAAGGCCGTGCCCGGCTTCCGGAACACGTTCCTGCACATGGAGCCGAAGCTGGACATAACCAACGTGCCCGATGAGCTGGCCGGGACGCTCGACTTCCTCATCTCATCCGACGTATTCGAGCACGTTCCGCCTCCTGTCGGCCTCGCGTTCGCGAACGCACGCAAGCTCCTGAAGCCCGGGGGCGTCTTCATCCTGACCGTGCCGTTCGGTCGCGGAGATGAGACGGCCGAGCACTTCCCCGATTTGCATGATTGGGAACTGCTGACCGACGGCTCGGCACCTCGTCTACTCAACCGGACGCGTGATGGGCGTGAGCAGGAGTTCAGCGACCTGCACTTCCACGGCGGGGACGGCCTGACAATCGAGATGCGCGTGTTCACCCAGGCCTCGGCCATCCGAGAGCTGGAGGCGGCCGGTTTCTGCGACATCCGGGTTCGGGACGAAGCGAATCTCGAACATGGAATCGTCTGGGGGCCCGGGGGGTCCGTCCCGATCACCGCGAGGGCGAAGTAACGCTCCGGGACCGACGATCACTGGTCAGACGACCCCCTCGGCTATACTTGGCCCGTCGTTCCTGCCCACGTTTGGACTCACATTCGTGCTGAATAAGATCACCGAGTTCCTCAACGAGTACCTCCGCATCAATGCGATTCGGCGGATGCTCGCAATCGTAGACGTCAGGAAGTCGGAAATCGCCATCCTGGCCGCGCTCGCCATCGCCTACGCGATGTTCGAGGGCATCGGCATTTCCCTCCTGCTGCCCATCCTCCAGTACGCCGAGGGGGGCGCGAGTGCGATCACCGCGGCCGGCCCCTACTGGAGCGTCCTCGAGTCAGCCCTGAATGCGCTGCACCTGCCGCTGACCCTGGGCGTGCTGCTCGCGCTCGCGTTCGTGCCGATCCTGCTGCGGCAGGTCGTCTACTACTTCAACGCGTGGTACTCGGCGTCCGTGGCCGGACGGATCGCGGTTCGGATGCGGATGCAGGCGCTGTGGAAGATGCTCGACGCCGACCTCGACTACTACATCCGCTACCCGGTCGGCCGCATCATCAGCGTGCTCATCTTCCAGTCGGTGAACGCCGGCAGCGCGGTCGTGGCACTGATGCGACAGCTCTCCACCACACTGCTCATCCTCCTGTACATCGCGATCCTCTTCGCCATCTCGGTCCCGCTCACGCTCGTGACGCTCGCGTTCGCCGTGCTCATCGGCGTACTCACGAGGACCAGCATCCGGCGGATTCGCGACATGGGCCTCCAGATGGCACGGATCAACGACAACATCGCGGTGAAGCTCGTCGAGCGCTTCAGTGTCATCCGGCTCATCAAGATGCGCCATCAGAAGCACGACGAGGCGAAGCGTATCGAGGAGTTCTCGGAGTCGACACGCGCGCTATCGGTGCGGCAGGCGCGGCTCGCCGCGAACGTCGAGATCATCACCGACCCCGTGCTGATGCTTTCGGTGTTCGTGACGCTCTTCGTCGGCATCCAGGTCCTCGGCCTGACGCTGGCCCAGCTCGGATTGCTGCTGTTCCTGCTCACGCGCCTCAACAACAAGGTCAAGGAGTTCAACCTGGGCCGTCAGTCGATCTCGCAGAACATCCCCGGACTGATCCTGGTCAAGGAGATGAGCGACGAGGCCGTCATCTCGAACAACGTGCGCAGCGGCGGCGTTCGCTTCGAAGGCCTGAGGCGCGAGATCGCGCTGAACGACGTGAGCTTCGACTACCCGGAGTCGCACGGCATCGACGGCGCGCTCGTCTACAGCGCCAAGTCGGTGCTCCACGACGTCTCAGCGACGATTCCGGCGGGCTCGTTCACGGCGCTCGTCGGCAGGTCGGGCGCCGGCAAATCGACACTGGTCGACTTGCTGCCTCGCCTCCGCGACGTCACGGGCGGCTCGATCACGTATGACGGCGTGGACGTCCGCAAGTTCGACCTCGGCCCGCTTCGCAAGTCGATCGGCTACCTGTCGCAGAGCGCGATGCTGCTGAACGACACGATTCGCGCGAACCTCGGGTACGGCCTCGACTTCGAGCCGACCGAGGAGCAGATCCGCACGGCGATCGAGGGTGCGCACGCGCAGTTCGTCTACGACCTTCCGGACGGCCTCGAGACAATGGTCGGCGAGCGCGGCGTGCGCTTCTCCGGCGGCGAAGGGCAGCGCCTCGCGCTCGCCCGCGTGCTGCTCGAGGACACGCCGATCCTCGTCCTCGACGAGCCGACCAGCGCGCTGGACTCGGAGTCCGAGGCGTCGATCCAGGACGCCCTCGCTCGGCTCCACGGCAAGAAGACGATCATCGTGATCGCCCACCGGCTCGCCACCGTGGTCAAAGCCGACCAACTGCTGGTCTTCGAGGACGGCCGGATCGTGGAGCGAGGTACGCACCACGAGCTGCTTGAGCAGGGAGGCGCGTACAAGCGGCTCTTCGAGCGTCAGCTGATCCTCGAAGCGCCCGGCCGTGCGGCGCCGGAGTCAGCCGACGAGCCGCTGGAGCGCTGACACCAGCTTCTCCGCCTGCTCCGGCCACCAGTACCTCGGCGCCGCCGCGACTGACGCACGCTTCATCTCGAGTAGGGCGTCGCGGTCCGACACCAGTGCACGCAGGCCTTCGGCGATGGTCTCCGGCGTCGAGGGATCGAGCGGCACGCCGCAGCCGGTCTCCTCGACGACCTCGAGGATCGCCCGCGTGTTGCCCATCGCCACCGCGATGCCCGCGCAGATGCAGTCGAACAGCTTGTTCGGGAGCGCGATCTCGAAGTTCTCCTCGACCGCCTTGACCGCCATTACCCCCACGTCGTAGCCCTGGAGCAGCTCGACTACTTCGTCGTAGTCGAAGGCGCCATGGAACCGGACGCGATCCTGCAACCCGAGATCGTCGGCGAGGGATTGTAGCGCGCCCATGTCGATCGTCCGGCTGAAGCCGTGAACGTCGAGGGTCACGCCGTCGACCATGGCCATCGCGCGGATGAGGCCGTCGATGTTCCGGTCGGCCGACAGCCCGCCGTGGAAAACGAGGCGCACGGGGTCGGAGACCGGTCTCGCGGACTCCACGCGCTTCGGCGGCGAGTTGAAGAGGATGAGCGGCCGAGGAACGCCGTAGTGCTCGGCCATGCGCTGCCCCTGCGGCTCGCTCACCGCGAGGACCAGATCCGCCTCGCCGATCCAGCGCCGCTCGGTGTCCAGGAACCGGCGGCGGGCCTGCGGGGACATCCCGCGGTCGGGGTTGTCGACGAAGCCGAGCCACAGTTCGTGCGCGTCGTAGACGAACTTCGCGCCCATGCGTTTCGCGGCCATCCCGCCGATCTCCAGGCCGGGCAGGTCGACGGCCTGCACGACGTCCGCGCGGGTCGATGCCGCCGCGGCCGCTAATTGTCGAGGCGCCCGCCACTTCCTCCAGGCATCGACAACGCGGAAGACGGTGAGGTTGTAGGCCACGCGCAGCAGGCGTACGGGGTTCTCCGAGCCGCGGGCCGGACGGTGACCCACCGTGACAACACGGAATCCCGACTCGCGGATGCGCTTCGGCATGTACTCTTCGTAGCCGACGAAGCACACGTCAGCGCCCGCCTCGGCAACTGAGCGCGCCTCCTTCAACGGGCGCGTCGCGCCGGAGAACTCCTGCGACGAGACGTAGCAGACCCGGATGCCGGCGAGCGGCTTGACACCTGTGACCGTGCCTTCAGTGAGCATCGACATCAGCGCCTTCGGTCAGATCCTTCGCGAGAACCTCTGCAATGAAGCCCGCCGCGCCACCGTGGACTCGCGCCTCACCCGCACGGACCATGCGTTGGCGCGCCGACTCGTCGTCGAGGAGCGCGGACACGGTGGCCACGATGCGGTCCTCGGCGGTGCCGGCGAGCGCGATCGCCCCGGCCTCCAGCAGCTCGCCGTACTCGGTCACGTTGCGCAGCACGACTACCGGCGAACCCAGCGCGGGGCCTTCCTCCTGGATGCCGCCCGAGTCGGTGAGGATGAGGTCGGCGCGCGCCATGAGCTTCACGAACGGCAGGTAGTTCTGCGGGCCGATGATCGTCACGCCGCCCGTATTGCCGAGAATGCGATGCGCGGCATCGGCCACGAGCGGGTTCGAGTGGGTCGCGAGCAGGAACCGCGTGTCTGCCCGCGTTTCGGCGAGGCGGTGCACCGCGCGGAAGATCGCTTCCATCGGCGCGCCCCAGCTCTCGCGACGATGCGCGGTCACGAGCACGACTCGCTTTCCGCTATCGAGCACGGCGCTGATCTCGCCGGGCGGGAACTCGTACGGCATCTGTGCAGCTTCGAGCAGCGCGTCGATCACGGTATTGCCGGGCGTGCAGTACACGCGCGACTCCTCGATGTTCTCGCGCAGCAAGTTGGCCTGGCACTCATCTGACGGCGCGAAGTGCCAGCGCGCGATCCTCGCGACCATCGAGCGGATGATCTCCTCGGGGAAGGGGTGCTCAGGATTGCCCGTGCGCATGCCCGCCTCGACGTGGGCGACCGGAACGCGCTGGTAGAACGCCGCGAGCGATGCCGCGAACGTGCTCGTCGTGTCTCCGTGGACCACCATGGCCGCGTAGCCGCCGTCGCGAAGGATGTCGCTCACGCCGTCCAGCACGCGCGAAGTGATGCGCGAGAGCGACTGCCCGTGCTCCATGATGTCGAGGTCGAAGTCGGGAGCGATCTCGAAGAGTTCGAGCACCTGGTCGAGCAGCTCGCGGTGCTGCGCGGTGGCGAGCACGACCGGCTCGAACTCGGGACGCGCGCGGAGCGCTTCCACGACCGCCGCCAGCTTGATGGCTTCCGGCCGCGTTCCGATCACCACGAGTACCCGCATCCGTCCCCCGCGATCCGTCGGACCTTCTCCACGCGCTGCATTCACGCCGAGGACCCCCGCCCGAGTAGCTCCCGGTACCAGCCGACCAGGTGCTCCGCCTGCCGGTCCCAGCACAGCTCACGGCACGCTCGCGTCGCCGCTTCCTTCATCCGCGCGACGTTCGCCGGGTCCTCGACCATGCGCGACAATCCCTCGGCCATCGTCTCGGCGTTCGTGGGATCGATCGGCGTGCCGCACGCGTACTCGTCGAGGATCGACCGGATGCCGGGGAGGTCCGAGCCCGCGACGGCGAGGCCGGAGCCGATGTAGTCGAGGAACTTGTTCGGCACCGCGATGTCGTGATTCGGCGTGCTGCCACGATGGCACACAACGCCGACATCATACGCTCTGCCACAGGCGATGACGTCGGTGGGCGGACACGGCTCGACGAAGCGGACGTACTCGCCGAGGTCGAGCTCCTCCACCCGTCGTCGCAGCTCCGCCTCGCACCCGCCCCAGCCCTGCAGCGTGAGCGTTGCGCGCCCCCGCAGGTGCTGCATCGCGCCGATGAGCGAGTCGAGGTTGCGGTCCGCCTCGAAGAACCCCTGGAAGAACAGCCGCACCGGCCGATGTGGCGGTTCCGCCTGCTGCGTGCACTCCCACGGACCGTTGAACAGGACCTCGGTCCGCGCCACGGGCGCGTGGCGCGAGGAGACCAGCTCGGCCATCGGGTAGCTGATCGCTAGCACGAGGTCGGCGTGTTGCGCGAGTCGACGCTCCTGGCGCCGCCAGTACGCCTGCTGCTCCTCGGTCAGGTACCTGGCCCGCGAGTCCGCATAGAAGTCGCGGATGTCGTAGATGAGCTTCGCCCGCTTGCCGAAGCGGAGGCGCGCCGCACGGTACGCGGGCACCGCCGTGTCGAGCACGTACGCGTGGTACACGTCCGCGGATTCACGGCGCAGCGCGGCGAACAGCGCGGGGTCGAAGCCGCGGGCCTGCAGCGCCGCGACGATCTTGATGAGCGGGATCGCGACGAGCACGTTGTACGCCACGCGCAGGAAGCGCGACGGGTGCTCGCTCGGCTTGATGTCGGTGGGGCGCACGGGCACCGCGCGAAAGTTCCCTGTGGGCAGCGTGGGCTCCCCGCGCGCAACGAACAGCACCGCCACCTCAGCGCCCGCGGCCGCCAGCGACTCGGCGATCTTGATCGCGCGCGCGTTCTTCTCGGGAAACGGCGAGATGAGCGAACAGCACACCTTCACGCCGGCGAGGGGTTCGGCTGTCATTTCCCTTTGATCGCGCTCTCAACGTTGTGCGCCAGTCGTACGACGTCCGCTCCCGCGCGTCCGTCGACCTGCAGCGTCCCCTCGCCGCGGATCGCGTCGATCACGTTGCGCAGCTCAAGCCCGAGCGGTTCCGCCCGCCGATCCAGGTAGGGGATCTCCACGATGCTCGCCTGCTGGTAGGTGGCGTCCAGGTACTCCTCCGTCGTCTCGCGCTTGATGCTGAGCTCCTGGCGAAGGCAGTCGGCGTCGAAGAAGCGCTCTGCCTCGGAGACGCGGATGTGTCGCACCTTGTCCTGCGTGATGCGGGAACCGGTGACCGAGGCAACGCAGCCCGAGGGGAACGTGAGGACCGCGATAGCCACGTCGAGCGTCTCGGATAGGACGGCAGAGCCACTCGCGCAAATGTCGGTCGGAAAGGCGCCGGCGAACACACAGGCGAGGTCGAGGTCGTGCACCATCAGGTCGAAGACGACGCTCTCTCGAATCCGCGGTGTGAACGGCGACAGCCGGACGAACTGCATGAGGTGCGGCGAGCGGACCATATTCGCGATGACGGACGCGACCGGGTTGAAGCGCTCCACGTGCCCGGACGCGAGCAGGACACCATGCTTCTCGGCAAGATTGACGAGGTGATCGGCATCCTCGGGTGTCGGTGCCAAGGGCTTCTCGACGAGGACTGACGTACCGCGCTCGATGAGCCGCTGCGCCACCGGCCGGTGCGATATGGTCGGCACGGCGACGACGGCGAACTCCACATCCGGCAGCGTGTCGAGGTTGTAGTAACCCGTCGCTTCGTACTTCTCCGCGACTGCCTCGGCGCGCGCGAGGTCGAGGTCGACCACGCCCACTAGATCGACGTCCTCCATCCCCGACAGCACGCGGGCGTGGTTCCGTCCCATGACCCCGGTGCCGACAACGGCGGCACGAATTCGATTCATACGTCTGCCCCTTGACGTCAGGTTTCTCCGGCATGAACCCGCCTGGCCAACGCTACAGAGCCGGCGTCCGTTCTACAAGTCGCCGCCGCGAACCCGGCGTCCCACCACGCCCAATCGGTGCTTGAGGTCGCGCCACCAGACCACCCACGCGCTGCGGACCGTGCCGGCCACGTAGTACGCGTCCCAGCGCTGTGCGGCGTCCGCCCAGCGCCCATCGCACGTGAGGTCGGCCATTACGCGAGCTTGCGTGATATGCACGCGCTGATACGCGAGCGTCGCGAGATGATCGCCTCCGGCGCGCAGGGAGTAGCGTGTCCAATCCCCCGTATCCCACTCGGCGAGGTGGTCGACGATCGCCGCCGACAACTCCTCGAACCACCGCGCGAATCGATCGTCGCCCGAGACCAGCGCGAAGTCGCGCAGCCCCCACAACGCGAAGATGCTGCCGTTCAGCGTGTACGGCGACACCGCGCTGGCCGGGTACTCCTCGAGGAACGGCCGGCCGTCGGGAAACGTGCCCAACGTGCCGCCCTCGGCGATTGGCGTCATCGCGAAGTCCAGCGCCCGATTCGCCGCGAGCAGATACGCGTCGTCGCGCGCCTCCTGGTGGATCCGTAGCAGCAGCGACGCCGCTTGCCCCTGCGCCATCGCCGACGCCCAGCCCGGCGCCAGGTCGATGAACTCGAACGAGTAGCGCCACGAGCCGTCGGCCTGCTGCAGGCCGAGGAGAGAGTCGCCGGCTGCTCGTACACGTGCGAGGAAGCGGGCGTCTCGAGTGCTCCGGTACCGGTTGTACGAACGCAAGCCGTCCTGCGCGATGGCTACCGGGTGGTCGGTCACGCCGTAGGTGACCGGCGGCGACCACGCGTCGGCGAGCAGCGATTCCTCCTCGGTCGAGACGCGCCCCGCGATCTCCGCGCGGTCGAACCAGTAGTACAAGCCGAGGTCGTCCGGCGTCTGCCCCGTGAAGCAGCCGAAGGGTTCCTCGTAGCGCGGCGCGGCGTCGATCTCGGCACGCACCTCGGAGATGTAGGCGCGGAGCTTTCGCGGCAGCAGGGACACGGTCACTCCAGATCCCGTGGGGTGTGCGCGCGTATGCGTCCGGACGACTCCGCGGCCTCGAGCCGACGCTCCCGCGGGTATGCGGCCGCGTAGTTCCCCCACTGGATGCGCGCGCCCCGCCGATACTTCACGACCAGGAACGCGCCGAGCGCGAGCCGGTCGAGCCACCGCGGCGTGTGCGCGAGCAGCCACAACACGAGGAGTGGACGCAGGAAGCCGAATCGGCCCATGCGCAGCGTACGCGTCGTGGCGCGACGGAGAGCGCGAATGTCCTCCGGCAGGTCACTGAAGACCTTGTAGAAGAAGATCGGCTCCAGTCGTGGGGAGACGGAACGCCAGCCCACAGCGGTCGTGGCGGCGGCGTCGGCGACCTCGTTACCCACGTACGGTCTGATCCGAGCGGACGCGCGGTACAGCGCCAGCATGGGGGTCTCGGCCATGTGGTACGACGTGTACACGATGTTCGAACCGTGGTGCTTGCTGCTGGCCGACACGAGCGGCGACACATGGAGCGGCTCGGGCTCACGCGACAGTGCCATGGCGACGAACATGAGCTCCGTCTGCGGCCAGCACGTCCATCCGGATTCGGGTAGGAGCGAGAGCGCCTCGAGCGCCCGGCCCGTCCGCACCGCGAATCGCCCGGCGTTCCCCGCGTAGTAGAAGAGCCGCTCGGCGGCTTCAGCCGAGGAGAGGTCCTCGTCGTGTTCGAAGCACCAGGGCGGCCGACAGGGGTCGCTGCGGAAGACGGCGACAGTCGGGGCGTCTTCGGCCGACAGCAGCCGCAGGATTTCCGGGAGATTCTCGCAGACGACTTCGTCGTCATCGCCGAAGAAGGTCCAGTACCGGCCATGAGCGGCTTTCAGCGTCTCGATTCCGTTCCGTACCGCGCCGATGTTCTGCTCGTTCCGGCGGTAACGGATTGGGAAGTTCGCGGATTCGCAGAAATGGGTGACCACAGCCCCAGTGTCATCGGTCGACGCGTTGTCCGAAACAAGCACCTCGATATGGGACTGTGCGTCAGGAGGACAAGCGGCGACCAGATTACGAAGGAGGTTGTCGAGGTTCCGCGCCCGATTCCACGTTGGTATACCAATCGTGAGCAGCGGCGCATGCGAAGTGCCACCCGGCTTCGTGCCGGCCTCCGAGTCCATTCCTCTATGCGCTTCGCACAGCCGTGTCCGGCCCGCCTCGGAACCCCACCTGCCGAGTAGGCGAACCGACATTAACGGAGTACGGCGCGATCTCGCCGTGCACGAGGCTACCAGCCCCGATGACGGCGCCATCGCGGATCTTCGCTCCGTCGAGGATGGTGCAGCCCGCGCCAATCCATACGTCGTTGCCGATGACGATTCCGCCCTTGGAGGGCGCGTAGCCCTGGCTTTTGATCGTCCTCGTGGCATCCGCGTACTCGTGGTTGATGGGCACGAGCGAGACGTTGGGACCGATGAGCACGTCGTTGCCGATGTGCACGCCGTTACCGGAGTAGATGACGGTGCACGAGTTGATGAAGCAACGATCACCGATCACCACATCGCCAGGGCCGCCTGTCGGCTTGATCTTCACGAAGGCATCGATCTCCGTGCCCGCCCCAATCACGACCCGCGTACCTCGCGTCGACACCTGGATGTGGACGAGCTTATGGATCACGGCCGTCTTATCGACGACGATGCCCGCGCTCTTCAGCTTCCTCATTCGGCAGTCCCCGTCACCCGTAGACCTCCCTGAACCACATTGCTGTCCGGGCCAGGCCCTCGTCCAGCGACACGTCGAAATCGTAGCCGAGTTCGCGACGCATCTTGGTCACGTCAGGGCAAACGCGGTTTGGCGTCCCTTGCCGACCCGGCTCGGCCCGTCGCGTGGCTACCGCGACGTCCTCAGCGCGGCCGAACACTTCGGCGATACGCATAGTAACGTCGAGAACGCTATCCTCCGGACCACCAGAGCCGATGTTGTACGCCTCACCAGCGCATCCTGCGAGCAACGCCAGCAAGATTGCAGCCACTCCATCTGTGACGTATCCGTACGTCCGCGTCTCCGTCCCCGCCCCCGCAAGCTCGAACGACTCGCCGCGCACGCCCCGCATCATCATCGCGGGAATCAGCCGGGAGTCGTCGGCTCTCATACCGGGCCCGAAGAGATGGAACGGCCGCACGATGCGCGCCGGCGTCCCGTGCTGACGGTGGTACGCCAGGCACAGCGTCTCGCCGAAGCGCTTCGACTCCGCGTACCACGCCCTCGGCTCCGTGAACGGGACACAGCCTGGGTAGTCTTCCGGCGTCGGGATGTCATCCCCGGACGGCGAGCCGTAGACCTCGCTGCTCGACAGGTAGAGCAGCGACCGCGTCCCGTGCGTCCCGGCGGTCTCGAGCAGGTTCATCAACGCCGCCGAGTTCGCCTTCGCGGTCCCCACGGGATCGGCGAGGAACTCGCTCGGCGACGCGGGCGACGCGGCGTGCACGATGAAGTCGATCTGCGTCGGGCCCGCCAGGGGTTCGGCCAGATCGCCGAGGATCCACGTGACGTCCGGCCGCTCGCGCAGGTGGGCCAGGCGGTGCGCGTCGGTCGGCGCGAGGCGCGACATCAGCACGAGCTGCGGCGGCACGTCGGTCAGCCCGGTCTCGGCCACGTAGGCGATCGCCTCGGCGATGGACGAGCCGAGGAAGCCGCCGCCGCCGGTCACGAGCACGGTCGCGCCGGACAGCTGGCCGACGTGCGGACCGAGGCGGCCCGCCACGGATGCGGCGTCCTGTCGGATGATGTCGTGGGCGGCGGGCGACATGTCGCTCATGCCCCCTCGGTTCCGGCACGCGGGTCATCCATGTCGAAGACCGGTCGGCCGAACTTCACCTTCGGACACACGACCGCCAGTTGGCTGACCCGCACCACCAGACACGCGGGGTTCAGCGGGTCGCGCGCGAGCCAACCGAGCGCGTCGTCGAGCTCCTCGGCCTCCTCGACCACGCGCGACGCAATCCCGTATGCCTCGGCGACCTTCACGAAGTCAGGCGCCCCGTAGCCGATGACGGTCGACTGGTAGCGCCCGTCGAACAGCTCGTCCTGGAACTGCCGCACCATCCCGAGACTGCGGTTGTCCACGACGAGGATCTTCACGGGCAGGCCGAGGCGAGAGACGACCTCGAGCTCCTGGATGTTGACCTGGATTCCGCCGTCGCCGGAGATCAGCGCCACGGGCCGGCCCGGCGACGCCAACGCAGCCCCGACGGCGGCCGGAAGCCCGAAGCCCATCGCGCCCATCCCGGCCGAGGTCAGGAATCGCTGACCGGGTTCGAGCTCGAGCGACTGCGCGGCCCACATCTGGTTCGCGCCCACGTCCACAACGTACGCGCACGCATCGTGCATGCGACCGGAGAGTGCATGCATCAGGTCGGCCGGGTGGACGCCGTTCTCGCACACCAGCTCGCCCGTGTCGGGGTTCGACACGCGCGTCTCCTGCAATTCGCCGTACCACGCGCGGAGTTCGGGCCACTCCTCGGGTAGGCCCGCGATCGCGGCCTCCAGGAACGCGCCGATATCGGCGAGGACCGCGACGTTGGGTTCGAGGCGTGCACCGAGTTCCGCAGGGTCGACGTCCACCTGCACGAGCGTCTTTCCTCGGCCGAAGGACTCGACGTCGGCGCCCGTCTGGCGCACATCGAGCCTCGTGCCGAGGAACAGGATGCCGTCGGCCGCGCCGATGGCGAGGTTCGCCCAACGGTTGCCGTACGTTCCGATCATGCCGATCTTGTGGCGGCTCGTGTCCGGGAGCGCGTCGCGGCCCATGAGTGACGTGACGACGGGAATCCCAGTGTGGTCGCAGAAGCGCTCGAGCGCTTCGGTCGCTCCGCCCGTCCTGACGCCGCCGCCCGCGAGGATCAGCGGGCGCTCGCAGCCGGCGAGCAGGCGCAGCGCTTCGGCCACGGGCGCCGGGTCGGGCCGAAGGACCCCCGGGAGGCGGAGGCGCAACTGCTCGTCGTCGAGCGTGCACTCGGCGCGCTGTACGTCCATCGGGATGTCGAGGAGGACGGGGCCGGGGCGTCCCGAGAGTGCGATCTCGAACGCCTCGCGAAGGCGGGCGGGCACCTCCTCGGGATCGTCGAGGCGCCACGCCGCCTTGGTCACCGGCTGCGCCATCGAGACGATGTCGGTCTCCTGGAAGCCCTTCTGCCGCATCCGTGTGTCCACGACCCGTTCGTGGCGGTTGACCTGACCGGTGATGAACACGGCGGGCGTCGAATCGAAGTAGCAGCTGCCGATCCCCGTGAGCAAGTTCGTCGCACCAGGCCCGCTCGTGGCCATCGCGACGCCCGGAACGCCCGTGGTCCGCGCTTCTCCCTCGGCCATGAATGCGGCGGCTTGCTCGTGATGTACGCTGACGATGGTCGGGCTGCCGTGACGCGCGATGGCGTCGAGCAAGAAGGTGATCATCCCGCCGGTGAGCTCGTAGACGTGGCGGACGCCGTAGGCATCGAGCGCCAGGGCGACGTACTCGGCGACGGGCAGTCTACGCTGCGGCACGCCGGATCACTTCCGCGATGTAGGCGATCTGCGGCTCCGTCAGTCCCGGGTAGACGCCGACCCAGAACGAGTCGCGCATGATGCGGTCCGTGTTCGTCAGCTCGCCGACGACGCGGTACCCCCGGGACTCCTCGCGCATCCGGTCGAACGCGGGTTGGCGCAGCATGTTCCCGGCGAAGAGCATCCGGGTCTGCACGCCCGCCGCCTCGAGCTCGCGGACGAGTTCGGTACGGGAGACGCGGGCGTCCTCGGCAAGCGTGAGCAGGCAGCCGAACCACGAGGGTCGGGAGCCGGGTGTGGCGGTGGTGACGTCGAGGGTGCCGGCGAGCGGTGCGAGCAGCGCGCGGAGCGTCTCGAAGTTGCGCCGGCGCGCCTCCACGAACCCGGGCACCTTGTCGAGCTGCGCGACCCCGATGGCCGCCTGCATGTCGGTCGCCTTCAAGTTGTAGCCGAACTCCGAGTACACGTACTTGTGGTCGTAGCCCTTCGGCAAGGTGCCGTACTGGCCTTCGAACCGCCGGCCGCACGTGTTGTCGACCCCTGACGGACACCAGCAGTCGCGCCCCCAGTCCCGCATCGACAGCAGGATCCGACGCAGCGTCGGGTCGCTCGTCGACACCGCGCCGCCCTCGCCCATCGTCATGTGGTGGGGCGGATAGAAGCTGCTGGTCGAGATGTCGCCGAACGTTCCGGTCAGTTTCCCGTCGTATTCCGACCCGAGCGCGTCGCAGTTGTCCTCGATCAGCCAGAGCCCGTGCTGACGGCAGAAGTCCACCACTGCGCGTACTTCGAACGGATTGCCGAGGGTGTGCGCGAGCACGACCGCCTTGGTTTTCGACGAGAGCGCATCGCCGAGCCGCTCGACATCCACGTTCGCCGTGTCGGCCCGCACGTCCACGAACACCGGCGCGGCTCCCATTTGGAGGATCGGCGCGACGGTCGTCGGGAAGCCGGCTGCGACGGTGATGACCTCGTCGCCAGGCGAGAGCCGCCGCTCCCCGAGCCGGTCGCTGGTGAGCGCCGCAATAGAGAGCAGGTTTGCCGACGAACCCGAGTTCACGAGGAACGACCAGCGCACGCCGAGGTAGTCAGCGAACTTGCGCTCGAACTCCTCGGAGTAGCGCCCATACGTCAGCCAGAAGTCGAGCGACGAGTCCACGAGGTTCACCATCTCGGCGTCGTCGAACACGCGGCCCGCGTACGGGATTCGATCGCCGGGATGGAACTCGCGAGCGCCATCGAACGCTGCCTCGTGGTACTGCCGCACGAGATCGAGTATCCGCTCGCGAAGCTCGCGTGCTCTCCCGTTGTCAGTCACGAAGCGTCCTTCCCGTCACGCCCACGGCGCGCCGTTCGCCCGCGCGTCGCGCACGTACTCGGCGATGTCCGCGGCGGTCGACGTCGGCGCGTTCGACGCGTCCTCGGCATAGCCGCGATACCACTCGACCGTTCGTTCCACTGTCCGGTCGAAGCCCCAGACCGGTCGCCAGCCGAGTCGCTCCGCCGCCTTCGCGATGTCGAGGGTGAGCACGCCCGCCTCATGCAGAGCGGTCCCGCTCCCCTGCCACGAACCCTCGCCCCAGACCTCGATCGCGCGCTCGACCACATCCTGCACAGTATGCACCGCCGCCTGGTCGGGGCCGAAGTTCCATGCCTCCGCGAACTGCCGGTCCTCGGACCACAGCCGGCTCGCCAGGTGCAGGTATGCGCCGAGCGGCTCCAGCACGTGCTGCCACGGCCTGATCGCGGACGGGTTGCGCACCTCGACGGGTCGTCGCGCCGACAGCGCGCGCACGATGTCAGGCACGATGCGGTTCTCGGCCCAATCTCCCCCGCCGATGACGTTGCCCGCTCTCGCACTCGCGACAAGCGGCCCGGAGGCGAAGTAGGAGTCCCGCATCGAGGCGGTGACGATCTCCGCGCATGCTTTGCTCGCGCTGTACGGGTCGTGCCCGCCGAGCGGGTCGTCTTCGGCGAAGGGTCGTCCTTGCTCGCGATTGAGGTACACCTTGTCGGTGGTGACGTTCACGACGACGCGCGTCTCGTCACACTCGCGCACTGCCGAGAGCAGATTCGCCGTCCCCATCACGTTCGTGTCGAAGGTGTAGACCGGCTCGGCATACGAACGGAGTACGAGCGGCTGCGCCGCCATGTGGATGACGATCTCCGGACGCACGCGCTGCATCGTCGAGTTGACCGCGCCGAGGTCGCGGATGTCGGCGACCACACTGTCGATGTGCTCGACGAGGCCGAGGTCGTCGAAGAGCGACGGCGTGGTCTCCGGGTCGAGCGCGTACCCGTACACCTCGGCGCCGAGCTCGAGGAGCCAATCGCAGAGCCAGGAACCCTTGAATCCAGTGTGGCCGGTGACGAGAACCCGTCGGCCCGAGAACAGGCCGCCGAACAGGGACGTCACTTGTCCCAGACCTTCCAAGGCGCCTCGCCCGCATCCCACAGCGTCTCGAGATGATTCCGGTCGCGCAACGTGTCCATCGACTGCCAGAAGCCGCGGTGCTTGTACGCGATCAGCTGGTCTTCCGACGCAAGCCGCTCCAGCGGATCGCGCTCCCAGATGGTCGCGTCGTTGTCGATGTAGTCGAGCGCAGCGGGCTCCATCACGAAGAATCCGCCGTTGATCCATCCGCCGTCGCCCGGGGGCTTCTCCTTGAACGCCTTTACGCTGCAGTCCTCGGCGAGGTCGACCGCGCCGAAGCGTCCAACCGGCTGAACGGCCGTGACGGTTCCGATTCGGCCATGCGACTGGTGGAACTCGAGCAGGGCCGCGATGTCCACGTCGGCGAGCCCATCGCCGTACGTCAGCATGAACGTCTCGTCGCCGAGGTAGTCGCGCACCCGGCGGATGCGGCCGCCCGTCTGCGTTTCCGCACCCGTGTCCACGACCGTGACGCGCCAGGGGTCGTTGACGTCCTGATGTACCTCCACCTGATGCGTTCGCATGTCGAAGGTCACATCGGTGTTGTGCAGCCAGTAGTTCTGGAAGTACTCCTTGATCTGGTAGCCCTTGTAGCCCACACAGATCACGAAGTCGTTGAATCCGTACGCGCTGTACAGCTTCATCACATGCCACAGGATCGGCTTGTCGCCGACCTGCACCATGGGCTTGGGTTTGACTACGGTCTCCTCGGCGATGCGTGTTCCAAGCCCGCCGGCGAGGATCACGACCTTCATCGGCACTCGCCCTTCATCGCCCTGCTGACGCAGATGAGTGTACGCGAGCCACTCAGGTGGCTCAAGAAAATGCCTCGCAGAGGGACGCCCCCGCAGCTCGCGCTGCGGGGGCGTCCCAAGACGAAGTGTGCTGTTCGGAGCGCCTAGTACACGACGTCGATCGCGTCGACATCGACAGAATATGCGCTGCCGCTGGCCGCTGCGTTCGCGGATCCCGTGTAGACGATCTTGAGCGTGTGCTCCCCTCGGGTCAGGAGCGGCGTCGTGTAGACCGGCGCCTGCCAGATGATGCTCGGGTCGTAGCAGTCGACGTTGCACTGGAACACCCCGTCGATGTACACCGCAGCAATCCCTCGGTTGAACGCCTTCATGCCGATCCACGTGGCGTACGAGCCCGTGAACGTGAGCGAGCAGGAGCTGACATTGGGAATCGCGTTCGTGCCGCTCGTGGCGTAGTCCAGAGAGCCGCCGGACGTCTGCGTGCCGTACGCGCCGGAGTTCACCAGCCACCAGCCCGCCGTGTAGACGATGAGCGGATCGTTGTTCTCGTAGCGGATGCTGCGGCTCGTTGCCGACGACGGCGCGGCCGAGATCGTCACGAGGCCAGGCGACTCGTTGTTCGACGTGTCGTACGCCGCCAGCTTGTAGTAGTAGATCGTTCCGTCGGTGAGGCCGGAGTCGACGAACGTCGTTGCGGTCTTCGCGAGCGTCTTCACCAGTTCGAACGGCCCGCCTTGAGCGGTCGAGCGGTACACCCGGTACCCGACGAGGTCGGCGGACGTATTCGCGTCCCACACCAACCCGAGTTCTCCGCCCGTGTATGGGACGTCGCGAACGGTGGTCGTCGGAGCAGCCGGACCCAGGTCGTCAATGGCGCGCGCCCCCGCCTCGGCTGACTGCGCCGAGGGGTTGTCGGCCGAGTCGACCGCGCGGACACGGTAGTACCGCATGCTGTTCTTCGGCACGTTCGGGTCCGTCCAGCTCGTCACGGCACCGAGCTTCGCGACACGCATGTAGACTCCGTCGGCAGCATCAGAGCGATACAGCTCGTAGCCCGCGACGCACGGCTCCGGACTCGCATTCCATCTGATGTCGAGGGACGTCCCCTCGTCGGCAGGGTGATCGGCGACTGCGACTCCGGTTGGCGCAACGAACGTAGCAGCCGACTTGATGGCCGAAGGCGCCGATTCGTTGCCGTAAGTGTCGATCGCGGTGATCCGATAGTAGTAGCTCGTGCCGTTCGTCCGCCCGGTGTCGGCGAAGGTCGTGACCTTGCCGAGCGACGCGATCTCGGCGAACGGACCGTCCTGCGACTGGCTCCGGTACACCTTGTAGCCGGCAAGGTCCGCCTCGGTGTTGGCTGCCCACGCCAGGCCGATCTCGCCGCCTGTGGGCAGCGGCTTCGGCGTGACGGCGACACTGACCGGCGCGAGCGGCGCCTGGAATTCAGGGATCACCGTGACGTCGAATGCATCGACATCGATCGCGTTGTTGCCGGTCGCGGCAGCGTTCTTGGTTCCCGTGTACACGACCTTGATCGTGTGCTGGCCGTAGATGAGCACCGGGCTGGTGAAGACCTTGGCTTGCCAGGTGGAGACCGGGTCGAAGCAGTCGACGTTCGCCCGGAAGACGTCGTCGATGTACACCGCGGCGATTCCGCGGTTCGGTGCCTTGAGACCGACCCACGAGACCTGCGAACCGGTGAAGGTGAAGGTGCACGCGGAGACGTTGGCCACAGCCGTTGTGCCGCTTGTGGCGTAGTTCAGCGAGCCACCGGAGGCATACGTCGCGTACGCACCTGTGTTGACCAGCCACCACCCTGACGTGAAGGCAACGTCGGAACCGGTGTTCTCCTGCCGCGTGGTCGTCGCGATCGAGTTGTCGACCGGCGAGGTGGCAGCGCTATTCGAGTTCCCGGATTCGTTGCCGTCGGCATCGACCGAACGGACGTAGTAGAAGTAATTCGTTCCCGCGGTCAATCCGCTGTCGAGGTACGTGGTGCCGCTGACCTGGGTCACTCTGGCGTACGGCCCGGCCAGCGTCGTCGCGCGATAGACGCGGTACGTGGCAACACGCGCGTCGTTGGCGGCCACCCAGCCCACACGAATCGCGTTGCCGTAATCGCGCGGATTGTCCTGCGCCAGGACGTTCGTGGGTGGGGCCAGCGGGACAGCGGTGTTGTCCGCCGAGGTGGCCGTTGCTGCTGAGGAGGGTGCAGACTCGTTGCCAGCTGCATCGGACGCGGTGACCGTGTACGAGTATTCGGTTCCGTTCGTCGCCGAGTGGTCCGTATACGTCTCGGCCGTGATCCCGCTCGCCAGTCTGGCCCCGTTGCGGTAGACCGTGTAGCTTGCGGCCTCCGAGACAGCATGCCACGACAGCGCGATGGCACCGCCGCCGTCGTTCGGTACGTCGGCGGCCGTGAGCCCAGTCGGCACGGCGGGAGCGAGATTGTCGGCGGAGGCAGCGACCGCGCCAGCCGAGGCCGCCGACTCGTTTCCCGCGCCGTCGAACGCCGAGACCGTGTAGGTATGGCTCGTGCCGGTGACGGCAGTGTTGTCGGTGTACGACGTCCCGACGAGAGCCGACGTGAGTCCGACGCCGTCCCGATAGACCGCGTAGCTCGCGGCGCCGTCCACGGCGCTCCAGGAGATGTCGATCGAGCCTCCGTTGTCGGCAGCATGATCGACGGCGACGACTCCGGTCGGCGCAGCGGGCGGCAGGTTGTCCGCAGCGACACAGCTCGCGGGAGCGGACAGATCCGACTCGTTCCCCGCCGCGTCGACGGCGGTGACCGCATATTCGTACGCCATGCCGGCGAGAACCGTCTCATCACCGTACGGGGGTGAGGTCACTCCGAGCACGAGGGGCAGGCCGTTGCGGTAGACGTTGTACTCGATCGCGTCGGAGACAGCCGTCCACGCAAGGTCTATCGCGCTCCCCTCGTCGCCGAGACGGTCCATCGCGACGAGACCGGCAGGCGCGTTCGGCGGGGTGCTGTCACCTGGCGTGCCGCTGACCGCCGCGCTCACTGCCGAGAGGTTACCGGCGTTGTCGTACGCAGCGACCGTGTAGTGATAGGTCGTGCCGTTGACGAGCCCGTCATCGGCGAAGGTCGTCGATGTCTGATCCGCGATCTCGACGCCGTCGCGATACAGCTTGTAGCCTGCCGCACCGCTCACCTCGGACCACGAGAGCGCAACGGCGCCGCCGCGAGCGTCAGCCGTCACGCTCAAGCCGTCCGGAACCGCGGGAGCGAGATCGTCGGCCGATGCGGCCGAGGCCGCGTTGCTCGGGTCGGACTCGTTGCCCGCGGCATCGATGGCTGTGACGGTGTAGGTGTACGTCGTGCCGGTGATCGCGGAGAGGTCGGTGTAGGTGCAGACCCCGAGGTCCGATACCAGCAGCGTGCCGTTACGGTAGACGCGATAGCTCTCGGCGTCGTAGACGCCGCTCCAACCCACGTCGATCGCGCCGCCGTTGTCGCGCAGATGGTCCGCCGCGGCTGCCGCAGATGGCGATGCGGGTGCCAGGTTGTCGAGCGCCGTGCCCTCGGCCGAGCCGCTTCGCGCCGACTCGTTGCCGGCGGCGTCCATCGCGGTGACCGAGTAGCTGTGCGCCACGCTCGTACCGGCATCGCTGTCGGCGAACATCGGGTCGTCAAGCTCGGTCGCGAGCAGTACGCCGTCGCGGTACACCATGTAGTGAACGGCGTCGCTGACGGCATCCCAGCTCAGCGCAACCGCGCCGCCGTTGTCGCCCGCCACGTCCGCGACCGAAAGGTTGCTCGGCGCGCTCGGCGGCGTCGTGTCGGCCGGCGTCGCGCTCACGCCGTCGGCCTTCGCCGAGAGGTTGCCGGCCGCGTCGTACGCGGCCACGGCGTAGGTGAACGCGGTGCCGTTCGCGAGCCCGCTATCGGTGAAGGTCGTGGCGGTTTGATCGGCAATCTCGACGCCGTCGCGGTACAGCTTGTAGCCCGCCGCGTCCGAGACGGCGCTCCAGCTGAGATCGATCGTCTTGCCGATTGCGGCCGGCGCAGCGGTGAGGCCAGCGGGCACGACCGGTGCAAGATCGTCAGCCGAAGCCGCAGAAGCGGTGGCCTTGAGCGACTCGTTACCGTGCGAGTCCGAAGCGGTGACCGCGTAGTAGTAGGTCGTTCCTATGTCCGCGGACTCGTCGGTGAACGCAGTGCCGGAGAGGTTGTCCGCCACGACGTTCCACGGGCCGTCGGAGGCGGACGCGCGGTACACGGTGTAGTGGTCGAAGTCCGCCTCAGCAGCCGCTGCCCACGCCACGTCGATCGCGCCGCCGTTGTCGCCGACGTGATCGGCCGCACTCACTGCGAGGGCCGCGGGCGCGAGCTCGTCAGACGCGGTCCCCGTCACACGTAGGGACGGTGCCGACTCGTTCCCGTGCGTGTCGTATGCGACAACCTCGGCCGAGACGTCGCCGACCGGGATGCCGGAGCAGGAGTCCGCGGTGACGTTGCCCACGTCGTGCATCGCGACGATCGTCCCGATCGCGTCGAAGTAGACCACGCGATAACCGGCGATGTCCTGCTCGGCATTCGCGGGCCAGCTGGCAGCGACCGCGCCGCCCTGATCGGGCGCTATGTCGGTGACCGCCGGCGCAGCCGGAGCCGCGGGAGCTACGTGGTCCAGCGGCAGGGCCGCGATAGCGTCGCTCGGATCGGACGTGTTGCCATGCGTGTCGGTCGCCTTAACGAGGTACGTGTAGTTGGCGCCGAAGGTGACTGCGTGATCGACGAAGCTCGTCGACGTGGTCGTGCCCAGACGCGTGTAGTCGCCGGACGTGCCGTCGGCGCGCCAGATCGAGTACTCGGCCAGGTCGGCCTCGGCGTTGGGCGTCCAGGACAGACCCACCGACTCGCCGTCATCCGGCACCGATGCGATGAGGCCCTTCGGCGCGCTCGGGGCGTTGTTGTCGATCGGGCTGCCGGCGACTTCCGCCGACAGGTCGCTGCGGTTCGGCACCTCGTCGTAGGCGCTCAGCGACACGCGGTAGACCGCCTGGGCGGTCACGCCGTCGATCGTGTAGGACGTCGCCGAGGCGGGCAGGTCGACGACCTTCGTGTCGCCCGTCGGGCCCGTCACGGTCAGCGTGTAACCCGCGAGGTCGCCCTCGCCGTTCGCGTTCCACGTTGCGAGCAGCGCGGTCCCCTCGTCGCCCGCAACGTCGGCCAGGGTCAGGCCGGCGGGGACGGCGGGTGCGAGATTGTCGGCGGAAACAGCCGAAGTCGGGGCGGAGAACAGCGACTCGTGCGCCGCCTCGTCATAGGCCGTCACGGTGTACCAGTACGTGGTGCCGTCAGACGCGTCAGCGTCGGTGTAGCTGGTTCTGAAGCCGACATCGGCAATCTGAACGTACGGGCCGTCCACGCTCGGCGCGCGGTAAACGCGGTAGCCCTCGAGGTCCGGCTCACTGCCGAGCGACCAGGACAGCACCGTGGCGCCGCCGTCGTCGCTCGCTCGATCGATGCCGACGACGTCGCGCGGAATGTCCGGCGCGACATCGAGGACCGGCGTGACGATGACGGTCGCTTTCGCGGTCCCGACGTTACCGGCCACGTCGCGGACGTCAACGGTGACGACCCACTCGCCGGGAACGTCCCAGCTCCAATCGGCGGTCGGACTAGTGGTCACCAAATCGTAGAGGTTGTCGGACTGGAAGTCCCAGCTGTACGACGCGATCGGACCCTGGAGGTCGAACGAGCCGCTGGCATCGAAGGTGATCGATTGACCGGCGACAGCAGTGAGCGGCGCCGAAAGAACGGCGGTCGGCGCCTGCGTGTCGTCGTGAACCTTCAAGTAGGTGCGGTCGATCGAGGTGTAGCCGCTGTTATCGGTGACGCGAAGGTACACGACGTAGCCGCCCGAGACGGTGAATGTGTGGACCTGCGTCGGAGTCGTCGACGAGTACACCCACTTGATGTCGCCGGGGTTGTAGTCATCGCTGAGAGCACTGCCGTCGGTATCGAGGTCGAAGCCCCACTCGTACTTCACGATAGTCCCGTCGGGATCGTGCGACAGCGACGCGTCGAGCGTCAGAGGCATGCCGACGAACGTCTCGTACTCCGGCCCGGCGACGGCCACAGGATAGTGCGCACTCGGGTCGAACTGCACCGAGAACACCAGGTTCGACCACTTGCTCATGAGCGAGTGGCTCTTGGAGCGAACCCGGTAGAAGTAGCTGACGCCGGCAGTCAGGTCGGCAAAGGCGTACTGCCGCGTGGGATACGGCAACTTCACCGAACCGACGATCGTGTCCGGCCGGAAGAACTCGTCAGTCGAGCACTCCAGCTGGTAGTAGTCGACAACTTGGGGCGTGCTCCACGCTACCTTGTTCTGCAACCCCGGCGTGATCTCGGGCTCGTTCTGCAGAACTGGAGTGGTGAGCGCATACCCGTTCGCGTTGCCGGTCGTGCTCGCCGCCGAGGCCGCAGCCGGAGCGAGCAGGCTGACGAGCAGACTCACGCACAGGATCAGATAGAGTGCTCTCCTTGCGGTCTCCCTGGACCGCGGAGTGCGCGACAGAACATCGAATGCATACACAGGTCCTCGCCCCTTTGACTCCCCCGACAGCGGTTCGCGTGCCGCTGTGCCTGAACGTGTTGTGAGTTGGGGACACCGAGCGAGGTCGAGAGGACGAGTAGTGTCTGATCCCAGTGCTAGTGAGTCGAATCATAGGAGGGAAGTACTGGGAGCTACAGGGGGAATCCGCGCAGCGGCCACGTCTGGCCATCGTAAGGTAAAATAATCTGACGAACGGTCGTCTGAGTGACCGCTCGCACTAACGGATAGAAAACCGACGCGGCCGGGTGCAGGATCTCGGCGAGCGGTAATACGAGCAGAAGGGAGAGGTGCCTGCGAACTGCAGGCACCTCTCCCGTCGCAAGAGCCAACACTTCAAACTCGAGAATCGACTAGTACATGACGTCGAATCCATCGACATCGACAGCATAGTTGCCGCTGGCGGACGCGTTCTTCGTGCCGGTATAGACGATCTTCAGGGTGTGCTGGCCGACCGGCAGTAGCGCCGTCGTGTAGAGCGGGACCTGCCACGTCGTCGTCGCTGCGTAGCAGTCGACGTTCCTCTGGAAGACGCCGTCCACGTAGACGCCGGCGATTCCTCGGTTGGCCGCCTGCAAGCCGATCCAGGTCGCGTACGTGCCTGTGAACGTCAACGTCGCTGCCGTCTGATTCGGCACAGCGGACGTGGCAGACGTCGCGTAGTCGAGCGAACCGCCCGAGGAACCGGTCCCGTAGGCGCCGGAATCGACCAGCACCCAACCCGACGTGAAGGAAACGTGGGAGTCGGTGTTCTCGTAGCGTGCGTCTCCGGTTGTCGTGGCACTGAGGAGCATGGACGTGGTGGCCGAGGGCGCCGAGAGGTTGTTCGAGGTGTCGAACGCGGCGATCCGGTAGTAGTAGCTGTTTCCGTCGACGAGACCGGTGTCCAGGTAGGTGGTCACCTTTCCTACCGATGCGATGAGGCTGTACGGTCCCTCCGCCGTGAGGGAGCGGAAGACCTTGTATCCTCCCAGATCTGGTTCCGAGTCGGCGGTCCACGCAAGGCCAACTTGTCCGCTCGTGTACGGCGCCTTTCGTGCGGTCAGACTAGTCGGCACGGCGGGCGGGACGTTCTCGACCGCCGTGGCCGATGCGGAGTCGGTCTGCGCGGAGGTGTTCCCATCCCCGTCGACCGCAGCGACCCGGTAGTACCGCGTCGCCCCCAGGCTGAGACCGACGTCCGTGAAGTGAGTAACGTTGCCGAGGGTGGCGATGAGGGTGAACGAACCCCAACTGGTCGTCGACCGGTACACGTTGTAGCCGGTCACGCACGCCTCAGTGGATGCGTTCCACGCTACGTCGAGTGCGCTGCCATTGTCGGACGGGTGATCCGACACGACCAGACCCCCCGGAGCCGAGAAGGGCATGCCCGACACCGTCGACGACCACGTTGACTCGTTGTTCGAGGTGTCGCGGGCGGCGATCGCGTATGTGTAGGCGACTCCGTTGGTGAGGCCGCTGTCCGTGAGGGACGTGACGTTGCCGAGGCGCGCGACCAGCGTGAAGGCACCACCTGATTCCGAACGGTAGACGTTGTAGCCGGCCATGTCGGCGGACGTGTTGCCGGTCCAACTGACGGTGAGCGAACCCCCACCGACGGTCGCCCCGTTCACGACCGAGTTAATCGTCGGCACAGGGGGGGCGAGTTCATCGAGGGCCTTCGCCCAAGCGTACGCCGATTGAGCCGAGTAGTTCCCGGCCGCATCGTGCGCCACAACCTTGTAGTACTCCGTCCCTAGTTTCGCCACCGATTGGTCGGAGTACGTTGTGGCACCGATGACATCGGCGATCTCCACGTAGTACCCGTCTGCCGAAGTGGCGCGGAACACCTTGTAGCCCACGACACACGACTCGGGGTTCGCATTCCAGGAGATGTCGATTCCCGTGCCTTCATCGCTCGGGTGATTCGCGGCTACGACTCCCGAAGGCGCGGTGAAGGGCGCCGACGAAACGACTGCGGAGCGGTCGGAGGTGTTGCCCGAGGTGTCGAAGGCCGCGACCTTGTAGTAGTACCTCGTCCCATTCTGAAGACCCGTGTCCACCCAGCTGGTCACCTTCCCAAGGGTGGCGACCTTGGTGAAGGGACCGTCGGCCGACGGAGCGCGGTACACGTTGTAGCCTGCGAGATCCGCTGCTGTGACAACGTTCCAGGAGACACGGAGCGCGCCTCCTGCCGCAACGGGCTCTGGCCGCGCCGCCACGCCGGTCGGAACACTCGGCGCATCGACATCGGGAACCGGGCCGGTGACGTCGATGGCGTCAACGTCGATGGCATACGTGCCCGTGGCGGCGGCGTTCTTCGTGCCCGTGTAGACGATCTTGATGGTGTGGGTGCCGTTCGACAGTACTGGGCTCGTGTAGAGCGAGGCCTGCCACACCGCAGTCGCGCTGTAGCAGTCGACGTTCTGCGTGAAGATGCCGTCGATGTACACGGCGCCGATCCCGCGATTCACGGCCTTGAGTCCGACCCAGGTGGCCCGGGAGCCGGTGAACGTGAGCGAGCACGACGTCGAATTGGCCACGGCGTTCGTTCCGGAGGTGGCGTAGGTCAACGATCCGCCCGAAGCGTTGCTTGCGTACGGATCCGAAGAGACCGTGAGCCAGCCGGACGTGTAGACCACATTCGGATTCGTGTTCTCGTACCGAGTGACGGTCGGCTGGGAATTGTCGACCGGCACCGCCGACACTTGTGCCGAGTCCGCCGATTGGTTCCCCGCTCCGTCTAATCCCCGGACGACGTAGTAGTAGGTCGTCCCGTTCACTAGCCCGGTGTCCGTGAACTGCAATTCGTTCGTCTCGCCTACCTGGACGTAACCGCTTCCGGAGGTCGTGGAGCGCAGCACTCGGTAGTGGGTGACCCTGGCGTCGCTCGTGGCCTGCCATGAGATGGACAGGGCCCCGCCGTGATCGCGGGGATCGGCAGCGGTGACGCCGGCCGGGACAGCGAGCGGAAGGGTGAGCGCCAGGTCGTCCACGGACGTAGCAGTAGCCGCTGAGGAGTGGGCGGACTCGTTGCCCGCACCGTCCGAGGCGGTAACCGTGTACGAGAACGAGATTCCCGTCGCGGCCGTGAGATCGGTGAAGCCGGTAGTCGTGACACCGCTCGCGATGACCACGCCGTCGCGGTAGACCGCGTAGGTGGCTGCTCCGGCAGCCGGTGACCAGGCGACGTCTATCGAACCGCCGTTGTCATTGGCCGTGTCGACGGCCGTGACATCGGTCGGTGCGGCGGGCGCGATGTTGTCGCGACTCGCAGCGACCGCCTCGGCGCTGGGTGCCGACTCGTTGCCGGCAGCGTCGATCGCTGTGACCGTGTAGGCGTACCACGTGTCCGTCTCGGCTGTCGTATCGATGTAGTTGGTGCTCGTCACGTCGGTGGCGACGCGAATGCCGTCGCGGTAGACGCGGTACGAATCGGCGTCCCCGGACGCGCTCGCGCTCCAAGCGATGGCGATCGATCCACCTTCGTCGGCCGGCACGTCCTGCGCCGTCAGTCCGCCCGGCACGGCAGGCGCGAGGTCATCGGCAGCGGTGGCAGAGGCGGGATCGCTCGCAGCGGACTCGTTGCGCGCGGCGTCGATCGCGACGACCGCGTAGGTGTGACTCGTGCCTGTCGTTGCGCTCGCGTCGGTGTAGGTGGTGGCGGTCAGGCCGCTGGCTAGGGCGGTGCCGTCACGGTAGAGCGTGTAGTTGGTCGCGTCCGCGACCGCGCTCCACGCGACGTCGATGTTGCCGCCGTTGTCGCCGCGCGTGTCGGTGGCGGTGAGACCGGTGGGCGCCGAGGGGGCGACGTTGTCGAGCGAGGCGGCGGATGCCGGAGCGCTCGCCGCAGACTCGTTACCCGCCGCGTCGGTCGCGCTGACCGCGTAGCTGTAGGTCGTGCCGGTGATGGCGGTGGCGTCGGTGTAGCTGACGCTGCTGAGGCCGCTCGCGATCGGCAGGCCGTCGCGATAGAGGGTGTAGCTCGTGGCGTCGCTCACGGCGTCCCAAGAAAGGGTCACCGAACCACCATTGTCGGCGGGGACGTCTGCCGCAGTCAGGTTCGTCGGCGGGTTCGGCGCGGTGAGGTCTGCGGGCGTGGCTGTGACGCCGTCGCTCGCGGCCGAGACGTTGCCGGCTGCATCGTACGCCGCAACCGTGTAGCTGTGCGCCGTTCCGTCGGCGAGGCCGCTGTCCGCGTAGCTGGTGCCGGAGACGTCGGCGATCTCGACGCCGTCGCGGTAGAGCTTGTAGCCGACGGCGTCCGAGACGGCATCCCAGGCGAGGGCGATGGCTTCGCCGTGCACGTCAGCGGTGGCCGCGAGGCCGGCCGGAATGGCAGGCGCGAGATCGTCGGCGGAAGCGATCGTCATGGCGTTCGAGAATTCGGACTCGTTGTAGGCCGCGTCGAACGCCGTCACCGTGAACGCGTGCGGCGCGCCCGGCACCTCTTCGGTGTACGTCCAGTGCGCGACGTCGACCATCACCCACGGCATGCCGTCGACGTAGAGCATGTAGCCCACCGCTTCGGGAACGGCGTCCCAACTCACATCCACCTGGCCGCCGTTGTCGCCGTGATGGTCGGAGGCGACAAGGTTCGCGGGTGCCGCGGGCGGCAGGTTGTCCATGCCGACGGCCTGGAGGCAGACGTCTGGGTCGCTAACGTTGCCGTGCGTATCACGCGCGACGAGATCGACGCGATAGGGCTCGTTGGGCAGCAGTCCCGAGAGCGTGCGCGAGGTGACGTCGGCCGAGAGATCGACCGCCGAGACCGTGCCGTCCGGCGCCGTCAGGGTGAGCGCGTAGCCGGCCACGTCGGCTTCGGTGTTCGCGTCCCAACTCACGGTGAACGCACCGCCCTGGTCGTTCGGCACGTCGGCGACGGAGAAGCCGGACGGCCTTGCAGGCGCGACGGCGTCGGTGGGCCGGATGCGCACCGCCGAGGACGGATCGCTGACGTTGCCGGCCGCGTCGTAGGCCACGACCGAGACGTCGTAGTCGGCGTCGGCGGACAGCGACTCGATCGTGCCGCTATCTGCTAGTCCGACGTCGGTAGTCGCCGCAGCGCCACCGAGCGCGTTTCGCACGACGATGCGGTAGCCGGCGATGTCCGGATCCGAGGAACTCGCCCAGCTCACGCGCACGACCTCGTTGGTCTGACCAGCGCCGGCGACGGCGTCGACCGCACCCACGCCCGTCGGTGCAGTGGGGGCGACGTTGTCGAGCGAGGCGGCGGATGCCGCGTCACTCGCGATCGACTCGTTGCCCGAGGCGTCCGTCGCCGTGACTGTGTAGCTGTAGGTCGTGCCGGTGACGGCAGTCGCGTCGGTGTAGCTCGTGCTGGTGAGGCCGCTCGCGATCGGCAGGCCGTCTCGGTAGATCGTGTAGCTGACGGCGTCGCTCACGGCGTCCCAACTGACGGCGGTTGCGCCACCGTTGTCGGCAGGGACATCTGCGACGACGAGATTCATCGGCGCGCTGGGGGCCGTCACGTCGGCTACCGTCGCCGTCACCGCATCGCTCTTGGCGGACAGGTTGCCCGCCACGTCGTAGGCGGCAACCGCGTAGGTGTAGGTCGTGCCGTTCGTGAGGCCGCTGTCCACGTATCCGGTGGTCGCGACATCCGCGATCTCCGTGCCGTCGCGGTAGAGCTTGTAGCCGATGGCATCGGGAACCGCGTCCCACGACACGGTCACCGCTCCACCGCGAGGCTCGGCCTCGGCCACGAGTCCGGTCGGAACCGCAGGCGCGAGATCGTCCGCCGAGGCAGCTGTGGAAGGCGCGCTCGGGGCGGACTCGTTCATCGCCGCGTCCATCGCAGTCACCGTGTAGCTGTGGGGCACGCCGGTCGCGGCGGTGGAATCGGTGAAGCTCGTTCCGGAGATGACCGCGGACGAGACGCCGTCGACGTACACCGTGTACTGAGAAGCATCCGGAACGGCGTCCCACGACAGGTCGATTGCGCCGCCGTTGTCACCGGGGTGGTCCACGGTGGTGAGGCCGGCGGGCGCGTTGGGTGGCAGATTGTCCGTGCCCACAGCCTGCGCGCAGACGTCCGCGTCGCTCACGTTGCCGTGCGTGTCGTGGGCGACGAGCTCGATGCGGTACGGGGCGTCCGGCACGAGGCCCGAGAACGTGCGGGAGGTCGCGTCGGTCGAAAGGTCGACGGTCGACGCCGTGCCGTCGGGCGCGGTCATCGTGATCGTGTACGCGGCGAGGTCGGCTTCTGTGTTCGCGTCCCAGCTAACGGTGAACGCGCCGCCCTGATCGTTCGGCACGTCGGCTACCGAGAAGCCGGACGGCCTTGCAGGCGCGACGGCGTCGGTCGGCCGGATGCGCACCGCCGAGGACGGATCGCTGACGTTGGCGGCGGCATCGTAGGCCACAACCCAGACGTCGTAGTCGGCGTCGGCGGACAACGAGTCGAGCGACCCGCTATCGGCGAGTCCGACATCGGTCGTCGAGGCTTCACCGCCGAACGCGTTTCGCACCACGATGCGGTAGCCGGCGATGTCGGGATCGGCGGAGGCCGTCCAACTCACGCGCACGACCTCGTCGGTCTGCCCTGCGTCCGCGACGGCGTCGACGGCGCTGACACCGGTCGGCGCTGCGGGGGCGAGGTCGTCGGCGGAAGTGGCAGAGGCAGTGGCCCTCGCCGACTCGTTGCCGTGAACGTCGCTCGCGGTCACGGCGTAGAAGAGCGTCACGCCGAGCGCCGCGCTGTCATCGCGATACGAGAGCGCCGTGAGGTCGTCGCTGATCACCGACCACGGGCCGTCGGCCGACGTGGAGCGATACAACGTGAAGTGGTGGAAATCGCTCGCACCGCTCGGCGTCCAACCGACGTCGATCGCACCGCCGTTGTCGCCTGCGTGATCGCGCGCCTCGATCGAAGACGCCGTCGGGGCCAACTCATCGAGTGCGGTGCCGGTCGCAATCGACGAGGCGGCCGAGTCGTTGCCGTGCGTGTCGTACGCGAGGACGTCAGCGGACACCGCTCCGACCGGCAGGGCGGAGAACGCTTCCGTGGTGACGTTGCCGACGTCACGGGTCGCGAGGAGCGATCCGTTGGCGTCGTAGCACGAGACCTTGTAGCCCGCGAGGTCAGCCTCGGTATTCGCCGGCCAACTCACGCGGATCGCACCGCCCTCGTCGGGCGATATGTCGATGACCACGGGCGTGCCCGGTGCGGTCGGTGCGAGACGATCGACCGGCAGCGTGGCCACGGGCGGGTCGCTCGGATTCGAGACGTTGTCGTGCGTATCCGTCGCGCACACGACGTAGTAATAGGTCGAGCCGAACGCGACCTGCGAGTCGACCAGATGCGTCGAGGTGGTCGTCCCGATCTGCGAATACGGTCCGGACGCGGAGGTGGCACGCCACAGCGAGTACGACGCGAGGTCCGCCTCGGCATTGGGCGCCCAGCTGATCTCGACGTATTCGCCGCTGTCCGGGACGTTCGCGATCACGCCGGTCGGCACGTCGGGAGCGAGGTTGTCGACCGGTGAGCCGACGACCTCGGCTGACTGCTCGCTGTTGTTCGGTAGCTCGTCGTGCGCGCCGAGGGAGACGCGGTACACCGCGCCGGGGGTGAGGCCCTCGATCGTGTAGGAGGTCTGATCGGCAGGTACGTCGATGACCGACGTGGTGCCGGTCGGGCCGGAAACGACGAGCGCGTAGCCGGCAAGATCGGGCTCGGTGTTCGCATCCCAAGCAGCCAGCAGCGCGTCGCCCTGATCGGCGGGAACGTCGGTCAAGGTGAGGCCGATGGGCGTCGCAGGCGCGAGGTTGTCGAGCGGCGCCGTGTCCGCCGAGGCCGAGAACAGCGATTCGTGCCCGGCCCCGTCGTACGCCGTGACGACATACCAGTAGTGTGTGCCGTCCGTGAGGCCGCTGTCAGTGTACGAGCGATTCAACCCCACGTCCGCGACCAGGACGTACGGGCCGTCGACGCTGGTTGCGCGATAGACGCGGTATCCCGCGAGGTCGCTCTCCTGGTTCGCGTTCCACGCGAGCGCAATCGCGCCGCCCTCGTCGTTCGGTCGATCGACTGCCGTCAGCCCTGTGGGAATGTCCGGGGCGACATCGGCGATCGGCAGCACGGAGATCTGGACCGACGTGCTGCCGACGTTGCCCGCGCCGTCCTTGACGGTGAGGGTCACGTTCACGTTCGCCGAGGCGCTCCACACGTGCTGGACGATCGGGTTCGTAGTGACGAGGTCGTAGGTGTTGTCGGACTCGAAGTCCCACATGTACGACGCGATCGGACCCTCGAGGTCGAACGAGGCGCTCGCGTCAAGATTGACGATGTCGCCGACGGAAACGCTCGTAGGCGCCGTGAACGCGGCGAGGGGGGCGGAATCCGGGTTGGTGACGTTGACGTAGGTGCTCTCCGTCGCGGTCGCGCCGTTGTCGTCCGTAACCCTCAAGGTGACCTTAAAGCTTCCCGCCGACGTGAAGGTCGTCGCCTGGAACGGGCTCGTCGAGGAGTACCTCCATACCGTCGAGCCACTCTGGTCGAAGCCCCACTCGTACTTGACGATCCTGCCGTCCGCATCGTGGGACAGCGAGCCGTCGAGTGTCATGGCCACGCCGACCATAGCCGTGTAGCCGGCGCCAGCGACAGCCACAGGTGCTTGGTTGACCGGAGTCGGAGCTTGGTACACCGCGTAGACGGTGTTCGACCAGGAGCTGCAGTTATTGCCCTTGATCGAGCGCACCCGGTAGTAGTAGGTCTTGCCCACGGTGAGCCCCGTGAACGAGTAGTGGTTCGTCGGATACGGAACCTTGACGTCTCCGACCATCGACGACGACGTGAAGTACGAGTTCGTCGCCGCCTGCACTTCATATGAGTCGACGGCCTGGGGCGTCGACCACGTGATCGTGTTCTGCCCGTCGGTGCTTACCGTCGTCGAATTGCACGATGGCGACAGAAGCCAGCTCACGAGGTTGAGCACCCCGCCGAGCAACCCGTCCAACAGCCCTGCGGAAGCGACTGTTGGCACGATCAGGAAGCTCAGACACACCAGTGACACCAGCACGACTCGGAGCGTGCGCGCGAGTCGGTGGCCGCGTACCCGTGGGTCGCGGCCGTGGCGAAGTAACCTTCCCATCCCTTGCCCCCTCTGTCTGACGTCAGCGTTCGCGTCTGGCCCGTCGCATGCCGGTGCGATGGGCCCGCTGACTCGCCAGGTTGCACCGATGCTTCGATGCGGGGGGACGACAGGAGCGCCCTGACGTATGGCTGTGACGCCACTCTGACCAGGGCGCCGAGCGGGCATTTGCCGGAATGACCGTTCGTCGTGAGCTGGTCCGCGGAAGTGACGTACGCCACATTCTAGGAAGGAAGGGCGTTAAGGTTGGTTGATTCTGGTAAGCGGTGGGCTAAGCCGGGGCGAGGGGCCGCGCACAGCGGTGAGCGGCGGTCCGCCGGACTCGTGACCTGGCCCTATTCAGCCCACTCGGCGGAGCACACGCTCCAATTCGGCGGCCTGCACGCGGCGATCATATGACGCCACGAGGTCTCGGCCGGGAAGCTGGGCTGCGAAGCGTGGTGACCCTGACTTCCAGTCGGCGAACATCTCGAGCAGGGCATGCGCGATGGTGTCGCTGTCCGTGGGGTCGACGACCATCCCAAGGTGCATGCGCTCGATGAAGTTCGCCGCCGCGCCGGGCGACACGAGCCCGAGGACCGGGCGCTTCGCGGCGAGGTACTCGAGCAGTTTTCCGGGTACCGCCGAGGAGGCCCCCTCTCCGCCGTGGAGGATGGCGAGCAGCCACGTCGCGTTCGCCATCTCGTGCAGCGAATCCAGCTGCGAGACCGGACCCGTGGCCTCGAACGAGTCTCCCAGCACGTCGCGCAGCGCCCGGGCGTAGGCGTCTTCACACTGCCCGACGATGCGCAGTCGGAGGACACCGCGTAGAGAAGGCTCGCGGCCCAGCGCCGTTTGCAGGCCCTCGGCTAGGGCGCGAACGTCCCGCGGCGGGTAGAGCGTGCCCACGTACGAGACGATGAGATGATCGGGGTCCGACTGGTCGTCGATGCCCTCCCACGCGGCGCCGTCAAATCCGTTCGGGATGACGCAGATGCGCTCGAGCAGGTCCGACGAGTAGCGATTCGCGAATTCGTTCGCACTCTCCTCGGTGGTGGTCAGCACCATCGCCGCCTGCCGTATCACCGCCTCCTCCTGCCGCCTGTTCGCCCAGGCCCGAACTGACGAGTCGCCTGCGATCATCGGGTGCGGGTTGCCGACCCACTGATCGCGGAAGTCGGCGATCAGGGGAACGCCGAACGCCTGCGCCGCGAGCATCGCGGTGTACTGCACCGAGTGCGGTGGCGAGGTGCTGAGTATGGCGGCGGGCGCGTAGCCCTGCGCCCGCAGTTGGAGTGCACTGGCTACGGCGAGCTCCCGCCAGCCGTGGAGCGGGTCGATGGCGTCGACATCGCGCAGCGCCGACGCCTCGGCGACCAGACGGCGCACGATGCGCATCGGGGTCCGTAGGGGACCGCTGCTCGGCACCGGGACGCGGGGCAGCGCTCGCGGATCCGCGGGGGGCGGCGTCCTGAGAACGCGGACGCCTCGGCGGTCGAGCTCCTCGGCGAGGTAGACATCCCTGGCCATGCGGTTCCGCGCGATCATCTCGGTCGGATCCGGCGTGATGACGGTGACGCCCCAGCCGAGGTCCGCAAGGTTGCGGACGAAGTTGTAGATGCGGATGACCCCGCCGCCGCCCATGGGCGGGAACTGCGACGCGAACACGAGCAGCTCGCTACTCGGCTGCCGGGAGCGGTGTCGACTCGAGTCGATCATTGGTCGGCGCTCGCCGCCCCCCGACGCTTCCGCACCATGTTTCGGACCAGCGTGAACACCTCGAGCACGTCGGCGCGCCAGAGCACGTACGCGCCGAGGACGGCGACGGCCAGCGCCGCCGCTCCCGCCACGACCACTCGGACGAGGTCGGGCGCCGAGGCGAGTGCGATCCGCAGCACGAGCGCGATGATGAGGCTGAGCACGGTCAGGACCGCGCCCGGTCCCAGTTGCCGTAGGTAGTCGCGGAACCGAACGTCGATCAGCCGCAGGGAGCTCATCTGGATGAACGGCGCAGGTATCACGGCCGCGGCGGCCACGGCAACGGCAATCCCGACCAGTCCGAAGCGATACCCCACGAGCAGGCAGGCTCCCAGGATGACGAACGATGCGATGCTCCAGTACATCTCGATCTCCGGACGACCGCGACTACGCAGGACCAGGCCATGTATGGTGCCCACCGCTCGCTGCGCGCCGGCGAGGCACAGCACCTGAAACGGAATCACCGCTGCCGCCCACTTGGTGCCGTACAGGCCGGGGATGAGCTGGGGCGCCAGCACGGCCGCGATGCCGAGCAGTGGCCAGGCGATCATGGCGAGCCACCTGGTCGCCTTCAGGTACGCACGACCCATCCGCTGCAGATCGTCGCGAATCGTCGAGAATGCCGGGAAGAGCGCGGCCACCAGCGTGCTCGAGATCTTCCTGAACGGAAACATCACGAGGTTGTATGCCAGGCTGTAGACGCCGAGTGGACCGGCGCCCATCGTGCGACCAATCGTCAGGTAGTCGAGATTCGTGTAGCCGTAGTTGAAGAGACTGGAGACGGTGACCTTCGCGCCGAAGGTCACGAGGTGGCCCGTCTCCCTGAAACGCAGGTGTCGCCTCGGCACCCATCGTGCTCGTCGAAAGATGAGGATGCCGGGCACGACGCTCATCAGCATCCCGCCGATGACCAGGCTCCACACCCCCGCGCCTGCCAGTGCCATCGACACGGACGCGACCGAGTACGCGAGCACGCCGACGAATTGGTACGACGCGACGTAGCGGAACTGCATGTTGCGTCGCAAGAGGGCAGCGTGAATCGAGAAGAGCGAGTTCAGCGTGAAGCCGAGCGACAGCACCAGCAGGATCGGGACGAGTCTCGGCTCATGGAAGTACGTCGCGACGGGCTTCGCGCCCAGAGCAACGACGGTCGTGCTGGCGAATCCGATGAGCAGGTTCGTCCAGAAGGTCGAGTCCAGCTCGTCCTCGGTGAGTTCGGGCTTCTGGATCACAGCGGCGGTGAGGCCGAATTCGTTGACCATGTCCACGACGCCGAGGAAGATCGCAGCCATGCCGGCGAGACCGAAGTCTCTGGGCAACAGCAGGCGCGCGAGCACCACGCCGACGAGGAAGGTGAGCGGCTGTGCGGCGATCTGCACCGCACCGGTCCAAGCGACGCCCTTGGCGGTCTTGACCTTCAGTCCGTCGTCAACGTCGGGACCAACGATGTCAGGACCGTCGCGCTGTCCTACGGGGACGGCGCTGTCGGACTCACCATTCATTCTCGCCTCGTCTGCGCTTCCCACCACTCGACCGTGCGCTGAACGCCCTCGTCGAAGTCCACGCTCGCCTCGAAGCCGAAGAACTCCTTCGCGCGGGACACGTCGAGGCGGCGGCGCGGCTGCCCGTTGGGCTTCGTGGTGTCCCAGACGATCTCGCCCTCGTAGCCCACGTGCTGCGCGATGAGTGCGGCCAGGTCTCGGATCGAGATCTCCATCCCCGAGCCGAGGTTGACCGGCTCGGGTCCGTCGAACCGCTCGGCTGCATCGACGATGCCCCTCGCGCAATCGGCGACGTAGAGGAACTCCCTCGTCGGCGAGCCGTCGCCCCAGAGCACGACCTCGTGCTCACCGGCGTCACGCGCGGCAACCATCTTGCGGATCAGCGCTGGGATGACGTGCCCCGTCTCGAGATCGAAGTTGTCGCGCGGGCCGTACAGGTTCACGGGGAGGAGGTAGATGCCGTTGTAGCCGTACTGCTGGCGGTACGCCTGCAGCTGCACGAGCATCATCTTCTTCGCGAGCCCGTACGGCGCGTTGGTCTCCTCGGGATAGCCGTTCCAGAGCTCATCTTCACGGAACGGCACGGGCGTGAACTTCGGGTAGGCGCAGATAGTGCCGACGGCGACCATCTTCTCAACGCCCGCCTTCCGTGACTCCTCGATGAGCTGGACGCCCATCATGAGGTTGTCGTAGAAGAAGGTTCCCGGATACTTCTGATTCGCGCCGATGCCGCCGACGATGGCCGCGAGATGGATGACCACATCGGGACGGGAGTCTGCGAGCATTCGCTGGACCCCCTCGAGCTGGACGAGATCGTACTCCGCCTTCCGCGGGACGAATACGTCGCGGGCACCGCGCCGCTGTAGCTCCTCAACGACGTAGGAGCCGAGGAAGCCGGAGCCGCCCGTGACGCAAATTCGTCGGTCATCCCAGTGGGACACACCCATCACAACCTCTCGCTGTGCGCATCCACTTCGTCCTGCAAGATGCGTATGTCTTCGTCAACCATCATCTGAACTAGTTGTGGGAACGCCACGTGCGGCGACCAGCCAAGGACCTCGCGTGCCAGCGACATGTCGCCGATCATCACGCCCGCCTCGGACGGGCGGAGTAGTTGCTCGTCGACAACGACGTAGCGCTCCCAGTCGAGCCCGAGGTGGCCGAAAGCGGCGGCGCAGAAGTCGCGCACGGTATGCGCCTCGCCCGACGCGAGCACGAAGTCGCCCGGACGCTCCTGCTGCAGCATCAGCCACATCGCCTCGACGTAGTCGCCGGCGAAGCCCCAGTCGCGAACGGCGTCGAGGTTGCCGAGCCGGAGCTCCTCGGCCAGGCCGAGCTTGATCTGAGCGGCCGCCCGCGTGATCTTCCGCGTGACGAAGTGCGGCGGCCGACGTGGCGACTCGTGGTTGAACAGGATCGCGTTCGCGACGTACATGCCGTACGACTCGCGGTGGTTCACGCTGATGAAGTACGCGTAGGCCTTCGCCGCCGCGTACGGTGACTGCGGGCGGATGCAGGTCGTCTCTCGCTGCGGGGCCTCGGCCGTGTCCAGCATCTGGCCCGATGACGCCTGGCAGAAGCGCACGTCCAGCCCGGCGCGCCGGATCGCCTCGAGCAGCCGCAGAACGCCGACCGCGTTCACGTCGGTGATGGCCTCGGCCTGCTCCCACGAATCGCCGACGAAGGAGATCGCCGCGAGGTTGTAGAGCTCGTCGGGGCGCGATTCGTCGAGCGCGGCGACGATCGAGTCCAGGTCGCGGAGGTCGCCTTCGAGGAGGTGGAGCCGCTCCGACGGCGCGACGAACGGGACCTCGCGTGGCGCGCCGGGTTCGATCAGGCCGTAGACGTCGTAACCCTTCGCGAGCAGTAGCTCGGTGAGGTACGAGCCGTCCTGGCCGGCGATACCGGTGATCAGCGCTCGCGTCATGCGTTCAGCGCGATCTCCCGCGACACGCGCGCGAGATCGGCGTCCACCATCATCTCGACGAGCTCGCGGAACGACGTCTTCGGCTCCCAGTCGAGCTTCTCGCGCGCCTTGCCCGCGTCGCCGAGGAGCAAGTCGACCTCGGCGGGGCGGAAGAATGCCGGGTCGACGACGACGTAGCGCTCCCAGTCGAGGTCCGCGCGGCCGAACGCGATCTCGCAGAACTCGCGCACCGTGTGCGTCTCGCCTGAGGCCACGACGTAGTCGTCGGGCTCGTCCTGCTGCAGCATGCGCCACATCGCGTCGACGTAGTCGCCGGCGAAGCCCCAGTCGCGCTTGGCGTCGAGGTTGCCCAAGCGGAGCTCCTCGGCGAGGCCGAGCTTGATGCGCGCGACGCCGTCGGTGATCTTGCGCGTCACGAACTCAAGGCCGCGACGCGGCGACTCGTGGTTGAACAGGATGCCATTGCCGGCGTGCATGCCGAACGACTCGCGGTAGTTGAGCGTGATGTAGTACGCGTAGACCTTGGCGACGCCGTACGGCGAACGCGGGTGGAACGGCGTGGTCTCGCGCTGCGGCACCTCGTGGACCTTGCCGAACATCTCGGAGCTCGACGCCTGGTAGAAGCGCGCGTCCTTGTTCACGCGGCGGATCGCCTCGAGCAGGCGTGTGACGCCGAGCGCGTCGACATCGCCGGTGTAGACGGCTTCCTTCCACGAGTCGCCGACGAACGACTGCGCTGCGAGGTTGTAGACCTCGTGCGGGTCGGCCTGGGCAACTGCGTCGATGAGCGACGCCTGGTCGCTGAGATCGCCGCGGACCAGCGTGATGCGGCTGGTGAGGTGCTGGATGCGGTCGAGCGGGTCGGTGGACGAGCGGCGAACGAGGCCGAAGACCTCGTAGCCCTTGTCGAGCAGCAGCTCGGCCAAGTACGAGCCGTCCTGCCCGGTCACTCCCGTGATGAGCGCGCGTTTCGCCACCGTGACTCCCTATCGGTTCCAGTCGTCCGCGTATCGGACGATATCGTCTTCGCCGAGATACTCCCCGACTGCGACCTCGATGACCTTCAACGGGACTTTCCCATGGTTCTCGAGGCGGTGCACGTCGCCCATTTTGAGGTAGATCGACTCGTTCGGGTGCAGCTCGACCGTCTCGTCACCGCGCTGCACCGTGGCGGTCCCGCTGATCACGATCCAGTGCTCGCTGCGGTGCATGTGGCTCTGCAACGACAGCCGGTGACCGGGGTTCACGTCGATGGACTTGATCTGGAAGCCCTCGGCCTTCATGAGCATCGTCCAGCTACCCCACGGCCGCACGGAGCTCTTGGACGACACGACCTCGTCGGCACCGGCTGCTTTGAGCGCCTCGACGAGGAGCCGCACGTCCTGCGCGCGGTCCTTCGGGGCGATGAGCGTTGCATCCGAGGTGTCGACGACCATGAGGTCGTGCAGGCCGAGGGTCGCGACGAGCCGATCCTGCGAGTAGCCGAGCAGGCCGGTGGAGTCGATGTCGACGAACCTGCCCACCAGCACGTTGCCCTGCTCGTCGGCCTCGCCGAGGTGCTCGATCGAGAGCAGCGAGCCGACGTCGGACCAGTCCAGCTCGGCCGGGACGACCGCCACGCGCTCCGAGACCTCGAGCACCGCCTTGTCGAACGGCACCGAGGGCAGCGAGTCGTAGTGCTCGCGGACCTCGTCGCTCCCCCAGTCCTCGCGGGGCTGGTCGGCCATCCACCGCACGGCGTCGGCGATCTCCCGCCCGGCGGCCGAGTCACTGGTGCGCGCCTCGTCGCCGGCCTGCTCGAGCGCGTGGAGCACGACCGAGCAGCGGGCGACGAGCATCCCGGAGTTCCACAGGTAGTCCCCGCTCGCCACGAACCGCTCGGCCGTGGCGACGTCCGGCTTCTCTACGAACTGCGCGACCTTCCTCGGCGGCGCGGGCAGGTCGCCGAGGTCCGGCAACGGGTCGCCGGCGCGGATGTAGCCGTAGCCGGTCTCGGGGCGACGCGGGCACAGGCCGATCGTGACCAGCCAGCCTTCGCGGGCGGCGGCGACCGCCGAGTTGACGGTGTCCTCCCACAGCGTGCCGTCTTCGAGCAGGTGGTCGGAGGGTAGCACGATGAGCAGCGCGTCGGGGTCGTGCTTGCACACGACGGCCGCGGCGAGTGCGATTGCGGCCGCGGTGTTGCGCGCGGACGGCTCGACGATGTAGTCCGTCTGGACCGTCGCGAGCACGGGCTGCGCCGTGAGGTGGTTGCGGAGCTCGTCGAGCAGCCGCTCGCCGGTCACGACGTGCACGGCTTCGGGACGGCAGAACGGCACGATGCGCTGCACCGTTCGCGTCATGAGGCTCACGCCGCCGAAGATCGACAGCAGCTGCTTCGGGCTCAGCTCTCGCGACAGCGGCCAGAACCGGCTGCCGCTCCCGCCGGCGAGGATGACGGCGTGGAGCGCTGAGGACGAAGCGGCGTCACCCACGGGCGTCTCCTTCTTTCTGGCAAGCCAACGAGCCGCTACAAGAGTACAAGAGTCGGGCGAAGGCGTCCCGACGACGTCACCGGCCCGTCGCGATTCCTCTCCGCCGCAGGGTGTCTATTCCTGCAGCAGCCGATGCAGGCTCTCGCGGAGGCTCGGGCCGATCTCGTCGGAACGCAGCGCGAGCGTGATGTTCGCCTCGAGCCAGGCGAGGATGTTCCCCGTGTCGAAGCCGGTGTCGGACACCGACACGGCGTGCATCGGCTCGTGCTTCAGCGATTCCTTGAGCGCATCGGTGAGCTGGATCTCCCCGCCGCGCCCCGGCGCGATGGCCGGCAGCACGTCCATCACCTTCGAGGTCAGCAGGTACCGGCCGAAGATCGCCAGATTGCTCGGCGCCTCCTCGGCGGCGGGCTTCTCGACGAGGTCGGTGACCTCGAACACGCCGGGCTCCACCTCGTGTCCGGCGATCACGCCGTAGCGGGAGACGAGCTCGGGTTCGACCGGCGTGACGGCGATGACCGAGCCGCCGAAGCGGTCGTGCACCTCTTTGAGACGCTTGAGGCAGTCGCCGCTCGGCACGAGGACGTCGCCGAGCAGAACAAAGAACGGCTCGCCATTCGTGAACGGCGCCGCGCACATTACGGCGTGTCCCAGGCCGCGCGGCTGCTTCTGTCGCACGTAGAAGACGTCGGCGAGGTTCGGAATCGCGCAGATCGCCTTGAGTTCAGCGGTCTTGCCCGATCGCTCGAGCAGTTGCTCGAGTTCGACGCTGCGGTCGAAGTGGTCTTCGATCGCGCGCTTGCCGCGGCCGGTCACGATCAGCACGTCCCGAACGCCCGCCGCACGCGCCTCCTCGACGACGTACTGGATGACCGGCTTATCGACGACGGGCAGCATCTCCTTCGGCTGCGCCTTGGTCACCGGCAGGAAGCGGGTTCCCAGACCCGCGGCGGGGATGATGGCTTTCACGTGACGTTACCTCCCACACATATGGCTCGCACTGACAGGCCGAAAGGCCGCTTCGGCCAGACTAATCCGCTACAATCGGCCGGTGAATATGACACGCAACACCCTCACCGCCGCGGACAGAGCCTCGCTCCACAACAGCTTCTTGCGACTCCGAGAGGCCGCCCGTACTGCCTATGGCGACGACTGGTGGCTCTCCCAGACGGAACTCACAACGCTCGGATACGAGGCCATGGTAGCGGAAATCGCCGAGCGCCTTCCTCGGCCGAGCGAGGACCGTCAGGTCCGGATACTCGACTGGGGCGGTGGGCCGGGCTTCCTGTCGTTCCTGCTCGAGGAGCTGGGCTTCACTCCGACGTACTACGACCTGAAGTATGAGTACCCGTCCTACCGATACGTTCTCGACCGGCTGCAGGGCGAGGTGCACTACGTCGGCGAGGATCCGGTGACACTGCCGTTCCCCGAGGGGTCGTTCGATGCCGTCATCTCGTGTGGCGTCCTCGAACACGTGCCCGATCCGGTCGGCTCGCTCGACGAGATCTACCGCGTGCTGAAGCCGGGTGGCGAGTTCTTCGTGTACCACTTCCCGAACCGCTGGTCGTACACAGAAGCGCTCGCCGGCGCGCTCGGTCACCCACAGCACGACACCCGCTGGACCAAGTCGCAGCTGCTGCGGACGATGCGAAACGCGCACTTTCGCATCGAGCACTTCGACTACCGCTACATGGTTCCGCGCAACCTCGTGCAGTTCCCGAAGCTCAGCCGCTTCATCTCGCGGCACGCGCACGGCATCTATCGCACCGACAAGGTGATCGCGCGCATTCCGATCCTGCACATGGTCGCGAACGCGCTGAACGCCGTCGCGGTCAAGCCGTCGGAGTAACGCGGGCGGCGTCATGCAGCCGCGTCGTGCCGACTACAGCGACTTCAGCGCTCGCGTGGCCGCTTCGATAGCGGAGTCGATGTCCTCGTCGCTGTGTGCCATCCCGAGGAAGGTCGCCTCGAACTGGCTCGGCGCGAGGAGGAAGCCCGACTCCAGCATCGACTGGAAGTAGCGCGTGAAGCGGTCGGTATCCGACTTCGACGCCGTCGACCAGTCCACGACCTCGACGTCGGTGAAGAACATGCACGCCATGGAGCCGACGCGCGTGAGGTACACGGGTACGCCCGCCTCCTGCGTCGCCGCACGGAGGCCGGCCTCCAGCCGCGCGCCCTTGCGATCGAGCTCGTCATACACGCCCGGCTGCTTGAGTGCGTTGATGAGCGCGAGGCCCGCGACCATCGCGACCGGGTTGCCGGACAGCGTGCCGGCCTGGTAGACGGGGCCATCGGGCGCGAGCTTGCCCATGATCTCCCGCTTGCCGCCGAACGCGCCCACGGGGAAGCCACCGCCGATGATCTTGCCCATCGTGGTGAGGTCGGGGGTTACGCCGTAGCGCTCCTGTGCGCCGCCGAGGGCGACGCGAAAACCGGTGATCACCTCGTCGAAGATGAGCAGGACGCCGAACTCATCGCACAGTTCGCGCAAGCCCTGGAGGTAGCCCGGCTTGGGCGGAACGACGCCCATGTTGCCCGCAACCGGCTCGACGATGATCGCCGCGACCTGCTCGCCGACATCCTCGAGTGCCTCGCGCACGCCGTCGAGATCGTTGTACGGCAGTACGACGGTGTCCTGCGCGGCGCCCCTCGTGACCCCCGGCGTCGACGGGATGCCGAGCGTGACGAGTCCAGAGCCGGCGGCGACGAGCAGCGCGTCGGAGTGGCCGTGATAGTTGCCCTCGAACTTGATGAACTTCTCGCGTCCGGTATAGCCGCGGGCGAGTCGGATCGCGCTCATCGTGGCCTCGGTGCCCGAGGAGACGAAGCGCACCATCTCGATGCCCGGAACGGCGTCCACGACCTCCTCGGCCATCGCGACCTCGACGAAGGTCGGCGCGCCGTAGCTGGTTCCCTTGTCGAGCTGCTCACGCACGGCGTCCATCACGGCATCCGGGGTATGGCCGAGGATCATCGGCCCCCAGGATGCGACGAAATCGATGTACTCCCGACCGTCCGCGTCCCAGACGCGACTCCCCTTCGCCCGCTCGTAGAAGACCGGCTCCGCGCCGACGCTCTTGAACGCTCGAACGGGCGAATTGACGCCGCCAGGGATGACGCGCCTGGCGCGATCGAAGTACTCGGCGGAGCGGCTCGAAGAGGAACGCTGCATATGGCTGACCTCACTCACGTCTCAAGACCGAACGAACTGCTGGAACAGGATACCGCAAGGGTTCCGGTACCGAAGACGAATGCTACCCGCCCGTTATCGACAAGCACCGCGGACGCGCACGTCCGACGACCTGACACCGGCGAGGCTACGAAGCCGTTTCGTCCTCAGCGGCGAAATCGTCGTCGACGGGGAGTTCGGCGAACTCGGTCGCGACAGGCAGTTCCAGGATCGCGGTGGCTTCGTGCTCCGGCAGGCTCTCGACCTTGCGGAGGTGGCGCTCCATGGCTCGCGTCCGGCGACCCGTCTCGTCGATGGTGTTCGCGGCTGTGTTGAGCTGCCGCTTCACCTTCGCAAGTACATCGCCGAACTTCCCGAACTCGGTCTTCACGGCTGCAAGGATCTTCCAGACCTCGGCCGATTGCTGCTCGATGGCAAGGGTCTGGAAGCCCATCCGGAAGCTATTCAGCAACGCGGCGAGCGTCGTCGGACCCGCCACTGCGATGTGGTAGCGGTGCTGCAACTCGTCGGTGAGCGAAGGATTGCGAAGCACTTCGGCGTACAGGCCTTCGGTCGGCAAGAACATGATTGCGAAGTCGGTCGTTCGCGGCGGGCAGAGGTACTTCGAGCTGATGGCGTCGGCCTGGACGCGAATCGATCGCGCGAGCGCATCCGACGCCTTCTGCACCGCCTCGGCGTCGCCCCGCTCGGCTGCTTCCTGAAGTCGCAGGTAGTCCTCCTGCGGGAACTTCGAGTCGATGGGCAGCCACACGCACACGTCGGGATCGTCCTTTGGCCCGGGGAGCCGGATCGCGAATTCGACGAGCTCGCGGGAGTCCTCCTTGGTCTGCACGTTGCGGTCGAACTGACTCGGCGCGAGGATTTGCTCGAGCAACGCACCGAGCTGCACCTCGGCCCAGGTGCCGCGCATCTTCACGTTGGTGAGCACTCGCTTCAAGTCGCCCACGCCGGTGGCCAAGTTCTGCATCTCGCCGAGGCCGCGCTGCACCGCCTCCAGCCGTTCGCTCACCTGCTTGAACGACTCGCCGAGACGCTTCTCCAACGTGTCGTGGAGCTTCTCGTCGACGGTCTTGCGCATCTCTTCGAGCTTCTTCTCGTTGCCGTCCTGGAGCTCCTTGACGCGGGAGTCCAGCGTGGTGCGCACCCGCTCGATCGACTGTTCGCTCGACTGGGTGAGTTCCTTGAGTTGCTTGTTCATGCCGTCCAATTGCGTGCGCTGAACCTCGCCCAAGGCGGCAAGCGTGGTCGAGAGCGTCTCGTTCGCCGACTTCAGCGCCTGCGACAGCTCGTCCCGCGCCTCACGCGCCGCGCGACTCGCCTCCTCGCGACCCGAGCGCAGTTCGTCGCGAAGGGGATCGGCGGCGCCCTGCACCTGCCTCGGCGAGCGCAAGAGGACGACAACGAGCAGGACGGCGTTCACCACGCCCAGTATCAGAAGAACAGGCAAGATCGCGTCGCCCATGTTCACGCTCCCGGTTCAATACAACGCACGAACGAACGAGTACATCCTAGCGTAGGCGTCTGACATCGATGCCGAAGACGACCACGTCCTCGGCGAGCGGTGGGTCGTGGCGTGGCTGCGCGAACCTACACGCGCGCGAGGAGGACGGCGAGCGCGCCCGCCACCAACCCGACCGCGATGCACAGCGAGGCCGCAGCTTCGGCCGATGCGAGCACGAGGCGCGCTGCGAGCAGTATGTCCTCGCGTCTTGGGTCGTCGAACTCCGCGCCGATCACCGGTCGCTGCCGCAGCGCCCCAGAGTAGCTGGCCTCGCCGCCGAGGCGCACGTGGAGCGCCCCCGCGAACGCCGCCTCGCCGTGCGCTGAGTTCGGGCTCGCGTGCCGGAGCCGGTCGCGCAGGCCGATGGCGAGCGCGGCGCGCGAATCGAGCCCCTTGAGCGCGCGGGCGGCGAGCGCGATCGTGGGCACGGCCACGCGGGCCGGCAGCCACGCGAGCACGTCGTCGAGTCGCGCCCCCGCCGTCCCGAACCGCCCATACCGCTCGTTGCGATAGCCGATCATCGAGTCCAACGTGCTCGCGACCTTGTGCAGCCACGCGCCCGCACCGCCGAGGAGCAGGCCCCAGAACAGCGGCGCGATTACCGCGTCGACGGTGTTCTCCGCGAGCGTCTCCACGCACGCTCGTGCGACCCCTGCCTCGTCGAGCGAGTCGGTGTCCCTGCCGACGAGCCGGGCGACTCGTCGGCGACCGGCCGGGAGCGATCGGCGAAGCGCGTCGGAGACGGCGCGACCCTCCTCGGCAAGGTTGCGGGCCGACAACGTCCAGAAGATGAGCGCCCCGTCGATTACGACGCCGGCGACCAGCCCGAGCGCGGGGTGCACGAACCACAGCGACCAGGCAGCGAGCGAAAGTGCGGTGGCGGGCACGACGGCGGCGAGGACGACCAGTGCGGCCAGCGCGACGCCCGCGAGCGACTCATTGGGAATCAGGCGGCGCAGCGAGGGCTCGAGCCGCGCGATGAGTGCGCCGAGAAGACGCACCGGATGCCACGCGACGTGGGGCTCGCCGAGCGCGGCGTCGAGGCGCATGGCGACGGCCACCGAGAGCGCATGGGCGAACAGTGCCGCGCCGATGAGGAGCGCGAGCGGCATCAGGTCGCGAGGAAGTCGGCGATGGAGGCGATGACCTCGTCCATTTCGTCGTCGAATCGCAGACCGACGCGCAGCGTCCGCGGTGTTAGGCCGACGAAGGTGGACGCGTCGCGAACGGCGATTCCGCGCTTGGCGAGCGATGCCGCGAGGTCGGTGACGCGGAGCGGCGCGGGGAGTTCGGCCAGCACGTACGGCGCGTCGGCATGCCAGGCGGCGAGGCCGGCGGCGCGCAGGGACTCGATAGCGCGGGGGGCTGCGGCGGAGAGCCAGGATCGGGTTCGATCGAGGTACGACCCGGGTAAGGCCGTTGCGGTTTCCTCGGAGGCGAGCACGACGGCGGCCTCGGCGGCAAGCGCGTTCACTGCCCATGGGTCCCGGATGCGTTGGGACGCGCCGACGAGGGCCTCATCGGCGACCAGCAGTCCGAGGCGCAGGCCCGGCACGCAGAAGATCTTCGTGAGCGATCGGACGACCGCGAGGTTCGCCGGTCGGTCGCGGAGGAGCGTGAGGTCGTCGTGCGCCGAGTGGAACGGGAGGAAGGACTCGTCGACGAGGAACCAGGATGCGGGATGAGCCACGGCCAGCGCGCGGAGTGCGGCGGGGTCGAGCAGATGCGCGGTCGGATTGTTCGGGTGGCCCAGCACGACGAGATCGCCGGGCCGCGGCTCGAGCGCGGCGAGCGGGGTGCGCCAGATATCGGGGGTGAACTCCAAGCCGAGCGTGGATACCGGGACGCCGGCCGCGTCGGCGGCCGCAGCGTACTCCGAGTAGCACGGCTCGAACAGGACCACGCGCGCGGGCGACAACGCTCGCGTGACGACCGCGATGAGCTCGCTCGCACCGTTGCCCACGAGCAGCCGATCGAGCGGCACGCGCAGCGCGGTCGCCCACGCCTCGCGGGCACGATGCGCGTCCAGCTCAGGGTAGCGCGCCGCGAGTTCGCGGACGCGCGCGAACACGGGATCGAGCGAGCGAGGGGGGCCGAAGGGGTTGCAGTTCACGCTGGCGTCGATGCGCGCGCTGAAGGCGCCGCCGTGGTCGCTACGCATCCTCGCGAGCCCCGCGCTCGATGATGCGCTGCACGACCTCGATGTCCAAGTGTGCCTCGAGGTGCGCCGCCAGGACGTCGACGTCGGCGAGATCGGGTGCGGGTTCGCCGATCGGCGCGAGTCCGCGTCGCAGACGCAGCCCGTCGAGCCAGGCGCGGCGCAGCGAACCAGCGTCGAACAGGCCGTGCAGGTACGTCCCGAAGACGGGAGCGTCCGGAGCCACTGCGCCGTCCGGCACGCCGTCGAGGAGCAACAACGGGTCGATTCCAGAGTCGCGCTCGGTCCGACCCATGTGGATCTCGTAGCCCTCGACCTCCGTGCCCTCCGGTGCGAGGCGGTTCGACGCAACCCGACCCGACGCGCGCACGGTCCGTTTCTCGGCGAGGAACATGGTCTCGCAGCCGAGGAGGCCGAGGCCGGACACCTCGCGCTGCGTGGACTCGACGCCATCGGGATCACGCAGCAGCCGACCGAGCATCTGGTAGCCGCCGCAAATGCCGACGACGGGGACGCCGGACCGCGCGGCGGCGACGATCGCGTCAGCGATGCCGGCCGCGCGCAGCCAAGCGAGATCCGCCATGGTCGACTTCGTCCCTGGCAGGACCACAGCGTCCGCTCCGGCGAGATCCTGCGGCTGAGTGACCCAGCGAACGGCGACGTCCGGCTCCGCCGCGACGGCGTCGAGGTCGGTCGCATTCGACAAGCGCGGGAATCGCACGGCCGCGACAACGAGATCTTGTGTAGACCGCTCGTCCATACGCAGCGACAGCGAGTCCTCCGCTTCCCCGCGCCAGTCGCGCAGGTACGGCAGCACGCCGAGGACGGGCGCGCCCGTTCGCTCCTCTATGATCGACAGTCCGGGCGTGAGCAGCGAAACATCGCCTCGGAACTTGTTCACGATGACGCCGCGGAGCAACGCCTGCTCCTCGGCGGAGAGCAGTGCGTGCGTGCCGACGACAGAGGCGAACATGCCCCCGCGATCGATGTCGGCGACGAGCAGCACGGGTGCCTGCGCGTGAAGCGCGACGGCCATGTTCGCGATGTCGCGGTGGCGCAGGTTGACCTCGGCGGGGCTGCCTGCGCCTTCTATGACGACGAGGTCGTGCCGCGACCGAAGGCGGTCGAGGGCGTCCGTCACCACTGGCCACACCTGCGGTTGGTACGCGTGGTACTCACGGACGCCCATCTGCCCCACCGGCTTGCCGAGGACGACGACCTGCGACCCCGTGTCAGAGCATGGTTTGAGCAGCACGGGGTTCATGTCGACGTGTGGCTCGACGCCGGCGGCTCGCGCCTGGAACGCCTGAGCGCGGCCGATCTCGCCACCGCCAGGGGTGACCGCGCTGTTGTTCGCCATGTTCTGCGACTTGAACGGCGCGACCGACCAGCCCCGCCGCGCGAACACGCGACAGAGGCCCGCGGCAATCGTGCTCTTCCCCGCATCCGAGGTGGTTCCCTGGACCATCACGACCAGTCCTCGCGGACTACTCACTGCCGAGCACCTCCGCAAGGACGGACGTCAACTCAGTTGAATCATTGACGACAACGGGGTAGCGGATCGCCGGACGCTGGACGACGATCGCAACCGCGCCCGCCAGAGCCGCAGCCTCGAGCTTCGCGGGCAGGCCGCCGGTCGAGCCCGAGTCCTTGGTCACGAGAACGGTCGCGCCAAAGTGGCGCAACATGGCCGCGTCGAGCTGGGCCGAGGTCGGCCCCTGGATCGCGACGACGTCCGCGGGGCGGACGTTCGCGGCGGCGCACGCCGCGAGGGACTCTGGGACCGGGAGCACGCGAGCGACGAGGCGCAGACGGGCTCGCTGCGCGCACTCCGCGTACACGGCGACGTCCTTCGATCCGGTCGTGAGGAGGATCGCACCCCCGTTCGCGTGCTCGCAGGCGAGTGCGGCGGCCGCTGCGTGGTCGACCGCGGTCAGCGCGGTCGGCGGAAGCGGCGACGAGGGGCGCTCGAGTCGCACGTAGGGTCGGTGCTCCTCGGCTGCGACCTCGATCGCATCGGCCGTGATGGCCACCGCGAAGGGATGCGTCGCGTCGACGACGGCGTCGTGCTCTCGGAGGAGCGCGGCCAAGGCCTCCCGACAGAGCGCGCCGTCGCGGACGGCAGCGTCGTCGGCCGCGAGCTCGGCAGCATACGCGCTCACCGTCGAGAGCAGCACGCGGTAGCCGCGCGCACGGAGGACCGCGGCCGCCTCGCGTCCCTCGGTCGTGCCTCCCAGCACAAGGATGCGGGGGCGCGCACTCACAGTCGGTACCCTCGCGAAGTAACGAGACGTCCGGCCAGGACTGACGTCGCATCGTTGCCGACGACGACGATGCTCGACATGTCCAGCGCTTCGGGGTCCAGCTCACCCAGCGTCGTGAGCCACGCCGCCTGCTCGTCGCGCAACGCGTTTCGAACGACGCCGACGGGCGTGGACGACGGACGCACGTCGCGCAGAATCGCGAGCGCTCGGTCGAGCGGCTCCGTGCGCGTCTTCGAGCGCGGGTTGTAGAGCGCGATGACAAAGCCGCCCTCGGCCGCGGCGCGAAGCCGACGCTCGATGACCGGCAGTGGTGTGAGGAGGTCCGAGAGGCTGACGGTCGCGAAGTCGTTCATGAGTGGCGCCCCGAGCACCGCCGCGGCCGCGCTCGCTGCGGTGACCCCCGGGACGATCTCGACGTCCACGTCCGGCTCGTCACCCATGATCTCCAACACGAGCCCGGCCATGCCGTACACGCCGGCGTCCCCGGTGCTCACGACGGCAACAGCGTGGCCACTCCGCGCCGCCTCGATCGCCTCGCGCGCGCGCTCGACTTCCGCCCGCATCCCACTGCCGAGGACGCGCTTGCCTTCGATGAGGTCGCCCAGCATCTCGACGTACGGGCGGTAGCCGACCACGACGTCGGACGCGGCCAGCGCGTCTAACGCCGCGAGCGTCATGTGCGCCCGACCGCCCGGTCCGATGCCGATCACGCGTACGACACCGCTCACCGCTCCTCCTCCTCGCTGCGCCACCCGTCCTCGGCGAGGGCGATCGTCACGCCGTCGAGCGCCTGGCGCGGCAACAACTGTGCGTGCGCTCCCTCGCCGAGCAGGCTCGCCGGGACCGCGACCGCTGCGACGCCGACCGCTTCCTCGGCGAAGGTGGGCTCGCGGAGCGCCTCGGTGAGCGCGCGGATGCGATCGCGCTCGATCACGTGCAGCGGCACGCCGAGCGTTTCCGCAGCCGCGAGGATGCCGGGTTCGGATGCCTTCAGGTCGACCGTCGCGAGTGCGCGCACGTGTCCGCGCCCGCGTCCCGTCTCTTGGAGCGCCGCGTCCACGGCCGCGAGGACCTGCGCCTCGCTCACGCCCGCTCGCGAGCCGACGCCGACCACGACCCGACGTCGCGCCTCGCTGCCGGTCGTCACGACGGCCGTGCCGCCGAGCAGCGCCGCCAAGTCCTCGGCGAGGTCGTTCGCGCCGCCTTCGTGGCCGGATAGCAGGCCGATCGCGAAGCGGCCGACGTCGTCGACGCACACGATTGCCGGGTCGGTGAGCTTGGACGCCACGTGCGGCGCGATCGACCGCACCAGAATGCCGCTCGCCATCACGCCGATGATCGCCGCGTGGTCCGCCCACAGCTCGCCGATGAGGCTTGACATCCCCTCGCCGTACACGCGTGCGTACGGGTGCAGTGGCGCGGGCGCGTGCAGGCTGGCGTCGAGCGTGACCGCGATGTGCGCGGCGAGTCGGGCGGCCTCGGGCGACACGAATATGACCGCAGTGTGGCCTGAACGCCGGAATCGGGTCACTCGGGCTCCCCTTCGAACTGCACGTGGCGGTAGCCGTGCGCGAACGTCGGATCGTACAGCAGCGAGCGGCCGCCTTTGCCGCCGATCGCGTCGCCGACGAGGATCATCGCCGTCCGCTCGACGCCGAATTCGCGCGCCGCCTCGGCCAGCGTCCCGATCGTGCAGCGCACGACCACTTGCTCCGGCCACGACGCCCGCTGCACGATTGCGACGTGCGTCTCGGGCGGATACGACGACGCCAGGTCGGCCTGCAACCGCTCGAGGTCGCCTGCCGAAAGGAAGATCGCCATGGTCGCCCGGTGTGCAGCTAGCGATGCGATGTCTTGGCCGTCGGGCACGGGCGTCCGCCCTGGCTGCCGGGTCACGATCACCGTCTGCGACACGCCGGGGGCGGTGAGCTCGACCGGCAGTGCGGCGGCGGCCGCGAGGAACGAACTCACCCCCGGCACGACTTCGTAGACGATCCCGCGCTCATCGAGCGCCCGCATCTGCTCGCCCGTTGCGCCGAAGATCGCGGGGTCGCCCGTGTGCAGCCGCACCACGAGACGTCCGCCCTCGTGGTGGCGCACCATGAACGCCACTTGCTCCTCGAGCGTCATCGACGCGCTGTCGGCGACGTCCGCATCCGCCCGCACATGCGCATCCACGAGCTCGCGCGGGACGAGCGAGCCCGCCCACAGCACGGCGTCCGCCTCGGCGAGCAGGCGCGCGCCGCGAACGGTGATGAGCTCGGGGTCGCCCGGGCCGGCGCCAACGAACACGATCATGAGTCCTCCCCCGCTGTGGTTTCCGATCTCGCCAGCACCGTCGTGAAGTACTCCCTGTCCTCGGCGAGCGATCGCAGGTCCTCGGCGACGGCCTCGTCCGTCATGCCGCAGCGGCGAACCGCCACCGCGCGCTTGCCCAATCGCTGGAGCTCATCGGCGAGCAGGTCGAGGTGACGGCCCGCCTTCAGGAACACGACGTTGGGTGCCAGCGCGAACAACTCGCCGAGGTCCGCCGGCGGCTCGGCGGGCCACAGGAGCAGCGGCTCGCGACCGGCGGCGAGTGGAACGCCGGCTGTGGCGGCGCACGCGAACGGCGACGAGACGCCGGGGACGATCTCGACCGGCACCTCGCCGTGCGCCCGGCGGAGCACCTCAGCCACGTAGCCCCACGTGCTATACAGCGAGACGTCGCCGAGGGTGATCATCACGGCGACCCCACCGTCGTCGGCCGGCCCGGCAAGTCGCTCGGCGGCCTGCGCCCACGCGCGCTCGCGTTCGTCGCCGGACTCCGCCATCGGGAATTCGAGCTCCACGACCTCGCAGTGCTCGCCGAGGCGGTCGCGCACGATGTTCAAAGCCACGCTCGCGCTGTCCGCCGACCCTCGCGGCGCGACGACGAGGTCAGCGGCTGCCAGCACCTCGACGGCCCGCAGCGTCAGCAGCCGGGGGTCGCCCGGCCCGACGCCGACGGCGTAGACCCCCGCTGCGACGCTGCCGGTCGCGCTCATTCATCCTCCTTGAGCGTCGCAGCGGAAACCCACATCGGATTCAGCGGCTCGAACCGCACCACCTCGCCGAGCATCGCGGCGCGCGCGACGTTCACCTGCACGCACTCCCACTCGGCCCACGGCCCGAGGCGGAACGCGTCCACGATCTCGGCGGTCGACTGCAGCCCGATCGTGTTCGTCACCGCCCGTCCGCCAGGCACGAGCAGCGACGGCAGCGCCGCCAGCAGCTCGGTCAGTCGTGATCCCGATCCGCCCACCAGCACCGCGTCGAACTCGCCGAGCCCCGCCAGCGCCTCCGGCGCTTCGCCCGCCACCACGCGCACGCGATCGGCCACGCCGAAGCGGTCGAGGTTCGCACGCAGCAGCTCGAGCGCCTCGACCGACCGCTCGACCGCGACCACCTCGCCCTCCGGACACAGCAGCGCGGCCTCGACGGTCAGGCTGCCCGTCCCTGCGCCGATATCGAGCACGCTCGCCGAGGGATGCAATCGTGCCTTCGCCATCGTGATCGCGCGCGGTTCCGCCTTCGTCATCGGAACGGCGCCGCGCACGAACGCCTCGTCCGGAATCCCCGGGGGCAACAGCTCACGCATTCGGATCCTCCCGCTCGATGAAGACGACCGACAGGCCGTCGAAGGTTCGTCTCGTGGTGTGGTCGGCGGTGTCGCTCGTGTGGTCGCACGTACCCCCGGCGCTCGCGATCTCCGCGCACGCCCCGTACGTGATGCGCTCGTCGGCGAGGCCGAGTCGCTCGCACACCGCGAGCCGTGCATCGCCGAGACCGGCCGCCACCAGCGCCGAGGCGATCTCCTGAGGCGACACGTCGCGATCCGCCAGCGCGAACACGCGCGACGAGCGCCGCACGGCGTCGACCACGCCGCCCACGCCGCGACCGTGGGCACTGGCGAGCGCAGCGTCATCCCACCGCTCGCCGAGCCGCGCCGCCGCGAGTTGCACGCTCGATACGCCCGGCACGACCTCCGGCGTCCACTCGGGCAGCAGCCGACGGGTCGTCGCTAGCACTCCGAAGCACCCCGGGTCGCCGCTCGCGAGCACCGTGACGCAGCGGCCCTCGGCTAGACGCTCGCGCACCTGCGCGAACGCCGCCTCCACGTCCGCGCCCAGCACCACACGCTCCACGCCCTCAGGTGCGAACGCGTCGAGCTGCCGCGCCCCGCCGACCAGCACCTCCGCATCGCGGATCGCCCGCCACGCCGCCGGGGTCAGCAGCGCCTCGTCGCCCGGTCCCACGCCGACCACCCACAGTCGCGCCCGGCCTTCATTGCGCTCGCGCTGCAACCGTTCGCGCAGCTCATGGGTCGCGCCGAGCACCTCGTCGTCATAGCCGAGGACGGCGCACGCGACCGGCACGCCCGCTCGCGCGCTCGCCCTCGCGGCAGCCCGTTCCGCGAGCGCGTCCCACGTGCCCGCGAGGCCCGTCTCGGCGAGCAGCGGTACGGCGGCCTGCGCGGTCTGCAGCGCGAGCAGCCGCGCGACCAGCGGTGCAGGCGCGCCCTCGGCTGCAGCGAGCGCCGCGATCGTCTCGAGCCGCGCGTCCCCCACCCGCGAGTGCGTGTCGAACAGCCCGGCAGCAACCTTCGCGAGCTTCCCGACGTGCCCCACGAGCACCGCCCGCTCGACACCGGCCGCGGCACACGCATCGAGCAGCGTGCCGACGAAGTTCGCCGTCTGCACCACCGCGCGCTCCGGTGCCTCGAACCGCTCGATCGCCACGCGCTCCCCCAGCCCGCCGGGCACGAGCCACACGTCGCGATACCCGGCGGCCACCGCCACGTCCAGCTGCGGCACGAGCGACCGCGCCCACGCCTCGTCCGACTTCGGCTGCACGATCCCGGTCGTCCCGAGCACGGACAGCCCGCCGACGACGCCCAGCCGAGGATTGAACGTCTTCGCGGCCGCTTCCTCGCCGCCCTCGATCGACACGACGACCTCGCACGCTGGCTCCGCGCCGAGCGCTTCGATCAGCGCGGCGGCCATCTGCTCGCGCGGTACCGGGTTGATCGCCGGTTCGCCGACCGCGAGCTGTAGCCCCGGCAGTGTCACGACGCCGACGCCGTCGCCCGCGCGGAACCGCAGCCCTTCGCCGCCGAGCGTGAGCTCGACGGCGACCAGCAGGCCGTCCGTGACGTCGACGTCGTCCCCCGCATCCTTCACGACCGCGCCGATCGCCCGGTCCTCGGCGAGTCGCTCGGCGCGAACCACCGCGACCGAGAGGCGCTCGCCACCGGGCAGCGGCACGTCGACAACGTCGACGCGCTCACCACGCAGTGCGAGCGCCGCGGCCTTGGCCGCTGCGGCCGCGCACGTCCCGGTGGATATGCCGGGGCGCTGGCTCACCCGTCCGCCTCGGCGAGGCGCAGCAGGGCGTTCACCGCGGCTGCGGCGAGCGGACTGCCGCCCCGCGTGCCGCGGATCGTCACGTATGGCAGGTCGGTCGCCTCCAGTGCGGCCTTCGACTCGGCGGCGTCGATGAAGCCCACCGGAACGCCGACGACGAGCGCCGGTCGCACGCCGGCTTCGGCGAGCGCGATGATCTCGCGCAGCGCCGTGGGCGCATTCCCGATCGCGACGATCGAGCCCGGCAGCAGTTCCGCGAGCGAGCGCATCGCCGTCGCGGCTCGCGTACGGCCCGACTCGGCCGCCTGTCGCGCGACCTCGGCATCGCCGATCGCGCAGCGCAGCGTTCCGCCCAGCGCGTCGAGACGTCGCTGGTCCACGCCGACCGCCACCATTTGCACGTCGCTCAGGACGTCGCCTCCGGCCCGCAGCGCCGCAACGCCCGCCGCAACCGCGCCGGGCGCGAACGCAACGACGCTCGCGAGACTCGGGTCGCCGCTCGCATGTACCAGCCGCTTCACGATGGCGCGCTCCTCGGCGGACCAGCCGCCGTCTGGCAGCAGCTCGTCGACCACGCGCATGCTCGCGGGCTCGATATCCGCGGCTCGCGTCAGGCGCTCCTCTCGGCGCTCGCTCACCTACGCCTCCCTCGGCGAAAGGTCGGCCTTCAGCCGCGTCAGCAGGATGTCGGCGATGCGCGGGTCGGCACCGAGCGGCGCACGCAACTCGAACGACAGCTGAGGATTCGCCTCGCCCGCCTGGGCGATCATCTCGGGGATGTCGTGCTTGATATGCATGCCGACAAACAGGAACAGCGGCAGCACCAATACGTGTCGCACGCCGAGGCGCGAGGCTTCCGCCACTGCATCCGTGAACGACGGCTCCGCGAGCTCCATGAACGCCGGCAGCACGGGCGCCTCGGTCTGCGCACGAAGCGTGTCCACGATCTCGTGGAACTGACGCGTCGCTTCCTCGGACCGACTGCCGTGGCCGAGCACGATCACCACCTCGCGCTGGATCACGCGGGTCTCCTTTCGGTCGTCGTCACGGCGCGGGCCGCAACGCAGCTATCAACGAACCGGCCCGCGAGCCCAGGCGCGCCACCGAGATCGAGGTGCAGGTAGGACGCGAGCAGTGTCGCCGATGCGAAACCCTCCGCCACGGACTCGCCCCGCACGTCCACGACGTCGTACGCCGCTGAAGAGTCGCCGGTTCGCTCCACGGTCGAGTAGCGGAACTCGTGCGCCCGCACTCGCTCCTCGGCCCGCCCGAGCACGCCGTCGGCGCGCAGCACGCCCTCGCGGTACCCGACCGCCTGCACGCGTTCGTGCATGTGTGTCCGCAACGGCAGCGCGCCCGCCATCGGCCACGCGCGCCCGCCCGCGTCCATGAGTTCCTCGCCCAGGTACATCATCCCGCCGCACTCGGCGTATGTCGGCATCCCGCCGAGGACCGCCGCCCGCACCGCCTCGCGCATCGACGCATTCGCCGCCAGCGCCTCCGCGTGCAGCTCCGGATACCCACCGCCGAGGTAGAGGCCGTCGACGTCCGGCGGCGCGGCGTCGCGCAGCGGGCTGAACGCGACCAGCTCGGCGCCGGCAGCTTCAAGTGCCGCGAGCGAGCCTTCGTAGTAGAACGCGAACGCGTCGTCGCGGGCGACCGCGATTCGGGCGCGTGGAGCCGCGGCTGCAGGCGGATCCGATGCCGCCACCGCGGACGACGCGAGCCGCAGCAGCGCCTCGACGTCCACGTGCGCTTCGACCAGCTCGCCCAAGGACGCCAGCGCCCGCTCGGTGCGCGCCCGATCCTCCTCGGCGAGTACGAGGCCGAGGTGCCGCTCCGGCAGCGCGATATCGCCCGCAGACGGCAGCCAGCCGAGCGCGGGGACCGCAGCGCGCGCCAGGCCTCGCTCCACTGGCCCACGCTCGCGCCCCGCGCGGAAGCGGTTCGCGATGACGCCTACCAGCTGCACGCGCTCGTCGAACGTCGAGAACCCGAGCGCGAGCGCGCCGAGGCTCGCCGCGCTCTTGGAGGCGTCGAGCACGAGCACGACCGGTGCGCCGAGGACGCGCGCGACGTCCGCGGTCGATGACGGCGATCCGTCGCGGTGCCCGTCGAACAGCCCCATCACGCCCTCGACCACCACGACGTCCGCGCCTCGCGCTGCGCGGCCGAATGCGGCGCGCACGCCGTCCTCGCCCGACATCCACAGGTCGAGGTTCGCGGCGGGCCTCCCCGACGCCGTCGCGTGGTAGCCGGTGTCGAGGTAGTCCGGCCCGACCTTGCACGCGCCGACCACGAGCCCGCGCGCGCGCAGCGCCGCGACGAGCCCGAGCGCGACGGTCGTCTTGCCCGTCCCGCTGCTCGGTGCGCCGACGACGAGCGCGGGCACGCCGCGCGTCGCTCGTCTCTCGGCCTGGTGCATCGTTTCGCTCCTGACGAAGAAGGCCCCCCGCGCTTGCGGAGGGCCCTTTTGGTGTTCATCGGCGCGGACCATCCCGGACCCGGGGATGTCATCGTCCACGTTCGCCAGGCAGGTCTCCCGGCTCGCGCATACTCGCGCTCACGGTGGCGGACCCGCGCCGGACTCGCACCGGCTTCCCTATTCTCCTCGGACGCGCTCGCGTCCTCGGCACCTGGCGACCCTGTTCGGTTCGTGCTGCGCATCATACCGCCCGGCCGCCCTTCGGCGGAAGGCGCGGACCTCGTCGGCGCCATCTCCTCGGCGAACGCCGGGAGCGGCGGCGCGAGCGGTCGAAGCCCGTCCCACCCGCGCCGGTCGCTGCCGATTCGTCCCCGCGAAGAGAAGCCCCCTAACCACGGGTACAACCAGCAGTGACGACTCGGATCATCCGCGCCGCGGATTCGATAGGGGGAATCCCGAAATGCACGCCACGCTGCGCAAGCTCGGCATCGCCGTGGTCATCGCACTCGTGCTCGTACCGTTGCTGTCACAAGCTGCGCTCGCCAAGGTCGAGCCGGACGTGTCTGGGGTGGTGCGGGGATCGGACGGCATCGTCATTCAAGACGCGTCGATCGCGTCGAGCGTGCTCAGGAATGGCGTCTACGTCCCGGTGACGACGCTCACGAGCGGCACGAATGGCGCATGGAGTCTCACCGACAAGCAGGGCACGTACCGCTTCACGTTCTCGGCACCGTCGGCGGATCCGGTCACCCTCGACCTCGTGATGGCTCGGGGCGGCTCCTACACGCTGGACGCTACCCTGCCTTCCTACGGCTCGATCGAGGGAAGCGTCACGGACGCGGCGAGCGGCGCCCTGATCTCCGGCGCTCAGGTGAGCCTGTTCCGACAAGGTCCGGGCGGCACGTGGCCGAACACGCCTGAGGCGGTCGTGACCGCCGACGACGGGACGTACTCGCGGGCGAGTCTGCCGTGCGGCAGGTACCTCGCGATGGCGAGCGCTGACGGACACGCGTCGACGTACGCGGGCGGGCCGACCCCGGACACCGCGCGTCAGTTCGTCGTACAGCGCGGGCGGACGGTCACGGCGAACGTCGCGCTCACACCGCTGGACGCCAACGGCACCATCTCCGGCCGCGTGCTGCTGGGAGCGGACCCCCAGCCGATGTTCGGCTACATCTACTTCTACCGGCAGAACGCGGACGGCACCTGGCCGACGACCTACATGCGCACCGTCCAGTCTGACATCTACGCGGGCGGCGCATACACGAGCGGCGACCTCCCGCTCGGGACGTACAAGGTGCGGTTCTTCGGCGTGCACACCGGCGTGCAGTGGTGGCGGAACGTCGGGACGATGGATGCCGCGACGCCCGTGGTGCTCGACGCACCCGGGGAGGCCGTCACCGACATCGACGGGTGGTTCCCGTAGGCCGTGTCGGAACCTAGGCGGTGGCTGCGGTGACACGCGCCACTGCCTCGAGCACTTCCCCGATGTGCACGCCATCGCTGCACGCGATCTCGTCCTCGACGAGGATCGCCGGGAAGCTCCCGCCACGCGCGACGAGCCGCTCGAGGAGGTCCTGGCCGAACTTCGGCTCGACGCGATCGAAGGTTTCCTCCACGCGGAACACGTCGAGCCCGAACCGTTCCCGGATCTTGTACTCCAGCACCTGGAGCTGCCGTTCGAGCGGGAGTTCGCAGGCCGCGCCTTCGGGATAGCCGACGAGCGCACCTTCGAGTTCGTCCCAGCCGGAACCGCACGTCGCTCAACCGGTGTCGGCATCCTTCACGACGTACAGGAACACACTACGCACCGCGGGCCTCCTCGGGACGAGGTCGTGTTGGACCACGACCGACTATACCGGCGGGGGTATAGCAGCGTCAACGAAGAAGGCGCGCCGCTGATCGCGCGACGCGCCCTTCGCTGGTTCCTGTTGAAAGCGTCTAGCCCGCGGCCTCATCGCCGAGGCGGTTGAGCTGCGAGCAACGCGAGTCTGCTCGAACCGACTCCGTCGCGGCTGCCTAGGTCAGCCGCGACGCGGGTTCGTAGACGCAGTACGGCTCGGCGGCCAGGTAGTCGCCCGTGACTTCCAACGCACGAGCACGGCAACCGCCGCATACGGCCTTGTACTCGCAGATGCCGCACTTGCCCTTGAGCTTGGAGTAGTCGCGCAGGTCGTTGAAGACCGTCGACTCCGTCCAGATTTGCGAGAACGGCTGCTCCTTCACGTTGCCGAGCTGCATATCGAAGTAGCCGCACGGCTGGATGTCTCCGGTGTGCGAGATGAAGCAGAACGTGATCCCGCCGAGGCACCCGCGCGTCATCGCGTCGAGACCGTACTCCTCGGCGGTGACCTTCTTGCCTTCGGCCTTCGCCTTCTGCCGGATGATGCGGTAGTAGTGCGGCGCGTCCGTGGGCTTGAAGTGCAGCGGTGAGGTCTTCTGCCGCTCGTACGCCCACTCGAGCACGCGCTCGTAGTCCGCCGGCGGGAGCTCCTCGGCGAGCAGTTCGCTGCCGCGACCGGTCGGGACGAGCATGAAGATGTGGAACGCGTCCACGCCGAGCTCGAGCGCGAGGTCGTGCATCTGCTCGATCTTGTCGGCGTTTCGGGTCGTGACGGTGGTGTTGATCTGCACGCCGATACCGTGACGCTTCGCGATCTTGATGCCCTCGATCGTCAGGTCGAAGCAGCCCGGCTGCTGGCGGAACTCGTCGTGCTCCGCCGCCGTCGGGAAGTCGACCGACACGCTGATGCGCGGGATCTTGTGGTCCGCCATCTTCTGCGCGATCTCGTCGGTGATCAGCGTCGCGTTCGTGCCGATGACCGGCATCGCGCCCTTCTCCTGCGCGTAGTCGACGATCTCCCAGATGTCCGGCCGCATGAGCGGCTCGCCACCGGTGAGGATGATGATCGGGTTGCTGATGGTCACGATGTCGTCGATCGTGGCCTTGATCTCGTCCAGGGAGAGTTCGCCGTGGTAGTGGCCGAACTCGGCTGCCGCTCGGCAGTGCACGCAGCTCAGATTGCAGGATCGCGTGATCTCCCAAGCGATGATGCGCGGCGCCTTGATGCCGGTGCGCTCCTGGTACGCGATCGCCTGCGGACCCCCGCCGGGGCGGAAGCCGACGGAACGCGCACCGCCGTGCCTCTGCCGCTCCATCGGAACTCCCGCAGGGTGGCCGTGGGGGTGGCCGGGACCGCCGGGGACGCCTGCCGGATGCCCGCCCATCGGAACGCCCGCGGGATGGCCGACCGGTCGGTGCCCCGCCGGCATCTCGGTCATGCCCTCGGGGATCGCCGGGTGGCCGACCGGCACGTTGATCGCGACTTGCCCACAGCCGGCCTCGGCCGCCGCGAGCTCGTCTTCGCTGACGGTGCCCTCGACGACGCCGGCCTCTTCCTCGAGTTCGAGGTCAGGGCGCACGTCGGCGTTCTCGGGCGCAGCGGAGTAGGAATCGTCGGTCATGTGCTCGTTCTCCTTGTCGGGAACGGGGATGAGCGCGAGGGCTCGTGTTCGCGTGGACAAGTGTGCAAGAAGCGGGCCGGATTCGCCAGCCGTGCCGTGGTTCTCGGCGGCGCTTAACGGCGTCGGTACACCTGCGTCCGTTCGGTGAACGCCCACCAGAGGAACGCCGTAATGACGTCGATCGGGAACGGCAGCAGAAGCAGCAGCGCCAGAAGGACTACGATCCGGATCCAGGGCTTCATCGGCTCGGCCTCCTTCGCCGACGAGCGAACGCTCGAGTGGGCCCCATTATAGACCGCGTCCGCTCGCCACGCCGCTCCGCTACTTCAGCGTCGGCACGTCGCCGCTGCCGACTCCCATCGGGCCGGGCGACCGGTACACGAGGAACCACCAGTCGGCGGCGTGCTGCGGCGGTATGAGCAACTCACCGCGGGGCACGCCGTTGTGCAGGATCGCCGGATACTGCTTGTCCTCGGCGATCTCCAGGATCACCTCCGGCCGGAACTGCTCGTCGTCGATCTTGCCGGGGAGCACCGTGTCGCGAGTGTAGCCCCACCGTCGGTCGGACAGCTTCACGAGCAACGGGTAGATCGGCATGTCGACCTCGTGCTGGTAGATCCCGATCGTCTGCGCGCGATTCACTCGAATGGCCGAGGCGATCCGGTCGAATGCGACTCCGTACTCGGGGACCGTGTCTTTGACGCGCAAGTCCTCGTACGACGTGTTCCAGAAACCGACGTCGCGTCCATACGCGAGACGGAGCAGCGCGGGCGATACAAGCCGGTTGGTCGTGTTGAACAGCAGCACGCCGCCGCCCCAGAGCACGGACAGCGACAGCAAGCCCACGAGCAGCGTCCTGAGCGGACGACCGACAGGCTCCGCCTCGGTCGTCGGGTCGATGACCGGACCCACGACGGGGGCGAGCAACAGCACGGCCGGCAGCAGCACGCGCACGATGTAGTGGTTGTAGTTGATGATCGCGGCCGGAACGAGCATCGCTGCGAACGCGCACGCGAGGTAGGGCCAGCCCAGCCGACGACGCGAGCGACGCGCGAGGATCGCGATGCCGGCAACCACCGACAGCAGGACCGGAAGCGGTGACGGCGCGATGTCGTGGTTCGCGATGCGCGTGTCGAGCGCGTACGGCGCGGCGTCCCACTCCCGCGTCTTCGGGTTGTCGATGTCGGCGTGCACCTCAGCAGCGGCGAGGCGCACGACCGAGGCCTCGGCCTCGTTGAGGAGCGACGACGGCGTGCCGAACAGCATCGAGGCGTTCTTCAGGCCGGTTATCAGCACGTCCTTCGGCGCCCAGGACTTGACGAGGATCCGCTCGTTGCCCGGAGCCCGCACACCGACGACGTCCACGCCAACGCGCGCGTTCTGCAGGAACGTCCCCGCGAGCGGCACAGCCGCGAATGCGATCACCGTGGTCGCGAGGGCGAGGGTGCGCACCGCGCCGCGGCGACGCCACGTGATGATGGGCAGCCACAGCAGGAACGGCGCGACCATGACGTACGCCGGCGGCTTGGACTGCACCGCCAGCGCGAGGCTCGCGGCCAGCAGCGCGGCCCACTCCATGCGCGTGCGCCGGGAGCCCAGGTTCGCGCGCGCCTTGCGGACGACGCAGAACGCCAGTACGAGGATCCACAGTGCGCTGGTGAGGTCGTTTTGCGTCGTCGACGCCTGCAGCACCGCCATCGGGACCGTCGCTGCGAGCACGGCGACCGCCTGCTGCCCCCTTCGGCCCGCCCCCAGTTCACGCGCGATGAGCGACGCGGTGAGAATGGCGAACAGGTACGACAGCCACTGCACGATGTTCACGACGCGATCGGTGCCGCCGCTCAGAACGCGCAGCGTTACGGCGAAGTACTCGACGAACGCCGCCGAGAACAGCTGGCGTCCCTCGATCGTCGGGTAGAGCCCGACACCGTGGTTCTGGGTCCAGAAGAAGATCCTCGGCATGTGGTACGTGAGGCTGTCGATGTTGACGGGCGGGTACAGGACGGCCGACAGCAGCGTGCCGAGTGCGAACGTGGCGACGATCGCTGTCGTCACCCAGTCCCAACGGTCCCGGGCGAGCGGGGGTCGCCAGACCCGCAGCCGTTGCGCGCCTTGGGCGAGGCGTCGTCGGAGCAGCATCGCGGTGGCGACGAGGGTGAACGCCCAGAACGCGGCGAGCCAGGGGAACGAGAGCGCCCGGAACACGGACAGCGCCTCGACTGAGAGCAGCACCGTGACCGAGAGGATGGCGAACGCCCCGAGGGCGGACTCGCGCAGACCCCGATCGCTGCCGAACAGGGCGAGGACCAGCACGAGCCACGTGCCGAGGACCAGCATCGGCATGCCTTTAGCCTCGGTCCGCTCGGGCTTTGAGGGCCCGCCTCGGCCTACTCATGGCTGCCGGGCCCATGGCGCAAGGCGTACATGAAGAACGAGGACGTCACCAGCTGGACGCCCGTGATGATCGCGGTGACCGCCGGGATCGTCACGTGCATGACGCCTTCGGGCGGCAGGTTGCCGAACCGGAACGACGACCAGTGCGCCAGGGCGGCGAGCGTCCCGGCGAATCCGATCGCAACAAGGACGATCCCCAGGGCCAACCCGACCTCCAGCGTGACCACCGAGTCGAACCACGCGAACACGGGATCGGGCGGGAGCTCGCCGGACAGCGCGCCGAGGTACTTGGTGAATCGCGCGAATTGCACCTCTTCGAAGCCGACGATGACGGCCAGCGCCGAGTACAGAAGGGTGTGCGGGCCGAACGTGACGCTGCCGATCGTCCGATCGCCTGTGGCGAGGAGCGCCATGACGAAGAGCCCGAGCGCCATGAGCGCCAGGCCGGGGTAGAGGAATAGCCACGACGGGCTGTAGATGAGCAGGAATCGGAGGTGGCGCCAGCCGTCGCGCCAGCTCCGCAGGTGCGGCGGCCGGCTTCGGCCATCGGGTGAAAGGGTCGTGGGGACCTCGGCGATACGGAGATTGGCGAGGCTCGACTTCACGACCATCTCGCTCGCGAATTCCATCCCCGTGGTCTGGAGTCCGAGGTTCCGCATCGTCGCGGTCTCGAACCCGCGCAGTCCGCAGTGGAAGTCGCCCACGGGACTGGGAAACAGCCTGTTGCCGAGGAAGCTGAGCACCGGGTTGCCGAGGTAGCGGTGCAGCGCGGGCATGGCACCGGGCGCGATTCCGCCGGCGAAGCGGTTGCCCATGACGAGCTTGGCGCCCCCGCGCAGCTCGTCGAGGAACGGCGCGAGACGCGAGAAGTCGTAGCTGTCGTCGGCGTCGCCCATGATCGTGTAGCGGCCGCGCGCGGCGGCAATTCCCGCGCGAAGGGCCGCGCCGTACCCGCGACGCGGCACGTCGACGACGCGGGCACCCATGCGACGCGCGATGTCCTGGGAGCCGTCGGTGCTGCCGTTGTCGGCGACGAGCACCTCGCCCACAACGCCGCTATCGTTGAGGAAGCCGAGCGCCTTATTGATGCACGTGCCGAGGGTCTCCGCCTCGTTCAGGCACGGCATGAGGATGGTGAGTTCGATCGGCTGCGGGTCGAGGTCGATGGCCTCGGAAGCTCCGGCTCGGGCACACATGCGATCAGATCCGTTCGCGGGTGGTCGTGCGGGTCATTGCGTGTCTACTCGCTCCCTGCCAGCCACTTCGCCGCGTCCTTGGCGTGGTACGTCAGGATGAGGTCGGCCCCGGCGCGCTTCATCGACGTCAGCGTCTCGAGCACGAGCCGCTCCTCGTCGATCCAGCCGTTGGCCGCGGCCGCCTTGACCATCGCGTACTCGCCCGACACGTTGTATGCCGCCGTCGGGTAGCCGAACTCGTCCTTCACCCGGCGGATGATGTCCATGTAGCTCAGCGCCGGCTTCACCATGACGATGTCGGCGCCCTCCTGGATGTCGAGGGCGACCTCGCGCATGGCCTCGTCGCTGTTGGCGTAGTCCATCTGGTACTGCTTGCGGTCGCCGAACGCCGGTGCCGAGTCCGCTGCCTCGCGGAACGGACCGTAGTAGGCCGATGCGTATTTGGCCGAGTACGCCATGATCGGCACGTTCTGATGCCCCTCGATGTCCAGCGCCCCGCGGATCGCACCCACACGCCCGTCCATCATGTCGCTGGGCGCGACCATGTCGGCGCCTGCCTCGGCGTGGCTGACCGCCGTCTGCGCGAGCAGCTCCAGCGTGACGTCGTTGATGACGCAGCCGCGGTCGTCGAGGATGCCGCAGTGCCCGTGCGACGTGTACTCGCACATGCACACGTCCGTGATCACGTACAGCTCGGGCGCTTCTTCCTTGAGGGTGCGAATTGCCAGCTGCACGATACCGTCCTCGGCGTAGGCGCCGGTCCCGGCCTCGTCCTTGGACTCAGGGATGCCGAAGAGGATGACCGCCGGCACACCAAGCGCCTGCAGTTCGTCGGCCTCGGCCTTGAGCTGGTCGAGGGAGAGGTTGAACACGCCGGGCATCGAGGAGACCTCGTCGCGAACGTTCTTGCCGAACTTCACGAACAGCGGGTAGATGAGGTCGCTCGGCTCGAGCGACGTCTCGCGCACCATCCGGCGGAGCGTCTCGGACTGGCGAAGGCGGCGGGGACGGTAGGTCGGGAAATCCACGGCAGCGACTCCTTCTCTAGTCTACGAACTCGTCGACGGACACGGCCGCCTCGGCCTCAACCGGCGTCTCCGGCAGCCCCGCGCGCAGAAACGCCACGCGGGCATCGACGAGCCGCTTGAATAGGAGCAAAGCGTAGACCGACACGACGGCGATGACGATCCAGAACAAGATCTGGACGACGATCTGGAACAGCTGGATGTAGACGCCGTTCTCTTGCACCCACTGGAGCACCGCGCTCACTTCCTTCTGACCGAGGCTTTCAGCCGCAAATAGGCAGGTACAACAGTCGAGACGGCCCCAGCGGAGCCGCGTCGACATTCTACACCCTGCGTGCGTGCTGCTCGAAGGAAGGCGGGTACATAGGCCCGATGGCGAGGTCGGGAGGCCCCGGATTCCCACGTCCAAGGAGGCGTGCTAATGCAGCGCTACCCGGATATCGCGGACCATGGGCTGATCGGCGACCTACAGACGTCGGCCCTCGTTAGCACGGACGGCACCATCGACTGGTTCTGCTGCCCGCGGTTCGATTCCCCCAGCATCTTCGCGTCGCTACTCGACGCCGACAAGGGCGGACGCTTCCGGATAGCGCCGGTGGACACGAAGTACGTGACGAAGCAGATGTACGTGCCGGGTTCTGCGATCCTCGTGACGCGCTTCCTCGCCGAGGACGGCGTCGCCGAGGTAGTCGACTTCATGCCGATCAGCCACGAGAGCCAGCGCAGCGAGCGTCATCGGCTCGTGCGCATCGTCAGGGTCGTCCGCGGCGAGATGCGTGTGGCGATGGATGTGCAACCGCGTTTCGACTACGGGCGCAAGCAGCACCAGCTGGACATGTCGGACGACGGCTTCACGTTCCGCTCAGACGGCGAGGTCGTGACTATCAGCCGCGTCGCCGTACCCGGACGGTCAACTCAGGAAGAGGGGACGTCGATCGAGCGCATCGGCGACAGCGACGTTCGCGTCGTCAAGGTGCTGTCCGCCGGCGAGATCGCCGGGCTCGTCCTCGAGTGGGGAGGGCGGCCGAAATGCGTTGCGCCTGAGGAAGTGCAGGACCTCTACCGCGACACCGCGGCGTGGTGGAGCCGCTGGCTGGGTCGCTCGACGTACCACGGCCGGTGGCAGGAGATGGTCACTCGCTCAGCGATGACCCTCAAGCTCATGCAGTACGCGCCGACCGGCGCGATCGTCGCCGCACCTACCGCCGGACTGCCCGAGCAGGTCGGCGGCGAGCGCAATTGGGACTATCGCTTCACGTGGATCCGCGACTCTTCGTTCTCGATCTATGCGCTCCTCGGCCTCGGCTACGTCGAGGAAGCCGCGTCGTTCCTCGGCTGGCTGCGAGACCGGCTGACGGAGGCCGGCCCAGGCGACGGGGCTGGGCCGCTCAAGATCATGTACCGGATCGACGGCTCCTCGGATCTGAAGGAGGAGACCCTCGATCACTTCGAAGGCTACCGCGGCTCGTCGCCGGTGCGAATCGGCAACGACGCGTCCAGCCAGCTGCAGCTCGACATCTACGGCGAGGCGATGGACTCGATTCACCTGGCCGACCAGCGCGGACTGCAGATCGGCTACGAGGGCTGGCTCAAGGTCACCGACATGCTCGGCTGGCTGTGCGACAACTGGGACCGGCCCGACGAGGGCATCTGGGAGACGCGCGGCGGCCGCAAGGACTTCACGTACGGGCGGTTCATGTCGTGGGTTGCGCTCGATCGGGCGATACGCCTGGCCGAGGAACACGGCAAGCCGGCGGACGTGGACAGGTGGCGGCGGGAGCGCGACCGGGTTTACCAGCAGGTCATGCAGCGCGGGTGGCACGCACAGAAGAAGGCGTTCGTCCAGTCGTACGACACGGACACGCTCGATGCGTCGCTGCTGCTGATGCCGCTGCTTGGTTTCGTCTCCCCCATGGAACCTCGCTGGACCTCCACGCTCGACGCGATGGGCAAGAAGCTGGTCTCCGACAGCCTCGTGTACCGGTACGACCCGGAGGCGTCGCCAGACGGGCTGCGGGGTTCGGAGGGCACGTTCTCGCTGTGCACATTCTTCTACGTCGACGCCCTGGCACGCTCCGGTCGCCTCGATGAAGCGCGGCTCACGCTCGAGAAGATGTTCACCTATGCCAACCACCTCGGCCTGTACTCCGAGGAGATCGGCCTCACCGGTGAGCAGCTGGGGAACTTCCCGCAGGCATTCAGCCATCTCGCGCTGATCAACGCCGCGATCAACCTGGACTACCAGCTCGATCACGGCGCGGGGAACGTCGCCGCGGTCGTCGGCTCCAGTATCGGCTGATCTGGACGGGCTCGGCGGCGGTGAGACTGCCGCCGAGAAGGGGGGGGTCGACCGCATGGACGCGACACTGCGCAGAATGCTCGTGCCGCTCGCGCTCACCCAATTCATCGCGAGCTTCGCGGGCTCGAACATGAACGTCGCGATCAGTAGTATCGCGAACGATCTGAACACCACGGTCCAAGGCGTGCAGATCGCCATCACGATGTTCCTGCTGACGATGGCGGCGCTGATGATCACGGGCAGCAAGCTGACCGACATATGGGGCCGGAAGTTCTGCCTGACCCTGGGGCTGATCGTATACGGGATCGGCGCTGTGCTGGCAGCACTCGCGCAAGCCCTACCTCTGCTGATCGTCGGCTACTCGATGTTCGAGGGGGTCGGCTCGGCACTGATGATCCCGCCGGTGTATATCCTCACGACGGCACTGTTCACCGACACGACGTCGCGGGCGAAGGCGTTCGGCGCGGTCATGGGAGCCGGCGGCGTTGGTGCGGCGGCAGGCCCGCTCATCGGCGGCCTCATCACCACCGCAGTCTCGTGGCGCGCGTCATTCCTCCTCCAGGCACTCGTGGTCGGCGGCATCGTGCTACTCAGCCGTCAGGTCGCGGATGCGGGCATTCAGGGGGCGAAGCCGACGTTCGATCTCCTCGGCTCGATACTCTCGGCCCTCGGCATGTTCTTCTTCGTATTCGGCATTCAGCAGGCGAGCACGAGCTTCACGCTCATGCTCGGCCTGATGGCTGTGGGCGTCGCGATCCTCGCGTGGTTCTTCCTGCACATCCGGGCGGTCGAGCGCCGAGGCGGCGACCCGCTCCTGCGCACCGATCTGTTCCGGAACGGCGCGTCGAACCTCGGCATGGTGACGCAGAACGTCCAGTGGCTGATGCTCCTGGGGATCTCGTTCGTGGTCTCGGTCTACCTGCAGGTCGTCCGCGGTTACACGGCGATACAGACCGGGGTCATCTTCACCGCGGCGACCGTGGGCGTCCTCATCTCGTCGGCGCTGCAGGGGCGTTTCGCCCAGCGGAGATCGCCGCGGACGCTCGTCGTGGCCGGCTTCGTCCTCGCGCTGGTCGGCATGGGGCTGCTGCTCGCGCTCGCGAGCGCGACGTCGCCGCCGGCCGCGTTCCTGCCGGGGCTGTTCGTCATCGGGTTCGGTATCGGTGGCATGCTGACGCCGTCGGTGAACGTCGTACAGTCCGCGTTCCCCGACGAGCGGCAAGGCGAGATCTCGGGCCTGTCCCGCAGCGTCTCGAACCTCGGCTCGTCGTTCGGCACGGCGATCGGCGGCACGGTACTCGCGCTGACCGTCGCCGCGGGCAACAAGTCGTACGCGCTGGCGCTCATCGCGCTCGGAGTCTTCGGGCTCCTCGGCCTGCTCGCGTCGTTCTTCCTCCCCGGCGGCACGGCTGGGCAGCCCGCACCCGCCACAGGCGGGGCAATGCGCCGGAGGCACGAGCCGAGGCCGACCGCGTAGCATCGGCATGCCGGACAGCGAGAAGGCCCCGCGCGAGTGGCAGGGCCTTCTTCTTGCTGCTCGCTTCAGAGCGCAGACGGCTACTGGTTGAGGATTTCCGCCTTCTGCTGGGCGAACTCCTGGTCGGTGAGGATCCCTTGCGCCTTCAGCTGCGACAGGCGCTCCAGCTGTGCGAGCTTGTCGTCGGTGCTGTTCCCAGCGGGTGGCGCCGGTGGCGCCTGGTACTGCGGCTGTGGCGCGTACTGCTGCTGCGCCTCGTTATACGAAGCGGCGTTCCTTGATGCCTGACGGCGGTTGACGGCATTCGCTGTCGCCGTCGCTGTGCCCGCAACCACGGCTGTGCGCGCCACTCCTCTGATGAGTCCCATGCTGACCTCCTCCCTAGCGTCCCGCTGCGACCATGTACGCGTCGTCGACCACTGCGCCCGGGAGGCGTACGTCAAGAGCGAGCGACGCGCCCGCGCTCTCCAGCGCCTCACGCAGCTTGATGGCCCACGTGTGCTCGATCGCGAGCGCGACGACCGCCGAGCCCGGGGTCATCCCCTCCACGACCGTGTCGGCGTCAGCAGAATCGAACAGTCCCCTGGTCCCGGTCTCGATGAAGCCGAACGACTGGCGCTCCGCTTCCGGCAAGTCCTCCAGATCGAGCATGTTCGGCGTGCCGTCCTCGCTCTTCGTGATGATCATCGCGTCGAGCACGCGGATCGTGCCTTGATCGACCAGCCGCCGAAGCTCCTCGGCCACACTGCCGTCGGGCTTCGGCTCACCGAATGCCAGCATCACGACGTCAACGGGTCCGTGTCTCATGTCTGCTCCTCTCGAACGTAGCCCGTGCGCAGCTTGCGCTGCCCGCCCTCTCCTACCCGCTGCTCCTCCTGTTGAAGCGGGGAACGAGGAGTAGTCCGGGTTCGGGGAACGCAGTCGCCGGCCGTGAGGGAAAGGGCGCGTTGGGAAAAGCGGCGGTCAGGACACGTCGTCGGCGCGGGAAGGGTGTGATGGGGATGGCCCAGTTCGTCACCGTCTTGATCGGGGGGTACGACGACATCGGAGCGGCAATGCGCGACTTCGCGCAGCTGAAGCAGCTGCACGAGGACAAGTCACTCGGCGCCTATGAAGCGGCGCTCGTGAAGAAGGAGCTGAACGGCGAGGTCGTTGCGGCAGAGACCACGGCGAGCAAGCGCCGCGAAGGCGCGGGGATCGGCGCAGTCGCCGGCGGCATCGTCGGCGTACTCTTCCCGCCGTCGATCATCGGCGCCTCGATTGTGGGCAGCCTGGCCGGCACGGCGATAGGTGGCTCGCAGAAATCGCTCAAGCGGCGCGACTTCAAGGAGCTGGGCGGCCTGCTGCAGGAAGGTCGTAGCGGCATCGTGGTCGTGGCGGATGACATCAGTGTCCAAGCCCTGAAGGTCGCGCTGCACGAGGCGCAACGCACGGGATCCACGACCGTCGAGGCGGACGCCGACCAGATCAAGGCGGCGATCGTCGATGCCGTCGAGATGGACGCCGCCGCGCGCCTCTGACGACGGCGAGACATGCTGCGGGCCGAGGAGCCGAACGCCGCTCCACTTCTCCTCCTCGGGCACAAAAAGAACCCGCCTCCGTGAGCACAGGAGGCGGGTCTCGTTTTCTGATGGTGGAGATGATCGGATTCGAACCGACGACCTCTGCGTTGCGAACGCAGCGCTCTCCCAGCTGAGCTACATCCCCATCTTCGTCGTCACCTCAAGACCGAGCGGCGGCGAAGCGCCTCAATACAATGCCGACGACGCTCGTCTTTGTCAAGGCGAGCGTCGCGGCTAGCGTCGTATGGGGGCGACGACGGTATCACGCGGTCGGTTGCCCTCGGTAGGGCGGTGGCGCGGGGTGCGCGCGGGCGAGCAACTCGACGATCAGCAGCCACACCACGACCGCAATGGCCAGGCCGAGGACGAGCCCCGGCGACGGCGTGCCGACGGAGAACATGACCACCGCCGCGATGATGACAGCGACGATGTCGAGCGCCCGGCGGTGGCGATCGACCCACATCGAAAACCCGCCGAGATCGAGGCCGGTGCTCTGCGAGATCGAGCCCATGCCCTCGGTCGTGCTGCGTCGCAGCGCGGTGGCGAACCTCGAGGGTCCCGCGATGGCGGCGGCAACGGCGATCACGAGCCCGATCGCCGCGACGACGCGGAGCGAGTTGCGCAGGAACCGCACGAGCGTGTCGAAGAACACGGCCGCGGCCGAGCTGTTGAGCACGACGCGATCAACGGACCCGAGATAGTAGTTCCGCAGCAGCGCGAGACCGCCGGCGAGCAGGAGCATGGAAACGATGGTGATGATGCCGAGCCACAGCGCTGCTCTGCGACGGTCCGGGGCGAGCAGGATAGCGCCGACGATCAGAATCAACGTCAGGATCGGCAGCACGATGGCCGCGCTCTTGAGCGCCTGCAGCGCACTCTGCGCCTGAGCCAGCGACTTGGACTGGAACAGGGTGTAGGTGCTGCCGGCCACGTCGTTCGGCACGTTCTGAACGATGTTCACTCCCTTGGAAGCCAACGTCGACTTCACTTGCGCGACGATCTGCGAGATGTCGATCGAGACCGTACCGCTGTTGATGTCGACATAGGGCGACTTCGCATCTCCCAGAAGCGCAGGAACGATCCTGGCTTGCGCGCGCCGATTGGCCTCCACCCACAGCTTCCTCGCCTGCGGCGTGGCCAGCGCCTTCTCGGCTGCGGACACCGAGTACGTGTGCAGCTGGTCCGAGATCGATGGCGCGAGGAAGTCCGCCTTCGGCGGCAGGGCCTGACGTGCCGTCGCCTCTACGTCGACTTTGGCGAACAGCCGATCGACGGCGGTGACCGCGACGGAACTGCGCACGGCCGATGAGTCGATGAGCGGCGTCACCGTTTCCGTGTACCGGGCGTTGTTGAGGATCGTGCGGCCGGCCCAAACGGCGAGCACGGACCCGACGAGCAGTATCCCGCTCAGCACGAGCAGTATCGCCGCGACCGGCCAGCGCCAACGGGCGCGATGCGGCGGTTCGCCCGTCGGCTGTTCGAGTTGGGTGCGTAAGGCAGCGTTCTCCTGGCGCAGTCGTTCGAGTTCGTCGGCATCAGTGGCCGGAATGTCAGCCATAGGTACCAGCCTCCTCTGCTGGGCAACACGGACTTCTACCCTGGGGCGAGGCGGGGTAACGAAGCAAGGGCGCTTCGCGTCGTCGTCGCGCCCTGACCGGCGATCTTGCTGGTTTCGTACCGAGCTTCCCGGGCACAAAGGAGCGCCAGCACCGTAACGTGCACTCCACGTGCAGCAGCGGAAGGAGCAACCATGTGCTGTTTCTTGACAACGCTGGTCCTGATTGGACCGAGGGCAGCGATCGTCCTGTGGTGGATCGCGCAGCCCGTACGGTGGCAGACGACGTTCACGTCGTTCATGTGGCCGCTGCTCGGCCTCATCTTCCTGCCGTGGGTGACATTGATGTACGTGCTCATCGCGCCGGGAGGCGTTGTCGGTTTCGACTGGGTGTGGCTCGTGCTGGCGCTGCTCGTCGACCTCGGCTCGTACGGCGGCGGTGCGTACAGCCGGCGCGGTCAAGTCGTGTAGCGTAGCGCGCGCATGGCGGTCTTCCCGGAACGGCCGAGTAGGTCGCGACGCATCGCCGCGCTCGCCGCGATCTTCCTGGTGCTCGCAATCGTCGTACTCGCCATCGTCGGCGTCGCGAGCGAGCCGCTCCGACTCGTCGCCGTACTGGTGCTGCTCGCCGTCGCGGTAGACGCCGTCTGGTTCGCAATCTCGCGAGCCGGCACCAAGCGCGGCATCGCGGTCGCCGTCGTGGTCGCGTCGCTCGGCGCGGCCGCCGCGCTCCTGCTCTTCGCGCCCGGCTGGTCGGTTCTCGTCCGCGGCCTCCTGCTCGCACTCGCGTTCGTGCTCGGACGCTACGCACTCGCGCCGAGCATACTGCCTCAATTGCCTGAGGCCGAGGGGAAGTTCGTACCGGCCGCAGCGCGCGGCGCGCTGATCATGAACCTACGCTCCGGCGGCGGGAAGGCCGAGCGATTCCACCTCGAGGACGAGTGCCGCAGCCGCGGCATCGAGCCGATCGTGCTGCAGCCCGGAGACGACCTGCGAGCGCTCGCGCAGGACGCGATCGGCCGCGGGGCGGACGTCATCGGCATGGCGGGCGGCGACGGATCGCAGGCGTTGGTGGCGAGCATCGCCGCGGAGCACGACGTTCCGATGGTCGTGATACCGGCCGGCACGCGCAACCACCTGGCGCTCGACCTCGGACTGGACCGCAACGATGTCGTGGGAGCGCTCGACGCGTTCGGCGAGGCGGTCGAGCGAAGGATGGACTTGGCGGACGTCAACGGGCGCGTGTTCGTGAACAACGTGTCGCTCGGCCTGTACGCGGCCATCGTGCGGTCGCCCGAGTATCGCAACGCGAAGCGCGAGACAACGCTCGCCGAACTGCCGAAGCTCCTCGGCCCCGGTGGGAAGCCATTCGACCTGCGATTCGTTGGCCCCGCCGGTGAGCGGCACGACGCCGCTCACCTGATCCAGGTGTCGAACGGCCCGTACGGCGACACAATGCGCGACATGGGTCAGCGGCCGCGGCTCGACACGGGGCGTCTCGGCATCGTCAGCCTCGTAATCCCCGACGACGCTGCGCAGCGCCGCTTCACGCGCGCGCTGGCAATCGGGCAGCCGGATCGGTACGAGGGGTTCGCGGCTTGGAACGCGCCGAGGTTCGAGCTGACCTCCGACTCTCCGATTGAAGCGGGGCTCGACGGCGAGAGCGTGGAGCTGGCGCCGCCGCTGGTCTTCGCGTCGCGCCCGGGCGTCCTGCGGATCCGTCTGCCGAAGAACGCACCCGGCTCTCCTGCGTCACGCCCGCACCGTCGGTTCCGACAGCTGCTGCCCGACCTGTGGCGCACCGCCCTCGGCAAGCCGCTTACGGTCTGAGCGGTCGCGGCTTTGGCCGAAGGAAGGCGGGCGCACCGCAACGGCACGCCCGCCTTTCAGGTCCGTAGACTCCGCTACGAAGACTCCGCCACGTTCTACCGCGCGGCGCCTACCGTCTGCTCCGAGCCGAGCTGCTCTTTGAGCTTCGCGGCATCCTCGCCGGTCACGTGCTCCTTCTGCGCCTCGGTCGCCTTCGCAAGAATCATCATCTCGTCGAGTGTCTCGCCGGCCTCGGCAACGGCCACGACCCCGGCTTCACCCGGCTTCAGGGCGTCTGCGACGCGCTTGACGTCGCCCTTGAACCAGCCCTTCGACAGGTTGCCGGTGATGGCACCCACGCCCGCGCCCCCCAGGGCCGACGCGATGAGCGCCGGCGGGAAGATCAGCCCGATCGCCGCACCCACGGCGAGGCCCCACTTGGCGCCCGTTCCACGACTCGTCGAGGTCGTGTCGAGGACCTTGACCTTACCGTCCGACTCTTTCTCGAACACCGCCGCCTGGAACTTGCCGATCATGTCCTGCTTGTGCAGGTCCGAGAGCCGATCGAAGTCCATCTTTGCTTGGGAGGTGTCGGTGTACCGTCCCGCAAGCACGAACACATTCTGATAGTCCATGACGTCTCCTCGTCCCTCGATGACAACGAAGCCACCCGGGAATCTCCCGGGTGGCTTCGCATTGCGCTAGGTCTCCATCGTGATGTCGCGCCCGTGCGTGGTCAGCGCCCAGATCACGGCGATGTCCACGGCGATGATGAGAGCTGACCACAGCGGGTAGTGCGGCAAGAACGCGAAGTTCGCAACCGCGCTGATCACCGCGAGGATCACGCCCACGGTCCGCGCCCAGACCGCTCCCGTGAACAGCGAGAAACCGGCCGCGAGAACGATGATGCCGACGATGGTGTGGATCCACCCCCACGTCGCCGTGCTGAACTGGAAGAAGTAGTTGCTGGTGGTGACGTAGAAGTTGGGCTGGAAGATGCCGGCGATCCCCGCGATGATGTGGAAGAATCCCACGAGCATCAGCGTGAACGCCGCGAACCCCGTGAACCCTATCGCCCACCCGCTCGGCTCGTGCCTTACGGCTCCATACTCGGGCATTGTGGCCCCCTTTCCTCCCGGCCGGCCTGTCGGTCAACCGGTCGAACTCGATGCTCGAGCTGCGGTACTGACGACCCTTCCTACCCGCTTTGGACAAGAAGTGTCCAGATTTGTCCCCGGAATCGAGAAGTTCTTGCGGGTGAGCGTGCGAAAGCTCGCCCCCGCGACGCTGTTGAGCCGTCGGAGCAGGGGACTCGGGGGGATCGGCTACGACGAGGTGTAGCGTTCGATAAGGGCCCGCACGAGGGCGGGAATCGTCGACTCGGCGGCCTCGACTCCCACGGTGAGCCCGAGCTTCCGCGCGGCCTCGGAGGTGACCGGGCCGATGGAGGCGACGAGCAGTTCGGGAGTCAGGCTCACGCCCGCCGCTGCGATGAGTTCGGCGAAGTTGCGCGCCGTCGAGCCGGACGTGAAGGTCACGGCATCGACGCTCCCCTCGGCGAGGCGGTGGAGCGTTCCTTCGTCGCCGGCGCCCAGCACCGTGCGGTACACCGGCACGACGTCGACCATCGCGCCCCGCTCGCGCAGCGTGTCCGGCAGCACCTCGCGCGCCTCGAGCGCCCGCGGGATGAGCACGCGCGTGCCGTCACCCACGCCGCGCCGACAGAAGCCCTCGAGCACGCCTTCGGCACGGTACTCGGCGGGCACATAGTCGGGGCGAATGCCGCGGTCGATACAGCGGGCCGCCGTGGCTGGGCCCACGCACGCGACGCGAGCGCCGGCGAACGCGCGACCGTCCGCGTCGGCCAGCGTGAGACGGTCGAAGAAGCGGTCCACCCCGTTCGCCGACGTGAACACCACCCACTCGTAGACCTGTAGGTTCTTGATCGCCTCGTCCACCGGCGTCCAGTCCTCCGGGTCGACGACGGCGATCGTCGGGAATTCGAGCACCTCCGCACCCAGCGCCTCGAGCTGCTCGGTGAGCTCGGACGCCTGCGCCCGGGAGCGCGTCACCACGATCGTCTTGCCGAAGAGCGGCCGGTCCTCGAACCAGTGCAGTTGCTCGCGCAGCCTGACGACCTCGCCCACGACGGTGATCGCCGGCGCCTTGAAGCCCGTGGCCCGCACCTTCTCGACGATGTCGTCCATCGTCCCGGTGAGCGTCTCCTGCCGCGGCGTCGTCCCCCACCGGATGAGTGCCACGGGCGTCTCGGCCGAGCGGCCCGCCTCGGTCAACTTGCCGACGATCGTCTCGAGATTCTTCACGCCCATGTAGAAGCAGATCGTCCCGACACCCGCGAGGTGCTCCCAGTCGATGCCGGACGCGTCCTTCGTGGGGTCCTCGTGGCCGGTCACGAACGCGACGTCGGTGCTGATGCCGCGGTACGTCACCGGGATGCCGGCGTAGGCCGGGGCGGCGTACCCCGCCGTCACGCCCGGCACGACTTCGTAGTCGATGCCCGCCTCGCGCAGCGCGAGCGCCTCCTCGCCCCCTCGGCCGAAGATGAACGGGTCGCCACCCTTCAGCCGCGCGATGGTCCGCCCGCCGCCCTCAAGGGCACTGTCCACGAGGATGCGGTTGATCTCATCCTGCTTCACGTGGTGGTCGAAGCCCCGTTTGCCCACGTAGATGCACTCGGCGTCCTCACGCGCGGCTGCGAGGAGCCGCGTGTTCACGAGGTAGTCGTACAGAACGACGTCCGCCTTGGCGACACACTCCATGCCCTTGAGCGTGATGAGGCCGGGGTCTCCCGGCCCGGCGCCGATGAGGTAGACGAGCGGCTTACCCACGTGACCTCCTCGAAAACCCCCGCTGGCGGACCTTCGGCCGCCAGCGGCCGTCGGGATCAAGCTGACTCGCTTCGCTCGCAGCTTATCCCGGCGAGCGCCGCGACAAGCGTGGTGCCAAGGCGGTCGGATCGTGCGGGTGTGCGTGTTGCGGGTGTCCGGCTAGGTCTTGAGGAGCGAGCTGACGTCGCCGTCTGCGCCACGAATCTCGTCGAGGATCTCGTCGGCGCCCATGTCACGCAGCCGGTCCACCATCGCCGAGCCGAGCATCTCCGGCTCACCCACGTCGCCCTCCAGGCGGTAGCGCAGGATGTTGGTGCCGTCGATGCTGCCGACCATTGCGTCCATGACGAGCTTTCCACCCTCGATGCGGCAGTACGCGCCGATCGGCACCTGGCAGCCGCCCTCGAGCTGGCGCATGACCACGCGCTCGGCGGTGACGCACGTCATCGTCTCGGCGTCCGCGAGCTTCGCGCAGACGTCCAGCATGAACTCGTCATCGTTGCGGACCTCGATGCCGATCGCACCCTGACCGACGGCTGAGACCATCTGCTCGGACGGGATGTAGTGCGTGATGCGGTCGGCCCAACCCATGCGGGTGATGCCGGCGGAGGCGAGGATGACGGCGTCGAGCTCGCCCTCCTCGGCCTTGCGCATGCGGGTGTCGAGGTTGCCGCGGACGTCCACGATCTCGAGGTCGGGCCGCAGCGCGACAACCTGCGCGCGACGGCGCAGCGAGCTCGTGCCGAGGCGTGCGCCCTGCGGCAGCGACTCCAAGTCGTAGTTCGCGCCGGAGACCATGACGTCGCGCGGGTCGACGCGGGGCGGCATGGCGTGAATGCCGAGGCCCTCGGGTAGCTCGGTCGGCACGTCCTTCATCGAGTGGACGGCGAGATCGACGGTGCCAGCGGCGAGTTCGACCTCGATCTCTTTGGTGAACAGCCCCTTGCCGCCGACCTTGGCGAGCGGCACGTCGAGGATCTTGTCACCCGTGGTCTTGATGATCTTCAAACAAACGGGCAAGCCGGTGATCTCCTCGAGCTTGCCCTTGATGTAATTCGACTGCCACAGGGCGAGCTTACTGCCCCGAGTGCCGATAGTGAGCTGGGTTCGCTCAGCAGCCAACCGTGTCTCCCGTCTCCTTCTTACGTGCGGCCTTATCGGCAACGCCGAGCAGGCCCTTCAGCAGTCCATGGTGCTTGTGGGGACCCTCCGGCTCATCGAGCCCGTAGAGGTGTCGGGCGGCATCGACGTACGCGACGCCCTCCTTCGTTCCGGCCGCGACCTTGAGGCGCGCGGTCGGGCCGTGGAGCAGCTTGTTCACAAGGGAGGTCGACAGCGCCTCAACGGTGGCCAGCTCCTTCTCCGACAGACCGCCGAGGCGCCTCAGCGCCTTCGCCATCTCCTCGGCGCGGACGGCCTCGGCCTTTGCGCGAATGGCCGCGATGGTCGGAACGACCTCCATCGACTCGAGCCAGGCCTCGAACTCGCCGAGCTCCTCGTCGATGATGGTTTCCGCACGGCGTGCCTCGCGCATGCGGTCCTCGAGATTGCTCTCGACGACGCCGCTGAGGTCATCGATGTCGTAGAGGAAGACGCCCTTGAGATCGTTGACCTCGGGGTCGATGTCGCGGGGCACGGCGATGTCGATGAGGAACAGCGGTCGGCCGCCGCGCGCCTTGAGGTTCGCGGCGACGTCCTCGCGCTTGATGACATAGTGGGTGGCAGCGGTGGACGAGATGACGATGTCGGCCTCGCGCATCCGCGTGAACAGGTCGTCGTAGCGGATGGCCTCGCCATCGAAGCGCTCGGCCAGCTCGACCGCACGCTCGTACGTGCGGTTGGCGACCAGCGTGCGCTTCACGCCATTGGAGACCAGGTGCTTCGCGGTGAGTTCGCTCATCTTGCCGGCGCCGAGCACGAGGATCGTGCGTCCATCGAGCGACTCGAAGACCTTCTTCGCGAGCTCGACAGCAGCGTAGCTGATCGAAACCGCCGATTCGCCGATGGCGGTCTCGGTGCGCACGCGCTTGCCGACTTCGAAGCTCTGGCGGAACAGCTTGTTGAAGATCCGCCCCGTCGCCGCGTTCTCGAAGCCGTGATCGTACGCTTCCTTCACCTGACCGAGGATCTGCGCCTCGCCGATGACCATCGAGTCGAGCGACGCGACCACACGGAACAGGTGGCGGACGACCGATTCGCCCTCGGAAATGTAGAGGTAGCGCACGAGTTCGTGACGGTCGAGGTCGTGGTAGTCGGCCACGAAGTCGATGATCGCGTCGGCTCCGCCCGAGTCGGCCGTGGTGACGGCGTAAATCTCGGTGCGGTTGCACGTCGAGACGATGACCGCTTCAAGAACGTCATCGCGACAGGTGAGTCGAGACAGTGCGTCCGCCTGGCGGTTTGCCGGGAACGTCAGCTTCTCGCGTATTTCGATCGGCGCCGTCTTGTGAGACAGACCGACGAGGATCAGGTGCATACGCCGTACCTTCACGTCTCTATTGCGTGGGTCGCCCCCGCCGGAGCAGTGCGTTGTTGTTCAGGCAAGCAGGCCCGGCGGGGGCGATGAAGTCACGCATATGAACGCACTCCTGCGCTTTGCCTGAACGCCTGCGATTCTACCACCGCTGCTCGGAGCGAACAACGTGCCGAGGGCTGCGCTACGCGCGTTCCTCGGCGGGCTGCTCCGTCGCCGCGAGGCGCTGCTTGCGGGCCTTTGCGACGTCGCCGTCGGTGATGAGGAAGTACAGCTCCGGCAGCAATCCCTTCAGGCGGTAGTACACCTTGCCGACGAAGCCCGGGATCACGAGATACCGGCCCTTGTCCACAGCGGCCACGATCTCCCTCGCCACGAACTCCGGCTGCACCGCCGCCATGTTGCCGCACACCTTGTCGGTCTCGGCGGGACGCAGCGACTTCTCGAGCGCGAGGCCGGGCGTGTCGACGTCCGGCGGGCACACCACGGAGACCTTAATGCCCAGCGGCAGCATCTCGCCGCGAAGTGCCTCGGAGAAGCCGATGACCGCGAACTTCGCAGTCGAGTACGCCGTGTAGCCGAACACCCCCATGAAGCCGGCGACGGACGCCACGTTCACGACGTGGCCCGATCCACGGGCGATCATCGAGGGCACCACCGCGCGGCATGCGTACATCATGCCGAGGACGTCGATCTCGAGGTGCTGGCGGAACCACTCCTCGGGCATGGACTCGAAGTAGCCGGGCAGGAAGATGCCGGCCGAGTTCACCAGAACATCAGGCGTGCCCAGTTCGCGACCGACCGCGTCGAACACCGAGAACACGCGATCGCGGTCCACGATGTCGCACTCGTAGACGGTGACGCGCTGGTCCGCCTCGCGGCGCGACGCCTCGACCTCGGCGCGTGCGGCTTGAAGGCGCTCGGGATTGCGGGCGATGAGCGCGACGTCGGCGCCTTGTGCGGCGAACGCCTTCGCCGTCGCCAGGCCGATCCCCGACGAGCCGCCTGTCACCGCGACGATCTTGCGAGCCATGTTCGGTCCTCCCCTGCTCGTGCCGGCGTGCCGGCCCTAGTCCTCCTCGCGACCCTCGCCGGTCGGCCCCCCCTGCTCACCGGCGAACTCCGCGAACACCTCCTCGGGTGTCGGTCGCTCGCCACGGGTGATCCGCACGAGCAGGTCCGAATCCGCGATCGTCTCGAAGATGGCCTTCCGCGCGGTCGAATCCTCCACGCGCTCCATCACCAGCGGCCGCATGTGGCCGAGGAGCCGCACGTAGATCTCCCACTCGTCACCATACTCGAGAGCGAGCCAGCGGCGAATCCGCTTGGCGACCGCGGGCGCCGCGCCGCCGGTGGAGATGGCGATCTGCAGGGGACCGCGTCGGACGACCGAGGGGACGATGAAGTTGCACAGCTCGGGGACGTCCACGACGTTGACGAGCTGTCCTCGGCCCTCGGCCTCGGCGTGGACCGCTCGGTTGACCTCTTCGGAATCGGTCGCGCAGATCACGAGGAATGCGCCCTCGAGGTCGCCGCTCGCGTATCCGCGCCACTCGATCGTGATGCGCTGGTCGTCGCTCAGCTCGTGGAGCAGTTCGGTGACCTCGGGGGCGATGACGGCGACATCTGCACCGTAGCGCAGCAGCGTTCGCACTTTGCGCTCCGCTACGGGACCCCCGCCTACAACGACGGCAAGGCGGCCGGTCAGGTCGAGGAAGATGGGATAGTGCGGCGTGTCGTAGTCCGCCATCGCCGAATCCTAGGCGAAGCCGGTGAGCGGGCCTGGCGCCACCCGGACTACCACGAAGAGGATGATCACGACCATGAAGCCCGCGAGCGCGAGGTAGGCGGCGCCGCGTGTCGAGAGCGTGCCGCGGTAGCGCAGGTAGAGGTACACGCCGAAGATCAGCCACACGACGCCCGCGACCATCACACGCGGGTCGAGCCACCAGTTGCCATGGAGCTTGTCGACCGCGCGAAGCACGCCGAGGAGCAGTCCCGCAGTGTACGTGGGGTACGCCCAAATGACGGCGGTGTTGGCGAGGGCATCGGCCTGGCCGAGCGACGGCAGGCGCTTGAGGAGCACCGAGGTGTGGTGGCGCTTGAGCTGCGTTTCCTGAACGAGGTAGAGGATCGACGAGCCGGCGGCGACCGCGAACCCGGCGTTGGCCAGCGCGAGCAGCGTGACGTGGATGCCGACGAGCCAACCCTGCACGATCGGCTTGACCGACGCCGCGGGGCCGACGATCTGCGCTGTCACGAGCGCGACGACCGCGACGGGCAGCAGCAGCGTGCCGAGCACCTTCACCTTCACGAGGTGCTCGACCACGAAGTACACGGCGACGAGTCCCCACGCCGCGAGCAACAGCGAGTTGAACGGCCCGGCCACCGGGAAGCGTCCCGTCGCGATCCATCCGAAGATGATGGCCGCGGTCTGGAACAGGAATCCCGCGCCCGTGAGGAACGTCGCGTACCAGGAGATCACGCGCCGCTTCTCAAGGAAGTAGTAGACGTAGAGGACCGTGGCGCCGGCATAGAGCGCCATCGCGAACCACATCGCGATCAGTTGCGCCTGCTGCATCAACGCCTCCTCCTCGGCGGTAGGACGTCCCGTTGGACAAGTGTAGCCGAACGCGCCGACATGCGACGCGCCCGGCTAGGGGTGTTGCGGAGCGTGCGGGGTTACGCCTGCGCCGAGCGGCGCTCGACGGATTCCTCGACCACGGCGAGCTCGCGCTGCACGCGGCCGAGCCGACGCAGCACGAAGCCGATGTAGACGACGAGCGCGGCCCACAGGATGCCGTACGCGGCGATCACGTAGGGCGCGGCCGGCAGAACGAGCGAGTAGATCTGCTGCATCTCGGAGTTCATCGGAAAACCTCCCCTTCGAGGCTGATTAGTCTTCTAGCGCCGCTTTGAGCGTCTCGAGCCGTTCCCGCGTGACCTCTTCGCCCATACGCAGTCGGAAGATCGCGTACCCCAGCATCAGCATGCCGATCTGGCCGATGATGAACGTGAGGAGCATCGGGGGCTCGAGTCCGCCGCTCTTCAACACTACGGGGTGGAAGCCCGACGGCACGAGGCGCGTGATCGCGAACGATATCGGAGCGTCGATGAACGCCAGGATGCCGAAGACCGCCGCGTAGACGGCCCGGCGCTCCTCGTCCTCCACGGAGCTGCGGAGCACGAAGTACGCGATGACGAGCAGCGTCATGATGAAGTACGTGATGAGCCGCGGCTCCCAGACCCACCAGGCGCCCCACTCGAACTTCGTCCACAAGTCGCCCGTGATGAGCGTCAGGACGACGAATACGAGCGTGACCTCGGTCGCGACCCGCGCCTTCGTGTCGAACTCCTTGCGCCGCGTCATGAGGAATCGCACTCCGTAGAACGCGGTGAAGAAGAACACGAGGAAGCTCGCCTCGGCCACCGGCACGTGGAAGTAGAAGATCTTCTGCGCGAAGTCGATACGGCCGTCGCGGAACAGCGACGGCGGCGCGTAGAAGAACGCCATGAAGAATGTGACCGTGGTGATGAGCCCGCCAAGGCCCAGGAACCACATGGTCAGCCTGTTCTTGGTCACTCCCGTGACTCCCCTTCCATGTCTTCGGCGAGCAGTCTCGCCGCGATTCGACGAGGCCCTACGCGCCGATGATGAACTCGTAGAGCGCGTACGCCGCGAGCAACATCAGTACGTCGTAGCCCGCCATGATCCCGATGCCCTGCCAGAACTGCTGCGTCGCCCCCATTCCGCCGAGGATGGCGGCCGAGGATGACGACACCGCCGGCAACAGCAGCGGATACATCAGCGGGATGAACAGCAGCGCCAGGACGAAGTCCTTGCCCGTCGTGTTCACGGACATCGTAGCGAGCAACGTGCCGACTCCGGCGATACCGATCGAGCCGAGTACCAGCGCGAACAGCAGTTGCCACAGCGTGGTGAAAATCGGCACCGACGCCGGTCCGCCCCCGCTCAGGAACAGGAACCAGAACACCGGCAGCGAGATGATCTCCACCACCATGAGAAAGACGAAGTTCCCGACCGCCTTGGCGAAGAAGATGATCGGCCGGTCGATCGGCGAGAGCAGTAGCGCGTCGAGGACGCCCTGGTCCTTCTCGTGCACGAGCGAGCGGTTGAGGCCGAGCATCGAGGTGAACACGAACGCCAGCCACAGCAGGCCGGCTGCGATCAGCCGCACGTTGAACGCCGACCCCGTCTGCGACAGCGCGACCTGGTAGATGACCATCGTGAGCAACGTGTAGAGGCCCATGGACGTGAGCATCTCTTTGGTGCGCAGCTCCATGACGATGTCCTTGCGGAGAATCGCCTTGAACTGCCGCCACGACAGCGCCGCGCCGGTCATGTGCGCCTTCACCTCGGCCACGTCACGCCACCCCCGACCCGACGGTGGCCCGATACAGCGCGGCGAACTCCTCGGGATCGATGCGCTCCCGTGGCTCGAACAGCACGACCTTGCCCTTGGCGAGGATGAGCGCGTGGCTGCACAGCTCGAGACCCTTGGCGAGGTCGTGGCTGACCATCACGAACGTGTGCTGCTCGCGGATCTGCGCGATGAGCGAGTCGAGGATGTCCATCGCGTGCGGATCGAGGCCCGAGTACGGCTCGTCGAGGAACACGACGTCCGGGCGGTGCAGCAGTGCCCGAGCGATCGACAGGCGCTGCAGCATGCCGCGCGAGAACGTGCGCACCGGGTCGAGCCGACGATGGTCGAGCTCCACCGACGCGAGCAGTTCACGGATGCGTTGCTTCGGGTCGATCACGCCGTACATGTCGGCGAAGAACTCGAGGTTCTCCTCGGCGGTGAGGTCCGGGTAGAGCAGCGGGTTGTGGCTGATGAGGCCGATACGGCTGCGCAGATCGACCGCATCCTTCACGACGTCGAGCCCGCAGATCTTCGCCGTGCCCTTGCTGGGCGACGTGAGGGTGGTCAGCACCTTGACGAGCGTGGTCTTCCCCGCGCCGTTCGGGCCGAAGATCGACAGGAACGCGCCCGCAGGCAGCGTCAGGTCGACGCGATCCAGCGCCTTTCGCGCGCCGAACGCACGAACCAGCCCCTGGACCTCGACCGCATTCCCGCTGCAAACGTCCGCCATCTACGACCTACGCCAGATTCCGCTGCTTCGGGAATGCTGCGATGGTGGTTCCGAGGATCATCAGCACGAAGCCCAGCCACGTCCAGGAGATCAGCGGGTTGATCTTGATCTCCATCGACAGATTGCCCGCCTGCGTGGTGCCCTCGAAGATCGTGAACACGTCGCGTAGCGGCTCCACGTGGACGTCGGCGTTCAGTCTCGTCTGCCCCTGGATCGCGAACTGCAGGAGGCCCGGCGCCGAGGTGCCGACCGTCTTGCCGTTACGCTGCACGTCGAACAGCGCGTTCGCCGTGACGTCCTGGTTCGGCAGCGTGCGCTGGTCGAGGCCCTTGAACACGAACGTGTAGCCCGCCACCGTGAACTTCGACCCCGGCGTGTTCGGGATCTCCTTCTTGACGTCCTGCACGTACATCGTCGATCCGATCAGACCGACGAGGATGATGCCGATACCGAGGTGCGTCAGGTAGCCACCGGACTGCGAGCGAGCCTTCGTGATGAGGTTGACGAACGCCGTACCGGCGCCCTCGCCGCGGGCCGCAGCCCGCTTCCGCGTGCCGTCGATGAACAGCCAGATCGGCATGACGATCGCGAACGCGGCCACGATCAGGCCGATGATCGCCTCGGCGTGGTCGACGTTCGGAATCGCACCAGCGGCGATCTGGTAGTTCGGCAACAGGGTAGTCCACCAGGTCAGCAGCAAGACGCCCGCGAGGACGACCGCGGCAACGAAGGGGATCTTGACCCGGTCCCACAAGGTCGCGCCCTCGGTGCGGCGCCACGACAGTATCGGGCAGAACACGAGGATCGCCACGTAGAGGATGCCGACCGGACGCGAAATCGCGTCGTAGGTGGCGCGCCCGTACGTCGCCCCACCGAACGCGGGCGAGAGCGTGAGTCCGGCGACCACTGCCGCCGCGACCAGCATCAGCACGTTGTTGAAGTAGTACGCGCTCTCTCGGGACACCATCGAGTCGAATTCGTCGTTGCCGCGGAACTCCTGGCTGCGGACGAGCAGTCCGACGATGCCGGCCGCGAGCGCGGCCAGCATGATGAACAGGAACAGGTAGAGCGACAGCGGGTCCTTCTCGAACGCGTGCACCGAGCTGATGACGCCGGACCGCGTGATGAACGTACCGAGGATGACCAGCACGAACGTCACGGTGGCCATGAGAACGGACCACTTCTTGAAGCCGTCTCGTCGTCGATAAACGGTGAAGCTGTGTATCAAACCGACGCCGGTCAGCCACGGCAGCAGCGACGCGTTCTCGACCGGGTCCCACGCCCAGTAGCCACCCCAGCCCAGGACGACATACGCCCAGATAGCGCCGAGCCCGATACCGATGCCGAGGAACAGCCACGAGAAGACCGTGATGCGATCGCACAGCTCGACCCAGCGCTTCGAGGGGTCGTTGACGATGAGCGCGGCGATCGCGAATGCGAACGGGATGGTGAGGCCGGCGTAGCCGAGGAACAGTGTCGGCGGGTGCAGGATCATCGCCCAGTGCTGCAGCAGCGGGTTCATGGCCAGTGCGTTGATCGTCTGCGGCGAGCCGTCGCTGAAACGCAGCAACTGACCTGCTTGCTGGATCGTGCCGTCGGCGAGGACGGTCACGGCCTTGAACGGGTTGTTCTTGTCGATGAACAGCGACGCCAGGAAGAGCCCCTGCACGCAGTTGGTCACCATGAGCGCCATGTTCGAGAGCCGATCGGTCACCTGGAGACGCTTGTAGGCGACGTACCCCGCGAACAGCGACAGCAGCCACGCCCAGAAGAGCAGCGATCCTTCTCGGCCTGCCCACATGCCCGACAGCTTGTACAGCCATGCGAGGCTGCTGACGTCCGTCGAGCGGTTCTCGATGACGTACAGGAAGCTGAAGTCGCTACGGAAGAATGCGGTCACCAGCACGACGACCGCGAGCGTGAGTCCTCCAGTGATCGCGAAGGTAGCGAGATAGCCGATGTTGGTGACCGACTCGCCTTCGCGCTCCCCCGCTCGGTCGCCCAGCAGGAGCGAACCGATGGACACTAGCGCCGCGACGAACGCGAGCGCCATCATCACCAATCCGAGCGTGGTCACAGCGTCTCCACTCCTCTTCGGTCGGGCGACATCGCCCGACGCGCTACTTCGCCAGCGAAACCTCGGTCGCCGCGAACGTGCCGTCCGTGCCCAGCGTGCCGCCGATGACGAGCGACGCGCCGTCCTTGAAGCCGTTCGGCGTTGCCTTGGTGAACAGCACCGGCAGCTCCTTGCCGCCCGTCGGGTCGGCCGTGAGTACGAAGCGCGGCGATTCGCCGGCCGCCTTCAGCGACCCGGCCTTCACGTAGCCCGTGACTCGCACGAATCGGCCGGTCGCTGCAGCCTTCTCGGCCAGCAGACCGGGGATCGTCTCGGCGCTCGTCTTGGACGAGTACTTGTCGGGACACTTCGTGAGCATGTCCTCGGCATCGATGGAGTGATCCGCCTTGAGTACGCCGGTGATGATCGCGACCGCATCGTCGCCGAAGGTGCTCGGCGCGCCCTTGCGGTATGTGATGTCCAAGGTCGGCCCGGTGGTCTTGCCCTCGTCGCGAATCTGGAAGACGAGCGGGTTGGACTTCTTGTCCCACGAACCCGGGACGACCGCGCCGGTAACCTTGATGCGCTTGCCGACGAGCGACTTGTCGGAGGTCGCCTGCGACACCGACTTCGAGTAGGCGGCGCCGCCGTTGCGGCTGCTCGCGCCGAAGAAGATCGCAACAATGACGATGAGGATGATGGCCGTAACGCCTACGAGCCTGTTCCTCGCCCGATTATTCACCTGCACTCAGCTCCTAACATCACGCAGCGTCGCGCGTGCGCGGTGGGAACGACGGCAGTCTAAGTGGTCGGTTTCGCGCTGATTCGCGCGGAGACGCACCGCTACTGTCGCCTGCCTGCCTGAACGTACGAATCATAGCATCAGCCGATAGGTCCGACAAATGATTCCGGACCATGCGGCGGACCTGAGACGGATGAGCAAACGCAATGCCTATCAACCGCCCTGGGACCAGCGGAAAGACCTGTTCGCGAACGCGAGTCTCCGCCATCAGCTAGAGCAGTGACGCATCCTGGAGCACGGCTCGTATCTGCGCTTCCGTGACTGCCGCAGGATCGAAGGTCACGCGGAGGGTCGGCCCCTGCGCCTCGACGGTTGCGGAATTCAGGCCGGGCAGCGTCGCGAGGACGTCGAACACGTGCGTGGCCCCGTGGGAGATGTCGCCGCCCTCGATCTTAACGGTGAAGGTCGCGGAGCTCTTCGGCTGGGCACTGCCGAGCGTCCGCGTGACGCTCGTCTTCGAGGACACCGTGACACCGGGCCCGCGAGAAGCCAGCGCGATCAAGCCGAACACGACGCCGAGCACCAGCACCGTAATGATGAACTGCGGCGACGCGAGCGGTGAGCGGGTCGGCCTGCTCCGCATCGGCGCACGTTCCGTGCCTGCCTCGGCTTCTGCAGCAGCCCGCGAAGCGCCACGCGTGGGCAACGCCTGCTCTGCAGGGCTGGGGACGCGTCGAGAACGCGTCTTGCTGCCGACCACAACCGCCGCAAAAGCGAATCCAGCGGCAACCAGTGCCAGCACGAATATCAGCGCCGTGGAGGTCGTCGGAGTCCCACCTGCGGGAGCTTGGGCGACGGCCGCAGGCCGATAGGTCAGCTCAGCTGACAGCTGTTGACCGGGCTTCACGTCGCGTCGCTCGAGCAAGTAGACCGAGGATCCGCTAGCCGCATCGGGCGCCATGCCGGCGGTCGCGGTCGAGACCGCTGAACCGTCGGGCGGCTGCAGCCCCAGGCGGACGACCCCGACGCGTGCTGCGGCCGTCCAGCTCAGCGCGAGCGTCTTGCTCCCGTCGGGGTTCGTGGCAGCGCCAGGCAAGGACATCTCGACCTGCCCGGTGCGCACCTTCGTGAGAACGAACACGACGAGGTCGTAGCCTTCGCCGTGCTCGATCGTGTACTGGGCGTCCGGGTCCTTCGACGGATCCCCGCCGAGGATCTCGCCTACCCAGTACGGCGATGCGCCCGCAGGCACCGGCACGGCGATCTTGGCCGGCAGTTTGGTCCCCGGCGACACGTCGGCGGCGATGGAGAGGGTCACCCCCTGCTCACCTTGCTGTTCATGCATGCCGACGCGAACCGCATCGAATGCCGTCGCTTTAGTCGGGGCAGCGAAGGCAACGGCAGGAACCAGGGCGAGCGCCACCACGAGAATCGACAGCCGCTGAAGACGGCGCAGAGCTGAGAACATTTGAACCTCCCGATAGCCGAACCGGACGAGACGCCGGCCCGATCAGATCAGGAGCGCGAAGCGAGGCGCGAGGGGGCGAAACGTGTGGCTCGACCTATCGAGCATCGAGAACGAGCGTTCCGGGAGCGCCGTGGCCAACACGACGGCAGCGGACACTGCGACGACCGCAGCAATCAACCGTGACTGCAGGGACGCCGGGATGCCGTGTCCGCAGACGGCGCCAGCGAGCGCCTCGCCGAACAGCGGCGCCACGAGCACAACGAGCAGCAAGAGCGCCACCGATAGGAGTGAGCTGCGTTTCATCGGATCCTCACGTCAGTCATCGGGGTGCACTCGTGCAACTGCTGTGCCGCTTGTCGTGCCCGGCCGCTGCAGCCACTGCACGTCGGGCGCGAACCCGACCTCGCGAAGAATCGCGAGGTACTCCTCGGGACGGAGTGCGGCTTTCGCACCACGCAGCGCGACCATCGTCGCTTCCATCACGTTCGTACCGAACGAGCGGCCCTCGAGTCGGGGCGTCGACGTGACCAGGAGCTCCACACCGCGCTCGCGTAGGAACGCCACGTCCGCGGCGGTCGTCGTGTTCGTGACCACCCACTTGCCCCTCATGTCCTCGGGCATGAACTTGCGCACGTACTTGTAGTCGCCCGTGATGATGTCGGCCCAGCGGTAGAGGTCGCCGTGCTTGTCGACCGTGCCGCTCTCGTGGTCGTCCTCGGTGGGGTAGAGCAGCTTGAACGGCAGCTGGCTCACGACCGGCGCGAGCGTGCGGATGAACGCGATGAGCGCGACCCAGCGGTGGATGATCAGCGGGATGCCCAGGGCGTACAGCAGATCGCCGTACGCCATGTCGCATCCGGCGCGGTAGAACGCCTCCGTCATGCCCCAGCGGTCGACCGCAGAGGTGACCAGCACCTTCTTGCCCGCCAACGTGAGGCCGAGGTCCTCCTGCAGGAACCGTGCGACGTCTCCCTCGACCGCGCCCTTGAGGCCCGACCCGTCGACGATCGGCGTGCGCTGAACGGCCTGCCCGAACCGCTTGCCGTCGCGGAAGTAGTAGTCGCGTCCCGCAGCGTGGAGGAACAGGTCGATGCCGCCGAGCCCGAACGCGTCGACCTTCCCGTCAAGCTCGCGGAGTCGCGCGACGGCGCGGTCCATGTCGCCGTCGGTGCCCTCGCGTCTGATGCGGAACCGCTCCCCCAGCAGGTCGATCTCGACTTCGTGGTCGCGCTTCGAAGAACCGATCGAGACGCTGACTACTTGCTTGATAGGTCCCACCTCCGGGGAGCGTTGCTGGCAGTCTCGGCAGAATCTCGGCCACGGTGGGCACCAGACTGCGCAGCCTCGGCAATGACGGTCTCGAGCAGCGCGGATAGCTCTTCGAGGTCGACCTCCACATCGCGGCGCAGCGGCGAGTGGCCGAGCGGGATGCCGACGACCTCCCGGCCCAGGATCTTTTCGACGGTGCGAATACGCCAATCCGAGGCGAGCAGCACGATGACGTCGAAGTCCCGCAGCTGCGCGAGCACCTCGAGCACTTGGTTGAACAGCTTCGCCGCCGGCGCGGACTCGAGGCCCTCGCGCTCGGTCTGCGACAGCACGACGGTGAGGTCGAGGGCTTTCTCCTCGGCGAGGGAACGAACTTCGTCCGCGTTGGCCACGGGGAACGCGACCAGGGCGACTTTCGGGCCGCGGCGGATCTCGCCGAGCGACTCGAGGAACGACACGAACGTTCGCTGCACCCCGTGCGCGTGGGCGGCTTCCTCCTGCGTGGCGCCACGCTCACGCTCCGCGAGGATGTCGCCGACGATGCGCGTCAGCTTCTCGCGGGACACGACCTTGTCACCGATACGGTAGAGGCGCATAGAGACCCTCGCTTGATGAACCCCCGGTTGCCGGACCTGGGAGGAGTATACAGCCGAGGGCGGAGCGATGGGCCGCTTCCCGCTACCGGTTCAGCTCCCAGATCGCCATCAGGCCTTTGAGCGTCAGGTCCGGGTCGACATGCTCGATCGTCTCGCACAGTGGCGCCATTCGTTCGGCCAGGCCGCCCGTTGCCACGACCGCGGTGTGCGTCCCCAGCTCCTCCCACGCGCGGCGCACGAGACCGTCCACCATCGCCGCCTCGCCGAGGAGCAGCCCCGACTGCACGCTCTCGCGCGTATTGCGGCCGATGACGCGATCGGGCGCCTCGAGGTCGACCTTCGAGAGTCGGGCCGCCCGCGAGAACAGCGCATCGGCCGACGTCTCGACCCCTGGAGCGATCGCGCCGCCGAGGTACGCGCCGTCCTCGGTCACGACATCGATCGTGGTTGCGGTGCCGAAGTCGATGACTATGACGGGACCGCCGAAGTCGCGGAAGGCTGCGACCCCGTTGACGATGCGATCGGCACCGACCTCGTGCGGGTTCTCGTAGCGGATCGGCATTCCGGTCTTCACGCCGGGCCCGACCACCATCGGCGCCTGGCCCGTCGCTCGCTGCGCAACCTCCTCGTACGCGAGCGTGAGCTGCGGCACGACGGACGACACGATCACGCCCGCAACGTCGCTCCAGGAGCGGCCATCCACCGCGAACAGCGCGGAGATCTTCACGCGGATCTCGTCGGCAGTGAGCGACGGATCGGTCGACACGCGCCAGTGTCCGGCGAGCACGCCGCCGCCGAACAGGCCGAGAACGGTCTGCGTGTTGCCTACGTCGACGGCGAGGATCACGTTGCTCCCTTTCGTTTACAGGTGCGTGACGGCGATGACGCGACGATGACGGTGCCACCCGGGGTGCCCGACGGTGCTAGAATCCCTGTGGATAACTGCCCGGTTCACACTCGCCCGTCCCCCGCGCTTCGAGGAGGTCTTGATGGGCACCCCACGTCTACTCGTTGTCGATGATGAGGACTCCATCCTCCAGTTCGTATCGTACAACCTCAAGAAGGAAGGCTACGAGGTCGTCTGCGCCCACGACGGCGACTCGGCACTCGAGCTGTTCGACCGCGACCCGTTCGACCTCGTCGTTCTCGACATCATGCTGCCCGGCGCCGACGGCTACGAAGTGTGCAGACGCCTGCGCGCCAAGCACGATGTTCCGGTGCTGTTCCTGTCGGCCCGCGACACCGAGCTCGACAAGGTCGTCGGCTTGGAGATCGGCGGCGACGACTACCTCGCCAAGCCGTTCGGCATCCGCGAGCTGCAGGCGCGCGTGAAGGCGCTGCTCCGCCGGGCCACCCCAGCGCAGTCGCAGGACCGTCCCGCCGAGGAGATCCTCGAGGTCGCCGGTATCCGCCTCGACGAGGGCGCCCACGAAGCCACGCACGACGACGTGCTCATCGATCTCACGCCGCGCGAGTTCGAGCTGCTGGCGTGCCTGATGCGCCACGCCGGCAAGGTGCTTTCGCGCGAGCAACTGCTGCGGCAGGCGTGGAACTGGCAGTACCTCGTAGAGACGAAGACCGTCGACACCCACATCAAGCGGCTACGCGACAAGCTGGCCGCTGCCGAGGTGAACCCGGCGGTCGTCGAGACCGTCCGTGGGTACGGCTACCGCCTCTGCGCCCAGGCGTAGCACGCATGCTCCGCTCGTCCATTCGCTCCCGCCTGCTCGCATCGCTGCTGGTCGTGGCGCTCATCGCCGCCGGCGCGCTGTCGGTGTACTTCCTGAAGGAGCTCGAGGGCTTCGCGCTGCGCAAGCTCGAGGAGCGGCTGAGCGCTGAAGCGCAGGTCACATCGGCGCTACTCGGCAGCGTGTACCAGGAGACCGGCGGGTCGCCGGGTAGCGGCGGAGCGGTCGAACCGCGCGTGCTGGACCGCGCGCTACAGGAGGTCTCGCCGAAGATCGCCTCCCGAATCCGCGTGATCGACGCCCACGGCCGCGTCGTGGCCGACTCCTACACCTCCAAGCCGACGAGCGAGGACTATCGGCGTCGGCGAGAGGTCGAAGAAGCGCTGCACGACCGGTACGGCGCGGCCACGAGGCTGCTGCCTGACGGACACGTCGCGCTCTACGTGACGGCACCGATCAAGGCACGCGGCCGGATCGTCGGGGCCACGTACGCGTCCTCCACGACGTTCTCCATCATCACCCTGCTGCGCAACTATCGGGAGAAGCTCGTCATCGTGGTCGTGGCGTTCATGATCACGATGCTGCTGCTCACCGAGGTCTTCTCGCGCTGGCTGTCCGCGCCGCTGCGCGAGCTGGCCACAGGCGCGGCCGCATTCGCTCAAGGCAACATGTCGGTTCGCGTGACACCGCGCGGCGCGCGCGAAACACGTGACGTCGCGGACGCGTTCAACCGTATGGCCGCGGAGGTGGACGCCGTGATGACGGAGCTGCGCGCCGAGGAGCGCCGCAAGACGCGGTTCGTCTCGGACGTGAGCCACGAGCTGCGCACGCCGCTCACGGCGATCCGCGGCGCTGCGGAAACGCTGCTCGACGGCGACGTCGACCAAGCGGACGCCGAGCGCTTCCTCTCGACCATAGTGCGGGAGTCCGACCGCCTCGCTCGGCTCGCGAACGACCTGCTGAGCCTCCAGCGCATCGAAGGCGCGACCGGTGAGCTCCCACTGCGTCGCATCGACCTCGCCGAGATCGCCGCCCGCGCGGTCGGCGCGCTCGCACCGCTGCTCGACGAGCGCGAGATCCGCGTGGAAGTCTCCGGCGAGGGCGCGAAGGTCCTCGGCGATGCGGACCGGCTGCAGCAGGTGGTGGCGAATCTGGTGGACAACGCGTCGCGCGTCTCGGCGCGGGGGTCGACCGTCCGCCTGGAGCTTCAGCGCGAGGGCCGCGACGTCGGCCTCTCCGTGCTCGACGACGGTCCCGGCATCCCCGATGACGCGCTCCCCCACCTCTTCGAGCGCTTCTTCCGCGCACAGCCGAGCCGCGACCGTTCGACCGGTGGCGCCGGCCTGGGCCTGTCGATCGCCAAGGCGATCGTCGAGGCGCACGCGGGCCGGATCGAGGCGTCGAATCGCGCCGAGGGAGGCTGCCGGTTCACGGTCTGGCTGCCGATGATCGAGCCGGACGCGCCCTCGGAAGCCGCCTCCTAGCCCAGCCCCACGCCCGCTCGGCGCAGCGCGTTCGCCACCGCGACCGCGGCTACCGCCTTCGCGACGTCGAGCGCGAGGAAGGGCGCCACGCCGACGAGGAACGCCTTGCCAGCCGACAGGTGCACGACCGCCGCGAGCTGCGCCCAGCCGACGAGGTAGATGGCGGTGAGCACGACGACCACCGCGATCACGTCGCCCACGAGGCCCCTCACGCGGGTACGCACGAGCGCGCCGAGCACCACGCCCATCAAGAAGCCGATGAGGTAGCCGCCGGTCGGGCCGGCGAGCACGCCGATGCCGCCCGCCGGCCCCGCGAACACGGGTATGCCGGCCGCGCCGACGAGCAGGTAGACCGCGAGCGCGGCACCTGCCGCGACGGGTCCGAGGATGAGCGCCGCCAGGAGCACGACGAAGACCTGCAGCGTGACGGGCACGACGCCGATCGGGATGTTCCAGTACGCCACGGACATGAGCAGGGCCGCGAGCAGCGCAGCCGTCACCATCTCGCGCGTCGTCATCCGTCCGGCACGCATCCCGGGTCTCGTCTCGATCACGCGGGGCCTCTCTCGTGTGCTGCTAGTTGTCGGTGGTAGGCCGTGCGTCGTCAGTCCCGGTCGGCCGCAGTCCCGCCAGGTCGGCCAGTCGCCCGGCCACGACCGGCTCGCTCCAATCGCCCGGCTCCTCGCCGTAGGAGCGCAGGATCGCGTCGGCGACCTGACGGCGCGCCTCAGGCGTGAGGCCCGCCCGTCGCCGCAGGTAGTCGCGCGCCAGCAACGTCCTCGGCGTGGCGTCGCCGCCTTCGAACGTGGCGGACAGCTCGCCCGTGTCCCGCACGACCACCGTGCCGGCCGCCATGTCGCCAAGGCGCTTGTGCCGCTTGGTGAGCAGGATGCACGCCACCCCGATCGCGTAGGCGCTGGGCAACAGGTCCACGAGGCGCAGCAGGTTGCGCACGACGACGTCGAGCAGGTTCGGCCGGCTGCCGTCGTCACGAACGACCCGAATGCCGACGATGCGCTTGCCCGGCGTCCGCCCGTTCCCGCCCCCCTCGCCGACGAGGAAGTAGCCCCACACGGTGACGAACACCACCACGCCCGTGCCGGCGACAAGCCAGGTGATCGCGACTTCCGCGAACCTGATGTTGGCCGCCGCCAGTCCGCGCCAGATGAGCCACGCGACCGCGATCTCGGCGACGATGAGCAGCGAGAGGAAGACGAGGTCGAGGAACGCGGCCACGCCCCGGGAGCCGATGTCGGCGAGGTCGAACGCGAACGAAACGGACTCCGGCGTTTCCACCGACAGCCGCTCGACGGTCTCGAGCTCCCCCATCCCACACCTCCCCGCCAGTCGTCGCGACGAATGCGCCAATGATACGGGTTGGCGCGTGCGCAAAGCGAGGCGCGCCGCGAACCGCCGCGATGTCAGTGGCGCATGCTAGCATCGACTGACGTCGAAGCGGGAGGTGTCGGTGGAGGAGCGCGAGTTCGTCGCAGGGTCGCGGGAGGCGTGGGAGCGTCTCGCACACACAGTCGCGATCGCGCGGAAGCAGGGCGTGTCGCGCCTCGATGTGCCGACGCTGAAGACGATGCACGAGGACTACCGCCGAGCGGCAGCCGACCTCGCGTACGCGCAGACGCACTTCCCGCGGTCCGAGACCGTGCTGTACCTGAACCGCCTGGTCGCACAAGCGCACGGCGAGCTGTACGGCGGCGCGCCGAATCGCGTCGGATCGCTGTGGCGATTCCTGTCGCGCGACTACCCGCAGCTCGTGCGCAGCCGGTGGCGGCCCATCGCTGTGTCCGCCGCGCTGCTGTTCGGCGCGATGCTCCTCGGCTTCCTGCTGGTGTACGTCGACTACCCGCTCGCCCGCGTGTTCCTGCCGCAGCAGTTCCAGGAGGGCGTGGGCGACGCGGCCGAGCGCGGCGCGCGCACCTCGCTGCCCGAAGCGCCGCTCGCGTCGGCCGCCATCACGGTGAACAACATCGAAGTCGCGTTCCTCGCGTTCGCCGGCGGGATGTCGTTCGGCGCGCTCACCGTGTACGCGCTCATCATGAACGGCCTGCTCGTCGGCGCGCTGTCGGGCGTATTCACGAAGGGCGGACTCTCGCTGCTGTTCTGGTCGCTGATCGTGCCGCACGGCTCGCTGGAGCTGCCCGCCATCGTGCTCGCCGGCGCCGCCGGGCTGCTGCTCGCGAGCGCGCTGTTGTTCCCGGGCGACCTCCGGCGAGGGGCCGCGCTGCGCGCCGTCTCCGGCGACGCGGGACGCCTCGTTCTCGGCGTGATACCGCTGCTGATCGTCGCGGGGTTCATCGAAGGCTTCCTCACGCCGCGCGGCTTCGACCCCACGCTGAAGCTCGTGTTCGCCGCGCTGGTCGGCGTGCTGTTCGTGCTGTGGGTCACCCTTGCCGGCCGCAGCCACGTCCCTGCCGAGCAGGCGGCGGAGTAGCTACAGCCGCCCCCGCGCCTTGATCTCGAGGTAGCGGTTCACCGCAGCGACCGACAGCTCGCTCGGATCGACGTCGAGAGCGAGCGCCCCGGCGGCGGACAACACGCCGAGGGCGGCAGCCTTGTCGCGCAGGATGTCCTCGGCAACCGCAGCCGCGAACGCATCCGACTCGGTTCGCGCCGCTGCCCGAGCGCGCGCCTCGATCGCGCGGTCCCGCTGCGTGAGCACGAGCGGAAGATGCTTGGTGGTGATCGAGCTGAGGACGCGGAGCAACCGCCGCGACGGCTCGGTGCCCAGGACGTCCGTGAACAGCACGACGAGCGAGCGCTTCGTGAGCTTCGCGGCGAGGAAACGCAGCGCGCGCTCGTAGTCGGGCTCCTCGACGCGTGCCTCAACCGCATACAGCGCTTCGAGGATCGCGAGGAACTGGCGGTGCCCCTTGCGCGGCGGGAGGAAGGCTTCGACGTCGCGTCCGAACACCACGAGGCCGACGAGATCGCCGTTCGCAACAGCGAGGTACGCCAGCAGCAACGCCGCGTTGGCCGCGCGGTCGAGCTTGGACAGGCCGCCGGCCGCGGGCGTCATGAGACGGCCGGCGTCGAGCGCGATCACGATCGTCTGGCTGCGCTCGACCTCGAATTGCCGCACGACGGGGTCGGCTCGGCGGGCTGTGGCTTTCCAATCGATGTCGCGGTAGTCGTCGCCCGGGCGGTATTCGCGGAGCGACTCGAACTCCATGCCCGCCCCCGCGAGGCGTGCCTGCCGAACGCCCATCTCCAGCAGGCTGCCCTTCCTGGCGAGTAGCGCGTACGAGCGAACCGCGGTGATGTCCGGGTAGACGCGGACGTCCTCGGCGATGTCGGGCGCGAACTGCCACCCCCCGAGGCCGAGCGGGCCGAGGGAGCGCACGCCAGGGCGGCCGAATCGCCAGCAGCCCCGCGCGGGCGGCGTGAACGAGAGGTCGAGCTCGCGGGCGTCGAACGCGGGCACGAGCAGTGCGGCGCGGCGCTCGCCGACGAAGCCCGGCGGCGGCGTCTCGCGGACTCGCAGGTGCGCGAGCCGCGCCCCGCGGCTGCGGACGTGGAGCACCACGGGGTTCGCGACGCCGATCGACAGTTTCACCGGCAGCTCGCGCGACACGTCGAGCGACTCCGGCGGCACGGCGAGCGAAATGTCACGGCCGACGACGACGAGCCAGCCGACGAGCCACGCCGCCGCGACGAGCCAGGGCAGCCGCCCGGGTGCGAGCAGCGCGGGCACCGCGCCGAGCGCGAGCCACCAGCCCGCGCGCGCGGTGAGGTAGCGGCGCGGACGCGGGCTTCTCGCGGTCGGGCGCGCGGTCGGGCGCGCGGTCGGGGCCGCGGTCAGACGCGCGGTGTCGCGCTGTGTGTCGCTCGCGTCGGTCACCGGGGGACCGGCACCTGCTCGAGCACGTCGTCGAGCACGGTGTCCGCGGCCACGCCCTCGATCTCGACTTCGGCACGGACGATCAGCCGGTGGCGCAGGCACGGACGCGCCATCGACTTCACGTCGTCCGGCGTCACGAAGTCGCGGCCGCCGAGGGTCGCGACCGCCTTCGCCGCGGTGAGCAGGCTCACGCCTGCCCGCGGGCTCGCGCCGAGCGTGAGCGACGGGTGCTCGCGCGTGGCGCGCGAGATCGCGGTCACGTAGGCGAGGATTCCCTCGTCGATCACCACGCCGTCCAGCTCGCTTCGCGCGGCCAGAACGTCCTCGGTGGTCGCCACCTTCCGCATGCCGAGCGCCTCGAGGTCCGCCGACGACGTCCCGCCGCCGAGGTGACGGCGCAGCACCTCTACCTCCTCGGCCTCGGTGGGGTAATCGACCAGCAGCTTCTGCTGGAAGCGGTCGAGCTGCGCCTCGGGCAGCGGATACGTGCCCTCGTACTCGATCGGGTTCTGCGTCGCGACCACGAGGAACGGCGCCGGCAGCAGGTGCGACACGCCGTCGATCGTGACCTGGCGCTCCTGCATCGCCTCCAGCAGCGCCGCCTGGGTCTTCGGCGGTGTGCGGTTGATCTCGTCGGCGAGCACGACGTTCGCGAACACCGGGCCGCGCCGCAGCTCGAACGCGCGGCGCTCGAGATCGAACACGTTCGTGCCGACGATGTCCGCCGGCATGAGGTCCGGCGAGAACTGGATGCGCTTGAACGAGGCGTCGAGCACGTGCGCCAGGCAGCGCGCGAGCAGCGTCTTGGCCGTGCCCGGAACGCCCTCCATCAACACGTGCCCGCCGGTCAGTAGCCCGACCAGCAGGCCGTCCACGACCTCCGTCTGGCCCACGACGGCCTTGCCGATCTCGGCACGCACCGCCTCGGCGAGACGTGTCACCCTCGAGACTTCACCCATAGCTGACCCTCGACCTCCTCCCTGGCGCGGCGCAGCGTCTCCGCCGCCGCGATGAACTCGTCGTTGCCGATGCCGCCGCGCTCGCGAAGCCGCGCGGATGTGGCGAGTGCTTCGATGACGACCGGCCGCCGAGATGCGCCCGTGGCGGCCGTTCCGTACCGACGTACGAGCGCGCGCGTCAGCCCGTCCTCGAGTGACGCCAGCGCCTCCGCCCGCGCGCCGGACTTGCGGTACAGCTCGGCGAGCTGGCCCACGTACGCGGTGGAGCGCGCCGCGGGCAACTCGATCTCGGGAATCGGCTCGCCGAGGCGACGGCCGCGGGCGAGCACCACGACCGCGAGGGCCGCCAGGATCACGAGCACCGCCGCCTGTCCGCGCGACCGCAGCCTCGGCCACAATCCGCCGCCGTGCATGTAGCCGTGGTGGTACTCGTCGAAGTACGTCTGCCGCCCGCCGTTGGTGGCGAGCATGACCGCAATGTCGCCGTTGTCGGCGCGGCCGATGCCCTCGTTCGCCAGCGGTTCGACTGACGCGAGCCACCACACTTCGCCGCGGCCCTCAGCGCGGGACAGGAGCGCCTCACCCGAGATGTCCTTGTAGTGCGCCACCCACGGCGCTCCCGCCGCGAGCAGCCGCGTGCGCCCCGGCGCGAGGCGGCCCGCGTCTTCAGGCGCGGGCATCAGCGGCGCCAGCGTGACCGCACGCGGCGCATCCCCGCCCGGACCGGTCGTCCCCACCTGCTCGCCGAGGACCCCCGCATCGCGACCTGCGAGTACGAGGCGACCGCCCGCACGCACCCACTCGGCGAGGCGGCGCTGCTCGGCGCGGGTGGGCTCGTTGTCCCACGCGTCGTCCGCGGCGGCGATGATCGTCGAGTGGGCGGGGTCGGGCAGATCGTCGAAGCTCTCGAGCGCCTGCGGCCGGGCGCCGAGCTGCTCCAGGTAGCGGCGGAAGGTGCTCAGGCCGTCCGAGCCGCGTGACAACGTTGAGCCAGCCGGCGCGGCCCCGCCGTAGTACTGCTTCGACAGCGCGATGGCGGCGGCGTACATCCCGAGGACCACGACCGCGATCACCACCGCGATCACGAGCTTCTTGTCGAGTCGGCGCCGCATCTACGACGCCTCCCCTCGGCGCGCATCCGCCGCTCGCACGACCTCTGCGTAGCGCACGCAGGCGTCGGCGAAGCCGTCGGCGCCGGGATCGGCGTGGCCGTACCACGCGCGCTCGAATACGCCCGTCAGCACGCTCAGCGGCCGATGCACGAACGGGGCGGGCACGACTTCGGCGAGGAGCTCGCCGTCGGTGCGCGTGCGCGTCTGCGCCACGACCCCGCGCTCCACGAGGTAGCGTGCCGCCCCGCCGAAGAGGGCGCGCACGGCCTCCCGGAAGCGGCCCGACGCCGCGAGATCGTCGGCGTAAGCGAGCGCGTCGGGCGGCAGTCCCTCGGCGGCGGCGACCACCGCGCCGATGTCGCCGCTCCCGGTCCGCCGCGCGTCCGGCGCCACGAGCGACTGGCGCAGACGCACGACGACCCGCCACGCCGTGACGCCGAGGACGCCCGCGAGCGCGATCACGGCGACCCAGAACGCGAGGCGCCACGCTGTCGAGAGCGGTCGTGCCGCGCCCGAGTGCTCGACCGCGCGGCCGAGCCAGTCGAGGATTCCAGCCACCAGTTCGCCGAGCCGCTGCCCGAGGTCGAGGCGATCGCCGCGTCCCTCGGCCAGCATGCGGCGGAGCAGCGCGGGGTCGGTGCGGGTCGAGCCGACGGTCGGCGTCGACGCCTCGATGATCGAGGTGAGCTGGCGCTCGACTGCTACCGCCGCTTCCCGCCGAGCGTCTGCCGTATGCGCGGCGGCTAGGTGGATGGCGAGGCTCTGCACGACGGAGTCGTCGACGTTCACCTCGCCGTTGGGCGTGCGAAGGGTTTCGGTGCCGGGGAGCAGCGCTTGCACGCGCGACGCGACCGAACGCGCCTCCCCCACGCCCACGCCGCCCCGCTCGGCTGCACGCACGGCGGCACGAGCCTCGGTGGCACGCGAGCGGAAGTCACCGACGTCGCGGACGGGTGGTGCCGCGAACGCGTGGGCGGCCACTGCCAGGAGCAGTGCGACGGCGAGGGCTGCGACCGGCAGGCAGCCGGCCGAGCTCGGGCGCCTCACGGGCGTGCGTCCTCGGCGAGATCGGTGGCGCGCAAGAGCAGGTCCATGCCCTCCGAGCGGGACCGGAGGTCGAGGTAGTAGCGGTACCAGCACAGCGCGGTGAACGGGACGCCGACGGCCGTGGCGATTGCGACGAGGACGCCGTCGAGCACGATCCAGCCGACCTGCGGCACCTGAACACTGCCCGCTGCATTCTCGAGAGCAGACACGACCTGCCGCAGGATCGCCGGTGATTCGATCGCCGAGGCGACCCCGAACATCACGAGTCCGACTGCGAGCAGGAACCCGAAGGTGCGCCACCACCGTCCGCGGGTGAGCCGCCACGCGCGGCGCATACCGTCGGTGGGCTTGCAGCCCTCGGCGACCACGATGACGCCCGCGAGCGAGAACCGCACGAACAGCCACAGCGCGAGGAACGGTGCGATCACGATGCCCACGATCGTGAGCGACGTGAGGATGAACGCGGCGCCGGTGGCGAGGTAGACGAGCAGCTCCGCGCCCACGAACGACAGGAACGGCTGCCAGCCCGGGCGCGTGATGCGCCGCGGCTGGACGCGGTGTCCGTAGAGCAGCAGCGGCCCGACCGCCACCACTCCCGCCAGCAGGAACCAGCGCGCGAGCGTGAGGACGGGCAGGATGCCCGTGGCGATCGCCTCGGCGGTCTGGGCCGGCATCAGTGCGCTCGGGATTTGGTCGGGACCGCTCCGCGCGAGTATCGATATGAAGTTGAGCGCGCCGCGCACGTAGAAGACGCGCGCGACGTTCACGACGAGCGCAGCGGGCAGCACGACGATCGCGGCCGCCGTTGCCAGCGCCGCGGGCTGCGCGCGATACAGCGCCAGCGCGTCGTCGAGCAGCGCGCCGACGCCCTTGGGCGAAAGATCGAGATCGGGGCGCATCTCACCCGCTCCGCGTCATGGTCGCAGCGTCACTTCGCCAGCCGCGACCGCTGTCCGTTCGGACCCATTATGGAGCAGCAGCCGCCCCTGGTCGTCGACACCGTCCACACGACCCGACGCCAGCACCGCCCCGGTGGCGTTGCGTACCGCCACCTCGCGACCGCGCAGCGCGTCCCGCGAGCGGTACTCCTCGGCCAGTGCGGCGAAGCCGTCGCCGAGGAAGGCATCGTAGGCCTCCGCGATCCCGTCGAGCACCGCCGCGGCGACGTCCGCAAGGCGCGGCCGGTCGCCGAGGACGTCGTCGAGATAGCCCGCGCCGGCAAGCGCGCCGGCCGGAGGGCGGTGGACATTGAGGCCGCATCCAGCGACCACCCACTCGACAACGTCGGTCTCGGCCGACATCTCGAGCAGGATCCCCGCGACCTTCGCCGCGCCGTCATCTTGCGCGAGCAGGACGTCGTTGGGCCACTTGAGCAGCGGCGATGCGCCGAGACGCGACAGCCCGCGTGCGACCCCGACGCCGATCGCCAACGCGAGCGGGGACACCGCGGCCGGCGGCAGCGGTGGCCGAAGCACAGCCGAGAGGTAGAGCCCGCCCTGCGGCGAGGCCCAGGTCCGACCGAGACGCCCGCGCCCCGCGGTCTGCTTCGAGGCGACCACAACGGTGCCCTCCGGCTCGCCAGCGCGCGCGAGACGCTTGGCATCGTCGTTCGTCGAACCGGTCTCCACCCCACCGACCAGCCGCCAGCGCGGCGAGCCCGAGGGCGTGGCATGCAGCAGCGGCGAGACCTCCTCGGGCAGCGGAAGGTCGGGTGCCGCGATGAGACGGTAGCCGGAGCCGCGTGTCGCCTCGATTTCGTAGCCGGCGTCACGCAGCGCGGCGATGTGCTTCGCCACGGCAACGCGCGACACGCCGAGATCCGCGGCGAGCGCCTCGCCGGAAACGCCGGCGCCCGCGGCCGCTTTGAGCGCGGCTAGAATCGCTACGCGGCGGTCGCTAGCGGGGGTCATCGGCGTGCTCCGAGGCCACGGCCTGCTCGATCGACGCCTGCTCGACGAGTTCTTCGTCGCGGTGCCGTATGTAGCGGCGGCGACCCCACAGTGCGGCGACGATGACGACCGCCAGCACCACGAGCCCGATCGTGCCGGCGCGCTTGACCCACGTGAGCAGCAGTTGGAAGTTGTCCCCGAAGAAGAAACCGAGCGCCACCATCACCGTCGTGTAGATCGCCGCGCCGAGAATCGTGTACAGCTCGAACCAGAAGGCGGGCATGCGCGAGACGCCGGCCAGCATCGGCACGAAGTTCTTCACGCCGGCGGCGAACCGCGCGAACAGCACGGTCTTCGAGCCATGCACCGCGAAGTACTCCTCGGCGGCGAGCAGTCGCTTCTCCGAGATGAAGAAGCGATGGCCGTAGCGTTCGAGCGCCGCACGACCTCCCCGTAGGCCGAGCATGTAGCTGATGTTGCTCCCCACGACCGTGCCGATGAGCGAGGCGAACCATACGCCCACCGGGTTGAGGGCGCCTGTCGACGCGACGAAGCCGGCCGCGAGCACGATCGTCTCGCCGGGTACGACCGATCCGACGATGAACGTGTTCTCGAGGATCGTCGCGAGGAAGACGATCAGGTAGCCGTACGCCTCGAGCAGCCCGAAGAACCAGTCGAGGAGCGGTATGCCGGTGATTTGGGCTGCGGGCATAGCGGTCCGCTACGCGACCTGTTCGGGCCCGGCCGCCGGCTGCACCTTCGGCGTCGGCGGCGTCTGCCTGAACGCGTTGCCCAAGCCCTCGGCCAGCGTCACGAACTCCGACGGCATCATGATGATCGTCGTCGTGTTCTGCTCGGCGCCGACCTCCGTGATCATCTGCATGCGGCGCAGCTCGAGCGCGAGCGGGTTGGCGGTGATGACTTGCGACGCTTCGGCCAGCTTCTGCGACGCCTCGAACTCGGCGTCGGCCTTGATGATGCGCGCGCGCCGCTCGCGCTGCGCCTGCGCTTCCTGCGCCATGGCGCGCTGCATACTCTCGGGAATCTCGACGTCTTTCATCTCGACCATCTCGACGCGCACACCCCACGGGTCGGTCGCCTTGTCGGTGATCTCGCGCAGCACGGCGTTGATCTTGTCGCGTTCCTTCAGCACCTCGTCGAGGACGTGCTGACCGATGACGTTGCGCAAGCTCGTCAGCGCGACCTGGTACACGGCGGCGCGATAGTTTGCCACGGCGATGATCGCCTTGTCGGGATCGATCACCTTGTACCAGACGACCGCGTTCACCTTGATCGTGACCGAGTCCTTGGTGATCGACTCCTGGCGCTCGACGTCGACCGTGTTCGTTCGCAAGTCGACCTTGCGCTGCGTCTCGATGCCGAGCGGGATCAGCCAATAGAGGCCGGGCCCCCTGAGGCCCACGTACCGGCCCAGTCGAAAGACGACGGATCGCTCGTACTCGGACGCGATCCGTGCACCGCTGACGAACAGCAGGAAGATAGCGACGATCGCAAAGAAGATCACACTTGCGACGAATCCGAGCATGGGTCCTCTCCTTCTACATGTCGCCTGACGGCGGCGCGGACTCTGGCGGAGCGGGCTGCGACGCGATTGCTTCGAACCACTCGCGCACCTGCTCAAAGCGCGGGAAGTACAGGACGAACATCGCTGCCGACAGTGCGAGCAGCGCGAGAACCCACACGAGGCCGACGTGTACCACGTTCAGCACGAACGCGAGCAATGCAGGCACCTCGGCGAAGGCGACGCGAACCAACGCGATCGAGACAGCCGAGCCGATCGCGTCGCTGCGACCGATCGTACCGCGTTCGACCCCGCGTTGGGCCTGAGCGACCATGATCTGTGGCAGGTAGTGGGCGAACAGCAACTCGACCACCGCGAGCAGCACGAAGACCGGCCCCATCGCCGAGGCGGGAGCCGCTGACACGTCGAACCGGAGCACGAAGCCGAGCGGCGTGATCCCGACTGCGCCCAGCGCGAGGAACCAGGCGATCGACCGCACCGGTTTGACGCGCTCGGCGAGTGCCGCCTCGGCATCGAACGACTCCATCGCCACCTCCCCCGGCACGCTGTCGGACCCACGCCCCACAGTACCGGAAAGCGCAGGTCGCCGCCTACGCCTGGTCGAGCCCGAAGTCGAGCGGTCGAGCGAGGGTGATGGCACTGGTCGAGATGCGGTCTATACCAGTGCTTCGAAGCCCGGCGACGCGCGGCAGTGTGATGTTCCCTGACGCCTCGATGACCACAGCCTCGCCGCGCTCGCCGGCCATCAGTCGGAGCGCCATAACGGCCGAGGTGAGAGCCGCGTCGTCCATGTTGTCGAGCAGAGCCATGTGCGCTCCGGCGCGTACGGCCTCGGCAGCTTGGTCAATCGTGTCGGCCTCGCATTGCACGCGCAGGTCCGGGCGACGCTCGCGCGCCATCCGAACGGCAATGGTCACGCCGCCCGCCTCGCGGATGTGGTTGTCCTTGATCAGCACCATGTCCCAGAGGCCCGAGCGGTGGTTGTCGATGCCGCCCACGCGACTCGCGTATTTCGACACGTCACGAAGGCCCGGAATCGTCTTGCGCGTGTCGACCACGCGGACCGGATCGGCCGCGTCGCGCCACTCGCGTGCCGTTGTAGCGATGCCGGAAAGCAGCATCACGAAGTTGAGCGCGGTACGCTCGCCGATGTGGACGACGCGCGCGAGGCCCTCGACCTCGGCGACCGGCGTGCCGGGCGCGACGAGCGTGCCTTCGGCGACGAGCGGGAACACCTCGACGGCATCCGGCAATCCCGCGGCACGCGAGATGGCCGAGAACACCGCGTCCGCGATCGGTAGGCCACACACGACCGCCTCTTGACGGGCGACGATGCGTCCGGCGAAGTGCGCGTCGGGTGGCGTGACGGCGAATCCGGTGGCGTCGCGATCGAGCACCGCGAGGTCCGGCGCGGCGCCGGGCAGGAACTGCGCCGGTTGCACGCCGAGGTCCTCGGCCAGAGCGCGGGCGACGATGTCGTCGATGGGCGGCAGGTCGAACATGGCGACCCTTTCGGCTAGGCGGATTCCGAGGAGTAGCTGCCAACGGGCGCCTCGCGCACGGCGGCGCCGCGTCGCCACACGAGGTGCGTCTGCCAGCGCGCGTCGTCACGCAGCGGGTAGTCGACGCGGCTGTGGCAACCGCGAGTCTCCTCTCGCAGCCACGCGGCGTGGGCGATCAGCGTCGCCACGGTCAGCATGTTCTGCAGCTCGAGCTCTTCGGGGCGGCGCAGCGCCACGGCCAGCGTCCGCGCGAGCCCTTCGAGCACGGCGGCGGCCTCGGCGAGTGAACCTCGCGACCGCGTCATCCCCACGTACGACGACATCAGTGTCTGCAGCGTGTGGTGCGCCGTGTCGATGTTGAACAGCGCCGAGGACTCGGCCTCCGGCGAGACGATACGCGCCGATGTGGGCGCCGCGGCATCGAACTCCATCGCGCGAACGATCCGGCGCGACAGCACGAGGCCTTCGAGCAGCGAGTTCGATGCGAGCCGATTGGCGCCGTGCAAGCCCGTGGCCGCAGCCTCGCCGGATGCGTACAGCCCGCGCAGCGACGTGCGGCCGTCCACGTCCGTGCGCACGCCGCCTACCATGTAGTGGGCGGCAGGCGCGACCGGCACGAGGTCTTTGGAGAGGTCATAACCGGCGTCGGCGCAAACCTGCCAGATCGTCGGGAAGCGGTTGCGGAGCATGTGCGCGCCGAGGTGGCGGGCGTCGAGCCAGACGTTCGGACGGCCGCAGCGCGCCATCACCTTCTCGATCTCGCGGCTCACCACGTCCCGTGGCGCCAGCTCGGCGAGCGGATGGACATCGAGCATGAACCGCTGCTCCTCGCAGTCGAGCAGGTACGCGCCCTCGCCGCGCAGCGCCTCGGTGATGAGGAACTTCGGCGAGGCGGCCGAGTCGAGCGCGGTGGGGTGGAACTGCACGAACTCCAGGTCGGCGACCTCGGCGCCCGCCCGCCATGCGGCGGCGATACCGTCCCCGGTCGCGACGAGCGGGTTGGTCGTGACCGCGAAGACCTGCCCGCTCCCGCCGGTGGCGAGGATCGTCGCCCGAGCGCGGAACACCTCGAGCGAGCGCGAGTTCGCATCGAACACGAGCGCGCCGATGCACCGATCGCCGTCGGCTTCGTCGGCGACCGTGAGGAGATCGACCAGGAAGCGCTCCTCGTGCAGTCGGATGCGCCGCGAGCGGCGCACGACCGACGCGAGCGCGTTTTGCACCTCGGCGCCCGTCGCGTCGCCCGAGTGCAGCACGCGCGGCAGCGAGTGCCCGCCCTCGCGCGCGAGCGCGATCTCGCCCTCGGGGCCGAGGTCGAAGCGCACGCCGGCCGTGCGCAGGTCGGCCAGCGCCTGCGGCGCCTCGCCGACGACCGCCCGCACGACCCGCTCCTCGCACAGCCCCTGGCCGACAACGAGCGTGTCCGCGAGGTGCAGCTCGACCGAGTCTGCCTCGCCTACCGCGCCTGCGATCCCACCCTGCGCGTACCATGTGTTCGTCTCGCTCACGGTCGCCTTCGTCACCAGGTCGACCTCGTAGCCCGCCTCGGCAGCTGCCAGCGCAGCCGTGAGCCCGGCGATGCCCGAGCCGATGACGAGCACGTCAGCGCCGCGCTGGCCCAGCTCCGCGGTGTCGAACTGCAGGAGGTAACGCCGGCCGAGCGCGTCGGGCAGCCGGCCCGGCTCGGGCGGTGGGCCGCCGACCGGGGGGACGAAGCCGGAGCGCCGCTCAGCCAAGGCGCACCATCCGCTCGACCGCGCCGAGCGCCGCGAGCCGGACGTCCTCGGCGACCTCGACGGCGTACTGGGACTGAAGCAGTGCGTCGCGCACCTTCTCGAGCGTCGTGAGCTTCATGTTCGGGCAGATCATGGTGGGCTGCAGCTCCCAGAAGCGCTTCGCCGGCGCGGCTCTCTCGAGCGCGTGCACCAGCCCGCCCTCGGTCACGACCACGAACTCGTCGGCCGCGGATTCCTCGGCGCGACGGATCATCTGACTCGTCGAGAGCACGGCGTCCGCGAGCGCGTTGACCTCCGGGCGGCACTCGGGGTGCGTGATGACTTCGGCGTTCGGGTGCTCGGCTCTCGCCTGCCGCACCATCTCCGGCGTGACCTGGTCGTGCGTGGGGCAGTAGCCCTGCCACGCGACGATCTCGACGTCCGGCAGCTTCGAGGCCACCCACGCCGCGAGGTTGCGGTCGGGCGCGAACAGGACGCGTTTCGAGCCGGTCTCGGTCACGATGTGCCGCACGACCTCGACGGCGTTCGCCGATGTGCAGCAGATGTCGGTCAGCGCCTTCACCTCGGCCGTCGAGTTGACGTACGTCACGAGCGGCAGCCCGGGGTGCTCAGCCTTCCACGCGTGCGCCTGCTCGGCGGTCAGCATGTCGGCCATCGGGCACCCGGCGCGCGGCTCCGGCAGCAGCACCGTGCGCTCGGGCGCGAGGATCTTCGCGGTCTCGGCCATGAAGTGGACGCCGGCGAACACGATGACGGTCGCGTCCGTCGCCGCGGCCTGCCGCGACAGCCCCAGCGAGTCGCCGACGAAGTCCGCGACGTCCTGCACCTCGGCGCGCTGATAGTTGTGCGCGAGCAGCACCGCGTCGCGCTCGGCGGCGAGCTGGCGGATCTCGGCTTGCAGCGACGCGATTCGTTCCTGCCTGTTCGTGGGTGCGTCGGCCATGTTCGGGCGGCTCCTTGGCGGTCGGTCCCTCGGCGGGTCGGTCTCTCAGCGGTCGGTCTCTAGGCGGTCGGTACGAGCGGGGCGTTGTCGATGAGGCGGGTCGAGCCGATGCGCACGGCGAGCAGCGCGCGCGCCTCGCGGTCGATCTCGGACAGCTCGCCGAGGGTGCGTGCGTCGACGATCGCCGCGTAATCGAGCGCCGCGAGCGGCTCCTCGGCCACGGTGGTCTCGAGCATCGCGCACAGCGCACGCGCGTCGCGCTCCCCCACGCGCACTGCGGCGGCTACCGTGGCGAGTGCGCGCGACAGCACCGTCGCGGCCTCGCGCTCGGGCGCCGACAGGTACACGTTGCGGCTCGACAGCGCGAGTCCGTCGGGTTCGCGGACGATCGGGCAGCCGACGAGGCGCACCGGCATGTCGAGGTCGTCGGCCATGCGCCGCAGGATCGCGAGCTGCTGGAAGTCCTTCTCGCCGAAGAACGCCAGGTCCGGCCGCACGGCCGAGAACAGCTTGGCCACGACCGTGCACACGCCGCTGAAGTGGCCCGGCCGGGTGAGACCCTCGAGCACGTCGCCGAGCGGCCCCGGCTCCACGGTCGTGGCCGATCCCGGCTTGTACATCGTCTCGACCGAGGGCGTGTAGACCGCATCGACCCCTTCGGCGTCCAGCACCTCGAGGTCAGCCGGCACGTCACGGGGGTAGGCGTCGAAGTCCTCGGTGGGGCCGAACTGGATCGGGTTCACGAAGATCGACACGACCACGTACTCCGCACGTGCCTTCGCCGCACGGATGAGCGAGAGGTGCCCGTCGTGCAGCGCGCCCATGGTGGGCACGAGCGCGACGGTCTTGTCGTCGAGCCGCACGGGGTGCAGCGCCTGGTGGACCTCCTCCTGCGTGAAGAGTTGCTCCACTTAGTCGCTCCCGGCCACCGTGCCGCCGCCCTCGCGCGCGCGCTCGAACTGGCGCAGCGCGTCCGGGTCCATGCGCGTGCAGTGCTCGTCGCGCGGGAAACGCCCCTCCCGGACGTCACCGGCGTAGCGAGCGATGGCGTCGCGGATCACGTCGCCCACCTCGGCGTAGTGCTGCGCGTGCTTGGGCGTACGAGATGTCCCGTAGCCGAGGAGATCGTGGAAGACCTGCACCTGGCCGTCGCAGCCCGCCCCGGCGCCGATGCCGATCGTCGGGATCTCGATCTCTGCGGTCACATACTCGGCGAGTTCCGCGGGGATGCACTCGAGCACGACGGCGAACGCGCCCGCATCCTGCAGCGCCCGACAATCGTCGAGGAGCTGCTGCGCGGCGGCGGCCTCCTTCGCCTGCACGCGGTAGCCGCCGAGCGCGTGCACGGACTGCGGCGTCAGGCCGACGTGCCCCATCACCGGGATGCCGGCATCGACGATCTTGCGCACGGTACGGGCGATCGTCGCGCCACCCTCGACCTTCACGGCCGAAGCGCCCGCCTCGGCAAGGAATCGGCCGGCGTGCTCGACAGCGGCCTTCCGCGAGACCTGGTAGCTCAGGAACGGCATGTCGGCCACCACGAGCGCGCGCTCGACGCCACGCGAAACCGCCGCGGTGTGCCGGAGCATGTCGTCCATCGTGACAGGCAGGGTCGAGTCATGGCCGAGGACCACCATCCCGAGCGAGTCGCCGACGAGCACGACGTCGACGCCGGCGGCATCGGCAAGTCGGCCCGACGGGGCGTCGTACGCGGTAACGACCACGATCGGTCTCGAGCCCTTCAGCGACCGCAGCGTTGCGGTGGTGACGGCCGGCGAGGCGCCGGAATGGTTGTGAGCGCTCATCGAAGCTCTCCTTCCCGACCGTCCCGGCCCCGTCGGAGGTCCAGGCGGTACAGCGGGGATTCCTCACGTGGGGAGGCGTCCAAGGGTGAAGGAAGAGTATACCAGCAGCCTCTCCGCGCGTAGCAGCGGATATACCCGCGCGTGGCGGACTCTGGCCGCCACGCGCGGCCGGGATCGAGCTGACTCGCTTTGCTCGCAGCTCATCCCGGCGCTCGCTGGTAGTGGGCATCGGGTAGCGGTGTGCGGTCGACGGCTACCGGGCGGGTGGGCGCAGCGCCTCATCGACGATCGCCTGCGCTTCTTCGGCGCGCTTCTTCGGAACCAGCAGGTGGACAACCGAACTGAGGCCGGGATACACGAAGCCCGTGTTGGGGCGGTGTGGGTCGAACTGGACCGGGATGCCGGCTTCCAGCAGCAGTGACTCCAGGAACAGCAGGTCGAAATCGCCGCGTGCCCAACGCTCGTCTCGGCTCGGGCCGACGACCACCCACTCGTCGTCGACGTCCCCCACCGGCAAGCGTGCCGCAAGCGCCGCGGCCGCGAGGTCGTCCGCCTCGATGACCGGCGTTTCGTCCTCGTAGCCCGGCACGATCCCGAGCACCCCGGTCACCCGGCCTTCCCGCGCATCCTCGGCGCGCACCAGGCGGCCGTCGGGGAGGCGCACGTGCGGGTCGACCTCGAGCAACGGCGTGACCACGAAGTCCCGCTCGGTGAGGCGCGGGTGCGGCAGCGTGAGGCGCTCGCTCTCCCACTCCTCGTCGCCGAAGAGCAGCAGGTCGAGATCGATCACGCGCGGCCCGTACCGCTCGGCACGAACTCGGCCCATCGCGTCCTCGACCTCCTCGAGCACGCACAGCAACACGTCGGCGGACAGGGTCGTCATGACGAGCGCGACGGCGTTCGCGAACGCCGGCTGGTCCGTCACGCCCCACGGCTCGCTCTCGTACGCGTGCGATACGCGCACCACGGCCACGCCGTCCGTGTCGTCGAGCATGCGGAGCGCCGCGGCGATGTTGTCGAGACGCTCGCCGACGTTGGAGCCGAGGGCGATGAAGGCGTTGGTCATCGGGCGGCGCGCCCTCTCGCGATCGCTTCGGTCATGCGCAGGGCGCGCACAGTCTCGCGCACGTCATGCACCCGCACGACCGCCGCGCCGTGCTCGGCCGACCACGAAGCCACAGCTAGGCTGCCCTCCAGCCGCTCGATCGCAGTTTCGATGCCGAGGATCGTGCCGATGAACCGCTTGCGCGACGCGCCGATGAGCACCGGGTAGCCGAGCACGGTGAGCTCGGGCAGCCGACGCAGGATCTCGAGGTTGTGGTCGACCGTCTTGCCGAATCCGAGGCCCGGGTCGATCGCGATCCGGTCTCGCGCCACCCCGGCGTTCTCCAACTCCCGTGCCTGGCCGACCAAGTACGCGCCCACCTCGGCCACGACATCCTCGTAGCGCGGGTTCTCCTGCATCGTCTTCGGCTCGCCGAGCATGTGCATAACCACGCAGCCCGCGTCGCATCCGGCCGCCACCTCGCGCATCGCGTGGTCGCGGAAGCCGGAGACGTCGTTCATGATCGCGGCGCCCGCCGCGACGGCAGCCGCAGCGACGTCAGCGTGGCGCGTATCGATCGATATCGGGATGTCGAGCTCCTCGGCGAGCTGCGCCACGAGCGGACGGACGCGCGCCAGCTCCTCCCCCGGATCGAGCTCCTGGGAGCCCGGCCGGGTCGACTCCCCGCCGATGTCGATGATGTCGGCGCCCTCGTCGGCCAGCGAGCGGCCGTGGTCGAGCGCGATCGCGGGGTCGGCGAACATCCCGGCGTCCGAGAAGGAGTCCGGGGTCGCGTTGAGGATGCCCATCACGAGCGTGCGGTCGAGCGGCAGCGAGAATGGGCCGCATCTCCAAGTCGCCGTCATCGCCGCTCCTTCCGCTCCTCGCGCCGGCGTCGCCCCGCGCCCGCGCCGCCCCGCGCCCCGCCGCCCCGGGCGCGGCAACCCCAGCTCACGCGACGCCTACCGTCGCTCGAGTCGTAGTATACGGGGTACCCAGAGGTGCGCACGGCGGCGATTCGGAGGGGGTGGCACGTGCTCGGCGAGCGGCTTGCGACCTCGCCTTTGCTCGCACGGCTCCTCCCCGCCGAGGACTCGGCGCGCGCTGCCGGCGTCGAGGCCTGGGTGGTCGGCGGGGCGGTGCGCGACCTGCTGCTCGGCGCGACGTCGTTCGCGGACGTCGACCTCGCCGCGCAATGCGACACGTTCGCGTTCGGCCGCGCGCTCGCCGACGCGCTCGGCGGCTCGTTCGTCGAGCTGGACGCCGAGCGAGGGACGGCGCGCGTGGTGGAATCCGAGGTCGTCATCGACATCACGCGCCTCGAAACGACCATCGCCGAGGACCTCGCTCGACGCGACCTCACGATCAACGCGATGGCGTTCCCGCTCGCCGCGGTCCGCGACCCGGCGGCCGCCGAGCTGCTCGACCCGTTCGGCGGCGAGGCCGACCTCGCGTCGCGCACCATCCGCCTGGTGGCCGAGCGGGCACTCACCGACGACCCACTGCGCCTCCTGCGCGTCTACCGCTTCGCCGCGGCGCTCGACGCGACCGTCACGCCGGACACGATTGCGGCCGTCCGCCGCCACGCCGCCCTCATCGCCCGCCCCGCACCCGAGCGCGTCGCGCGCGAACTGTTCCTGCTGCTCGACACGCCAGACGCAGTCACCTACGTCCGCGCGATGGACGACGCGGGGCTCCTCGGCCGCGTGCTACCGGAGCTCGAGGCCATGCGCGGCGTGACGCAGAACGAGTACCACCACCTCGACGTGCTCGGCCACTCGCTCGAGACACTCGACTGCCTCGAGGACGCGATGTCAGACCTCCCGGCGATACTCGGTGAGACGGCGCCGCGCTTTGAGGCATTCCTCGCCGAGGACCTCGCGGCGGAGCGTCCGCGTCGCGCGCTGTTGAAGTTCGCGGCGCTGCTGCACGACACGGGCAAGCCGGCTGCGAAGTCCACGAAGGGCGGGCGGGTGATCTTCTACACGCACAACGTGCTCGGCGCGGAGATCGCGCGCAAGACGTGCGAGCGGCTGCGACTGTCGAGCCGCGAGACTGACGAGGCCGAACGCTACGTGTACCGGCACATGATCCCGGGCGACTTCGAGGCTGGGGGCACGATCGACGAGCGTCGCGAGATGCGCTTCTTCCGCAAGTACGGCGAGCAGGGGCTGGCGCTCGTGTTGCTCTCGCTCGCCGACGGCAGCGCCACGCGGGGTCCGAAAGCCGACCCGGACCGCTCGGAGCGTTTCCGCCGGTTCTTCCGCCGCCTTGCCCAGGACTACTACGCGTGGATCGGACGGCGCCTCGAGTCCCCGCCGCTCGTCAACGGCCACGACCTGATTGCGGAGCTCGGCATGCAGCCGGGCGTCGAGCTCGGCCGCATCCTGAAGCGCATCCGGCACCGGCAGCTGGTGGGCGCGGTGAAGACGCGCGAGGAAGCGCTGGAGCTGGCGAGGCGGGAGCGAGACCGGCTCGCAGCGCGAACGGATACACGCGCATAGCCCGGGCTGCAGCGAGGCGGCCCTGGTACCCCCGGATGCTAGAATCGACCCGGGAACCGAACGCGGATAGGGGTCGATCGCGCTGGAGCCGAACTCGGACAGAATGCCGAACCTGCCCGGCATCCTCGCCGGCATCCTGATCTTCGTTGCCGCGAAGTCCTATCAGGCGCTCGCCGCGATCCAGGTCGACACCGACTTCTTCACCCACCTCGCCATCGGCCGGTGGATCGTCGAGCACCGAGCGATCCCCACCTACGATGTGCTGTCCTGGACGGGCCGGCTGTTCCACCTGCCGTACACCTACCAGGAGTGGCTCTTCGACCTCGGCGAGTACTCGCTGTGGCAGCGCTTCGGCCTGGCCGGACCGTACCTGCTGACCGCGCTTCTCGCGTCGGCCGCGGTCCTGCTGACCTTCCTGCTCGCCCGACGCCGCGGCGCTCGTCCACTGGTCGCGCTCGTGGCTGCGATGGTCGCGTACCTCGCGCTGATGGCGTCGGTCGCGCCGCGACCCCAGATGGTGACGTTCGTGCTGGTCGTCGTGTGCGCGCTGCTCTTCGAGTACGACCAACCCTGGTTGGTGCTGCCCGTCTATCTACTCGGCATCCAGCTGCACGGCGGCACGTATCCGCTCTACCTCGCCGTCGCCGGGTACTACGCGCTCCGCGACCGCCGCTACCTGGTCCTGCCGGCGATGGCCGCGCTCACCGTGATCACGCCGAGCGGACTCGGCCTCGTCACGTACCCGTTCAAGGCGTTCGGCTCGCTCGCCGGCGTGCCGATCATCGAGGCAGCGCCGGTCTCCTTCGGCAAGATGCCGCTCCACTACATCACGCTCCTGCTCGCCGCGATCGTGGCGATCAAGCGACCCGTCCCGTGGCTCGAGCGCCTGTTCGTGCTCGCGCTGGCGGGCCTGTCGCTGCTCGCGATGCGACAGCTTGGATGGTTCTACCTCCTAGGCGTGCCGGTGCTGCTCACGTACCTGCCGCTGCCGGCACCGAAGGAAGCCCCCGCCGAGGAGCCCGCTGCCGAGCCCTCGGCGACTCGAGCTGCTCCTCGCTCGGCCCTCGGCCGCATCGATCGCGTCGGCAGTCTCGTGCTCATCGCGTGCTTGCTGATCGTGAGCGTGCCGATATCCGCGCGGGCCGCGCTCTCGCGACTGAATGAGGACCGAGGATTCCCGGTACAGGCGGTGGCCTACATCAAGGAACACCGCCTGACGCGCGTGATGAACCGGCTGAACGAGGGCGGGTACCTGAATGCGCACGGCGTTCCGTCGATGGTCGACGGCCGCATCGACCCATTCACCGCCTCGTCGAACGGCGGTCGGGACATCATGGGGCCATACGTCGACGTGCTGTTCGCCATGGCCGACGCCCGCCCGTTCCTCGACAAGTACCGCGTGCAGGCGCTGCTGGTGCCCGCCCGCTCGCAGGTCGCAATCGCGCTGGCGGGTCGGCCGGAGTTCCCCGTGGTGCTGCGCGACGGCGCCTTCGTGCTCATCGAGTACCACCCGGACCGCGCCGCGAAGTAGCGAGGCAGAGCCGCCTGAGCTACCGGACGGTAAAGCTGCTGTTCGTGCTCGTCGCCGCGCGGTAGTAGCTGGAGCCCGGGTAGTACGCGCGAACATACCAGGAGCCACGCGAGTAGAGGCGCGTCCGGAGGGCATATCGCGAGCGGCTCCCCGATAGCGTGTTGACGACGGTGACCGTCTTCGAAAGGATCCAGCGGGAACCGGACTTGCGGTAGAAGTAGAGCCGAGTAGAACCGCCGACTCTCGGCGAGATGTAGCCCGAAACCGTGAAGTACGCGCCGTAGCGCGGTCCCGTCGTAGACAGAACGGGCTTCGTCAGAACCGCCTTGGGTGCCACATACGTGAACGAAGCGGTCTTGGACAGCACGTGCCCGACGCCATCCCGGTACTCGACGCTCACCGTCTTCGTCCCGCCGGTCGCGGGGACGACGATGGTCTTGGGCGTCGCGTACTGCGACCAAGCGCTCCATCCCGTCCCGGCGTTCGTCCGCATACCAGTGACACCGGTGCCGGAGTCCGACACGGATGAGCACAGGCTGAGGTACAGCGATGTGCCGTACGTCTTCAGATAGCTCAATGACGCAGTCCCAGCGGGCGGGAGCGTATCGATCGTGATCGAATGGGTGCTGGTGAACACGTTCCCCGCGTTGTCTCGGAAGTCCACCGTCACGGACTTCGTGCCGTCCCCAGCGTTCACGGCGAGTGTAGTGTCGAGCGGCGTCGGTTCGCCCCACCCGGTCGATGCGCCGTCGATCGTGACACGTAGGTCATCCATGCCGCTAACGTCGTCATTGCCGCTAGCCCGAATGCGAATGAGGTCGTGTGCTCCCGCGAACTCCGGATCCTCCTCACCCGTCTTGCCGCCATATTGCAGTGAGAAATCGCCTGTCGGAGCCTTCGTGTCGATTCTGAAGGTACGCGAACGCACCGTTTCGGTGGTGCACGCTGTAGTCGAGTAGTAGTACAGCGTGTGCGTCCCCTCGCTGGACTCGACGGACACCGTCGAGTCCAGCGACGACGTCTCCTCCCCCGAATCCCACCTCCAATGAGTGGCGCCAAAGATATCGCGATGCAGAAGGATGCTCGGGTTGAATCGGTACCAGCCGTCTGGAATCAACCCGGCGTCCGGATCCGGGGCCTCAAGCCAAGTAGACGGTGTCACGTACGAGAAAGACTCGAGACCGTCCTCTGTCAGCGCCATCACGTACGTCCCCGCCTTGTTCGCCGCGACCGCCGTGACACCCCGGCGCGGGCCGCCGATTCGTTTCCACGAGCCACCGGCGTCGGTGCTCTTGTACGCCCCCGAGTCAAAGAGGGCAGCATAGACAGTTCCGTCGGGGCGTGGCCAGAGGGAGCGGATGTCACTTCCAATCGCACCGCCGCGATGCCACGTGGCGCCGTTGTCGGTGGATTTCCAGACGTCCTCGAACTCGCCCGCAACAAGCAGGGTCCCATTCGGAAGGGCGCACGCGGCGTGTACCTCACCGGAGATCTCCGGAGCTGCGGTCCACGTTGTCTGACCGGGGTCGAGCACCATTAATCCCTCCGCCGTTCCGGCGATCACTCTGCCGTTGGATGCAACGGCGACAGCACCGATCCATTCGTCGGGGAGGCCGGTCGCGGGCAGGGTCGTCCATCCGGCCGAGTCCCGGTATGTCATGACCTCACCCCGCACACCTGCGGCGATCGTCGTGCCGTCCGAGGAGACGCCCACCGAATGCGCGTCGAGCTCGGGCTGCCCGGGGGCGACCGAAAGGTGGGTGTACACGCCCGAACTGCTGCGGTAGACACCCTTGCTGGTACCGACGACCAAGTCCGCGTTCGAGCGCGGCGCGATCTGGTAGATCTCCTCGTCGCTACGACGGAAGAGGTCGCCGCGTGCCCCGAGAAGACCGCACGGGCTTGAGCCGAACCGCGCGCCGAGTTCCGCCGTGTCGCCATAGTTGACCCCGATCGCGCTGATAGTCAGCGGGACGAGGCCATCGTTCCTCGGGTACGCCGGCATGAACTGGAACATGTTGGGCGGACCCGGTATCGCATAGACGCCACAATTCGCATAGCCGATAAGCAGACTAGAACTGCTCGCGCCGAGCGATCGGGGGAACACGCCGGGCGCGCCCGGTATCGGCACTCCCAAGCCCGCGGAGTACAACATCACAACCCCAGACCCGCGCTGTGCCGCAAGGACCTTGCCGCCCGTGATTACGACGTCCTCGAAATCGCCGGCGAGGACAGTGGTCCACTGTCGTCCGCCGTCGGTTGTCTTGGCCAAGCCCGCGTTCGTCGCCGCGTACCATGCCCCGTCGGCGCCGAATGCGATGCCCCGCACCTCGCTGCCCGGTAGTCCGGTGCTACGCGATATCCACGTGTCGCCGGCATCGCTCGACACCCACACACCGCCTGAATCGGTGCCGACGGCGGCCGTACCTTCTATCGACGTCTCGAGGCAGAGCACCGGCGACGACACGTCCACGCCCGCGCCGGTCCACGTGGCACCGTCGTTCGTCGAGCGCAGGATTCCCCCCTCTGTCCTGCCTGCGATCGCAGTGCCGTCGGGCAGCACGTCGATGGCGCTCGTGGATGTCGAATCCAGAGAGACCTTCGTCCAGCTTGATGCACCGTCGACCAGTCTGAATACGCCAGCCGTTGTCGCAGCGGCGAGAGTGCCCGTTCCGAGTTGCGTCACGTCGTTGACGAACAGGCCGTCGAGCCCTGTGCCGACGACGGTCCACGGGTGGTTGAGGTCGGTCAGGCGACGCACGCCGTCGCTTCCCAGTGCAGCGAAGACCGTAGAAGTCGTCGCGAAGCCGGGGGACTCGAGACGTGCGATGTAGCCGCCCATCACAGGATCGGTGGTCGTCCACTCATTCGTGCCGGCGAGGGCGGGCGCGTTAAGGAGCGCGCACACGGCAATCGCAAAGAGCGCAATCAAGCCGCTACGGATCAAGGCCTTGTCACACGCGCCTGCGGCCACTTCGATACCTCCCATGTGAGGACACATCACTCACAGTATCGGTGCAGCCGGTGAGTATAGCGAGGTGCGCCAACGCGAGTGGCCATAGAGGCGGCGACCGGAGAAGCGGCCCCGGGACGAGGAAACCCTACCGGCCGAAGATGAGCGACATGCCTTCGGCGCGAGTGGCCGGGTGCGTCTCGAACGAACCCCGCACCGCCGACGTGATCGTCATGGCGCCCGGCTTCTGGACGCCGCGCATCGACATGCACAGGTGCTCGGCCTCGATGACCACCATCACGCCGGTGGGCCCCAGGTGCTGCACGATCGTGTCGGCGACCTGCGACGTCAGCCGCTCCTGCACCTGCGGGCGCTTGGCGAACACGTCCACGACCCGTGCCAGCTTGGACAGACCGCAGATGCGCCCCTCCTTGCCGGGGATGTAGGCGACGTGCGCGCGGCCGATGAAGGGCAGCAGGTGATGCTCACACACCGAGTACAGCGGAATGTCGCGCACCAGCACCATCTCCTGGTGTCCCTCGTTGAACGTCACGCAGAAGTGCTCGGCCGCGTCCTGTGTCAGGCCGGCGAAGATCTCCTCGTACATGTCGGCGACGCGCTCGGGTGTGCGCTGCAGCCCTTCGCGGTCGGCGTCCTCGCCAATGCCCTCGAGCATCAGTCGGACGCCGTGCATGATCTTTTCGCGGTCGAACGCCGAGGTCATGAACTCACTCCTGAAGAGAATCGCCTGCACAGACGACGATGCCGGAAACGGCATTTCGGTCACTAGCAGATGGGGGATACCGGTGTCGCACCAGTATCCCCCATCTCCCTGGAAACCGCACCGCCCTCGCGCAAGGCGTCGCGGGGGTAGGCATCAGCGAACCGTGAGGTACTCCCAAGCGGAATAGCTACCCACGTGCAAGGTATCGGCATGGTACGCCCGAACTCGCCACGAGCCGACGTACGGCAGCGTCGTGTAACCGCGGTACTTGGAGTACGAGTAGTAGTTGAGGCACTGCGCGTAGGCGTACTTGCGGTACACGTAGCCCTTGCCCTTCACGTACTGGTAGAACATCAGCTTGACCGCCGAGGAGCCGACCGCGTGCTGCGGCTTCAGCAGGCCGGTGACCACGAAGGTGCGGCCGTGCGCGACACTCGTCGGCGCCACCGGCACGCCGAGGTACGCCTTGACGCCCACGGTCGTGCGCCCCGTCGTCACGCTCGCGTTCGTGCTGTCGCCCGCGAACGTGAAGTAGTAGATGGCCTTGCCGCTCAGCTTGTCCGTGCAGGAGTAGTAGCCGGTGGTCGAAGACAACGTCCTAGACGAGAAGCTCGCACCGTTGTTGAGTGAGCGCCAGAGCTTCACGCTCTTGCCCTTGATCAGCGCGCCCGCCTTGTCGCGAAGCGCGCCCTTGATCGTGACCGTTCCGCCGTAGCCGATCGTCGCGGCGCTCTTGCTGATGCTGATCGCCGTACGTCGCAGCACGGTAAACGTGGCCGGCGTGGAAGTGGTCTCCCAGTTCCCCGCAGCGTCCACCGAGCAGTACTGGAGCGTGTGCGCGCCGATGACCGGCGTGCTGATCGCGGTGCCCTCGACGCGAGCCTTGCCGTCGATCGAGTAGTAGGTATGGGCGGTCCCCGACCCACCGTCAGTCGACGTCAGTGAGATCGTCGCGGCGTCGACGTACGAGGGCTGCAGATTCGATGTCGTGGACGGCGCCAGCGTATCCGTGACGATGAAGTTGGCGGTCTCCTGGGTGCCAGGGTTGCCGGCGCGGTCGACCGACCAGAATTTCAGTGAGTGCGGGCCGGGAGCGGTGCACAGGACCGTCGTCCCGATATGGTCCCCCGTGCTGTCGAGGTTCCAATGCGATTCCCGCACGCCGCTCAGTTCGTCGATGCCCGTGAGGGTGATGACGGCCTGATCGTTGTAGGCACCCAAGGCGTTGGACAGCGTCGTCGGCGCTGTACGGTCGATCGTGAACTGCACGACCTGCTCGGTCACGTAACCATGCAGGTCACGTCCCCACACGCGCAGCACGTGCTCACCCTCGGCGGAGATCGGCGTGCCGCTCGTCCACGGGTCGCCGTCGAGCTCGGCGCCCTGGCTGAGCGCGCCGGCGATCGGCGCGACGGTCGGCGTGACCGTGACGCGGTAGTAGGCGCCATCGGTGACGCCCGAGATCGTGATGTTGAGCGGGTGGACCAGCGCCTGGATGCGGTGATTGCCGGTGTCGGCTACGTACACGACGCCCTCGCCGTTCACCGCGAGGCCTCGCGGCGCCTCGAACTGCCCGACGTGCGCGCCGCGTTCGCCGAACGACGTCAGCAGTACGCCGGCCGACGAGTACTTCTTGACCTTGTACGCATCCACGTCCGTGATGTAGACGTTGCGCTCGTCGTCCATGTCGATGCCCCACGGCCGAACCAGGGTCGCGTCCGTGCCGCCACTGGGAGAGAACGCGTACGAGGGGGTCCAGCTCGTCCAAGCGTCGTTGCCATGGGTGAATTGCACGATCCGCCGATTCCCTGAGTCCACGACCCAAACGCGGCCGGTGCTCTCCACGGTTATGCCGGCAGGGGCCTTCAGGAGTCCGACGCCGATGTTCGCCTTCCAGTTACCGTCGAGGTCGAAGACCTGGACGCGGTTGTTGTCGGTATCCGAGACGTACACCCAGCGGTTCGCGAAGGGGTGCTCGGTCGTTGTCGCGTCGGGAGACGCTCCGACAGCGATGCCCTGCGGTCGCTTGAACTGGCCGTTCGCGGTGCCATAGTTGCCCCACTTCCGGCCCGAGTACTCCAGGTCGGCAGTGAGCCGCTGCACGCGGTATCCCGGCGTCTGCAGCCCGGACTGACCCGCCTCGGCCACGAACAGGTAGGTGCTGGCAGGGTCGTACGCGATGGCGGAAGGCTCGTCGAATCGCGCGTTATCGATAAAAGGCATCGGCATGCCGATGGTGCCCGGCATCACAACATCAGCCGAGCCGTCGAGGCTCAACCGCTGGACGCGATGATTCATGCGATCGGCAACGTAGATAGCTCCTGGCGAAGCCACCTCGACGTCCCAGGGCTGATCGTACCTGCCCCAAGCCACGCCGTGACTCCCCAGGACACCGAACGGGTCGCGCGCCGTGAGCGGCTGCCCGTCGCCGCTGAACTCTCGTACGCGGTCGTCGTCCGGGTCCCCCACGAGAATCCTGACGTTCGCGCCGCTGCCCACCGCATCCATACCCGCAGGATGCCGGAAGGCCGGCTGTCCGTTGGGAGCAACGTCGCCGTAGCTGTAAAAGCCCCACGAACTGATGTACACCCCGTTGTAGGTGAACTTCTGGATGCGCGTCGTCAGAGCACCCGTATCGGAGACGTACACGTTGCCGTCGTCGTCCACGGTGATGCCTTCGGGCTGTCGGAATAGCCCGTCCACAGGCAGTGAGTCGGTGCGCGCACCCCAGCCGTTGCCGCCCTGGGGGAAGTCCACGGGTTCGCCCTCGGTGTCGAAAGCGCGCACATAGCAGTTCGTACGATGACGATCGAGCACGTACACGGTGTCGTCCGGAGCGACGTCGATCGCCCACGGCTCGTAGAACTTGTTGATGTCCGAGCCAGCCGTGCCCCACATCTTCACGAACTGACCCGTCTCCGGGTCGAACTTCTGGATCCGGCAGTTCGCCGTGTCGACGACGTACACCTTGCCCTGACTGTCGAGTGCGATGCCCCGCGGCGCCTGGAACTCGCCCGGGTTCGATCCCGTGTAGTCCTGGCTACCCGTACGGCCCCATTGGTCGACGTAGGTCACCGTGCCGCCGTCCACAGTGAACCACTGGACGCGGTTGTTGCCGGTGTCTGCCACGTACACCGTCTTGCCATCGGGGGTGACCGCGACGTCGTACGGGCCCCTGAACTTGCCGTTATCGGCGCCCGCGCCGCCCCATGCCACAACGAACTTGCCTTCGGCGTCGAACTTCACGACGCGGTCGTTGCCCGTATCGGCGACGTAGGTGTTGCCGTCGTCATCCATCGCGACGCCGCGGGGCGACCGGAGCTGCCAAGTCGTCCTCGGCCAGCTGCCGACGGACATGTAGCGCTCCCCGATCGCGGCTGTGGCCACCGACGGGAATCCCGCGAGCAGCGACACCACGAGGCAGAGGGACATGAGGCGACGCAGGGGGTGTCCAGACATGGTTCTTCCGTTTCTCCAGTCGGTGCTTCTACCAGGTCCCGAATGCGCCGCCGATCGATACGACAGCGGGTCCGAGTACCACGATCAGCGTGGCCGGCAGAATGCACAGGATCAGCGGGAACACGATCTTGACCGGCGTCTTCTGTGCCTGCTCTTCGGCGCGTTGCCGCCTGGTCAAACGCATCTCGCCCGCCTGCGTCCTCAAGACATTGCCAATCGGTATGCCGAGGACGTCTGCCTGAACCATCGCGGTGATGAAGGCGTTCAGCTCGGGGATGTTGGCGCGCTCTTCGAGGTTGCGCAGCGCGACCGCGCGCTCCGTGCCCGCCTGGATCTCCTGGAGGGCGCGTGCGAACTCCTCGGCGAGGGGGCCGTGCGTCGCTGCCACGATCTTGGCGACCGCCTGGTCGAATCCGAGGCCCGCCTCAACGCTGATCACGAGCATGTCGAGCATGTCCGGCAGCTCGTTGCGGAGCTTCTTCTGGCGGCCGTCGATGACCATAGTCAGCCACAGGTCGGGCAGCCAGAACGACAGGACACTGAGGACCAGCGCGATCAGCCACGCGAGGCCGGTGACGTTCCGCAGCGCTGCCCAGCCGATGAGGAGCGCCGCGACACCGATGGCGGTGAGGAACTTCGCGATGACGAATCGGTCGACATCGATGCCACGCGGATTGCCCGCGAGAACGAGTCGCTGCCGCGTCCGCTTGCGATAGTCGTTCGGGGCGATGTGCGAGATCTCGTCGAGCAACCGGGTCAGGCCGGGCTTGAGGACGCGGTCGCGGAACGGGAGCAGCTGGGGGTGTGCCCCGACTGCCTGCCCGCTCTCGTAGGAGGTGAGGGACGTGAGGCGCTTGGCCACGAGTCGCTCTTCGGAGAACACGACCGATAGGCCCGCCCACGCCGTGAGCGAGATCGCGGAGAACACGATGATGGCGATTGCAGCGATCATGACCTCACACCTCGATCTTGACGGTTCGGCTCATCCAGACGCCGCCGATGATGAGCAGCACGACGCCCACCGCGAACATCGCGAGGCCTGGCCCGGTCGTGAACAGCCGCACCATATACGCGGGGTTCAGAACCATGAGCAGGAACGCGAGAACGAACGGCAGCAACATCAGGATCCACGCAGACAGGCGCCCTTCGGCCGTGAGGGCCGAGATCTGGCGTCGGAGAGCGGCACGGTCGCGAATCGTGGTGGCCACGACGTCCAGGACTTCGGCGAGGTTGCCGCCGACTTCGCGCTGAATTCCGATAGCGGTGACCGCCCAGGCGAAGTCGTCGCTGTCCATGCGGTCCGCGATCGCTTGGAGCGCCGACTCGACCGGCCGGCCGAGACGGATCTCCGTCTGCGCGCGGCGGAACTCGGAAGACACCGGCGGCTGCATCTGCTCCACGACCATGTCGACCGCCTGCTGGAGTCCCCAGCCAGCGCGAAGCGAGCTGGCGAGCAGGTTGAGCACGTCGGCCAACTGATTCACGAACGCAGACTTACGGCGCCCGATGCGGAACTCGACCCAGGCGATGGGCCCGAGCGTGATGAGGACGACCACCAGGATGCTGACGAGCAAGCGATGGGTGACCAGTTGGATCACGATTCCGCTCGCAATCACCGCGAGCAGGTGGATGGTGACGTACTCGGTGGGTCGCAGCGGCAGATTCGCTCGCTCGAGCTGCTGGTACACGTACCGCCGCACACCCTGCTTGCCAGAGACGAACTCCACCGCGCCCATGATCGTGTCGGTGACGCGGCTGGTGTAGTGCTCGCTGTCGTTGTCGCCATTCTCGCTGTGCAGCTGGTCGTAGTAGCGGATGTTGTCCAGGCCCGTCTTCGGCTTGACCACGAGCAACGCCACCGCAGTGATAAGCGAGGCCGTCGCGCCGAACACGAGCAGTGCAGCGACGACTAGCGTGATGATGCTCGCGGGCGGTATCGGATCGAGCGTGCGGCTTTCGACTGGCTCGCTGAAGATCGGGTTCGGCAGGACGATCGAGCCCATCGTGGAACGCGAGCCCTGCGAAGCCGACACCACGACGTCCAGGTCCTTCGTCGAGGGCCGTTTGCTGATGTAGCTGATCTGCCAGCTCGTCTGCAGCTCGCGCGCGAGGCCCTTGTAGAACTCGACCAGCGCTGTCGCACTGCTGACATTCGCGAAGCGCCCGCCCGTCTGACGCGCAACCGACCGCAGCGTCTCGAAGTCGGCCTCGGCCGAGGGCAGCGCGACGACCAGCACCGGCGCCTTCGCGGCTTGCAGGTCCTGCATCGCGCCGTCGAGGCGGATCCGGCTGACGGTGTCGCCGCCGTCCGAGAGCACGACGACGATCGGCCGACGGGACTCCGCGCGCGACGCCTCGTTCGCAGCGAGCTCGAGCGAGTCGTAGAGGGCGGTCTCGCCGCCGGCATTCAGGCCGCTGATCGCGGTCTTCAGCTTCGCGGTGTCGCTCGTGAGCTGCGCGAGCAGTCTGGGCCGGTCGGCGAACGCGATGAGCGACGCGCGCAAACCGGGCGCAAGCTCGCCCACGAACGCGACCGCGGCATTCTTCGCGGCAGCCATCGAGTCGCCCTTCATCGAGCCGCTCTCGTCGATGACCAGCAGGACGTCGATCGGGTCGGCCTTCTGATGCGTGACGTCGAGGACCTCGACCGTTCGCCCGTTCTCCTCGACCGAGAACCGCGGATCGGCCCCGTCCCCCAGCAGCGCGGACGGCACGATGAGGCTGAGCTTCACGCGCGGATAGGTGTCGAGCATGGGGTCGCGCACGACCAAGGAGCCGCGGTCGGCGGCAAGGGCGGGCGCGGCCAGCACGACGAGCCACAGCAGGACCCCGATGAGCGTGAGCTTCGAGCGCACTCTCATCACCGCCTCGCCGGCGCTTCGTACTCGAACAGATTCGCCGGCAGCGATATCCCGAGGTCTTCGAGGTGTCGACTGAACTTCGGGCGAAGCCCCGTGGACTTGACGTGACCGAGGAACCGGCCCGAATCGTCGACGCCCATCGAGTAGTCGAAGTAGAAGATGTCCTGAAGCACGAGGGTGTCGCCTTCCATGCCCTCCACCTCGCACACCTTCGTGACGCGCCGAGTACCGTCGCGCAGGCGCGACAGGTGCACGAGCAGATTCAGCGCGGCAGCTTGCTGCTCGCGGATCGCGCGAATCGGGAGGTCGTAGCCGGCCATGAGCACCATCGTCTCGAGGCGCGACAGCGCGTCCCGCGGCGAGTTGGCGTGGACGGTTGAAAGCGAACCGTCGTGACCGGTGTTCATCGCCTGCAGCATGTCGAGTGCCTCGCCGCCACGCACCTCGCCGACGATGATGCGGTCGGGGCGCATACGTAGCGAGTTGCGGACGAGATCGCGAATGGCGATTTGGCCCTTTCCCTCGATGTTCGGCGGGCGAGACTCAAGACGGAGCACATGGTTCTGGTGGAGCTGGAGTTCCGCCGCGTCCTCGATAGTGACGATGCGCTCTTCGTCGCCGACGTACTGCGAAACGACGTTCAGCAGCGTCGTCTTGCCGGTGCCGGTACCGCCGCTGATGAGGATGTTCAGGCGGCCCTGCACGCACGACTCGAGGAACGTCGCGAGCTTCTCGTCGAGCGTTCCGAAACCGATGAGGTCCTTCACGGTGAACGGCTCACGTGAGAACTTGCGGATGGTAAGCATGGGTCCGTTGATCGCGAGCGGATGGATGACGGCGTTCACACGCGAACCGTCAGGAAGGCGGGCGTCCACCATCGGCGACGCCTCGTCGATTCGCCGCCCGACCTGGCTCACGATCTTGTCGATGATCCGCAGCAGGTGGGCCTCATCCAGGAACCGGGCGTTCGTCTGGATGATCTTGCCAGCGCGCTCCACGAAGATCATTTCCGCGTTGTTGACCATGACCTCAGTGACGGACGGATCGTCCAGGAACGGCTGGATCGGTCCGTAGCCGAGGATATTGTCGAGCACGTTGGTGATGATCTCCCGGCGATCCTCGGCGGAGAGCGGTGTGGTCTCCTGGCCGAGCAGCTCCGACAGCTTGCGCTCGATCCGCACGCGAAGCGCGACGTTGTCGTCCGTGAGTCCGTCGAGCTCGGCGCCCAGTTCCTCGATCAGCAGGTAGTGGATATTGCGCTCGATCGCGTCGCGCGCCGTGGGTGCCGCCGACGGCGCAGCGTAGAGCTGCGCGGGCTGCGACTCGGGTTCGACCCCGGCCAGACGTTCTCTAAGCGACATCTGCCTGCACCTCCTCCGAATCAACGATCGACTGCGCGATGGCGAGCAGGACTCTCGCCGGCTGGCTCCGGGGCGCGTCGAGGACCACCGGAATCCCCTTGTTGAGGGAACGCGGCACCTGCTGATCGGACGGAAGACGGTACTTGATGGGCGCGCCGATGGCCTGCTCCACGTCCTCCGGCCTGAGCAGCACCTTGCTGTCGGCGCGATTCAGCAGCACCTCTATGGGGGTCGAGTTGTGGTAGCCGAGCTGCACCAGCTTCTGCAATGAGACGCGAGTGTTCTTGATGCTGGCCACGTCCATCATCGTGATGGCGATGACCTTGCTGCTCTTGTCGAGGGCGGTGAGCACGGCCTCATCGAGCGACGGAGCCGTGTCGATGATGACGTACTCGAAGTTGTCCGCGAGCAGCCGCAAGATGCGCTCGATGCGGCTGGCGGTCACCATCTCGGCGTCCTCGGGCTGCGTCGGCGCGAGGAGCACCTTCATGCCGGATGAGTGATCGACGAGGTAGCCCTTGAGCAGTTCGGCGTCGAGTCGGTCTCCCGACTGCACGGCGCCGATCACCGTGCGGGTCGGCTCGAGGCCGAGCACGATGCCCACGTCGCCGAAGTGCAGGTCGAGATCGACGAGCACGACCGACTTGCCCAATCCCGCGAGAGCGACGGCCAGGTTGGTCGCGACGACCGTCTTGCCGACGCCGCCCTTCGTGCTGAACACCGTGATCACTCGACCCGATACTCCGCCGACTTCGTCCACGGATGCCGCGGCGCGTCGTTGCGCGGCGGTCTGCGCGTCCCGGAGCGCCGCTTCGATCTCCAATGCGCTGGCGTTGTGCTCGAGCACGTCTTCCACGCCAGCCTTCAGTGAGCGACGCAGCAGGTCGGTGGAGACACCGTCGGCCATAAGGAGCACCGAGCACGACTTGCCCGAATCGCGGAGCGTCTTCGCGAGCGACAGCGCGTCGTCCGCGTTGATCGATGGGCCGATGAGCAGCACGTCGAACTGCGCGTGCATCAGGCTCGCGCGCGCCTGGCTCATGTTCGTCGCATGGCGCACGTCGGCGCCCTCGATCGCGATGGCGACCTGCGCGATCAGTCGGGGAAAATCCTTCTGCCGATCAAGAACGAGAATGCTTGCCATCGTCGCCTACCTAAAGATCGTCTTGATGGTCGTTCCAGGTGCCGAGGGCGCGGCGTCAGACGTCGCCGGCAGCAAAGTCACCCACACCTTGCCGACCTCCTCGGCGAAGACGATCTTCTCGGCCTCTTTCGCGCGCACGGCAAGCGTCATGGTGCGGGGTGCGGACTTCTCGTCCGAACGCGAGGCGGCCAGGGCCGTCTTCTGCTTGCCCTGCGTGCTCGTGCCGGAGTCTTCGGCCGTCAGGCTGCCTCCCATGGCCAGGACCTTGGCGTCCGAGATGAGGAGCTTAGTAACGTCCGCTCCGCCGTCGGGACCAGATTCGAACGTCGCGAACACGGCCACGTGGTCCCCAGGACGAACGAGACCGGAGATGCCCTTCACGTCGTCGACGGGGATGGCGATGGCGAGGAATGCGCGCGGGATCGAGTAGGCGAGACCCGCGTCGCTCGGCACTTGGAATCGCGACGTCGTCAGCTGCTCGCCTCGTGTCAGCGGCGTGCTCAGAACCTCGCCCTCGATAGCGCGCGGCGTGGAGATGGCGCCGGCAGCGACGAATCGCTGCGGGACCTGCTCGAGCGACACCATCTTCTTCGCGATGAGTTCCTCGGCAGTGATACCGCGAGGGATGTCCTCTTTCGCTACAAGGATCTCTACCGGCTTGCTGCCCGAGGCGATCTCAGTGCGAGCACTCGACAGGTACCTGACCGCCATGACAGCGGCGACACCTCCGAGTAGTAGCGCCACGACTACGATGACGAGTTTGGTGCGCATTTCCCCTCCTATACAGCGCTGCTCTTACCGTTCCTAGAAATCGAGTCCCTCGCCGGACAAATGCGTCGCCTCCACGGCCAATTCATCCGGCTGCTCGCCGATGACCTCGAGACCCGGTGCCACCCAGTCGATGAAGACGCCGCGGATCGGATCGCCCGGGTTGTACGGGCCCGGCTGGATGTAGAACGTGCCGAAGCTGACCACCCTCATCACTGTTCGGCCGTTCGGGTCCTCAGTCCTCTCGAGGATCGGGACGATTGCGAGCTGCTTCGTGTTCGGCCGGCTGGCGTCGACCCACTGCGCGTACGTGCGCTCGATTCCGCCCGCGAGCCGCGTGTTCAGGCCGTGAGTCGTCACACCCTGCTTCACACCCGGCAGCGACGTGACGAGGTCGTCCAGGTGCATGTGGATGTCGGGATTGCCGATGATGTTCTGCTCGTAGTCGGCACCACCGCTCTGGCCGCCCGCGCCGCCCCCGTAGGCGCACCCCGAGTGGTCGATGGCCGACAAGTCGAGCGCCTGGAAGTTGCCCGTCGTTCCCGAGCCGCCCTCGACCTTGAGCTGGTACTCGGTCTCCTTCTGGAAGTCGAGTGGCTGCAAGCTGGCTGAGACGGCATCCCCGGGCCGCGCGAAGATGTAGTTGACCTCGACGTCCTGCAGGATGTAGTTCGCCCGGCGCAGCAGCAGCGCGGCGCTCGCCGTTTGCGTGGCGCTGCCTTCCTTGACCGTGACCGAGAACGCCAAGTTCCGATACGGATCGGACACCGTGCCGATCGGCAGGTCGCCCGAGTACATCGTCTCGGTGACCTTCGTCAGCGTCCTCTTGACGCCGTCGATGCCGACCTCGACCTTGTTGCCGCCGCCTTCCACCAGGGGGCTGGCGAGCGTCACTGTCACGTGAGCCGAGGTGTCGACGCCCGATGTGAACGTCGTCTTGTTGATGCCGACATCCGCGATGCGTCCGCCAGAGGGCAGACTGCCAATAGTGAGAACGCTGGGGAAGATCTCCTCGTAGTCCTGACCGTTGGACATTCGGATGCTCAACGCGCCGGCGGCTCCTGAGGAGAAGGATGGTTCGGTCGTCCAGGTACCGCTGCCGTCCACCAGGCTCCTGGTCTCGCCGCCGAGCGTCACATCACCGTCCTTGACATGGATGACGGTGAGGCCCCAGGGAACCGGCCCGCCGGCGCCGGAGAGCCAGCCGATGCGCGCGATGGACTGCGCGCGAATGAGCGTGTCGCCCCTGCCGTATATCTTCGACAGGAACGAGGGGGCCTGGCTCATAACAGTGACTTTCACGTAATCGTCCCCGATGTCGCTCAATCCGCCAGCGGATGGCGCGACCACCGAACAGGTGCTGAGGATCAGCGGACGATTGAAATTTCGATTGGCGTAGTCCGTAACTGTCGCCCAGATCGTGCCGTTGTCGGCCTTAGCGATGAGGTCCCTGCAGCCAGCCAGCGCCGCAGAGTCTGCCGACGTCTGCAGCTGCCGCTTCGCGGTGTACCAGTAGCCGACGTCGATGGCGAGGGCGGCGAACCCAAGCAGGACAAAGAACAACACGAGCGCCAGAAGGACGGCGGCGGCCCCAGAATCGTCGGACAGGCGTTTCTTCACGGCAATCACTCGATTCGCTCTTCAGCCACGCTCGTGATCTGCGCGGGCAGAATCGTCGGGAAGAAGCGGCTCGCAGGCACGAACCGGGTGACGGGATAGCTCGCCTGTACCTGGATCGCGTCCGCACTCGCTCCCGGCAGAATCGTGATGTTGAGGTTGGCAGCGTCGAGGCCGGGTGCCGCAGCCGCCGCTCGCGTATTCACTTGGGCGATCTCGCCCAAAGCAGCCCAACGCACGCCCTCACGCGCGGCGTGCGCGACCTGAATGTATTCAAAGAAAACGAAGCCGAACTGAATGATGCCGAGGAGGAGCGCGACGATCACCGGTGCAATCAGCGCGAATTCCACTGCCGAAGCACCGTCGTCGCGTTGGCCGCGCCGTACGAGCGCTCGAATTGACAACCGCACCACCCCCTCAGAAATCAGAGATGGTGGCGCCGCAGGGCGAGTTTCCATTCGCGCTGCGGCGCCACCGAGAAGAACTAGAGAGCACCAGCGATCGTGTCGAACAGACCACACAGGTTCTGGCCGACGACGGTAACCGCCGCGATGATGACGATGGCGATAAGGGCAACCATGAGGCCGTACTCGACGGCGGTCGCGCCTTCCTCGTCGCGGACCTTAGAAGCGAGAAGAGCGAAATAGTTCAGCATCACAAGCACCTCCCCTCCTGGAGCGATTCACCGCTCCGAAGTCCGTCGGAACGACCCCCCCTCGGGTCGTGTTGGTCTTGAGAGAACCGACGGCCTCTGTGTCAACAATTCCCTTTTACCCCGAGAGGAAACGACTTCCATCACCCGAGAGGTAGGAAAAGGAAGGGCGCAGGGTGGAACTGGAAGTCCGCCAAAAGGATGAGCGAGCTACGCAGCGGAAATGGGTAGTACCGCGATTCGAGCTCGATGACAGGCGCTGGCGGCCCGCGACGACGGACGAGGGCGGGCTAGCGCTGCAGCCGGATGAGTCCCGTTTGAACGGCCGTGACGACTGCCTTCGTGCGGTCGGCCTGGCCGAGCTTGCGAAGGATGTGGCTCACGTGCGTCTTCACGGTGGCCTCGCCGATCCAGAGCGACTGACCGATCTCGCGGTTCGAGCAACCCTTCGCCATGAGCTCGAGCACTTCCATCTCACGCTCGGAGAGGGGCTCGATTCCCGGCGGGAACTGCGGCCCTTCGGGAGCCCCGCCTATGACGCGTGCCGCGACCTGGGAGTCGAAGACCGCTTGTCCGTCGGCGACCGCCCGGATAGCGGTGACGACGCGATCCGGCCGCGTTTCCTTCAGCAGGTAGCCGCTGGCGCCCGCATTCAAAGCGCCGAAGAGGTCCTCGTCCTGGTCGAACGAGGTGAGCACGAGAACCGACGTCTCCGGCGAGTCTTCCTTGACGCGCTGGCAGACCACCACGCCGTCGGTCTGGGGCATGTGGAGGTCGAGGACGAGGACGTCGGGGCGGGTAGCCGCAACGCCCGCCACCGCCTCGGCTCCGTTCGCCGCCTCGCCGACCACGACGATGTCCGATTCGTCCTCAAGCAGAGTCCGCAGTGCCAGGCGCACGATCTCGTGGTCGTCGGCTAGGAATGCTCGGATTGGCGGCACGTCGTCTCCTCCCCCCCGGCCTAGTAGAGTTCGGCTTCGACGCGCGTGCCCGACCCCGGGTGGCTCTCGAAGCGCAAGAAGCCGCCGGCTCGCTCCATGCGCTCGCGCATGCTGTGGAGCCCGATGCCCGAGCCCCGCTCGAGGCTCTCCTCGACCCGGAACCCAGCCCCGTCATCGACGATCGCAACGGCGACCTTGTCGGGCGTGAAGGTGATCGTCACTTCGAACGCCGAGGCTCCCGAGTGGCGAACGGCGTTGCTAATGGCTTCTTTGGCGACGCGGTAGAGGCACGCCTCTGCACCGGGCGTGAGCGGGCGGGTCTCCCCGCGGATGTTGAGCCGGCCGCGAATGGTGCGACCGCTCGTGGCATCGTCGATCCAGTGCTCGATGGCGCCGGCGAGACCGAGTTCCTGTAGCTTGATCGGTCGCAGGTCGTAGATGAATCGGCGCAGCTCGGTCATGGAGGTATTCAGCTGCTCCTGCAGCTCCATCAATCGTCGCGCCGTCACCGTTGCGTCGCGGTAGACGAGTTTCTTGCACAACTCGAGCCCCAGGGAGACCGAGAACAGCGATTGCATGACGCCGTCGTGCATCTCGCGAGCGATACGGTCGCGTTCACCGGCCAGCATGACGTGGCGATGATCCTCGGCGAGGGTGGCGTTCTCGATTGCGGATGCCGCAAACGCCGACAGGATCGCGAGGAAGCGCAGCTGCTGGGCCGAGAACCCGCGCTCTAGAGAGTTGATCACGAGCAGCAGGCCAATCGGCCGGTCGGTGATCTTGATGGGCGAGGCGAGCAGGCATCGATCGAGCTCCCGATCCTCCTCGACGATCGCCTCGCCAGCGCGGAACGCGCGCAGTGCGATCGGCTGCAGCTCGCCCTGCCAGGTCTCCTGCGGGTGGTCCGCCCGCACGCCTCGTGCGACGAGCGTGTCGAAGTCCAATTCGCTGGATTGGTTCTGCGTCAGAAGCAGCACGGCTTTATCGGTATCGGTGATGCGCTTCGCCCGGTCGACGATCGTGAGCAGCACGTCGTCGACCGACAGCGAAGAAGCGACCGCCGAGGCCACCTCGTTGAGCGAGGCGATGAGATCGTCGCTATCGGGGCGCGTGAAGCGCCTCACGACAGCCGCCCGCCAACGACTCACGCTCTTGCTGAACGCGAATCCACGGGCGCTGAAATCGTACAAGTCCATCCGCTCCCCCTCGGATCGACCCGGCACATGCGCCGGCCCGCGTCCCCACGCGGTCATTCGAAGTGTAAGCTCTACCGCCTCCATCGGCCAACAACGGCCCTGGGATGAGGACTTGTGGCGTCGGTCGCGCGCCCGGAACGGCACGACGGCGGAGGGTGCGACACACGCTAGATGGTATTCGGACGGTATGACAGCGCTAGCGTGCCGAACGGCGGTACTCGCGTAGCAGACGGCGCGATTCGTCCTCCGTGCGACGCCGCACCTTGTCGGAACGGCGCGCCCACGTGTCGATGGGCGGCAAGTGGAACAGGTGGCCGAGGGGTCCGTGCCCCACCGCGTCCTGCACGCAGTGCAACGCGATTCCCAGGTAGCCGAGACGATGCTCACGCACCGCTCGGTCGAGGTAGGCGTCCGAGCAGCCGACGGCACCGTAGCGCCGGAAGTGGAAGTGCTTGGTCTTGCGGCGATTGCCGGGGAAGAAGCGATCGGTCCACATGTCCCAGTGCGCGATCTCCTCGGCATCAGCCTCCGAGAAGCCTTCGTCGCGCGCCCACTGCTTCGTGAGTCCGTAGTGAACGAACACGTTCCAGCACGCGAATGTGACGACGACCCGTGCGGCGTGCGGATCGAGCGGGTGCATGGAGACCTCCTCGGACTGACTCTACCCGAGGGAAGCCGCGGGAGCGCGGGGCGGCGACATCACGAGCGTTCCGCTGAGGTGAGTGGCCCAATACGAACAGCGGCCCCTCCCGAAGCTCGGGAAGGGCCGCCGATGACGTGCGTGGAGTACTTAGCCCTCAGGGATCGGGCGCGGCGGGATGGTACGGTCGCCGGTCTCGGGAACCTCTTCGTGCTTCTTGCGCCGACGGGCAGCCTTCGACTCTTCCGTCTCGTTCTCCGCCTCGTGTGCCTTGGCGGCCTTCGCCTCGGCCTCCTTGCGCAGGAACTCATCCCACTTGTCGTCGAGCAGGGCTGCCAGCTCGTCCTTGTCGACGGTCTCGCGCTCGATCAGCACGTCGGCCATCAGGTCCAGCTGCTTGCGGCGCTCCTCGAGGATGTTGTGCGCCTTCGTGAACGCTTCGTCGATGAGACGCCGGACTTCCTTGTCGATCTCGAACGCGATCTCCTGGGAGTAGTCCGCCTGGTGCCCGTAGTCCCGGCCGAGGAAGACCTCGTGGTTCGGCTCGCCGAACGTCTGGGGACCGAGCTTCTCGGACATGCCGAACCGCATGACCATCTGCTTGGCGAGCTTGGTGGCCCGCTCGATGTCGTTGCTGGCGCCGGTGGTTATGTCACCCACGGCGATCTCCTCGGCGACACGGCCGCCCAAGTACATGGCGAGGTCGTCCGTCATCTGGGCTCGGCCCGTGAGGAACCTGTCCTCGGTCGGCAGCGACAGCGTGTAGCCGAGCGCCTGGCCGCGAGCGATGATCGAGATCTTATGTACGGGGTCCGTGTTCGGCAGCATGTGGCCGACGAGCGCGTGACCCGCTTCGTGGTACGCGATGACCCGCTTCTCCTTGTCGGAGATGATCTTGGTCTTGCGCTCCGGTCCGGCGATGACACGGTCGATGCTCTCCTCGAGCTCGAGCATGTCGACTTCCTTCTTGCCGTGCCGTGCCGCGAGCAGCGCCGCCTCGTTCACGAGGTTCGCAAGGTCCGCACCGGTGAAGCCCGGCGTACGGCGAGCGAGCACCTCGAGGTCGACGTCGCCCGAGACAGGCTTGCCGCGCGCGTGGATCTTCAGGATGCCGAGACGGCCCTTGAGGTCCGGGCGGTCGACGACGATCTGCCGGTCGAATCGGCCCGGGCGCAGGAGCGCGGGGTCGAGGATGTCCGGGCGGTTGGTCGCCGCGATGAGAATGACATTGTCCTTGATGTCGAAGCCGTCCATCTCGACGAGCAGCTGGTTCAGCGTCTGCTCGCGCTCATCATGGCCGCCGCCGAGGCCTGCGCCACGCTGGCGTCCGACCGCGTCGATCTCGTCCATGAAGATGATGCACGGGGAAGCGGCCTTGGCCTGCTCGAACAGGTCGCGGACACGCGATGCGCCGACGCCGACGAACATCTCGACGAAGTCTGAACCCGAGATCGAGAAGAAAGGCACCGCAGCCTCACCCGCGACGGCGCGCGCCAGCAGCGTCTTGCCGGTGCCCGGAGGGCCGACCAGCAGGAGACCCTTGGGGATCTTGGCGCCCAGCGCCTGGAACTTGCCGGGGTTCGCGAGGAACTCCTTGATCTCGCGCAGCTCCTCGACCGCCTCATCGGCGCCGGCGACGTCCTTGAAGGTGATCCTCGGCTGATCGCGCGACATGCGCTTCGCTTTGGCCTTGCCGAAGCTCATGATCTTCGAGTTGCCGCCCTGGAACTGCTGCATGAAGAAGAACATCACGAGGACGACGATTCCTACGGTCAGCAGGGGTGACAGCAGGCTCATCCACAGCGGCGTGGTCTGCGTGTCGATCTTGTAGCTGAAGCGCTGCGGGTACTTCTCCGCAGTCTGTTGCAGCTGCTGCTGGAACTGCTCCGGTCCGAGGAAGCTCGAGGAGAACTCGGTCTTCTTCCCGACGGACTGGTCCTTGGGCGTCGCGTAGTACTCGCCCGTCACGATCTGGTCGCGAAGCTTGACGTCCATGCTGGCGACGCGGCCGTTCTGCATCGCAGTGATCATCTGGTTCGTGCTGATCTGCTGCGGCGATCCGGACCGGCTCATCGACTGCGCGACGAAGTACAGCAGCGCAGCCAGCAACAGGATGTAGAGCATCGCTGTGCGTACGTTCTTGTTCAATCCAAGCACTCCTCGTTGTGGCGCCGCGACGCTCGCGGGCTTACGACGAATAGACCTCGGGCTTCAGTACGCCCACGTACGGCAGGTTTCGATACCGTTCCGCGTAGTCGAGCCCGTATCCGACGACGAATTCGTCTGGAATCGCGAAGCCCGTGTACTTGCATCGTATCGGCACCCGCTGCTTACCCTCTTTCGCCAGGAGGGTCACCACCTCCAGGCGCTTCGGATTCCGGGACGCGAGGTTCTTGAGCAGGTATTTCAGCGTCAGACCCGTGTCCAGGATATCCTCAACCACCACCACATTGCGCCCCTCGATGATCTCATCGAGGTCCTTCAGGATTCGCACCACACCCGAGGACTTCGTCGACGAGCCGTAGCTCGAGACCGCCATGAAGTCGAGCTCGACGGGCACGGACATCGCCCGGGCGAGATCGGCCAGGAAAAGGGCGGCTCCTCGCAACACCGCCACCAGCAGAACCGATTCGCCTTCGTGGTCTGCGGAGATCTCCGCTCCCAGTTCGGCGATGCGGCGCTGCAACTCCTCCTCTGTCAGGACGATCCGATCGAGGTCGGGGTGCATCTGCATCCTTTCGGCTCGATGAGCGAACGCCATGCCGAGCGCCGCCTAATCTGTACGTTCCCGGTCCCACTTCAGCGACACCGTACGACGCGTGCCCGACGTGACCCTGTAATCATCCGCGAGTCGCACCCCCGCGACCCACACGATCCGCTCCCCGTCACGCACGATCGGCGTGGCAGGTCGCCGGCCCCTCGGCACTTTCTCATCCGTGAGAAGGTCCGAGAGCTTCTTCGTCCCCGCCATGCCCAAGGGCCGCATCCGGTCCCCGTCCCGGGGGCCGTCGACCGTGAGCGGTCGGAGGTTGCCCTCGGCGTCGATCAGTGGTTCGGCGTCGATCATGGCGTGAAACGGATCGTCCGGAACACCGATGTCGGGAGCGACCTCCCGCGCCTGCAGCGTCCCCGCCTCCCCGAGCGAGACGATGCCTGGGATTTCGAGCAAAGACGGTGCCAGTGCCTGGGCCGTCTCCGCAGGTCGGGCGACGATCATCGTACCGTATTCCGTGTGCATCCGAAGGCCGAACGGAAGGTCTCTCGCAGCAGGCGATTCCTGGACCGCTGCTTCCGCGAGCGCCTCGACGTGTTCGAAGTCCAGCCGCCCCGCCTCGGGGAACGCGATCGCGAGTGCCGAGCGAATCGTGCGACGTGCCATCGCGCGGGACAACGTGGCCATCATGGTGCGGGCGAAGACGGCGCGACCGGGCTGCACCTCGGCGAACGTATACGCGAACCCCTCGGCCATCTGGCCGAGGAGCGTGTCCTCGTCCTCGAGCACGCCGAGCGTGCGGGCGAGGCCGACGTCGAACCGCGGGTTCACGTCGAATGCCAGCGGGAGCAGGTCGTGCCGGACGCGCGCGCGGAGCCGGGACGTGTCGAGGTTCGATTCGTCCTCGCGCCAGGGCTGGCCGAGCTCGCGGACGTAGGCGCGCACAACATCACGACGTGCGTCGAGCAGCGGGCGGACGATGCGCCCGCGCACGTGACGCGGCGCCGTGAGCCCGCCGGCCCCCGCACCCGTGAGCAGGCGCATCAGGAAGGTCTCCATGCGGTCGTCGAACGTGTGCGCGACCGCGACCCGGCCCTCGGACGGTCCGACCCCGAGCCGGGCGCACTGCGCGTCGAGCTCCTCCTCGGCGAACCGGTAGCGGACTCGTCGGCCGGCGTCCTCGAGGTTGAGGCCCTGCTCGGCGGCGAACGCACCGACGTCATAGCGCACCACGCGGCAGGGTACGCGGAGTGCGGCGCACAGCGATTCGACGAAGGCCGCATCTTCCGCCGAGGACGGCCGCAATGCATGATCGACGTGGAGGACGGAGAGCCGCACGTCGCCGAGATCCCCGGCGGCCAGCAGCCGCAGCAGCGCCACCGAGTCGCCGCCGCCGGACACCATTGCCAGGACCGGCGCGCCGGTGGGCAGCATGTCGTGGCGTTCGACGGTCGTGCGCGCGATGTCGCGTAGCGAAGACATTCTGTCAGGGTAGCCCTTGTTCACTCGGAGCGGCTACGTAGCCACAGGTACGACTGAGCCTTCGAGAGCCGCGAGCAGCGCGTCGAGGAGGATGGCGAGCAGTGCGGCGGTGACCGCGCCCTCGGTGATGAACGCCATGTTCTGCACCAGCAGGCCGCCGACGATCGGCCCGCCGAGCCCGCCCGCGCCGAATGCGGCACCGACCGTCGCGGTGCCGACGTTCACGATGACCGAGATGCGGATGCCGGCGAGGATCACGCGGGAGGCGAGCGGGAGTTCGACGCGCCTCAGGAGCTGTCCGGCGTCCATGCCCATACCGCCCGCGGCGTCGACGATCGGCCGGGGAACGCCCTCGATGCCCGCGATCGTGCCGCTCACCACCGGGAAGAGGCCGTAGAGGAACAGCGCGACGATCGTCGGCAGGGCGCCGAGTCCGAGCAGGGGCATGGACAGCGCCAGCACGGCGACCGGCGGGAACGTCTGGCCGACGTCGGCGGCGGCGACGATGATCTCGCGGAACGCCCTGCCGGAGCGGCGCGTCGCCCAGATGCCGAGCGGCAGACCGACGGCGATGGTGATCGCGCTCGAGATGCCGACGAGCTGCAGATGTCGCACGGTCAGCTGCGCGAGCGTGCCCGCGGGGAAGAGCACCGGCGACTCGCCGGGGTAGAGCGTCGCGAGCACGCGCGCCCACAGCCATTGGGCCGAGACCAGCCACGCGAAGCCGACGACCGCGAGGGCGGGCGGCAGCAGTCGGCGCAGCGGCGTTCGTCGCGTCATCGTGGCGCACCGTCCGCCGATCGCTCGCGGAGTTGGCTCGCACGGCTGCCCGGCTCGGTCGCCGCCTCGGCGGCATCGAGCCCCACCTCGCCGAGGAGCACGCCGGCGTCGTCCACGACCGGAATCGCTCGGAAGCCGAAGCCGAGCATGCGCGACAGCGCTTCCTTGAGCGTCGCATCGACCCCCACCGACGCCTCCTCGACGCGCACCCGCGTCACCGCCTCCTCGCACGGCCGACCCTCGCGAACCATTCGCGCGTCGACCCAGCCGAGAAGGCGTCCTTCGGCGTCGACCACGTACGCGTAGCCGGCGCCCCCGTCACGCTTGGCGAGCGCTGCTGCGTCCTCGGCGGCGGCGTGGGGTACGTCCGCCCGCATGACGTCGGCGACGCGCACGCGGCCGAGACGCTTCAGCGCACGGTCGGCACCCACGAAGTCGTGCACGAACCCATCGGCGGGATGGTCGAGGATCGTCTCGGGCGTGTCGTACTGCACGAGCCGGCCGTCGCGCATGATGGCGATGAGGTCGGCGAGCCTGATCGCTTCGTCGACATCGTGCGTCACGAACACGACGGTCTTTCGGAGTTCTCGCTGGATTCGGGCGAACTCGCCCTGCAGCCGACCTCGCGTGAGCGGGTCGACCGCCCCGAACGGCTCGTCCATGAGCAGCACCGGCGGGTCGGCGGCGAGCGCTCGCGCCACGCCCACCCGCTGCGCCTCGCCCCCGGAGAGCTGTCGCGGGTAGCGCGCCGCGTAGTCATCCGGCTCGAGGCCGACGAGCGCGAGCACCTCCCGGACCCGCTCGCGGATGCGCTGCTTGTCCCACCGCAGCAGCCGCGGCACGGTCGCCACGTTCTCGGCGACGGTGAAATGCGGGAACAGACCGACAGACTGGATCGCGTAGCCGAGGGAGCGGCGCAGCTCCTCGGTGGGGAGCGACGCGGTGTCGCGGCCGTCGATGAGAACCCGGCCGCCGGTCGGTTCGATCAGGCGGTTGATCATGCGCAGGGTCGTGGTCTTGCCGCTGCCCGAAGGGCCGATGAGGACGCAGACGCGGCCGTCGGGGACCTCGAGCGAGAGGTGGTCGACGGCGAGCCGGTCGTCGTATCGCTTCGTGAGCTGCTCGAATCGAATCACGACTGCTCGCCCCGCAACCCAGGCGAAACCGACGCTTCGCGCAGGGCGCGCAGCAGGCCGTCGGCGATGAGCGCGAGCACGATGACCGGCAGCGCGCCGAGCAGTGTGAGGTCGGGCGCGACCTGGCCGACACCCTCGAAGATGAACACGCCTAGCCCGCCGGCGCCCGCGAAGAACATGACGCTCGCGATGCCGATGTCGAGTACCGCGGCCGTCCGGATGCCGTCGACGAGCAGCGGCAACGCCAGCGGCATCTCCACGCGCAGCAGCAGCTGGGTCGGGCTCATCCCCATCCCACGCCCCGCCTCGATCGCGCCCGGATCGACCTCGGCCAGACCGACGTACGTGCCGCGCACCACCGGGAGCAGCGCGTAGAGGGTGAGTGCAATGACCGCCGGCGTCGCTCCGATGCCGCTCAGGCCCAAGCTCGCGAGCAGCGGCGACGCAACGCGCAGCGCGGCGAGCGGCGCGATCAGCAGGCCGATGAGCGCAAGGCTCGGGATCGTCTGGATGACGCCCACGACGCCGAGGACCACTCGCTGCGCGCGAGAAGACCGCCACGCTAGGACCCCGAGCGGCACGCCCAGCAGCACGCCGAAGCCGACGCCGGCACCGGCGAGCTCCAGATGCCTCGCGACCTCCGGCCAGAACTCGGCGACGTTCGCCGCGTACTCCCGCGCGAGCGACAACTGCTCCGCGCCGCCGAGGACAAGGGCCGCCGCGAGGGCGACGACGATCGCGGCGTCGAAGGCGAGGCGCGCGCCGCGCGACGGCAGCGCCTGCGAGCCGGCGAACTCCACGATCGCGAGACCGACGAGCGCGACCCACGCCCCGGCTCCGGTGGAGACGCGCGAGATGCTCGAGGCGTCCGTGAGGAGGTGCGAGGCAGCGACGCCGAGCGCCCAGCCGAGCGCGACGAGCGCGACGCCGCCGACGCCCTTGAGCCACGCGCCGCGCGTCCTCGGCGGGACGAGCACGGCGACCGCGACGCATGCGAGCAGCGCGACGAGCAAGGCGTAGCCGACCGGGGCCGCCACGCTGATGCCGTGGTATGTCGCGATGCCGATGCGGCTCGTGCGGAACTCGACGAAGGGGAGCGTCATCGCACCGATCAGCGCGAGCGCCGACCCGGACAGCGCGACCGGGTCGACCGCGGAGAAGGGCCTCTCGGCCATGGCTTCCCTTCGTGGCTTGGCGGCGAGTTCCTCGCCCTGCCGATCGCTACGGACGGCCTAGCGCTCGACCGCATCGGCCATACCGAGCAGTCCCTCGGACTCCAGCCAGTCGCGCGCGACCGTCTTCGGGTGCTCGCCGTTCACCGAGATCTTGCCGTTGAGCTGTTGCAGGGTCGCGAGATCGAGCTTCGCGAACACAGGATCCAGGAGCCTTCCGAGTTCGGGGTAGCGGTCGGCCACCTGCTTGCGGACCGTCGGCGCGGGCTGGTAGATGGGCTGCACACCCTTGGGGTCTTTGAGCAGGACGAGATCGAGTGCGCCGATGCTGCCGTCCGTGCCGTACGCCATCGCCGCATTGGCGCCGTTGGTCCCCTGCGCGGCGGCCTTCTCGGTGATCGCCGTGTCGCCGGTCGTGAGTGCGATCATCTGGTTCGCATTCAGCTTGAAGCCGTACGCCTTCTCGAAGGCCGGGAACGCATCGGAGCGGTTGAAGAACTCCTGCGATCCGACGATCTGCACCGCACCGCCGCCGTTGATGTAGGTCGCCCAGTCCGTCAGCGTCGTGATGTTGTTCGCCAGCATGAGCTTCCGCGGTATCGCCACCGACCACGTGTTGTTCGCCGGAGCCCGACCGAGCCACACCACGCCCTGCTTGAGGTCCTGCTCCGAGACGAAGTCGTAGACCTTCTGCGCGTCTTTGAGGATGGCGGGGTCGTACTTCACGCCCTTGAAGAACTGCGTCGCCGCCGTGGCCGTGTACTCGGGATACATGTCTATCTCGCCGGCGAGCAGAGCCTTGCGCACCACGTCGGTCGTGCCCGTCCGCGTCTTGTCGACCGTCTTGAAGCCGTGGTCTTCCAGCACGGCGATGATCATCTCGCCGAGGAGCGGTCCCTCGACGTCCACTTTGGAGCCGACCGTGATCGGCCCCTTCGTCTGCGCCGGCTTCGAGGAACCGCCGCCGCTCGGCGTCTGGCCTCCCTTGCCCGTGCAGCCACTCGCGCTCAGCGCCAGCACCACGCACACGGCGAACACGAAGGTCCGCCTGGTGTACCGCTGATCGCGCATCGCGCTTCCTCTCGGTGAAGAGCCCGGGCATGCGGCCTCAATCGTCGACATTCCAGTTATTTCCCAAGCTCGTCGGACGCGACTCGGAGCAGCGCAAAGGGCAGCGGGCAAGCCCGCGGGGAAGAAGCGGAGTGGTAACCTGACAGGGTTCGCCTGAACTGGGTAGGGTTGCCTCGGGACGTGGGCGAACCCGTCGATTGGGAGCGCGCCGCGTGTCCCTGAACGTTGAACGAAGAAGGGATGGACCATGCCGTTCTCTCTCACCGACCCCGCGCTTGAGCCGATCGCCGCGAAGGTGCTCGCCGGCGAGCGGCTGACCCGCGAGGACGGCATCGCGCTGTATGGGTCGCCGGATCTCCTCGGCATCGGGCAGCTTGCCGATCATGTCCGTCGGCGCATCAACGGCGACCGCGTGTACTTCATGGTGAACCGGCATATCAACCCGACGAACATCTGTCGGAATCGCTGCAAGTTCTGCGCGTTCGCCAGAAGCGAGGGCGAAGAGGGCGCGTACGAGATGACGCTCGACGCCATCGTGGAAGCCGCACGTGAGGGCGCCGACGAGGGCGCGTACGAGATCCACATCGTGAGCGGGCTGCACCCCGAGTGGAGCTACGACTTCTACGTCGACATGGTTCGCCGCGTGCGCGAGGCCGTCCCCACCGAAGTCATCGTGCAGGCGTTCACGGCCGTCGAGATCGAGCACATGGCGATCATCGCGAAGAAGTCGACCCTCGAGGTGCTGCAGGACCTGAAGGATGCCGGCCTCGACGCGTTGCCGGGCGGCGGCGCCGAGATCTTCAGCGAGCGCACGCGGGCCGCGGCCTGGGAGAAGAAGACGAGTTCGGATGCGTGGCTGCGTATCCACGCCGAGGCGCATTCGCTCGGCATCAAGACGAACTGCACCATGCTCTACGGCCACATCGAGACGGTCGAAGAGCGCGTCGACCACATGATCCGGCTCCGCGAGCAGCAGGACGCCAGCGGCGGCTTCCTCGCGTTCATCCCGCTCGCGTTCCACCCCGCCAACACCGAGCTCTCGCAACTGCCGGGGACGACAGGCTACGACGACCTCAAGACGGCTGCGGTCGGCCGACTGATGCTCGACAACATCCCCCACGTGAAGGCGTTCTGGATCATGCTCGGCCTCAAGGTCGCGCAGCTTGCGACCGTCTTCGGCGTGGACGACATCGACGGCACGGTCGTGCAGGAGAAGATCACGCACATGGCCGGCGCCACCACTCCGGAGGCGCTGTCTAAGGACGACCTCGTGGCGATGATCCGCGAGACGGGCCACGTGCCCGTCGAGCGCGACACGCTCTACCGTATCGTGCAGGTCTACGCCGAAGAACCGTGCGAGCCGTCGTGGACGGCCGGCCCGATCGGAGCGGAGGCGGCGCGATGAAGGCGCGGCCGCGGCTCGGCCACATCACGTTCATCAACTGCCTCCCGCTGTACTACGGACTGGTGAAGCAGGACGTACTCCTCGACGTCGACCTCGTGAAGGCCGCGCCGAAGGACCTCGCGAAGATGATCCTCGGCGGAGAGCTGGATGTGGCGCCGATTCCCGTGATCGAGTACGCCCGCCACGCCGACGACCTCGTGCTCATGCCCGACATCGCCATCAGCTCCGACGGCGAGGTGCAGTCGATCCTGCTCATCTCGAAGGTCCCCGCCGAGGAGCTTGCCGGGAAGCGCGTCGCGCTGACGAACACGTCGCGGACGTCGCAGGTGCTCGCGCGCATCCTCATCGAGAAGCGCTGGGGCGCCTCGGCCGACTACTTCGAGATGCCGCCGGACCTGCCGGCCATGCTGCGCGAGGCGGACGCCGCGCTCCTCATCGGCGACGATGCCCTGCGCGCCTACTGGCAGCCGCCCGAGGGGCTGTACGCGTACGACCTCGGCGCCGAGTGGAAGTCGTGGACCGGGCTGCCGTTCGTATACGCGGTGTGGGCGGTGCGGCGCGGATTCGCCGAGGGCCAGCCGGAGGCGGTCGCACAGGTGTCGGACGCCTTGTCGCGCTCGCTCGGGTACTGCCGCGCACACCTCGACGACATCTCTGAGTATGCAGCGCGATGGGAGGAGTTCCCCGCCGAGCGCTTCCGCAGCTACTTTGACGCGCTGCAGTTCCGCTTCGAGCCGCGCTTCCGTGACGGATTGCGACGCTACCTCGAAGAGGCATACGCGATCGGGCAGCTCGAGCGCGTCCCCGAGCTGCGCGTCTTCGGCGAAGAGGCAGCGCAGTCGGGAGGTGCCGGTGGCCGGCACTGACGCCGCGACGCTGCGCGACCTGGCGCTCGCGGCCGCTCAGGGCGCGCACCGCCTGACCGCCGACGAGGCGCTCGCGCTGTTGCGCGACGCGCCGATGCTCGACCTCGGCGCGGCCGCGGGCCTCATGCGCGACCGGAAGCACGCGTCGCGCGAGATCACGTTCATCGTCGACCGCAACGTCAACTACACGAACGTGTGCGTGTCGCGCTGCCGCTTCTGCGCGTTCTATCGTGATGCCGAGGCCGGCGACGCCTACGTGCTCTCCGACGAGGAACTATACGAGAAGGTCGAGGAGACGCTCGGGCTCGAGGGCACGGCGATCCTGCTGCAGGGCGGCCTGCACCCCGACCTCGGGATCGACTGGTACGAGCGGCTGCTGCGGTGCCTGAAGGAGCAGTATCCGATTCATGTCCACGGCTTCGGGCCGCCGGAGGTCGTCCACATCGCACGCGTCTCCGGCATCTCCACGCGTGAGGTGCTCCAGCGCCTGCGGGACGCCGGCCTCGACTCGCTGCCCGGCGGCGGCGCCGAGATCCTCGTGGACGCGGTCCGCACCCACGTCTCGCCGAAGAAGGCGACGTCGCAGCAGTGGCTCGACGTCATGCGCGAGGCGCACGACCTGGACATGTCGACGACCGCGACGATGATGTTCGGCGGCATGGAGTCGCTCGAGGATCGCGTGACGCACCTCGTGCGCGTACGCGAGGTGCAGGACGAAGCGGTCGCGAAGGGCGCCGTCGGCTTCCGCGCGTTCATCCCGTGGTCGTTCCAGCCGGGCAACACCGAGCTTTCCGAGGGAGACTTCACCGGCGAGGCAGCGACCGGCTGGCAGTACCTGCGGATGTTGTCGGTGGCGCGGCTGTTCCTCGATAACGTGACCAACATCCAGGCGTCGTGGGTCACGCAGGGGCCGAAGATCGGGCAACTCGCGATCGCGTTCGGCGCGAACGACATGGGCTCCACGATGATCGAGGAGAACGTCGTGGCCGCCGCCGGCACGCGCTTCATGCTCGCCCGCGACGAGCTCGTGCGGCTCATCAAGGACGCCGGCTTCGCGCCGGTGCAACGCGACACGCTCTACCGCGAGGTGCGGCGGTTCTAGGAGCCCATCGCTGATTGCCGAGCGGTACGCGGTGAGCCTACCGCCCTCGGCGATCGTGCCACCCGTCGTGGCGCTGCTCCCTCCGTCGATGCCGGCGCATGCTGCGCCGTGCATCTCCGGAACGGTCGGTGTCTCGCCTCCGCTCGGCACGGTGCCGCTGCCGCTGGCGCTGTCTGCTCTGACTCCGGCTTCGCGCCGCGCTCCCAGCAGCGCCGGCTCGCGATGCGGCAGCGATCGTCCAGACCGCTGTCTGCCGCACCCCGCCCATGTAGCCGCCCTGCGGCGAGAAGATGACTTTCGACACCACTCGAGGCGACTCCGGGAAGTAGATGTTGCCGATGACACTCGTGTCAGAGACGAGCCAGCGTACCGGCAGGGGTTGCGGGCCCATCGTCGCGCTTCGTCGGCGCACCCCTGCAGAATCCTGGACTTGCCAATCCTGCGGGTTGGATTGGATGTACTTGCTGCCGATGTTCTCGTACCTCACCGTGACCACGAAGGTTCGCTGACCACGAACAACTATGCCTCGTCTTGCCTTGAGCAGTGTCACTCTCGCGCCCGGATACCTCATCGATTGGCCGATCCGGAGTGTTCGCGCCGGAAGACGACGTGTGGCGCTCGGGGGAATCGTTCTTGAACTCGGCGTCGAAGTCTCCGGGCCTCCCCTCGAGCCGGTTCTGCCCGAGCAAGCCGCGAGCCCGAGAACGGCGACCGCGGCTAGGATGGCAGCGGTGCCTGGGCGCATTGTTCTCCTCGGCATGGTGTGCCTCCTCGCCGTGGCGCTGCTACGCGTGCGGCTGCGTCTCCGGCTGGACATCCTCGGGGTGCAGCTCCCGGATCATCACCGTGACGCCGCGCTCGGTGTCCCCGTGCTGGCGGATGTGGTGCGCCACCGGGTCGAACCCGTGCGCCTGCAGGAATGACCGCGCGCGCTCGTTCGCGTCGGACACGCCGGCGCGCACACGCTGGAACCCCTCGCGCTCCCAACGCGCGACGAACGAGGCGAGCACGTCGCTGCCAAGGCCGCGCGAGCGAGCCTCGGGAGAGAGCATGAGCAGACCCATGAGCACGGTGTCGGGATCGGGGAATCCCCGTACGGCCTCGGCCACGCCCATGATCTCGCCGGTGAGGTAGATGCCGTACAGCGTCTTGTCCCTCGCCCGCGAACCGGGTGGGAGCTCCGCGAGCGCTCGCTCCGCCTCTTCCGGGCCTGGGGACAGCCCGTAGCAGAGCGCGAAGAAGTCGTCGCAGCGCTCGAAGAGTGTGACGAGATCTGGCTCGTCCTGCGGTCCCAGTTCGCGCAGTTCCAGCAACGCAACGCTCACGACAGCTCCCCCCTTCCGGCCGTCTATACCCAGCGTCGCCTCGCGTACGTGCGTGCCGCTGCGTGTCAGACGGGTGTGGGACAATGAACGCACCGAACGACGGGAGGGAGCACCATGGCTCAAGCAGCATCGCAGCAGGTACCGGCTGCGGAGTTCGGCATCTGCGGCGGTTCCGGCACGCTGTCGTTCGACTTCCCGGTCCGGCTCGGCGACCCGCGCGTTCGGGTGCTCGCCGACGACCTCGCGTTCGACACGCCGTTCGGCCGCTCGCCGACGTTCACGCACTTCGAGGTGCAGGCCGAGGATGGGCCGCGCCGGGCGCTCGCGGTGAAGATGCATGGCTGGCGTCGGGGCGTGAAGCGCGCGGATGCATCGCTACAGGTGTTCTGGGCATTCCACGAGGCCGGCGTTCGCAAGGTGCTCGCCGACGGCGGCGTCGGCTCGCTCAACCACCTGCTCGACCCGCGCGACATCGTGCTGCCCACCGACGTCATCGACCTCACGATGAAGCAGGACATCTACGTGCGAGGCGACCACCTGCTGATCATGCGGCGGCCCGTCTGCCCGCAGCTGCACGATCGGCTGTACGAGGCGGCGGCCACACACTTCCTCGGCGGGGAGGACGCCGGGCGGCCGGGAGCGCGCGTGTTCCCTCGCGGCAACTACCTCGTGACCGACGGCCCGCGCTTCGAGACCCCGGCCGAGATCGACTACATGCGGCGGCTCGGCGGTGACGTGATCGGCCAGTCCATGGCGCCGGAGTTCTTCCTCGCCCGCGACATCGGGGCGTGCTACGCCGGCATCTATATGGTGGTGAACTACGGCGAGGGCGTCGTGCGCGAGTGGGAGCACGCGGAGATGAAAGCAATCTTCCACGACGAGTCCGAAACGCTCGCCGGTTGCCACATCGACGTGATCGCCACGGTCGACATGGCCGAGGACTGCGGCTGCGCCGAGTTCCGGAAGCCGAGCCTGCTGTCCATCCCGGACGTGCGCGAGTCGGACGAGCAGGGTGGACTCGGTATGGGTCGAGACGCGCCGGCCGAGGAGTTCTAGATGCTCGTCGCCGCCGACTGGGTGCTCCCGATCGCCGCCTCTCCCATCCGCGAGGGCGCGGTACTGGTCTCGGGCAGGCGAATCGCCGAGGTCGGATCCTACGCCGACCTTCGTGCCCGTCACCCGCACGAGCCGGTACACGAGTATCCGGACTGCGCCATCACGCCGGGGCTCATCAACGCGCACACGCACCTGTCCCTCACCGCACTGCACGGGCTCGTCGAGCCGCGGCCGTTCGCGGAGTGGTTGCCGCTGGTCGCCCGCGCGATGCTCGGGCTGAACGCCGACGACCTCGCCGCTTCGGCAGTCGCAGGCTCGCTCGAGTCGCTGAGCTACGGCGTGACCGCGGTCGGCGACGTCACGTACGGTCCGGAATCGATCGCCTCGGCGGGCGACGTCGGCCTGGGCGGGGTGTTCTACTGGGAAGTCCTCGGCATGGAAGCGAGCGACCTCGCGCGCGTGCTCCGCGACCACGAGTTCCCCAATGACGCCGATGACTGCGGGTCGCGAACGGCCTGCGGCTTGAGCGCGCACACGCCGTACACGTCCGGCCCCGAGCTGATCGCAGCGGCGTACCGCGCGGCGCGCGACCGGGGCGTCGGATTCATGATGCACGCCGGTGAATCGCCGGCCGAGCAACAGTTGCTGCGCGACGGCACCGGCCCGCTCGCCGACACGGCATCCCGACTGGCGCACGGTTTCTCGGCGCCGAGGACGGGCGCGATCCGCTACCTCGACCGGCTCTGCGCGCTCGACAGCACCGTGCTCGTGCACTGCGTGCATGTCCTCCCCGACGAATTCCCGCTGCTTCCCCGCGCGGCCGGCGTCGTGCTTTGCCCGCGCTCGAACGCCTATCTCAGGAACGGCACGCCGCCGGTTGAGCGCATCGTGGGCAGCGGCGCGCTTGTGGCTCTGGGCACCGACTCTGCGGCGAGCAACGCCGATCTCGACGTCCGTGCCGAAGCCCGCGCCCTGCGAGCCATCGCGCCGACGCTCACCGCGTCGCAGCTGCTGCGGATGCTCACGGTCGACGCGGCGCGCGTCCTTGGCTTGGATGGCTTCGGCGCGCTCGTTCCTGGAGCGCCCGGCGACCTCGCGGTGTTCCCGGTCGACGCCTCAACTGCACCCGAGGTGGGCGTGATCGAGGCGCCCGAGGTCCGCGCGGTGCTCAGCGGGGGTCTGTGGCGGGTGCTCGAGACTCGGGAGACGTCGCGCTCGCGAACGCTCGACCAGCGGTTGGAGACCGCACGACGAAAGGCGCGGCTGACCTTGCGCGGCTGACCCTGCGCGGCTGACCTTGCGCGCTGACCCCGCGCGGCTAACGGTCCCGGCAGAGTCGCCAGACGCCGTCCTTCACGATGTACGTCGCGATCCGCTGGTTCGTCGTGTCGCCGTACTGGTCGAAGCCGAGCTTGCCGGTGACGCCCTGGAGGTTGGTCGACAGCAAGTCAGCGATCAGGCGCTTCTTGCCCTGGTCGCTGGTGATCCGCTCGGGCCCCAGCTCCTCGGTGACGCGGCGAATGCCCTCGATGACCGCGTTCGCGGCGTCATAGGCGTAGGCGTCGTAGGGCTGGACGCTCTCGTCGGGGTACGCGGCGTGGTAGGCCGCCCTGAACGGCTTCTCGCCGGGCAGGTCGTTGAGCGGAACCGTCACTGACGTGTACGCGTCGTCCTCGGCGACGGACGGTCCGGCCAGCTGCGCGTACTGCGGCACGCCCATTCGGTCGCCGCCCATCACCGGGACCGCGACGCCCGCGTCGTACAGCTGCCTCGACAGCAGCGACGCCGTGAAGTAGCTGCCGCCGTAGTACACGATGTCCGGCCGCTGCGCCTTGACGTTCGCGACGACCCGCCGGAAGTCGGTGTCGGACTGTTCGGTCTTCTCTCGGCCGAGGAACGTGCCGCCGTCCTTCTCGAACTGCTTGGCGAACTGGTCGGCAAGCTCGACGCCGTACGCGCTCGAATCGTCGACGACGTACGCGCGCCTGCGCCCCATCGTTCGGAACGCGACGTTCGCGCCGCCCCAACCCTGCGCTGCGTCCGTCGCGCACACGCGGAACACGTTTCGGAAGCCTTGCGCGGTCAGCAGTGGGTCACTCGACGCCGGAGAGATGGCCACGACGTCGTTGGCGTTGTAGACGGCGGCGGCCTGTATCGACACGGCCGAGTCCAGGTGACCGACGACCGCCACGAGTTCCGGGTCCGAGACGAATCGGTTCGCGACTGCGAGCCCCGCCCGCCGGTCGTCCTTGTCGTCACCGAGCACCGTCTCGAGCCGCACGCCCGCCTCGGCGAGATTCCCGGACTCGTTCGCCTGGTTCACCGCGAGCTGCACGGCCCGCACGACGCCGTGCCCGGCGACGATGCGCCCCTTCTCGAGCGGCACCGCGATACCGATGCGAACGATGAAGCCGTGGCGGACGCGCCGGGCGTTCGCGGCCCTGCTAGGGGCGCAGGCAGCGGTGCCCGTCAGGAGCAGGAGCAGCACCGCGAGCGCGAGCAGTCTGATGCCCGTGGTTCGGCGCATCCCTCTCCTCCCCGCGCGGCGGCCGGTGACCGTCGTCGAGTTCGGCGGTCTACTCCGTATTCTGCGCAGCCGAGGCCGAGGACGCCAGTGCCGCTCGTCGCGAGACTAGATGTAGTACATCGGCTGAGCGGCGGCGTCGATCTCGTTCTGCCGCTCGGCCAAGCCGTGGAGGGTCACGCCGTCGAGCGACGACTCGAACCTGTCCGCCGCGTCGCGCCACATCTCGGCCACTGCCGATCCGCTCGTGCGCGGCACGTCGAGCACGTCGCCGAGAAGCGCGCGCACGATGTCGCCCACGGTGATGTCCTCGGCGGGCTTGGCGAGCGCACAGCCGCCGCCGGCACCTCGCTGACAGCTGACGAGCCCCCGCTTCGCGAGGGCCGTCATCTGCTGTTCGAGGAAGCGCTTGGGCAGGTTGAGCCGCACCGCGAGATCGCCGGCGACGACCGTCGAACCTAGTGGCAGCTGGGCCATTGCGGTGAGCGCCCGCAGCACGTAGTCGAGACGCTGGGAAACCCGCATCTAGCCGATTCCCTCCCATAGCGGCGTGGACAGGTAGCGCTCGCCGGTCGACGGAGCGACGGTGACGATCGTCGTGCCCGCGAACCGCTCGTCCGCGGCAAGTCGAAGCGCGGCGGCCACGTTCGCGCCCGACGAGATGCCGACGAAGATGCCTTCCTCGGCGGCGAGTCGGCGGGCGGTGGCGATCGCCTCGGCGCCGTTCACGTGCTCGACCGCGTCGAGTATGTCGAGGTCGAGCGTGTTCGGGATGAAGTTCGCGCCGATGCCCTGAATCGGGTGGGGAGCCGGCGTGAGCGATTCGCCGGCGAGTCGCTGCGAAATGATGGGCGACTCGCTCGGCTCGACGGCGACCACCTGGATTGCAGCGTCGTGCTCCTTGAGGAACTTGCCGGCGCCCGAGACCGTCCCACCCGTGCCGACGCCGGCAACGAACGCGCCGATCTTCTGGCCCTCGAGCGCGTCCCACGTCTCCGGCCCTGTCGTCAGGTAGTGCGCCAGCGGGTTCGCGGGGTTGTCGAACTGGCCCGGGACGAACCCGTTCTCGTACTGTTCGGCGACCACCGTGGCCCGCTCGATCGCACCGCGCATGCCGAGCTCCTTCGGCGTGAGGACGAGCTCCGCACCGAACGCCGCGAGCAGCTTTCGGCGCTCGATCGACATGCTCTCGGGCATGGTGAGCACCACGCGGTAGCCACGTGCCGCGCCGACGAGCGCGAGGGCGATCCCCGTGTTCCCCGACGTCGGCTCGATGAGGACCGAGCGACCCGGCTCGATGAGGCCGCGACGCTCGGCGTCGTCGACCATCGACCAGCCGATGCGGTCCTTGACCGACCCGCCGGGGTTGCGCGACTCGAGCTTCACGACGACGCGAGCGGGAAGACCCGCGCCGAGGCGGTTGAGGGGGACGATAGGCGTGGAGCCGATCGTATCGATGATGGAGTTGATAGCGGCCATCGGTGTTCCTCCGATTCACACATTGGCTATGCGGTTAGTGATGATTCTACCGACGACGCCCCGTTACGAACAGGCGACAAAGCGCACTATTCCCACGTTGTTAAGTTGTCACGCCCGACTTGCCCGGGAGGTCGGCCCGAGCCGACGCCGACGCAGCGCTGGTATAGTCGAGCACAGAGAATCCCGCATGGGGGTCGGGGCGACGATGGCGAGAGGGCCGGCATGACGATCGAGTTCTGGGCGTGGCTGCTCATCACCGGTGTTCTGCTCGCCTTCGAGTTGGTGCAGCGCGACCTGCTCACCGCGCCGTTCGCCGCCGGCGCCGCCACCGCCGCAGCACTCGTCGCGCTCGACGCGCGCGGGACGGTCGTGTGGCTGGCGTTCCTCGGCGTGTCGATCGTTCTCACCGTGGTCGCGCAACGCCTGATCGTGCCGCGTCGCGCCCGGCGCCAGACCGCGCCCGGCCAGTCCGCCGAGGACCAGCGCTCGGCGTAGCGGCTACGCCGAAACGGTGACGAACACCTCGCCGCCGCGCACCGAAACCGGGTAGGTCTGCACGTTCGCGTTGGGGTGATCGGTCTCGCCGGTGCGCACGTCGTATCGCCAGCCGTGCCACGGGCACATGACCTCGTGGCCGTCGAGGTACCCCTCGGCCAGGGGGCCGTACATGTGGCGGCATACGTTCGCCAGCGCGAAGAACCCGTTGCCCACGCGGAACAGCGCGATCTCGCGCTTGCCGATCTTGAAGCCGCGTCCCTCGCCGTCGCGCAGGTCGTCCACCGACGCCACGCGCGCCTTGATGTCGCCCTTGCGGAACTCCGCGAGCACCCCGTGAAGGGCAGCGCCGTCCTCGACGTCCTGGCGGATGAAGAGGCCGCACCAGCACTTCCTGATGGCCGAGAACTGGTCCAGGTAGAAGTGGATGCACGGGCAGACGATCTTCACGTCCTCTTTGGGATCGCCGGTCCGCACCCGGCAGGGACAGTACACGTCGCCGGTCTCGGCGAGGATCTCGAGTTCCGACTCGAGCACCTCGTTCACGAAATCGGTGTCCGTGTTGAACTTGTAGCCGAGCCGCTCCGCGAAGGGCGCCATGTACGCCTTCAGGTCCTCGAGCGTCGTGCCCTCATCGAACATGCGGCGCGCGGGGTGAACAGGCCCGCTCACTGCTTGGCCGCCTGCGGCAGGATCTCCTGGAGCCGGACCTTGTTGAAGCCGACGATCACTTCGTCGTCCACCTTGACGACCGGGAACGACGTCCCACCGGTGAGCCCCTTGACCTCCGCGATCGTGTCGTCGCGCTCTTTGCCGTCGAGCTTGTCGACCTCGACAACGTCGTAATCGACGCCCTGCTCGTCTAGCCACTTCCGGGTCATCCGGCAGTACGGACAGGTCGACAGAGCCCATACCTTGACGCTCATCGCGACTCCTCGGCTCGAGACGGTCGCGCAACGGGTTCGCCGCGCTCCCTGGCTATCTCCCACAGTGTCCGCCGTCTCCAACGCATCTGCCAGAGATTTACAACTCGCCGCTCACGAGCGGCGTCGTGCGAGACGGGTACACACCTCCGACAAGCCGAACAACGGAGGGACCATCATGGCCGGTGCGGTTTGCCCACCGTCGACCGACAAGCGGCGAGTCATCATCGCGGGTGGCGGCTACGCGGGCACGACGTGCGCGGTCCAACTCGGCCGCAATCTCAAGCGTTCGAAGGTCGACCTCGACGTGCTCATGATCGAGCCGAACCCCTGCCAGCAGGCGCTCTCCGAGCTGGACCTGGTCGCGGTCGGCCCCAGCCGTCCCGAGTTCTGCGAGCTGTGGCACACGCAGGTCTTCCGAGGACTCCCCGTGCAGATGTGCTACAACCGCATATCCGACGTTCGGCCCGACGAGCACGTCGTGGTGGTCGGCGACGGGCAGGTCGTGCCGTACTGGCGACTCGTCATCGCCACGGGCGCGATCCCGTTCCTCCCACCCGTGCCCGGTATTCAGGAGCACGCGATCACGATGTGGTCGGTGGGCGACGCGCAGGAGCTGCAGCGTCGCATCGCCGACGCATTCAAGGCCAGCGCCCGCGAGCCCGACCCTGACCGCCGACGCGAGCTGCTGTGCTTCACCGTCGTCGGTGGCGGCGCAACGGGCGTGGAGATCGTCGGCACGTTGGGGCAGTTGCTGCCGAAGCGGATGCAGGAGGCGGGACTCGACCCGCAAGACCTGCGCGTGCGCCTGGTGGAAGGCCGCCCCGAGATCCTGTACGACATGCCGGCCGACCTGAGGCAGACCGCGATCCGTCACCTCCAGCAGCTGGGCGTGGAGGTCGTGACCGGGTCGATGGTCGACAGCATCTCCGAGGGCGTGCTGCATCTCATGGACGGCCGCAGCGTGTGCTCGAACGTGCTCGTGTGGGCGGGCGGCGCGAAAGCCGACCCCCACGCGATCGACTGGGGGTTGGAGGCCGCGTCGGACGGCCGGCTCGTCGCGGACCCGGCGCTCCGAGCGCCAGGCTGGAACGACATCTACGTCATCGGCGATGTGGCCGCGGCGCGCAATCCGAAGACGAACCGCACCCTGCCGATGCTCGCGCAGATCGCCATCCAAGAGGGGCCGCACACCGCGGACAACGTGCTTCGCGAGGCGCGCGGCGACGTGCCCACGGCGTTCGAGCCCCACCTGCGCGGCGAGTTCGTCAGCATCGGGCCGAGCTGGGGTGTGGGCTGGATGTACAAGCTGAAGCTCACGGGCCTGTTCGCCATAACGATGAAGCGCATCACCTACTTGAAGTACTGGCTGCAGGTGGGAGGCATAGGCCTGACGTGGCGGCGGACGCGCGAGATGACGACGATGAGCCGCTAGGCTGCGGCGGCGTCGGCGTCCTTCGGCGGCAGTTCCGTCTCGATCTTGCGCCAGTGGTAGACGTACACGGGACCGGCGACCAGCAGCATCGCGACGCTGCCGACGACGCTGAGGACGGCCTGCCGCTTCGACGACTCACGAGCGGCCTTCTGCTGCAGCGCGATGTCCGCCTGTGTCTGCCCCGGCGCCTTCTCGATCGGAATCGAGTACATCCCCGGGTCGGGGTACGCGAGTTCGACCGCCGAACGGACGAGGCCGACGGCCGCGACGATGACCATGACCAGGGTGATCAGGCAGACCAGGTAGAGGTAGATGTTGCGGAGCGACCAGCGACCTGCCGTCACCATCGGGGGCCTCCTCGTATCTCTGTGAGACGGTACGCACAGTTTGCGCGCATCTCGGCGCCTCGGCCAGCGATTTCCAGTGACGCTGTCAGTGCCGGGGCGTAGACTCCTCTCCGTGCCCACGAACTCCCTCATCGCGCCCACCCTGCCCGGCTTCGAGCCGCCGAGCGTGCGCGTCGCGTTCCTGGGATCGGGCTCGTCCGGGAACTGCACGGCGGTCGCCTTTGGCGAGACGCTCGTGCTGCTCGACTGCGGCTTTTCGGCCAGGGAGACGAAGCGTCGACTCGAGGTCGTGGGACTGGGCGCGCTGCCGGTGGCGGGGCTGCTGCTGACGCACGACCACGGCGATCACGTGGCCGGGTTGCGGGTGCTCGCCAAGCGGCACGGCATGCCTGTCTACGCGAGCGCGGGCACGTGGCGGAGTCGGCGCATCGGGGAACACCCGGAGTCGGCGTGCGTGACTTCCGCCGAGGACCGCTTCGCAATCGGCGGAATCGCCGTGCGCTCCTTCCGCGCGTCGCACGACACAGCGGAACCCCTCGGCTACGTGCTGGAGGTCGGCGGGCGGCGCATCGGCGTGTGCACCGACTCCGGCCAGCTGACCGAGGAGGCGGCCGAAGCGCTGCGGGGTTGCGATCTCCTCGGCATCGAGGCCAACCACGACCTCGAGATGCTGCAACGCGGCCCCTACCCCGCGTTCCTGAAGCGCCGGATCCTCTCCGCGCGCGGCCACCTCTCGAACGGCCAGGCGTGCGCGGCCATCGAGCAGCTCGCATGCGACCGGCTGACGACCGTCGTCGGCTTGCATCTGTCGCGCACGAACAACGCGCCGGAGCTCGCGCGTCGGGCACTCGTGGCGCGAGCAGCGGGAATCGGGCTCGGCGCGGACGTCTTCGTCGCGTCGCAGTTCGAGCCGCTGGTGTGCGAGCTTAGCGCCCGAGTATAGGCCTGCGCCGCAGCGCCGTCGGAGGCCTCTGCCTACTCGGCGTGCTGGTGATGGTCATCGCAACCGCTCCGGGGACCGAGGTCGCAGTCGGTGTCCGCTCCATCCGCGGACTTCGGACAGAAGATCTCCGCGCCGAACCCCGCCTTTCGGATACGCGCGCAGAGATCCTGCTTCGAAACCCGATTCTCGTCGAATAGGACCGACGTCAGTCCCATCGAGCGCACGGCGACGACGTCGACAACGCCCGGCAGGGTTCGGAGCGCGCGCTCCACGACGAGCGGACATGCCCCGCAGTAGAAGCCGTTCGTCTTGATGTGTACTGCGTCCATTTCTCGAGTATCGCTCCTGGTTCGGCCGGACTGTAGCAACTACACAAGAACAACAGACGCGCCAACTCCCGGGATGACTACGCACTCGTTTCGTGCGGTAGGAATGGGTTGCCCACCTCGCGCCTCCAGTGGTACGGCCGGTGGTGTGGTGTGTTCGGTTCGGAGGGCGGAAAGGCCGTGAGGCCTTCGTCCCCAGCAGAGGGGCCGCAGCTATGGTGTCGCTCGGCCGCAAGACCCTATTCGAGGACAAGCCCCGTTTCGCGATGACGGCCCTGGGCGTCGCACTTGCCATCATGCTCATCTTGCTGCTCGACGGCATGTACGTCGGCGTCGTGCGCCAGATCACCGCGTACCTCGACGCGGTCGGACCCGATCTTGTCGTCGGCCAAAAGGACTCCCGCAACTTCCTCGGAGCTCGCTCCGTCGTTCCCGCCGAGGACATCGGGGCGGTCGCAAGCACCTCGGGTGTGCGGCGCGCGGTACCCGTGATCGTCCAGTACGTGGTGCTCGACCTCGGCGGCCGCAAGGAGTTCTCGCTGATGATCGGCTTCGATCGCCGAATGGGCGGCGGCCCGTGGCAGATGCGCGAGGGAAGATCGCTCATCAGCGACGACGAGGTGATCTTCGATGCCGTCGTCGCCCGACGCCACGGCACACGGGTGGGCGACCGGATCCTCATCATGGGACGCCGCCTCCGGGTCGCCGGCTTGTCGGGTGGCACGTCATCGTGGATGACGGGGACGTTCTTCGTCACGTATCGAACGGCCGCGTCACTGCTGTCCGCGCGTGAGAACCCCTCGTTCCTGCTCGTATCGCTTCGTCCTGACGTCCGCGTCTCCCAAGTTGAAGCGAGGATCGAGCGCGGCACGGGCTTGAGCGCCACCCCGAGGAGCGAGGTCGACGCCAACGACGTCGACCTGTATGCACGCGTGCTCAGTGGCCCGCTCAAGCTCATGGTCGCGGTCGCCTTCCTCGTGGGCGTGGCGCTGGTCGGAATCACCAGCTACACCGCGACACTCGAGCGCACGAAGGAATACGCCGCTCTCAAGGCAATCGGAATGGCGAACGTCCGGCTCTATCTCGTCGTGCTCGAGCAGGCGCTCATCTCCTCGCTGGCCGGATTCGCAACGGGCGTGGTGCTCGCGTTTGCGGCACAGTGGCTGCTGGCCCAGTACGCGCCGCAGTTCCTGGTGACCGTCCGTCCCGTGGCGATCGCGGCGCTCCTCGGCACGACCCTCGTCATGGGCTCGCTCGCCTCGCTCGTCCCGGCGCGAGCGGTGGCACGAATCGATCCCGTGCTCGCCTTCCGCCGAGGGGCCTGACCGATGGCCGTCAACGTCGCCCAGCGCAACTTCTTCGAGAGCCGTACGCGGATGGCGGTGACCGTGGGCGGCGTCGCCTTCGCGATGATTCTTGTCCTGGTGCTCGACGGAGTCTTCGCCGGGGCGATGGCCGGCGTGACCGCCTACATCGACATGACGCCGTTCGATCTCGTCGTCTCCCAGCAAGGCGTCCGCAACCTGCACATGACGTCCTCGCAGTTCCCCTCAGCGGATCTCTCTCGAGTCGAGCGAGTGCCGGGAGTCCGCCGCGTGGATTCCATCCTCTTCACGTCCGCATTCCTGGTGACGGGCGACAAGCGCAGCCTCGCCTACCTCATCGGCTACGAGCAGGGCCGACTCGGCGCCCCGCCCGCGGGCGCCGATGTCCCCAGGAATCTAGGCCACGGCGAAATCGTCCTCGACAAGCGCATCGCGGCCGAGAACGCCCTCGCGCTCGGCGATTACCTCAGTGTCCTGGGGAGGCGCTTCAAGGTAGCCGGATTCGTGACGGGTAGCGTGAGCATCACCAACTCGGTCGCCTACATCCGACGCGACGATTTCGCCGCCGCGACGCGCCAGCGCGGCATCGCGAGCTTCGGCTTGGTGGCGGTTCTGCCGGGAACTTCGCCCGCCACGGTCGAAGCACGCGTTCGTCGCGCGGTCCCCGATCTCAACGTGCTGACGAAGAGCCAGTTCGCGGACAGCGAGCGGCGCGTGATAAGCGACATGAGCACCGAGATCATCCGGCTTATGAACCTCGTCGGCTTCCTCATCGGCCTGTCCGTGGTGGGACTCACGACGTACACCGCGACGCTCGCGAAGCTACGCGAGTTCGGCGTGCTCAAAGCCCTCGGCGCGCCGCATGCGCGGCTTCTCGGCATCGTGTTCCAGCAGGCCGTGCTCAGCATCGCGCTCGGCCTCATCGCGGCAGTCGCGATCACGCTGGCACTCGCCTTCGCGCTGACCCTGGCCGACACGAACATACGAATCGCAGTCGAGCTCGGTTCGATCGGCCGTCTCGGGGTCGCATCGCTCATCATCGCGGTGCTCGCGTCGGCCGCCCCGATGCTGCGCGTGTCGCTGATCGAGCCCGCCGACGTGTTCCGCCGATGAGGGAGGCGTGATGCAAGAAGCACTCGCACTGCGGGTCCGAGGCGTGGTGAAGACCTTCGGCGAAGGACCGACGGCGGTCTCCGCGGTCAAGGGAGTCGACCTCGACGTGCACGGCGGTGAGGTGGTGCTGATTATGGGCCCGTCGGGCAGCGGCAAGACCACACTCCTGTCGATCATGGGCGCCCTGATGAAGCCGACCTCCGGCGACGTTTGGCTCGGCGAGGAGCAGATCACGGCGTTGTCCGAGACACGACTTCCCGCCATCCGGTTGCGCCACCTTGGGTTCATCTTCCAGGACTTCAACCTGCTCTCTGCCCTGTCCGCGCTCGAGAACGTCGAGATCGTCATGAACCTCGCTGGCGGCCGAGGGGCGGGAACTCGCCGACGAGCCGAGGGCCTACTGAGCGATCTCGGGCTCGGCGAACGGCTCAATCATCGACCTGCCGATCTCTCCGGCGGCGAGAAGCAGCGTGTCGCTATCGCGCGCGCCCTCGCGAACGAACCCTCGCTCCTACTGTGCGACGAGCCGACAGCCAACCTCGACTCGAAGATCGGACACGACACAGTGCTGAGACTGCGGGCGATCGCCGACGAGCAGGGCCGCAGCGTCGTGATCGTGAGCCACGACGACCGCATCAGGCCGCACGCAGACCGGGTGCTGTGGCTGGAAGACGGCGAGTTGGGGGAGATGGCGCGCATGGAGATCGATCCGGTCTGCGGCATGCCGATCGACCCCGAGAAGGCGGCAGCTACACTCCAGGTCGACGACCGGACGTACTACTTCTGCTCACAAGGCTGTCGCCGGGAGTTCGAGGAACGTCTGGCCGAGGAAGGCAGGCCTCCGGCGTCGACTTAGCCGCAGGTCGTGCCCGCGGCGGCGTCACCTCTCGCGTGATTCCTCTGCCCGCGCGGGCCGCCGCGAATGCGGCAATCAGCACACCTTTCGTGCGCTCCTCGCGGTTGACGGGGCATGCATCCGCCTCCCATGTTCAGGCTGCTACCCCTGCCGGAGAATGAGGAGGCACGTCATGTCCACACGATTGCGAAGCGTCGTGACCGTGATCATCGCGGCGATCATGATCATGTCGTCAGTTCCGCTCGCCAGCGCCGCAACGCTACCGGACCGCGTCCGCGGACTGCGCGCCGAGTGGCTCGCAGCACGCCAGTCATCGGCAACGCAAGAGGGCGTCGGGATCGCCAGCGCAATGGCGGTCGCCTCGACCGAGACGACGATTCCGGTCATCGAAAGCTCCTGGTACAAGGACGCCTCGGGCGTTCAGCACTTCGACGGGTACTTCGGTACGGGCTCGCCCGGCCTGTTCGAAGACGTCTGGGTCATGGTCGAGTTCATGAACGCGTCCATGGAGCCGGTGGGCTCGGAAGAGATCATGGCGAACGAATACGTCGTCGAGGGCGAGGGATCGTGGAGCGCCCAGTTCTCGATGTTGCCGGCGGGAACCACTCACGCCCGCGCCACCGTCTACGGCACCCCCACCGACATGATGGCCTACATGCCGACCGCCGCAGAGGTTCTCGGCACGACCACGCTCGCCGGGAATGACCGGCGGATTGACGGCAACGTCACGTTCGGCATGACGACGATGCCCGGGATGCCGGCTGATCCCACCATGGCCGACCTCGTCGTATCGAGCGCCGAGATCGACATGGGACATCTGCACGATGTCGCGGTCGGCTTCCAGGATGCCGCGACTCCCGCTCCCATCATGCCGGGCATGGCGACTCCTTGGTTCGCATGGGGAGCGCAGCCGGCGGATCCGAGCATGATCATGACCCAACGCTTCGTGCACTACTCGGCCGTGGAGTACTCGACCATGACGGTTCGTGCGTCAACTCTCGCCCCCGCCTACGGCACTGTAGTGAAGCTCTCGGGCAAGACGGTCGACTCAACCGGAACTCCCGTCGCGGGTATGCCGGTCGTCGCTCTCACTGGTTCGGGCGCCACCGCCGGTTCTGGGATCACCGCTGCCGATGGCAGCTACGCGATCAACGTGAGGCCCTCGGTGAGGACGTATTACACCGTCGTGTCCCTCGGCAACTCGTTCATCGCATCCGCACAGAGCGCTCGGGTCCTGATCGATCCGAAGGTCTACCTGACCACGCCGGTCAGCCCCAGTGCGGTGTACTTGAACCGCGCGTTCTACTCGATCGGCTACCTGAGGCCGCGCCACACTGCCGGCACGTACCCTGTGCTCATCAAGGCGTACCGAAAGATCTCCGGCAGGTGGGTGCTCAAGAAGACCGTGAAGGCGAAGGCCAGCAATTACTCCAGCTACACGAAGTACACGGCGCGCTACTACCTGCCGACCCGAGGCTACTGGAAGCTGGTCGCCTACCACGACTCCACGGCCCACTACCCCACCACGAGTGGTGCTCGATACATCACAGTGCGGTAGCACGTCTCGCCGTGGTTACAGAAGGCCGAGGCGCACCTGCCTCGGCCTTCTCTTCATTTCGCTGCCTCGCGCCGGGCGTGTCGCCGGGAAATACCTGGAATCCGCACGGTCTCCACATCTCACGCATAGAACGACCACTTCACGGGCCGATGTTGTTTCACAAGTGCGAGAAGGGTCATCCGTCGCTTCGCGACCGTTCTACCGCATTGAAGATGTGCGTAATGCCTGCTCAACGTACTGCGATAATGACCGTTAAGGTACACGGTCGGTGTCACCTGGGCTTGGGAGAGAGATGCGTCGTTCCTTGCAGATGATCGGCCTCACGAGCGGGCGGTGCCAGCACCTGGCACTGACGCTGGTCGTCATCGCAATCGTGTCCTGTACGCTGGGCGCGTCGGTGGCCATGGGCGCGCCGATGCAAGACGCTCCCGCGGTCACAACGGCCGTCGCCGCTGGCTCTGCGAGCGGATGTACGGCGGCCACGCCCGATTCGCTGACCCAGATCTCCGTGCCGTTCACGGGTGGCCTCCTCATCGCCCATCGGCTCGAACTCCCGGCAGCCCCACTCGACCATCTCAGCACGGTGGCTGCAACGGAATCGCCGCACTCCTCGCCCGCCTCCACCACCTCACTGCGTATCTGATCCTCCTCTCGGGCCCCGTATTGGGGGCGCGCTGAACCCTGGGCCGACACGGCTGAAGGGTTCCGAATCGACGTCGCGTCGATTCGCGCGCACCTCCATTCCCCTTGAGAGGAGTAACAGTGCGCAGATTCCTGAGTTTGATGCTCAGCGCAACCCTGCTGATGAGCGTGACAGCGACACCCGCGATGGCCGCAACGTCCTCGAGTCCCGCTTCCACGACAGCTGCAGCGGCAAGTGGCGACATGGACATGGACATGGACGGAACGCTGGATAGCGTCGATTCCAGCGTCACGGTCTTGCCGAACATGGACATGGACATGGACGGAGCACTTGACGCCGTCGACTCGACCGTCACACCGAACCCCACGATGGACATGGACATGGACGGTGTCGCCGATCTCGGCGATCCCGCCCTCACCGCCATGCCCAGCATGATCCCCGACGTCGACATGGACACCCGGAGCGACAGCAGCGATCCGCTGATCCGTGGCGACATGGACATGGACGGGATTGCGGACAGTGCGGACCTGGCGATCACGCCGATGGCTGACATGACGCCGACGCCACCGCCTTCGACCGACCCGACGTCGACCCCTGATCCCTCGACCGATCCTACGACGACCCCCGGTCCCTCGACCGACCCGACCGTCACGCCGGATCCCTCGACCGATCCTACGACGACCCCCGGTCCCTCGACCGACCCGACCGTCACGCCGGATCCCTCGACCGACCCCACGACGACCCCCGGTCCCTCGACCGACCCCACGATGACTCCCATGCCTGGCATGGACATGGGCGAGATGCCCATGATGCCGAGCATGGACATGGACATGGACGGGGTCATGGACAGCATGGACCCGATGGTCGGCATTGCCTCGGGCATGATGGACATGGACATGGACGGCGTGCCGGACATGGTCGATCCCGTGATGAACACAATGCCCGCGATCCCCTTCATGGACATGGACATGGACGGCATGATGGACATGTTCGATCCCGTCATGAACCCCGCACCGGCGATGGACATGGACATGGACGGGGTCATGGACAGCATGGACCCGAGCGTGATGCCGAATCCCGCCATGGACATGGACATGGACGGGGTCATGGACAGCATGGACCCGAGCGTGATGCCGAATCCCGCCATGGACATGGACATGGACGGGGTGCCGGACGCGCAGGATCCGATGCTGACGCCGATGCCGGCAATGAGCATGGACATGGACATGGACGGGGTCATGGACAATGCCGACCCCATGGTCATGCCCGACATGGACATGGACGGCATGATGGACGGCATGGACCCGGCGATGTCGGCGATGCCGGCGATGTCCACCAGCCCCATGCCCGGGATGGGCGAGATGCCCGGCGCAGGCGCGATGCCCACGATGCCGAGCATGGACATGGACATGGACGGGGTCATGGACAGCATGGACCCGATGGTGAGCATGCCCTCGGGCGCGATGGACATGGACATGGACGGCGTCATGGACATGGTCGATCCCGTGATGAACACGATGCCCGCGATGCCCGGGATGGACATGGACATGGACGGCGTGCCGGACATGGTCGACCCGGCCATGAACCCAATGCCCTCGATGGACATGGACATGGACGGCATCATGGACAGCATGGATTCGGCGATGTCGCCGAACGCCGCCATGGACATGGACATGGACGGCGTGCATGACGACATGGACGCCGCCGTCACGCCCTCGCCTTCGATGGACATGGACATGGACGGCGTGCCGGACATGACGGACCCGATGGTGTCTGCGATGCCCGGAATGGCCATGGACGTCGACATGGACGGGGTCATGGACAACGTCGACCCGATGGTCATGCCCGACATGGACATGGACGGGGTCATGGACAGCATGGATCCCGCGATGTCGTCGATGCCCTCGATGTCGACGACGCCTGCCCCCGGTACCGGTGGAATGCCCGGGATGGACGGCATGGACGGCATGATGCCGGGCATGGACGATCATCACTCCGGAGCAAGCACGACGCCGACGAGCATGCGGATGACCGGTTCCACGACCATCGCGACCGCCATCGCCGTCTCGAGGGAGTCGTTCGCCGACGGGTCCTCGGACAACGCCGTGCTGACCAACGGGTCGATCCTCTCCGATTCGCTGTCCGCACCGTCATTGGCGGGCGCCCTGAAGGCGCCGCTGCTCCAGACGACGAAGGACTACGTCAGGGCCGCGACACTGGCCGAACTCGATCGCTTGGGCGTCGTCCGCGTGTACCTCGTCGGGGGAACCTCGACGATCTCGAACGCTGTCGTGACGCAGCTGCGCATCGAGGGTTTCGCGGTGATCCGTGTCGGCGGCGCCGACCGGTACACGACCGCACGCCTGGTCGCGAGCAAGATCGTGACGGTCACCGGTAAGCGACCGACTCGCGCCATCGTGGTGAACGGGACCGACCTCTGGGATGCCGTCGCGGCTGCCCCCTACGCGTATTCGCAGGGCCTGCCCCTGCTGTTGACCACGTCGGCCGGCGTGCCGGCCGTCACCGCTACGGCGCTCAAGGTGCTCGGCACCCGCTCGGTCATCGTCGTCGGTGGGACGTCCGTGGTCTCGGGCGCGACGTTCCGGTCGCTGAGTGCGAGGACCCCGCTGCGTGACACCCGCGTCGCCGGCACTTCTCGCTTCGACACGGCCTACCGTCTCGCCCACTACGCGACCCAAGTCGGGTGGTCGGATGCGGGACACGTCAGCATCGCCAATGGAACCACCCGCTCGGCCGACGCGTTTATCGCCGCGGTAAGCGCGGGAGCAGCCAACGGCGTGCTCCTGTACGTGACCAGGTACGACGTGCCGGCTCCGACCGCTGCGTTCATGGCCACGCACGCAGCGGCAGGTGAAGTCCACGACGTGATGGCGTTCGGCCCAACAACATCGATCGCCGACAGCGTTCTGACCGACTTGAGCACCCCCCAGTCTCAGTCCGGAATGTAGCCCCCTCCCTCGAGGGATGCCGGGACCCCTCCCCGGCATCCCTCGCCTCCCCTGGAAGGTCAGGAAGCCTTGCGCTCTCGCTCCAACACTATCGCTGTAGCTGCGGCGATTGCCCTGCTCACCGTCGTCGGGCTGCTCGTGTCGATCGTCTGGCGCGGCGTCGAGGCGCCGAGTTGGCGCGTGCTGACGGCCGGTCAGCGCGTCGACCAGCATCAGCGGTACGCTGCCACGAAGAAGTGCGCCGAGTGTCACACCTCGCCGCACAGGCCGCCGCTCGTCGGGGCGTGCGAACGATGCCACGTCACGCTTGGAGACTGGAAGTCTGCCACGCACCGGCACCTGGTCCCGGCGCTCGATTCGGGCTCTCACAAGGGACTGGCGTGCTCGCAGTGTCATCGTGGCGGCTTCCAGCGGGTCGCCTCCACGTGTGCGACCTGTCATCGCACCTACGGCCACGCGCGCTCGCCGGACTGCGAGTCGTGTCACAACACGAAGTCGTGGTCGGTCAGTCACACCTTGCCGAAGAAGCACGTGCGTCTCGTCGGCGATCATAAGAAGCTAGCCTGCCCGGACTGCCACAGCCTGCACGATCGCAGCCGCGTCTTCCGATGCAATGCGTGCCACAAGAAGCACACGCCGAACTTCCAGCTCGCGAACTCCCACGGCGGCGGCCTGGCCTGCATCACGTGCCACACGGTCACGGGCAAGCGCGACAACCTCAACGTGCTCAGCATTCGGGCGAAGGACTGCGCGGCGTGTCACAAGCCGCAGCACGTATCCTTGAACGATTGCGGCCGTTGCCACAACAACACGTCATTCGCCAAGTCGACATTCCAACACGACTCGCTGTGGCCGCGTACGGGCGCTCACGCGTCGCTCAAGTGCACCAGCTGCCACCGTCAGAACCAGTTCGCCTCGGTCGCGGGAACGAACTGTGCCTCGTGCCACGAGGTTCGCCACACCGGGCTCACCAATTGCGCGAGTTGTCACTCCTCGAGCTCGTTCACGCCGGCGCAGTTCCAGCACTCCTCGGTCTACCGACTGGCCGGCAAGCACTCGTCGATCGCCTGCGACCGCTGCCATCCCCGCAACGACTACGGCCTCGCACGCGGGAACCGCTGCGCCACCTGCCACGGCGCCCGGCACGGCGGACTCACCGATTGCGCCCGCTGCCATACGACCTCGCGATTCAAGCCATCCACGTTCCTGCACTCGACCGTCTGGCCGAAGACCGGCGCCCACACCAGAGTGGCCTGCAACAGCTGCCACCCTAAGGGCGCGTACACCGTCACGAAGGGCCGCACGTGTGTGGCCTGCCACGGCGAACAGCATGGCGGGCAGCCGTTGTGCGACGTCTGCCACACCACGACCGCGTGGTCGCCGATCCTGCCCTATCCACACCCGGACAAATGGCCGCTCATCGGCCAGCACCGCTACGTCGAGTGCGCAGCGTGCCACACGAACCTTGAGTTCCCCGGCACGCCTTCGCGCTGCGTCTCGTGCCACGCCGATAAGTCGCACGGCATGCCGAAGTGCGAGAAGTGCCACACGCCGGTGTCGTGGAAGCGCATCCTACCTCACTCGATGGGGTTCTGATGGCCTCGCGAACCTACAAGAAGCGCTCCCTCTGGCGCCGCCTGGGCTCACACCGGCTCGGGCAGTTCTTGCTGGGCACGTGGCTCGTGCTCGTGCTCATCGTGCTGGTGCCCCGACAGTTCCTCGCCACCGGGGAGCCGGTGCGGCACTTCGCGTACTCCCGGTTCGTCGTCGCGTTCGTGTACGCGCCGCTGGCCCTCGCGACGATCGCATGCATGCTCCAGCGGATGCCCGTGCTACGGCGTCGCCTGACCGCGAGCGGGCGCCAGACGAGCGTTCGCCCAGACGAGGCAGTCGCCCTGGGCGGCTCGTTCGATCGTGATCGGGCACTGCTGACGCTGCGCAAAGCAGGATATCGCCACGTCGTGATCGACGAAGCGGGCGTGTCGGGTGTCGCACGGCGGTTCGCGCCAATCGGCAACCTGCTGCTGCACACCGGGCTGCTGCTGCTGCTCCTCGGCGCGCTGCTCACGACACTGCCTGGGCAGACGTTCGTCGGCAGAGTCCGGATCGCGCAGGGCGAGTCGTTCGACGGGAGTCGGAGTTCGTACTTCGAGTCGGCGCACGGCGGACAATCGCCCGTCGCACGCGTTCCGGCGGTCACGCTGACTGCGGCGTCATCGGAGGTCGCTGCCGACGGTCAGCCCACCAGCCTCGTCGCCGAACTTCGCCGAGGAGGGCGCCGAATCCGCCTCGACGCCGCAACGCCGTGGTTCGCTTCGCTGACCACCGTCGTATCCCTCGAGGACGTCGACGAAACCGCGTTCGTCTCCATCGCGCCGACCGGCGGTCCCGAGCCAACTGCCTCTGCAGAGGTACTCACAGACACCTCCAGGAGGCGTCCGGCATCGCTGGACTTCGCCGTCGCACGCGGCGTCTACCACCTCGTGGCACGGCGGGCCCTCGACGCCCAAGCCCCGAACGCTGTCGTCGTCACCGTCGGCGGGTCTACGCGCACGGGTGGCTACCGCCTCATCGCCGAGGATCGGCCGCTCGCGGTCGGCGCCGTGCTGCGCGCCGGCGGTACTCGGGTGCGTGTCGACCGCGTCGCCCCCGTCGCGACGCTCCGCGTCACGCAGTCGCCGGCGACTCCGGTGATCGCGCTCGCCGTGCTGTTGTGTGCGCTCGGGCCGCTGCTGCGGCTCGTCTCCCCGCGGCGTGTCGCAATCATCTCTCCGGGGCCTGACGGCGCGGTCGTGGCAGTGCGCGTTGACGCGTACCGAACCTCGGCGGCGGCCACACGGCGCATCGCTTCGATCTGGAGGGACACCCCGTGACGTTCGCTTCTCCTCAGCCCCTCTGGTGGCTCGCACTCGGCCTGATGCTCCTGGGCACGGTCTCGCTGTGGCTCCCCCGAACATGGTGGTGGGCTGGCGCCGTGATGCTCGCGGCAGGCACGGTGGCGGACGCCACGTTCATCGTCCTGCGCGCGGTGGGGGTCGGCCGGCCGCCGGTGATGGGCACGTTCGAGAATACGCTCGTGGCGGCAGGAGCCATCGCACTGGTCGCGCTTGCGTGCGCGCTCGCGGGGCCGTTCGCGGGACGCCCGCAGCTCGCCCGCCTGTTGGCCCCTTGGGCGTTCTCGACGTTGGCCTACGGGCTGTTCTTCCGCTCGCAGCCGATGGCGCTCGAGGCATCCGGTCGGTCGCTCCTTGGCTACGCCCACGCGTTCGTCGGCTGGCTGGACCTCGCCGTGCTGCTCGCGGCGACATCGGCGGCACTCGCAACAGCCGTCGCAAAGGATTCCGACGGCCTGTGGGACGAGGCACACGCGCGGCTCCTCGGCATCGGTTTCGCCCTGCTCACGGTGACCATGGCGACTGGCGCGCTGCTCAGCCTGCTGCTGTTTTCCGAGTGGTTCCGCTGGCAGGTGGTCGAGTCGTTCGCGGCCGCCGCGTGGATCGCGTACGCGCTGGTGCTCCACGCGCGCCTGATGTTCGGCTGGCGCGGCCGCCGTCTGGCGCTCGCGACGCTCGCGGTGCTCCCTGTGGTGATCGCCGCCTTCTGGATCTGGTCGGTCTACCCCGACACCTACCACTACTTCGAACGGGCGGTGGCGATGCGCTAGCGCGTGCCACGGCGACGCGCGCACTGCGAGCGCGCAACGACTGGAGGAGGTTGTTCGATGCACGTAACGCGAAGGGACTTTCTAAAGTACGTGGCGGCTGCGGCCGCTGCGCTCGGAATCGATGCGGCCGGCCTCGGCGGTCTTGAGCGCGCGCTGGCTGCGAGTTCTTCACCGCCGATCGTCTGGCTCCAGGGCGCGTTGTGCACGGGATGCTCCGTGTCACTGCTCAACCTCACCAACCCCGGCATCGAAGACGTCCTGCTGAACAGCGTCAGCCTGCGACACCACTCGAACATTCAAGCTTCAGCAGGCGACCTGGCGATCAGTTGCCTCGTGGACGACGCGGACACCTTCAACGGCGAATTCATCCTCGTCGTCGAGGGCGCCGTCCCCACTGCCTTCAGCGGCAGGACGTGCATCGTTGGCCAGCGCGACGGCGCCGAGTGGACGATGCTCGACGCGGTGTCCGAGCTCGGCGCGAAGGCGAAGTACGTCGTCTCCGTTGGCACGTGCGCCTCGTTCGGCGGCATTCCGAAGGAGTCGCCGTATACGGCGAGCAAGCCGGTGGCCGAGGTCCTCGGCGCGACTGTCCGCAACCCCGTCGTCAATCTGCCCGGGTGCCCGGCGCACCCGAACACGATCGTCGGCGCACTCGTGACACTGCTGACAACCGGGATGCCGCAGCTGGGCACGGGCCGCCAGCCGACGGCCTTCTATCCGACCACGGTGCACCGGCGCTGCCCTCGGCTGTACAGCATGTTCACGCAGGTCGGCTCGAACGGCTGCTACTTCCTCAAGGGCTGCCGAGGCCCGTGGACGGTCATCAGCTGCCCGGTCCACAAGTGGAACAACGGCGTGAGCTGGTGCATCCAGGCGAACATGGCGTGTATCGGCTGCGCTGCGCCGGACTTCCCCAGGAAACCCTTGCTCGCGTATGGCCTGGCGAACGCGAGGGTCGACTGGCGTGCGCACCAGGTCAGCGGCACTTCCCTCGCGCCGATGACAACGCCCGCAATCCCCTCGGCGCCGGTCACTCCGCCTCCCGGCGGCTTCGTGCCGATGATGCGCATCTCGCCCTGGTCGTAGGTGGCAGCCCCCTGAATTCCGACCCGTCGACACACGCGAAGTGGCGTCGGCTAGAAAGCGAAAGGAAGCGATCACGTGGGCCAGATAACGATCGACCCGGTCACCCGGGTCGAAGGACACCTGAAAGTGCACGTCGAAGTCGATGACAGTGGCGTCGTAACGACAGCACGCGTCACCGGCAACCTGTTCCGTGACTTCGAGAACATCCTGGTCGGACGCCATCCGTGGGATGCCGTGCGGCTGACGCAGCGGATCTGCGGCGTCTGCCCCGTCTCGCATGCCCTGGTCTCGACGAAGGCGATCGAGCAGTCCCTCCGCTTCGCGCCGAGCACCCAAGCGCTGTACATCCGCGCGTTGATCCAAGGCGCCAACTACCTGCAGGACCACATCCTGCACTTCTATCACCTGGCCGCTATGGACTACGTCCGGGGTCCGCAGACGAGTCCGTGGGTACCGCAATACGACACGGACCTCCGCTTCTCGACAGAGACGACCAACGCGATCATCAACCACTACGTGGCTGCCCTGGCGATTCGCCGAAAGGGGCAGGAGATGGGCGCGATATTCGCGGGACGCGTTCCGCACATCGCGAGCATCCACCCCGGCGGCGTGACGAACACGCCGACGAGCACCGACATCACGAAGTTCCGCACCTACCTCGCCGAGATCACCTCGTTCATCAAGGGCACCTATCTGCCCGACGTCGAGGCGCTCGCCGCCGCGTACAGCGACTACTTCGATGTCGGCCGCGGTCCCGGCGCCTACCTGTCGTACGGCGCCTTCGACCTCCCGTCGGGCACGCGCCTCTTCCGGTCGGGGGTGGTGACGCCCGCAGGTGTCAGCACGCTGGACGTCAGCCGCATCGCCGAGGACGTCGCCCATTCCCGCTACTCCAGCGCGAGCGGCGTCAACCCGTCGGTCGGCGCTACCGTTCCCGCTATCGACAAGGCGGACGCGTATACGTGGCTCAAAGCGCCACGATACGCTCGCACGGTCGTGGAGGTCGGGCCGCTGGCGCGGCTCAAGGTCGCCGGCAAGTACAGCGGCGGGACGTCCGTCATGGATCGAATCCGCGCCCGCGCATTGGAGGCCGCACTGATCGCCGACGCCATGCCGTTCTGGCTGACCCAGGTGGTCCCCGGGCGTCGCGCGCTGACCGTGCTCCAACCGGCGGTGTCGGGGACCGGGTACGGCCTGACCGAAGCACCGCGAGGCGCCCTCGGCCACTGGGTGAGTTACGCGAACGGTCTCGCCTCTCGATACCAGGTCGTCACGCCGACGTGCTGGAACGCCTCGCCGCAGGACGATCGCGGAGTCCACGGCGCAATGGAGCAGGCGCTCATCGGCACACGCATCGCCGATCAGGGTCAACCCGTCGAGCTGCTCCGGATAATCCACTCGTTCGATCCGTGCATCGGCTGCGCCGTCCACGTGATCACTCCCGCGGGCGGCGTACACGAGCAATTCATCGTGGGCAGGGCGTAGCGACCATGGACCGGGCGATCGTCCTCGGAATCGGAAATCTGCTGCTTGCCGATGACGGCGTGGGGGTCCACACCGTGCAGGCCCTGCAGGAGCGAGGTGCACTGCCACACGTCGATCTCGTCGACGCCGGGACCTCGACCGTCGACATGCTCGATCTGTTCACCGCCGGCGAGAAGGTGATCGTGATCGACGCGATCCACGGCGGACACGAGCCAGGGACGATCTATCGCCTGCCGCTCGACGCCATCGACGTTCGACAACCGGCCAACGTCTCGATCCACGATGCCCAGCTGCTCGAGGTCGTCGCGATGGCGCGCATGCTCGGATCGGAGCCGGACATCGTCGTGCTAGGCGTCGAGCCGGAAGTCATCCGCCCGTCGCTGGAGTTGTCGGCAACCGTGGCGGCGGCCATTCCCCGACTGGTCGAGGCGATCGAGCACGAAGTCCGAGACGGTTGCGGACAGGCGACCGCGCACGAGCGTAAGGAGGAGACACGATGACCCGTAAGAAGCGCATCGCCTTGATGGTCGGCCTCGGCGCCCTGTACGCGACGGCCGCGCTGATCGCGTTCGCGATCCTCACAGGCTCGGGCTCGAACGACACGCTGACCGGCTACATCGACTGGGCCAAGGGCGGGCCGAGGGCGGCGCTCGCCATCACCAAACCTCCCGTGCCCAGTGACGACTTCGACGCACAAGACGCGCAGACCATCGGCGAGGAACCCGTCCGGTTCACGCGCGCCGTCGGGGACTCCGCAAATCGACGTTCCCGCGACTCGCAAGTCCGGCCACGCCGGTCCACGCGGCCCGCGACGTCGAATCCGCCCGCCCCCGCGCCGAAGCCCGCTCCCACACCGGCGCCCGCCCCTGCCCCATCCTACGGCGAGAACGAAGGCGGCCTGGAACGCTCACCGGAGTTCACAGGCGGCTTCGACTCCCCACCGGAGTGGCCCGCCATGGGCTGGCGGACGAACGTCGCGCCCGGCAGGATGCGGTAGCCGGATCTGCCCGTGCCTCCGCCATCGGCGAGGAGCGTGCCGACCCGTCGTCCGTACGAGCGGCCCGCAGACGCGGCGTCAGTTGTCGCCGCCACCCGCTTCGCCACTTGGCGCAGGTTCCTGGACAGCGTGGTGATTCGCGCGTGCAGCGCCGCCATGACCGTGGGCGCCATGTCCCATGAGCAGGTGCGAGAGCGGGCACAGCGCGATCATCGCGAAGAACAGGAGCGACCGGATCGGCACGTGGAAGAGGCCGACGGCAACGACGGCAGCACCCGCCGCCGTCAGACAGGCGACGATCAGTATGCTTCGCTTTCCTTGCGTGTCCATGCTTGCCAGCCCTTCATCGCGACGGATTCAAGAATTCCCGCCGGAACTCAGCTGTCCCCGACGTTTGTCATCCCTTGGAAGCAGACGGAGTGCCAGCAAGGCAGCATCTGTGACACCGTAACCGCACCCATCGGCGGAGATTCACTCGCCGACGCCGCGATCATCGCGATACCGTCCGGCAGATCTCGTCGAACTGCTCCTTCGTGATCTCGCCTCGCGCGTAGCGCTGCTTTGCGATGTCGCAAGCGGCAGCCGAGCCCGCCTGATACTGGTACGGCTCCGGCCCGCGCAGTCCTGAGCGCGCGAGCCAGACGATCAGAAGGACGAATCCGACTGTGAAGACCAGTCCGAAGAACATCATCACGATCATGCCGACCCACGAGCCCGCGCCGTATCCCGGATAGCCCCACATCATCTCTCGCTCAGCTCCTTCACGTGGCGGATACTGTCGGCCGTGTCGGCCGCGTCTTGCGCACCTCCGGTGGCACCACCTTCCAACCTCTCCACTATCGTCCCCCTCACCCGGGTATACGGTCTGTGCTGGTTGTGGAGAGGTGATTAGCAATCGAAGGTCGACGCACACGAGGAGACATCAACTCGAGGACCACCGCGGCGCAGTTCACCCTCGGCGACGTTCCTGCACTCGTGCAGGTCGTCGCGATCGTCGTGCTGCTGATCGCCGTCTCCCTGCTCGACCAGGCAACCGGTTTGTTCCATCTGACCGTGCTGTACGTCATACCGATCATCATCGCGGTGTGGGGTTTCGGCTTGTCGGGCGGGCTGATCACAGGGGCGGTCGCGCTGGGAGCGGTCACGGCGACCCACTGGATTCATCGCTCGCCTACCCTTACCGCCGACATCGTGACCGACTTTGTCGTGTTCGCATTCGCCGCACTGGTGATCGACCGGCTTCGCCGGGAACTCACCACGACCCGAGCGCTCGAGGCGCGACGGGACTTCGACCTCCGAATCGCCCGCGAGGTGCAGAACGAGAGGCTGTCTCCCGTGCCTGCGGACGCTCGCTTCGACATCGCCTCGGCGCTCGACTCCGTCTTCGAACTCGGCGGCGACTACTACAAGTTCGACTCGATCGCCGAGCGGCTGTTCCTTTGCGTGGGCGACATCTCGGGCAAGGGGACGTCTGCAGCGCTGTTCGCGACGCTGCTCGACGAGACGCTCGTGGACGCGCTGTCGGTGTTCGACACCCTCGCGGATCTCGTGGAAGCGGTGAACCGGCGCATGTACAACAGCATGCCGCCGGAGATGTTCGTGACAATGTACTTTGCGCTCCTCGGTGACAGCTCTATTCAGTACGCGAACGCCGGACACGTGCGACCACTGCTATACGACGCCGCCGAGGCGACCGTGAGCGAGCTGTCCGACGCAGACGGTCTGCCGCTCGGTGTAGCGGCGGAAATCGACGTCGCTCCGGTCACCAGACCGTTCCTGCCCGGCAGCATGCTGCTCATGTGCACCGACGGCGTGACCGAGAGTCCGCGCCTCCTCGCCCGACCCGAACTGCTCCAGCGGATGTTCGAGGACACGCTCAAGCGGGGGCCGCAGGCCGTCGTCGACCGGACGCGCACCGTCGCGGAGGCCGACGGCCAGACGGACGACGTCACAGTCGTTTGCGTGCGGCGACGCATGTAGGGTACCGGCAACCAGACGGCGGCTACTCACCATCACGGTCCAGCTGGTGGTCGTTGGCCGACAGATTCTGCGCGTTCTGCCGGTTCCGGTCGGCTTAGGGCACACATTGGCCGACGAGTTGCTCAACTGCGGGCGTCACCTCGGCAAATCCCCGTCGGAGTGTAGACCCCGCAAGACAAGGGAGCCGCATGAAGAGCCGCCTCATACCCTGGATCGCCGGCGCACTCATCGTTGCCGGCATCTTGTTCGCCGTGGTGACTCCGGCGCAAGCGATCAAGAAGGAAATCGACGCGCAGGAACTGCAGAAGCTGCAGAGTTCGGGCGCGTGGGTAATCGACGTTCGCACTGCCTACGAGTTCTCGTCGGCGCACATCCCTGGGGCCTTGAACGTGCCGATCGACAAGCTGCCACAAGCAGCCGCGGGGTGGAACAAGAGCCAGGCGATCGTCGTGTATTGTGCGACCGGCGCTCGGTCCGCGAACGCCCTCGCCTATCTCTCGGCGAACGGGTTCCGCAAGCTCTACGACCTCACTGGCGGCATGACCGCTTGGAACGGGAAGACCCAGTCCGGCGGAGGACAAGGCCTTGCCTCGGTGGGCGCCGGCACCGTGAAGACCGCCGGAAAGCCCGTGTTCATCGACTTTGCCGGGAGCGCTTGACCCGTTTGCATTCGGATGAAGCCTCTGGTCGAGAGGCTCAAGAAGCAGTACGCAGGCAAGGTCGAGTTCCGCCGCTACGTCGACGACGTCGACCCGGTCGGCAACCAGCTCGCGCAGCAGTTCAACGTGCAGTACGTCCCGACGTTCGTGTTCGTGAACAAGGATGGCAGCGTTTCGGGGCAACCGATCGTCGGCGGCGTGGACGTGAGCGTACTGCGGCAGCGGCTCGACGCGCTGAAGTAGGCGCGACACACACGCGATGACAACGGCGGCGTCCCTAGGGCGCCGCCGTTCGCGTCTCAGTACTCGATGCCCGGCCGCGCCGGAATCCCGCGCTGGTACGGATGCTTCACGAGTCGCACCTCGGTCACGAGGTCCGCGTACTCCACGAGCTCCTCGGGCGCGCCGCGCCCCGTGCACACGACCTCGACGCCCGACGGCCGCTGTCGGAGCGCCACGAGGAACGGCTCGATCGGCACGAGGTCGTACGCGAGCGCCACGCACACCTCGTCCATCACCACGAGGTCGTACTCGCCGGACAGCAGCGCCTCGCGCGCCATTCCGAACGCCACCGCGCTCGAGCGGCGGTCCTCGTCGGTGGCCCCCTGGCCGAGGAGCCCCGTCGACTCCGCCGCCGGCCGCTCCACGTTCACGCCGAGGCGCTCCAGTGGCTCGAGTTCGCCGCTGCGCTCCCCGCCCTTCACGAACTGCACGAAGGCCACGCGAAGCCCGCGTCCGACGGCGCGAATGCACAGGCCCACCGCGGCGGTCGTCTTGCCCTTGCCGTCGCCCGTGTAGACCTGCACCAGCCCCGTGTGCTCCGCCATTCGGCCGCCTCCATCCGCGTGCGCGGTTCGTCGTTCGTCGTGGTCGCGATGTTCCGTCCTCGGCGAAGTTCGCGGCGCACGGAGTACCGCCCTGCCCGAGGTTCGGCAATGATACCCCTTGGAGCCGAAAACGGGAGGCGCACGTGTGCCGATTCTGCGTTGAACACGGTGAGGGCGAGCGCTGGTACCTGCAGGCGCGGAACTACGCCTACGACCTCGAGAGCGACCTCAAGCGGCGCGGCTACATGGTGTCGTTCCTGCGCGACTTCGACCGCAACCGCGCGAAGGTCATCGCCGGCCTCGACGTGGCCCGCACGCTACCGAAGCCGATCGCCGATTTCGGCCGCCGAAAGTTCCAGGCGGCGATGCGCGAGCACCACTTCGGCCAGCCGGTGCCGATCGAGGACGTCGAAGGCATCCTCGACCTCGCCACGTCGATCACGCGCATCCCCTGCGTGTGCCGACGCTTCGCGGGCACGCGAGACGAACGGCACTGCTTCCTCGTCACGACCCAGCCCGTCGGCGACATCCTCGTCGAGGGATTCCGCGACTACGTCGACGGTCCTCGACTGGAGGACTTCCACGTGGTGCCGAAAGCCGAGGCGCTCGCGGCCATGTGCGGCTTCGAAGAGCGCGGCCTGATGCACTCGGTCTGGACGTTCGAGACGCCGTTCATCGCGGCGATCTGCAACTGCGATGTGGCGAGCGGCTGCATGGCGATGAAGATCAGCGTGAGTTACGACACGCCGATCATGTGGCGGGGCGAGTCGTTCGCCGAGGTCGACCGCGAGGCGTGCGCCGGGTGCGGCGAGTGTGTGGCGCTGTGCCCGTTCGGCGTGATGCGACAGGCGGCGGACAGGCGCGTGGAGGTGTCACCGAGCGCGTGCTGGGGTTGCGGCGTGTGCCGCGCGGGCTGCGCGACCCGCGCGATCCGCCTGCGCGACCGGCGCGAACTACCACTCGCGGCCCAAGCCTGGTGACTCGAATAGCGTGATGCTTCCAGAAATTGGGCGATTCGCAACAGTCGGGACGGGTACGGCCTAATCAGGAACACTCACCGAGGGGGCCGCGTGGACGGCGACATGCATCAGCAGCCGCACGAGCATCACGCCGAGGAAGGCTCTCACGCCGGGCACATGGCCGCGGGCGAGCACTCCGGGCACATGGCCGATGGCGAACATGCCGCGCATGAGGGCGGCGAGCACACCGGTCACGGCGCCACGAGCGAGCACGCGGGGCACGCGGCCGGCCGCCACGAGGGGCACTCGGTAGCGGACTTCCGGCGGCGGTTCTGGGTGTCGCTCGCACTGACCGTCCCCATCCTCGCGCTGACACCGCAGCTCCAGTCGCTGCTCGGCGTACCGGGCATCCTGGCGTTTCCAGGGAGCACGTTCGTGCTGTTCGCACTCTCAGCGGCCGTCTACGTCTACGGCGGGCGGCCGTTCCTCAAAGGGTTCGTCCGCGAGATGCGCGCCCGCACGCCCGGCATGATGACGCTGATCGCCGTCGCCATCACGACCGCCTTTGCATACAGCGCGCTCGTCGCCTTCGGCCTGCCGGGCATGCCGTTCTTCTGGGAGCTCGCCACGCTGGTCGACATCATGCTCCTCGGCCACTGGATCGAGATGCGCTCCGTGGGCGAGGCGTCGCAGGCGCTGGAGGCGCTCGCACGGCTGCTTCCCGGCGAGGCGCACCGCCTGCGAGACGACGGTTCGACCGAGGACGTACCCGTCGAGTCGCTGCGCGTGGGCGACCGGGTGCTGGTGAAGCCGGGTGAGAAGGTGCCGGCCGACGGCGAGGTCGTGGACGGGCGCTCGTCGATGAACGAGGCGATGCTCACCGGCGAGTCGAAGCCGGTGGACAAGCGGTCCGGCGATCAGGCGATCGGCGGCGCGGTGAACGGCGAAGGCGCCCTCACGCTCGTCATTCGCAAGACGGGCAGCGACTCGTTCCTCGCGCAGGTGATGGACCTCGTCCGACAAGCGCAGGAGAGCAAGTCGCGGACGCAAGACCTCGCCGACCGCGCTGCATTCTGGCTCACGATCATCGCGCTCGGCGGCGGTGCGCTCACGTTCGTGGCGTGGCTCGCCTTCGCCGGTTCGTCGCTTGCATTCGCACTCGAGCGCACCGTCACGGTGATGGTCATCGCGTGTCCGCACGCGCTCGGACTCGCCGTTCCGCTCGTCGTCGCGCTCTCGACAGCGATCGCCGCCGGGAACGGCCTGCTCGTCCGAAGCCGCAGCGCCTTCGAGGATGCGCGCAACGTGCAGTCGATCATCTTCGACAAGACCGGCACGCTCACCGAAGGCCGTTTCGGCGTCACGGACGTCATCGAGTTCGAGGCCGCACTTCCGCGCGAGCGACTGCTCGAGTTAGCGGCCGCCGTCGAGTCACGATCCGAGCATCCGATCGCCCGCGGAATCGCGGACGCGTCGCCTCGCCCCCTCGCCGTCGACGACTTCCGGGCGATTCCCGGCATCGGCGCCGAAGGGGTCGTCGAGGGGCGGCGCGTGATGGTCGTAAGCCCAGGCTACCTGAGCCAGCGGGGCATCCAGCTGCCGGACCAAACGCGTGTGGACGAGCTGTCCGCCCAGGGAAAGACGGTCGTGGTCGTCCTGATCGAGGAACGCATCGTCGGCGCGATCGCACTTGCCGACATCATCCGACCCGAGTCCAAGCAGGCCATCGCCTCGCTCAAGGCGATGGGCATCCAAACGATCATGCTCACCGGCGACAATCGGCAGGTAGCGGCATGGGTCGCACGGGAGATCGGCCTGGACGACTACTTCGCCGAGGTGCTGCCCGCCGAGAAGGCGTCGAAGGTGAGGGAAGTCCAGGCGCGCGGCCTCGTGACCGCGATGGTGGGCGACGGCGTCAACGACGCGCCCGCACTCGCCCAGGCCGACATCGGCATAGCGATCGGCGCGGGGACGGACGTCGCGATCGAGAGCGCGGACATCGTGCTGGTGCGCAGCGATCCCCGCGACATCCCCGCGATCATCGGCCTCGCCGCGGCTACGTATCGGAAGATGATCCAGAACCTCGCGTGGGCGACCGGCTACAACGTGATCGCGATCCCGCTTGCAGCGGGCGTTTTGTACGGCTTCGGCATCCTGCTGCCGCCCGCGCTGGCGGCTGTGTTCATGTCGGCGAGTACCGTGATCGTCGCGGTCAACGCCCGGCGACTGCGAATGCCGGAGTAGGCGCCGGCTCCCTCGGCCGGCTGCCGCGGCGCTACACTCTCTCCTTTCCTTGCAGGTCGGACCCTGTAGAACCACCTGCGCCATCATAGTAATATGTGAATCGCAACATAAGAGAAAGTTGGCGTCTTGCTTCCGTCCACACCGCGACAGCGTCTGCTTGCCGTCCTGAACCGAGAGCCGGTCGATAGGCCTCCGTTCGTGTGCCCCGGCGGCATGATGAACATGGCGGTGACCGACGTCATGGATTCGGTCGGGGCGTCGTGGCCGGACGCGCACGTGAACGCGGACGCGATGGCGCGATTGGCTGCGGGCATGCACGAATTCGCGGGCGTGGAGAACCTCGGCGCGCCGTTCTGCATGACCGTCGAGGCGGAGGCGCTGGGTGCCGAGGTCTGCCTCGGCACGAAGGAGACCGAGCCGCGGGTCACGACGTACGCGATGGACGACCTGCGCGAACTCGACCGCCTCGGCTCGATGAATCCCGCTCGCGGTCGGGCTGCCACGGTGGCCGAGGCGACACGCCTGATGTCGACCTCGTACCCCGTCGTGCCGACTATCGCCGACCTGACCGGCCCGATCTCGCTGGCGACCTCGCTCGTCGAACCGCTCCAGTTCTATCGTGCGATGCGCCGCGAGCCGGCCGCCGCACACGCGCTGCTCGAGGTAGCCACAGAAGCCGCCATCGTCTTCGGCGACGCGCTTGTGGATGCCGGTGCCGTCGCTGCGTGCATCGCCGACCCGAGCGCGACGGGAGAGCTCATCGGCGGCCGGCTCTTCACGCAGTTCGCACTCCCCTACGTGAACCAGATCGTGACGCACTTCGCCGCCCGGGATATCCCGTCGATCGTGCACATCTGCGGGAACATCCGGACGCTCGGCGAGGCCCTGCCCAGGATCGCCGCGCCGGTCATCAGCATCGACAGCGTCGTCGGCCTCAACGTCCTGCGGCGCCTCGCGCCGTCACACCTCACGATGGGCAACGTCAGCACATACCTCCTCGAGTACGGCAAACCCGGCACGCTCGCAAAGGTTGCGGCGAGCAAGACCGCGGCGGGCGTGGACATCCTCGCTCCCGCGTGCGGCATCGGAGCGAGGACACCGCTGAGGAATATCCGGGCGCTCGCGGACGCGGTCGCCGGCAACAACGAGTCGGAAGCGAGGCGGAGTTATGTCGCGAGCGCGTGACGAGATTCTGGCGGACCTGGCGCGCGGCGTCCTCGACATGGACGAGGACCTCGCCGTACACGCGGCACACGAGGCCATCGCCGAGGGACTGGACGCCTACGAAGCGATCACCAAGGGGCTCGTCGTAGGCATGGCCGAGGCCGGGCGGCTCTACGACGAGGAGGAGTACTTCGTCCCCGAGCTGCTCCTGTGCTCGGACGCGATGTACGCCGCACTCGACGTTCTTCGGCCGCACCTCAAGGCAGCCGACCGCGGCGCGCGTGTGGGGTGCGTCATCGGCGTCGTGCAGGGCGACACGCACGACATCGGCAAGAACCTCGTGAAGATCATGCTCGACGTTTCCGGCTTCGAGGTGCACGACCTCGGCAGAGACGTGCCGCTGGCGGACTTCGTCGAGAAGGCCAAGGAGACGGGCTCGCAGCTCATCTGCCTGTCCACGCTCATGACCACGACGATGGACGGCATGGCCTCGGTCATCCAGATGCTCGAAGAAGAAGGCATCCGGGACCGCTTCAAGGTGCTGGTCGGCGGTGGTCCGATCTCGCAGTCCTTCGCCGAGCGGATCGGCGCCGACGGCTACGCCGACAACGCCTCCGCTGCCGTTCGCGTCGCGACCGGCCTGTTCGCCTCTACTGCCGCCTAGCGGCCCAGCCCGACGCTAGGACCCGCCGACGAAAGGACCGGCCGTGACCACCGCCGTCAGCATTCCTGCCGACACGCAAACGTCGCTCGAGCGCGTCGTGAGCTACCTCAAGGGCGAACGCCCCCAGCGCGTCGCGTGCTTCCCGCTGATCCTCAACCATGCGGCGCGTGTCCTCGGCGTGCCGGTCGGGGTCTACAACCGCGACGGCGGCGTCATGGGGCGCGCCCACGTCGCGGCGTGGCACCGGTACGGGAACGACCTCGTCACCGTGTTCTCGACGACTTCCACGGTCGCCGAGTCGATGGGCACGAAGATGAAGTTCTTCGACGAGGACGCGCCGCAGATCGAAGTGCCGCTGCTCGAAGACGGCTGGCACAAGCTCGGCGACGTGCGTATCCCCGATCCTGAGAAGGACGGGCGGCTTCCGGTGTACCTCGAGGCCGTGGCGCACGCAGCCGGGGAGATCGGCGACCAGGTGGTCGTGTCGGCGGTCCTCGGCGGGCCGTTCACGACAGCGGCGGCACTCCGCCCGCTCGACGTGATGAGCCGCGAGCTCTACAAGGAGAAGGCGCGCATCCACGAGCTGCTGGAGCTGTGCACTGAGGCGAACCTGCGCTTCATCGATGCGATCATGGCCAATGGCGGCCTGCCGATCGTCGTCGAGCCGATCGGGTCGGCGAGCATCATCTCGCCGCGGCACTTCACGGAGTTCGTCGCGCCGTACCTCAAGCGCGTCGCCGACCACCTGCACACGAAGGGCGCGCCGCTGGCCGCGCTGCACATCTGCGGCAAGACCAAGCCGAACTGGCAGGCGATGCTCGAGGCGGACTTCGACCTGTGGAGCCTGGACGCGGTCGACCTCGCGGAGGCGAAGGAGGCGGCGGGGCACCGGGTGGTGCTGCTCGGCAACGTGGTGCCGGCGAACCTGCTGAACAACACCGCCGAGCAGATCGACGCCGAGGCCAAGGGCATCTGCGACCGCATGCTCGATGCGCCGCGCGGCTTCATCCTCGGCTCGGGGTGCGAGGTGCCGATCAACACGCCGCCCGCGAACATGGACGCGCTGATCATGGCCGCCCGCAAGTACGGCCGCTACGACGGCAACAACGTCGTCGTCGCCTGACGGCGAGCAGAGCCGCATGAGCGACGCCCCTCGCCGTATCGGTGTCGGCATCGATACGGGCGGTACGTTCACGGACGCCGTCGCCGTCGACCTCGCGACCGGCACCCTGCTCGCCAAGGCGAAGGCGCCGACGACCCGTGACGACCTCGCTCGCGGCGTCGCGCAGTCGCTGCTGGCGCTCGACCGAGCGTTGTTCCCGGCGGTCGAGGTCGTCTCGCTGTCGACGACGCTCGCGACCAACGCCGTGGTCGAGGGGAAGGGATCGCCGGTCGGCCTCATCGTCGGCGTGCCGGACCCATTGACCTTCGAGCTGCCGACCGGCCTGCCGACCGCTGAGGTCGCCGTCGTCGCCGCCGCGCACGCACCGGATGGGAGCGTGCGAACGCAGCTCGATCGCGCGGCAGTCCTCGACGCGCTCGACCGGATGCTGCCGCGAATCGACGCGCTCGCGGTCTCTACGTACTTCAGTGTCGCCAACCGCGAGTACGAGGTTGCGATCGAGCGGATGGTCTCGGAAATGGCCGGAATCCCGGTCGTGTGCGGACACCAGCTGTCGCAGCGGATCGGGATGGTGGAGCGCGCCGTCACTGCCGCGCTCAACGCCCGGCTGCTGCCGCTGGTGCGCGACCTGCTCGACGCCGTGCGCGCAACCCTCGACGACGTTGGCATCGTGGCCCCGCTAATGGTCGTGAAGGGCGACGGGTCGCTCACCGCCGAGCACGTGGCCCGCGCGCGCCCGGTTGAGACCGTGATGTCGGGACCCGCGGCGAGCGTGGTGGGGGCGTGCCGGTTGTCGGGCGTCACCAATGCGGTCGTCGCCGACATGGGCGGCACGACGACCGACATCGCCTTCGTGAAGGGCAGCATGCCCGAGGTGAACCCCGACGGTGCGCTCCTCGGCGGCTGGCGAACACGGGTGCAGGCGCTCGACGTGCGAACCATCGGGCTCGGCGGCGACAGCCGCGTGCGCGTGGACGTGGAGCGGACGGCGAGCGTCGGCCCCGAACGCGTCATCCCGCTGTGCGTCGCTGCGCGCGCCTTCCCAGCGCTGCGCGAACGGCTGCGAGCGCTGGCTGAGGCGCCCGCCGAACCGCTCTTTCTCACGCTCGTCCGCGCGCCGGCGGAACACGGTTCGGTCTCGACCGAGAAGCTGTTCGACGCCCTCGGTGCGGGACCACTGCACGTGTCGGAGGCCGAGTCGGAATGCGGGCCGTTCGTCGATCTCGACGCCCTCGTGCGTTCCGGCTGGATCGCGGAGATCGGCCTCACGCCCACCGACGTGCTCTGCGCCGAGGGCGACGGTGACCTCGGCGACGTCCAGGCGGCCACGCTCGGCCTGCGTGCGCTGGCTGCGGCGGTCGGCACCGATGCCGAGCCACTGGCCGCGTCGGTGCGCGACGCCGTCGTCCGACGACTGGCGCTCGAGACCGTAGCCCGTGCACTCGCCGAGGACCGGCCCGCCGTCGAATCGGACACCGCGCTCCTCGCGCACCTCCTCGACGACCGCCGGGGCCGCGTACTGCGTGCCCGGCTCTCACTCGACGTGCCGCTCGTGGCCGTCGGTGCTCCCGCGGCAGCGTGGTTCCCGGATGCCGCGACGCGCTTCGGCGCGACCCTTACGGTCCCGGACCACGCCGAGGTCGCGAACGCGTACGGCGCGCTCGCGGGACGGGTGCTCGAACGCGCCGAGGCCCGCGTGAAGTCGGAGCCCGACGAGACGTTCCTCGTCGTGACCCCGTCCGAGCGGGTGCGCGTGGGCGACCTGGAACGCGCCCGCGTGGAGGCCGAGCGTCTCGCAACGGAGGCGGCGTATGCCGCGGCAGCGGCGGCGGGCGGAACGGACATCACGGTCGCCGTGACCACGGATGCCGTCACCGCGAGGGCGCCTGGCACAAGCGAAGAGGTCGTCGTCGAGATCACGGTCATCGCGACGGCATCGGGAAGGCCGCTCCTGTGAGCGCGCGCGAAGCCGAACGCTCGGCGCTCGTCACCTTCGAGCCGTCCGGCTGCACGCGCGGCGTCGCCATCGGGACCACCATCAAGCAGGCGGCCGCCGAAGCGGGCGTCGTCCTCGACGCGCCGTGCGGCGGGCTGGGCACGTGCGGTCGCTGTCTCGTGGGCGTCGAAGGCGCGCTCGAACCGCCCGCCTCGGACGAACGCATCCTGCTGACCGAGACCCAGCTCGCCGAGGGGATCCGGCTCGCCTGCCGCGCCGCGATCGCCGGCGACGTCGTCGTGCGTCCCGCGTCTGCGCAGCGGCCGGCGTCGGTTCGCGTGGTCGAGCGCGGAGACGCGGGCGAGATCGCCGTCGAACCGCCCGAGGACCGCGGCATCCTCGGCGACGAACCGCTGCTCGGCGCGGTCGTCGACATCGGGACGACCACGCTCGTTGTCTCGGTCGTCGACCTTCGCACCGCGGAAACGCTCGGCGCGGCCTCGGACCTCAACCCGCAGTACGCCTTCGGCCATGACGTGATGTCGCGCATCACGCACGCCGCGACCCACGGCGAAGCGTCCCTGCGCGAGCCGGTCATCGCCGCCATCGAGTCCCTCGCACTGCGCGCGCTGCGTGCGGCCGCGCAACCGGCGGAGCGCCTCCGCGAGATCGCCGTCGCCGGCAACACCACGATGATCCACCTGCTGCTCGGCATCGACCCGGCGCCCCTCGGTGTCGCCCCGTACGAGCCCGCTTTCGTGCAGTCACTCGAACGAGACGCCGCCTCGTTGGGCCTGCCCGCGCTCAGAAACGCGCGCGCGTACGTCCTACCGGGAGTCTCCGCGTTCGTGGGCGCCGACATCACGGCGGGCCTGCTCGCGACCCGGCTGGCGGAGCGTTCGCGCCCGACGCTCTTCGTCGATCTCGGCACGAACGGCGAGATGGTGCTGCGCACCCCCGACGCGCTCGTCGCGTGCTCCACTGCGGCTGGACCGGCGCTCGAGGGCGCCACGCTCACGCACGGAATGCGCGCCGAAACGGGCGCCATCGAGCGCGTCTCACTGGACGGCGGCCGCCTCACGGTCGACACCATAGACGCCGCACCCCCTCGGGGTCTCTGCGGCAGCGGTCTGCTCGACCTCGTCGCCGTCCTGCTCGAGGCAGGCGTTCTCGACTTCACCGGCAGACTGCGTACGGACGCCGGTGACCCACTCGGCGATCGCGTCGTCCAACACGACGGCGGACGCGCGTTCGAGATCGCGCCCGCCGTATACCTCGCGCAACGCGACGTGCGTCAGGTGCAGCTCGCGAACGCCGCAATCGCCTCGGGCATCAGCCTGCTGCTCGACGGCGTGGGCCTCGTGCCCGAGGACGTCGCTGAGCTCGTCATCGCTGGTGGGTTCGGCTACCACGTGAAGGCAGAGGCGCTCGTGCGACTGGGCATGATTCCGGCCGCCTGGATCGATCGCGTCTCGTTCGCCGGTAACACCGCGGTGTCGGGCACGCTGCTGGCGCTGCTCGATTCCGCGGCCCGACGCCGCGCGGAAGCACTGACCCGGCGGGTCGAGACCGTCGACCTGGCCGGCCATCCGGAGTTCCAGACACGCTTCGTCGCGGCGATGCGCTTCCCCAAGGGCACCCAGCCGCTCAGAGAGGACCGCCCGTGAGGATCGGTGTCATCGCCTGCGACATGATTCGCCGCGAACTCGATCGGCTCATCGCCGAGGACCCGGACATCACCGAGGTCGTGTATCTCGAAGCCGCGCTGCACGTCTACCCCGAGAAGATGAAGGCCGCCATCCTCGAGCAGGTCGAGATGCTCGGCGAGCAGGTTGACGCGATCTTCCTCGGCTACGGGTACTGCCAGTCGCTCAAGGGCATCGAGGCGCTCACCTCGGTACCGGTGGTGCTACCGCAGTACGACGATTGCATCTCGATCCTGCTCACGCCCGAGCGCTACGCCGCCGAGCTTAAGGCCGAGGTGGGCACGTGGTTCATGACGCCGGGCTGGGCCGAGGTCGGGGCCGAGATGGTCATCAAGGAGCTCAAGCTCGACCGCGCGATCCGATACGGCAAGGACCCTATGGCGCTCGCGAAACGCCTGTTCACGCACTACCGCCGAGGATTGTTTGTTGATACGGGGGTCGGCGATCCGGAGGAATTCGCGTCCTACGCACGGCAGTTCTGCGACGACTTCGACCTGCACTACGAGGAAAGCACGGCTGCGGATTCCGGCATCCTCGCCGAGGAGCTCGCGCGCTGCAAGCGGCTCGCATGCTCGAAGACGACGATTCCGCCCGCCCGAGGGGGGCGAGCGGAATCGTCGGAAGACACCTGTCGCGAGGCGCCTGCGGCTAGCCGCCGACCTGGCGGTCCTTCGGCTGCAGCTGCCAGCCTTCGATTGCGGACTTCTGAACGGTGATCTTGCCACCGGCGACGCTTGCCGTCAGCTCGTCCAGCGGGTAGAGCTTGCACGCGCCACTGAGGCCGACGCCGGTCTCGAGCGTGCGCTTCGTGCCGCACGTCTCGCACGTGAGCGTGCCGTCGGCGTCGATCCGCTGGCCCGTGCCCTGGCACGGCACGCAGTAGCTGACGCCCACGAACAGCTTGCCGGACGGCTTCACGTAGGCCACCATCGGCACGCTCTGACCGTCGGCGCGCTTGACCTCGAACGAGACGATCTTGCCGTTCGTCACGTCCGCGGTGTTGAGCGAGACGGCCTTGCCGTCGTCCGTCGCCGTCACCGGGGTCATCGTGATCGTCTGATTGTAGGTCGTCGGCTCGGCGACCTTCGGCTCCTGGTAGTCCTTCGGCAAGTAGCGGCCGATGTACTTCGCCTCGTCGGCAGGAATCGTCGCCGCCGCCTTCTTCGCGCCCTGGTTCGCCGCGAAGAGGATGCCGATGACGGCCACCACGCCGACCGCGGCGATGATCAGCGCCGTCTTGTTCGACTTCCGCTTGGGTGCAACTTTCGCTGCTGCCGGCTTACTCCCACCGGACTTGTTCACGACGCTCTGCGACTTCTGGGTCGCCGCGCCCTTCTTATTAGCCATTCATAACCTCCAGCTAGCAGCCTTGGTCTATCGAACTCGGCGGTGCCTCGCCGCGGATTCGTGCTTACGCGCGCTTACGCGACTTCGGCACGGGCTCCCGCTCCGGCTCGACCGCATCGTCCTCATCGCCGAACGCGTCGAAGTCAGACGGCTTGCGAATTGGCGGCGGCGTGGTCTGACGCTCGCGAGGCGCCGCGGCCTCTTCCTCGGCCACCGGCCCCTTGGGCGAAACGGCCTTGATGCCGAAGTAGCCCAGGCCGAGCAGCGCGCCGAGCACGATGAGCATCGTCGGCAGTGAATTGCCCCTGCCCGAGGACGTGGCGCCGGTCGGAATCGCGCCCGTGCCGGTACCGATGCCCTGCGGCTGTGCGGTCCCGCCTGTTGCGGGAGCGACCGTGCCGCCGCTGTACGTGACCTGATACGTGATCTTCTGGCCAGCCTTAACGGACTTGAGCGTCTTTTGATAGAAGCTCGCGCCTCCGGCTGACACTGCCTGGCCGTCACCGCTCGACACGATCTTCGCGTTGGCGGGCACCTCGATCGCGACGATGACCTCGGGGACATCGACGGGGCTCGTCCAGTTGAGGGTCGCGGTCTTGTTCGCGCCGCTCGTCGAGAGCGCGTCCGGGAGGGTGAACTCGATCTGGCCGCGAGGCGCCTGCGTGAGCGTGAAGCCGATCTCGTCGTAGCCCGGCTTCTGCACCGTCGTGTACTGGACGGCGGGGTCCTTCGCGACGTCGCCGCCGAGGATCTGGCCAGCCCAGTCGAGCTTGGTGCCGGTCGGGGCCGACAGCTTGACCGCGGCAGGGAGCTGTCCCGTACCGGACAACTGCCCAGCCACGAGCATCGCTTCGCCCGTCTGCCCGTTGACCAGCCGGATCTCTACGCGAGACCAGCTTGCGACCCGAGCCGCCACCGCCGGGTTGGGCGTGGCCGCGGCAACGAACGCCAGCGCGAGCGCTGCAGCGGTGAATCGTCGGAGTCGTGACTTGAACATGTCTACCACCTGGGAGAGGGTTGAGGGGGGCGCCGGCGTATCCCGCACGCCCCCCGGGGGGTTTACCGTACGCGGGCAGCCGTGGCGACCTCCGCGCCGTTCACGAAGAACGGCTGGTCCGGGCTGTCGAGCTTCTTCATCATGTCGAAGTCGAACTCTCCCGCCGTGCCGCGATCCGCGTGGACCGCGACCAGGAGCTTGTCGGTGAGCTGGACCGAGGGGTCGAGCGTCACGGTGACATCCCGGCTCTCGCCGGACGGGATCGCCTGGACGCCGACGCGCTCGCCCGGCTTGCCGCCCTCGTCGAGGTGCACGACGATCCACCCGTTCGTGGGAGCGACGGCGCGCGCCACGGCCAGCGAGCCGATGATGCCCGGCTGGTCCGCGACCTCGATGGCCGCCTGACCCTCGCCCGCTTCCACGCCGAACGGACCGGCCTCGAAGGGCATGGCCACTTCCATGCCGTCGAAGAACGGCTTGTCGGGGCTGTGCTCCGCGTTCTCCATGTCGAACTCGAGCTTGCCCTTGGTGCCGCGGTCGACATGGACCGCAGCTATCAGGGTCGCAGGCAGTTCGACGTTCTTGATCTTCACCACGACGTCCTTGTGCGTGCCCTTGGTCACGCGCACGTAGCCCACTCGCTCGCCTGGGGTGCCGTCAGCCTTGGCCTCGTGCACGATCACCCATGCGTCTGCCGGCGCCTTCACCTCAGCGATGGTCACCGAGCCTTTCGGGTTGAGCTGTTCCATCGTCTCGATCTTGGCGGCGCCCTTCTTGATGATGACGCCCATGACATCCTTCGTGCCGGCGAGCGCGCCCCAGGCCATCAGGCCCAGGCCGACTGCCGCCACCACGACGATCGTCGCAATTCGTCTTGCGTTCATGTTGTCTCCTCTCGCCCTACGCCGCGTTCCGCAGGCTGGGGCGGAATCGGCGGAGCAGCAGGGAGTTCGACACAACGCTGACCGAGGACAGCGCCATGGCCGCACCCGCGAGCTCCGGCCGGAGCAGGCCGAGGGCCGCGATCGGGATTCCGAGCGTGTTGTAGCCGAGCGCCCAGAAGAAGTTCATGCGGATCTTCTTCATCGTCGCCCGCGACAACTCGATCGCCGTAACGACGTCGCGCAGGTCGTTCTTGATGAGCACGATGCCGCCGGTCTCCATCGCGACATCCGTTCCGGCGCCCATCGCGATGCCGACGTCGGCTTGCGCGAGCGCAGGGGTGTCGTTGATTCCGTCGCCGACCATCGCGGTCACGAGGCCGCGCTCCTGGAGCTTGGCGACTTCTTCCGCCTTGTGCTCGGGGAGCACTTCGGCGAGAACGTTGGACGGCTTGAGGCCGGCCTGGGCAGCGATCGCCTCGGCCGTACGGCGGTTGTCGCCGGTGATCATGAAGACCTCGACGCCCATCTTGGTGAGCTGCTCGACAGCCTCCTTGGAGTTGTCCTTGAGCGTGTCGGCGACGGCGATGAGGCCTGCGGCCGCCCCGTCGATCGACGTGAGCATGACGGTCTTGCCCTGGCTCTCGAGCTCCTCGATCCGCGGCAGGTACGCGTCTACCGACACGCCCTCGCGGGTCATGAGCTTACGGTTGCCGAGCGCGACGCGCCGACCCTCGACCCGACCTTCCACACCGTGGCCCGGCACTGCCTCGAAGCCGGCGACGTCGGGGAGCGAGACGCCGGTCTCGTTGGCGTAGTTCACGATCGCCTCGGCGAGCGGGTGCTCGGAACTCTTCTCGAGCGCGGCGGCCAGGCGGTAGAACTCGTTCTTGTCGAAGCCGGTGAACGGCTCGAACTCGGTCACCACGGGCTTGCCGTGCGTGAGCGTACCGGTCTTGTCGAACACGATGGCCTTGAGCTTGTACGCCGTCTCCAGCGCCTCGCCGTTCTTGATGAGGATGCCGTTCTCGGCGCCCTTGCCCGTGCCGACCATGATGGCGGTCGGGGTGGCGAGGCCGAGCGCGCACGGGCACGCGATCACGATGACCGCGGTACCGGCGAGCAGCGCCTTCACGAACGGCGTGACCTGTGCGTAGAACTCGGGGCTCACGAGCGCCGGGACCACGAACAGCCACACCAGGAACGTCACGAACGCGATTGCCACGACGGCCGGGACGAACACCGCCGAGATGGCGTCGGCGAAGCGCTGGACGGGAGCCTTGGATCCCTGCGCCTCTTCGACCAGCTTCACGATCTGCGCGAGCGCCGTGTCCTTGCCGACTTTGGTCGCCCGGAACTTGAAGCTGCCGAGCTTGTTCATGGTCGCGCCGATGACGGAGTCGCCCACGTTCTTCTCGACCGGGATCGATTCACCGGTGAGCATGGACTCGTCGACCGAACTGCGGCCGTCGATGATGACGCCGTCGACCGGCACCTTGTCGCCGGGCCGCACGACGATGGTGTCGCCCACGACGACCTCTTCGACCGGAATGTCGATCTCGGCGCCGCCGCGTACCACGCGCGCCGTCTTAGCGGCGAGGCCCATCAGCTTCTTGATGGCGTCAGACGTCTTGCCCTTCGCACGTGCCTCCAGCAACTTGCCGAGGAGCACGAAGGCGATCAGCAGCGCGGCGGTCTCGTAGAAGACCGGCTCCATCTCGAGGGCAGGGATGAACGTGGCCGCTACTGAGTAGAAGAACGCGGCGGACGTGCCGATCGCGATCAGCGTGTCCATGTTGCCTGTGCGCCGCTTGATGGCGTGCCAGAACCCGCGGTAGAACTGCGCGCCGATCCAGAACTGGACCGGTGCCGCGAAGGCGAAGGCGATGTACTTCTGGACCATCATCGGGTCCCAAGCGCCGCCCACGGTGTGTGCGAGCAAGTCCGCGACGGCCCTGGGCACGTTCATCATGAACGGCGGGACCATCGACACGAGGAACGCGGGGATGGCCAGCGCGAATGCCATCGCGCAGTAGAAGAGTTGCTTGTTGTAGTGCGCTCGTTGGGCGGCACGCTGCGTGTCCTCGCCCTCGCCGGTGATGCCGACGGTCTCGACCTTCAAGCTCGCGCCGTACCCCGCGCTCTTGACTGCGGAGATGATCTCGTCCGGTCCGACGACGGTCGGGTCGAACTCGACCGTCGCGGTCTCGACCGCGAGGTTCACGGTCGCCGCGATGACACCGTTGAGCTTGCCGAGCACCTTCTCGATGATCGCCGAGCACGACGCGCAGGTCATGCCGGTGAGCGCGAGGGTGAGGTGTCCGCTCTGCGACAGCGCGGGCGCCTCGTTGAGCGGCGCGGCCTCGTAGCCGGCGCCCTTCACCGCCGCCGCGATCCCGTCGATCGAGATGACCGACGAGTCGTAACGCGCGGTGAGGCGCTCGGACGCGAGGTTGACGTGCGCCTTCACGATGCCCGGCGTCTTGCCGAGGACCTTCTCGATGATCGCGGCACACGACGCGCACGTCATGCCCGTGATCGCGAACTGCTGCTCGATCTCCTGGCCGTGGCGCACTTCGGCAACCGCGGGAGAGGCCGGCGCAGCGGGAACCGCCGTATCCGCGACCTCGTGGGCCTGCGGGTGCAGCTCGGTCACGGGCGCGGGCTCATCCGCAGCGGCGCGAACCGGCACGGGAACCGGACCGCCGCCGCCGCACGCCGCGAGCCGCTCCTCGGCAACTTCGGCGTCCTCGACGCCGAGCACGAACGGGTCGCCGGGCGAGAAGCCCGACTCCACTATGGCGTCCACTAGCTCGTCGGTGTCGACGCACTGCGTCTCGACGGTCACCATGACGACGCCGTGCTTGGCGTCGGCGGCAACATCACGTACGCCCTGGATTCGCTCCATGTTGGCAGCGATCAACTTCTCGCAGGCGCCGCAGTGCATCCCGTCGACCTTGAGCCGATACGCTTTATTGGTCTCGATGGGGGGCATTCGGATCCTCCGTAATTACTTGACGACGATATCGGCCGTGTACATGCCCATGCTGCAGGTGAACTGGTAGGTACCGGGCTTCAGCGCCCCGACCTTGATCGTGCCGCCGTTGCTGACGTCCTGCTGGAAGCCAAGCTGCTGCGACTGAACGTAGCCGTTGCAGCCGCTCGCCGGGCCCTTGAAGTCGAGCTCGAGCGGAACGCCCGCCTTGGCCTCGATCTGGTTCGGGCTGTAGCTACCGGTCGTCAGGTCGATAGTGACCTTCTGCGTGTCGCCGGCAACGGTCGTCTTGCCCGGGACCGGCGTCTGCGAGCCGCCGCCACCGCAGCAGCCGCCACCGGAACCGCCCGCGCCGCCGGTTGCACCGCCGCCGGCGCCGACCTGCGTGCCTCCAGCGATGTTGTTATACGCCGTCGACACGTTGGCCGAGCCCCGCGACTTCGAGAGCGCGTAGTTGTAGCTGCCAAAGAACGCGATCACCACGAGCAGCGCGACGATCAGGTACTTGTTCGATGCGTTCGAGTTGTTGGTGCTCATCACATGTCCTCTCAGGATTCGGACGACGCTACTGACGTTCAGCGCTGTAGCCGGCTGCCTCGATCTCCGCGCAGATCGCCTCAGGCGTCACCTTCGCGGGGTCGAAGACGACCTCGGTCATCCCTGTGCCGTAGTCGGCCTTCACGGACTCCACGCCTGCCAGGTCGCTCACGTTCATTTGAATGAGCATGGTGCAAGAGCTGCAGTGCATCCCACTGGTCTTGAATCGAACGGTCTCAGTCATTTCGGATCTCCTTCGTTGCTGGCCGACCAGGTCGGCCTCGTAATCAGTTGTCTGCGTCTATCTCCACAAGCCGTGCGCATGTTCCTGATGCATTATCTGAGCATGCCTCCGAACGCGAGCCCGGCCACGATCGCGGCCGCGACCACGCCGAGCGTCACGATCACCTCGGCTTGTGTGAAGCCGAAGATGACCGTATCGGCGGCAGGCTGTGGCGTACCGTGCTTCGAGCCGCTAGCGCCATGCGCGCCACCCGACCGGCTGCTGCCCGACCGCGAAGCGCTGCCCTTGCCGCTCTTCGCCATGACCGGCGCCGGCTCGGGCGCGAGGGACCTGCGACGCTGGCGCAAGTACGACCAGCCCAGCAGACCGCCGCCGACGAGCAGCATCAGCGGAATCGGGCTCGGGCCCGTCGCGGCTGCGGCGCCGCCACCGACCAAGAGCTGGCCGGAAAGCATGCCCATGCCGCAGGTGAGGGTGTACCTGCCCGCCTTCGACGCCGGAAGGTCGACTTTGGTCGTGCCGTTGGGCACGAGGTTGACGAGCACACCCAGCTGCGGGACCGCGAGCTGATCGGAGCAAGCGTTCGCATCCGTCCGCGTCACGAGCAGTCGGACCGGCTTGTCGGCCGGAATCGACAGCGCGCTCGGTTCGTACCCGCCGCTACCACCCTTGACCGCCAGCGGCACCTCAACGACGCCGTCGGCGCCCTTCTTGTACTGCGACTCGTCGACGCTCGCCACCTTCGGTCCGCCGAGGACCGAGGCCTTGAGCGTCGCGAACGTCACCGGCGAGCCGAGCGCCATCGCGCCGCGGTTCACCATAACGAAGCCGAGCACGACGATGAAGCCCGCCGCGATGAGCGGCATGATGTGCTTCAACTTGTTATTCAGGTACGAGGCAACGGCGCCGTAGCCGAGCATGAGCGGCATCGTGCCGAGGCCGAACGCCAACATGGCGAGCGCGCCGAGGGCAGGATTGCCGGCAGCGGCGGCCTTCAACTGCGCCGCCTGCAGCGGTCCGCAGGGCATGAGGCCGGTAATCAGGCCGAAGCCGATCGGCATCAGGAGCGATGAGTCGCCTTCTGCGGCATCCGCCGCGGCCTTCTTACGCATCTTCATCAGCAGCTGCATGAAGAATTTCGGCGGACGCGGGCTGAGCTTGCGCAGCCACGGGAACCACGGGGTCATGCCGAGGCCCATGAGCACCATGTAGGTACCCGCGAGCAGGCTGACCCAGCTTCGGGCGGCAGGGGAGATGAAGACGCCCAGCGCACCCAGCACGGCTCCCACGAGCGTGTAGCTCAGGATCTTCGCACTGTGATAGGCGAAATGCGGCTTCATGCGGTCGAGAGCTGAGCCCTGCTCGTTGCCCTTGATGGCATACGTCAGGACCAGGTTCCCGCACATCATTACGCAGTGGAAGCTCGTGAGGAGCCCCAGTGCGAGCATACTAACAAACAGACTCAAGACATCCTCGCTTCGGTCGGTGCGGCTACAAACGCGAGCCGCCGGCCGGACAGGTCATCGGAAGCGTCGACACCCATAGAACAAGGTGTACGACCATGACCGACGAGAGCACTTCCTCATGCAAACATACTGCATGGGGTACGCCCTCAGGCGAGGTTCGTCAGATTCGGATGATGGTTGAGGACAGCGCTCGCTGCGGCGGCGCCAAAGCGGCCGGCAGCGGCGGGAGCAGGGCGGACGCCTGCTGCGGAACGACGGCGGTTTGCGCGGGGGCAATCGCCACCGAAGGGACCTGAGTCAGATTCGCGCGGTCGTCGGCGAGACGCATGTGCGACGTGTCGCCCTTAGAGCAGCACGACTTGGTGGTCGTCTGATCGCCGGGCACGTTGCTGGCCAGCTTGGTCACACCGGATTGACCGGCGTGCGGCATGGCGAACGCACAGCCCGAGGTGTGCTGCATCGTGTGGGCCGACGACATCGGCGCGGTAGCCCCGACCCAGCCGCGCTGGGTCATATAGGGGCAGGTGGCGCCGTGAGCGCAGGCAGGCGCGACGACAGCCCCCGCCAGCAAAGCCAGCGAGAGCAAGGTCGCAAGATATGTCCTGACCTTCAAGCTCACGTAACGCCTTCCTCAGTATCGACGGTTGGTCGACCGTCCCCCTTGGATGAGCAACCCATATGCCACGTATCGGTGTTCGATGGAGTGGACTAAAGGTGCTTCAGGACAGAGTATGCCATGCATTGGAGCAGGCCACACCGACCCTCACCAAAAGCACACAACTCGTGTGATGCCGGCTACTCCTGCTTCGCGAACAACCACACCGCCGGCGCGAGGAACACGAAGGTGAGCACGACCATCACCGCGATGTCGAAGCCCGGAGGGTGCAGGCTCAGCGCCGCGAGCGCGGGCTTCGGGAGCGCCTCGCGCAGTGCCACCTGGCGCAGCAGGTCCACGCCGTAGGTCACCGGATCGATCTTCGCGAGCGCGAGCAACCAGCGCGGCACGCCGGTGGTCAGCGGGAAGAACGCGCCGGAGAGGAACAGCATCGGAAAGAGCAGGAACTGCATCACGACCTGGAACCCTTCCATCGTCCGCTGCCGAGCGGCGATCAGGATGCCGAACGCGCTCATCATCGCGGCGAGCAGCAGCATCGCGCCGAACAACTCGATCACCTGCAGCACGCTGAACCGCACGCCGATGAGAGGCGCCAGTAGTAGTAGCAGCGCGCCCTGGAACATCGAGACCGTGCTGCCACCCGCCACCTTGCCGAGCACCACCGCCCAGCGCGAGATCGGCGCGACCAGCACCTCTCGGAGGAAGCCGAACTCGCGGTCCCACACGATCGACAGCGCCGAGAACACGGCGCTGAACAGCACCGTCATGCCCAAGACCCCGGGGAAGATGAACTGCTTGTAGTCGGTGCCGCCCGAAGCGCCGCCCAGCCTGCCGATCGCGGCCGAGATCCCCGCGCCGAACACGAAAAGGAACAGCAGCGGCTGCCCGAGCGACGCGAAGATGCGCACGCGGTCCTTGAAGAAGCGCAAGACGTCGCGGTACCAGATGGTGTAGATGCCGCGGAGGTCGCGGCGCAGGTGACTGCGTCGTGCGCCTCCCGCTCCTGCGGCTCGTCGGGTCGACAGCGCGTGTCCGTTCATCGTCGGCCACCCCCGCCCCACATCTGCGCGTGTTGCCGCATGGCCGTCATCGTGTCGGCCCCCTCGGCGCGGATCCTCCGACCGGTCAGCTTGATGAAGACGTCCTCGAGCGTCGGCCGTTTCAGGTTGATGCTGCGCACCTCAATGCCCGCACCGGCGAGCGTCGCGAGCATCGGCGGGATGAGCCGGTCGCCTCCCGCCGCCTCGACGATGACCTCGCCACCCGGCCCCGTCCTCGGCTCGACGCCGTGGCGTTCTCGCAGCAGCTCGGCCGAGCGGGCGTCGTCGGACGTGCACAGATCGATTACGTCGCCGCCGACCATCGCCTTCAGCCGCTCCGGCGTTTCGAGGGCGATGATCTCGCCGTGGTCGATCACCGCCACGCGGCCGCAGTTCTCGGCCTCGTCCATGTAGTGGGTGGTCATGAACAGCGTGACGCCCTCAGCGTCGCGGAGCTTCAGCAGGTAGTCCCAGATGTGCCGACGAGTCTGCGGGTCCAGGCCGATGGTCGGCTCGTCGAGGAAGAGCACGTTCGGGCTGTGGAGCAGGCCGCGCGCGATCTCCAGACGACGCCGCATGCCCCCCGAGTAGTTGCGGACGTCCTCGTGGACGTAGTCCGCCAGTTCGACCATCTCGAGCAACTCCTTCGCGCGCCGCTCGAATTGGTCCTTCGGTACGTCGTAGAGCATCGCGTGGAACCGCAGGTTCTCCCAGCCGGTCAGCCGGTTGTCGAGCGTTTGGTCCTGGAAGATCAGCCCGATCGAATCGCGTACTTCGCTCTGCTGCGAGCACACATCGTATCCGCTCACGCGCGCCCGGCCCTCGGTCGGCTTGAGCAGCGTGCAGAGCATGTTGATGGTGGTGGTCTTCCCTGCCCCGTTCGGCCCAAGGAAGCCGAACGCCTCCCCCTCGCCGACCTCGAAGGTCACGTGGTCGACCGCGGTCAGCTCACCGAATCGGCGGACCAGCCCCTCGGTCTCGATGACGTCCATGTGCGCCTCCCTGTGGGCGTCCTCAAGCACGTCGCTCGAACGAGCACCCCGTGTGTTCTTTCCAATCCGACGCGAAGAACCGCTGGTTGCGGCATATCTTCTAAGGAGTCGGACCACGAAGGGGGCCGCGTGCACGTCCGCAAGCAGTACGCGCACCGCTGGCGTGTCTCGATCGCCGAGGCCGAGGCGATCCAGCGCCGGCTGGCGCCGCACGTCGTGCTCTGGCCACTGTCGGCCGTCGGCGATCACTCGCCGAAGATCGCGGCCGGCGTGGACGTCGGCTACAGCCGCGAGGGTCACCTGGCGTGGGCGGCGGCCGTCGTGATGGACGAGCGTTGCCGCGTGCTCGAGCGCGTCGTCGTGCCGGGCGAGCCCGACCTGCCGTACGTGCCGGGCCTGCTCGCGTTTCGCGAGGGCCGCCTCAGCATCGAGGCCCTGCTCGCGCTCGAGTACGAGCCCGACCTGCTGTTCGTCGACGGCCACGGCGTCGTTCACGAACGCGGCTTCGGCCTGGCGTCGCACCTCGGCCTGCTGCTCGACATCCCGACCATCGGTGTGCCGAAGACTCCGTTCCACGCGATCGACCACGCGCCGGAGAAGCCGCGTGGGTCGTACTACGTGTTGACCAAGGAGTGGGGCGCGCAAGGCGCGTCACTGCGGCTCAAGGCGGGAGTGAAGCCGGTCTACGTGTCGCCGGGCTACCGCGTGGACCTCGACAGCGCCATCGCGCTGTGCCTGAAGTGGTCGTCCGGCCGTCACAAGTTCCCCGAGCCGCTGCAGGCCGCGCACACACTCTCGTCGGTGACGCGAGCCGAGGCGCGGCGGTCGTGACGCCGGTGCGATACCCTGTACGAGGTGCGCGGCCCGGCCGATGGGCGCGCCTTGGGGACGAGGAGCCGACGTGAGGCGCAGAGGCATCACCTGGGGGATCATTCTGGTCGTCATCGGCTTGGTGATCCTCGCCGACAACCTGGGCCTCCTGTCGCCGAATGCCTGGCAGCTGCTGTGGCCGCTGCTCGTCATCGCGCTCGGCCTGCGGATCATGTTCCTCGGCTTCTTCCGCTCGTCGCTCGCGGCCGAGCACTTGTCAGTGCCGCTCGCGGGCGCGCCGACCGCGCGCGTCCTGCTGCGCCACGGCGCGGGTCACCTCGACGTCACGGATGGTGTCGCGCCCGGCCTCTTGCTCGACGGCGACTTCGACGGCGGCGTCGAGCATCGCGAGACGCGATCGAGCGACTCGCTCACCGCTGAGCTGCGCTCGGGGCGCGACGCCTGGCGCGATGCGCGCTGGGACCGTGGCCGAGGACTCGACTGGCGAGTTCGACTCGGCGCGGAGGCGCCACTGGCGATTGACTTCGAGGGCGGCGCGAGCGAAAACCGTCTCGACCTCACACGCCTCCCCGTGCGCGACCTACGCATCAAGACCGGCGCGAGCTCCACGTGGGTGACGCTACCGGCGAGCGCCGGCGAGACGCAGGTGCGGGTGAACACGGGCGCGGCGAGCGTGAACCTGCTAGTGCCGGACGGAGTGGCCGCCAGGATCGTCAGTAGCGGGGCGCTGTCCTCGGTCGTCGTGAACCAGTCGCGATTCCCGCGCGTGGGGTCCGAGTGGCGCTCGCCGGACTACGACACGGCCGTGAACCGGGCAGACATCTCGATCGAGGTGGGCGTGGGGTCGGTCAGGGTCGACTAGCGGCGGCGCGCTCGCGCTCGAGCAGCGCGCGTTTGCGCTCCACGCCCCAGCGGTAGCCGGCCATGGAGCCGTCACTCGCCACTACGCGGTGGCATGGCACGACGAGCGCGACATCGTTCGTCGCACACGCCCGCGCCACCGCCCGCACCGCACTCGGCTGCCCGATGCGCCGGGCGATCTCCGCGTAGCTCGCCCGCTCACCGAGGGGAATGCCGCGGAGCGCCGTCCAAACGCGGCGCTGGAACGCCGTCGCCTCGAGGTCGAGCGGCAGGTCGAGGCCCGGCCGAGGCGACTCCACGTACGCGGCCACCTCAGCAAGCCACTCGCGCGTCGCATCGTCGGCAGGCTCGACGATCGCCTTGGGGAAGCGCTCACGCAACGCGTCGAGCAACCCCTCGCGCGAATCGCCGAGGGACACCATGCACACCCCTCGCTTAGTCGACGCGACGAGCAGCCAGCCGAGCGAACTCTCGGCCTCGGCGTGACGGATGACAACGCCCGGAGCGCCTCGGCGAAGCGTGCCCGGCGACATCCCCAGCAGCTCGTCCGTGCGCTCGTAGACCCGGCTCGGCGAGCCATACCCGGCGTCGTAGAGCGCATCGGAGACGGGCGCGCCTTGCGCCAGCGAGGCCTGCAGGCGCTCCGCGCGACGTGCGGACGCGTACTGCTTAGGTGTCACGCCCACGACTCGCGCGAACACCCGCTGGAACCCTTGCGCGGTCAGGCCCGACCCCTCGGCGAGTGCGGCAAGCGAGACCGCCTCGGCCGAGGAGTCGAGCCGACGACACGCAGCACGAACCAGCGCGAGGCGATCAGCCTCGACGCATTGGGGCATGTGGGGTCGTGCGCTCTTCGGCGAGTTCGTTTCGGTCATGCGGACAGCCTAGGCGCTTGCTGTCCCCCGCGCTATCCGATTCTCGCCGATGGTCGATCCGCGGCAGCTAGACCTTGCGGACGTTGCTCGCCTGCGGCTTGCCGGCGTTGCCCGTGGTCTTCTCGAACTCGACCGTGTCGCCCTCGTCGAGCGTCTTGAAGCCCTCAGTCTGGATCTCACTGAAGTGGACGAACAGATCGGGCCCGCCGTCCTCCGGAGTAATGAAGCCGTAGCCCTTGTCCGGGTTGAACCACTTCACAGTGCCTCTAGCCATTCAGACTCATCCTTTCAACCGGCCCATCCGCAAACGTTTCGGATCAGCACATCTCTTCTGGCAGAACGACTCGCAACTCGGTGACCTCGGTGCCGACCTCCATTTCGATGAGCGCGTCCCGTCGTACGAGCCGACGAAGGACTCCGCTGACTTCGGCTGGTTGGCACCCCAGGCCCTCGAGAACGTCGGCGACCCTGCGTAGTGCCAGCTGCTGTTCCTGACCCTGAAGGTGTGCGATGGCGCGCAATTCCGCTTCGAACATCCGGCTTTCTTCCTCGATGGTGGGCTGCATCTGCGTCGCCTCCTTCGATCCGGACGGTTTCTACGCCTGTCTGTCGTGCACCCCTCGGTCAAACGTGTTTCGCTATCACCTGTCTCGGTCGTTCTTCCCTACCCTTGCCGCATAACCTGCGAAACCGTTGCGGCGAACACAACGCGGGCGACTCCATCACTCTACTGCGCCCGCTGCCTCGCAGGCTTCCATAATACACACCGCTTCCAGGTCTTTCCTCCGCCAGATCGCTGCCGCGGCGACAGGCTGACTCGAAGGCCCGCAAGGGAGCCGGGCGAGACCCTCGCGCCCGTGCTTGCGCGCACACTACCCCCTGCACAGTGATGGTAGAATTTGTCTCGCCAATCTGCGCCATCGCCCCTTCGCGAGCGCTCCTGCAACCCGGTGACGCTGTCTTCAATATTCGACCCGTCCGTGCGACGGACAGCGGACACGCCTGCTCACCGGGCTTCCCTCTGACGTGCACGCCTGCGGGACGGTCATCGGGAAGGGGGACCCGCGGTGAAGTCACCGAAGTTGAGGGTCGTTCGCGTACTAGTGCTCGTCGTCATGGCCGTATTGATGCTCCCGGGTGCGGCGGAGGCGACACCCGGCTTCGTACTCGGTTGGGGTAGCTACGGGATGGCGCCAGGCCAGCTCAACGAGGCGCGCAGTCTGGCCGTAGGACCCGGGGGCGTCGTCTACGTCGCGGACTCCAACAACTATCGCATCGACTACTTCACCTCCTCGGGCGACTACCTCGGTCAGTGGGGCACGGAAGGCACGGCGAACGGCCAGTTCGACTCTCCTGAGGGAGTCGCCGTAGCCGCCGACGGCACGGTCTTCGTTGCCGACAGCGGCAACCACCGCGTCCAGTACTTCAGCCCCACCGGCACCTATCTTGGGCAGTGGGGGACGCGCGGTTCGGAGATCGGCGAGTTCTGGTACCCCGAGGGCATCGCCCTGGCCGAGGACGGCACGGTATACGTCTCGGACACCTACAACTCGCGGATCCAGTACTTCGGCAGGACCGGCACCTACCTTGGTCAGTGGGGGACGTACGGGAACGGCGGGGGGCAGTTCGTGCTTCCGTGTGGAATCGCGGTCGGCGGTGATGGCAGCGTGTACGTGACCGATCCGCAGACGAATCGCGTCCAACACTTCAGCTCCACGGGCGCCTACGTCGGCACGTGGGGGACGGCGGGCTCCGCCGAGGGTCAGTTCGCGGGCGCGTCGTACGTGGCCGTGGCGCCCGACAGCAGCGTGTATGTGACGGACGCGGGAAACACGCGTGTCCAGCGGTTCAGCGCGAACGGGACCTACCTTGACGCGTTCGGGACGATCGGCATCGGGAACGGCGAGTTCCAGTCCCCGCAGGGCATCGGGATTTCGTCCGACGGGAGCATCTATGTCGCCGACTCGGGAACGGGTCGCGTGCAGTGCTTCCAGGAGACGCCGCCCCCCGCACCGCCCGCTCCGGGCTCGGTCTCCGCGACGCCGCCTTCCTTCGCTGGCGAGTGGGGAACGTTCGGCTACACGTTGCCGGGCGAATTCTACTGTGCGACTGGCGTTGACGTAGGCCCGAACGGCAACGTGTACGTTGCTGACACGAACAACGCGAGGATCCAGTACTTCGATGCCGCCGGATCGCCGCTCGGCTTCTGGGGGGTGGCCGGATTCGGACCCGGGCAGTTCTACGATCCGGAGAACGTGGCGGTGGCACCAGACGGCAGCACGTACGTCAAGGACACTGACACCAACCGCGTCGAGCACTTCAGTTCTACGGGCGCGTTCCTCGGGCAATGGGGCTCGCCGGGGTCGGGCGACGGCCAGTTCAACAACGAGGCGTACGTGATGTCGCCGGGCATCGCAGTCGGACCGTCAGGGATCGTGTACGTGACCGACACGAACAACAGCCGGGTGCAGTACTTCTCGGCTGACGGAACGTTCCTCGGCAAGTGGGGCAGCGCGGGCTCCGGTGACGGGCAGTTCGCGAGCGCCGAAGGCATCGCGGTGGCTCCGGACGGAACAGTGTACGTGGCGGATCTCGCGAATCACCGGATTCAGCACTTCAGCGCCACCGGTGCGTACCTGGGCAAGTTCGGCTCCTCCGGCGCGGGCTACGCTCAGTTCAGTGGTGCGTTCGGCGTCGCCGTTGGGCCTGACGGGTCCGTCTACGTCGCCGACAGCGGCAACTACCGCATCCAGCAGTTCACGGCTGCGGGAGCGTTCGTGTCGGCTTGGGGCTCCCAGGGTTCCGGCGACGGGCAATTCTCCTACCTGTACGACCTCGCCGTCGCTCCCGATGGAAGGATCTACGTCGCGGACTTCGGCAACTCGCGAATCCAGTACTTCACTCCCGCCCCCCCGCCGACATGGCCGACGACGAGCCTGACGGTCGTCCCCTCGGCTGCCGACGGCGGTTCCGGCTGGTACACGTCGGTACCGACGATCTCGTTCTCGTCTTCAGGCACGGGCGACCAGACGTACTACCAGTGGGACACGACCTCGACTGCCCGCTGGACGCCCTACACCGGCGAGTTCGCTGCGCCTCAGGGCGAGCACACCCTCAACTTCTACAGCGTCGACACGGGCGGAGACGCCGAGCCGCTGCAAAGCCAGGCCTTCCGGGTCGATTCGCAGGCGCCCTCGGCCCCCGTCGCGTCCGCGACCAGCTCATCGACGTCCTCGGTGAACCTCAGTTGGACCACGTCGACAGACGATGCCAGCCGCGTGTATCTCTACAGCGTGTACAACGCTGACACGAACACGCTGCTCGGTCAGACTTCGGGGACGTCGTGGACTGTCAACGGGCTGACCGCCTCGACGACGTACCGCTTCTACGTACGGGTCGTCGACATTGCGGGCAACGCGGCGCAGGGCGCGACGGTCTCCGCGACCACTGCGGCAACGCCCTCGGCTCCCTTCACGACGCTCACCCTGTCGCCCTCAGCCGCCGACGGGGCGGCTGGATGGTACCGCTCTGCCCCGACTATCGCGCTTACGCCGAACCAGCCAGCGCTCACGTACAGCCAGTGGGACTCGACGAGCACCGCCGGGTGGACGGTGACCTCGGGGAACTTCCAGGCGCCGTCCGGCTCGCACAGGCTCTATTACTTCTCCGTCGGTTCCTCGGGAACCACAGAGACGACAAAGAGCCGTCGGATCAAACTGGACAGCGTGCCACCGTCGACGCCGGCGCTGACCCTCGATTCGGTCGGGGCGTCCTCGGCGACGCTATCGTGGACCGCCTCAACGGATGTCGCGAGCGGCATGGCGTGGTACAGCATCATCGACGCCGACACGAGCGCGCTGGTAGCGACGACCACGGCGACGACGACCACGATTTCCGGCCTCGCTCCGGGCACCAGCCGCTTCTACGTCCAGGCGGCAGATGTGGCCGGGAACCTCTCCGCTGTGAGTGCATCGGTCTCCGCCTCGATCCCGCTACAGGGGACGCACGTGACTCCTGGCGCGCCGATCACCATCGTCACAAGCGGAGTGAAGTTCTCGTTCGATCGCGTCACGACTGCGGGCGACATGTCGGCGGCGGTCGTGACGGCGGCCAACGGCGCGCCCGACGGCTACCGGCTCGTGCCGGGGACCTACTACGAGCTCTCGACCACGGCGGCATTCACCGGCGCCGTTCGAATCACGCTGCCATATGACGCTTCCGGCGTACAAGGCGACCAGCGGCAGCTCAAGTTGTTCCACTGGAAGGACGGCGCGTGGCAGCTGTTGGCGACGACGGTGGATGACGCTGGCCACACGGCTTCCGCGGACACCACCTCCTTCTCGCCGTTCGGCGTGTTCGAGCCGCTCGCCTCGGGGTCGGCGGCGACGAGCGTGCCGGCTTCGTCGAACTGGCTGCTCGCACTGGGTGTGCTCGCGGGGCTCGCATTCGTGTCCGCGCGCACCCGTCCACGTGTCGACACGCAAGAAGACTAGGAAGGCGCCACTCCCCTGCGGTCGTCTGCAACGCGACCGGTTCACGAGCAGCGGCGGAAACAAAGAGGCCGAAGAGGAAACGCCCTCTTCGGCCTCGTAGTTTCGTGGTAGCGGGGACCGGATTTGAACCGATGACCTTCGGGTTATGAGTCGCTTTCGCCGGTTTCCACGTGAGTGCAGCTAGGTACAGGAAAGGCCCTCTGAGCAGCGTAAACGCCGGAGGGCCTTTCCATGTGGTTGCACCTGGTTTCGGCCTGTTTCGGGGCGTTCTGCTTACAAAATGCTTACAAGCGCCCTACCCATCAGCTGCGACCCTCCCGATTGGCCTGCTGCGCGTACTCCCGCATAATCACGATGAGGTGCAAATCTGCGCACCGCTCGTTAGAGCTAGGGGGAGAACACGTGCCGAGCTTTGACTTCGTCTCAGACAACGAGTTTCGGGCAATCCTGGATTCTGACTATGGCGAGATGCGTTCGGCGCTGGAGAATACCAACTACAAGACGGTCCACGTTCTTGCAGGAAGTGTTGTCGAGGCGCTGCTAGTCGACTACCTCACGCTGCTTTCTGAGAACGATACGAGCCTGAACCCTCAGCAGATACTCAAGTGGTCGCTCGGCGAGCTTGTCGACGCCGCACTCACCCGGGGCGCCATCAGTCAGCAGGTGCACGATCTCTCGTCGGTGGTTCGGGATTACCGCAATCTGATCCATCCTGGCCGAGTTGTCCGCTTGGGTCAGAAGGTCTCGCAGGACAGCGCAGACATCGCGGCAGCCGTGACCCATATGGTCATCAGCGCCATTGGCGACGCGCGGAAAGATAGTCTCGGCATGACCGCTCAGCAAGTGCTCACCAAGATCGAGACCGACCCAAGCGTTATGCCAATCCTCGGCCGCCTGCTCCGCGGTCTGTCAACGACCGAACTGAACACCCTACTCCTGGACGCCTTGCCAACTGAGTTCCTTAAGGGCGCGTACGCTGGCCCGGACCATAAGGACTGGGGCGACGCCGACCAAGAGCGCGCCGTCTTTGAGCGGACGCAGGCCTACTTGGAAGAGTGCTACCACCAGGCCTTCCGTGAAGCCAACGAGCAGACCCAGAGAAGTGCGATGCTCAACCTCGTCGAAATTGTGAAGATGGAGTCTGTGTATACCGTGCATCCGTATGAAGACGCCTTCCTACGAGGTCCCTACCTCGGCCTATTGGAAGACGCAGACCGTCTGCTGCTCGTTGAACATCTGCTCGGTCGCGCCGAGAGTCAAACGCCGCCCAAACCTGCAGTGTTCATGGGCATGGCCCCTTATCTCTCCGGTTCGTCGTTCCACGGCAAACTATGGGGACTCGTGGACCGCGCCGTCCGAGCCAAGGACCTCTACGACAGCACGAGCGTCGACATCCTCTGCAATCTCTACTGGGACTACGACCCGGACGTAATGAAGATGATGGATGACCGAGTAGACCAGGTCGCGGAGCACTACTCCAAATGGGATCCGCAGAAGCAGGAGCGGGCGCGGGAGTTGGTGGAACTACTGCACACCGAAGGAGTCTCGTAGTATCGCACCTGACCACACGCAGAAGGCCACCAGCGACCCCGAGGGCTGGTGGCTATCTCTTCTGCACATGGACAGCTGCTCGCTTACCGCTAATCGTCCGGCCTAGGATGGCGCTCGCGCGGTCCGTCCGAGTCGCAGAACAGGGCTGACTGCTCGACCTCAGGGCGGGACCGCTGCGAATCCTCCTTGTAAGGCTCCCGCGAGCGCTGTGCCCGTTGATGCTCGTGCACCCGAAGTTCGTGGCGATCCTCCCATGTTCCGAGGCATGCGGGCATGAGTTGATCGAGTTGCGCCTGAAGCGCGGAACGCACACTCAGATACACCTCCGAGGGCGACGGCGAGAGCGGTGAGAAGTGCTCCTCCGCCAGCTGCTTCAGTCTGCGACGGGTCGCGGAGTGCAGCCCCCGCATGGCGGACGGCTGGTGGTAGAGCATGAAGAGGTCGGCGCGTGTCCGCCAGTCCAAGTCACGCGGAGGCGCCCACGCGTGCACCTTCAGGGCCTCGAACAGGTCCAGCGGGAGCGGTTCCTCTCCCGCTTCTGGCCGATGTTCGACCTCGGCTCGCCACTTGGGGACACCGGACTTCTCTTGGCCCTCTTCCAGCGCCTTGTTGTACATCCGATGCATGAGCCGTCCGCCGCGCTCGCCGAGGTAGACCGTTTCGGTCCGCCCGTCCGCGCCCGTAAACTCCCGGCGCTTTACCCGCCCGCGATCGAACCGGTAGCCGGACAGGTCGAGGTGGTAGTCGATAGCCACGTCGATACGCGACACGCGGACCTCGGAGAGGTACTCCAACAGATCGGCGAACAGTTCACAGCCGCCCTTGCTCGGGTTGAAGTCGAAGCGCATGGCTGCCCGCTTCCCCGAACACATCGCCTCGGGAGCGCCGTTCTGCTTGCTCGTGAGTTGCAGTAGACCCTCCTCCGCCTTGTACTGCCACGCGTACGGGAAACGCGCGAGCTGGACATCCTTAAAATGACCGCTCCGCGCCACCCATGAGGCGAAGCTCGGACTGCCCTTCTCCCTGCCGAGGACCGTCAGTCGGTCGATACTGACCGTGATGAAGTCGTCGCTCAGCATCACTAAGTGACCCTGAAGCACGCTATTAGAGGTAGTGTGCTTCCCCGGCTTGCCCGCGAGATTCGGACGCCGATCACCCGCCGCGCGGTCGCCGGCACCGCCCTGCGGGCGGCCGCCGGCCGGCCGCTTCGGCTGTGAATCGGGCTTCTTCCCCTCTCCCCGGCCCACCTCAGACACCTCCCTTCTGCAGCGCCTGCAGTACCTGCGGCAGATGGAAGCGCAGGTAGCGCCCGCACCGGATCACCGGCAGCCGTCCTTGCTCGGCCTTCGTGTAGACCCAGCTCTTCGGCACCGCCAGCTTCTCGGCCAGCTCACCCACTGTCAGGAGCCGTCCTTTGGCTCCGCCGTTCTCTTCCATGAGTCCCTCCTTTCCTTCAGCTAAGGCTCATGGCATTTGCTGGCTGGAACTCTAGCAACGTTTCGGTTGCTAGCGCAACTCCTCTAGTCTTAGCTGTTGCTGCTTACAGCTAATTGTGGCAGAGTACGGCTATCGGCTGAAAGGAGGCGCCATGACTGACGTTGGCGACAGGCTCAAGGGCCTACGCGAGTGGCGACACATGACGAAGGCGGACCTCGCCAGGAAATCCGGCGTTTCCGCGCCGTACATTCACCAGATCGAGGAAGGCGTCAGGTCGAAGCCCTCAGACACCGTCTTGCGGGCACTCGCAGGCGCATTGGGTGTGCGCAACTACGAGCTGTTGGAGCCTGCCGGATACCGGTTCGAAGGCGAAGGCTACTTCGACAACTACGACCGCGCCATCGCAGAGCTGCGCGACCACCTCGGCGATAGCGACTACGGCATCTACTTCAACGACATCATTGAAGAGATGCCGAACCTGGCTCGATGGACGGCGAGCGGGCCTACCCTCCCGTCTGGCCCGAAGGGGTGGGACGAACTCTCAGACGACGACCAGAGACTGGCGCAGAAGCTCATTGATCGGCTGCGCGGCGAGAGCGACGAGACTCCAGCCGACGAATAGCCGGGACACATCTCGCAGGAAGGAGGTGACAACATGGCGAGAGGCTTTTTACGGAAGCGCGGGACGATCTGGTACGCCTACTGGCGGGACCCAAGCGGCAGACAGCGCTCCAAGGCCGTCAGCGAGCGTAAGAAGGAAGCTGAGCGGTTCCTGACCCAGGTGCAGGCGGAGCTAGTCTCCGGCTCCTACATCGAGCGCAAAGAGGTCGGCTTCGCGGAGTTCGCCGAGCGATGGATAACCGAGGTGGCCACGGCACGAGTAAAGCCCTCGACGCTTCGGACGTATGAGGCTGTTACGAGACGCTCGCTCATCCCCCATTTCGGCGACACGCCCCTGCTTAAGCTCACGCCGGAGGCGATCCAGCGCTACTTGTCGGTGACGGTAGCAGCCGGACATTCGGCAAAGACAGCGGGCAACCACCTCGTACTACTGAAGACGATTCTGAAGCAGGCCGTGATGTGGGAGTACCTGCACCGCAATCCCGCCGAGTTCGTGAAGCGGCCCAAGACCGAGCACCGTGAGATGGACTTCCTCACGCCGGAGGAAGTGCGGCTCTTCCTCGACAACCTCGATGCGCCGTACCGAGCACTGTTCACAACATCCGTTCTGACCGGGATGCGCCTCGGCGAGCTTCTGGCGCTGCAGTGGGGTGACATCGACTGGAATCGGCGGACGATCCACGTTCAACGCAGCCTGTATCGAGGACAGTTCCAGTCGCCGAAGTCGAAACGTTCCATCCGGGCGATCGGGATGTCTCCGACACTGCGCGACCTGCTCTGGCTGCACAAGCTCGACGCGCCCGTGAACGACCTGGACCTCGTGTTCCCGTCCGAGAACGGTACGCCGCTCGACCCCGACAACCTCCGGCATCGCGTGTTCGATACCGCGCTGCAGCGAGCGGGGCTCCGGCGAATCCGGATTCACGACTTGCGACACACGTTTGCCTCGCTGCTGATTCATCAGGGCGAGAACCTGAAGTACGTGCAAAGCCAGCTCGGGCACGCCTCGATCCAGACCACTTTGGACCGGTACGGCCACCTGATGCCCGACGCGTACCTCGGTGCCAGTGAGCGCCTGGACGCGACCGTCTTCGGGACGAGCGGCGAGGACTCTGCTTACAAAATGCTTACAAGCACCGGGGAAAGCAAAAAGGCCGGAGAGCCAGAAGCCCTCCGACCTGCTGTTTCTTGGTAGCGGGGACCGGATTTGAACCGATGACCTTCGGGTTATGAGCCCGACGAGCTACCAGACTGCTCCACCCCGCAATACCTGCGTCTTCGGCATGCCCCCGAGACGCGAACACGGACTATATCACCGGCCCCTACCCCGTGCAAGCCAGTTGTGGAGAAAATGTCGGGTTTCGGGGGTGGAGGCGAAATGGGTCATATACTCCCGGTACCGAAGCCTGTGGCAGGGTGTTTGCTCGCTGGAAGCTGGCAGAAACAGCATGCTGCGTGGTATCTTGCAAGACTCGACTCTTACCGCGCGGGGGGCCGCGAGGTCTGTGGGTCGGAAGTTCGGAAGGGTCATATGCGTAGCACCACTCGGGCACGTCTCGCTCTGCGAGCGATCGCCGCAACGCTGGGGGTAGCGCTCCTGCTCGGCAACACTGCGTTGGCCGTGCCGGCGCCTTCTCCGTCGCCGTCCCCCACCCCCGCGCCCGCCACTGCCGCACCCGCGACCACGCTACCCGGCGTCCCGTCGACGGACCAGTACCGCAGCCAGATCACGAGCAAGCAAGCCGAGCTCAACGCGCTCAAGCAGCAGCTCGACCAGCTCGACATCCAAAGCGAGATGGCCGCCGAGGAGTACAACGCGGCCCAGTCGCGCCTCACCACGATCACCGCCCAGCTCCAGTCCACTCAGCAGGACCTCTCGAACGCGAAGCTCGCCTACGAGGTGCAGTCGCAGCTCCTGCAGAACCGGGCTCGCGAGGTGTACCGCGACGGCAAGTTCGGGTCGGTCCAGATCCTGCTCGAGTCGCACTCGATTTCCGACTTCGTCTCGCGCGTGAAGTTCCTCGCCATGATCGCCGGTCAGGACGCCGACGTGGCGGCGCAGCTCGCCGCACAGCGCGACCAGATACAGACCACGGCCAACCGGCTGCAGCAGGACAAGGACTCGGCCGAATCGCTGCAGTTCCAGCTCAAAGCCAAGAAGATCGAGATTCAGCTGCGCATCCAGGATCGCCAGGAGATGCTCGACCACGCGCAGAAGGACCTCGTGGCGATGCTCCAGACCGAGTCGGAGCACATGCGCGCCGACCAGGCGTCACTGCTCAAGGACATCATGTCCGGGAGCAGCCAGACCGGCATCATCGTCCAGCCCGGCTCGCCGGTCGAGACCGCGCTCGCCTACCACGGCGTGCCCTACCTCTGGGGCGGTGCGTCGCCGGCAGCATTCGACTGCTCCGGCCTGATCATGTACGCCTTCGCGCAGCACGGCGTGCTGCTGCCGCACTACTCCCGCGCACAATTCCAGCTGGGCGAGCCGATCGACGTGGCGAGCCTGCAGCCCGGCGACGTCGTGTTCTTCGGCGCACCGGTGCATCACGTCGGGATGTACCTCGGCGGTGGCTACTACCTTCACGCGCCGAAGACGGGTGACTTCGTGAAGATTTCCCTCCTGGCGGACCGGAGCGACTTCGCCGGTGCGCGCCGGTACGCGTGGCAACCGCGGCTGCAGCCCATAGCCGGCCTCGACCTGATCCCGGGCAACACGGATCACTCGCACGGCGTCTCGCTCAGCAGCCTGACCCGCTAGTTCCACCGCTTACGTCGGCCATCCCTCGGCCATATACCGTTCGACCAGGTAGTATCTTCTAGTAATTGCCAGCACGGCCCGCACTCCCAGCGGGCGTGTGCGATAGGGGGAGGCGCGCATGCGGCAATTCGTGGAGAGTTGCCTGAACGCCGCGCAGCTCGCGGGGGCGAGCTACGCCGACGCACGGGTGGTCGACACGACCACCCAGTCGCTGTCCGTGCGTTCGGGAACGCTCGAGGGGATCGAGTCGGCCGAGTCTCTGGGCTTCGGCGTTCGGGTGATCGCCGACGGCGCTTGGGGGTTCGCCTCGAGTTCCGAGATGACCGAGGAGGCCGCAACGCGCGTCGCGCGGCAGGCCGTCGCGATCGCACGTGCGTCCGCCCTCGCGCCGGGCGCGCCGGTCCGGCTCTCGCCAGTCGATGTCGCCGAGGGCAGCTGGACGGGCTCGTGGGAGATCGACCCATTCGAAGTCAGCCTCGAAGACAAGCTGAAACTGCTGCTCGACGCCGACGCGGTGCTACGGACGCAAGACGCCGTCAAGATCTCGCTCGCGCACATGGACTTCGTGAAGGTCGCCAAGGCCTTCGGCTCCACTGAGGGCGCGTACCTCGAGCAGCGCTACGTGGAGTCGGGCGCGGGAATCGTCGCCTATGCCGTTGGCGACGGCGAGGTGCTGCCACGCAGCTACCCGAACTCGCATGGCGGCGGGTGGGCGCAGAGCGGTTGGGAGTACGTGCGGGGGCTCGACCTCGTCGGCCACGCCTCACGCGTCGCTGACGAAGCTGCGGCGCTACTCTCGGCTGAGGACTGCCCCGCGGCCACGACCGATCTCATCATCGACGGGAGCCAGCTCGGCCTGCAGGTGCACGAATCGATCGGGCACCCAACCGAGCTCGACCGCATCCTCGGCGACGAGGCGGCGTTCGCCGGGACGTCGTGGGTGGGACTCGGCGACGTCGGAACGCTACGCTACGGGTCGGAGCACGTGACGGTGACCGCGGACTCGACCGTCCCGGGCTCGCTCGGCTCGTTCGGTTGGGACGACGAAGGCGTGCCGGCGCAGCGCGACACGATCATCGACCGCGGAACACTCGCGGGTCTGCTCACCTCGCGGGAGGCCGCGCCGACGATCGGCCGCACCTCGAACGGTTGCATGCGCGCCGACGGCTGGAACCGCATCCCGCTGATCAGGATGACCACCGTGAGTCTCGAGCCGGGCGAGTGGTCGTTCGACGACCTCATCGCCGATACCGAGGACGGGCTGTACTTCGAGACGAACAACTCCTGGTCGATCGACGACCGTCGGCTGAACTTCCAGTTCGGCTGCGAGATCGCCTGGGAGATCAAGAACGGCGAGCGGCGCCGGATGTTCAAGAACCCCAACTATACGGGCATCACGCCGCATTTCTGGGGGAGCTGCGATGCCGTGTGCTCCCGAGACGACTGGCAGGTGTGGGGCCTCGCGAACTGCGGGAAGGGCGAGCCGATGCAGGTCGCGCACGTGGCGCACGGCGCGGCTCCCGCACGATTCCGCGGCGTCCAGGTGGGGGTGGGCAGATGAGCGACCGGGCCGGAACCGAAGCGGCCGGCATGGTGTTGACCGACGAGCAGGCGCGCGAGCTCGCGCAGCGCGCGGTTTCACTGACCGGCGCCGACCAGGCGGAGGCCGTCGTTATCTCCTCGGCGCAAGCACTCACGCGCTTCGCCAACAATCGCATACATCAGAACGTCGCCGAGGCGAACGTGCAGCTCTCCGTGCGCGCAGTGGTGGGCAAGCGAGTCGGAGTCGCCGGCACGAACCGCATCGACGACGAGTCGCTACGGCGCTGCTGCGAGGACGCCGTCGCAATCGCGCGGCTCGCCCCCGAAGACCCGGACTTCCCCGGGCTGCCGTCACCCCGCGCCATCGACGAGGCCTCACGCGCGGTACCCGCGAGCGAGTCGTACGGTCCCGGCGAACGTGGCGCAGCGGTAGCATCCATGATCGCCCAGGCCGAGGAGCGCGGGCAGTCCGCCGCCGGCAAGGTCGAGGTCAACGACTACGTTCTCGCTGTCGCGAACTCGCTCGGCGTGGGGGTCGCGCAGCAACTCACCGACGTCCGTGCCACCATGCTCGCCATGGCCGACGAGGGCGGCTCGGGCTGGGCGTCCTTCGCGGGACGCGACGCTTCGCAGCTGCCCGCCGTGTCGCTCGGCGACGAGGCCGCGCTGCTCGCCGACCGCTCGCGGAAGCCGGGCGACCTCGGTCCCGGCAGCTATGCGGTCGTCCTCGGCCACGAGGCGGTCGCCGACCTCCTCACCTACCTCGCGTACGTGTCGTTCTCGGCGAAGGCGTTCGCCGAGGACCGCTCGTTCATGTCCGGTCACCTCGGCGAGCGACTGCTGCACGGCACGGTGACCATCCTTGACGACGCGCTCTCCGCGCTGGCGCTCGGGCCGACCTTCGACTTCGAGGGCCAGCCCCGGCTGCGCACGACGATCATCGACGAGGGCATGGCGGTGCAGCCGGTGACCGATTCGTACTGGGCGGCCAAGTTGCGACGACCGAACACGGGCCACGCCTTGCCGGCGCCGAACGCGCATGGGCCGATGCCGGCCAACCTCGAGATGCTCGGGGGCGACGCGTCCATCGACGAGCTGATCGCGTCGGTCGACCGCGGTGTGTACGTCACGCGGTTCCACTACGTGAACATCGAAGACCCCGTGCCGGCGCTGCTGACGGGCATGACGCGCGACGGCACGTTCCTCATCGAGGGCGGCAAGCTGACGCGGCCGCTCAAGAACCTGCGCTTCACGCAGAGCGCGGTTGATGCGCTCTCGCACGTCGAGGGAATCACGGCGGAGCGCAGACTCGTCGGCGAAGAGGGCGCGAGCCTGGTGCCCGCGCTGCTCATCGGCGAGTTCGCGTTCACGGGGCAAACGGCGTAGCGCCACAGCCTGGCCGGGCTCGACGCCGGGCGGGACCACGACACGCACGAGGGCCTCGGTTTACTTCTTCGCCGAGGCCCTCCTCATGGAATCGGCTCCGGACGGAGGGGCGCCGTCGGGAGCCGGTTCCTTTCATCAGGAGGCGTATCTTGTACGTCCTGACAGTGGGTGTATCGACGCTGGCCTGACCGACTTTAGCGATGACCGCCGAGGTGTGACGCAGTTCACGATGCTACCGTCGAAGGGCCGGTGCGCCCTGCCGGCATGACCCTGCCGCCACCCGCAAACCCTACCGAGTCACCAGTACGTAGACCGCGTAGAGCAAGGCGGCGCCGAGCGCGACGAAGTTGACGATGCGCAGGCCGCGAAGGTTGCGGGTCGGTTCGGCGCCGAGCTTCCGCAGCTCGCGGCTGCTCCACCAGTCCGCGACCAGCAGGATGGCGACGAGCGCGATGAGCAGGAGCGCGCCTATCGTGCTGAGTGGTCCTCGGAACGTCACGGCTGCTCGTCCACCTCCTCCCGACATCGCTGCAGGCATGCCGCTCGCTTACGGCTCTTGCTATCGTTCTGCGACCGCTCGGCCTGCTCCTGCCTGACGTATAATGCGTCGTCGAGGCACCCTGCTGACCGTTCGGCAGTGTCACCTCCGTCAGATTCCCCAGAGAAGGCGTCGATGCGAGCTCGACACCCGTACGATCCGATCCGGCCGGCGGTTGCCCTCGAACGGCGTCGCCGACGACGCCCGCGTCGTCGCCCAACCGCCCTGCTGCCGCTCGCGTCGGTCGCTCTCGGCATCGTGCTCGTGCTCATCGCCGTGCCCAGCCTGCTCCATCTTCGCGCCTCGGCGGTCAGCTCCGGGCGCGCGATCGTCAAGACGACGCTCAGCGCCACCTCCGAGACGCTCGCGCAGCCAGCGCAGCCGCCCACGCCGCTCGTCGCGCGGTACCGCGGTCTCGACATCCACATGCCAATCCGGCCCTCGCAACTCACCATGCTCGCGTTCCACCAGGCGTCGTACACAGACGCGCTGCGCATGCGGATCCTCGTCCCGTATCAGGACCCCCAGAACGACTCCCCGTTGCATCGGCCAGCAACCGCGGGACAGGCGGGCGTCTTCCCCGGACGTGCGATTCGGTTGTGGCGCTCCGGACGCACGGGGCAACCAGAGACCGCCGCCGACTGCGGCACGAAGGCGGGAACGATCGCCGTCTCCCCCGTGACCGGCGAGGTCATCGGCGTCCGCCGCTACCGCCTCTACGGGCGCTACCCCGACTACCAGGTGCACATCCAACCGGACGGCTACCCGCATGTCGATTGCGTGGTCATCCACATCGAGCAGCCGACGGTGAAGAAGGGCGATCGGGTCGTCGGCGGCGTGACGCCCATCTCGCGGGTGCGGCTGCTGTCTAACCTGTTCCACATCCAGCTTGGCGAGTACACGCACGAGGCCGGCAACCACGTGCACTTCCAGTTGAACGAACTGAAGACGCCCGGCATCATGCCGCCGCTGCACGGCGAGTAGCTACGCGCCCTCGCCCGAGCGACGCACGAACGACCGGAAGCGCCGGTCGAAATCGAACCGCAGCAGCCTCACTGGCCGACCGCATCCCTGGCACTTGAGCCCGATGTCCATGCCGAGCTTCGTGACCTCCCACTCGTTCGCCCCGCACGGGTGCGCCTTCTTGAGCCGCACGACATCGCCGACGCGAACGGGAATGATGGGCACGCCCACGCTTCAGCACCTCTCATCGTCGCTTGCCGCTGGATTACGCGAGAGTATATCCTCTCTAGACTCCGCCCACCCCCCGCCTCGACGCCCCGCGCTAGGAGGACCGATGAAGACGAGAGCCATCCTGTCCGTCCTCGGCGAGGACCGCGTCGGCATCGTTGCCGCTATCAGCAACGCGCTCGCGGAGGCCGGCGCCAACATCGAGGATATCCGCCAGACCATCCTCTCCGGCGTGTTCTCGATGACCATGCTGGTGACGGTGAACGAGGACATCACGCCGTTCCAAAACGTCCAGGCGCGCCTCGCCGAGGTGGGCGAGCGACTCGGGTTGCAGGTCACGCTACAGCGCGAGGATGTCTTCCGCTTCATGCACCGCGTCTAGCGCTCGACGAAGGAGATCACCGATGAGCATCAGCCCGGAGGAGATCGTCGAGACTCTCACGATGGTCACCCAGCAGAACCTCGACATCCGCACGGTCACGCTCGGACTGTCGCTGGGAGACTGCGTCGCCGACAGCTGCGACGGCATGGCCACCAAGGTCTACGACAAGATCATGCGCAAGGCCGAACGGCTCGTCTCCGTGGCCGATGAGATCGCCCGCGACTACGGCGTGCCGATCGTGAACAAGCGCATCTCCGTCACGCCCATCGCGCAGCTCGCCGCCGCCTGCAGTGACGCCGATCTCACGCCCATCGCAGCGGCCATGGATCGCGCAGCGAAGGAGGTGGGCGTCGACTTCATCGGTGGCTTCTCGGCGCTCGTGCACAAGGGCATCGGCGACGGCGACCGTCGGCTCATCGACTCGATCCCCTCGGCGCTCGCCACTACGGACCGCGTCTGCTCCTCGGTGAATGTGGCCTCCACTCGCGCGGGCATGAACATGGACGCGATCCTCCGTATGGCCGAAGTCGTACGCGAGGCGGCGGAGCGCACGGCCGATCGTGACTCGATCGGCTGCGCGAAGCTCGTCATCTTCTGCAACATGGTCGAGGACAACCCGTTCATGGCGGGCGCCGTGCACGGGACCGGCGAGGCAGACGCGGTCGTGAACGTCGGCATCTCCGGACCGGGCGTCGTGCGCGCAGTGGTGAGCTCGCTCCCCGACGACGCAGACCTCACGGCCGTCGCCGAGGCAATCAAGGCGACGAGCTTCAAGATCACCCGCGCCGGCGAACTCGTGGCGCGCGAAGCTGCACAGCGACTCGGCGTGCAGATGGGCATTGTCGACCTCTCGCTCGCACCCACGCCGGCCCTGGGCGATTCGGTCGCCGACATAATCGAGGCGATGGGTGTCGAACGCTGCGGCGGCCCCGGTACGACCACGGCGCTGGCGCTCCTCAACGACGCGGTCAAGAAGGGCGGCGCGATGGGCACGAGCTCGATCGGCGGCCTGTCGGGCGCGTTCATCCCCGTCTCCGAGGATGCCTCCATGGTCGCTGCGGTCGAAGCCGGTGCGCTCACACTGGAGAAGCTCGAGGCGATGACCGCGGTGTGCTCCGTCGGTCTGGACATGATCGCCATTCCGGGCGACACGGCGGTCGAGACGATCGCGAACATCATCTCCGACGCCTGCGCCATCGGCGTCATCAACGGCAAGACCACGGCGGCGCGGCTGATCCCGGTCATCGGCAAGGGTGTGGGAGACCACGCGTCCTTCGGCGGGCTGCTCGGCGCTGCCCCGATCATGCCGGTCAACGAGTGGGCCGGCACGAAGCTCGCGCGCCGAGGCGGCCGCTTCCCCGCCCCGCTGAACAGCCTCCGCAACTAGGCGCTCACGCCACAGCCTTCCCCGGCGGTACGACTCGCCTGGGATACGACAGCGCCGCGCACCAGAAGGGAGCGCGGCGCCGGAATGATGCAGCGATGATGCCGAGCTAGATGCCGACGGATTCCCGGAACTCGCGCGCCTGTCGACGCGCAACCGGAATCTGCGTCTCGTCGCGATCTGCGGCCACGACCACGTAGCCCGAGTCGGACCGCACGATCTCCTTCACGCGGTTGAGGTTCACCATGAAGCTGCGGTGTACGCGCCGGAAGTTCGACTTCAGCAGCCGCTTCTCGAGGTCACCCACGGTCATGTCGATCAGGTACTGCACCTCGTAGGTGTGCACGTACGTCGACTTGTTCTTGGCGGAAACGTAGACGATGTCGTCGATCGACAGCAGGACCGTCCGTCCACCCTTGCGAACCGCGAGCTTGCGGAAGTCGCCGTCGATGTCGCCTTCGGCCGAGGGACGCGGGCGCGTCCGCACGAGGCTCTGCACGCGGGCAGAGAGCTCGAGGATGTTGAACGGCTTCGTGACGTACTGCTGCACGCCCTGCTTGAACGCCAGTATCTTGGCGAGGTCCTGCGTCTTGGCGGACAGCATGATGACCGGCAGGTCCGCCGTGATCGGATTGTTCCGGATCTCCATGAGCGCCATCCAGCCGTCGACTCGCGGCATCATGATATCGAGCACAACGACGTCGACCGGCTCGCGGCTCAGAACGTCCAGCGCTTCGGCGCCGTCAGCGGCGCCGAGGACGCGCATGCCGTCCGTCTTCAGCCCCAAGCGGATCATCTCTACGATCGAGGGATCGTCGTCCACGACAAGCACGTTGATAGGGCCCATTCCGCTCCCCTCACCGTCGGCGCCTTGCTGCCGACCGGTTACCGAATCATACCATTCGTCGGCCCGCGAGCCGACTATCCGCTCTATCGGCACGTTCAGCTCTCACTTTAGGTGGCGTTACCGTTCGTCAGGCCCAACGGTACCGAATGACCGGCCGTTCGCCGATGCCAATCTAGACGGCCAAGGACAATGCCGATACAAGGAACCGATACTGGAATCTGTGACCAGGGGCTTTGGAATGGTCCACATCGCCGGATTCACAAGAGACGCACAGACGCGATGCGGTGGCCATCCCGGGGCACCACCGCCCGCTTCGCCACGTTCACGCACCCACCCCGCTGCCGGCTTTCGCCTGGTATTCGTCGCAATCACCCTCGCCCTCACCCTCCCTCTCGCCGTCGTCACCATACTCACGAGCAGTGCGCCCGCGTACGCTCTGACCACGACGAGCATCGCCCTCGACGGATCGTTCAACGACTGGGCGCCTGCCCTCGCCGACGCGCAGAACGTCGTCACTGACCGAGTGGGCCTGTCGGACCCGGACAATCCGCCTCAGGGTGACCGCGACATAACGCAAGTCGCAGCCACGTGGGACAGTGCCAATCTGTACTTCTACTTCCGGCGCAGTTCGTCAGGCTCGCGCGCATTGCAGGCCATCACGTACCTCGACCTTGATGCCGACGGGATCATGGAGAACACGGACCGCGTCGCGTACTGGGGCTACAACAACGACTCGTTTCAACCGTCAAAGACGGGGCTGGCGATGTACGTGCCTGCTTTCGCGGGCGGCGACATCATGCTCGGAGACGGGCACACGATGCCCGGCTACCTCGGAACGTCACTGTCCGGCAGCCAGAGTGGGATCGGGGCGGTGTCCGGCATCGAGTTCGAGAGCTCCATCAGCTGGGCTTCACTGGGAATCGCTTCCGGTGCACCGATCGACGTGCAGTTCTCGGCCGGCAACAACATCAACCTACCTTCGGGTGTGAACGACAACGCAGGCGCGCCCTGGACCAGCATGCGTCACGAGTTCACGTTCGCTCCGGACCTGGCGGGAGGGAACGCTGCTGGGGCGACCGTAACTTACACGCACACGATGTCGAACACAGGCAACATGTCGGACACCTTCGACCTGACCTCCTCGTCAACGTCGGGGTGGCCGCGGCAGGTACTGGTGAACGGTGTCGCAGGTTCCTCCGTGACGCTTGCCGCTGGGCAGAGCGCGACGATCACCCTCAACTTGGCCATTCCGCCGGCGGCGGCAGCCGGCAGCAAGGACACCGAGTCGATCACTGCTCGGTCGCGTGCGGACACGACGGTAGTTCACGCCGTGACCGACACGACGCAAGTCGGCGCGATCACGCTCGTCGCCGACTCGAGCGGGTCGATGGCTTCCGGCCAGACCATTCGCTACGCGCACACCCTCACGAACAACACGTCGCAAGCGGCGACATTCAGCGTGTCGGCTACGTCGAACAACAACTGGACGACTGGCGTGTACGCCGCTGACGGCGTGACGCCGCGGACGGACTTCCGGCTCGCGGCAGGCGCGAGCACCAGCCTCGTCGTGGCCGTCACGGTTGCGTCCGGGGCTGCGCAGGGCTCTCAGGACGTCATGACGGTCAGGGCGGCGGAAATCGGGGCGCCCACCGTTACGCAGAGCGTTCGCGACGTGACGACCGTCCGGTCCGGGCTCGTCGTCAGCCCGAACAACGCGAGTCCGGCCGGCGCCGGCGGCACCGTGACCTACTGGCACACGGTAACCAACAGCTGGCCGACCAGCCGAACGTTCACGGTGTCCGCACAGTCGAGCCTCGGTTGGACGGTGCGCGTCTACGACGCCGACGGCAAGACGCCTCTGTCTTCTGTTGCCGTCGGTCAGAACGGCGGGTCACACGCGATCTGCGTCCGCGTCACCGCGCCGACAGGTGCAGCGGCAGGCGCCGTCGATGTCACGACCGTTCTTGCGCAGGCCGGTACGGCGAGCGCATCCGCCACCGATCGCACGACGCTCGCCAATCTCGCCACCTACACGGACGGCGTCTACTCGATCCCGAACACGAGGTTCAAGGCGGGCGAAATCGTGTACGCGCGGGCCATGGGAGTCGGCAACTTCTCCGCGGTTCGTTTCCGCTGGATCGACCCCTCTGGTAGGGTCGTCTTCACGAGCCCCCAGGTTCCGGTGGACATTCTTGGCGTCGCGCCGTCGCAGTACACGCTCGTCCCGACGGATCCCGTCGGGACGTGGCAGCTCCAGCTGCTGCAAGGGACCGTGGACACTGTCATCGCCCAAACGGCCTTTGTGGTGGAGTACAAGGCGTCGATCACGTCGCTGTACGCCACGGACGCGACGACCATCGGTTCGTCGGTCTCGGTCAACGCGAGCGTGTCGAATGAGGGCTCCGTCGGCATCTCGGGCTCCCGAATCCGCTATCTTCTCTGGTGGGACCAGGATTCTGACGGTGCATTGAGCACGGGTGATGTCTACATCGACACGAGCGGCAACCCACAGACCTACTCCGGTTCGGGCGCGGTGCAGACGCACCTGACGCAGAACGTCGCCGTCACTGCCGGCGCTAGCTGGTCGGACTCGGCCTGGTCGGTGTCCAGCCGCGACTTCCCGAACACGGGCACGTGGCGACTGAGCGCTTGGTGGGAGACGCCCGACGGTGCGGCGATCGACCAGCGAACCACGACGTTCTTCGCCGTACCGGCCCTCGGCTGGCCGCTCGCGGGGCTGACGGCAATCGCGGGGTTCGCCCTCCTCTACCGGCGGTTCCGCCGCTCGCTGCCGAGCGATAAGGCCTAGCAATGCGATCAGCGGTGATGATCGCGGCAGGCGCCGCGCTTTGGATTCTGCTCACTAGGCGACTGCACAAACAGCGCGCCTGGCTGGCGTACTACATCACCGGCGCGTTCGGCTTCACGATTCTCACGCTCTTCGTCGCCCAGCTCTTCGGCCTGGACGCCCGGCTGGAGGGATTCGAGGCGCACCACGTCGCTGCGGTCGGCTGGCTGTTCGGGCTTCGGCTACGGGTGATGGGACCGTCCGGCCTCGCGATTCCCGCACCCTACGGCTGGTCGATCTTCGACATCGGTATCGAGTGCTCGGCGCTGCTCGAGACCGCTGTGTTCATCGGACTGATCGCCTTCTACCCGGCGTACAACCGGACGCGCAAGGCCACGTCGATCATCAGCGGCTCGATCGCGACGTATGGAATCAACCTCATCCGCATCCTCGTGATCGTCGGTCTCGTGGCGGCATTCGGCGAGTCATGGACGTTCGTCGCGCACGCCGTCATCGGCAGGCTCGTGTTCTTCGTCATGACCGTCGGGGTCTACTGGTTCCTGCTCACGCGACCGACAATACGAGTAGTAGCGGACTCTCTCCCTCCGGAGGACCGCCGTGGGTAGCGTGTGGACATTCGTGTTGCTGTGGGGCGTGTGGCTCATCACGCCCGTGTTGATCGACGGCGTCGACACGCTCGTGCGCCTCATCGTCGTCCTGTCACACAAGCCGAGCCTGCAGCTCCGCCGCCTCAGCGGCATCCAACGCCTGCCGATGATCTCCGTCATCGTGCCCGCCTACAACGAGGCGGCGGTCATCGACCGCTGTCTCGAGTCGATCAAGTCGCAGGACTACCCGCACGACCGGCTCGAGATCATCGTTGTGGACGACGGCTCGACGGACGGCACCCCTGAGATCGTCGAGGAGCACATCGCCGTCTGCCTCGCCGGCTTCGAGTCGCGTGACGACATCGAGCCCGGCGTATGCACGCGCAACATCCGTCTGGGCCGATTCGGCGGCGTTCTCACGCTCATCCGTAACGACCACGGCGGCAAGGCGCACGCACTGAACGTCGGCATCGCGATGTGCCAGGGCGACATCGTGCTCAACATCGACAGCGACGTCACGCTCGCCCCCGAGGCGATCCGCGCGGTCGCCGAGGCCTTCCGCCGCGATCCGAGCATGGGGGCAGCGACCGGCAACATCGAGGTCGACTGGGACATGGTCGAGGCGCGCGACGAGAACGGCCATGTACTCGTCGACGAAGAGGGACGCGTCATCGCGCGACGGCTCAACTGGTTCGAGCTGTTCCTGGCCCGCTGCCAGTACCTCGAGTATCTCGCCTCGTTCCGCCTCGGCCGACAGGCGCAGGCGTACACGAATACCATGTTCACGCTCGCCGGCGCGTGCTCGGCGTTCCGCCGCGAGGTGCTGCCGCCGAACCCGTACTCACGCCGCACCGTCTCCGAGGACACCGACCTCACGCTGCACCTGCACACCGACCTCGTGCGTATCGGCTTCATCCCCGGCTGCAAGGTATTCCTGGAGCCGGTAGTCGACTGGGACGGCATGTACGCGCAGCGCGTCCGATGGACGCGCGGACAGCTCGAGGTGTGCGGCGTGCACGACCGGCTCATCGGCTCCCACGAGCACGGTCTGCTCGGCCGTATCGCGCTGCGGCAGATCCTGCTGTTCGACCACACCTTCGCGTTCCCGCGCCTCGTGTGGATGCCGCTGCTGCTGCTGTTCCCGATCCTCGGCTATCGGCCGTCGATGCTCGTCGCGGCGCTCGGCGCGATGTACGTCTTCTACGTCGCGATGGAGATTGTCACCGCGCTCTCGTGCTACTCGATCTCGGATGACCCGACGAAGCGCCGACTCGAGCAGAGTTCATGGGCGATCCTCGCGATGCCGCTGTACCGGTTCATCGTCTTCCACTTCCGCTTCTCCGGCTTTCTCGTGACGCTCAAGGAGGAGCAGAGCTGGTCGGTGCAGGGGCCGATGGCGCAACAACGCGAGAGCCTGTCGTCGCTGCGCCTGCGTTCCCTCGAACTCGCGACGATGCTACTGCGCATCCTCTCCCCACTTGTGGCGCTGACGCGCTCGGCGTGGATCCTCATCATGCCGGCGCTGGCCGCGATGGCCGCCTACTTCAGCTCGCCGCGGAAGGGCGCCTAGTTTGCGTCGCCCCCGCGCGTCTGCGTCGCCCCCGCTCGACGCCGCCCTTCTCGGCTGCCTGGTCGTCGCCGCCGTACTGATCGCGTACAAGGTGCGCGCCGAGGTCAGCTACGGCCCCGGGTGGGACGCCTACGCCTTCCTCGCGAACGCGGCGACGTGGGCTGGGCGCGGCTACGGCTACTCGGAGGCGCACCGCCCGCCACTGCTGTCGATCCTCACATCGCTGCCGATGCGACTCGGCTTCGTGCAGGCGTCGGTCATCCAGGTCGTCGACGGCGTTCTCTCGCTCTCCGGCATCGCCGCGGCCTACTTGCTCTTCCGGCGCGCAGTGTCGCAGGTTCCCGCCGCCATCGGCGCGCTGGCGCTGCTGGCGGTCACGCCCTTCTGGGACACCGTCGGCATCGGCTACACCGATATCGCGGCCGTTGCGATATGCATGTGGGCGCTCCTCGCGCTCATTCGCGCAACCGAGACCAACGACCGCTGGTACCTCGTCGGGATGCCATTGCTCGTGCTCGCAGTGCTCATGCGCTTCACGGCGCTGCTGTTCTTCTTCCCGGCCGGGTTGTGGCTTGCGTTCCGCGCGCTGCCGATCCGCCAGGCGCGCCGTTTCGCGCAGGGCGCCGGCCTTTCGATGCTCGCGTACGGGCCCGCGGCACTGTTCTACAACCAGCGTTTCGGCGACATCCTGTTCCCGTTCGTGGTGGCCCTCACGGTCGTCGACAACACGTCGACGACCGGCAAGACGATCCAGGGCGCGAGCGGGCCGGCGGCCGGCTGGTACATCCGCGAGCTGCCGGGGTTCATCGGCAGCCGCCCGACGTGGTTCCTCGGCGCGATGGCGCTCGGCGTCGCGGGCTGCGGCCTGCTATGGACCCTCTGGACGGTGTACACCCGCGTCCGGCTCAAGCAGTGGGTGACGTTGATCCTGTGCGTGGCGTTCGCGTCGATCGCCGTGGCGCGCGGCGGACTGTTCGTGCGCCAGATCGCCATACCGCTGGCCGTCTACGTGGTGTGGCGAGCCCTCATGCCGAGGGAGGACGGCGCGTTCCCGCTCAACCGGACACACCCGGAGTTCGCGCTCGCCGGCGTCGCGCTGGCCTGGCTGCTGGCCTACTTCGATTTCCACGGGCATCAGACGATCCAGGAGCCTCGCTACTTCATTACAATGGCGCCGCCGCTGATGTACCTACTGCTGCTGGGATGGCGGGCTGCCTTCACCATCATGCAGTCGCGCATGGAAACCTTCGTGACTGCGCTGCGACGGCCGGTCGAGCTGCCGTCGATATCGCGGATTGGCTGGATCGCGCTGCTCGGCGTCGTCGCCGTGACGCTGTCGATGGACGTGGCGACCATGCGTGGGGCGCCGGACCCCGAGACCGCTGCCGCCCGCTCCAGCGCGCTTTGGATCACCCAACGCGCCGGTTCGACCAATCCGGTCGTCTACTCCGACGTGTGGCCGATGACGTCGTGGTACATGCGCAGACCCGTCCGCGAGATGCCGGCGTTCGCGGACCCGCGCGGCTTCGCACACGAACTCGAGAAGAGCGACGTCGACTACTTCGTGACGTACCGGCAGCACCGCGATGCGAACTTCAAGTCCGTGCCGTTCGGCGCGGCACTGACGCTCCTCGAGCGCACCTCACCCCCGGCGCACCGGCTCCCGCGCATACTGCTCCTCGGGACGAAGTGGGACAAGTACTTCGAGCCGGTCGACGACTATCGAGTGAACCTGTACTCGTTTGCAGGTCGATACGGCTGGGAGGACAGCGTCTTCGCCGACTGGCAGAACGCCGGCTACCTTGGCCGCTACCCGGCCGTTGCCGCATTCGCGATCCGGTGGCGGGACCGCCTGGCCGCCGAGGACATCCTGCGAACCTATGTTGAGCGCGGCGGAGTCCTCTTCCTCGATGCCTCGTCGAACCTCGATGGCAAGGCCTACAACCTCGGCAACGAAGTGCTGCTGGATACGATGGTCCAGCGCACAGTCTTCGGCCGGAAGGACACGCTGCAGGTGGCGCCCTCGTTCGCGCAACGCTACCCCAAGCTCGCGCACCTGGAGTCGGGGCCGTTCGTCGACGAGACCGGCGGGGCGTGGGTGGGCGCGACCTACGTCGCTATGACCGGGCACAGCCACGAGGTGCTCGCCCGCCTCGGCGGCCGACCGGTCGTCACCACACAGCGGATCGGCAAAGGCCGCGTGTACTGGATGGGCGCGAACCTGCTGTGGCACGCGTTCGAGTCGAAGTCGACCGGCGAGCGCGAGCTCATCCGCGCAATCATCGCCGACGGCCTATCCGCGCCGCGGAAGGTGGCGCGCCGTGACTAGCGCCACCACTCCGGGCAACGGAAGGCGGATCGGACTCCAGGTAGCCCGCGTGCTGGCTTCCGTACTTCTCATCGTCGCGCTCTTCACGAAGGCCGACCCCGCCGGCTTCGTCCACGCGCTCGCCGACGCCAACCTCCGCTGGCTCCTCGTCGCCATGCTGCTGCTGCCACTCGCGATTCTCGGTCGCATCGTGAGCTTCATGGTGCTCGTGAACCGTCAGGAGCGCATCCTCAACCTTCGCCAGGCGGCCTACCTCACGCTCGTCGGCGCTGGGGTGGGGCTGTTCCTGCCCGTCGCCGTGGGCGACCTGCTGAAGGCCCGCTTGGCCTGGCAAGCACACGGCTCCTCGGAAGACATGATGACCGCCACGGTCGTGGACAAGCTCACGTCGGTCGCGGCGGTCGCGGCGATGGGCTTCGTCGGCGCGCTGGTCACTCGCGAGTTCACCCTCGCCGCCCTCGCCGGTGTCGTGACGATCGTGTCGTCGCTGCCGTTCGTCTTCCCGCGGATCGTCCCGTGGAGACTCGCGCTACGTGTCGTCATGCCGAGGCAGGCAATCGACGAGGAACGGCTGCGCGCCGTGATCCGCACGTCCGGGCCGCTGCTCGCCGGCGTGCTCGCTATCTCCACGCTTGGGTGGGCGTTGAGCTACAGCATGATCTACGCGGTCTGCCGAGCCCTCGGTGCTCACGTCGCGGTTGGCTATGTGTTCGCGACCGCGCCGTTCATGGCGCTGGTCAGCTTGCTGCCCATTTCACTCGGCGGCATCGGCCCCGGTCAAGTGACGCTGAGCGCACTCCTCGCCCGGGCCGGCGTGCCGGTCGGACTCGCTGTCCGCGTGTCCCTTCTCCAGCTCGGGCTCACGATCGTGCCGGCCCTGTTGGGGCTGATCATCTACGTCGTCCGCCCCACGGTCTCTGTCCAGCCGACCGAGACGCTGACCCCCGAGATCGCCGAGGGCTCACTCGAGAAGCGCGCGTAAGCGATCAGCCGGCGTTTCGCGTGAGAACCACGAAGTCGGCGATCATCTCGCCGATCTCACCTCGCTGCCGGCCTTCCTCGGTCGTCGACGGGTGGATGATCTTCTCGGCGAGCGTGAATTCGTACTTCTCGAGGTACGGCAGGAGTTCTCGGTGTCGTTCGTGGCTACCCGGCTTGTACGCGACGATCGGGTAGAGGCTGGTCTGGATCACGACCAGGTTCCGCGAGTGGGCGAAGATGTGATCGAGCGTGGCGACGAAATCGTCTTCATCGGTGATGTGCATCAGCACTTCGAGACTGACCGTCATGTCGTACTGACCCATGTCCAGCGGCTGCCGAGGGTCGTACAGACGGAAGCACTTCGACGAATCGTCGGCGAACTTCTTCGAGCACTTCTTCACCGCGGCCTTGGACACATCGAGCCCGACGTAGCTGGCATAGTCCATGTAGCCCAGCTGGTTGCCATCACCACACCCGAACTCCAGCACCGTCCGGACGCCGAACCGGTGCACGCAATCATTCACGACCGAGGCCTTGTACTCGGCATTCGCTCCGTAGCTGCCCGCCCCTGACGTCGCACCAAGGCGGTAGCGCAGTTCCCAGTAGCGCCGGTAGTTCAAATCGCCCATCGAACTCTCCTGTCCAAAGAACCGTTCGCATCGCAAGATGCACGCTTCACGTCGTTGATCGCGCCTTCATCTGAGGGCCGAGTAGATCGCCTCGAGTGTGTCGAGCACGGCCGCCTGCGTGAAACGCCTGCCCTGCTCGCCGAGGGTGGACGCGCGAACGTCGGGCGCGGGTCGCGCGAGCGCCTGAGCGACGGCCCCGGATAGCGCTATCACGTCGCCTGGGGGTACGAGGATGTTCCGATCGCTGGAGCTCGCCGCCTCTCGGCAACCACCCACGTCCGACGCGACGACCGGTAGCCCCATGGCACCCGCCTCGAGAAGGACCATCCCGAGTCCCTCGGACAGCGTCGGCAGCACGAGGACGTCGGCGGCATCCATCAGATGCGGGAGTGCGTGGTGAGGCACGGGGCCGAGCAGAGTGACGTCGTTCGTGCTGCGGCTGGCGATCCACTCCCTCAGTTCGCCTTCGAGCGGCCCGCGACCGACGAGAAGCAGGCGCGCGTTCGGCTGTGAGTCGTGAATCGAATCCCATGCCTCGACCAGCTGGCGGATGCCCTTGTCGCTCAACAACCCGCCTACGAACAGCGCAATCGGCGCGTCGTCCGGAAGGTCGAGATCGCGTCGGGCGAGTTGCCGGCCCCTCGACCTGAACAACGCGTCGTCGACGCCCATCGACACGACCTGGACCTTGCTCGCGTTAACCGCGAGGTCGTCGACCAAGCGCGTCTTGAGCGCCTCGCTCACTGCGATGATTCGATCCGCCCGGCGGAGCGCGAGCGCCGCAAGCCGGCGGATGAGCGGTGACCCCTCGGCCGCCAGGCGGACGTCGGTGCCGTGCGCGGTGAGGACGAGTGGCGTGCGGCGGGGGATCCCGATCGCCGCCACGAGTCCGGTAGGCACGATCCAGTGAGCGTGTACGACGCGTGGGCGCAGCGAGCGAACGAGTTGGCGGGCGGTGAAGGCTCCCGAGATGAGGTACGTCATCATCCGAATGACGGGCGTGCCGTCGTACTCGCCGAGCAGACGCTGACCGCTTAGAAACGGGAAGCGATGCACGACGACGCGCTCGTCGACCCCCTTGCGCCGATCGTCGGCGAATACTCGCGGCGCGAGCACGGACACGTCGTGCCCTCGCTCGCGAAGCGCGCGTGCCTGTTCCGCGACGAAGACACCGTTGTACGGCGCGCGGACGCTCGGATACGAGGAGGTGACAACGAGGATCGATGCCCTGTCGGTCGAGCCGGGCCCGTTACCGGGTTCAGCCGGCACGGCGCTGCAGCCCTTCGGACCGCTCCTCCGCCTGACGTCGGAGCTCCAGGATGTCCCGATGCATCCGGAGGTGGTCCTTCCGTATCTGCAGGAGGAGTGCGCCGACCATCGCGAAGCCGAGCCCGATCTCGCCGCCGAGGAACAGCACGACCATGACGGTCATGAGCGGTCGCTCGGGGTTGAGGCCGCCGGCAAAGTACGAACTCAGCAGGTACGCGCCGATGATGAACGCGAGCAAGACGAGCAGCGCCGCGGCGAGACCGAAGAGCGCCGCGGGCCGCTCGAGCACGCTGAACTCGAGGTGGCTGCCGACCGTACCGGACAACCGCGCGAGCCGGAAGTGAGACTTGCCCTTCTTACGGGTGGCAAGCGTTGCCGGCATCTCGACGACACGAAAGCCCAACGCGAGCACCTTCGACAGGATCTCAAGGTGGATTTCTTTGTCGTCGGACTCGAGGTCCAGCGAGCGCAGCACTCCGAGTCGGTACGCGCGCAGAACGCCGGTGCTCGTGTAGATCGGCTGCGACAGCGCTTGGCGCAGGATCACGTTCCCGCCCCGGGAGATCGCCAGGCGCAGGAACGGCACGCCCATCGTCTTTCCGCCCGGCATATAGGGCGACCCAACCACGACGTCGACGTCCGGCTTCTCGCGCAAGATGTCGAACATGCGCACGGCGTGGTCGGGGGAGTAGCTGAGATCGGCGTCCAGGCTCGCCACGAAGCGGCCCGTGGCGGCAGCGAAACCGGAGCGCAACGCGTAGCCGCGGCCGCGGTTCGTGTCGTAGCTGACCGGCCGGATCCGTGCATCCGCCGAGGCGAGGCATCGGAGGATCTCGCTCGTGTTATCACCGCTGCCGTCGTTGACCGGGATGAGTTCGTACTCCCACCCGCGTTCCTTGAGCACGGCCGCGACGCGCGCCAGCGTCTCGGCCGCGTTAGCAGCCTCGTCGTGCATCGGTATGACGATCGAAACGAGAGGTTCCATGGCTACCTAATCGGCATCTACCGGACGGCTCATGAGGCGGTACGAACGGTCGCTTGCATATCCTACTCGGCTCGTGCCCTCGGTGGATACCGTCCGGCCCGTGGGTACACACGTCCTGCCAACAGCGCCTGCTCGCCGAGGGAGCACGGACGAACGTCAGGCGCACTGAGGGGGAGGCCGAAGGTCTCGATTTCTGGTCGGTGGCGGCGACGCATTCGCGGAGCGAGCGCCGTTCGTCGTCATGCTCGGCCACGGGCCGTGCGATGTCGCACAACTACCGCTCGCTGCGACCGTTCGTCCTTGAGCACGACGACCAGCGGCCCGATGCTCAGGTTGAAAGGCAGCCGGGGGAAGCTCGAAAGGTCGTGGGGAAATGTTCAGCGCAGGTGCGATCGCTCTCTACGGCGTCCTGGCCGTCGCCTATGTCGCGATGATCGCGACGACCGAGCGTAGCGCCGCGCACTACACGGCTGGCGAGATCGCCACGCACCCGCGCGCCGAGATCACCGTGCCGCTCGCGCCTGCAGCAGTCCCCGCCGTCGCCGCGGCACCGGTCGTGGTCAGCACCCATCCGGCCCTCCGCGCCACCCGCCCGGCCCTCTAGCCGGCGGCCGCGCAACTGCCCGGCACCCGCCCGAAGGGTCCTCGCCCCGATCAGCGCTCGCCGAGTCTTTGCGAGCACAGCCGTTCGTCGCCGATCGACGTCCGTCCCGTGGGATTCGGCACACTTCGCCGTGCTACCGACCGCTCGTCTTCAAGTGCCTCGACCAGCGGCCCGATGCTCGGACTGACAGGCAGGCGGGGACTCCGGAAGGGTGTGGCGGAAATGCTCAGCGCAGTTGCGATCGCTCTCCTCGGCGTCTCCGCCATCTGCTACGTCGCGATGATCGTCGGCGCGGAGCGAAGCGCCTCCCACTTCAGCACCGGTGAGATCGAGACGAAGCCGCGGAGCGAGAGCGTTCCCCCACTGGCGCCCAACGGGCAGCGCGTCGCCGTACCGGTCGTCATCAGCACCCACCCCCGCTACCAGACGACCCGCGCGGCTCTCTAGACTAGGCTCGTCCCGATAGGTAGCGATCGATGGCCAGCGCGGACTGCTTGCCCGCACCCATCGCACGAATGACCGTTGCGGCACCCGTCACGATGTCCCCTCCCGCGAACACGCCCGGCTTGCTCGTTGCGCCGTTCTCGTCGGCCACGATGTAGCCTCGGCCTGAAGTCTCCACATCCGGTGCCGCCTTCGCCAGCAGTGGGTTCGCCCGCGTGCCCACCGAGACGATCACGGTGTCGCAGTCGATTGTGAACTCGCTGCCTATCACGCACGCGGGGGCGCGGCGTCCGCTCGCATCGGGCTCACCAAGCTCCATCCGCTGCGCGACGAGCCCCGTGACCCATCCGTCGTGGCCGAGGATTTCCAGCGGCGAGCAAAGCATCTTGAACTCGATGCCCTCCTGCTCGGCGTGGTGCACCTCTTCCTTGCGCGCGGGCATCTCGTCGGCTGTTCGGCGATACACGAGGAAGACCTCGTCGGCGCCGAGGCGCTTCGCGGTCCGCGCCGCGTCCATCGCCACGTTGCCGCCGCCCACGACGGCGACCTTGCGCCCACGCCACACGGGGGTGTCGTGATGCGGGAAGTCGTTCGCCTTCATCAGGTTCACGCGGGTGAGGAACTCGTTCGCCGAGTACACGCCGTTGAGGTTCTCGCCTGGCACGCCGAGGAACACTGGCAGGCCCGCGCCCGAGCCGATGAAGACCGCGTCGTAGCCCTCCTCGGTCATGAGCTCCTCGACCGTGTACGTCGCGCCGATGACGCTGTCGAGGCGGAACTCGACGCCCATGCCCTCGAGCAGCTCGATCTCCGAGGCCACGATCGCCTTCGGTAGGCGGAACTCGGGGATGCCGTACACGAGCACGCCGCCTGCCGCGTGGAGCGATTCGAACACCGTTACCGCGTGCCCCATGCGCCGGAGCTCGCCCGCGCACGCGAGGCCCGCCGGGCCGCTACCGACGACGGCGACGCACTTGCCAGTGTCCTCACCGACCGACGGGCGGCACCGCTCCTCGGCCGAGCAGGACAGGTCGAGGTCCGCGAGGAAGCGCTCGAGGCGGCCGATCGCGACGGCCTCACCCTTGCGGGCGAGGATGCACTCCTTCTCGCACTGCTCCTCCTGTGGGCACACGCGCCCGCAGACTGCCGGCAGCCAGTTGTACGTCTTGAGCGTTTCGATGCCGGCCGCGTAGTCGCCTGTCTGGATTCCCTGGATGAAGCCGGGAATGTCGATGCCGACAGGGCAGCCCTCCACGCAGAACGGCTTCTTGCACTGAAGGCAGCGGTCCGCCTCCGCACGGGCGAGGTCGTCGTCGTAGCCGATCGCGACCTCCATGAACCCCTGCACGCGCTCCAGCGGATCGACCTCGGGCATTGGAGTGCGAGGTGCCTTCGAAGCGCGGCGCGGCGCGGACGTGTTGCCCGTCTCGTCTAGCGGGGCTGGCATGAGCACTCCCTGCTGTAGGCTGCGTCGGCTTCGCGCTCATCGTCCGTGTACACGCGCTGGCGCGACAGCAGCTCCTCGAAGTCCACGGCGTGGCCGTCGAAGTCGGGCCCGTCCACACAGCCGAAGACCGTCTTGCCGCCTACCGTCACTCGGCACGCACCGCACATTCCGGTGCCGTCGACCATGATCGGGTTGAGGCTGACGACGGTGGGGACGCCGAACTCGGCGGTGGTGGCGCAACAGAACTTCATCATCATCGCGGGGCCGATGGCCATTGCGTGGTCGACTGCGCCCGCCTCGCACAGCTCCTTCAGCGGCGCCGTCACCAATCCGTGTCGACCAGCGGTGCCGTCGTCGGTCATGACGATGAGTTCCTTGAGGGGCAGCGCCCGGAACTCGTCCTGCAGGATGAGCAGGTCGGTCGACCGCGCGCCGACGATGACGGTGACTTCGTCGCCCGCCTCAGCCATCGCTCGGGCGACCGGGTACGCGACGGCTGTGCCGACGCCTCCGCCTACGACCACGACGCGACCGAGGCCGTCGACGTGCGTGGGCACGCCGAGCGGTCCGACGAGGTCGGCGATCGACTCCCCCGCGTCGCAGTGTGACAGCTTGTGCGTGGACGCCCCCACGCGCATGAAAACGAAACGCACCCAGCCTTCCTCGGCCGAGAAGTCGGAGAACGTCAACGGGATGCGCTCACCGTTCTCGTCGACGCGCAGCATGAGGAACTGACCCGCGCGTGCTTTGCGCGCGACGGCGGGTGCCTCCACTGTCATCTCGAAGACGGACTCGGAGAGCTGTCGCTTATGCAGGATGCGAAAGCCGGCCACGGGCCTCCTCCAGGGGCGAGAGGGAACGCCGGCGCGAATCGAGAACGCAGGCCGACGCGAAGTAGTGCCAGTATACAAGCGAGGCCGGTGGCGACAACGACGGTCGCCGACGCCACGCGACCGACCGCCGAACGCCTCCTACATACGGTTCGCCGGCTCTGCCCAGGTCTTCACCAGTCCGTAGATCACCGGCATCCGATACTCCTGGCCCTGAACCGCGTGCACGAATGCGATAACGCCGAGGATCGCGGCCAGAAGGATCGCGATCTCGCCAAGGATCGGCACGATCCAGCCGAGCGAGAACACCAAGCCCACGACGATCGCTTGTGTCGCGTGGATTCGCACGAACGGTTCGTTGCGGTACGGCTCGATCAGTAGCGCCACCACCGCCACGGGCCAGAACGGGTAGCCGAGCGCTGCGAGCAGCTTACTCGTGTCGGAAACAGGCGCGCTCGGAGGCCCGCCTGCGGGTGCACCGGTCATGGGATCCATGCTCGTCGCCCGCCTCTCTCGCTTGGCAGCCGCATCGGGCGGCTGATACCATCTAGTCTGATGCGCCTTCCGGCGGCACTAGCAGCACTGATAAGTACCCGCCATCCGGAGGAGTCCTAACTGTGACCCGAAGCCGTTTTCTGACCACGGCGATCGCACTCGTGATCGCCGTTTCTGTGACTCTCTCCCCCGCCTTCGCGGTATCGCCTGCCGACCTTGCTCGTTCGCAGAAGAAGGCCGCGGACGCGCGCGAGGCCGCAACCGCCGCCGACAAGGCCGCCGACCAGCTCGCCTCGGAGACGAAGCGGCTCGATACCGCGATCGACACCCTCGTCGGGCAAGTGGCCTCGCTCCAGGGCAGGATCGACGTCGTCTCCGACAAGCGCGGCCGACTGGAGCGCGAAGTCGCCGACTTGCGGGATGACATCACGCGCAAAGAATCGACGATCGCGAGCACTCAGCAGCGCTTCGAGGTCCAGCAGGGCCTGCTCGATGAGCGGATGCGCGAGACCTACAAGCAGGGCTACTTCTTCTACTTCGAGCTGTTGCTCGACGCCAGTGACTTCAACGATCTCATCGCGCGCACCTCGCTCGTGCAGCGAGTCATCTCCGACAACCAGCGCATCGCGCTCGACCTCGAAAAGACGAAGACCGAACTCGAAACCGCGAAGGAGAGCCTCGAGCGGGATCTGCAGGTCGTCGACGTCAAACGCCAAGCAGTCGCCGAACAGGAAAGCGAGCTGCGCAACCTGCACGACCAGCGTGCGACGAAGCTCTCGGCCCAGCGCGAGGCCGTCCGCGAGAAGACGAGCCTGGTCGCCGAGAACCGTGCGAACGCCGCGCGCCTGCGCGCCCAGGCCGACGAAGAGGACCGCGAGTCCGCACGAATCGCCGAGGAGCTGCGAAACGCATCTCAGGGCAGCGGCCAGTACAACGGCGTCTTCACCTGGCCGGTCCCAGGTCACTTCCGGATCAGCTCGCCGTTCGGCTGGCGTATCCACCCCGTACTCGGCACGAAGCGCTTCCATGCGGGGATGGACATCCCTGCCCCCACCGGAACGCGGATCGTCGCCGCCGCCTCGGGCACCGTGATCTACGCTGGCTATCGGGGCGGCTACGGCAACGCGCTCATGATCGACCACGGCAACGGCCTCGTGACCCTGTACGGGCACCAGAGTCGGCTGGGCGCGTCGGTCGGCCAAAGGGTGACGCAGGGGCAGACGATCGGCTACGTCGGCTCGACCGGTATGTCGACCGGACCGCACTGCCACTTCGAAGTGCGCGTGAACGGCAACCCCGTCAGTCCGCTGAAGTACCTCAAGTAGCCGAGGCCGGCCGAGCGCCAACGCGCGCTATTCGGTGTTGTACTCCCGCATCGCCGATCCCACGCCGTGCTCGAGCACGTGCATAACGGCCTGCGCGGCCGTCGGCACCATGTCCTGCAGGTCCTCGAGCGCCTCGCCCCGGAGCGGTTCGAGCACGTAGTCGGCGGCGTCCATGCGGCCCGGCGGTCGACCCACGCCGAGGCGGACTCGAACGTAGTCGGGGCCAATCGCCTCGGTGAGCGAGCGTAGGCCGTTGTGGCCGCCATGGCCGCCACCCTGCTTCACGCGCACCGTGCCGGCGGGAAGGTCGATGTCGTCGTGCACGACGATCACGTCACCGACCCGCGCCTCGTAAGAGGCGACGAGTTTGGCGACCGCCTTGCCGCTCACGTTCATGAACGTGAGCGGCTTAACGAGCACGAGTTCGTCGTCGCCGAACCGCACGACGGCGACCTTCGCGCCCGCTTCATCTTTCCAGTAATTCGCGCGCAGATTCTCGCCGAGCACATCGACGACCAGGAATCCGGCGTTGTGGCGTGTAGCCTCGTATTCGGGACCGGGGTTCCCGAGCCCCACCACAAGCGGCGTCATCTAGGGCTTACGACTCCTCTTCAGCGCCGATGACCTCAGGAGCCTGCTCGGTGGCGGACTCCTCGGCCGTCGGTGCGACGGTCGGCGGCGTGACGGAGCACACGATGACTGACTCGTCGTCGATGGCCGTGACACCCTTGGAGAGCGGCAGGTCAGCTACCGTGACACTGTCGCCCACTTCCAACCCGGAGACGTCGAGTTCGATCGCGTCCGGGAGATCCTTCGGCAGGGCCTGAATGTGGAGCACCTGCAGGTTATGCATCAGCACGCCGCCTGCGCGGACGCCGGCCGAGTCTCCCATGAAGTGAATCGGGACCTGCGTCGAGACGGCTTGGTCGGCCTGAACGGCGAGGAAGTCGATGTGCTGCAGCGTGCCCTTCATCGGTTCGTGCTGCACCGACTTCACAACCGTGTCGATCGGCTTGCCGCCTTCCACGTTCAGCCGAATGATGCTCGCGCCCGCACCTTCACCGGACATCAGCAGTTCGGCGTCGTGGCGGGCGATGGACAGCGGCGTGGCCGTGGTCTTCGCGCCGTAGACGACCGCGGGCATCATGCCCGCCTTCGACAGCCGCCGATTCGCCTTGCCGACTACGTCACGCGGAAACGCTTTGAGTTCGACAGTCTCGGACATCGCGCGCTCCCTTCCGACGAACCGACAAAGTCGGCTTCGTCAACGGTTAGAGCTGGAAGTCGGGGTCGAAGAGCTCAGACACCGACTCGTCGTTGTACACGTTCTGGATGGCGTGCGCGAACAGTGGCGCCACCGACAACACATGTATCTTCCCGTGTCGGCGCTCTGCCGGAACCGGCAGCGTATTGGTGACCACGCATTCGGTTATCGAAGACGACTCGATCCGCTCGTACGCGGGCGGAGAGAACAAGCCGTGCGTCGCGCAGACGTGGATCTCCTTGGCGCCCTGCGTTGCGAGGCTCTTCGCGCCCTCGGTGATCGAACCCGCGGTGTCGATCATGTCGTCGATCATGATGCACGTCTTGCCGTCCACCTCGCCGATGACGTGCGTGATCTCCGCTACGTTGTGCTCCGGGCGCCCCTTGTGGAGGATCGCCAGACCCGCGCCGAGCATGTCCGCGAACTTCTTGGCGACCTTCACGCGTCCAACATCCGGCGATACGACGACGAGGTCGTCGAGGTTCCGTCGCTCGAAGTAGTCCGCGAGGATGGGCAGCGCCGTGAGGTGGTTGACCGGCTGATCGAAGAAGCCTTGGATCTGGCCCTGGTGCAGGTCCATCGCGATGACGCGGTTGACCCCGGCGACCGTCAGCAGGTCCGCCACGAGTCGTGCGGTGATCGGCTCCCGGGCCGCCGACTTCTTGTCCTGCCGCGCGTACGCGTAGTGCGGGATGACGGCGGTGATCGTGCGAGCCGAGGCGCGCTTCGCCGCGTCGATCATGATGAGGAGCTCCATCAGCGACGCGTTGACGGGTTCGCACATGGTCTGCACCAGGAACACGTCGCCGCCGCGGACGCTCTCGAGGAAGCGAACGTAGATCTCGCCGTTCGCGAACTTCTTGATCTTCACGTTGCCGAGCTCGATGCCCAGGTGCTCGGCGATTCCTTCGGACAGCTCAGGGTTCTGCGTGCCCGCGAACACCATCAGTCGCTTACCAGGAAGACCCATCCGCTGTCCCGCTCCTTACTCGTCGCTCGCTTCGGCGCGTCGGAGCGCCCAACCCTCCACGTTCGCCTGCTCCGTGCGCTCGATTCCGAGTGCACCATCCGGCACGTCCTTGGCGATAGCGCTGCCCGCCCCCGTGACCGCGCCCGCGCCGATGGAGACCGGCGCTACGAGCATGGTATCAGAGCCGATGAACGCGCCGTCGCCGATGACGGTTCTGTGCTTGCGCTTGCCGTCGTAGTTGCACGTGATCGTGCCGGCGCCGACGTTCACGTCGCGACCGACGGTCGCGTCGCCGATGTACGAGAGGTGTGGCACCTTCGCACCCTCGCCGATCACCGAGTTCTTGATCTCAACCGAGGTTCCGGCCTTGGCGCCGCGTTCGAGAACGGTACCAGGACGAAGGTACGCCCGAGGTCCGACATTGGTCTCCGCACCGATCCGCGCTTCGACGCCGATCGAAGAGTCGACCACCGCCTTCTCGCCGACCACGCAGTCCGTCAGGCGCGTGTCCGGCCCGATACGCGCGCAATCCCCAACCTCACATGCGCCGAGGATGAACGACATCGGCTCAACGACGACATCGCGCCCGAGCGACACGTGCGGCCCGATCCATACGAGGTCAGGGTCGGTCATCGTGACGCCCGCCAACATGTGTGTCTCGTTGACGCGGCGCTGGAGCACCTTGGCTGCCTCGGCCAATTGAACGCGCGAGTTCACGCCGAGGGTTTCCTGCGGATCGTCCGTGGTCACGTCGACGACCTTCAGGCCCTCGGCGCGGAACACGGCCACCATGTCCGTCAGGTAGAACTCGCCCTGCGCGTTCTCGCACTCGAGCTTGTGCAGGTGATCGAACAGCGCAGCCGTGTCGAAGCAGTACGTACCGGTGTTCACCTCGGCGATGAGTTCCTGCCCGGGGGCGAGGTCCTTCTGCTCGACGATCTCGCCGACACTCCCGTCGTCTGCTCGCACGATTCGGCCGTAGCCGGTCGGGTCGGCAGGACGAGCGGTCAGCAGGACGGCTGCTGCACCGGTCTCCTCGCGCACGTCGACGAGGCGCCGCAGCGTCTCGGGCGTCAGCAGCGGAGAGTCGCCCGAGAGCACCAGTAGCGACCCCGACACGCCGATGAGCACGTCTTCCGCTGACATCACCGCATGTCCGGTGCCGCGCTGCTCGTGCTGCCGAGCAACATCGACGTCGCCAGGCAGGAGCGCCTCGACCGCGTCGGCACCGTGGCCGGTGACCACGACGACGCGCTCGCACCCGGCGAGCCGCGCGTTGTGGATGACCAGGCGCACCATCGGTTCGCCGAGAATGGCGTGGGCGACCTTCGGCAGATCGGACTTCATGCGCTTGCCCTCGCCGGCAGCGAGGACGAGTGCGGCGGTGGCCATGAGCAGCTCCTTGTCGGAATGAGCAGCCTGCTCGGCCGCGGGATGACTGGCTGGGGCGGTAGGATTCGAACCTACGATCAGGGAGCCAAAGTCCCCCGCCTTGCCGCTTGGCTACGCCCCAGTGAGGCAGGTGCAGTGTATTGAAGGGTCGCCGGAAGCGTCAACGTGCACGGCCCGAAAACCGCCGACGGCAACGGCCGACGACGGGCGAATGCCGAACGCGACGAGAGGGACTAGTCGTCGATACCGACGACAGCAGGAGCGGCATCGAGGAAGGCTTGAATCCCGCCATCCTCCTCGAACTGCGCCAGCACTGCCTGCTGAATGACTCCACGTGCGTCAGTGTTGATCGGATGACAGATGTCGCGGAATTCGCCGTTCGGAAGCTTGCGCGACGGCATCGCGACGAACAGCCCCTTGTCGCCGTTGACTACGCGGAGGTCATGAATGACGAACTGGTCGTCGATGACGATACTCGCGATCGCGCACACCTTGTTCATCGCGACCGGGCGGAGTGTGACCTTCGTGATCTCCATGAAACCCCCCGTGGAACAGTCCACGTTCCCCTCACTCGGACATTGACACTACCCGTATTCGCTACGCAGCGCCAATCCCCTCTTGGTGCCCTATTACGACCGCTCGGCGAGCAAGCGTTCCACGAGGAGTACATCCGCCTGCTTGTCGACGTCCATGCCGATCGATCCTCGCTCGCTCATGATGGCTGCCGCAGATCCGCCGACGATCTGCTCGATCTTCGCCGCCACCTCCACGGGGTCGAGGCGGCCGGTGATGAGTCGCCAGACGAACCGTGGGCCGACGATTCGCGCCATGTGCAAGGGACTCTTGCGCGCCTCGAACATCTTCTGACCGAGGACGCTGTTCTTCGAGACCAGCGCGGGATTGACGAGCATCATGTTGCCGCCCGTGACATGCCCGGTCGCCAGCTTCACGAAGGTCCGCTCGCAGCCCGGGAACTCCTCGAGCATGCGCTCCTTCGGAATGAGGGGGTACGTGAAGTCGGCCCCGGTGGCGAGGGACGCGCGCACGAAATCGTCGACGTGTTCGCCGCGTAGCGTGGGCAGGTCGCCGGTCGCGACCAAGGCGGGGCGATCGACACGGAACGACTCGACGCCCGCGAGCACGTTCCCCATGAAGGAGCGCGCCGAGACGACGAGCTTGTCGACCTTGTCGACCCAAGGGCCGAGGTCTTCGGCGGAAGGGACGACGACGGCGACGGACTCGACCATTTCGGCCTCGCGCATCGCGTCAACGACCCACTCGATCATCGGCCGGCCGGAGATCGGGACGAGCCCCTTGAAGCGGCAGTTGGGGTCGATGACCGCACCGTCGCCGCCCGCGAGCACGATGGCGTCGACCCTCATGCGCCCCGCTCCCTTCCTGCGATACTCGCGCCGTTCGCGACGGTGGTGGCGCTCGTCGCCCACCAACCCCGACGTCGGGCTGTCTCCGCTGCCCGCGTCGCGCTGCCTCCATCACGACATATGCCGAAGACGGTCGAGCCGCTCCCGGCCATCTCGACGCCGAGCACACCCTCCGCGCCTCGCAAGCACTCTAGCGCGTCGTGGATGACCGGCACCAGACCGCACGATGAGGCCGTCATATCGTTATGGAGCGCTCGCGCGACAGCGGACGCATCGCCCGACTCGAGGGCGGCGATCAGCGCGTCGGCAGAGGCCGGCTGCTCTCGAGGCGACGCATCAACCGCGGCGTACGCGGCTGCCGTGGACACCGGAACCCCGGGATTCACCAGCACGAGGTCGAGTGCAGGGGTCGGCAGGCGTCGGACGAGTTCATCCCCGCGTCCGGCGAGCAGCTCCGTGCCGCCCTCGAGCGCGAACGGGACGTCGGCGCCGAGCGAGGCGGCAACGTCGCGGAGTCCCGCGTCGGACGGCAGCGCCCACAGGGCCGCGAGGCCGACGAGGGTCGCGGCTGCATCCGCACTCCCGCCTCCGAGACCGGCTCCGGCCGGGATGCGCTTGGAGATCGTGATGTGAGCGCGTGCCGGGATACCGTGCGCGGCAGCCAGACGCCGGGCGGCTCGGAAGGCGAGATTGTCCTCGGCCGAAAGGCACGGATCGGGGGCGCACTCGAGGGCGAGATCGTCGGCGTCGCAGAGTACGACATCGTCCGCGAGCGACAGCGACTGCATCACCGTGAGCACGTCGTGATAGCCGTCCGGCCTCTTGCTGCCGACGGCGAGATACAGGTTGACCTTGGCGGGCGCGCACACGATCACGGAAGCCATCGCGATTCTCCGTCGCCCGGCGCCACGGTCAGACGCGAAAAGGTAGTGCAGTTAGTTCAGCCAGGGGAAGAGGCTCTCCCCGCTCTCGCAGTGCGAGAGCTCGACCGTGCCGGTCAGCACGTCGACGTAGCTGTAGGAAACACGCGCGGTCCTGTCACGCTTCTCGTCGATCTTGACGACGAACAGACTCGGATGTGTCTCCTCTAGAATCCCCTCACGCTCGATAATCTTCGAGCGTCCCATGTTAGCCTTGAGGCGCATTCGGGTGCCCATCATCGCCTCGAGATCCGAACGTATGCGACCGACAACTTCGGTCTGCCTGACAACGTTCATACACTGCCCTCCCTAAACCGTGAAAGTGTACCTCAGGACCTGCCAGAATACAAGGTCAGGAGCGCGTCAAAAGGGCATGGGCCAGGCGCAGAAACTCCTCGATGTCGAGCGTTTCGCCGCGTCTGCGGCCATCGATTTCGGCGTCCGCGAGAGCGGCTTCGACCACGCTTGAAGGCCAGCCTCCCGCTGCGACCAGCGAGTTTCGTAACGTCTTGCGGCGCTGTGCGAACGCTGCGTCGGCCACCCGCGAAGCAAACGCCAGCAGCTCGGGAGACTCGTCTCGCGAGATCCGCTCAAGGCGAAGTACCGCCGAATCGACCCTCGGTGGCGGCAGGAACACACCCCGTGGCACCGAGAATCGGCCTGCGGGTCGTGCCAGCAGGTGGAGCTTCACGGTGTAGGAGCCGTAGTCCTTGCTGCCGGGCTTGGCGACCATTCGGTCAGCGACCTCGGCCTGCACCATCACCGTAGCGGAGCGCATCGATGGCAGTTCCTGGAAGAATCGCAACACCACCGTCGCCGCTACGGCGTACGGCAGGTTGGCGACGAGCGCGACCGGCGGGCCAGCGGGCGCGTTCAGCGATTCGAGCGAGACAGCGACCGCGTCGCCGCGAACGATGTGGAGTCCGGGGCAACCGCCAGCCGTGTCGGCCAGCACCGGCAAGAGATCCGGATCCCGCTCGACGGCAACCACGGCAGCGGCTTCGCCGCACAGGGCGACGGTGAGCGTCCCGATTCCCGGGCCGATCTCGAACACGACGTCGTCGGCACTGATCGCGGCGAGCTGCAGGATGCGACCGACGACGTTGTCGTCCACCAGAAAGTGCTGGCCGAGGTGCTTCTTGGTCGATAGCCCGTGAGCCGCGAGCACCGCCAGCGTCGCGGTCGGATTGGCGAGCGGTGAGTGTGTCACGCCGCGCTACTCGAGCACGATGACGAGAACCCAGCGTCTGCCCCACGCGATCGCCTCGGCCTGCGTGTCGAAGCACAGATCGATCCGATGTCCCTTGATCGCCGACCCTGTGTCGGCGGCGAGCGCGAACCCGTAGCCGGGCACGTAGAGCCTGCTGCCGAGGGGGATGACGCTCGGGTCCACAGCGGCGATCCCGAAGGCCGCCCTCACGCCCGTGGCCGTGCGCGAGTCGCTCGTGCGAGGTGCGTAGGCGGTCGACTCCATCCGCAGTCTGTTGCCCGATTCGAACGGCGGGATGCCGAGGTCGGTACGACGGGCGGCCGGGCGCTCCATGGCGACGAAGGTGACCGCGGCGCGCCCGACGGCGACGACCTGTGGGACCGGCGAGGCCACGACCTGCTCCGCGCGCAGAACCGGTCGTCCCTCGAGACCGCCACTCACGACCACCTCGAACACGCGCAACAGCTTGCCCGGGATCCCAGCGCGGACAACGCGCCTGTCGCCGGCGGGCAGGCGCGAGTCCTGCACGACCTTCACGGTGAACGGGACGGGTTCCTCCTGCTTCACAACTCGCAGGAACGCGTCGGCAACCTCAACGGTCATGCCCGCCGTGAGCGGGGTGTCCGCCGAAGGTACCACGTGGACGTCGGGTCCAGGAGTAACGCCGGCCGCGACCATCGCATCGGCGACGGTGCGGCCGAGTACTCGCAGTGGTCGAGCCTCTCCGCCTAGGCGCAGCGTGAGGGGGACAGCGTGTCGCACGACCACGGTCATGCCGTCGCGCACGTCCGTGGTGATCTCGGGCGAGACGACGTCGCCGTCGGCGAATGAGACGCCTTCCTCGGCGAGGAGGGCGCTCACATCGCTGGCCCTCGTGTTCACGTAGCGCTCACGGCCATCGACCACGACCGTAACGCCTTTGTTGGCCCAAGCGAAACCGGTAATAACGAGTGCGATCAGTACTGCGAGTGTTACGACTGCGATGAAGTGATGGGTCGTCAGGAACCGTGCCGGGCCACCCGGCCGTCGTTCCATCGAGTCCTCTCGTCTGCGTCCCGGACAAGAGCGGGAGAGCGATTATATCGCTCTGGCAATGACTGCCACAAACGCGCAGGTCGGCACGAAGCGCACCCGGCGGGCGTGCGACGGAGGCCTCGTGCGAGTGCGCGGAGCTGTATGGATGCTACGTGATTGCCTGCTCCGCGAGCTCTCCACCGATCTCGTGCGCGCGTGCGAGGGCGTCGGGATGGCGCCCTATATCGCTCGGCGAATCGACCTCCGGCGCGACGTACTCGTGCTCGTAGCGAAGTGCCAGTACGCCGAAGACGCTCCGTGTCGTCCGGGCGGCACATTCCCAGCCGAAAGGATCGCCGCCGCCGCGGACGAGCAGGAACGCGCCCGGTCGTCTGGCGGGCGCCGGCTGCTTCAGGACGTGGCGGCGTGCCCAGTAGGGCTGGAATCGGTCGTAGAGGACCTTCAGCACACCGGGGACCGTCGCGAAGAACACAGGGGTGGCCACCACGATCGCCGACGCTCCGTCGATCGCTTCGTACACTTGGTGCATCGAGTCGCGAATGACGCATTCCCCGGTAAGTGAGCACGCGTTGCATCCTCGGCAGGGCTGGATGCCCTGCTCGGCCGCGACAAGCTTGCGTCCCTCGACGCCGTGCTGCTGCACGCCCGCCAGGCACGCGTCGAGTAGCTGCTCGCTGTTTCCGTGCCTGCGCGGACTTCCCGCGATGCCGAGTACGTACGACATCAGGGACGCGGCCGGTCGAAGAGGTTCCGCGCGTTGCCGAGGGCGGCGGTCGCGATCACCGCGGTGTCCAGCCCCTTCACCTCGGCGACCTTCGCGGCGCTCAACGTGACGAAGGCGGGCTCGTTCGGGCGGCCGCGATAGGGCGTCGGGGCGAGGAACGGCGAGTCGGTCTCGACCAGCAGCCGCTCGAGCGGCACGATTGCGGCGGCCGCGCGGATGGCCTCGGCGCGGGCGAACGTGACAGCGCCGGCGAACGAAATGTAGCACCCGAGGTCGAGGAAGCGCTCGGCGGTCTCCGGGCCTTCGGTGAAGCAGTGGAGGACGCAGCCGGCCGGTGGTAGGCCGACCTCGCGGAGGATGTCGATGCCCTCGTCGCCCGACTCGCGGAGGTGGAGGATCGCGGGTAGGTGCAGCTCGTGTGCGAGTTCGAGTTGCCGACGGTAAGCCCGGCGCTGGTCTTCGCGGGGGGAGTGGTCGTAGTGGAAGTCGAGTCCCGCCTCGCCGATCGCGCACACCCGCGGGTCCTCGGCGAAGGAACGCACGTCGGACTCGAGTGCCGCGTCGAACGCCTTCGCGTTGTGCGGGTGCACGCCCACGACGATGCGGACCTCGGGCGGCGTTCGCGGCACATCCCAGTCACGCAGCCGCGCGGCGGCCTCGTCAATCCACGATTGCAGTGACTCGAGCGTTCCGCGGGCATGCTCCGTCGCGTCAGCGATCGTGCACACGAACTCGATGCCCGCCATGGCGGCTCGCTCGAGCGCACCCGCAGGGTCGTCGAGCATATCCAGGTGCGCGTGCGTGTCCGTCGTAGGCGCGCCGAGCTCAGGCAGGACGACGGGCTTCTCGGGCATTTACGCCTCCTCGAGGATGCGCGGGAACAGCGCCTCCCCCTTCGTTACCCGAGCGCCGGCGGGCAGCCTCCCCCACGCCGCTTCGGCGATAAGATCGGTCGTGGCGTTGATGTCGCCGAGGCCGAGTCGCCGCCAGACTTCGGCGCTCGTCGTCGGCATAACCGGTGCCGTGAACAGCGCGGATATACGGACCGCCTCCAGGGCGTTGTAGAGAACGTCGCCGAGCCGCGCGCGAGTGTCCTCGGACTTGGCGAGGTTCCACGGCGCGGCGTTCTCGATGTAGTGGTTCGCCGCCTTGATGAGGTCCCATGTCGCCTCGAGCGCGCCGACATAGTCGAGCTGTGACATCGCACCTTCGTAGCGCGCCGGCAGCACTGCGGCCGCCTCACGGATCGGTCCGTCCTCGGCGAGAACCTCGGTCGGCGGGACCGGCACCACCCCGTCGACGTACTTCTCGGTCATGTTGAACAGCCGCGAGACCAAGTTGCCCCAGTCGTTCGCCAGGTCACCGTTGTAGCGCTGGACCATGGCCTCCATCGAGATCGACCCGTCGTGACCGAACTGCACGTCGCGAAGGAAGTAGTAGCGGTAGCCGTCGACGCTGAAGCGGGCCGCCAGGTCCGCGGGCGCCTGGGCGTTGCCCTTGGACTTGCTCATCTTCTCGCCCTTGGTGAGCAGGAATCCGTGGGCGAACACGTGCTTCGGCAACGGGAGACCGGCGGCCATGAGCATGGCGGGCCAGATCACGCAGTGGAAGCGGATGATGTCTTTGCCGACGAAGTGGTACTCGGCCGGCCAGTAGCGTTCGAACTTCGCATCGTCGACGCCGTAGCCGATCGCAGTGATGTAGTTCAGCAGTGCGTCGATCCAGACGTAGGTCACGTGACCCGGGGCGAACGGCAGCGGAACACCCCACTGGAACGTGGTTCGCGATATCGAGAGGTCTTTCAGCCCGCCCTGCACGAACGACACGACCTCGTTGCGACGGGTTTCTGGCTGGATGAAGTCAGGCTGTTCGGCATAGAAGTCGAGCAACTTCTGCTGGAACTCGGCGAGCTTGAAGAACCAGTTGTCCTCGCGGATGAACTCCACGTTGCGCCCGCAGTTCGGGCACTCCTTGTCCATCAGCTGGTCTTCTGTGTAGAAGGTCTCGCATGGCACGCAGTACCAGCCCTCGTAGTGGCCCTGGTACAGCCAGCCCTCGTCGTAGAGCTTCTGCCAGAACGCCTGGACGCCTCGCTTGTGGCGTTCCTCGCTCGTCCTGATGAAGTCATCGTTGCTGATCGATAGGAGCTTCCAGGTCTCCTGGAACTTGGGAGCGATGGCGTCGACCCACTCCTGCGGCGTGACTCCGGCATCGGCCGCTGCCTGCGCAACCTTCTGTCCGTGCTCGTCGAGGCCGGTCAGGAATTTGACGTCATATCCAGTAAATCGTCGGTACCGAGCGAGAGCGTCAGCAGCAACGGTGGTATAAGCCGTGCCGAGATGCGGCACCGAGTTCACATAGTAGATGGGCGTCGTCAGATAGAAGGGCTGGTTGGCCAAGAGTTTCGCATCTCCGGTAATGGGCATTTATGGAATTGTCCCCGAACAGGGCCCGTGAGGAAGCGGTTGGGAAGATAGTAACCCTACCTGCGGCAAGCGGGAACGATTGGATGAAAGGCGGGGGGGCGATATGAGCGATACGGGCATCGTTCGCCGAGTTGACGATCTGGGCCGCATCGTTATCCCGATGGAGTTGCGCCGGACGCTCGGGATCCACGTCAAGGACCCGATGTCCATCTCCGTCGAGGGCGAGAAGATCATCCTCGAGAAGCACAAGGACACCTGTGCGATCTGCGGCAGCCGCGAAGGCATCGCCGAGGTCAAGGGGCGGTCCATCTGCGAGGACTGCGTCGAGACGATCAAGAAGGGCTGACGGCGTTTACCGGCCCACAGTTAGCCGGTAGACCTCGTCTCGTGGTAACCCGTGTGAACGGGAGACCCGCTTGACCGCCTCAGTTCGGCGCACACCTTCAAGGACGAGCGCGTGGACTTCGGCGAGAAGGTCCTCATCCGAAGGTCGCTGCTGACCCTCCCCCTGCCGTCGCGGCGGCCCTACGAGCAAGACCACCTCGCCTTTGAGTTCGCGATCCGCGAGCGACCGCGCCAACGACTCGATGTCGTCGCGCGCGACTTCCTCGTGCACCTTGGTGAGTTCGCGCGCCATCGCCGCTTCACGCCCAGGGAACTCCTCGGCGAGGGCGACGAGGGTCGCTGCCGTGCGACGTGGCGACTCGTAGAACACGAGGGTCGCATCCAGCTGCCGCAGCGGCTCCAGGGCGCGTTTGCGCTCGCCGGCTTTCCTGGGCAGGAATCCGCCGAAGTAGAACGCGTGGGTGGGCAGCCCCGAGGCGACGAGCGCGGTCACGATAGCTGACGGGCCGGGCAGCACCTCCACTGGTAGGCCTGCGTGCAGGCATGCGTCCACGAGGCGCGCGCCGGGATCCGAAATGCCGGGAGTCCCGGCGTCGGAGGCGAGCGCGATGACCGAGCCCGCCGCGATCCGTTCGACGAGCACGGGCGTGCGCGCGACGGCGGTGTGCTCGTCATAGCGCTCGAGCGGCGTCTCGATGCCGTACCGCGACAGAAGCCTCACCGTGACGCGGGTGTCTTCGGCTGCGATCACATCCGCTGCGCGCAGAGCGTCGAGGACGCGCAGCGTCACGTCGCCGAGGTTCCCGATCGGGGTGGCGCAGACGAGGAGATGGCCGGTCATAGCGCCTGCGAGCCGGCGGAAGGCGTGTCGCCGGATGGTGGTGGGGGCGGCATGTACGCCTCGGGGTAGGTGAGCGGGGCGGCCTCGGCAGGTGTGGCACCGTCGCTGCCGGTGGCCTTCCGGAAGAACGCGGTCCACGCGGCATAGAAGAAGACCGTTATCGGAATCTGCGCGATGAACGCCACGACGTACACCACCGCCACGAGCACCAGTAGCTGGGGCGAAAGGGCCGGTACGGCGTCGGGTCCGGTTTGAGAGAGCGAGGGCACGAAGAGCATCTGCAGCGGCGCGGTAAAGGCCGCCAGTACCGCGGACACCCCCCACTGCATGGCGACCAGTATCAGCGCCATGGCAACGACTTCCTTGAATCGGGAGCGAAGCATGCCGACCGCCGCGACGAACGCCTCGACGCCCGAGCGCTCCTCGATCACGGCGTAGCGGACGCCGACCGACTCGAACCCGAACAGCACGACCAACGCAACCATGGCCAGCACGAGGAACAGCAGGTAGCCGAGGCAGAACACCGCGACCACGGGGAGCACGTTGTCCCCCGAGCCCGAATCGGCGAGCGACACCGCGCCAGCGAACAACGCGCCCAGCAAGCCGAAGGACACCGCGACCACGGCGCCGAGCAAGATCTCGAATACGAGCACGCGACCGAGCGCGCGGCCGCCCGCGAGCCAGCCCACGCCCACACTCGCACGTCGGCCTTCCTGAGCCTCGCTTGTCAAGCGGATCAGGCCGCCGTGCAGGACCAACCCGAGCGGGATGCTCACGAACCCGGCTAGCGCCATGGCACCGAGAACCGTCAGTGTCGCTGCGGGGTCAGGCTCGACACGGTTGGCGAATGCAGGCACGAATGCAGCGGCCGTGAAGCCGACGACCCCCGCGCCGAGCACGAGCAGCGGCACGAACGCGGTCGCGAGGAACCCCCAGATGCCGCGCGAGCGCCAGGTCGTGCGCCACGCTTGCCGCAGTACATCGGTGTAGTCCACGAGCCCCTCCTCGGCGTGCGGTGATGGCCTCCCGGCTGCGCGCGCCTCCTAGCGGCGCAGTCCTTCTCGCGAGTCGTGCTCGTCGAACCCCAGCGCCGCCGCGCCCAGCACGCCCGCGTCGTTGCCGAGCTCGGCGGGCACGAGCTGGACGTCGCGCCGACCCGCAAGCGCCTTGTCGGCGACGATCTCCGCCGCGCGCGTGATGAGGAACGGCGCCGCTTCACCGACGCCGCCACCCACCACGACGAGCTGCGGGTTGAGCAGGTTCACCATGCCGACCAGCGCCTCGCCGAGAACGTCGGCGGCTTGCGTCATGATCTCGCGCGCCGCCTCGTCGCCGGCAACTGCTGCGCGGATAACCATCTCGGCAGTGATCGCGTCGGGGTCGTCCTGCGCCTCCCGTAGGATTCCAGCGCCCGCGAAACGCTCGGCCGCCGCGCGTCCTGCCCGTGCGAGCGCCGGCCGGCCGAGGAACGACTCGAGGTGCCCGTTCGCGCCACACGGGCACGGCGGCCCATCGGTCTGCACGATGGTGTGACCGATCTCGCCGCCGAGACCGCGGTGGCCGCGGTACGGTTCACCGTCAAAGAACAGGCACCCGCCGACGCCCGTACCGAGCGTGATCATCAGGAAGTCACGCGCCTTCTTGGCCGCGCCGTAGCGCGACTCGCCGATGGCAGCGCAGTGGCCGTCGTTGTCGATCGTGACGTCGTGCTTCACGCGCGACATCACCAGACCCCGGACGTCCACGCCGGTCAGCGGGAGGTTCGTACAGAACTCGACCGACTGTCGCAAGAAGTCGACCTGCGCCGGCAGGCCGATGCCGATACCCGCGATCTCGGACGCGTGCGGTCCGGTCACCACCGCCGAGACGAGATCGATGATCGCGTCGATCACACTGAAGGGGCCTTCCTTCGGCGTGAGGCAACGCTCCTCTTTCACCATCCGGCCCTTGCGCTCGACGAGCCCCGCAGCGATGCGGGTACCCCCGACGTCGATGCCCACCGCGAACGAAGCTCGCATGTACTCTCCTAGCGTCGCGGCGACATCGACAACGGAGCGCGCCGCGATCCAGCAGCGCAGCGAGGGGACGCTCCGGTCCCCCGCATCATGATAGCCGTTGGTCCTGACACGCGACGAGAACGCCTAGTAGTCCCAGAAGATGCTGCCGTGGGACTTCACGATGCCGAGGTCGCGCAGCTTGTCGAGCATTCGCTGTTCCGGTACTCCGAAGAGGCGCGCCAGATAGCGGTGGTCGTTGAACCACTTCGCGGCCTGGTCGCGTACTAGGTGCTCGGGGAGGAGCAGCTCGTCGGACATCACGTCCGCCTGGTGTTCGCCGCCCGCCTCGCCACGCGGGAAGCCGGTGTCGGGGGCGTCGAGGACCACGAGGAAGTGCCCCAGCATGTGGCCGAGGGTCAGTCGCAGCGACAGCTCGTCGTTCGCCGTGTTGAGCAGGATGACGGGCATGCCGTCCTCGGCGATCACAGCGCCCTTGAACCACTTGGGGAAGCTGAGGCGTCGCACCGGCACGCCGAGACGGGCGGGAAGCTCGTGCACCGGGACCGGCGGCTCAATAACGCCGACGCGCTGCAGCCACTCGTCAACGAGCCTGCGATAGTACGCGTCGGTGTGAAGTGCCACTGGTCTCCTCGTGCCTTGCCCGCGTGCGTATGACCCGCGGGCGCGACCGCCTGCCGTTGCCCAGCCGAAGCCGCGATACCATTCCATATGTATCGGCTCTGGAAGCCCTTGGCCGTAGCCTGTTCGTGACCAACGGCGAGGCCTCGGAATCTGTAGGGACGCCAAGGTCGTGCCGATACTCTAGGCACGAACGGTAACCTCCCGAGGGGACGTCTGTGGAACAGCGCGCATTGGAGGCGCTCGAGGACGTACTGCGGCTGCTCGCAGCAGCGGCCGCCTCCGTGCGCCTCTATCCGCCGACCAACGACATCCGCCGGCACGCTCTGGAACGCTTCGCCGCATCTGCTGAGCGCGTGACGATGTCCACGCCCCTGCGCCTCATCATCGATCCCGATCGCATCCGCTACGGTGAAGACGACCTCGCGAGCGGGCACACGCAGGTGTCCGCGCTCGCCGAGGCGCTCCACGCACTGCAGGTGGGGCAACTCATCATCGCGCCGGGCTTCACGGTGGCCGAGATCGAGCGCTTCCTCGGCGTACTGGGGTCCGACCCGAAGGAGATCACATCGCGTGGTGGCGTCCGCTCCGCGCTCGTTGCAGCCGGCGTCGGGCACATCGCCGTCATCGAGGTGTCGCTCCGCGCGTCTACCGAGGAGGGGCTGCTCGGCCTCGACCTGACGCTTGCGCCGCTCGATCAGATCGCCGACGCCGCTCTCGCCGCTACGCAGACCTGGAAGGTCTCCGCGGTCGTCGGCAACGGCATCGACGAGGTGTCCTCGGCAATCGACCAGCTCGAACCCGCCACCCGTGAACTCGCGGCCGCGCGCGTCGCGCAGGCGCTCATGCGACTTCCCGAGGCAGCACGACGCGAAGTGCTCGCCTCCGCTCTGCGCCCCGACGCAACCGGCTCCCGGATGGAGGGCATGCTGTCGGTGGTCGCCCAGATGAATCCGGCCGCTCTGGCGCGGCTCCTGTCGCTCGTGGCGTCCGACCTGGGCCTGCGCGGTCTGGACCTCGCCCGCAGCCTGGAACTGCCGCCCGAGATCGCGCGGGAGCTGCAGATGCTGCTCTCGCCGACGCCGCAGACGCTCGAACTCACCGAGATGCCGCAGGACGCGATGGTCGAGCAGACCGCCGAGGAGATGACGGACTTCGAGGAGGACTCGGAGCCGAACATCCAACGGATGCTCGCCTCGGCGACGCCTGCCAGTGCGGCCGGCAAGGCGCTCGACACCACGCTCGCGATCCTGTCGACATCGGCGACGCAGGAGGCGATAGCCGCCGTGGGGGACGCGCTCCCCGTCGCGCTGCGTAACGGCGCGATCGCGCCCGTCGCCGTCGCACTCAGCCAACTCGACGTACACGCCGGTGACCCCGGCCTTTCCGAGTCCGTGGCGGCTGCCCGCCGGACACTCGCCGACCGCGACGTCGTCGCGAACGCCTGCCGCAACCTGCCCGCGGGCACACAGCCCGCCGCACTTGCCGCCGTCATCACGGCTGCGGGAGCGCCAGGCGCCGAAGGACTGCTGCGCGCGTACGTCGGCGCCCACGATGGCCGCGCCGTGCTGCTACAGCGCGCCGCCGGGCTCGCGTGCGACTCGATCGTGCCGGCCGCGGGGCGGCAGCTGCGAACGGCGGACACCCCCGTCGCGAGTGCGGCGGTGCGCCTGCTCGCCGGCGTCGGCGACAAGCGAGCGCTGCCGGTGCTCGCACAGGCGCTCGACCACGTCGACATCGCGGTGCGCCGCGCCTCGATCGCCGCGCTCGCGGAGTTGGGCGGGAACGAGGCGGCAGGTGTCCTCGGCAAGGCGCTCGCGCACTGGGACCCGGAGACTCGCCGGTTCGTGGCGCGGGAGATCGGCCGCGCGCGAGTCACCGAGGCGCTTCCCGCGCTGACACGTATCATGGACGAGATCTACTTGTTCGACCGCAACCAGAACCATGACCTCAAGAAGGAGATCATCCGCGCGCTCGAGTCGATCAAGACGCAGGCGGCGGTGACCACGCTCGAAAAGGTGGCGGCCCGACGATTCCCCGCGGGTCGCAAGGGCAGGGAGCTGCAATTCCTCGCTCGCAGTGCGGTGCAACGCGTACGGCAGGCAGGGTAGCGAAGAGTAGGAGATGTGACGTGAGCGACGATATGAGCGCTAACGAAGAGAGCCGCGAAGAGCATCTGCAGACGCCCGAGGAGATCGCCTCGATGACGGCGAGCAGCGCCAAGGCGCCCTTCAGCGGCCTGAAGAAGCTGGAGCGCGCCAAGGAGCTGGTCCGCTCGATCGCGGTCGCACAGACGAACCGCAGCCTGTACCCGCCGAGCCACCCGCTCGTGGGCCAGTCGATCACCGACTTCATCGCGGCCGTGGCGGGCGTCATCGACCTCGGCTTCGAGGAGGTCACCCTCAACGTCTACAAGGGCACGCTGTTCGTCGAGAACCACGTCATGCCCGAGGAGAGCCTCACGTACCGCAAGCTCATCGAGGACATGCTCGGCCGCGGGATTTCCGCGGTCACGATGAGCGAGGAGTTCTCGGCCAAGGATGCGTCGGCACTGGTGGAAGTGCTCTCGGCAGACGACGTGAAGGACATCCACACCGCCCAGGCGTTCCTCGACAGCAAGGGCGCGCTCGGCGTGCTGGTCGCGGAGACCACGACGCTCGAGGAGAACGCCGAGGAGGAGCGCACCGCCGAGAACAAGGCGGCGGCGAAGAAGGCGTACGACGCCGGCATCGCCGCAATGCGCGACATCGAAACGCAGGTGAAGCTCGGCAAGGTGTTCGAGGTCGGGCCGCTGCAGCACGTCGTGTCGAACCTGCTCGACAACCTGTTCCGCGATCCGGCGGCGGTGCTCGGCCTGACGGCGATCAAGAGCCACGACGACTACACGCTCAACCATTCGATCAACGTGTGCATCATGGGCCTGTCGTTCGGGCACTCGCTCGGCCTCGACGCGGATTCGCTCCGCTCACTCGGCCTCTCCGCGCTTCTGTATGACCTCGGGAAGGTGCGTGTGCCGGAGGATATCCTCGGCAAGCAGGGGCCGCTGACGAGCGACGAGTGGCAGGTCGTGAAGAGCCACACGACCGAGGGCGCGGACCTGCTGAAGCGCATCCAGATCGTCGACCAGATGCCGATGATCGTGGCCTACGAACACCACCAGCGCCATGACATGCAGGGCTACCCCGAGCCGACGAGCGAGGGCGAGCAGCACCTGTTCTCGAAGATCGTCGCACTGTGCGACGCGTACGACGCTATGACCACGCGGCGGCCGTTCCGCCGCGAGATCCGCCCCGACAAGGCGCTGGCGGTGCTCATGCAGGGCCGCGGCAAGGCGTACGACCCGGGGCTCACGAAGGCGTTCGTGGCGCTCCTCGGCATCTATCCGATGGGCGCGATCGTGCGGCTGAACGACCAGCGCACGGCGGTCGTGTTCCGCATCAACCGCGACGACTTGCTGCGGCCGAGGGTGAAGGTGCTGATGGACGCGGCCGGGCGGTGGGTCGAGCAGCCCGAGGTCGTCGACCTGCGGCTCATGGATCCCGAGAGCGGCACGTACGTGTGCTCGATCGGCGAGTGCCTGCCGGCAGCGGACGCCGGCGTCGACGACGTGTGGCAGTACCTCTAGGCCGCGCACAACACAAGATGCGAGCGGCGGCCCCCACCGGGAGCCGCCGCTTTCGTTTCCCGTCGTGGCCGACCCGCTAGTCTAGGTCGGTGCCGATCTCGGAGAAGTCCGAGTCGCCCGGCATCTGCGCGCCGCCGAGGTCGCGGTCGATCTGCGTGAGCTGCGACTGCATGTCGCCGAGCCGGATGTTGTCGGCTGCGCCTTCGGCCTTGGCCGCCGCCTCCGTCCCAGAGAGCGGCCGTGTGGAGGTGGCGGGCTGCGCGACGGGCCGCGGACCCTGATTCAGCCCGCAACCGACCAGCGCGAACGCAACCAGTGACAGCGCGACGAGCGCGATACCGAGGCGACCCATCACCGCTCACCCGCCTTGATCTGGGCGACGACCTTGAGCAGCTCCGCGACCGCACGCCGCGAGTACATCCTCGCCTCATTGAGCTCGCGGGTTGCCGAGCGGCCCGTGACCATCGCCGCGCGGAATGCGACACGCTTGTCGTCTTGGTCGGGTATCGCTTGGAACGCGGTGACCGCTTGGGCCTCGCTGGCCTCGGCCTGCACGAGCGCAGTGCGCGACTTGTCGATGAAGTCCCGAGCGCTCGTCACGTCCCCACCAGCGGCGGCGAGCGTTGTGGCGATCGACTCGAGCCGATCGAGTCGCGCAGATAGCAGCGCGGTGACTGCGTCGAAGCGCGCCTTGCGTCGGGCGAGCACGCGCTCGATGCGTTGGCGCATCACGGGTCGGACGAGCTGGCCCTGTCGAGTGGCGATTCCAGCACGCCTCAGCGACGCCCGTGGCATCCCACCGAGGCCCACCGCTGGTGCGGGCGCCACGAGCGCGAGCACGGTAGCTGACGCCACGACGAGCGAGAGTAGTCTTCCTCGGACCGCCCTCATCGGAGTCTCCCTTCGGAGTCGACGCCTCTAGGGGCAGTATCGACCAGCTGCTCGGCTTTGACGAGGACCGGTCGCGGGCGCGTCGCCTAATGGCGGACCGACGGTGGCAAACCGGGATTCCCTCAAGAAGCGGGAAGCATATCTCGGCGCCGTCCTCTCCGGTTTGTCCGGGAACCGTGACGATGCGCACATCCGGCTCGCGTTCCGCCTGGTCACGGCGTCTGCGGGTGCGATGAGACTCATCGCACCACCCGTTACTCCCGATACAACCTTCCGTCGCCTCCTCTGCTATCGGCGACAGAGCGGGCAAGGGACGGATGAGTCGCAGCAACGTCGTAGCAGGCATTCGTTCGATCGGTGTGCTGGCGTTCGCGCTGGCGCTGCTGGCGTTCACCCCATCGGCGTTCGCGCTGGAGCGCCCCTCCGCCGAGACGATTCGCCTGCGCTGGGAGCAGTTGCGCCCGACGCACACCGGCTCTCCCTACGCGAGCCAGCCCCGCACCGTCTCCCCGTATGCCACCGGCTCGCTGGCGCCCGGCTTCGCGCGTGACGGCTTGAACTCGGTGAACTACATCCGGTTCCTCGCGGGCCTCCCGGACGACGTCAGGAACGACGCGACTCTCGCTAGCCGGGCCGCCCACGGTGCGGTCTTGCTGGCGGCGAGCGAATTCTCGCACGCTCCGCCGCGCCCATCCGACATGCCGCTGTCCTTCTACAACCTCGGCTACTCGGGCACGAGCGCAAGCAACATCGGCTGGGGGTACTCGAGCCTGTGGCGTTTCAACTTCTCGTGTGCCGACGACGCCGACAGCGGCAACATCGACCGCCTCGGCCACCGGCGCTGGTTGCTCGACCCGCCGATGCTCAAGACGGGCCTCGGCTACGCGGCGACGTACACCGACACCTACGCGTTCGATCGAAGTCGAACGACTGCGGTCAGCTACCGGAGGATCACGTGGCCGGCGGAAGGCGTCTTTCCGCTCCAGATGTTCGCCGCCGAAGTGCCGTGGTCGATCACGCTCAACCCCGCCGTCTACGACATCGCTTCATCCGGCCAGACCGTGACGCTTCGACGTGTCCGAGACGGGAAGACGTGGACGTTCACGAGTGCGGACACGAACACCTCGGGCGAGTACCTCAACGTCGAGCGCAGTGGCTATGGCGTCCCGAACTGCATCATCTTCCGCCCGGCGCCCACGAGTGTTGGCGCCTACCGCAACGGCGACACATTCGACGTGACCCTTTCGGGCGGCATCTTCCTCAAGGGGACGTCAACGCGAGCGACGATCTCGTACCGCACCGAGTTCGTTTCGCAGAATCGCCCCGACGCGTTCGAGCCCGACGACTCTTCGGCCGAAGCGACGGAGGCTGCGGCCGGGGCGTCGCTCTCCCGCACGTTCGACAATCCGTACGATCGGGACCGGCTGTCGCTCAGCGCTACCGCGGGCAGGGCGCTCGAATTGAAGGTGGCGGCCGCGAGCGGTCCGGCAGGCGTGGTGGCGACGATCCGCGACGGCGCCGGAACCACGGTGGCAAGCTGGACGACGGGCGCCGGTACGAGCGTGTCGAAGTCGTGGACGCCGACGGCGAACGGCGGCTACACCGTCGAGCTCGCGCCCACTTCGGTGTTCGATCGGTACCGGCAGCAGGCGTACACGTTCTCAGTAGGCACGGCCCGGCCGACTCGCACCACCATCGCCGCTCCCGCGACGTCCGCCTACGCCTCGGCCACGATCAACGGAAGACTCGCCGATGACAGCGGCTCGGGAGTCAGCGGTGGACGAGTGATCGTGGAGCAGTCGAGCGACGGCGTTCGTTGGCTGCGCGTCGCCGCCATAACGACCGCGCCCGACGGGACGTTCGCCGTTCGCACTTCCCCCACCCGCGCCACACGCTACCGTGCAAGCTACGCCGGCGGGACGACGCGGGCGGCCTCGGCAAGCGGCGTCGTTACGGTGAAGCCGCGCGTTGTGCTCACACGCCCGACCACGCCTTCACTCGTAAAGCACGCGGTACGCTTCGGGACTAGCACGTACCTGAAGCCGAGACACGCCGCCGGCAGCTATCCCGTGCGCTTCTACTTCTACCGATACGACGGCAGCAGCTGGGTTCTGAAGCTGACCGTCCTCGGCAAGGCGGCGAACTACTCGAGCTACACCCGCTGCACCGCTTCGGTCTCCCTGCCCACGACCCGCCGCTGGCGCGTCCGCGCCTACCACGCGGCCGACTCGCTCAACGCCGCCACCTGGTCGAGCTACCGCTACCTCAGCGCGAACTAGCGTCGCACCCGGTGCGGCTACGCGTTGGGGTTCCCGAAGTAGCGCCAGTAGAGCACCCAGAACGACATGACGCCCGGGAAGTGCGGCGTGTAGCGGTACTGGCCGTAGGTGCCGGAGTTGGCCGGATTGACGGCGCTGCCGTCGATGCGCAGCTGCACGCCGGGCCGCCACTTGTCGGCGTTCTCGCGCAACGTCTGCGCGCCGAACCAGATCTGCTTGCCGAGACCCTGGTACTGGCTCAACGTCCGGCTGTCCGTCTTGCCGCACCCCATTGCCCAGTCGTAGGCGCGCTGCGACGGACTCGACTTGCTGAGCAGCGACTGCTCCTTCTGGAGCGTCGTGAGGATGACCTTCGGACTCACGCCCCACGCCACGACCGCCTCGGCGATCATCGCCGATGGCAGTTGCATCCGGCCGTTGTGGTCGAGGGCCTGGTACCGTGCGAGCGTGCCGGGCTGGCGCTCGAGGAACGCTTGGATGTCCTGTTGCGACATCGAAGTGGACGCGCGGAAGTTCGTCTCGGAGATCACCGAGTCGGGGTTGAACTGGCCGACGGCAGTCGCGCCGCCAACCGGGACGACGGGACGCTCGCGCATCAGCTTGGCGAGGTCGGTTCCGAGCCGAACGGCGCGGATCTGTTGCTGCGCGATCTCCTGCTCGAGCTGCACGCGCTGCTGGTCGGCACGCGCCTGCATCACCGTGAGCTGGTTGAGCTGGTTCTGCAACGTGTCCTGCAGCCACTGGGCCTGTTCGCGGAGCTTCGTGACCTGCTGGATCATATCCGTGTCGTGCTCGCTGGCTGTCATCAGGTACTTCATGCCGACGATGAAGTCGTCGGCGGACTGGACGCTCAGCAGTAGGTCGAGCAGGTCGGTGTCCCCACCCTTGTAGAGCAGCACGACGCGTTCGTTCAGTGCCTCCTGCGCCTGCACGAGCTGCGTGTTCAGCAGGGCCGTCTCGGTCTCGGTCTCCGAGATGTCCTGGCGGCTGCGGTCGATCTGCTGGCCGAGGGAAATGAACGCCGCGGCCTTCGAATCGAGGTCGGCGCGCATCTGCGCGAGCTGATCGGCGGCGGCCTTCTGTTCGGCCTGCTTCGTCGCGATCTGACCGTGTGTTCCCACCGGCGTCGCGAGCGAGAGCGCAGGCGTGCACGCGAGCACCAGCGCGAGCGTCATCGCGATGCCGCGCCGGATGTATGCCGAGCGAATGAGCATGCGTCCCTTCCGACCCCCGTGGCCCGCTCCCGACCCGCTAGTCTACGGGAAGCGGACAGCGCCAGAAACCAGGCCTTTTCTAGTCTCGGCATATCAAGCGCCGCGCCAAAGTGGGGTGATTCCGTTCGTCGCGTGTCCGCGGCACCAACAGGAGGAGCTATAGCTCCAGCTTCTGCTGACTCGGCGTGCGCTGTTCACCCTCCACGCGGCGAATCGCGAGCAGCGCAAGATCGTCGCTGAGGTGGCCGCCAGTGAACTCGAGGACCGCGTCGATCACATCGCTGACGGCGCCCGCCGGCAGCGTGGCCTTCTCTCGGCGGAGCAGATCGAACAGCCGCTCTTCGCCGAAGAGTTCGCGCCCGCGCCGCGCCTCGGTAAGTCCATCCGTGTACAGGAACAGCAGGTCGTCGGGGTCGAGGCACGTCTCGGCCTGGCCGAACTCCACATCCTCGAACGCGCCGAGGAGCGGACCGGTGACGGACATGCGAGTGGCGCCTCCGTCCTGGGAGACGAGGGCGGCAGTCGTGTGACCGGCGTTGGAGTAGACGAGCCGCCCATCACGCGTGTCGAGCACGCCGAAGAAGACGGTGACGAACGATTCGACCGACGTGGCCTTGTAGATGACGTCATTCGTGCGTGCGAGGATGCGGGCCGGAGTGACACCCTTCTCGTTAGCGTGCACGCGTATCGCATTCTTAACGAGCGACGTGAGCACCGCGGCGTCCAGCCCCTTGCCTGCCACGTCGCCGATCGTAATGCCGAGAAGATCGTGCTCGATCTCGAACACGTCATAGAAGTCGCCGCCCACCCGCGCTGCCTCGCTGGCAGAGTGGTAGGCGTGCGCGAACGAGATTCCCGGAAGCTGGTCGGGCAACGACAGCAGCGCCTCCTGCAGCCGGTCGGCGATGCTGCGCTCGGTCTCGTACAGCCGAGCGTTCTCCAGCGCCACGCCCAACTCGCTGCCGAGCGACGCATAGAAGTCGACATCCTCGGGCGCCATGTCGTGACGCTCGCGCCAACCGAAGATCAGCGTTCCAATCGTACGACCGCGGGAGCGGAGCGGAACGATCGCGTAGGCGCCGAACTGCACGCCCATGCTCGCATACGCCCCGCGGACCGCCGGATTCGCGTCCTCGATGTCGGGCACGATGATCGGCTGACTGGAGAGGAAGACCTTCGGTGCGTCGTAGGCGGCGGAAAGCGGCATCGGCGAGAAGCGCTGCGCGTACTCCTCGGGGTAGTTTATGGCCGCCACCAGTTCGAGGTGGTCGCCCTCGGCAATCCAGACGTTCGCGAGTTCGAATCCGTGGTGCTCGACGAGGTACTCGAGCATTCGCCGCGCGACCTCGCGCAACTCGAGCGAGGACACGACGACCTCCATCACGCCGTGCAGTGCCTCGATGCGTCGCCGGCGCGTCTGCTCCAGCTGAAGCAGCCAAGCGTTCTCGAGCGCGAGGGCCTCCATGTCGTCGCGAGAGACGATGAGACCCTTCAGATGCTCGGCCATCCGATCGAACGACCTTCCGAGTTCGCCGAGCTCGTCTCGAGTAGCGAGCCCGATGCGGTGGTCGAGGTTGCCTGTGCCGATTGCCTCAGTACCCCCCGTGAGTGCGCGCAACGACCGCGTGATGTTGCTCCGCAACGCGAGCGAGACGACCGTGAGAAGCGTCGCCGCGATGATCGTGAACAGGGTGACCGCGAGAGACACCCGCTGTTCGGTGCGGACGATGTCCGTGCTGATTCCGTGAGCGACCACGCCTGCGACGGTGACGGCGTCAGCGGAGTGGATGAAGAGCTGCGCCGAGAGACGCTCCTCCGCTTCGTCGTGCAGGCTGGCCGATGTCTCGGGGGAGAGCGTCGCGTGGTTCTCGACGATACGACCGAACAGCGACCTGATCAAGACGAGATCAGCGTCTATTGCGCGCAACCGTCCCACGTACCTCCCGGGCTGTGTCTGCGCGCGCTGGACTTGCCCGGCCGTCTCGTCGGCCATCGCGTAGAACTGACGGCGGGAACGCTCGTCGTGATGCAGCATGAAGGAGCGAGCGAGGTCATCGAGTGCATTGAGGTCGATGATCACATCGATTGCGGCCGCCTCCTGCCGCTGCAACCCCACTATGGGCGAGTACGAGAACACCACGCCGACGACCGCGACGGCCGCCACGAGGGTCGGGACCAACGCGGCGATCAAGAGTCGAGTCGAGATGCGCACCGTCAGTTCCTCGGCTCGATGAGACGGACTGCACCGGGCTCTACGCGCTTGAGCGGTGCGCCGTCCAGGTAGCGCAGGAAGTCGGGGGTTGTCGACTCGCTAGACATCCAGCGCGACTCGTCCTCGAGCGCGAGGAGCAACGGCTGCTCGAGTTCGAGCGTCCAGTGGTATGTCGACCAGGTACGTCGAATGTTGGCGAGACTGATGCCTGTCCACCGCGCCGTGATGCGCTGCGCCTCGGTCGGGTGCGCGGCGATCGACAGATTCGCGCGACGGATGGCGCGCAGGAACGCGACGAGTGCATCAGAGCGTCGTCGCGCGAACTCGCGGCTCGTCGCCACTTTCCAGAAGGTCGTGTACAGGCCCGGCTGACCGAGCACTGTGGCATTCGTGCCGAGACGGTCCTGGGACTGGAACGTGTACGGCGCGAATGCCGCGATGGCGTCGACCTTGCCGGAAACCAGGGACGAGACCAGGTTGTCGGTGGTCAGCGGCACAACGGTCACAGCCTTGGGGTCGACATCCGAGGTCACGAGGTAGATGTGCAGGAAGAAGTCCGAGCTCGTGCCCACGAACACGCCGATCCGCTTGCCGATGAGATCGTGCGCCGTCTTGATGCCACGGTCCTTCCGGCCGACGATCACGTTCGCGCCGTCGATCTCGCATACGGTCGCAATGACGTGCGGCGTGCGACGCCGGAGCACGGCCCCCACGATCGGCGTCTCCGCGACCATCGCGACGTCGACCTTCCGTTCGAGTGCCGCTTCCAGCGCCAAGCGGCCGGCGCCGTACAAACGGACCTCGTCGTCGAGACCCTCAGCGCGAAAGTAGCCTTTCTCGTGCGCGACGTAGACTGCCGCCGATGACGGCAAGGTCGTCGCCGCGATCGTGACCTTCATCTTCGGCGCGGGGGGCGCTGGAGGACTCGCGCAGGCGGAAATGGCGAGGATGAGGAGGATGGCGCCGCTCAGGCTGCGGGCTGCACGAATCGCCGAGGAACGTCGCGGCGCCCCGCAGTCCACCCGCTGCTTCGGCATGAGCTGGATCCCCCACTCGTCGTTCGCCCAGGCTACTTACTTCAACCCTGGTTTGGCTCCCCCTTCCAGCTTATCCAAATCCCTGTGGCCGCAGACCGCGTGCCCTCCTTGAGCAAACGTTTGCCAGCGCGGGTATCAACTTTCGTAGCAATTCCGAATCGGGAGGCATCATGAGCAGAGCGCTGCGCGTCACGTTCCTGGTTGGACTAGTGCTCGCGGTCGCGCTGGTTGCCGGATGCAGCAGCTACAAGGCGCCGAGCGGCGGCGGCGGACAGAGCGGCGGCGGGACGAGCGGCGGGACGACGGTCACCGAGAAGGACTTCGCGTTCACCCCGCAGACGCTGCAGGTGAAGGTGGGCGACACGGTCACGTTCAAGAACGAGGATTCCGCACCCCACCATGTCGTGTTCCAGGCAGGCAACGACCTCGGCGAGCAGCAGCAGGGTCAGTCCGTGACCTACAAGGCGGTCTCACGGGGCTCCTTCCCCTACAAGTGCGTCATCCACCCATCGATGACGGGCACCCTCGTCGTCAAGTAGCGGTCGCCATGCCGCTTCGCAGCGAGCCGGTTCAGACGCCCTGGGCCGACCGGCGTCCACTCGGAGTGTGCCGACGCAAGAAGGGGACGGCGAGCGGCACGAGCAACGCGGCGAGGAACAGCCAGTTGATGGCGCTGTTCTCGGCGAACCAGTCGAACACGTGTGCCATCGACTCGCTCATCGGGATGATACCGGCCTCTTCGAACTCGTGAATACCGCCGCCGACGAGCTTCACGGCGAGCAGCAGCAGGACGATCGACGTCAGCGTGAAGAACAGCCGCAAGTCGATGCGCGCGCTGCCGGGGGCGAACAGGACGCCGTACGCGATCGCCAGTCCAAGTCCCGCCAGGCCGCCAACCATCACGCCGGTTCCGCCGATTCCGCCGAGAAGTGCCGCCGAGAGGAACAGCACGGTCTCGACCCCCTCGCGGGCTACCATTAGAAAGGCGAACAGGAACAGGCCGATGCCGACTCTCGCGCCAGATACGTCGGAGCCGATGATGCCCGAGACGCGGGAGCGGACCGTCTCGCCCATCCGTCGGCCGTTCCGCCACATCCACCAGACCATCGTGATCACTGCGACAGCCGCGACGAACTGCAGGACGCCTTCGACGAGCGGGTTGTCCGCGCCCACGTGGGTCGCGGTCAATACCCCGGCGACGCCTACACTGAACAGGCCGGCGGCAACGGTACCGGCGATGACCCACCTGCCTAGGGTCGGCCGCCCCGACTTGCTCAGGTACGCGAGCATGATGCCGACGACCAGTGCGGCTTCGATTCCCTCGCGGAAGGTGATGACCAGTGCGTTCACGGCTGCCTCCTGTTGTCGGTCATGCCTCGCTTCGCGACGTTAGCCTACACTAAGTCAAAGTCTTAGCGCAAGCGTACTGGCCTCGGTCGCGCGTCGCAGAGGCACGTCCTTCAGCCCTCGGCGCCTGTGTCCTTCTCCAGCACGAGGGTGGTCCCGGCGGCGTCGCTGCACAGCAGCAGCCGATCCGTGAGCTCCATCATCAGCGTGAAGCCCATGCCGAGCGTCTGCGCCGTCGAGAAGCCGGAGATGAGCGTAGCCTTCGGCAGATTGCGGAAATCGATGCCGGGACCGCAGTCGGAAAGCACCACCTGCACCCGATCGCTGTCCTTGCACACGCGGTAGCTGCCGCCGCCGGCGTGCTTCAGCATGTTGGTGGCGCCCTCGGAGAACGCGACCAGCAGGTCGTGCTGTCCATCGATCTCGCCGACCATTTCGGCGACGCGCGCGCGGGCCTCGCCGAGTTCGGCCGGCTCCGTGATCTCGTATGTCTTGCCGACCTCGTTGGCCGTGGCCGCGACGAGCTCGTCCTTGCCGAGGATCACGAGCCGGCCGCCAGTGGCGGCGTCGATGACGTCGCTGTACGCCTGCCTGATCGCGCGGTCCTTCTCCTCGAGCGCGCGCAGCGTCTCCTTGCGCTCCTCCTCGGCGCGGACGTCGTCGCTCGCGTCGGCGAAGAACACGGTGAGTCCGGTCTCCGAGGGGTACGCGCGGACATCAAGCCACGTGTCGAGCCCCTCGTAATAGCCCCGGAAGGAGGCGGGCCGCTGCTCGACCATGGCTTGCTCGAACTTCTCGCGGAACGGATCGGCCCCCGGAAACTCGTCCCACGCCACCTTGCCGAGGAGATCTGCAGCCGAGCGGCGAAGCAGGATTTCGCCCTGCCGATTCACGAACGTGAACCGCCACTCGCGATCGAACCCCTCCACGGCGTCCGTCATGCGGTCGAGCATCTCCTCGAGACGTTCTCGCGACTCCGCCGCTGCCCAGCGCGCCTCGACCTCGTGCGTCACGTCATCGGCGACTTCGAGCAGGAACCTCCGGCCGTCCGTTTCCACGTGCGAGATCTCGAAGGTGTAGTAACGGGTTTCGAGTACGCCCGGCTCGTGCTCGACCTTGAAGGGCACGTCGCGACCGATCCACGGCTGCCTGGTCTCGTAGACGTGGCGGAACTGCTGGCCAACGACGTCGCCGATCTCCGGCCACACATCGCGCATCCTCCGCCCGACCATGGGCACATGCGGCTTGAGTCCCTGGAACGCGGGGTTCACGTACATGTAGAGGAAGTCGCCTTGGGCCGTCTCGATGATCGCCAAGCCGACAGACTCGCGCTCCAGGACCGCGGCCAAGAGCCGGAGCGTGTTCGATTCGCCCCCGGTATGGACCGACAGTCCAGGTAGCAGCTCCTCCGTCATCGGCGTCCCTTCATGCTCGCGCTTCGTCTATTCCCGACTGCCGGGAGGATGGCAGCCGAGCGAATGCCACCGACGCGGCGATGAAGACCGCGAACGACAGTACGAGCGGCAGCCACACGGGGCCGACCCACGGGACCGGTATGAGGAAGAACACGTCGAGCGTCCCGAGCGACGCCGGCCAGCCGAGGAGCAGCTTCAGGAAGACGTAGTAGAACACGTCCCACACCGCGAAGGTCCAGAAGAACGTGGCGACGCGCAGGGTGAGGGTCTCGAATGCCAGGTAAGCGACGGCGAGGAGCATGAGGATCGTCGCAGCCTCGCGAAGCACTTCAGTTCGGTAGATCAGCGGCGAGACCGCCGAGAAGCCGCGGCGCGGGTACAGCGTGCGCAGGTAGACGACCACCGCCGACTCGACGAACGCCATCGCGGCGGCGAACAGGAACAGCGCACTCAGACGTCGGCGCATCAGGCCTCCTCGCTCTGCTACTACCCCTTCTCTTGTTGCGGGAGCGGTGGAAGCGAAAGGGGCGCGAGGCGTAGCCTACGCCGCCGACTGCTGCACAGCCTGCAGCTGCTCATCGATTCCGTCGAGGCATCGCTCGATGAGCTCGGCGGAGATGTATTTCTCGCGAAAGCCCATCGAGAGCGTGAGCGCGTCTCGGTAGGATGTGATCGTCACCGCGAAGCCCGGGAATCGCGGAATCGGCCCGAGCGCGACCACCGCTACCGGCCTCGTCTCCCCGAAGGCGAGCCGCTCCTCGTCGAACGGCCCCCAGTTCATCGTGACGAGCGCCGCCCCCTTCAACAGGCGCAGACTCCCGATCATCAGACCGAAGATGGCACGCAGGACCACGGGCGGCGGGGTCGACTTCCCGGTCGAGCCGATGTTCCAGAGGCTGTCTCGGTGCGGCTGCACGCCCTCGATCACGTGCTGCAACGTCTCATCGAGGGACTCCCCGTGCCGGTAGTCTATGAGTACTGTCTGTGTCGTTGCGAGGCCACAGATGCGGTCCAGCGTTCGCTCCTGGGCGAAACGGCGCGGGTCCGCGGAGATCGAGACTCCCGGCTTTACGCCGGGCTGCGGCGGGAAGATCGACGCGACCGAGCGGACCAGTGCCGCCACCAGAGCTTCGTTGACCGTCGCCCCCCGCTCGTGCGCGTACGCCCGTAGCGCGGACACGCGGTCTACCGAGAGCACGAGCGACCGGGCCGTGAAGGCCGACCCCGTCCCCGCGTACGACTTCATCCGCCATTTCGACGTCGCGAGGGGCATCGGTCGGGCTGCGGCGGCCCGCTGCTCCTCGCTCATCGCGTTCCATACGTCGGCGTACGTCGGACGTGACGCAAGGCGCGGTGCCGGAACGTGGTCCGGGTGTTCGAGCAGGCGGGTGTACGTCTCGGCGAGCAGGTGCGTGACTTCCTTGGCCGACCAGCCGTCGCCGGCAACATGGTCGAAGCGTACGCACAGCTCGTCATGCTGCGCGGAACGGAGGAGCAGGGCGGCGAGTCGCGGTCCTCGGCGATCGAAGGGGACCGCGTGGAACGCCGCCGCGTCGCGATCGAGGTCGTTCGACTCCACGACGCGGAAGGGAACGTCGGCCTCTGAACAGCGCACCCACTCGGCGCCGCGCAGTGTCTCGTGGTACCAGCATCCGAGGACGGGCTCGAGGTCGAGCAGCAGACGCACTGCGCGCGAGAGCACGTCCGGGTCCAGTCGGTCGGCGAACGTAAGCCGGGAACCGAGCGTCATGTCGAACATGCAACTCATGGCCGCGGAGGCGATGTCGCCGCCCGTGGCGGCGAAACGTGTCGGGATTCCGTCGTGGCTCAAGTGATCCCCCTATCACTCGGTTCGCCCGTGCCCGCTCTCTCGCCCACCCCCGGCTTTATTGCACCGTCACGTAGTCCCAGCCGGTCGACCACGTGGCCGCATGGAGGCCATCGGCCGGTGCCCAGGCACGCACCTTCCACTTGCCGGCATACGGCAAGCGGATGGACCGCGAGTACTTCGTGTACGTCGAGTAGTTGGACGCCCTCGCGGCCGCGAAGCCGAAGGTCCTCCACTTGCCCGAGACGTAACGGTACGCGTAGATGCGCACCGGGTAGGTGCCCGCGGTGTGTCTCGGCTTCAGGTAGCCGTACACGGTGTAGTACTTCGTGCGGTACATCTTCGACGGCGCGACCGGTGTACCCACGTAGACGCGTGGTACCGCGTAGACCGGCGACGTGGGACCGGATGCTGCGTACTCGGCGGAACCGGCAAACCGGACGCCGTAGAAGGTCTTGGTCGCTGGCCGCGTAGTGAAGGAGAAGGCACCGCCCGCGGTGGTGGTCGCAGTCAGCGACGTGTCCTTGAGGGTTGCGCCGGGAGTGCACGACTGAAGAATGACGCGCTTGCCGGGCAGGCCGACTCCAGCGCTTCGCAGCGTTCCCCTGATCGTGAACGACGATCCGTACGCGAGTGAGAGCACCGAGCCCGACGAGAGGGCGAGCGTGGTGCCGACGAGCGGTGAGGCGACGGAGATCCGACCCACGAGGTTGTTGGCCGGGACGGACCAGTCCCAGACCGACGTGTCCCACACGACCCGATCGCCGGAGAGCGCGACCGCGCTGATGCCCTGCGGGCTGTTCGCGAGTTCAGTGGGTGACGCGTCGACCCCCATCTTCTGCGTGTAGACGTGCCCGCCGTCAGCGCTCACCCACGCGAGCCGGTCACCTGATATCGACGGGTAGCCCGGAAGCACGACCGGCGATCCGTCCACGCCGATCTTCTGTGTGAAGCTGCCGCCCTCGGAGCACTTCCACGCGACCCGGTCGCCGGAGACTTCCGGCCAGAAGTTGTCCTGTGCCGAGGAGGTGAGCGCGACGGGCGACGCATCGACGCCCAGCTTCTGTGTGAACACCTGTGGGTGGTTCGTGAGACTCCCCGTCTGGAAGAGTTGCCACACGATTCGATCGCCCGATACCTGCGGACCGAAATGATCGTTCGCGTCGTTCGTGAGCCGAACCGGGAAGGCGTCCACGCCCATATCTTGCGTGTAGATCTGGTAGTTCGCGATGGAGAAGCCAGACCAGACCACGCGGTCCTGATCGACCTGTGGCGTCAGGTCGTCGATTGCGTCGGTGAGTTGCACCGGGGAGACATCGACGCCGAGCTTCTGTGTGAAGACTTGTTGATGCGTGCCGACGTAGCCCAACCAAACGACCCTGTCACCCGAGACTTGCGGACTGGAGTGCTCGTTGGCGTCAGCCGTTAGTTGCACGGGCGAAGCGTCGACTCCGATCTCCTGCGTGAAGATCTGGTGGTTCGTGCCGTCGTAGCCAGTCCAGACGACACGGTCGCCGGAGACCTGCGGGGCGTAGTGGTCGTTGGCGTCGCTCGTGAGTTGCACCGGCGAGGCGTCGAGACCGAGCTTCCGCGTGCAGACCTGCCAGTTCGCGCCGTCGTAGCCCAGCCAGACGACGCGGTCGGCCGAGACCTGAAGGCTGCGGTGGTAGCCGGCCTCGGCGGTGAGCGGGGTGGTCCCCCAGTTCGATACTGCGTAGGTGAAGGAAGGTCCCGGCGTCGCGAGCGTTGAGAGAAGGACGGCGGCAAGGGCGATCGACACCATACGTGAGCGTCTCATCCGGATCCTCCGCGATCGGGGCGTCGGGCTGTGTCACCCGTGCGGGGAGCGATGAGCACTCTTCGTGATCGAGATGCGCGGGCAACTCCCTACAACTATATCAGTGAGTGGCCGGGTGGATACGGAGCAGGGCCGGACCGTTCGGTCCGACCCTTCGTTCGTCCCTGTGGCGTGACGGTCCCACTTGTGTCCCCCTAACCCCGCACCACCCCCGCCGCAGCCGCATGGCCGAGTGACACGACCACCTTCACGCCGATGAGCGCGATCAGCGCCGCGACATAGCCGCGGTCGGACAGTGGGCCTGGGCGGAACCCGATCGCGAACCCGGCGGCGAGTGCGATCGCGCACGCTCCCAGCACCGCACCTGCAATCATCCACGGCGACGCCCAGTTGCCGTCGACCCGCTCCAGCGCTCGGCCGATACCCCACACCTGGCACGCGACAAGACCACCGAGCAGCAGACCCCAGAACGTGAGCTTCATGAGTGAGCCCCTCCCTATCGAATCGTGTCGCGCCGTCGAGATCAGCGTTCTCGAGCCGGCGCCGTCCATCGAAAACTGCCTACTTGAGCGGCCACATCAGGTACTCGGTGAACACGAGCATCGCAACCACCAGCACCAGCCGAACGGCGAACGCCAGGGGCGTGCTCCATATCCACAAGGCGATCATCCACGGCAGGCACAGCAGCCACACCACCAGCTGGACGAGGAACGGCAGTGCGCGGACGGACACCCAGATTTCGGTAAGTCGGGACGGATCGGCGAACAGGTAATACGCGAACGCCGCGCTGAGCGCGGTGGACAGACCGAACACCGCCACCGAGAACGTCTTCTCGCCGATTGTCTGGCTCGCCCAGCCTGCCGTCTTCGTCGCCGGCGATGCGGTCGTCACCGTAGTCGTTGCTTCCATCATGCTCTCCCTTCGCCTGGAAACCTCTTTGGTGTCGGGTTTCCGTCGGGCCCAATAATGGCCGCCCCGCCGCCACTGGCGACTCGCGGCCCTGCTGCTAGCCGACGAAGCGCAGAATCCGCTCCATCAGTTCGTCATCCCGGTCGTACTCCGGCTGCGCGTTCACCATGATCAGGTACTCGACGACCATCGCAGCCACCATCTTCTCAACCAAGCCGGAGTCGCCATTCGGGAACTCGCCGGCACCCATGCCCGCCTCAACCAGCTCGCGCAAGAGGTCGCCGTGCGCCTTCTTGAACGCATCGGCCGCGATCTCGTACTCCTGCAGCCACTCCGCCTCGGTCGTCTCCGCAATATGGGCTCGCGCCGAGGAGATCACGAATCTCATCAGCGTCTCCACCCTCTCGCGATTCGTCGGCAACTGGGCCACGAGTGCCCGCATCCGCCGCCGCTCCTGGTCGGCGCGGCGCTGCACGACGTACTCGTAGATTTCGCGTTTGCCGTCGAAGTGGACGTAGATCGTCTTCTTGCTGATGTGCAGCTCGCGCGCGACGTCGTCGAGCGTGGTCTTGCCGTATCCGAAGCGCGTGACGTGGCGCTCGAACGTCTCGGCGATCTGCTCCTTCTGGCTCACCTCGCACCTCCCTTCGCCCCCTCGGAAACCGAATGCGTTGTCAGTTTCCTACCCGGAAACCGGATTGTCAATCAGTTTCCGAAAGAATTATCGCCTCCGCTGGACCATTCCGCTACGGTCGCGTCGCTCGGACACTCAGCAGGCGCGAGACGCGGTACCGCCCGCGGCCGACTCGAGGTCTCGCTCGAGGACGAGTGTGGTGCGACCGACCATCTTCACGTGGGGCTTGAGCGACTGGAACGCGACGTTCGCGTACACCGTGATGAAGTCGCTGCCTTCGTCAATCGGCAACAAGACGGCAGCACCCACGCCTTCGGCACGCAGGATGGAGCGCAGGACCTCCACTGGGAGACGGTCGACCCCAGTAGCGGTGGGCATGTGCTGACCTCCGCTGCAGATGTTCCCCTCCCGGCCCGCAGCCGAGCGGCGCCTTCTACTCGGCGGTCACCAGGCGTCTTTCGCGTCTCAACAGGGCGACCGCGAACACCGCTACCCACAACAGCGACAGGTAGATGTTCACGCGCTCGATCACGCCCAGCCAGGGGCTCGACCCCGTCTCGGCCAGCGCGGACACCTGCGAACCCGCGTAACCTCCGGCGAGCACGACGGCCACGACGGTCACAATCGTGTACAGGCGGAAGGCATTGCCGAGGCCGGCCGCGCCGAATCCCATGTAGAGCAGCATCAAGAGGACGATGAGGCCGGTGATCGCAACATGCCCCGCGGCGCCGCTCGACGCCTCCGTCTGGCCAAGGTGCAGCGGGAACAGCGCCAGTCCCATGAAGCTGACGATGCCGTACGCGACCAGCAGGATTCCGGCGACGCGCAATGACCGGCGTGACGCCGCCGAGGCCAACACGCCGACTCCGAACGCGATCACGAGCACGTTGTATGCGGTCATGAGCGGGAACACGAAGGATCGGGTAGGAGTGCCGATGGCCAAGAGCTGGCTGACGGATTGCGAGGTGTAGCTGTAGGCCGGCCAGAGCATGGACGCGAGTACGTCGGTGGCGACGTAGAGGACGGATGCGACGACTCCGCAGAGCAGCAGGAGCCTGACGATCGTCTTGCCCGAGACAATCGTCTTCTCGCTCGCTCTCACCGCGAGGGGTCGGGTAGTTCGAGTCTCGGGAGCTTCTACGTCAGTCACGAAGCCCACCCTAGCGGCTAGCTTCCGCTGTCGCGCCAGCGAACACTTCCCTTGCCTCGCCCACCGTCTCGGCGACGTCCAAGTTGTACGACTCCATCTGGTCGAGCGTCTCATGGAGCGCCGTGATCCACTTGCTGAATTCGTCGCTCGCTTGCCACTCGGCGGCGGCCGTCTCGGACGGCCAGCGCCCGAAACTCCGGAAGTGTAGCGGGTCGTCTTTGTCACGCAGCAGCACTGCGACCGGTCCCTGGTCTCCCTGCCCCGCTCCCTGCCCACCGAAGCCGGTCCACACGCGTCTGAACTCGGCTTCGCGCCCGGCCTTGACGTGCCACTCCCCCGATGTGTAGACGATCATGGCTCCCGCCCCTTTCTGTCGGTCGCGGTAGTCATCCCCGCAGCAGAGAGGTGGCAATCGCCGAGGACCGCGCGTCACGTGAGCCAGGGCCGCCGCGCGTGCGAGAAGGGTCGGACGCGGACAAGGGCCCCCATGTCGAGAGCGCTCACCGCTCCTGCGCTCCGAGCGCCCGGGCCAAGTCCTCGGCGAATCGATCGATCGCCTCCCAGTCGGTGAATTCGTAGTCACGGGAGGTGTCGGTCGGCCCTCCCCGGCCACGACTGATCCTCTTCATGGTCCAGCGCGTGACAAGATCGTAGCGACGGTACCGAAGCGCGCCGGCGAAGTTCGCCGTCCAACGCGGCTCCCATGCGGTCTCCTTCAGGAACTCCTGAACGTACCCTTCGGCCTCAGCGCGCCACTCGGGATTGGATTCCGGTCGCGTCCCATTCACCGAGACGAATGCTGTCGGGCAGGCGTTGAGTGCGTCGCGATGACCTTGCACGAAGTCGCGCATGTAGGCTTGGTAGCGGCCCATCCGAATTGAAGCGGCGACCACGATGGCGTCGAAGTCCTGCAAGGAGAGGTGCGCGGGTATCGCATCGCCCTTGAACACGCTCACGGCGTGCCCACGTGCTTCAAGGACGCCAGTGACCCTGCGAAGCACGGCTTCAGCCTGTCCGTAGTTCGAGCCATACACCGCCAAGACCCTCATGAGCATGTCCCTCCGGTACTCGAACGCGTGCGTTCGTCTATCCCCTCATGCCCTCCGGCTCTCCACGAGAGGGCTGAACGCACTCCAGCGTACCTGTAGAGCGGTGAACATCGCCATGCCGACGGCAACCGGAAGCACGACGAGGACCGCGTTGCGGAACCAGTGCGGTGCTCCGAGCGCCAGCCCCTCGAAGACGAACCAGCCCGCCACGGCCACGCAGCCGATACTGACCACCGCGAACGCAATGCGGGCGGACAGGCCCATGTAGTGGTTCACGCGCTCGTCGGCGCGCCTCGTGACCTCGGCCTCAATGCTCATTTCGCTGCCTCCTCATCCAGTTGGAAGAGCTCCTCGAACGGCACGTGGAGCACCCTGGCGAGCCGCGCCGCGAGCAACGCGGACGGCACATAGTCCCCGCCCTCGACCGAGACGATCGTCTGACGACTGACATCGACCTGCTCGCCGAGCGCCGCCTGCGTCATGTCCAGCCGCCGGCGATGATCTCTTACCGTGTTCCTGAGTCTCATGTGGCTCAAAGTAAAGTGTGCTTGTCTTGTTGTCAAGTTCACTTGTCACATCTGAAAGACCTGCGAGACAAGAAGGGCCGGACTGCATGGGACCGAGACCTTTGGGCAAAGGCAGGCAAGAGGGAGGCGGCGTGGACGGGAACGGCGACGGTCGAACAGGTGTGACGCTCTTTCTGTGCGGCGACGTCATGACGGGGCGCGGCATCGACCAGGTGCTGCCGAACCCGGTGCGGCCGACGCTGTACGAGCCGTACATGCGGTCGGCGCTGGGGTATGTCGAGCTCGCCGAGCAAGCGCACGGGAGCATCCCTCGGCCGGTCGACTTCTCGTACGTGTGGGGAGACGCGTTGGCGGAGCTCGAGCGACGAGCGCCGCGGTACCGGATCGCGAACCTCGAGACGAGCGTCACGACGAGCGAGGAGCCGGAGCCCAAAGGCATCAACTACCGAATGAGCCCAGGCAACGTGGAGTGCCTGCGGGCTGCGAGGCTGGACTGCTGCGTGCTCGCGAACAACCACGTCCTCGATTGGGGCAGACGTGGACTGATCGAGACGCTCGGAACGCTGCATCGCGAGGGCATAGCGACCGCAGGCGCCGGGAGCGATGCGCAAGGGGCGGCTGCTCCCGCGGTCCTCGGCAGCGAACCCCGCGTACTCGTCTTCGGCTTCTGCTCGCCGACTAGCGGCGTGCCGGCCTCGTGGGAAGCTGCTACCGATCGGCCCGGCGTGTCCTTTCTCGCCGACCTCTCGCCCGCGACGGCCGAACGCACGGCCGAGCGGATCCGTGCGGAGCGCCGCCCGGGGGACATCGTTGTCGCCTCGATTCACTGGGGCGAGAACTGGGGCTACGCGATTCCGGCCGAGCAGCGCGCCTTCGCGCACGCTTTGATCGACATGGGTGCGGTCGACCTCGTTCACGGACACTCGTCGCACCATCCGAAGGGCATCGAGCGGTACCGCGAACGACTGATCCTCTACGGATGCGGCGACTTCCTCAACGACTACGAGGGGATCTCCGGCCACGAGGAGTACCGAGCCGACCTCGTCGTGGCCTACTTCGCGACACTCGAACCGACGACCGGTCGCCTCGCGCGCCTCAGCATGATCCCGTTCCGTTGCCGCCGCTTCCGCCTCGAACGAGCAGACAGGGCGGACGCCGAGTGGCTGGGACGGATGTTCGAGCGAGCAAGTGCCGCCTTCGGCACTGCTGTGGAACTCAGTGGCGACAGCGAGCTAGAGCTGGTGACGGCCTAGACCGCCCGGGCGATCAGGAGGCGCGCTTGCGACTCCATCCGTCGCTCTTCCGCATGCGTCGCCCATGCCCCGTGCCCCCTTGGGCCTCCCCGCGCTTCCGGCCGAGGCTGAGCTTCATCGTCAGAATGCGATCCGAGGAGAAGATGCGCGCGGCCAGCAGCGCGAACGCGACGAACCACAGCGCCTCGTACGCGATACCCGCGAGCACCGGCGCGGGGTTGTCGAGGAAGAGGTTCGGGGCGGCCATGAAGGGATGGCTGAACGGGATCGCGTACAGCAGGTATCGAAGCGCCGGCGACGCCGAGCCGACGTCGATGAACATCGTCAGGAAGTACGGCACCATGATGAGGAGCATCAGCGGCGCCAGGAGGGACTGCACGGCTTTGACGTTCTCGGCGAACGCGCCGAGGATGACCGCGATGCCGAGCGCCACGAGGATGGCGAAGAAGAGCGACGCACCGAGCAGAACGTAGTCGAGTCCGCTGAGCGTCAGGCCAAGCTGCGCCAACGCCTGCGACTTCGTGCCGGCGCCGACGCCGGCACCCATCACGCCGGACATGTAGTAGCGCATCCCGAACATGTAGACGCCGGCCGACAGCAACGCCACGAGTCCCGCCGCCACCATCTTCGCGGTCACGAGGGCTGTGCGGCTGACCGGCAGGGACAGCAGCGTCTCGAGCGTCTTGTTCTCTTTCTCCGTGGCGATCGTGGTGGCGATCATCTGTGCCGCGAAGATGATGACCAGGAACAGCACGACAGGGATGAACGCGGTCTGGCTACTGATGAAGCCGAAGACCTCCATCGCCGAAGCGTCGGCCGATTTCGACCCGACGATTACGTGCTCCGTGAGTCGCAAAGGCTCGCGGAACGCGTTGGGATCGGTGCCCGGGGCCTTCGCCGCGATCAGCTGGGTGGAGGCGGCGTCGTTGACCGCGTCAAGGACGGCCTTCAGCACCTCCCCTTCGCGCGAGGCAGCCAGCGAGAAGCCCCGCATCGCGGCGTACACCTCGACCTTCTGCGGCTGACCCGCCGCGAGACCCGTTCCGAGGCCGGAAGGGATCACCACGGCGAGACGCACGCCATCCGGCAATCGACCCGTCATGTCCTCGGCTGCGGCCGCGGGCAGATTCGTCGGCGTGAACCCTGCCTTGCGCACGGCTTTGAGAATCGCCGCCGAGGCCGGTGACCGGTCGAGATCCACGACGCCGATGCGCTTCTGTCCCTGCGCCTTCTCGTTCTCGTGGCCGACGATGTTGCCGATGAGCGCGAAGATCGCGATCACCAATACGAATGGCATCAGCATCTGCGGGGTGAGCAGCTCTCGCAGCTCCTTGACGAGCAGCGACCGGAACTTGCGCATGCTACACCGCCCGCCTCTCGTCCGTGGCGCCTTGCGCGGTCACCTGGGCGAAGACCTCTTCCAGGTTCGACGCGCCGTGCCGCTGCTTGAGTTCGGCCGGTGTGCCGACCTCGTGCAGCACCCCCCGGTCGATGAGCCCGACACGGTCGGAGAGATACTCGATCTCGAGCATGTTGTGGCTGGAGAGCAGCACCGCCATGCCCTCGGCGGCGAAGCGCTTCACGGTGTCGCGCACCTCGAGCGCGTTGAGTACGTCCAGCCCCGAGGTGGGCTCGTCGAGAATGGCCAGCCGGGGGCGGGTCATCAGCGCGCGGGCGAGCACGACCTTGCGCGTCATGCCCTTCGAGTACGAGCCGAGCTTGTCCTTGAGTCGGTCGCCGAGGCCGGTGATCTCGCGTGCGGTCGCCATGGCGGCATCCTGGGCCGTCCGCTCAGGCAGGTAGAGTTCGGCCATGAAGCGCAGGTACGCCTCACCGCTGAGATTCTTGTACGCTCCCGCCTCCTCGGGCAGGTAGCTCAGCAGCTCGCGGACGCGTTCGGGCTCGTGCGCGATGTCCACGCCGTCGACGCTGACATGACCGCCAGAGGGGCGCAGAATCGTCGCGACGATGCGCAGCGTCGTGGTCTTCCCGGCCCCGTTCGGGCCGATGAGTGCGAACACTTCGCCCGGTGCGACGGCGAACGAGATACCGCGCACCGCCTCGAGAGCTCCATACGATTTCGACAACGAGGAAACGGTGAGTACCTCTGCCATGCGGACTCCTCCGACTAGCCGTCAGCGCCGAACGGTGCGATGCGGGCCATTGAGGCTGCACTGGCGCTTCAGTCAGGATGCTACCAAGTCCTTGCGGTGGCGCATAGAATCGGGCCGAGAGTGCATCGGGCACATGCCGACGAACGCTGAGGAGCCCATGGCTGAAGAGAAGATCGGCATCCTGGTCGACTCAGGCTCAGACGTGCCGCGAGAGTACCGCGACAGGTACGACATGCACGTGGTGCCCCTGAGGATCATCTACAAGGACGGGGAGTACCGCGACGGGATCGACATACAGCCGGAGGACGTGTTCGCACGCTTCTCCGAGGAGATTCCCACGACGTCGCTGCCGAGCCCCTCGACCGTCGCCGCCGCCTTCGAACAGATGAAGGCCGAGGGCTACACGAAGGTGATAGCCCTCACGATCTCGAGCGGGTTGAGCGGAACGCACGACATGATCAGGAGTCTCGGCCCCGCGCCCGAGGGACTCGAGACCTGCTACATCGACACCAAGAACATCGGCATCGGTAGTGGCTTCGCCGCTATCCGCGCGGGGGAGCTGATCGAGCAGGGACTGCCGTTCGCCGAGGTGTGCAGCGAGGTCGAGAAGACGGTACGGCAGACGAAGATCTTCTTCTGCGTCTCAACGCTCGATTATCTAGTCAAGGGCGGGCGCATCGGCCTGGTGTCGGGAATCATCGGCACCGCCCTCGACCTGAAGCCGGTCATCTCGTGCAATGAGGACGGCGTCTACTACACCGTGGCCAAAGCGAGAGGGCGCAAGAAGTCGCTCAGACTGGCGCTCGAGAAGGCCGTCGAATTCGCGGACGGCGCCAAGGAGTACAACATCACGGTGATGCACGGCGCCGCGAAAGAGGAGGCCGACGAGCTGCTCGCGCAGATGAAGACGAAGTTGCCGGACTACCACCTTGCGATCGAAGGTCAGATCACGCCCGTGCTGGTCGTTCACACGGGTCCCGGTCTCATCGGCATCGGCGTCCAGCGACTCGCGTAGCGGGAGGCGACCAGGCGTCAACTACGTCCGGTGCACCAGCTGATCGAACGAGATATCAACCGTTCCGACGCACCATCTCGTTGATCCAGATGGGGGCGAAAGGCGAGGTACAGCCTTTGGAAACTGGATAGTCACGGTAGAGCCCCAAGGCTTCTCCGATGCCAATGGCGCGTTCGCGATACTCGGGGAAGTTGATCCCGATTCCTGCCAGACAGAAGTTCATCGTCCATTGCACCTCCGGAGCGGCTCCCCCCATCTCGGTCTCGATGCGATCCAGAAGCGCCGGCAGGTCGAGTCCTTCCGGACTCTTGTTGATTCGCGCGGAGGTCAGGCTCCATCCGGCGCGGGCTGCCCAGGGATCGTCATCGGCCATCCACGCCTGACGCAGAGCCTCCTTGTCGGGATGGTTCTTGACGACGTAGGAGTTGAGCCAGTCCGCCACTTGCGCAAATGTGGCGGAACGAACCATCCGATCTAACTCGGCGCGTGACAGGTCCTTTGGCTTCATCAGCAGGATTGCCAATAGCCGGGCGTCGATGTTCTCGGTCTCCCAGAGAGCCATTGCCAACTCGTGGTCGGTCTTGATCTGCGCAGCCAACTTCCGGATATCGCCGAGCCGAACACCGAATTGGTTGTCGCCGCCACCACGCTTTCTGTTTTGCTGACGCATCTTCTCATTGCCGAGCGCTTCGAGCTGCTGCATCGTTTCAGCCAGGGTCATGGTCTTCATCGTGGCGACCTCCAAGCGGGATAACGTCCTGGGAACATGTGCGGTCAGCAGTTCTCATCCTACGTTTGACCTGACTGTCCAGGAAGGGCGTATTTCGGCCCACCAACACAAAGACCCCTTCGGTGTCCTCGAACAGGACTCCTCCGGGGCCTTCTTGCATTCGTGGTTGCCAGAGACGGACTTGAACCGCCGACACGGGGATTTTCAGGAGTGACCTGCGCGTCTCCTCACCTTGTCGACGACACGACGATCGACGCCGTCACGTTCGGCCCATTCGTACAGCGTCGTCCAATCCACGGACTGACGCCGGGCGACCATCACCGCCTGGTCAAAGGATTGGTTGTCACGCCAGTGCACGTACGCCGCAATGCGATCCATGATGATCTGGGTCGGAGTAACGATGCGAAGCGGCCCGAACTCGGTATGCAGGATGGTCGCGTCCTCGTCCGCAACGACTGTGTCACCGAAGGCCAGCGGCCCGGGCGGGAACTCGACGTAGTAGTCCGTTTCGGGATGCTCGAACTGGCGCGCTCCCGGGACTCGATGAAAGCCGAGGGGCGCGATGGCCTGTTCGATCACGTCGTTCCTCGCGTTTGTCACGAAGTCGAGGTCGCAGCTCTCGTATTCGTTGTCACTGTACAGCGCCACGGCGCCGCCCCCGGACAGTGTGGCCCTGATCTGGGCGTTCTCGAGCGCCTGACTGACGAGCACCGCCAACTCCTGAGGTGACGTCTTCCGGTTCACGTCGGCCATGCGCTACAGCTGCTTTCCCGTGCGGCGTGGACGCTGCCTCTGGCGGTAGTACGCCTTCAGCTCCGCCTCGGGCAACATCTCGAGTTCCGCCGCGAGGAACGCGCGAAGATTCCGCACGGTCGGGTTGCGCATGTTGAACTCGAAGACCCGAGTCCTGCCAACGGTTCGGCTGATCAACAGGCCGTTGGCCTCGAAGCGGCGCAACTGTCGGTATATCGGATTCAGCGGCACGTCATAGGTGGCGGCGATTCGTGCCGGATGTCCTGACCCGTAGGCCTCGAGGAAGAGCAGCGTCTGCGCTGCCGAACGGTTGCCGAAGATCGCTTCCAGCACGGGCGTCATGGCCGGACTCCTTACATCGTACGGTCGTTCGATGTTACCACCTATTGGTTGATATCAACCACATTAGAGTAGATATCAACCGCATATGAGTTGATTGACCCGCGGGGCGTGGGCCGAAAGGCGGCTCGAAACGCAAGAAAGCCCCGCCGGCGGGCAGGGCTTCCCGAGAGATTGCTGGTGGGCCATCGTGGACGAACTTGGAACCGAGGACGTGCGCTGAACGTCCTGCGCACAGGTTGCGCGCCTCAAAGCCCGTCGCGAGTCCTGCGCCGACATTCGAAAGATGCGCGTCACTACCGAGCCGGCGTGCCATCTGACAGGCAGTGTCTAGATTGCGCCTATCACCAAGTCGCCCATGGGATGGGCCTACCACCGAGCGCGATGGCCGCAACTTCGCGACGTGATGCGCGTAGTGAGGCACCACGCTTCAAGTCGACCATACCTTCCCCAGTCGGCCGCTTGGTAGTCGCTGTTGACGATTCCAGAGCCTGCTTCTGAGGACGGTAGCTAAGGCCGATCATCCTCCCGGTGCCGTCGTCCGTCGGATAATAGACTGCGACCCAGTACTCCGTCGCATGTGGCGACAGAGCCATGATCTCCTTCATCAGGCCGAAGCACTGCCTGCCCCAGTCGCCGTTGCGCACCAGCTCCACGCTCATCAGGCCCAGCGTCTTGTCCTTGCTCTCGATGTTGGGAGTGAAGATGACTCGGGATAGGGCGGGGCCGAACAAGAGCTTGGCGGTCGACAAAGCGCGCTTGGACTCTCGAGACTGGGGGTCAGCGGTAACAATCGTTGGCGCGTACCCAGCTGGTGCCGTGGTGGCCGCGCGAGAGGACTCGGGTGTCGACGCAGTCGGCGAGGCTCTGGTGCATCCACTCAACACGAGTGAGCACGCGACTAGACAGAGCAGGCACGCGGCGAGGACGACCCGACGGATTGCCATGGCTACCAGTTCCCGAACATGACAGCTCCGGTCTTGGCGTCGACACCCGCGTGGACTGTCGTGCCCGAGGTCGTCCCGCCATCGCCGGTGTGGAGCGTGATGTCCCAGATGAGTCTCTGAGGTGCGCCTTCCGCGCCGAAGACAGAAAGGAATACCTCGTCTTCAACGTGGATGGGTACGTGTGCGCTAGCACTCGCAATTCGGACTGCCTCGTCGCGTGAGACATGGGACTCAAGCGGGATTGTCACGGGCTTGGAGACCTGGATGAGTGACAGCAGCTCGCCATTGTCACCATCGTACGTGGCGCTGAAGCCCGTCGGATAGCGGACGCCGCCTCGGACCAGGTGATACTCGACAACGACATCCGAATAGCCTTCGAAGGACTTGGGAGAAGAAGCAAGGTCATCGGGGCGCGATGACACCACGTGGACGCTTCTCTTCATCTCGGACTTCAAAGCGGGCCCGTTCGGAAGGCAACGTTCCATTAGGGCGTCCGCGCTTGAAGTGATCTCTGCCAAGCGGGGGTTATCGTTCCAGCGCCGAGGACGGTCAACCCGTGATGAGATGTAGGCCGTGACGACGCCCGCCTTCGAATCGACGAAATACTCATCATCGGTCGCCGGGTCCGCGTAGCGACTTCTATCTGGGAAGGCTGAGCTCGCTGCCGTTGCGACCACGCTCACAGTATCGATACCCCTGACCTTGCCCGCGAGTTGCGCCGGGCTCGGAAGCTCCGCGCTCGGCGCCCCTGACACCGCTGCCACCCATGACCCTGCGATCGCCGAGGCGAGGAGGACGGCAATCAAAGCGCTGATTCGTCTCATGCCGACCTCCTAGTTGGGAAGTATGTAGTTGCCGGAACCGCTGTACTTGCCGGTGTCGTAGCCCAGGTAGGACACGCCTCCCGAGTATGTGAAGACATCGGCCTTGGCCAGGCTCTGCGCGTACGCCACGCTGTGGCCTGCCGCCATCTGCTCCCAGAACTTGTTCTGGAACCGACGGGAAACCATGTCGTTGCCGTATGCGTCCTTCTGCCACACGGTTTCGCCACTAAACCCGTACGCGGTCTGGCACGAGAGGAGATTGGCATAGATTGCGCCAACCACCCCGTTGCTGTAGCCGTGGCTAATTAGGGCCGACTCGCACGTATTCACCATCACGATCTGCGCGCCGTTGTACGCGGTTCCGCCCGCCAACTCGCTTGTCAACTTATGCATTGTGCAGGTCAGAGGAACATAGTTGATTCCAATCTGCCCATCACAATCGTTCGCGATACGGAAGCAACTCACGGTGTCACCCGACGCTGGGGCCTCGCAGAGCGCAGTCTCGCCAAGCTCGCCGTTGCCATGAGTCGCGACGGTCACAGCGACGGCGTCCCACTTCTTAAGCCAGTACACGAGGCCGTCACTCTTGTAGCCGGCCCCCCATCCGGCGTCGTACGCACCACTGCGCGTCGCCTGCTGAGTGGCAGCGTTGTAGGCGGCGTCCGAGAAATCGACGTCGTAGTTCACGAGCGGTCGATTCCAGTCGACTCCCCAATTACGACAGTAGTTCGTGGCGACAGCGCTAGACGGCACAACAAGCGTTGAAGCAACAGCCGTAAGAGCCGCCAGCGCGGCGAGCCGCAACAGGCCTTTGCGGGTGTTCGATTGGCTTGTCATAGACGTCTTCTCCCTTCCCCAATACCAGGTGTATCCACTGTGTGCCTCGGTTGGCGCCTGGGCAAGTGACTGTATGGGTTCGGTGCTGGGCCTCCCGGTCCCACTCATGCGGTCTGCTCAAGCGATGTCAGACCTACTCCGTAGCATACACCCCTACCGACAACGGAGGCGTGACATGGAAGACGAACTGCAGGCGTGGGGACGACTGACGGCCGAGGTGCCGCAAGTCGAGGAACTCGTCCGCTACTACAAGCGGCTGACCGGCAGGACGAAACCCGAGCGGCGGCGCGAGCTCGTGCTGCGTAAGGCGCGCAAGCTCGGCTTCGCGCTCGGCGGCACCAAGCTGCTTGACGGGCCGGACATCCCGCAGTGGGTGCTCGACGCGTCGCTGTGGGACGGGCTGCGCTGGGTGCTCGACGCGCTCGCCCTCCGCTTCGGACCGATGAGCGTCCAGCAGCTGCTGCTCAAGCTCTCGGAGACGAGCGGCATCGACAACGCGGTCTACAACTGGGTCGCGCAGACCGCGGAGAGCGGCACCCCGGCCCCCTACCCCGCAGCGATTCGCGGCGGGAGCATCCCAATCGAACTGCCCGCGCTTGACGGAAGCGACCAGCGCGAGCCGATGGTGCTGTGCGTGGTGACTCCGATGACCGACATGGACGAGTTCATGGCCGACCTACGGGACAAGACGCACGTCGCGTTCAAGGGCTACAAGCGACCGCAACCGGGGACGGTGGCCGAGGCAGCGCGCATCTTCGCGTGGCTCAAAGAGGGCAAGACCAAGGAAGAGATCGCGTGGCTGCTGCTGGGCGAGCGCTTCCCTGAGATCGCGGCGGCGGACGAGGAGACGCGCCAGCGGGACTATAAGGACGAGTACAAGAAGGAACGCGCGCGGCTGCGGCAGATGGTTCGCCGCCTGTAGGCGTGACAGCAAGTCGCCCCTCCCGTGTCACGCGTTTCGGGGGACACGCCCCCTACGCTCGATCCAAGGCAAGCGATTCGAGCCTTGGAGGTGAGACGTGGCAGGCAAGTCCCTGGAACCGGGCGCGCACTTGGCGGCGGTATTCAGCGAGCGCGGAGCGCCGCTGGACCCCGCCCAGGCGCGCCGCTTCCTCGACGTGCTGCTGCGCCTCTACGAGCTCGGTGCACTCGCGTTTGTCGAGGCTCCCAAAGCTGTCCACCAATCACCGGCCCGCAGGGTCGCCGGTGGCTGTGGTCAGGTGCGGGCCGAACGCGTCGCATCGGGGTTGCCCCTTACTAACAGGCAACCCTCAAAATACACAGGGGCCGGTGAGCTCTAGGTGCTCACGGTCGTTTGGTCCGGTGTGGACTGGTTCGAGTTCAGCTGCAAAGGTCGCCTGGATGAGGGTGTGGCCGACGATCTCGCGGTGCTCAAGGGCGACGCCCAGGAGCTCGACGTGCCGCAGCTGTGGTGCGCGCCGCTTCCCCTCTACGTCGCCCGCTACGGCGCAAAGCCGTGGAAGTGGGCACTCAACGCCGACGAGCTGCAGCTGCGGCTGACCGACAGCCCGAAGATTCCAGCCGCCTCGGTGAAGCTCGGCGCGACTGGACTAGCCGCCTACGGCCACGAGGGGCTCTACCGCCTCGCGCTCGATGTGCTCGACGGCTTCGGGGAGCTCGTCCCCTCCGTCACGTCTCGGCTCGATCTCGCCGTGGACTTCCAGGGATGGGAGCCGACCGAAGCCGACATGCGCAACGTCGTGTGCCGCGCCGCCTATGAAGGCGTCCACGGACACTACGGCAAGCGCGAAACGTTCCAGTTCGGCCAAGCCAACCTCGTCGTGCGCATCTACAACAAGGCCGAGGAGCTCAAGAAGTCTGGCAAGGTGTGGCTGCGCGACGCCTGGGCGACCTGCCCGGACTACGATCCGGCGCGCGACGTGTGGCGCTTCGAGGCTCAGCTGCGCCGCGAGGGGCTGCAATCCTTCGGGGTCAGACAGCCGGCGCACGCGCTGGAGTCGCTGCCGGCGCTGCTCGCCTCCATGCTGGAGTGGTGCTCGCTGCGCCTCCCACAGGGCGAGAACCGCAGTCGCTGGCCCGTGGACCCACGGTGGGAGGAACTCGCCGCCGCCTCGTTCGCGGGCACCGGACTCCCCCGCGTACAGGAGCAAAAGCGGCTCGCCGAGTACCATCGCATCGTGCAGGCGGTCGCCGGTTACGCCGTGTCCGCCGCTGCCACAAACGGCGTCTTCGACTTCCATGAGGTCTGGCAACGTCTCGGCGATGACATTCAGCGCTACCATGAGCCCAAGGACGCGACGTTCGAGCAGCTGGCGCGCGACCGGCTCGCCGAGCGGACAGGTTAGGGAGATACGATGCAGCGCTGCGTGATCTACGCGAGGGTGTCCACCAAAGAGCAGCAGGACGAGGGCTACTCCATCCCTGCCCAGCTCAAGGCGATTCAGGAGTTCTGCGCTCGGCAGAAGCTACAGCCGGTGTCGGAGTTCGTCGAGGCCGAGAGCGCGGCGTCGGCGGGGCGCGGGGAGTTCGCCCGGATGCTCGCGCACCTCGGCGGCGACCCCGAGGGCCGTGTGGTCGTCGTGCACGAGCTCGACCGGCTCGCGCGCAACTACGAGGACCTGGTGGCGCTCGACAAGCTCGGCGTGAAGGTCCGGTGTGTGAACGGCGACATCCCCGACTCCGTCCAGGGTGTGCTGTTCCGCGACATCATGATGGTGTTCGCGCGCAACTACTCGCTGAACCTCTCGCAGGAGGTCCGCAAAGGGATGAACGAGAAGGTCGCCCAGGGCGGCTGGCCGCACCGCGCTCCCTTCGGCTACCTGAACGACAAGGGCACGCGCTCGCTGGTGCCGGACCCGCTCCGCGCTTCGCTGATTCGCTACGCCTTCGAGCGCTACGCGGGCGGCGTCGCGTCGGTGCGCGACCTGGCCGACGAACTCCACGCCGAGGGCATGCGGACGGTGGCGGGTCGCAAGGTGAGCGCCTCCCTGCTCCACGAGATGCTGCGCCACCCGATCTACGCGGGCCGCATCCCATACCGAGGCGAGGTCTTACCCGGCGCGCACGAGCCCATCGTGCCCCCTGCGCTGTTCGAGGAGGTCCAACAGCGGCTTTCGGGCAACCGCAACGGCAACAAGGCCAAGAAGCGAACCTACGCGCTGCGGGGCGTCATGTACTGCGCCGAGTGCGGCTGCAAGATAACGGCGGGCACGCACAAGGGCCACGTCTACTACCGGTGCACTCACGGCAAGGGCAAGGACTCGTGCTCCCAGCGGGCCTACAGTCGAGAGGACGTGCTGACCGAGAGAGTCGAGGCGCTGCTGTCGCGCATCGAGCTCGGGCCGGAGGTCGTGGCGGCGCTCGCCAAGGACGCGGCGCTGCTCGCAGAGCAGCAGCGCGGCCAGGGCGAGGGGCGGCGACTCGCGGTCGAGCGCGCGATTGCGGCGAACAAGGACAAGGACGCGCGGCTGCTGGATGCCTACCTCGAAGGGACCGTGCCGGTCGAGTCGTACCGCGCCAAGGCGCAATCGCTCCAAGATGAGCGGCGAACTTTGGAACTGCGCCTCTCGGAGCTCGATTCCACGCCTTTGAGCACAGCTGCCCTGGTAGAGGCACGTGCTCGCACCGCTGCGTCGGCTCGAATCCGCTTCGCCCAGGGCGACAGCGAGGTTCGGCGCGAAGTGCTCTCAGCGGTACTTTGTAACCTATCGCTGCAGAACGGCGAAATAGTGTCCTACCAGTGGAAACGCCCCTTCGAAGTCCTAGAGAAAGACTCCAAAGGGGCGCATATTCACGAATGGTGGCCAGAGACGGACTTGAACCGCCGACACGGGGATTTTCAGTCCCCTGCTCTACCAACTGAGCTACCTGGCCGAGTGCAGACGTATGGTACCCACGCACCGTGGAAGGGTCAACCCTGGCGGGGCGCCTCCGCTACGACCCCGTGCCCACGTCGAACGTGACGCGAACGGCCTCGGAAATGGCGCCTGTCGGGCCGATGACGTACGACCGCAGGATCGCCGCGGGGCTGAGCGAACGATAGTCGAGTGCGTCGTCCGGGAGCACGTTCGCAACATCGTAGACCCACGGCGAGAGTCTCGTGGACGGCGTGAGCAGGATGGGCGCGGACGCCTTCCCGGCGAACGGGCCGGCCGTGATCGCGAACCCGACGCGATCCCCGGATGCGAGCGCGACGCGAGCGTGATCGAGCGCGCGCAGCGCAGCGGGCGCGGCCGTCGTGCCGACCCGCCCGTCGATACCGCCGACGTCGGTGGCCCAGTACGCGAATCGTCGCGCCTCGGCATAGCGGTCCGTCGCACCGATGCGGCGCACGTGGCCGCTGCCCTTCAGCGTTCGCAACTTGGTCTCCACCGCACTGCCCACGTGCGACGTCGGCCCCACGATCACCACGTCCTTGATGCCGAGCACCGGGTCGCGCAGCGCCGTCAGCGTCGCAGCGCTCAGCGTGTCGCGCGAGGTCAGAAGCAGCGGTGCCGCGTTCGCCGCGGCCATCGACGAGCACACGAGCGCGTCCTCGGCGGAAGTTGTGCCGACGACGAACGCTGTCTTCGCTGTGCCGCCGCTGTTGCGCAGGCGTGCGGCGGCGACCTTCGCGATCGCGTACGCGGTGCCCGCCTCGTCACTGCCCATGGCCGAGCGCACGCCGACCGACGGGAAGTAGCGGTAGAGGTCCGCGATCACGCGCGAGCCCACCGCCCCTCTCCCGCCGAGGAGGAGCACCTGCGTTACGCCGAGGCGCGTGATCTCCATGCGGGCCGCGGTCGACAGTCCGGACGTAGCGGTGAGCAGGATGGGCGCGTCGATGGCGCCGCCGAGGGTCGAGCCGGCGAGGACGGACATCGGACGCGTCGTCGTGCCGAGGAGCACCGTGCGCCCACGCAACCCACCGTTCGCGTAGCGCTCGCGGCTGATCGCCGCGGCCGTCGAGATCGCGTCGACACCGCCCACGCGGGTCGTCTGGCCGATCTTCGCGCGCAGGACGTACGCGCCGGAACTCGCACCCGCCGAGCGGACGCGCGAGCGGATGCGGACGTAGTAGCGGCCGGGCCGGCTCGGCACGAACGACACGGAGCTTGGGTAGCCGCGGAACCAGGAGCCCTGGTCGTTCGCGGCAACGCAGCCGGAGTCGGGAACGGCCGCATCCGTGAGGCTCACGGTGTCCGACGCGAGCGTCGAGGGGTCGCTCGGCGAGAAGTCCGGGCTCGGGCCGTAAACCTCGATGACGGGGTCGGGCGCGCTCGCGGTCACATTGCGCGCCTCGATTACGTACGAGTACGAGGCCGCCGCAACCTCGTTCACGTCGATGTACAGCCAGTCCTGGTCGCCACTCGCCGCGGTCGTCGCCTCGAGGGCGCGGAGCTGCGTGCTCAGCGTGCCCGCCCACGGCGCACCGAGGGGGAGCGGGCGGGCGGTCGACGTCGTGTCGTCGCACTCGTACGGCCCAACAGTCGCAACAGTCGCCGAGGCCACGCGGGCCACGCCGAGTACGTACGCAGGAAGTCCCGCGAGGAGCGCGATGAGAACCAGGACGGCGAGCAGCCTGCGGGACGACGCGAGCACGGAGACTCCTTCGGCGAGGCGGGGCTTCGGGTCTCTCGCAATGATAGCTCAGATGCGCGGACGAGCCGCCCTATCGCGCGGCGAACTCCAGCACGACCTCGGTGCAGCCCGGACGCGTGGTGAGCAGCACGCGATCGGCGAGGTCGAGCATGATCGTGAAGCCCATGCCGAGCGAAGCCTGCGTGGAGAAACCGGGGAGCAGCGTCGCCCGCGGTAGCGTCCGGAAGTCGATGCCTGGGCCGCCATCCTCCACCGCCACCTGCACGACGTGTTCCTCGCGGTAGATGCAGTAGTGCCCGCCGCCGCCGTGCTTGATCGCGTTGGTGGCCGCTTCGCCGTACGCGACGACACCCTCGGCGGGGTCGATCACGGTGTGCTCCATCGCGAGGACGCGTTCCACCTCGTGCCGACTATCGCAGAGGCTGTCCGGGTTGATCGGTGCCTTAACGACTAGCGACTTGCCGAGGACGGACTCGAGCTCCTCCTCGGTCATCAGTACGAGTTTGCCGCCGGTGACCGCGCCCACGACGTCCACGTACGCCTGCCTGATCGCGCGGTCCTTATCCTCGAGGGCCCGCTGCGCAGCCTTCTGCTGCGTGATGTCGATGGCCAGCCCTACGAAGCCCTCGGTCTGGCCCTGCGGGTCCCTCAGTTTGCCGAGTGACACGAGCAGCGGAATCTGCCTGCCGTCCGGGCGCGTGTAGAGAGCTTCGCCCTCCCATCGCCCGACGCGACGGAACTCGGCCTGCACCGACTCCTGCAGCTGATCGTCCGGCAGCAGGTCGGACGCGAGCTTCCCGACCACATCCTGTCGCTGCCACCCGAGCAGGTCCTCGGCCTCGTCGTTGACGTAGGTGACGCGCCCCTCCACATCGGTCGCCAGAATCGCCTCGCGGACCTGCTCGAGGAGCGAGGACTGGAATCGGACGCGCTCCTCAGCGCGCTGGCGCTGAGTAATGTCGGTCACGATGGCGAGTAGGTAGTCCTTGCCCTTCAGCCGCATCGGGGTGAAGGAGTACGACAGCCAGACCTTTCGGCCGTCGCGGCGATCGTAGGGCACCTCGATGTAGTCCAATTCGCCGCTCATTATGCGGTCGTTGAGCCCGATCATGTACTCAAGTTGGGCCTTGTTCGTGAATGCCGCCCCGGCCCAGCCCCGTTCGAGTATCTCGCTCGTGGGGTTCCCGGTGATCTGCTCCATCGCGTCGTTCTGGAGGAGCACCTCGCCGGTGGGCGACGCGATGACGATGCCGTACCGCGACTGCTCGACGATCGCGCGGAATCGCTCCTCGCTATCGCGCAGCGCCGCTTCCGCTTTCTTCCTGGCCGTGATGTCGGTGAGCGTGACCGCGACGCCGATGAGCTCGTTCTCGAAGCGCAGCGGCACGGCGTTGAGGATGACGGAGATGGGTTCCCGACCCGGCGGCCTCAGATCGTACTCGTAGCCGAGGACCGGCTGCCCACTCCGCATGACCAGTCGAAATGGGCGCTCTTCGGGTGGAATCGGGACGCCTTCAGGAGTCGTCGCGAAGAACACCGGATTGTCCCAGCGCAGTCCGATCACGGCCTCCCGCGGCAACCCCACCGCGGTCACCACCGCCTGGTTGACATAGAAGATGCTGCCTTCGGTGTCGAGCAGCACGACACCCTCGGCGAGGGACTCCACCGCCTCGCCGAGCAGCGTTGGTTCGAACCGGACATGTGCGGATGCTGGCACTGCATCACCTCGCCGCATGTATCCCCACGCACTTCCCGTGATGAACCGCAGGCGACGAGGTGCGGGCTCACAACTCCCCGTGTAGATCCAGCGCTCCGCCGAGGAATGCCGCGATGCGCTCGGCCTCTCGCGCAGCGGATCGGCCATCACCGGAGGTCAGGGGCGCGAACGGCTCGATAGTGACGGCGAGACGATCGCCCGCGCGCTCGTGGCGCCACACACCGACGAGCCGGCCGTCGATGAGCAGCGTCGGCGAGAGGTACGCCTGCGGGCGGTAGATGCGCGGCGCGAGCGTCGGGTCCACGAGCGCGGGGTGTCGCGGCGCGGTGACGACGTACTGGTCGAACGCCGGCAGCAGGCGCACGACGTGGCGCGGCTCGAGCGCGACGAGCGCGTCTACGTCCTCGGCGAGCAGCCAACGACGTTCGCCGTCGACCTCGACGATCGCGACTTCGTCGGCGAGCGCCTCGATGCGCCTCTCGGCCTGCGCGGCGCTGATGCCCGCCCACCACCGCGCGTACTCCTCGCGCGACGCGGGGCCGTAGGCGCGCAGGTAGCGGCGCGTCACCTCGCGCAGTGCGTCCTCGGGCTCCCACTGCAGCCACGGCGGCAGCCAGCTCTTCGGCGAGGTGAGGCGCGGCGACTGGTCGTCACTCGGCGCGAAGCACAGCAGGCCGCGCAGCGAGAGCGGCTTGAGCACGCTGCCGAAGCTGTCGCGCAGCGTTTCGCCGAGGGCGGCGGAACCGGTGCGCGCGGCGACCTCGTCGGCGAGTTCGGCGCGCGTGAGGGCGCGGCCGTCGAGGAGCTGCGGGACGAGGTCGAACAGCTGCCGCAGCTCGTCCTGCGACACGCCGAACGCCTTCGACCAGCTGGGCCGCTCGAAGTGGCGGTGCGTGGAGAGCGCAGCGGTCCACAGACCGAACTCGTCGGAGCGAATCAGGTGCAGCGTCCCGCGCACGCCCCACAAGCGCACGAGCGAGCGCTCCCATGCGAGTGCGTCTGCGATGTCCGTGCGGGCGAGGCCGTCGAGCCGCGCGTGGAGCTGCAACTCCGCCGAGGACGACAGCTGCGCGCGCACGCCGCACAAGTCGCGCACGACGTCGAGCATCCGCTTCCGCGGCAGGCGCTCGCGAAGGTGCTGCTGCGCGACACGCCACGCGAGCGCCTGCGACCAGGCGAGCGAGGCGACCGGGTTGCGGGCGGACTTCTTCGGCATCGGGTGCTTCTACCCCCGGCGCAGTGCTTCCGCGAAGTGCGGCGGCAGGCCGGCGGCGAGGACAGCGGCGGCGGCGCCCTCGACATCGTAGGGGACGCGGTGCACGATCGCAGCCACCCACACGTCGGTCTCCCCCGCCCGCGAGGCGTTCGGATCGCCCGCCTCGGCGACCTCGGCCTCCTCGCCGAGGAGCAACTCCGTCCAGCCCGCGCGCGGGTCGCCGTCCTTCGGCTTGCCGACCGAAGGGACGCTCACGTAGTGGATTCCGGGGGCGACGACGCGGTGGTACGGCATGTGGATGTGGCCGACGCACACGACGTCCGCCTCTGCCTCGCGCGCGAGGCGTTCGAGCTGGTGGTCGGGGCGGTCGGGCAGCAGGTACTCGTTGAGGCGTCGCGGGCTGCCGTGCGTGAGCAGCAGCCGTGCGCCCCGCTCGTCGAGCCGCAGCGAATCGGGCAGCGCGGCGAGCCAGGCGTGATCGGCGTCAGAGAGCGCCGCGTCCGTGAAGTCGTAGGAAGCGCGGCCGTTCGTGCGCGCTTCCTCGCTGTCGTAGTAACACCCGCAATCGCCGCGATGGTTGCCGATCCCGTCGTCGTAGTTGCCGCGAACGGTCGGGATGCCACGCTCGCGAATCCTCGCGATGACCATTGCGGGATCCGGGCCATACCCGACGAGGTCGCCGAGGCAGTACGACTCCGTTATCCCTTCGCCCGCTGGGTCCGCGAAGACCGCGTCGAGCGCGCGCAGGTTCGCGTGGACGTCCGCGATGAGCGCGATTCGGCGCACGCTCACTCCTCGGCGACGGGTGGGCGCAGCATATCGCTCGCGAGGCACGCGCCCTCGGCCTCGTCGGCGGCTCCGAGGAGATCGGCTTCTGTCGGCAGTGGCTCGTCGGCGAAGTAGCGTCGCTGGAACGCGAGGGCGACGTTCACCAGGCCGATCAGCACCGGCACCTCCACGAGCGGGCCGATGACGGCCGCGAACGCCGCGCCGGATTTCAGGCCGAACACAGCGATGCACACCGCGATCGCGAGTTCGAAGTTGTTTGACGCCGCGGTGAACGACAGCGTGGTGGTCTTGGCGTAGCGCAAGCCGAGAGCGCGGGCGATGAAGAACGTCGCGAAGAACATGATCGCGAAGTACGCGAGCATGGGCAGCGCGACGAGCACGACGTCGAGCGGCAGGCGCAGGATGAGGTCGCCTTTCAGCGAGAACATCGTGAAGATCGTGAACAGCAACGCCACGAGCGTGACCGGTCCGACGCGCGGCACGAACACGCCCTCGTACCAGTCGCGGCCCTTGAGCCGAATCAGGGTGAACCGCGACGCGACGCCCGCTGCGAACGGCAGGCCGAGGTAGATCGCGACGGTGCGGGCGATCTCGGCGATCGAGATGTCGACCGCCGTACCGTGCAGGCCGAAGAGCGGCGGCAGCACGGTCACGAACAGCCACACGTACAGACTGAAGAACAGCACCTGGATCACGGAGTTCACGGCGACCAGCCCCGCGGCGAACTCGCAGTCACCCTTCGCGAGGCCGTTCCACACGATGACCATCGCGATGCACGGTGCGATGCCGATGATGATCAGGCCGACCATGTACTCCGGGTACGCGCGCATCGTGGTGATCGCGAGGAGGAACATCACGCTCGGCGCGACGATCCAGTTCATCACCATCGCGAGGGTGAGCGCGCGCTTGTCGCGCATGGCGTCGGGCAGCTCCTCGTAGCGTACCTTCGCGAGCGCGGGATACATCATCGCGATCAGCCCGATGGCGATGGGGATGTTGGTCGTCCCGACGGTGTACCTGTCGATGAAGCGCGGGAGCGCCTCGAACAGCGCGCCGGCCGTCACGCCGAGCGCCATCGCGAGGAAGATCCACAGCGTGAGGTAGCGATCGAGAAGGCTCAGGCGCTTGGCCACCGACTCACTCACCGTGGCGCTCCTGTAGCGAGGCGGCGGCGGTCGTCGGCGCGCAGCACTCGCTCTCGCGCATCAGCGAAGTGAACTCCGCGAGCACGACGCCGACCGTCTCCGGGCGCAGGTGGTAGTGCACCCACAGCCCCTTCTTGGTCGACGCGACGAGTCCGGCCTCGGCGAGGATCTTCATGTGGTGGGACACCGTCGAAGGAGACAGGCCGAGCTCCTCGGTGAACTTGCACGCGCAGATATCGTGCGCGCCGCAGCAGCGGGCGTCGCCCTCGCCCGCGCCAGACGCGAGCATCGCGAGGATCTGCCGACGCTGCTTGGACGCGAGCGCGCGGAAGACGAGGTCGATGGGGTCGTGCGCTTCGGACATGGTGACGCTCCTGCTCTAACTTCGATGTGTGTCGAACCAAGCCTAGCACGGGATGGACGGTTCGATGGTTATCGAATTGTTACCCCTGACGCGCGGCCGCCTACTTCAGCGCGCTCGCCACCTTGCGGATATCCGCCACCAACTCCGCGCGCATGCGATGTCGGTCCTCACGCTCGGGCGCTCGTAGCACCGCCGAGGGATGCCATGTCGCCATCACGCGCGGCTTCCGCCTCGGCACCGGCTCGCCGGCCGCCCACTCGCCGCGGTGGTGCGTGATCCGGAAGTCCCGCCCGAGCAGCGACTGCGCCGCCGTCGCCCCCAGCGCCACGACGACCTCGGGCTCGACGATCTCGATCTCGGCGTCCAGCCACGGGCGGCACGCTTGGATCTCCACCGTCGTCGGCTTCTTGTGGATGCGCTTGGTGCCACGCTGCTCGTACTTGAAGTGCTTGACCGCGTTCGTCACCCACACCGCCGGGCGCAGGATTCCCGCCTCCTCGAGCAGGTCGTCGAGCAGCCCGCCTGCCGGGCCCACGAACGGGTGCCCCGCCACGTCCTCGGCGTCTCCGGGCACCTCGCCTACGAGCAGGAGGCGCGCCTGCGGATTCCCCTCGCCGAAGACGGTCTGCGTCGCGCGAACGTAGAGGTCGCACCCCTGGCAGTGTCGCGAGGCGTCGCACAGCCCGGCGACGTCGCAGCCCCCGGCGTGACCGGCGTGGAGGTCGTCGAGATCGCACGACGGCGGAAAGAACTGCGCCGCGGTCCGCTTCTCGGCCACTGCCGCCTCCCGACCCTCGCCACGTGTAACTGTTGCGAGGTCTCTACCCGCAGGTCGGGCCGGCGGTATCGGGGAGCGGGACGCGAGCGTGCGCGTCGAGCAGTCGGCGCGCGTTCCCGCCGAGGATCGCCGCGAACTCGTCATCGGCGAGGCCGAGCTCCTCGAGGTGCGCGAGCTCCACGACCGGGTCGGTCCACGGGCCGTCGGAGCCGAAGAGCACTCGGTCGGTGCCGTGGGCGCGAACGAGCGCGAGGAACTCCTCGTCGGGCAGGTGATCGAGCGTGTACGACGTGTCGAGCCACACATCTCGGCCGATGACGTGCTCGGCCACGGCCTCCCACTGACGGAAGCCCCCAAGGTGGGCGAGGATCACGCAGAGGTCCGGCCAGGCGTCGAGCACTGCACCGAACGCCTCGGGTGTGCCACGCACGGTATCGAAGGCGATGTCGCCGCCGGCGTGGAACAGCAGGATCATGTCGTGTTCCACGGCCGCGTCGTAGATCGCGGCCATCCTCGGCTCATGGGGCTCGAACGCCTGGTACTCGGGGTGCATCTTGAAGCCGCGGATTCCGAGGGACGCCATGCGGGCGACTTCAGCGGCGGGATCCGCGAAGTCGGGGTGCATCGCCCCGAACGGGATGATCCGGTCGGATGCGAGTGACGCCGAGAAGTCGTTGATCGTGCAGACCTGCGAGGCCTTCGTCGCAACCGGCTGGACGACCGAGACGTCGATGCCGGCGCGGTCCATGACCGTGAGCAGGCCGCCGACCGTGCCGTCGTAGAACGCGGTGACGTCGCCTTCGGTCTCGAGCGCGGGGATGGCGACGGCCGCGACCGCGTCCGGAAAGACGTGCGTGTGGATGTCGATGATCGGGCTGGGCGTCTGCATGCGGAGAGAATACCGCACCGGCCCGAGAATGATGCGCTAGCCGCGAACGGCGTACGCCGCAATCGCGACCGCCGCGGCCGCACAGATGATGAGCGCGCCCTTGAAGCCCGGCGTCGACTTGCGCCAGCCCAGCCAGCGCCACTTCCAAATCGCGTCGCGCTGCTCCTGGCGCAACATGCGCCTCGCTTCATCCATGTGGCGGCTCCTCTCCTCGGCGGCGTGTCGGTGCGTCTCATCGGCACGCCTACATCCGGATGTGTCGGCATGTTCGCCGACGGGCTGCAGCGGCATACTCCTTTGGATGGCGGACTTCGCCGCCATCCACGCGTCGGTTCGAGCGGACTCGCTTTGCTCGCCGCTCAACCGACGCGGGCAACCGGACGGAAACGAGGAGGCGGCATGGCCGACGAGCAGTACGAGCGGGACATCGAGGCATCGCGGGCGGAGACGCGCGGATCGTTCGAGAATCGCGCGCTCATCTATTACTACCTGTTCGACGAGCTGGCGGCCGAGATCGGCCGCGAGCGCGCCGCAGACGTGATGAAGCGCGCGATCAAGCGCCGCGGGCTGGAGGTCGGCAAGAAGTATCGCGAGGCGGCGGAGTCGGGCGACCTCGAGGCGGTCGGGCGGATCTTCTGCGAGGGGTCGCCGTGCGGCGGGGCGCTGTTCCAGCCGGGCGTGGAGTCCTCGGAGGGCGAGCGCATCGTGCTGCACATGGCGGCGTGTCCGCTGGTCGACGCTTGGCGCGGCCTCGGCCTCGCGCCCGACGAGATCGACCTGCTGTGCGAGATATCCGCGGCGGTCGACTTCGGAACGTTCGAGAGCGCCGGACTCGAGCTGGAGTTCCTGGACCGCGCGGGCAAGGCGGGCTCGACACGCTGCGTCCTGCAGCTCGATCGGAAGCGCGGATACCGCTAGGCTTGCGGCTCCTCGGCGACGGCTGGCGGGTCGGCGCGGAAGTGCGCGGCGGGGCGGGGCGTCCCGGCGGCGCGCGGCAAGCTGCGCGACGCGGCGAACTGTTCGAGCGCGGGGATGTCGGCGGCGCGCAAGAGCGCCTCGGCGTCGAGCACGTCGCGCTCCGGCCAGTCCCACCAGCGTAGCTCGCGCAGCCGCGCGACCTCGTCGGGGGCGAACCGCTCGCGCAGCACGCGCGCGGGCACGCCCGCGACCACCGCGTACGGCGGGACGTCGCGGACGACGACCGCGCCCGCGCCGATGACGGCCCCGTCGCCGATCTCAATGTCGCCGAGCACCATCGCGTTCGCGCCGATCCACACGTCGTTGCCGATGCGCAGGTGCTGGATGGGCTGCGACTCGCCGGTCACGCCCTCCCACCGGTCGATCATGGAGAACGGGTAGGTCGAGATGGCCTCGACGTCGTGGTTCCCACCGGCCTGCAGCATCGCTCCCTTCGCGATCGAGCAGTAGGCCCCGATCTCGATAGAGTCCTCGGGCTTCCAGGCGGCGAAGTCGCAGCCGCGGAACCAGTACGTCCGATTGCCCGCCTCGAAGCGGCCCCAGCCGCGAATCGCGCTCTTTGGCCGGTAGCGCTCCTCCCACGTGAGGCGCTGCGGCGCGAAGCGCTCGTAGAGCTTGCGCCGCGCCCTGCCGACCAGACCGTTGTCGCCGAACACCCGGCTCACTCGCGCCTCCTCCTCACCGCTCCCCTGTCAGGAATGCCCTGAGCGTCGCGGCACGAAACGCGCTTCCTCGGCGAGCAGGGCCTATGCCCGCGAGGAACGCAGTCGGGGCCGGCTCTCGCGAGCCGACCCCGATGGCAGTGCGTGTGTTGTTCGATCCTCGGCCTAGCGCCGGTAGATCGTGTCCGCGTGGGTGGCGATGTTGCCGGCGGCATCGCGGTACTGGATGCTCACCTTCTTCACGCCCAGCCCAGCCGGAAGCCAAACGTAGCGCGTGGCGCTGTACCTGATCCAAGGGCCATAGGACGCCCCGGTACGAATCCGCATCTTCGATGCTCCTCGGACAGACGCGTTCGCATAGACCAGCCGCGACGAGGTGTAGCGCGCACTGTGGTTGAGAACGAACGTGCCGACAGGAGCGACCGTGTCCAGCATGATGCTGTCGCGGAGCGTCAGCGTCACGCCGTCGGAATCGACGTACTGTACCGTGGCCGTCTTAGGCCCGACCGGAAAAGGGAGCCTCACCTGCTTCGTCGAGGCGTAGGGCGACCACGTGCTGTAGCCCGTGCCAGTGTCGACGCGCATCTGCACCGCGCCGCCAACCGACGAGGTCAGCGCAACGGTCTGCGTTCGGGTGAACGCGGAGCCCGCGGCGAGCTTCGTCGTACCTCCGAACAGCTTGATCGTGTCGGTGGCCGACTTCACGTTGCCCGCCGCGTCGCGATACTGGGCGTAGACCGTCTTCCATCCGTTGCCCGACGGGAGCGTCAGCGAATAGGTGGCCGAGTACGGCACCCAGGCGCTGTAGCCCGAGCCGGTGTTGAAACGCATCTCGGTGGCGCCACTGATCGTCGACGTCGCCGTGACGTTGACCGTCTTCGTGGTGTTCGCGCCCGAGTTGATCGAGAACGTCCCCGTGGGAGCGGTCGCGTCGAGGATGATGGTGTCGCTGACGGCCAGGCTTCCGCCCGAGCCGTCCTTGTACTCCGCGTTCACGGTCTTCGTACCGTCGCCCGCCGGCAAGGCGAGGGTGTAGACCGAGGAGTACGGGAGCCATGAGCCGAAGCCCGAGCCGGTGTCGAACCGCATCTGGGTCGCGCCGGGTACCGCCGAGTAGGCGCCGACGCTCGTCGACATCGTGTAGGCAGCGTCGCTGTTGATCGTCATCGTGCCGAGCAGCGGCGCGGGGGCCGGGGCCGGGGCCGGGGCGGTGGTACTGCCCTGCACCGAGATAGTGTCGCTCAGCGAGAGGACGGCGCCCGAGGCGTCGCGGTAGTCCGCGCGCACGGTCTTCGTCCCGTCACCAGCGGGCATCGTCACGAGCTGCGTCGCGTTATACGCCATCCAGGAACCGTACGTGCCGGTACCCGGGTCGATGCGCATGTCGGTCGCACCCGTGACGTTCGAGTCGACGGTCGCCAGCGGATCACTCACGACATCGACACCTTTGTCGACCGCCATCGTGCCGGTCGGACCGACGACGGGGGCGTTCAGGTCGATCGTGTCGCTCAGGGATAGCGTGGCGCCGACCGAATTGCGGTAGTCGGCGCGAACGGTCTTCGTGCCGTTGCCCGAGGGCATGGTCACGATCTGCGTCGCGTTGTACGGCATCCAGGAACCGTACGTGCCGGTACCCGGGTCGATGCGCATGTCGGTCGCACCCGTGACGTTCGAGTCGACGGTCGCCAGCGGATCGGTGACCGAGCCAACGCCCTTGTCGACGACCATCGTGCCGGAGGGAGCTGCGACGACCGTGCTGAGCGTGATGGTGTCGCTCAGCGTCAGGGTACCGCCGCTCGCGTTCGTGTACTGCGCGCTTATCGTCTTCGCGCCGTCACCGCTCGGGAGCGTGAGGCCGTAGGACGCCGTGTACGGAATCCAGACGCCGTAACCGGAGCCGGTGTCGAAGCGCATCTGGGTGGCGTTCGTGACCGAGGAGTTCGCGGTGACGGACGGCGAGTTCGTACTCGTGGCGCCGTTGTTCAGCGTGAACGTACCGGTCGGGTTCGTGACGGTGGGCGTGGTGCCCCCCGACGGGGTGATCTCGTAGATATGCACCGCGTAGGGCTGGAACGTGTCGCTGAAGCTCGAGCCGCTCGGGGTGATCGTGCGATTCTCGCCGTAGACGCTCACCGCGCCCGGGGCGAACTGCGACAGGTCGAAGCGCACGGACGCGGCCGTGGAGATGTTGCGGTTCACCGCGAACACGTAGAGCTTGCCGCCGTACTCCTTGGCCATGAAGTCGACCCGGTCGCCGGAGAGGTAGGCGCGCGACACCTTGCCGGAGTTCGGCTGGGCGAGCTGCGGCGTGAAGGTCTTGAGCGCGGTGCCGACCTTGGCCTGGATCGCCGGGGTGCCCGGGTCGATGCCCGCCGAGAACGGGTACCACGACAGCGCCCGGCACCCGGCGATGGTGGCGATCCAGCACTCGGCTTGGACCTGCGCGGGCGTGGGCACGACGTTGCCGCCGAAGTCGGGCTGGCTCGCCAGCTCGATGAAGGTCTTGACCGGGTAGAGGTCCTTGGTCCACGAGCGCAGGTTGAGGATGTGCTGGCGGAAGTTGTCGAAGGCCGCCTGGTAGGACATGCCCGAGTAGCCCTTGGCGCCGAACAGCACCGGGTAGTAGTCGGTGGACAGCCAGTCGGCCGCGGCGGGCTTCTGCGCGTCCACGAGGTCCTTGGTGTAGCTCTGCGGGGTGTTCGCCTGCACGCCCTGGCCGACGAACGGCGGGCCCATGAGGTTCATCTCGACCGGGTGGTTCGGGTCGTTGGCGTGGCTCGCGTCGGTCCAGCTGCGCACGGTCGCGGCGCTCACGTTGGCGCCGTCGGGCTCGTCCATCCACATCCACGACAGCAGGGCGGCCTTGCCCTTGGAGGCGTTGACGTAGCTCGGGATGGTGCTCGCCGTCTGGGTGCCGCGAGTCGGACCCACGCCCACCACGCCGTTGGCGGCGCACTGGTCGAGGTACGACGCGAACGACGAGGCGCTGTAGCCGGAGGCGTTGTACGCCTCGACCTCGCCACCCGTCAGCCGGTTCGCGGCAGCGTCGGTCGTCATGCCCGGGAACTGGCCGTACCACACAAGAAGCGGGAAGGTGAGTGCCCCATCCTTCAACATGGCGTTGTTCTCGTCGAAGCCGACCTTCGGCGCGCCATTGATCGCGTGCGTGAAGGTCTCGACCTTCTCCGCGATGACGGTGCCGTTGGTGTCGAGAACGTCGGACGTCAGCGTATAGGTGCCCGCCGAGAGGTTCCTGAAGTCGATCTTCGCGACGTACGCGTCCGCGCTCGTCGGCGCGACAACGTCAGCCAGCGTCGCGTTGTACCCGGCGGTGTTCGTCAGCGTGAGGCGGAGCCGCGAGGCGCCGGGAGTGGTCACGGTGGCGAGGATCTTCGCCGCGACGCGCGCAGAGAAGTCCGGGTGGTAGACCTTGATGCTCGTGCTGTCGATCGCCTGTGCCGGCTGCACGAACGCTGCCGACACGAACTGCATCACGAGCGCGATGCTCAGGAAGAGCGAAAGGGAACGTCTCGGGCTTCGCTTGCTCACGAGACGGGGAGCGCGGATAGCGCTCCGCCCACTGGTCCACGTCGCAAGACGGGACACGAGGGACCGGGGGGAGTCATGCGTCATTGGCCACTCCTTACGTCGATCAGTAGTTCGGCTGGTGCCTGGGCACCCTGCTTCGGCTGCAGCTGGCTACTACTGCCTGAGTCGGCGCAAGCGAGCGCCAACTCACGGCGTCCCTGTCACATCCATCGGAAGGGACGACTCAAGGAATAAGAGAATCCTGTGCCGAAAAGGAAGGAATAATTTCCCAGAGAGAGGCGGTGAGAAGTGCATTTCTTCCGCGCTGACATGCGTTCTTCTGATTCTGGCGGCAGAAGTGGAGAATCGATGGATTCTGCGGGGCGGAGGAGCTGCGACCCCGGGGGCGTCAGTACGGGCTCACTGCTCCTCCGAGTCGAGCGCCACCTTCCCGGCCGCGGGCGAACGCACCGCGCTGAGTGAGTCCACGAGGGACGAGTACCGTGGCCACATCTCCGACCACGAAAGCTCGGACGGGAGGTTGTTCTCGCGCGCGGGCGCGCCTCGGCGTTCGGGCGTCGCTCGCACGATGCGTACGAGCGCGTCGGCGAAGTCCTCGGCGTCTTCATTGTCGTAGAAGTACACCTCGCCGTTGGAGAACAGGGCCTCGAGGGCCGGGGTGCGCACAGAGAGCACCGGCACGCCGTGGGCGAGGTACTCGAGCAGCTTCGTCGGATAGACGAGGTCGATGTGACACGACCGCCGCATCGGGCTCACGCCGAGGTCCGCGTGCGCCAGAATCCGGCGCAGCGCGATGGGGGCGGCGAAGCCGTTGAACGCGACGCGCTTCTCGATGCCGAGCTGCTGCGCGATCCCCTTCAAGTGCTCCACGTAGCGACCGTCCACGTCGCTCCCGTACAGGTGCAGCTCGACGCTCGGAACCTCTTCGGCGGCGCGGGCGAACCCGCGCAGAACCGTTTCCATGCCGTACCGCTCGAACAGCGAACCGTGGTAGACCACCACGAACGGCTCGGTCTCTCCCTCCTCCCGCCCGCCGGACAGCGGGCAGTTGAGGATCTGCGTGATGCGCTCGGCCGGGTAGCCCATCGAAATGAGACGGGGCTCCATCGGTCCGTTGGCGACCAGGACGTGGTCGGCGTACCGGCACGACGCAAGTTCCAGGCGCTCGAGCAGCCGCTTCACGCGTGAACCATCACGCAGGCCGTACTTGTCGGCGAACAGCTCGGGGAGCGGGTCGTGCACGTCCAGCATCACGCTCGCGCCGCGGCGCTTCGACGGCCACGTCGCAAAGACGAGCTCCTCTGGGATGTTGTGCACGACGATAAGATCGAAGTGCTCGGCGCGCTCGCGTTTCGACAGAGCGCGGGACGCGAGCGCGAAGAAGGTGGCGTACTCCGCGAGATACGCGAGCTTCCCCCTCGATCGGTCGCGCGACACCCGCAGCCGAGAGATGCGCACGCCGGAGTACTCCTCGGACTGCGGCTCGCCGGGACCCCGCGGGCAGATGACCTCCACGTCGTGGCCGGCCTCGGCCAGCGCCAGCGCCTGCACCCGCGTCCGAGAATTGTGCGGGAAGTAGCTGTGCGCGAGCATGCACACGCGACTCATTTCGCGCCCCCCGACTCTGACGCGCCGCGCAACGACAGCATCCCGCGAATGCGCGCCAGCTGTTGGCCGCGCAGGTAGGTGATGAACTCCGGGTTCTCGAAGCGCGGCTCCCGCCGTACGGTCGCCGCGACATACCCCGCGGCCATCGCCAGCGACCCGACGAGCACCGGCTTAATGAACAGGTGTCGCGCGACGCGCAGGAGCAAGTACTCGGGCCGGTAGCCGAGGAAGTGCGACATCCGCCCGATCAGGAAGTTGCCGCGGACGAGGCCGCCCGCGCCGCCACTCATCGGCTTCTGGTGGATGACCCCGGGCTCCTTCACGCTCAGTGTCATCCACCCCGCCATCTGGGCGCGGCACTCGTCGATCGTGTCCCAACCCCACACCTCGTCGAGCGGCCAGATTTGGCGCAGGCACTCGCGGCGGTAGACCTTCGTCGCGCCGTTCACGTGGTCGTCGGGCACTTTGTCGAGCACCAGCCCGTGGCTCGTCGGCACGTAACAATGACCGCCGAGGATGCCCAGGCGCTCGTCGGCGGCGAACATTGCGAACAGACGCTCGAAGTAGTCCGCCGGCAGGACGAGGTCCGCATCGATCTTGGCGATGTAGTCGTAGGCGAAGATGTCGGGCAGGCTCTTCAGGCCGACGACGGACGCGACGAGATCGCCGCACCCCGGGTAGCGCTTCCCGCGCCCGTCGCGCTCGACCAAATGGATGCGCGGGTCCTTGCTCGCGTAGTCGCGAACGATGTCCTGCGTGCCGTCGCTCGAGCCGTCGTCCACCACGATCCAGCGGTCGAACGGCACGCTTTGGGCGAGCAACGATTCCGCGAGGTCGCCGATGTAGCGCGCCTCGTCGCGGGCCGGGGTGACGACCACGTAGTCAGGCATGGACTCCTCCGCTCTGGGTTGCGCGATCACTCCATCGACTCGTGTCGGCTACTGAGGGTGTTACGCGCCGCACTTCCTCGACCATCGTCTCAAGCCGTGCGTCCCACGACGCCTCGGTGAGGTAGGTGTTCAGCAGCGCTTCGTCCGGCTTCCATCGCCCGGCCAGCGCTTCGGCGAGCGCCTGTTCGAACGACGCCGCGTCGACCGCGACCCGCACCAGCCCCGGCGGCTGATTCAGGGGCACGTCGGTCGCGATGACCGGTTTGCCCGCCGCGAGGTACTCGTAGAGCTTGAGCGGGTCCATGTTCTCCGTGAGCTCCGAGCGCACGTGGGGCAGCAGGCAAGCGTCGAACGCGCTCAGGTACGCCGGCACGAGCTCCGGTCGGCGCGCGCCGAGGAAGTGCACGTTGGGCAGCGAGCGCACGGGCGCGAAGTGGGCGTGATCGAGCACGGGGCCGACGAACACGAAGCTGACGCCGGGCATCCGTGTCGCAAGCCTGCCGACGAGACCGACGTCCACCCTGTCCTGGAGCACGCCGACGTAGCCGACGCGCGGCCCGGGGATGCCGGCGAGATCGTCAGGGACGGGATGCGCGCCTTCGAACCGCGTCGCGTCGATACCGTTCGGCACGATGCTGACGCGCGGACGCGCGCCGGTGAAGCTCCGCGCCAGAGTCGGTGAGACGGCGAACACGACATCCGCGCGGTCGCGAATGAGCTCGCACGCGCGGCGGATCTCCGCTCGCAGACCGGTCTGCGCGGGGTCCGCCGTCCACTCGTCCACCGCATCGTAGACGACCGGGTTCGTCGGGAAGTGCTCGGCAT